>JAABUK010000096.1_pt1 | contig 203749 bp, 7 predicted proteins | sample 5559141 | NCBI WGS metagenome assembly JAABUK01 (sample SAMN10711869, study PRJNA513367) | rock metagenome | isolation source: Antarctica rocks | place: Antarctica: Victoria Land, Pudding Butte nord | collected 2016-01-03 | reverse complement strand
TACATACGCGTATATATGATGTTCCATGATCGCCCCTATCGACGGCAGCGACCCCCCGGAACCACCCCCAACGCCAGTAACTTTTGATTCCCGGATTCAATCGATTCGCGCGAAATCTACGCGGGGTGGACGCCCGGGCTGTGCGACTCCGGATATATGGCGACGTTTTGCCAGGTGCAGTTATATGGTGCGCCAGCGACAGAGCCTTGGCCATGAATGAGGGACTTGGCCATGAATGGAATGGGGCTATGGCCATGAATGGAATGGGGCCATGGCCATGAATGGAATGCGCCATGGCCATGAATGGAATGCGCCATGGCCATGAATGGAATAGGGCCATGGCCATAAGTGGGGCCATGCATAGGGGCCATATTAGTGGCGCATTCTAAATTTAGGTATTCTCACGAGCCAAAAACATTCTTAGGAGCGCGTTAGATTCTTAGGGGCGTTTATATCGCTCTAGAGTCAAGATATAGTATCACCCCGCTCAAACCAGCTCAACCGGCTCACGAGCGCTTATAGCGCTCAGAGCCTGCCCTACACTTTTGTAGATATATTATCGATTTATTATATTTTTCGAATAATAATTCCTAGCGATATAGCCCGGTTTATTATAATTATAATAATTTATTATTTTTTTACCTCTTTATTATTATTTACCTCTTTTTTAAAATCCTTTTATAGGTCCCTTTTTAATAAAATCGAGTTTTATTAATATATAATTATACGGGTTAAATTTTTTATAGTAGTAATAACTAGCCGAATTATATCCGTTATTATAAACTCTTAAATATCTTTATCCGTTAACTCCTCCGTTATAATATTTCTTTATTATACGTTCGTATAACTTATTATTAATTTTAATTATTTATTTTATAAATATATCGAGGTCCTTTATAACGGCTTTTATTTATATAAATTCGTTTTTTATATTATCTTTTAATCCTCGTCGATATATTATTATAAAAGTAGTATCGTCCTAGTCCGTAAATATTATATAATATTAGAATTATACCGAGTAATCGGATATAGACCTTTATTATACTAAATATTAGATAATATAAACCGTTATACTACTTTTATTAGATAGTTTAAATATATAATAAATTTTAGTTTTAAATCTAAAGAAATTCTCTATCTAAAGCTTTACTAATAAGTTATTAATATTATTTATTACTTTTATATAGCGCTTTAGGAATAATTTAACTTATTTCTATATATTACCTCTTATATAAGTTATTATAAAGATTATTTATTTAATAACTAGTATTATATTCTCGTTAAATATAAAGAATAACTAGAGTTATAATAGTTAATTATTAAATTTCTCGCGCTCTTTATAATAATAATTTAGGCGGGTAACCTTAATACTGTCCCCTTCTTCTATAATATTACGTTTTCTAGTAATATTTTAAGTATTTAGGGTTAAGGCCTTTATTAATTTTAAAATATTTATCCTAAAAGTATTTAAAGTATTAAGACTCTCCGTTTAATATTATAATATAACGTCGATAAGACCTAGATTAGTATTTATAAAGAGGAGTATTAAGGATTAAAGAATAATAGGCTTCGTATTAATATAAAATAAAACTAGATAAATTTAATAAATTTAATTAATAGTTTAATAAACGTTTATATTTAGAATCTATAATTAAAAGTCTTAAGGGAAGTTAAATACGAAGCTCCTATCTATTAAGAAAATACGTAATTTATATAGAAGAAAGAAACTACGCTATTTATTCGTTTACTCGTTTATTCTAATATCGAGTAAATAAACGGTTAAGCGCTTACCTACTTATTAATCTATAAATTACGTCGAGTAGTAAATAGACCCTTAGTATTATAAATATACTAAGTCTACTAAGGTTTTTAGCGAACCTTGATCGTAATACCTCGGGACGTTTAAAAGAATTTAATAATAATAATATTAATTAAACCCTCTCCGACGATCCCCGTCGTAAAAATAATAGTAAATTCGGAGATATTATTACTTTTAAAAAGATTTTAGAAATATAGTTTAAAGTTATTAAAAAAGAAAATCGTCGTTTAAAATAATAATAAAAACTAAAAATATTATAAATTTAAAATTAAAGATTATATAATCCTACTATTTTTATACCCGTTAGCGGAGTATTAATAGAATTTATTATTTATAATAAAGATCCTCTAATTATTATATTTATTAATAGAATAATAATAAATTTAATTATATTTAATAAAGATATTTTTATTAAAGCGAAAATACTACGTCTTAATAAAGTAATTTTTATAGAGATACGAGTAAAAATATATATTTACGCTAGTTCCGTAATATAAATATTAAGTTTTTAATTAATTTTAAATATTTTACTACCGACTATTTAAATATTAAATATTATATAGATTTATTAAAAAGTAACTCTTTAACGTAGTAATATAAATACTATAATTCTAATAATTTAACTAGTATTGTATTTAGCTTTTTTAAGAAATTCTCTTTTAATTTAATAATGAATTCAATTAATTACTATCTCCTCGCCTACGAAAATTAGAAAGAAACGAAATAATAATTTAATTAAAAAGTATTATTATTTAAAGTTTATTTTAAAGAGATAAAGATTTAACTACCCCCGTTTTTAAAAGAATATAAAATAAATTTCTTTTTAATTAAATTTCAATTTCAATTTAAAAATAAGATCTTTAATATTAATAATATATTTATTTAAAAGAAAGAAATTCTTATTTAAATTATTATATAAAAAAAGAATCTAAAATATATATAGTTAATAAATAGTTCTAATTCTAATTCGAGTTTTTATATAAAGAACTCTAATAAAGGAAAATTTATAATAAACCGAATTATTAAATTTAATACTAGTAATAATATTAAATAAATATATCTAAAAGAGAAGAGTAATAAATATAAAATTAATACTATTAATTCTTTATATAATAAGATTATTTATTAATATTATAAAACGGAAGGTTATATTAAACCTAAATATCTCGATATAAATAAACTAGTTATATATATTAATAAAAATATATTCTTTTATTCTTTTTAAAGATTAAATTACTCTTTAAAATAAAATTAAATAATTTATTACTTTAATTAACTCTAAAGCGTAGGTTAATTTAATTTTATAACGGTTTATTATTAAAAATAATTTAGAACCTTATAATATTATTTTATTATTAACTAAAATAATTAGCGGGTAAAATATAAATTATTATAATACGTATTAATTAAATTATTAAATAATTAATAATTAAAATTAAAGGCGTAAATATAATACTTTATTCTATATTATAAAGTTTAAAGATTTAGATATTATTCTACTTAGATATCTCTTAATTATATTAATTAAAGTTATTAATTAATTCTAAAGCGGATTAATAGCGGTTTAAAATTAATTCTAATAATTTATAAATTAAAGAACCGTCTAAGTTTATTAATAATTTTAAAAATAAACTAAATATATTCGCGTTTATATATACTACGGTAGTATAAAGTAAATAGAAAGAACTTTCTAATCTAAAGATTCTTAAGGAACTTATAAGATTTTATAATATTTTTCTTAATAAAAAAGCGAGTACTTTACTTATTTTTAAATAAAAGAATTACGTTATTAAAATAGAAATTAATAAAGAATCACTTTATAAACTCTTTTATAAATTATCTTAAATTAAATTATCGAAGTTACGACGCTATTTAAAATCCTTATTTTATAAAGATTAAATCCGTTATTTAATCTTTTTAACTAGAGTATTTATTCTTTTTATATTTAAAAAGAATAGTAAATTATATCTTTATATCGATTACCGGGGCTTAAATATAATAATTATTAAAAATCAATACCCGTTACTCTTAATTACCGAGATATTAGATCGTTTATATAGTTTTAAAATCTTTATAAAATTAGACCTTAAGGATATTTATTATAGGATCTAGATTAAGAAAAACGACGAGTAGAAAATTATTTTCCGAACTCGTTATAATTACTTCGAATATTTAGTTATACCTTTTAGGCTCGTTAATACACCGGCGATATTTTAAATTTATATTAACTATATATTTATAAATTTAGTAGATATAATATATATAGTATATCTAGATAATATCCTAATTTATAATATTAAACCGGCGAAATATTAACGGTATATTAAATAAATATTTAAATAATTACGTTAATTCTAGTTATTATAGTAATTAATAAAGTAATTATAAACCTAAAACGCGTTAAAACTATTAAGGAATAATTTTAATCGAAAATTTATTAAGAAATATAAATCTTTTTAAGTTTTATTAACTTCTATAAATAGTTTATTTATAATTATTTTAATATAACTACGTCGTTTACTAATTTATTTAAGAGTAGTAAAATAAATAAAAAAATAAATTCGTTAATATAAATAGATAGCGCTACGGAAATATATAAAATCTTATAAAATATATTTATAAATATACCTTTTCTACGCTATTATAATCTAATTAGATTATAATATATAAAAATAAATATTTCTAACTTTAACCTTAATTCTATATTATTATAATAGGACGAGGATAATTATTAACGATTTATAATATTCTAGTCGCGGAAATTAAATCCCTCGGAATAAAACTATAAGATTTATAATTAAGAATTACTCGTTATTATAACGGTAATAAAATAATAATAATATTATTTAAAAAGTAGTCTTTATTATATTAAAATCTATATAATTATAATAATTTAAAGAGTTTTATAAAATAGAAGGAGTTAAATTTTAAATAGACTCGTTAAATATCTAAATTAACTATTTATAACTTTAAGATATTTTATCGGGGTAGAAAATTAAATCTTATTAATATACTATTACGATACTTTAATTATAAAGAAGTATCGCCGTTAAATATTAAATTATTATTAATACTTTAGAATAAACTTACTTTTTAGACTAACGGTTAATTAACGGAAAAAAATAATAATATAAAAATAATTATAACTTCTACTTTTTAGATTATAAAGTTAAAAGTAGTAATTTTAAAGCGGGAGGCTATAATAGTATTTAAAATTATATATAATAATTCTAAAAAGTCTATTAAAATACTAATTTAGGAATTATAAATTTATAATAATTAAATAAACTTTTTTCGAATTAAAGCGAATATATTAAAGAACCGCCGTTATATAAAAAATAAAATATAAATTATAAACTCCGAGGGATTATTAAAATATAATAGTTATCTTTATATATTAAAGAATAAAGCTCTAAAAGAAGAGTTTATAAAAAGATATTATAATAATTCTTTAATAAATTATTTTAGTATTACGAAGTTATATAAATTATTTACCCGAAAATTCTTCTAGGAGGGTAACCTAAAGTAGATTACTAATTATATAAAAATTTATAATATATATTAACGGACGAAGGCGCCGTAATATTATTTATATAACGAATTAAATTTACTTCCTATTACTATTTAATTATAAAAGGAGATTTTTATAAATTTTATAATTAGTTTATTATTTAGTAAATATAGAAGTATCGTTTATAATATTATCTTTATCGTTATAAATCGATTTACTAAAATAGTTAAATATATATTTATAATTATTAAAATCGATATCGTTTAATTAACGGAAATATTTTATTTTAAAATTATTTACCGTTATAATATACTTAATAATATTATTAGTAATAAAGACTTTATTTTTATAAATATTTTTTAATCGGTTATATATTTTTATTCGAAAATTAAATAATATCTAAATACTATCTTTTACCTTTAAACGGACTTCGCGGATCTTCGCGGAGGACTTCTTTAAATATCTTAAATTCGAGAGTTAAAATAAAAGAGAATAAAGATAATAGAGATAAAACTCGAAGTACTAGAGTAGAGGGTAGACGCGAGTTACTAGCGGGTTTTAACGCGACGAAGATATTATAATAAATAAAGGGGACTAGTAATCGAATAAAAATATATAAAAAGAGTATAAAAATATTAAAAGAATTAATAATAATTATAATAAAAGTTATAAAAGATATAAAGTATAAGGAGGTATAATAAATAATATACTATAAATTATAACTAATATAAATTATATTAAAAATAATCTTTAATTATATATAAAAATTAATATAAGAATATATATTTTAATTAATTTAAATAAAATCGCTAAAATAAAAGATTTAAAAATTCAGAGTAAAGAGTATATTTATATTATTAATATAAAGCTAGGTTAATATTACCCGTAGAAATATATTTATTTTATTAAAATATATAACCGAAACGAATCTCTCTCCTTTTATAATAACGACTAGCGCGAAGGCGAAGTAGTTAATAATTAAAATAAATAATATTAAAACTAGGGGATAATTTAGGAAGATTATTAATTTTTAACTAATTAAAATATTCTAGAATAAAGTCTATTTAATAACGGAGTCGATCGTCGAGGTAAAATAAATAATAAAAGAAAACTTTATTCTATATTATATAATAGTAGAGATAAAGTAAAAGTTAGAGAAAATAATTAGATAAATAAAAAATATTAACCCCTCGGTAAAAATATTAAAATAAATTTATATAATAATAATATATAATATAAAGAAGGAGGCCGTCGATATAAATAATTAAATAATAATAATAAAGATATTATAGAAGGATAATTATAAACTATACCCGGGATTAAATATTATAAATATAAAATAACTAGGATTCGCCCTTAAACTAGACGAATATAATTATAAAAAAAAGTATTTAATACTCCTTTTTAAAATCCCGGATTTAGATATAATAAATAAACTAGTAACGGAGGAGTTCCTAGAAAACGAATAATTATTATTATACGAGAGGTAAAAGAGAATAAATAACCCGAGGTAATATTTTAATTATTAGAGGTATAGTTATATAATTTTAATTTATAAAAACTAACCTAAATATAGGATATATATAAAATTATATTAATTATATAAATATAATACTAAAAGCCCGAAGGAAAAATATTACGCGGTTTATTTTAAATATTATAAATCTTAAAATAGAGTATACCTAGTTAAATAAAAAGAGATATATTAAATTCGATAAAGATTAAAGAATAAACTTAAGTAGTTTATAATATTACCGAGAATAATAGTCCTAAGCTCCTAGGTATAATTAATAAATGATAAGTTTATATTAATATTAACTAGAGGTACGAGGAAGAAGAAAATAATAATAAATAAAATTAATAAAATCTAAAATATTATTACTATACCTAGGAAGGTAAAGAGACCGAGATAAAATAATAAACTAAAAATAATACCTAGGTAAATAATTCTTTAAGTTTTAAATAATCTTTTAAGAATAATACTCGATTAACTAAACGAAAACCGGCTAGAATTAATATTAGGAAATAACTAGGAAATAAATAAGGAATTTACGAATATAATATTAATGTATAATAATTATAATATTTAATTTGAAGTCGTATAGTATAATATTAAAAAAGAATTAAAGTTAATAATAAAGTTATTTTAAAACGAGTAAATTAAAGATATCGATATTATAATTATTTAAAAACCTAGTTAGAACCCTACTACCTAGGCGCTATATAATAATAGTATTAATTATTTCTATCTAGTATATAAAGAAGGCCTAAAGACCCGTATATACTTTTATATAAATAAAAGAATCGATATAAATAATTAAGAATTAATTTATTATAAAGGTAATTTATACTTTATAAAGATTATATTAAAAGAGCGAAGGAATAAAAAGGAATCTCGGTCGGATAAAATTAAAGAAAAAGAGGTTATTAATCGAGGAATCCTCTATTATAAAAAGGTATAAATTTATAATATATATAATTTATTATTATTAATATAGTATATCTTAATTAATAATTCGTTAATATTATTATTATTAAAGGAAGCGTTAACGGAGAAAAGCGAATATATTCTTTTAAAAGATTTTAACCTTTATTACCCTAACTAGAATAATATTAAACGATATATATATTATATTATAATTAATTATCTTTTAAAGATAATAAAGTCGAGGGAAATAAAATTAAAAATATTAAAAATATCCGTTATATAAAAAGCCCGAAGATACGAAAATATAATCGATTTATTATTCCTTATAAAAGCAGTATATTAAGTTATAAATAACTTTATAATCCGCGAAGATTTATATTATAACTCCGATTATAGGCTAGTAATAACGGAATTCGAGTAAATATAAAAAGAAGTAATATTATAAACTTATTATATTTAAAAAAAGATTAAAGTTAATATTATTTAAAAAGAAATATAATAAAACGTAAAGTCCTTTTATTAAATATTAAAGAAATTAAAATTTAAAAGTAAAAAAAATATAAATTAATATTTAAATAAGATAATAAAAGGCTTTTAAGAAATTATCGAGTTTATAATCTTATAGGCCCGTTTATACTAAAGAGCTAAATCTTATTAAAACTCCCGTTATATTAATATTATATTAAAAGTAAAGAAATATATAAAGGAGTATAAATAAAAACTATTACGATATTTACTATTATTACTATTATACTTTAATAGACTAGGTTATATATAGTTAGTACGAGTACCTTATATATATATAATTTATAGAGGATAGAACTAAGCTTTTACTACTTTATGAAAATACTAGTCTATACTATAATAATATAGTAGTAACGGTAGTTCGATATTAATTAACTATCGAATAATTTTAGGAGTTACTTTATTAAATCCTTTTACCCTTCCGTACTTTCTACGTTCGTCGCTAGATAGATATAGTTAAGTCAAAGCTATGAGGAGACTTTATCCGATATATACCGAAATAAAATAGTACTACTCTAGTACCTTTAATTCTATTAATAAAATCGACGTTATTAGTTTTTAAATAAGCTAGCTTCTTACCTCCTTTATTTAATAAATAAACACGTTTTACTAGCCTACTAGATTTCGGACTTTATCGAGATAATAAGATATTTTTACCTCGACGAAATACTAAAGCTTATTAGTTATTCGATTAATTATATTATTAAATATTATATTCGCCTCTATTAAGCCTTAAGGTTATCTTCGAAACCTCGGCGAATATAACGAATTACCTTAATAAACCTACTTATTTATTTATTTTAATAATCTACCGACGTACCTACTTTTCGAAGAGTAGTTAGTAAATTTATATAGTAAATTTAATAGTTATAAAAAGACCCTAAAATTAACTAGTAGGTTCAAAAATATTTACCTCCGTCGACTAGAAATATATTTATATATTTAAGAAGTTATATACTAGAATCGATATCGTCGGAGTCTTCCGACTTAACTACTAGACCTCCTTTATATACGTTAATAACCTCTATAGAGAAAATTATTTTCAGTTAACTAATTAGGCCTATTAATACTATAGCGTTTAACTTTTAGAATATAATTATAGAGTAATTCTAATAGTACTTTACGAGAGTAGTATAATTAGTAGTTTAATAATTATTATAGTAATAATAATAATAACTAGGCCCCTAGGGTCCTCTAGGTCCCTAAGGTTTAATAAAATCTAAAGATTTAAATCTAGTAAATAGTTATCTAAATTAATAAAACGCCGGTGATTTAAGATTCTTTAATTTAATATATAATAATAAGTCTATTAATATAGGGCCTAGTATCGAGTATACTAATAAAGAGATATATTTCCGCGATATTTATTTATTTATCGAGCGAGCTAAAGACCTAACTACTATTAAAGAGTTTATAATTAGAGAGAATTTATAAATTTACTTTCGTAGAACTACTTTAGAGTAATATACCGTAGAGTTATTAAATACTAAAAAGAGACTATCGAAGTATAGAGTTATTAATATTAATATAATTAAATAAATTTAATTATTAATAGCTAGGTTTAAGGAGCCTTCGAATATTACTATTAATACTATATTTAGGGAGCGCTATACTATAAGAGATATTAGTACCCGCCGCGAATTATATAAATATATTTAGAAGATCATAAGGTCTATTAAAGACGTAGGTATAACTTTATTTAAAAATTAATTTAATATTATCTATAACGGAATTAACTTTAAGTTATAGCGTAATATTAAAAGGCCCGATAATAAAATTATTATTAACGAGTTTTTAATAAACTTTAATAAATATAAATATAAATAGTAAATATACATTTACCGAAGGAATATTAATACTATAATTAATAGCTAGTAAAAGAATCGATAACTACAATTTTCTAATAATAGAGGTAATTATATTTAATTTCTATTATAATAGTAGGGTACCGGGCCTAACTATAAAGTATTAATTATTTTAGAGTTTTTATTTTTTATTTTTTAATTAATTTCCTCGTTAAAGTTATAGATAGAATATCTACTCGGGTTAATTATAATAAAACTACGATTAGTAAATAAATACTTAATTACCTCTTTAGTTAGGTATACCTCGTTAATATCTCTAATTTACCGCGCTACTAAATGTATTAAATTCGATATCGTCGAATAATTAACTAGGTTACTAGTGGTTTTTTAAAAAAAAAAACCGAGGGTACTAAAACTACCGAAGTAGTCCTAAAAGTTTTTAATAATAATAGAGTAATAATTACCGATTTAAAATAACTACTTATTAAACTATTAATAGTAAAAATTAGGACGTATTATAGTAACCTTAATAAGAGTACTAGCTAGATAATACTATTTATTATTCTAATATTTATATACTAGAGTAAAATTCCTATTTATATAACCCTTTTTATTAATATATTAGGTAGGATAACTAAGGTTATAAATTTTACTATAATAATATTATCGAGCCTAGCGATTAATCTAAATTATTCGTAGGCTTCGTTAATATAAAGATTTATTATTAATATTACCGCGAGTTTTTTACTTTAAAGTCGAAACTTTATTAATATATATATATTAACTACGAAGTAAAGCTAGTAAAATTTAAAGATTTTATGAAAATAATAGAGTTAGAAGATCTAATAAAGTTAGTAAAGTTAATAGAATTTAATTATTATAATATTTATTAAACTTCGCCGTTTAAATCGATAACTTTAATTTAAATAGTTATTAAAGTATCTTCGTTTTTATTTAGGATTATACTACTAATTATTAAATCTTAAATACTAGTTATTAACGTAGGTTCTAGTTATATTTTTCGAAACTTTAACTACGCCGAAATTTAAATTATACTAGACTTTATTAATAACGCTACCGGTATATATTTAAATATTAGTTATAAAATTAATTTAGTTAATAGAGTTTAGATTAAATTAGAGTAATTAAATTTAAAAGTTTCGAAAATAATCTTACCTCTTCGAGTCCGCGGAGTTAATATATCTAAATATAAAATAAACGAGTATATTATATTATTAATATACTTCCCCGGTATAGATAATAATAGAAAGGAGATATTAATATATATTAAGCGAGAAGTCTACCTAGTCGATAATCTCCGAGTTAAAATACTAATTAGTAATAATATTATCTTATTTAAGGGTATTATTATTAATATTATTAAAAAGTCCGTATATATTAATAACTATAACGTTATTATCGAAATTAATTTATATTAACGAGGTGAATATATCCGCCGATATATTTATATTAAATATACTATAGTTATTCTAATATATAGCGAAGTTATAATATTAATTTTAATTATAACGATTAAACTTAATCTCCCTAAGGACCGCGACTTCTTATTTAAATTTATTATATAAATTAATTTTTCGCTATTCGCTTACCTCGTTAACTACGAGATAATAGTTATATTTATTAAGAATGAATCGGACTAGCCCGTCGAAATTCTATATAAACTACGCCTTAATTCAGTTTCTAAAGTTAATTATGAAAATTACTTTTAAGTTAATAAAATTAACCTCGTTAAAATACCTCTAAGGAATTAGTTTAAGAAGTTTATTATTATAGTAACTACTACTACTACTATTATAGTAGTTATGATTACGATAAATTAAGTAAACCTAGGATCGATACCCTCGTTTATTAATATAAATTCTATTATAGTAATAGAAACTAAATTTATTAATAGTATTATAATTTATAGAGATTAACTAACTACTAAAGTATTTATTATATTTATCGACGAGTTCCCTAGTCTTTAGATAGATTAAGGCTTTATTTATATCTTTAAAAATAATTAAATAAAGTTATTACTCCGCGATAATTAATAAGACCGCGTTAATAGTAAAGCTAAAGTCTATCCGCTCGGCCTACGAGATAAAGACGTCGTCGATCGGACGTTCGACGAGTTATATAAATAGGGTCGTTTAGAATAGATTATTTAAATAACCCCGTTTAATTACTTTATTTTTATAGTATAGAAGATATTATCTAATAATAAATATAAAGACCGCGCCGTAGTTAATATACGTAGCTTTAACGAGTTAATTTTTTTTAATATTTACCTAGTCCCTCTTTAAGTTAATATTATAATATATTTACTAAATTATATATATATATTTTTACTAGATATAATATTATTCTTCTATTAATAGCGCGTATATTAAATCTATTATTATATATTAACGGTAGTAATATACCGAGGTTAAGAGACTTTTAATATATTGATTATAAGTTATATAAACTCTATAGTTTATATATAATATTAAATTAATAGAATCTTGAGGCCTATTAAGGCTAGTATATATATTTATATCGACGATATTATTTATAACTCGAAATCTCTACTAGAATATCTCGTTAATTTTCGTATATTATTTATTTTATTTATAGAAGTAGGTATATTTATTAATTTTAATAAAACTTTTCTAAATTACCCCGATATCTTATTTCTCGGCTAAAAAGTTAATTTATTTAATTTTACTACGTTAGAGGAGAAGTTATATATTATCGCTAGTTTATAATATTTAAAAACCCTCGGCGAGTTAGAGTACTACCTAGGTTTAATAGAGTATTTATATAATTATATTTATTTCTACGCCTAGTTTACTAGATTATTATAGTATCTAAAAATACGTTTATTAAAGAAAATATTAATTAAGAGTAACCTCTATAAAGTTTATTTATTTTATATAAAATTTACCAAAGTAACTTTAATAGAGTTAGAGTTATTTCTAGCGCTCTAATCTACGTTATCGATATTATTAATCTTAGTCTATTTCGATCCCGAAGAGGTACTATAGATTAATCTCGATACTTTGAAGGAATTTAGTTTCGGCGCGGTAGTTTTTTATATTAAAAGAGGTATTATAGTTCCTAAAGTTATTATAATTCCTAATACCGTATTTTCTAAAAGTAGATAGTTAGCTCGTAGTATTATCTAGTTTATTATATTCTTATTATACTTTTTAATTACTACCGAAGTAAATTACTAACCTACCGAACTCGAGATAATAGATTTTATTTAGGTAATTAAAAAGATAAAATACTTTATAGAATCCTCGAAGTATATCGTCGTTATTTAGACCGACTACTCCGTAATTTATATAATAAAATAAAAGTCTATCGTCTCTATAACGTTAACGATATATATAAATATTAGGTTAATTAGAGTTTTTTAATTCCTTCGATAATTTTAATTTAACGTCCGTTATAAATTTAATAAAGAGTATATTATCTTTAACGCGCTATTAAAGTTTACTAATTTAAACTATAATTAATCTAGCGAGCCCGACTACTCCGAGCTTAACGTTTTATATATTATATTATTTATCGAGATATCGGGTAACTTTTATAACCGAGTTATAAACGGGTATAAAAATAATAACTATTAAAATAAAATCTCTAAATAAATTAATAATAATAAGAAACTTAATAAAGACGTTATATCCTTACTTTTTATTCGTACTAGACGTTTCTTTACTACGGAGGTAGATTTTTATTTTTAATTTTAACTAGAAATACCCTAGCTAGCCCTACTAGGTATTAATACTAAAACGACGAATATATTAAATATTAGCTCCGAGCTATACGAGCGATATCCCGGCTTAATTTACTATATTAATAAATTTACTAAATACTATAAACTATATCTCCTATCTAATATCGTTAAGGATATTTTAATTATAGTATATAATAAAGGCTACCTAGGTTTCTAGCGCTACTATAAAATTATAACTTCGTTATAGTATATTTATAACTTTATTTACTTACTAAAAAAGTATATTCGATATTATCCGGAGTATTTAGTTTTATAAACCCGTCGATACTAATTTTACGGATTTTTATAATTTATCTAGATACCGCCGGTACTCTTTTATACTTTAATTATTAATTTTATCCTAACTTTACTACTATCTAAATAAGATTATAATACTATTATATTAATAACTTATATATTTACTAAGCGAGTTATATTTATACTAGGAGAATCGACCTACGCTACCGCCGACTAGGCGAAAGTATTTTTTAACCGCTTTAACGTCGCCGACTAGGGCCTACTAAAGGTTCTAATTTTTAATAGAGATAGAAAATTCTTATTAGAGTTATAAATAGTACTATTTAAATAACTCGGTATTAATTTACTATACTCGACCGCCTATTACCTATAGATTAATAGTAGTAGTAAATATACTAATTAAACTATTAAGATAATACTCCGCTTTTATATTTATAGTCTCGATAAGTCTTCGATATAACCTAAAATATTTAGGCGACTCTAAGTAGTTCTAAATAATTTAATATTATCTTTAAATATCCTTATACCGAACGAAGTAATATATAACTTTATATTAAACTAGTTTATAAATTTATTAAAATCGATACCTTTAATTAATTACTTTACCGCCTATATTTTAATAAATAATATTATTACCTTCGTTTAAATATTAAGTAAATTTTATTATAATCGTTATTACTAATTAATATTCTTAAGAGTCGGTAATTAGGTACTATTATAATTATATAAAGACTATAATATATTTATTATAACTACGACTAGCGTTATTAAAAAATTAATATAGTAGTATATAGGTCTCTTCGAGGTTATTAATAAAGTCGGCCGATTTATCTACCGACTAAACCTCCCGGAGTACTAGCGGATTTATCTAGTATTTATAATAGTATAATTTAAACCCGCTCTATTATTAAATAATAATTTTTTTTAATATCCTCGACCGATAAAGCCCTTTACCGTCTTCGTCGATAACGATATAAACTATTATAAATCCTTCGAGATCGAGAGGTTTTTTAATAAATATATTATACGTAAAGGCCGGGGCCTAGTAATAGAATATTTATTTAAATAAAAAGATTATAGTCTAGAATAAAATAAATAGAGGAATATTAAATAACTTAATAACGTTATCAAATTCGTTAAGGAATATAATAAAGAGTTAGTACTTATCTAGTAGTAATTAATAACCTCTATTTTACGACCTCGTTAATACTATACGAGCTGGCTCCTTTGTCCTATGACTATTATATAATTATCATAGGACTATAAACGGTCGTCCTACGGAGATATATTCGTCGCGCGACTATTATATAGTTCTAGTAATTATCGTTGGTAGTACTATAAGCATACGACTATAATATAATAATTATATAATCTTAGTTATTATTCAGATAACGCTACCAGTATATGACTATTATATAACCGTTATGTATTTTATAAATTGGAAGAGTTATTATTTATATAGCGCTACCAGTATATGACTATTATATAACGGTTATATATTTATAAATAATAGTAGAAGTATATAGTAGAAGTAAAGTAGATAGTAAATAATAGATAGTAAGGGAACTTTAATAATAGAAGTATATAATAGATAGTAAAAGTATATAGTAAAAGTATATAGTAAGGGAACTTTAATATTTGGACGGAAGTAAAAAGTACGTAGAAGTAGAAGTAGAAGTAGAAGTAGAAGTAAAAGTATAGGAACTTTAGATACTTAAACGGAAATATAGATAAAAGTAAAAATAGATAAATAGGTCGAAGAAATAGACTAGGAATATAGATATAAAGTAAAAGTAAAGGTAGAAGTAAAAGCGTAGGAGTATAATTTTAAATAGATAGGACGGTAAGGTCTAGTAATAAATAGAGACTATATATAGCTACGCTATATCGAGTATTTAATTATATTTAATTTATGATTATATAGTAGAAGAGCCCCGCTATATTAAAATTTAGCCGTAAACTTACTTTAATATAGTACTAGAAGTAAAAAGCTACCTTACCGGCTCTTTATTATTAGTTATTATTAGACTATTATCATTATCCGAGATTGTTAATTATCCTTACCTATCTATTAAACCTAGATCCTAATCCTACTCTAGTTTTATATCCTATACTTATATCTTTACCTATACTTTACCTTTACCTTTTCTAAATACCTAAACTCTAGGTATAGAGATATTATTATTTAATAATATATCCGAATCGTTATTAATATTAACTATTGTATTACGTTTATTTTTAACGTGCTAGGTTATTAAAGTAGGAAAATTATTAATCGATAACTCCTTAAATTACTCTTTAAGATAGAGATTATCGAAAATATTTAATAAGCGGCCGCGCGTATAGCTAGTAAGATCTTGGTTAAGCGGATTTATTTAAGCTAGGTCGGTAAATCTAGTATATACTATTAACTAACTAAATATAACTAGAAAACGACCATTAACTTTATATAATTATAATAAGTCGAATAATAAAGCTTATACCGTAGCTATATTAATCTAGGCTTAATATAAAGATTGAAATTTACGGTATCGACTCTAAACTAATTAAATTATTAGCTAAAATAAATATACGGTTAATAGAGTTTAAATAAACTACCTACTCTAAATATAGATTCAAGCTAATGAATCTCGAAATTCTAAATTATAATTCGACGGAGCGGCTATATAGACCTTATTAATATTATATTTTCTTAATCGTAGACTTCTATATACGTATTAATCTATTATAGTGTAGCGCCTAGGATTCGATTCTTCTAAGTCTGTCCACTTATATTAGATAAGAATAAAAAAGTATAAAGTATCATTTTTAGAGAAATAGAAAAAGTATTAAACGGTAGTAGGGATTTATTTTAGAAGATCCTTATATACGTTTTAAAGCCTCTTTATATATAGAATAGTCTTTATTTATACTAGAGAATACAGCTTCTATTATTAACGTAGTATTATTATAGGAGAATATTATTAAGAAGTATCGACGAGTTAAGAGGTTAACTTCCGATAAAGTCTTTTTCTCAGATTTGGCTACTATTTTAAATAATCTTAATTAAGATTAGGATTATATATTACGCAGCGTCTCTAATAATATAGAATACCGAAGTATAGATATTTAAGCAGATTTCGAGTCTTTCTATATAGATTTTGTAGGTATTATAGTCGTAGAACTATACTTCTAAAAATCCACTAATATATATCTATACGTCGAAGGCGGAGCTTAGGTATACGTAGTTAACGGAGTATACTAGTTTACTAATAGTATAGGCTTACTAAATAATAATATAGATTACTCGGTATTTTGAATCGAAGGAGCTATAGGCGTATTTTTACGGGGGAGGCCCTTTAGTAGGAGTTTAGGAGGAAGAGGTTTAGCTAGCTATATAACTAGAGGGGTAGGTATAATAACTAATTACTTTTTCTTCTTTAATTTAGATTATATAGAATAATAATAATTAGTTTTAAAGTATATAGTTAAGAGACTAGACGATTAATAATAACTAGACTTAGAGGCTTATTTTTATTAGGTCCGGTATTAATATTTATATTACACTTCCTACGTTTACTATAAATATTATCTTTCGTAGTATTTACTAGATAGTCGCGAGATAATTTATATACTAGCGGTAGAGTTATGGGTAGTGTTTAGGCTCTCTAATCTTAAGATATTTTAAGACGTATTATTTTTAATAAAAAGAAAGACTCGTTAAAAGAATAATATAAGATTCGTATTAAGATATTAAAGGAGAATCGAATTAATTAAAGAAAGATATAGGACTACCTCTACTACTAGACCTAACCTCCCCTATACCTATAGTAGAGTTAGTGGTATAGTAGGTATAAATATAAGGCACTGAAAATATATAGTACGGGGAAGTCTCTGATCGCTAGCGCCGTTATACCGAACTACGCTAAAAGCTAGTACTAGAGCCTATTAAGTTAATAATTCTATAAATATAAATCCTAATAACAAATTCTTAATTATAAATATATATATTAAGGTTAGTTCTATAAGTTTATAATATCTAAAAAATAAATATCTCTATATACTATTTATTAATAATTAAAATTGAATATTAAGATAGTTAAATAAATATTATTAATACTATTATTAATATATCTATAGATTCATATATTAATAATGTCTTATTCATTTTGATATATATATTAGAAAGATATAGATATAGATATATACGAATAACTCTTACTTATTTACTAATTTCTAAATTATTATATATAATTTAACCTGAACTAGAAGTAATAATATACTAAAACTTAGTAGTTGAATACTCTAGAATATTAGTATATTTTTCATATATTAGAAAGATATAAATATAAATATATACGATTAAGTTATAATTCTTTACTATTCTTTTAGTTATTTTATATAATTGAAACTAATTTAGAAGTAACTCTATACTAAATTAAGAACCATGATATTTAATTAATATATTTTAGAATATTACTATATTTTATATATTAATTTTTAATAAATATGGTAGGGTTATTTAATTGATTAATCTAGAAGAGCTATTACGGTATAGTTATACTAGGTATAGTGGCTCGGGTTCTATAACACCGAAGTGCTACCTAGAGGACGAAAATTTACGAATATAACCATGCTATAATAGGCGGTAAATTCTGTACTGTCGTACCTCGGTATAAAGCTCTTTCCTGATTTTTATAGTTATATAAAGTAGAAATAGTAGAAAATAAGGTATAGTATCTTCCTTATTATTCTAATTTATAAGCGTGCTTTATATAGAAATAGGTGTACTTACTACGGTTTATATAATTACTAGATCCATATTTATTCTTTATTATCTTTAGTTTACTTTATTTATTTAAGTCTACCTAGTCTCCTACGAGTAGTTTTTTATACTATATTTATAATGGCTCCTAGGAATATTGATCCTTTAAGTTATATAGAATAGTGAGTAAGGTAGTTAAATATACCTAGTAGTAGTTCCCTAGGACCTAAGTTATACGATAATGAATTAATATCTAGTATTACTAATGATATCGATGATTAGGATGAGGACGATAAGGATAATAAAGAATTAGCGGATCTCTACGATATTATAAATACCTATTACCGTAAATAATTATGGCTAGGATATTTACTAAAAGTATTTAGGTACTAGATATTTAATTATTATTAAATCTAAAGGTAGAGGAAGTCTATATATATAATTTATTTATCGATCTAGATTCTTTAGAAGATAAGGATATTAATAGACTAGTATTTATAGTATCCGCTAGATTAGTATTAGTAATATCTATTTAGTTATCTTTAGGACTAGTATCTTCGTAATTATCTATATATTCGCTATCCTAGGCCTTAGTACTATTTTAGGAGTTAGTACTAGCGTAGGGCCTAATACTTTCTTAGGATTTAATACTAACTTAGGATTTAATACCGTCGGAAGCCCTATCCCATAAGATTATTACTAGTATAGGTAGTGTATATATCGTATTATAGATACTAGCCCTAGGACTCTAGTATAAGAAAGCCGGTATCTTAAAATAAGATTACGTCCGATTACGGGAAGTTATGTAATTTATAATACCTAATATTAATCTATAGCTCCTAAGAAAGCTAGATACTCTAAAGAGTAAAGTATATAAATATTTATTTTTCTTAAAGTTAATAAGAAAGCCCTTTACTATCTTAATTTAAAAATAACCTTCTTTTATAGCTAGCGAAAAGTCTTCTATTTTTATTAAGCGTTAGTTATAGATTTATTAGTATGACTTAATAGACCTAGTTAAGAATATCCTTTCTGCTACTAGTCTATACAAATAAATATTCTTCGGTATAACTTATTATATGGACGAATCTTTTTAATTTTAATATTCCCGTGCCTAGGGCTCTTTAATCCGGATAATATTAAGTAATATTATTTACGACCGATATTATAAGTTTATAATTCCTAGAGATATAGTTAGCTTTGATTTGGATAATGATTTATACTTACTCGGTCGAGTTATCTTTATTAGTCGGGAATATCGTACTACGGAAGTAATTATTAGTATTAGTCAAGTTATAGTATCTATAAAAGTAATTATATTATTTGGGTTTCTACGGTAGTAATATTATAATTTTATAATAGAACTACCGCGGTTCCCTTATGAGAGGTATTTATTTAAAGACTATATTATCGAGATTACCTCTAAAAGGATCATTAGTTATTAGGGTATTTATTTGGATCGCGATTATAATAACTAAAATACCGAGGATACTAGTAATAGTATATCCGAGGACGCTGGAACTAGAACTGGTATCGGCACTAGTACTAGTATAGAGTAAATATTTTCGAATAACCAGCTATATATTCGGAGGATTATTAATATCTAAAAGTAGATAGTTAGATTAATCCGTAGGGTATACCTAATTCGGGGTGAGCTAGAAGTTATATAATATAGTCGAGACTACCTAGAATCCTGTTTTAATTCCGAGGTAGACGTTATTTCCTTACCGCTACTATAATTCATCGATGATTTCGGCGTATATAGAAATATATACCGAGTATTTAAGGCCTTCTATTGGACCCCTATTACCTTAGGATTTATCGAACGCCGTAAAACGGCGAATATATTTATATTTAGCCTAGGACCCTATAGAGCTAGTATAACGGACGTTATTAACGCTTTTACGGCGCCTATATAGAAACTCGATTCAGGTATAGTTATTAATATTAATAATTAGGATAAGTTTGTATATATATTTACTATAGCGTTCTTAGGGGATATACCTTAATAAGCGGATAATATAGGTATATTGGCTAGATCCTATTTAGTAATTATTATTTTTCCTATTTCCTATTTTTATAAGACCGAACGGTTATTTATTTCCTATTTCTATAAATTTAAAAGAGTATCTATTTTTACTTTTATAAACCTGAAAGACTATTTATCTTTAAGGTAGTACTAATTCTGCGACCGACTAGGCTTTATAAAATATACTACGAATTATAACTATCGAGGGTACTATTATCCTAAGGATAATAAAGGTGATTTATCCTATAATATCGTTATATATAGCCGGTATTATTTCGATATTATCGAAGTAAGGGAGTCTACTAATTAAATAAAAGGCGTAAAATAATAGTAATACCTCCGTAGCCTAGGACTCCGGCTTAAGGAATTACTATATATAAGGTTTATACTATCCCTGGATTTTATACTAACCTATATATATGATATACCTTACTCTAAATAGTAAAGCTTAGGGCGAATTATCTAAAGTTTATTTATTAATACGATTTTAACTAAATATAAAGCTAATATATACTTTAAAGTATTTCAGTCTTTCTCTTATCCTTATAGTTGGCCGTATATCTAGTCTCCCGTCTTCTATATTAAATTATAGTCCTTATCCGAAGTAGGTAGAGCTACGATCTTAACTCCTTTTATTCTATACTACTATTTAAAGACTACTTAGTATAAACTACTATTCTTATAAATTATAGAAAAGATATTCCGTTCTTACTACCTACCGGCTATATATATAGTTATTTACGTATTAACTATTATCGTTAAATCTAATACGGTAGTTAATAGTTATCGATTCACCGAGCCAGTTATAGTTAAAGAGAAAGTTATAAATACTCGTAAATATATTTAAAAGTTTATTCTATACGCCGACTTAACCTAAAGCCGGGACTAGGACTAGGACCAAGACTAGGCTTAAACCGATAATATACCCATATAAATAATAGATTTATTCGATAATATATCTAACTCTAAAACTAATATAGTAGGTATTATATCCGAGGTTATAGAATCTAAGTTAGGCGACTAGGTTAATAAAGCCCAAAGAAAATATAAGAAGTTATTAAATTTACTAAATATCTATACCGGTCTATACCTTACAGATATAGTAAAGGAATATACGATTACTATAAATTATAATATATTAGTAGGGGAATTAAAATATAAGTAAATCTTAAATTTTATAATTTTCGCTCCTATAGTTTTCGCTCCTATAGAAGATTTCGTTCCCACTATATTTACTCTATCTAAGGACCTTATTAATACTACTATATTAGGTTCTTTAAAGGTCTAGTAGATAATATAGTACCGGTTAATCTAATGGGCTATCTCTTCGTTAGGGATATACTACGATAGTCTCTCCGCCTAGGTCTAATAAGTATATAGGACTATAAATATCCCGATATAATAGATAGTCTTAAGGCACTAGAATTAATATATCCTTTTTTGGTTAATAGCTTCTTACTAGTATCTAAATAAAAAAAGTATAAGGCCGATAAGGATAAGGATAATAATAAAAATCGTATTTAGTCTAATAATAACTACTATAATATATCCCCCTCTCTAGCGGGATATCGCCTAGTATATAAACCTTACTATATTCTAGTATTTATAGTTCTTTTAAAGTTTCCCTACGATTATTATTTCATATAAGCCCTGCGCCTAGCCTACTAGAGAGACTATAGGCTCGGTAGTATTATAGATTTCGGGATAAAACGGTTGAAATAGTATAGCCGCGTAGGATATATAGATATAATAGGTACTCGGTATATCCTAAAGATTAATGAATATATATAGGTATATCTAATACTTCTACGAAAATTAGTATTATGAAATACTTATCGATATATAGATCTAAGAGTAAAAGCTGCGCGTGGTATAGGTCTTTATTTATATTTACTAGCGGAGCCGTTACTATTTTATTATATTTAAGCCTCTACGCTTATTAAATATCGTCGATCGCGTGGTTAATTTATTAGTCTATTATATTAATAAAGGGATAATAATCTATAGTATAAATACGTTAGAATAAGGTAGTCCGTAGCTCTACTTTATTAAAGTCGATAAAGGTAGCGAGTAGTAAAAAGATTAGGAGTAAATAAAGGACGATAATATCGAGTATCTACTAGAATACTCTTAGGATATCGTATATCTATAATATCTATAGCTGTGGTATAGTATTTAGTATATTTACTACGGTATAATTCATACTATGAAAATTGGCTATAGATTACGTATATAACCAGACCCAAACTATAACTATATATAACTATAGTGGCCGTCATATAACCGTTATAAACTCTATATTAGTTACTAACTAACTAGTTATATTTTTTAATAATAATTATATGACCGTCCTATAGCTACGTACAACTTGTATAATTATAAAATATACTAACGTCTCGTAACTATCATATAATTATAATATACTAGCCTTATAGTGTAGCAGTACAGTATTAGCGACGTATTCAATATTAATATTCTAGACTAAGTTCGTATACCGCCCCGTAGGTATTAATATTATCTATTATTATTATATTCTTTACTAGTATAGCACCTTCCCTAGTACTTCGCTAGTATATAATATTTGGGGACTTTACTTTGATAACGTATAATATCTTATTTGAATCTCTACTTTAAAATATATAATACCCCTCTTTATTTAAGCGACGAGGACGTCTACTTTTTTATTCGTTTATAGGGATATTATTATAGTACCTACTATTATTACTATTATATCTTAGTAGACTAGGTTATATATAGTTAATACGAGTACCTTATATATATATAATTTATAGAGGATAGAACCAAGCTTTTACTACTTTATAAAAATACTAGTTTATATTATAATAAAAACGAAATACCTAAATAAAAGAGGCCTTAAATATAATAAATAATAAAAAGATATATATAATTCGGAGAACGAAAATATTCTTTTAACGAGAGAGTATATATAAAGTTTTATTAAAGTCGACGGGAATATAAAAACTCGTAAAATAAAGAAAGAAAAAATATAATTATTTTAAAAAACTTTTTTAATTCCTAGTTATTAAAAATAATACAGGAGGTAAAACTAGAGACTTTAAAAATAAAATAAAATTTTTATAAAGAGTATTTTTTTCCCCTCTACCGATAATAGATTTAGGTAATATTAATAAAATAAAATATTTAAACCTTATTAAAATAAACTAGGAAATAATTAAAATAAAAATATATAAAATAATATAATACCTAGTTACCGATAAAGTATTAGGGGTAATTAAAATCCCGAATCGATTTTTAAAAATTATAATAAAAACGGAAGTAATAAATATTATTCTTTATTTATTCTAGGTCTACTTTAGATAAGGATATTACCTAAAATACTTTAAAAAAACTAATATAATAATTCTTAAGAAATCGAAGAAAGGGGACTATTTAAAGTTAAAATTATATAAATTTATTATACTCCTCGATATATTTAATAAAGCGCTTAAAGTAATTATCTCTAAAAGATTAAATAATATAGTAGAGGAGTATAAACTATTATTACTATAATAAATAGAAGTTAGATAAAAGTATTTAATAAAAACCGCGCTAAAGACTCTTATAAATATAGTATATACTATATAAAACTATAGTAAAAACGGGAGGAGAAAGATAGTAAACTTATTATTACTAGATATAACGGGAGCGTTTAATAATATCTTATATAAAAGACTATTATACGATTTATAAATAAAAGATATACCTAACCTAATCGTTAACTAGATAATAAATTTTCTATCGAATAAAATTATATCTATAATATTTAAAAAAAGAACGAGTATAATAGAGGAGGTAATAACGGGTATTCTATAAAAATTACATATTCTACCGGTACTCTTTCTATTCTTTAATATACTATTAATTAAAGAGTATATTAAAATAAACTTACTAATATAGGTCGGAGGTTTATAAACGATATTTACTTACTCGCTTATAGCGAGAATATAAAAAAGAATTATACGAATCTAAAACGGGCCTATAATATTTATTTAAAATAAATAATTATTTATAGAGTATTATTTACCCTCTAGAAGTACGAGTTAATCTATATATCTCGAACGCCGAAGAAGTTTAATATAGAAATAATAATAAATTTTAAAAACGTAATTATCGAATCTAAAATAAATATTAAAGTCTTAAGACTATAAATTAATTTAAAGTTAAAATAAGAATTATATTTAACTTAAATTAAAATTAGGGCGATTAATTAAAGCCGCGCTATAAAGTATTTAGTTAACTCGATATAAGGCGCTACCTTCGCGAAATATAAAATAATATATAATATAATAGTTAAATTAATATTAATATTTATAACTCCGATATTATAAAGTAATAGTATATTATATACGCCTACGCCCCGCTAAAGGCGCTAGTATATTATATATACCTACGCCACGCTACCTCTATAATATTATTATTTATCGATACGGGGTTCTAGTCTTAGTATCGCGGGGTTTTAATTCTTAGTAATTTTATATCGAGTTAATATTCCCCCGTATTATTAGAATCCTTAGAGATTAGTTCTATTATTAAATCTAGGATTTAAAAACTATTTAACAATAAACCTCGTAACTACTTTACGTCTTTTATATTATTACTAAGCCGCTAGCTCTACGCTAGCGGCCTTAGGTATTATAGATATAATATTAATTAAAAAGAATAACGGAGGTTATAAAGAGATATATAAAGAAATTAATAATTATTTAGAATAACTATTTTAGGACGGTTTTAAAAGTATTTAAAACTACCCTAATTCTAATATTTAAAACTAAATTAGTAATCGCGCTAATTAATCTTTAATTAAATTACCTAGTAATACGATATTAAATTAATCGAGGGACTTATTTAATTATAATTATAAAAAATATACGAATCTAGAATAAACTTTAACGTAGAGGAGGTAGATAATAATAAATACCTCCGATATTAATAATAATAAAAAAAGCCTAGGTACTTCGCGCTCTAGGATTTAAAGAATAATATAAAATAATTATAACTATAAAGAGGAGAAAAGACTAGATAAACCTAATTAAAAATATCGAAGAATACTAGGATATTAAGGTTATTAATTAGAGGGTAAAAAACTAGGCCCGTTAATAATAACTAAATAAATAAGAGAGTTATAAAATAATAATTTTTATATAAACTATTAACCCGGCTTAAAAGAGAGATTTATTCGGGGATCGATTCGATTATTATAATTAATTAAAAAAGTTTAAAAACTTTATAATAATATAATTAAAATATAGTAAAATCGGATTAAATAAATTCTTATACCGAATAAAGATATTTATAGTCCGTAGCGCTAGTTACTAGTATAAATAAAGGAAATAAAGTATAAAGTATATATTATTATTTTACCCGGAATTAACTAGGAATAAAACGGAGTTAATAAAATAAATAAATATATATAACTTTAAGAAGATATTAATATAGGCTTAAAATATATATATAATTATATAGTAAATAATAAAAACGGGATAATTTAGCTAATTCTCTTTTATTAAAAAATAGTTAATATAATTTAAATTACTACTAGGACCTAGCGATATACTTAGGCCTATAAAAAAGAGGAAGAAAAAAAAGAAACTACTAGTTAAAAAGCCGTAGATATCGATTACTTAATAAATTTATAATAAAGTGGCCTATAAATTTATAAAGTAGGTAAATAAAATCTAAAGTTAAAATAAAAGAGAAACGAAGGGAAGGATAAATAATATTTTAAAATAATTATAATTATCGGCTATTAACTAGTAAAAAGATGAAATAAATTATCGATAAATTAAAATTTTTAATCGACGAGGTTTCTTTAATAAATAATAGGCGCCGCTAGTAACTTTATTAAAAAAGTATTCACGGAACTCCCTTATTAATAAAGTAGTTTTATTAGAGTAAATATATAAATTAATTTATTAAATTATTTATCGTATTTAGATTTAAGATTTAAGATTTTAAAAAAAAGTATTAAATACTTTTTTTTACGATCGTATTTATTTAATTTAGAAACGAATTTTAGTTATTTTATATTTATAATATAAAATCCTAGGTATAGTTTATTATTTTTTTTTAATTATTTATATCGACGGCCTCCTTCTTTACGTAGTATATTATTATTATATAAATTTATCTTAATATTCTTATCGAGGTATTAAAGCTTTTTATTTATTTAATTATTTTCTCTAACTTTTACCTTACCTCTATTATTATATAATATAAACCGAAGTCTCTTTTTATTATTTATTTTACTCCGATAATCGACTCCTTTATTAAATAAACTTTATTTTAGGATATTTTAATTAATTATAAATGAATTATTTTCTTAAATTATCCTTTAATCTTAATATTATTTATTCTAATTATTAATTACTTTGTTTTCGCGTTAATTATTATTATAGGAGAAGGGGAGTTCGCTTCGATTATATATTATAATAAAATAAATATATTTCTACGGGTAATATTAACCTAGTTTTATATTAATAATATAAATGTACTCCTCGCTTTAAATTTTTAGATCTTTTATTTTAGTAATTTTATTTAGATTTTTTAAACTATATACTCTTCTATCAATTCTTATATATAATTAAAGATTATTCCTAGCGCGATTTATATTAATTATAACCCGCGATATATTATTTATTATATTTTCTTATATTCTATATTTTTTATAATTTTTATTATAATTATTATATTAAATTATAATACCTAGGGTATTTATAATAATAGAAAAGTAAATATAAAATCTTAATAGGAAAAATAATCTTTATATTTAAATAATAGAATTAATCTTTAAAGAGTTAAAGCGAGGGCTCCGAGTCTTTTATTTCTAAAAAGAACTCTAAAGTACTAGAAACTATAATATAATACTATAATATAAATAATATGATATCGGTAAATTTCAAAAACTCCTATTAAAACCCTAGTTATCGACCGCGCGGATAGGGCTAGTAACGTTCTATTAATAATTTTAAATTACGGATAAAGTTAGTAATATCCTATTAATAAGTTTTTTAACTTTAATTATAAATAGGATATTACTAGTAGTTTTAATTTACGAATAAAGTTATTAATATTTTATTAATAAATTTAATAAATTAAGAGTCTAGGTAAATTACTTTTAATAAATTTAATAACTCCGGGTTAATTTTAGCCGGATTAGTAACTTTAGTAATTTATATATATTATTAATATATTAATAATAACTCAGCCCTATAATAGGGCTAAAATAAATAAAGTTCTATAATCGTCGCTATTAACGGTAGTAACCCTTAGCGATAACTATTAACGCTAGCGATCTACCGGGCCCGGAATAATAAGTTTTAACGAAAATTCTCGCGGGGGCGTCACTCGGGTATATCTAGAGAAAGCGCGTATATAAATACTATAGTATATCGTATATTATGGCGCATACCTTGGCGCATACCTTGGCGTATACTATAATTACGTATACTATAGGGGGCTTTCGTCTAATATTTTAGAAACTACTACGGGGGGCGTATATTATATACTATTTAAAATATCTTTATATATACTATTTATATACTATTTAATAATATACGTAAACTGCGTACGCTATTACGTATATTATAGGGTATACTATAATTTATATTATAACCCATATTATAACGTATACTAATACGTATATAAATATATATATTATAGGGTATCTAATAGGTCTATTCGTCTAATATTTAAATTATTAACGATTTATCGAGTTACGGAACCTATTAAACCTATTAATAGTTAATATTATTTATTAAAAGTAATTTTCCCGGAACCTTAATTTACTACCCGAAACCCCGATTTACTAATCCTACTAAACCTCGGGTCTGTATTTAATATAGAGTTTTAATATAAATTTATAAACGATTTTCTAATAGGGTTAATAACGTTTAAAGTATATTAATATTCACTTTTAAGATTTACCGATGAATTACGCTATATATTTCTTTTATAGAATTTATATATTATATTTAGTAGTTATTATAAAGTTGGTTTTAATATAATATAATAAATACCTCCCCTTTTAGAGGTTTCGCTCTTGAAATTAATATATATTAATTTAATACTTTATTATTTTTAAATAAAAATTATAATATAAGAGAGTCCGAATTAAATAGGATATATATATAATATTTATACTTCCTACCTAATTCTATTAATCTCCTAGATTTATAATAATAATATATTAATAAAAAACCTCTAAATCTAATAAATAAAAGGGAGAGAAATAAATTATTTTTTAAAATTAATAACCCGTCGCGTACGTTTCGTATACCGGCGTAATTATATAGTCGTAGATCGTATTAAGTATTTAATAAAAATCTTAAAATCTAAAGAGAAAATTAAAGGAAAGAAGATTATAATTATTATCGAAAATTATAAATCTTTACTATTAATAGGGTTTTAATAATATCGGCGGCGGAGTAAATTATTCTATTTTATTATTTAAAAAGAACTTTAGTTATAAAAGTAAATATATACAAGTAACGGTCTTAATATAAGTATAAAACCTTCGTATATTTTCTATCTTTTCTTCTTTTATAATATCTTATTATCTTCTATATATATAAACTCTTATATATTATTATCAGTAATTATACTATATTTAAACTTTTATTATTTTATAATAATCTCGGCCGTATCTCTAACCTCTTTTCTTCGAGGTCGTAAATCTTATTTATATATTCTATAGATAAAGTTATAGTTAATATATTATAATTTAAATAAATCTTTTTTTTTCTTCTTTTAAATTCTTTTTTTAATTTTATAATTATTAAAGTAAATAAAATAACTTATTTTATTTCTAAATAAAGTATTTATTTATATTTCAAAAAAATCAATATTATTATAATATTTATTTTATTTTTAAATTATTAATTTTATACTTTATTTTATTAATAATATATATATAACTAGATTATTTTAATATTTAATATATTAGTTTAATCTTTATAGTATACGATATTAACGATAATATAGATATTTATTATATCTCCGACTCTCGTTCCTTATAGGATAGCCGCCCGCTCCGCTTTTATCTCATCTTTATTCGTATTTTTATACCTCCGTTATTTTAAATAAATAAATCTAGATAATTACGTCCTATATAATAAAATACCTATATATAAAGAATAAATATTTATATAATTCTATATATTACCTACGTTCTTAAACCGAATTATATTAATATATTTAAATTTCTTCTAAATTTTATATCTTTATAAATTCTCTTTTTAACCGTTTAGTACGTCGAGGCTCTAATAAATATTTTTGTTAATATATTATTAAATATACGAAAAACGTTATAGTCTTTCTTGAGGAGATTAAATCTAAAAATAATAATATTAAAAGAAAGAAGAATATATTATAATTAATATATCGATTTATTATAAACGTCGAGGGTATAAATAATACTTTTTATATTTTAATAAATTAATATAGTTTAAATATAATTTTTATATTAATAATTTTTAAGGAAGAAATTATTACCCGGGATATAAATATATTTTAAAATAAAATTATATAATATTAACTTAATAATTTATTTAAATCGATAAATAAAGATAAAGCCGACGATAAATTTAAAGATAAGATTTATATACGACGTATACGAGATATCTTTAAATACGACTTTTCTCCCGGCCCTAATCTCGTTACCGATTAATTTAATATATTTATTTTTAATAATCTCGATATTATCGATTCTACTTTATTCTTTAATAATATATAAAGAATTATAGTATCTAAACGTAAAGTTTTTTTAATTAAAAATATTATTACTCGCTCCGATATTATAAAGCCTCGTCTTTAATATAGTAGTATAAAGAGTATAAGTCGTTATATATTTAAAGAATTAATATCTTTTTATAAAATTTCTAAAGAAGAAGTTAAAAGTAAAGTTAATAATTTTACTCTTAATTTTATTTCTTATTTTTATTTTTTAACTCGACTCCCCGGCCGCGGTTTTATTTATAAATAACCGAGTCTTAATATTAAGAAAATTGACCGTTTTAAATATAAGCCTACCCGCGAGCGCCTCGTTAATCGTAAAGATATATCTCGCTCGAAGTCTACTAGTAAGAAGTATTTAATAATAATTAATAATTAATAACGTTTCCTCTTCTTATTCTTTATTTTCTATATTTTTTCTATCTTCGTATTCTCTTCGAATATTTCTCGTAGTTCTAGTATATTATTTAAAGTATTTATATTAATTTATTTATTAAAGGTCTTTAATTATCCTAGTTATTTTATAAAATAAAATACCTCGCCCTTTATTTTCTTCTTTTTCGGTATTTTTCTATTTCCTATTCGTTCGTATTATTTATTAATTCCGGTAGAGGTATATTAGGAATCGAATTATTACTTTATTATTAATAATATAGTTTTCGAAGCGATATATAGAAAATATTATAAAATTAGTAACTAGTTAATAATACTAGGCGGTATACTTATATTCCGATAATATTTAAAATCTTAAATAATTTAATTACTTTATAAAAGAGCTTTTTATTTAGTTATTTTTATATTAAGTTTTTAGTTAATAATAATATAAAGTTATTTATATTAAATAATTTCGATTTATATCTTTTATTATAATTATATTTTTACGCCTCGACCGCGATAGTTTAAACTTTTATTAAGTATTCTTTTAAAATATTTAATTTTTGAATTCTTTTTTATACCGATAGTATTTCTCCCCCGTATATCTCGCCCTTAAGACGCGGTTTAAGAGATAGATTACAACTATATATAATTATAAATAATATCTATTTTATTATCGCGTATTATGTATTATAGTATATTTATTTTATTATAAATAAAAGTACTATTTAATTAATTATTTATTTAAATAAAAGGTTCTTAAATAATATTTTAAAATTTAATTCTTAGTATTTTATCTAGTTATCCGTTTATAAATAAAATACGATATTTAGGTATTTTTTATTAAATAATATACCTCTAATTAAAATATACTCGTAAAGATAGAATCTTTATTAAATATAATCCTATTAGGAACTTTAAACTTTAGGATAATTTCTTCGAATATTAATTTTATTAATCCCGTAGAGTCGATTATTTTAATAATTAAGATATATTATAATATTTTTATATACCTATTTGTAATTATAAAGATCGTATTATATATATATCCGTATCGTTTATTTAAAGATAAACTAGTAATAAAATTTATTATAATTTCTTTCTACGACCTTAGTATAAGATATAGTAGAGAATTAATCTCGTTATAAAAATAGTATTAATATACTTTAACTCGTTGATATATATTATATATATTAATATATTCTCGTATATAGGCCTTAAGAGTACTTTAGAATTTTATTTTAATAAATAACTTTGTTCTCTTTTTAATACTAAAGTACCTTATTAAGATATTATTATAATATCGTTTTAATAATTCTTCGCGGGCTAATTCTTCTTTAAATATATAAATCTTATTATTATATCTAAAAATTAATATAAAATTTAAAGTTTATACTCCGGCGGAATACTAGTAATCCGTTTATATAATTTTGGCGATTCTTATTTACGAGAAGGAATTATCCTTTTATAAAGCGCGAATTATTTTAATTATTAATAAACTTTTAGTATTATAAACCGTTATATAAAATATTATTAATTTAATAATAATACGTAGAATAAGTAGTCTTTAATTTATAGTTTTAATAATAGAGTTAAATAGTTCCTTTATTATATTATAATCGATTTAAGTAAATATTTTATTTAAATATTTTATAATTTCCCGTTTAGGTATTAGTTCTTTAGGCCTAGATAAATATATTATTAAAGAATATATCTTTTTTATAATAACCTTAACGACCCTAATAATATAAATTTTATATATATTAAGTTTTATATAATATTTAAGGATATATTATTTAACGCTAGCGAAATATTATCTATATTTAAATATTTTATATTTACGAATATATTTTATATTATAACGAAAATAGGGCTTTAACTAGTACTTTCTAAATTTAATAACTTTTATTATAATATAAATAAAATATTATTAGAAAAGTTATCCTAGTCTTTATAATTAAAATAGTATAAAGAATTATTAATTAAATTACTTTTTCTAGAATAATACGAAATTAAGAAATTAAAAGATAAAAATTTTATTACTTAACGCGCCTAGTAATTATTTATTTATTTAATATTTATAAAACTCTTTAGGTTATTATAATTAATTAAATCTTTTATTTTATTTAATTTACCCTCGAGGTAGTATCGTTATTATTTAAATATTATAATAATTACGAGGATTTTCTTATTATAAATCTTATATTAAACTTCTAAATCTTATATTTTATAGGACTAGAAAATAACGAGATATTATTCGTTATTATTTTATAATTATATTAAAATCGTAGTTACGGTAAAATTAGAAATATTTATTTTAATCCGAATTTTTAATTCTAGATTAAAGTATATAAAAATGAATATATATATAAATAAATTATAAAGTAAATAAAATATTTACTCCGTCTCTTTGAATTATTTATATAAACTGAATCTTTTATTATTTAAACTACCTTTTAATAAACTCGTTAATAAACTTATTATCTACGAATAACGATAAATAAATCGACGATAAAAATTAACGAAGCCTAAAAATATTTATATATTATTAAAAGACTTTAGTTTTAGCTAGGACTCAATCGTTTTAATTCTATATATATTTATTAATATACCTTCGGTATTTACGATAAACCCTAGAAATTTAATTAATTAAATAAAGAACTCGTATTTCTTAAGATTTACGAATAAGGAATATTTTTATAAATATTCGAGTATTTATTATATATAGTTAATATACTCCTCTTTTAAATTTAAATAAATTAGGATATTATATTATCTAGTATCTCTTTCTTAACCTACGAGAATACTCGTTTAGAAAAGAATCTTGAAATACGGGTATTATACGACGAGGAAAATTCTATTAGGGGTACGAAATCAGTTAAGATAAAAATAAATAAAAATAATAAAAATAAAACTCGAAATACTAGAGTAAAGGGTAAACGCGGGTTACTAATATATTTTAATATAACGAAGATATCGTAATAAATAAAGGGGACGGGTAATCGAATAAAAGAATATAAAAAAAGTATAAAAATATTAGAAGAATTAATAATAATTATAATAAAGACTATAAAAGATATAAAGTATAGGGAGGTATAATAGATAATATATTATAAATTATAATTAATATAGATTACGCTAGGAATAATCCTTAATTATATATAAAAATTAATAGAAGAACGTATATTTTAATTAATATAAATAAAGTTATTAAAATAAAAGATTTAAAAATTTAGAGCGAGAAGTATACCTACGCTACTAGTATAAAACTAGGCTAATATTACCCGTAGAAATATATTTATTTTATCGAGGTATATAGCCGAAACGAACCCCCCTCCCCCTATAGTAGCGACTAGCGCGAAGGCGAAATAATTAATAATTAAAATAAATAATATTAAGATTAAGAGATAACTCTAGAAAATAATTAATTCTTAATTAATTAAAATATTCTAGAACGGAGCCTACTCGGTAATAGAGTCGATTATTAAGGTAAAATAAATAATAAAAAAAGACTTTATTTTATATTATATAATAGTAGAGGTCAAATCAAAGTTAAAGAAAATAATTAAATAAATAAAAAGTATTAACCCCTCGGCGAGAGTATTAAAATAGATTTATATAATAATAATATATAATATGAAAAAGGAGGACGTCGATATAAATAATTAAAAAATAGTAATAAAGATATTATAAAAAAATAACTATAAACTATACCCGGGATTAAATATTATAAATATAAAATAACTAGGGTTCGCCCTTAAACTAGATAAATATAATTATAAAAAAAAGTATTTAATACTCCTTCTTAAGATCCCGGACCTAGATATAATAAATAAATTAATAACGGACGGGTTCCTAAAAAGCGAATAATTATTATTATATAAAAAATAGGAGAGAATAAATAACCCGAGGTAATACTTTAATTATTAGAGGTACGATTATATAACTCTAATTTATAAAAATTAACCTAAATATAAAATATATATAAAACTATATTAATTATACGAATATAGTATTAAAAGCCCGAAGGAAAAGCGCTATATAGTTTACTCTAGATATTATAAATTCTAAAATAAAATATATTTAATTAAGTAAAAAAAGATATATCGAATCTAATAAAAATTAAAGAATAAATTTAGGTAGTTTATAATATTATTAAAAATAATAACCTTAAACTCATAAATATAATTAATTAGTAATAAATTTATATTAATACCGGCTAGGGGCGCGAGGAAAAGGAAAATAATAATAAATATAATTAATAAAGTCTAAAACGTTATTATTATATCTAAGATAAATAAAGAGGCCGAGATAAAATAATAAATTAATAATAATATTTAGGTAAATAGTTCTTTAAGTTATAAATAACCTTTTAAGAATAATATTCGATTAATTAAATAAAAACCGGCTAGAATTAATACTACTAGGTAATTAAGAAATAAATAAGAAATTTACGGATATAATATTAATATGTAATAAATTATAATATCTAATTTAGAGTTATATAATATAATATTAAAAAAGAATTAAAACTAATAATAAAATCACTCTAAAACGAGTAAATTAAAAATATCGATATTTTAATTATTTAAAAGCCTAGTTAAAACCCTACTACCTAGGCGCTATATAATAATAATATTAATTATTTCTATTTAATATATAAAGGAGGCCTAGAGACCCGTATATACTTCTATATAAATAAAAGAATCGATATAAATAATTAAAAGCTAATTTATTATAGAGGCGATTTATATTTTATAAAGATTATATTAAAAGGGCGAAGAAATAAAAAGGAATCTCGATTTAATAAAATTAAAAAGAAGGAGGTTATTAATCGAGGAATCCCTTATTATAAAGAGATATAAATTTATAATATATATAATTTATTATTAATATAATATACCTCGATTAATAATCCGTTAATATTATTATTACTAGAGGAAATATTAACGGAGGAAGACGAATATATCTTTTTAAAAAAATTTAACCTCTACTACCCTAACTAGAATAATATTAAATAATATATATATTATATTATAACCGACTATCTCTTAAGGATAATAAAGTCGAGGAAAATAAAACTAAAGTTATTAAAAATATTTATTATATAAAAAGCCCGAGGATAAAAAAATATAATTAATTTATCGTTTTTTATAAAAGAAGTATATTAGGTTATAAATAACTTTATAATCTACGAAGATTTATATTATAACTCCGATTATTAATTAGTAGTAACGGAATTCGAGTAAATATAAAAAAAAGTAATATTATATATTTATTATACCTAAAAGAAGATTACGGATAATATTACCCGAAAAGAAATATAATAAGGCGTAAAATCCCTTTATTAAATATTAAAGAAATTAAGATTTAAAAATAAAGAAAATATTAATTAATACTTAAATAAAATAATAAAAGGTTTCTAAAAAATTATTAAATTTATAATTTTATAAACCCGTTTATATTAAAGAGCTAAATTTTATTAAAACTCTTATTATATTAATATTATATTAAAGATAAAAGAATATATAAAAAATTACGAATAAAATCGAAATACCTAAATAAAGGAGGCCCTAAATATAATAAATAATAAAAGAATATATATAATTCGAAGAACGAATTTTTTTTTTAATAGGAGAGTATATATAAAGCCTCGCTAAAGCCGGCGGGAGTATAAAAACTCGCGAGATAAAAAAAAGAGAAAAATAACTATTTTAAAAAACTTCTTTAATTCCTAGTTATTAAAAATAATAAAAGAGGAAAAACTAAAAATTTCGAGAGTAAAATAAATTTTTTATAAAGAGTATTATTCCACCCTCTATTAATAATAAATTTAAATAATATCGAGGGAATAAAGTACCCGGAGCCCGTTAAAATAAACTAGGAAATAATTAGGATAGAAATATATAAAGTAATATAATACTTAACTACTAATAAAATATTAGGAATAACTAGAATCCCGAACCGATTTCTAAAAACTATAATAAAAACGGGAGTAATAGACGTTATTATTTATTTATTCTAGGTTTATTTTAAATAAAGATGCTATCTAAAGTACTTTAAAAAAATTAATATAATAATTTTTAAAAAATCGAAGAAAGGCGATTATTTAGAGCCGAAGTTATATAAATTTATTATACTCCTCGATATATTTAGTAAAGCGCTAGAAGTAATTATCTTTAGAAGGTTAAATAATATAGTAGAGAAATACGAATTATTATTATTATAATAAATAAAAGCTAGATAAAAACGCTTAATAAAAACCGCGTTAAAGACTTTTATAAATATAATATATATTATATAAAACTATAATAAAACCGGGAGGGGAAAGATAATAAACCTATTATTATTAAATATAACGGGAGTATTTAATAACGTTTTATATAAGAGATTATTATACGATCTACGAATAAAAAGTATATCTAATTTAATTATTAACTAGATAGTAAACTTTCTATCGAATAAAGTTATATCCGTAATATTTAGAAAAAGAACGAGTATAATAAAAATAATAATAATAGGTATTTTATAAAGATCGCTTATTTTACTAGTATTTTTTTTATACTTTAATATACTATTAATTAAGGAGTATATTAAAATAAATTTATTAATATAGGTCGGAGGATTTATAGACGATATCTATTTACTCGCCTATAACGAGAATATAAAAAAGAATTATACGAATTTAAAACGGGCCTATAATATTTATCTAAAATAAATAATTATTTATAAAGTATTATTTACCCTCTAAAAATATAAACTAGTCTATATATCTCGAATACCGAAAAAGTTTAATATAAAAATAATAATAAATTTTAGGAACGTAGTTATCGAATTTAAAATAAATATTAAGATTTTAGAACTATACGTCGATTTAAAACTAAAATAAGAATTATACCTAGCCTAGATTAAAATTAAGGCGATTAATTAAAGCCGCGCTATAAAGTATTTAATTAATTCGATATAGAGCGCTACCTTCGCGAAGTATAAAATAATATATAATATAATAATTAAATTAATATTAACGTTTACGGCTCCGATATAATATTAATTAAAGAGAATAATAGAGGCTATAAAATAATATATATAAAAATTAATAATTATCTAGAATAACTACTTTAGGACGGTTTTAAAAGTATTTAAAATTACGTTAATTTTAATATTTAAAGTTAAATTAATAATTATATTAATTAACCTCTAGTTAGACCGCCTAGTAATATAATATTAAACTAGTCGAGGGACCTATTTAATTATAACTATAAAAAATACGCGGATCTAGAATAAACTCTAGTATAAAGAAAGTAGGTAATAATAAATACCTCTAATATCATCGATAAAAAAAAGCCTAGGTACTTCGTGTTCTAGGATTTAAAAAATAATATAAAATAACTATAATTATAAAAAGGAGAAAAAACTAGATAAACTTAATTAAAAATATAAAGAAATATTGAAATATTAAAATTATCGACTAAAGAGTAAAAAACTAGGCCCGTTAATAATAACTAGATAAATAAAAGAGTTATAAAATAACGATCTTTATATAGGTTATTAACCCGGTTTAAAAAAAAGATTTATTCGAGGATTAATTCGATTATTATAATTAATTAAAGAAGGCTAAAAACTTTATAGTAATATAATTAAAATATAGTAAAATCGGATTAAATAAGTTCTTATACCGAATAAAAGTATTTATAATCCGTAGCGCTAATTATTAATATAAATAAAGGAAATAAAGTATAAAATATATATTATTATTTTATTTAAAACTAGCTAGGAATAAAGCGGAGCTAATAGAATAAATAAATATATACGATTTTAAGAAGATATTAATATAGGCCTAAAATATATATATAACCGCGCGGTAAATAATAAAAACGGGATAACTCGGTTAATTCTCTTTTATTAAAGAATAATTAATATAATTTAAATTACCGCTAGGACCTAGCGATATACTTAAATTTATAAAAAAGAGGAAGAAAAAAAAGAAACCGCCGGCCGAAGGGCCGTAAATATCGATTATTTAATAAATTTATAATAAAGCGGCCTATAGGCTTATAAGATAAATAAATAAAATAAAAAATAAAAATAAAAGGGAAACGGAGAGAAGAATAAATAATAGTTTAAAATAATTATAATTATCGGCTACTAATTAATAAGAAGAGGAAATAAATTATCGATAAATTAAAGTTTTTAACCGACGAGGTTTCTTTAATAATTAATAGACGCCGTTAATAACCCTATTAAAAAAGTATTCACGGAACTCCTTTATTAATAAAGTAGTTTTACTAGAGTAAATATATAAATTAATTAATTAATTAAATAAATTAGGATATTATTTAAATAAATAATATAAAATATATTTATTAAGCCCGTTAACGATTTATTAATATAAATTTAAAAGATAATAAGTATATTCCTTAAACTAAAAAGTATTACTATATATTCGAAAATATTATATTATATACGAAATATTATCTTCTACTTATCGCCTTTTTTAATTTTTATTCGATAATAAATATTTTTTAAATTAAGTTTCGTAAATTATATAATATTATTTAGGCGGTCTAGCGTCTTATTAGTTAAAACTAATAAGTAATAATTCTTTATAATAATTTTATTAAAACCTTAGTAGTCGATATATAATCGTAGTCCGTTATTCTTTTTTAGAATAAAAAGGATAGGAGTTTTTATAAAATTAACGAAATATTTAATCTAACTCTTTATTAAAACTTTATCTAGATATATCCTTAATTTTATTAATTTAAGGTTCGATAAATTATAAAGAGACCTATATAATAAGTTATACTTTATATTAATAATATAATTATTATCTTTATATAACGGTAATCGACCCGCTTCTTTATTAAAAATAATATTATCGAGAAGGGTAACCGGTACGATAATATATTTATTAGAAAGTAATCTATTAACGGTAGTATCCCCTTTCTTAACCTCGTTTTTATTAATAAGATTTTAATTAAAGGGGCTAGTTTTAATATAAATTAATATATAAATAACTAATTATATTTTTAATAATTTTATAAAATCCTTACTTAGATAATTCTAATATATACGTATTCGGCGCGATATTAAACTATTAGGTACGTATATTATAATCGGTTTAAATCTTTTTCTTTTTTATAATTAATATATTTATAATAATAAACGAGTCTTTCTGATTAATAAAGTAAAAGATATTATTATATTCTTTAATTTATCTCTATAAATCGGTTAACCGGTAGACGATATTATAATTATTATAATAATAAATAAATTACTCGCTTATTTATTTAAGAATTAATAACGACTCGCTCTCGAAATATTTTAAATTATATTATTATATAAATATTTCATTAATAATATTTATCTTAACTCTTAAATCTTTATTTATTTTAATATAGATAATTTTTATATCGATATTAATTAAGTTTATAATAACTTCGTTATCGATATTTATATTCGGTCGGGTTTCTATTTCTTTTTATTCTCTTAAAATAAGATTTCTTTAAGAGTTTATTATTTTTTAACTCTACGATATAATCGCCGATATAATAAATAATCATTGTTTTTTCTCTAAATATTTATTAAAGTAGTAGCCGAATTTATAATAATTAAAATATTTAATATTCTTATTACTCTCGTGAGTTATATATATTTTATTAATATTTTTATAACTATTATTATTAGAATTTTATTTTTTAATATTAAATTTGTTTTTATTATCTTTAACTTTCGACTCTTTTTTATATCTTTTCCGAGGTCTTAAATAATTATTTTAATTATTATTTTATATCTTAAAATCCCGATTAAGATTACGTTTATAACGTATTATAAACGATATAAATTCGGTTCGTTTAATAAGAATACTTTAAACTCGATTAACTTCTTTTAAAATATTAAATCTTAAACGGGTTATTAGATAAATTATTTATTACTCTTTATTATAAGAAAGTAGTTCGGTTTCTAAAATATTAAAATAATTATCGAAATCTTATATTATTTAATTATTCCTCTAACGTATATATTAATATTTAAAATTCGTATTTATAACTCGGTTTAAAGGATCTTTAATTATATTAAATAAATAATCCGAAAAGAATTTTTATATATATATATTTATTAAATAAAGTTCTTTATATTTATTTTATAACTTTTTATTTACCTCTTTAAATAAGGTATTATAAGATATTATATATAAAATCTTTTTTTTTATTTAAAAGTTTACGGGCGTTAAGCGGAACGTAGTCTTTATATTATAAATATATTCTCGATAATTTTACGGATTTTTCGTATAAAAATCCCGTAGTTTCGATAGTTATAAATTATCTTAATTTATATTAAGATTAATTTAATTACGATTTTTTATCGAGTTATTCTCGTCTTTTATATTTAATTCTTAAAGATTAATTTCAATTTCCTTATCTCCTTTACCTACGATAATATATCGTAGGTTTTCGATATTTTTTTAAATCGTAATAATAAAGGCTTTTTTCTTAAGGGCTTTTTATTTATATTTTAATTTCATAAATCGTTAGTCTATCGTTAAATTAATATTTTTTAATAAATCTCCTATATTTTCCTTTAAAGTATTAGTCCCTCTATATCTCGCCTTCGGGATAATTATTTTTAAAGAGGTTTTTTATATTTCTAATAAATTATTATTTAAAAAGATTAAAAGAGATTAAAACTATTAAATTATAATATTTAAAGTATTTATAATAATATAAAAATAAATATAAAGTCTTAATAAAAAAAATCTTTATATTTAAATAATAAAATTAATTTCTAAAGAGTTAGAGCGAGGGCTTTAAATTTTTTATTTCTAAAAAGAGCTCCGAAGTACCGGAAACTATAATATAATACTATAATATAAATAGCGTAACTACGCCGTATACTCTCTTTATAAAATCTATATACTATATTTAATAACTACTATAAAGCTAGTCTTAGTATAGTATAATATATTTTTAATATTTTTAATATTTTTATACCTTCTTTATACTCTCTTATTTAATTACTAGTTATATTTATTTATTACGACGTCCTCGTCGCGTTAAAACGCGTTAGTAACTCGTATTTACTCTTTACCCTAATACTTTAAATTCTATCTCTATTCTTTTTATTCTTTTTTATCTCAACTAATTTCGTACTCCTAAAACTTTTAGGGTTACGAAATCTAATTAACCTAGCTTTCGTTTTATCTTTTTCAAATAAATACTCTATTTTTATATTTAGTTCGCGTTATATTTTGAATTAATAAAATAATAAAGATATTATTATATTTACGGAAAAACTACGTAAAGTATATAAATAAGAAATAAAATTATTATAAATTACTAACTATAATTAATTATTAATATCTACGTATATTATAAATAAGTTATTTCTTAACTCTAATTAGCATTAATCTTTTATATTATCTTTTCTTTTAATTTACGGATAATTTAAAAGATTTGAATAATATAAAACCCTTTAAATCTTTCTTTAAACTAGATATCTAAATACTCTCTTTTTAAATATTAATATTAATTTCTTTATTTATAATCTACTCCTCTTTTAAATCTATATTAAAAAACGTATTAAAAAATATATTAAAAGACGTTGTAAAATCGAGTTTAATAGACTAATAAATTATATATAATATATTATAATTAAGAGCTAGATTAATAGCGGGAATAATAATAATTTTAATAATAATTTTAAAATTTATATTAAAATTAAAATTAAAATTAATATAATTATAATATAATTTGGAGAAAAATTTAATAATATTCTTAATTAATAAATAAAATTAAAATGTATTAATATATAATAAATATTAATTACGTATATTATTTATATTATAATAAATTATATCTCTAATCTTTTTTATAGATATAATAAAACGAGTTAATAAACTAAAACCTATTTATATTATACTAGCGGGATCGGATTTATTAAAACTTATTTATATATAAACCTTAACGGACTTTTTATAATATATAATCCGACGGCGAAGTATTTCTAAAGAACCGTATTATTAATAATAAAGAAATAAAGTATTAATATATTTATAATATAATAAATCTAATAATATTAATTATATATTTTTATAAAATAAAATATAACGAACCGGTAGATAAAAATAGCGTAATATATAATAATAATTATATACTATATTAATTAATTAATTAATTAATTTATATACCTACTCTAGTAAAACTACTTTATTAATAAGGGAGTTCCGCGAATACTTTTTTAATAGAGTTACTAGCGGCGTTTATTAACTATTAAAGAAACGTCGTTAGTTAAAAACTCTAGTTTATCGATGATTTATTTCCTCTTTTTACTAGTTAGTAGCCGATGACTATAATTATTTTAAAATATTATTAGTCCTTTTCTCCGTTTCCCTTCTATTTTAACTTTAGACTCTATTTACTTATCTATATACTATATTTATATAATTATTATAAGAGAAGTTATCGTAGCCGATATATTTTAAATAACGTAAATAATATATTTTTAAAAAAGTAGCGGAAGGTTATAAAGAGTTATAATAAATATCTAAAGAATCGATACTATTAAAATATTAAACTATAATAGCGAGTTAATATTATAATATACGTACCCTATTAAATAAAGTAAAGTAAGAATTTTAGAAATAAATAATAAATAATAACGATACGTATACGTGATTCTTTTTAAATAAAATAAATATAAACGAGACTAGTATTAATAAAGAAAATAAGTTATTATATTTATATTTAAATTAAAGATTATTAAAAAGAAAATCTAAAAAGAGAAACTAGAATATATTAATTTAAACTCTTATATCGAAGTATATATAATATATTTATATTTATATTATAAATAAACTTATAGAAGTTATATTATTAATTAATTAATAAACTTAAATATTAGAAGTATATAAAATTATATATATAAGAAATTAATATAATAGTATTAAAGAAATAAAATATTAAGTACGGAGACCGAAGTTATAATTAATATTAAAACCTATTATTATTATACGATTTACTAGTAGACTCTTTTTAGAATTATTTTATAGAATTTAGAATTTCTTTAAATTCTTATTAGTCGATAATCTATTATCGCTTATTAAATATCGTAAACGAATATTTATTATAAACGAGTTTCGCTTTCTTATAGATAAGGTAAACTAGGATATTTAATAAATTTATAAATTATCTAATTAATCCTTATTCTAAATAAGGGTTCGGTTATAAAATTATACGAATATATTTCGCTTAATTCTTTATAGACGCGCCGAGTAAATAAACTCGCGTTATATATACGTATTAATAATATTTATTTTAGAAATATTCTTTCTCTTATTCGCTTAATAACTTTAAAGGGTTTTATTAAATAATTATTAATATATATATTAAGACCTACTAGCTTATACGAATACGTACTACTATATTTCTTTATATAGATAGTACGTTTACGCTTTATCTTTAAATTATATATACCGATTTTATAATATTCTTTCCTTTATTTATCCTATTAGGTTTAGAGAGTTTTACGAATAATTATTATTAATAAAAAAGAATATCGGCGGAAGGTTATTAATCTTCTATACTAGTATTTTATTAGATAATATACGTTTTATTTATATTATTTATTTATTATTCTTTCCTTTATTTTCTCTACGGGTTTAAAGGGTTTTCTTAAATATTTTAATATTTAGATTCGAGGCGAATCCTTTAGAAAGAGAGGTAATTATTATATTATATTAAAACTAGACTTTAATAGTTAATACTTAGGCTAAAGACTACGTATATAATATATAATCTTTATATTAACTTTATTAATTAATAATATAGTTAATAAGTTATTAATATTATAATTAAATATATTATTATATAACTAGCTAGTTACTCCTAGTCCTTAAAGTTCCTTAAAGATTATTTCTTTTATTAAGTAATAAAGATCTTTACTAAGTCTATATATTTACTCTTATATTACTATATATACTCTAGATACTATAGTTTAATACTAAACTAGTAGTTATTAATAGAGATATTAATAAATACTCGATAAAACTTTTTAAATTTATTAAGTGAAAAAAGGAAAAAATCTTTCTTAAATAAATATTTTTAAAATATATATATAACGCGAGTTTATTTACTCGGCGCGTTTATAACGGACTTAGCGAAATATATTTATATAATTTAATAACTAAATCTTTATTTAAATTTAGAGATTTAATTAAATAATTCGTAAACTCGTTAAATATTTTTATTTACTTTATTTATAAATAAACGAAACTCGTTTATAATAAATATTCGTTTATAATACTCGGTAGGCGATAAATAAATTTTTAATTAATAAGAATTCAAGGGAATTCCAAATTTTATAAAGTAATTCCGAAAAAAGTCTATTAATAAATTAGATAATAATAATAGATTTTAATATTAATTATAACTTCGGCCTCCGTCTTTTATACTTTTTTTCTTTAATACTTTTATATTAACTTTTTATATATATACTTTTATATACTTCTAATATCTATATTTATTTATTAATTAATAATATAATTTCTATAATTTTATTTATAGTATAAATATAAGTCTTTTGTATATACTTTAATATAAGAGTTTAAATTAATATATTTTTTAATTTCTTTTTTTAAATTTTCTTCTTAATAACTTTTAATTTAAATTTAAATATAATAACTTTTTTTTCCATATTTTAGTCTCGTTTATATTTATATTATTCAAAAAGAATTATATATCCGTATCGTTATTATTCGTTATTAATTTCTAAAATTCTTACTTTATTTTATTTATTTAGGTACGCGTACTATAATAATAATTTATTATTATAATTTAATCTTTTTATAATATTAATTCTTTAGATATTTATTATAACTCTTTATTTAATAATTATGAAATATTTATAATCTTCTATAACTATTTTATAAACTAATTATTTACGTTATTTAAAATATATCGGCTATAATAACTTCTTTTATAATAACCGCGTAGATATAATATAGAATTATTATTATATATTACGCTATTTTTACCTACCGGTTCTTTTTATTTGATTATTATATTATAAATATATTAATACTTTAATACTTTATTTCTTTATTATTAATAATACGGTTCTTTAGAAATACTTCGCCGTCGGACTATATATTATAAAAAGTCCGTTAAGGTTTATATATAAATAAGTTCTAATAAATCCCATCCCGTGAACGTAATATAAATAAGTTTTTAATTATTAACTCGTACTATTATATCTTTAAAAAGAATTAAAGATATTATTCGTTATAATATAAATAATATACGTAGTTAATCTTTATTATATATTAATATCTTTTAATCTAGTTTATTATTCAAAGATATTATTAAATCTTTCTTTAAATAGGATTATAATTTTAGTGATTTTAATTTTAATTTTAATATAAATTTTAAAAGTATTATTTACCTTATTATTAATTTTATTATTAATTTTATTATTAATTTAACTTATAATTATAATATATTATAAATGATTTATTAATTTCTTAAGCTCGACTTTTTTCAATATAATTTTTTATATATTTTCTAATATAGATTTATAAAAGGAGGAGATTATATATAAAGATTTTAATATCAATAATTATATTTAATTTAAAGAAAGAGGTAAAGAGTTTAATATTATTTAAATCTCCTAAATTATCCGTAGATTAAAAGAAAAAATAATATAAAAGACTCGTTATAATAAAAACTAAAAAGTAATTTATATATAATATCTATAAATATTAATAAATAATTATAATTAGTAATTAGTAATATTTTTATCTCTTATTTACTTTCTTTTTTATTCTCGCTTTATAATTATATACTTTATAAAATTCTTCCGTATATACGATAGTATCTTTATTCTCTTATTAATTAAAATTATTTTATTAATTTATTTATTTATTTATTTTATTAAGTATTAAATTAAACTCTTTATTTTTCGTTTCTTTAAAATCTTTTTTATTTCTTATTTTTCAATATTATTTATTAATTCTAGTAAAAGTATATCTAGTATTAATATATCGTGTTATTTACGATAATATAGTTCTAGTAATAATTATTAATATCATTATAAATATAATACTTTCTTAATAATATTAAGCGATATATTTATAGTTTTAAAAACTCCTATTAAAACTCTATTTACCGACCGCGCGGATAGAGTTAATAGCGTTCTATTAATAACTCTAAGTTACGGATAAGACTAGTAGTATCCTATTAATAAATTTAATAAATTAGGAGTCAAGATAGCGCCCTATTAATAGATTTAATAACTCCGGGTTAATTTTAATAGGATTAGTAACTTTAATAAATAGTATATTCGTATATATTATTAATATATTAATAGTAGCTCGGCCCTATTATAGGGCTAAAATAAATAGAGTTCTATAATTATAACTATTAACGGTAGCGAGTCTTAGTAATAACTATTAACGCTAGCGACCTACCTGGCCCGGAATAATAAGTTTTAGTTAAAGTTCTTACGGGGGCGTTACCTAGATATATCTAAAGAGATCGCGTATATCTATATCTATATTATATTGGAATATATTTAACGATTAACTATAATTTATCGCTAAGAATAACTCTTTATATAATTTTATTTCCGGATTTTTCTACTCCTTAATACTAATAAAATATAATAAAATATACGCTTTTATATCGTTTATATATATATTTCTATAATTCCTATATACCTTCTTTAATTATTTATATTATTTATTATATCGTTATTTTATATCTTAACGAATTTATATTAAATATATATATATATATCCTATTTCTAAATTTAAAGGTTTTAATACTACGCGTTTATTATCTCTTTTTATATAATATTATACCTAGGTATTAATCCCTTCCTATATTATATATAATATATATATTAATTTATTCCTAAAGGAGAACTATTAGGTATTCTTTATAAAAGGTCGATTTAAATATTATTATCTTTACTCTTATTAAATAGTTAAAATACGCCCGTATTATTATTTTATACCTCGATATAATCTTTATTTAAAACTCTACGCGCTTATAGAGTTTTTCTTAGATTATATTTATTATTAATTATATATAGTTTATTCCTAGACTACCGCCTACCCGCTATTTTACTTCTTTTATATTTCCTCTCTTTACGCCTCTTTCTTTCATACGTCCGCTTATTCTTTTTATATTATTTTTATCTTTACCTCTACTCGCTCCTACGGGTCCTACTCCGTTTCGTACCGGTCTACGCGGCTTAATATCGGATTTTACTACCGAGATTTACTATTTAGATATTATATCGGAGTAGTATACTCGTTATAAAATCTTATATTAGGTTATAGAAAAAAAGTACGGTTTATACCGCTTTATTATATATTATTTAAAAGATAATAGTATTTTAGATATTTTTTTAAAGTCGTTACTACTCTTTAAAGATCTACTCGAGGGTAATATCTCCGAATCTAAATATTTCCTAGCTAATATCCGTGGATATAATATTATACTAGTATTTACCTCCTATATATATATTATAAATAACCGGTTTATTAATTAGACTGGTATTTAATTATTTATTATTTATAGCGAGCTCTATTATTTATAAAGTCTTTTATATATAATTACCGGCGGCCTATTTTCTTTTATTTAATTATACTTTATAAATTTTACTTAAGTTATTATTATATATTTAGTATAAAACCCGGCTTTATAGTAATACTTTTTAAAAAGGCTCGCCCTAATATTACGGGATTACTCGAATCCCTTTATTATTATATATTAATTTATAAGAGAGTAGATTAAGACTGCGCGGTTAAGAATTAATAGTATATAAATTATCTTAAACCCTCGTATATAATTAGTTATAAAGTAAGGTTTCGACCGCCGTTATACTAATCTACCTACCGTTAATAAGGTCGTAGTATTTATACCGGATAAATATAATACCCTAGAATATCGCGATATTATAATAACCGAGTATACTATTAAAGGTAAAGAGCCGCGCTTTTATTATATTTATTATACGAATATTATATACTTTTTTCTTTATTATATATTATTCTTTTTATATAATAATCCGGGTTAATATTAAATTTTACGGCTTCGTAACGATTATAATACTCGTATTATTACGCGGTACTCCTATTATATATAATTACGGTATTATATATTTTAATATACCGGGTAGTATAATCCTTTATTAAGAAATACGCGTTTACTCTAATAATATATCGTTAATATCTTTTCCGTTATCGATTAAACTACTTTAGATTTCTATTATAATAATTAGAATATTATTTATATTAACTTTTATAACGGTATTATAAATACGTTAACTAGTAATTATAAGAATTTATAAAAGATAAATCGGTATATTATCCTCCCGTCTAGTTTCTCGGGTAGTAATCGGAATATAAATTAACTATACTAGGACTCTATAGTTATTATACGATATTTTAAGATATTTATTATATTTATTATATTTATTATAAACCCTAGCTAGCCTAAAATCACCGAGAGTATATTCCTTAAATAGACTATACTAGAGTATACGGAAATCGTTATATAGGTCTTTTATATAAAGATAAAGACCCTTCTTTAAGACTTTAAGAATTAATATAATCGGTATAATAAAATTATATATATAATTAAATATTAGAAACGGGGTCTTTCGTATATATATATCCTTCTATTTTTATACCGAGACGATATCTTCTTATAATAATTCCGTATTAATAATTTAGTCTATATAGAGTTACCTTATCCCGCGATAAATCCTAATAATACTTTATATACTATTATTTTAACGTAGATAATTTATAAATTTTATAGGGTTATTAATTTAATTATACTTTATATAGAGGATAAAGAGGGTCGCCGCGTTTATAAAATGAAATTTCCTAACGCGTTCTAGGAAGATATCGTTATATAAGATAATAATTATTTTATCTACCGCTGGCGTTATAATCCGCGCGTTTAAGTAAAATATATATATAAATAAAATATCTAGATAAATAATAACTAGGTAATTTTATATAATCCGTACCTAATTTATAAATATAACGCGTATATTAATATTAAGGTATACGCGTCTATTATAACTATTAAATATATTTATAAATACGTATATAAAGGTAATAATTAGATAACGTTATAACTTTAGAATAATAAGGACGAGGTTATATAATATTTTGATATTCGTTATATCGGCTCTATATAGGCGGTATAGTAATTATTCGAGTTTTATAACTATTATAAAAGTCCTTTTATAACGCGCCTTATTATTTATAAACTAAGGTAGGCGCCGATTTATTTTTCTAATACGAATTATAAAGATCCTATACGAATATAGATTTTATTTACTACTACCGATAATACCCTAACCTATTTTTTACGATATAATAATAAATATATAAATAATTATTACCTCCTATACTAGAACTTCCCGGAGTACTACGTCTACTACGATAAACGAGGCGAGCGTCGATAGATACCGCGTAAAAAAGGTCGTACTATTAGTTATATATATTAATATAATCTTATATAGGGCGAGAAATACTATATATATTTTCTATTTATAATTATCCGTAGGCCGCGTAGTTTCGATGACCTCTATATAATTAATAATTAATTCTACCCTTCTTTCCGCGTTATCTATATCGAGTTACGATTATTAAAAGATAACGGCGAATAAATTAACTATTTTTAAAAAGTTATTTAATTTTCTATTAATATAGCGTTATATAGTCTTTTCGTAACTACGTTATTATATAGAGGTATTATAAATCCGCTCGCGTTATAAAAATATCTCCGTATTAATATCTACGATAATTTATTTTATTATATTATATAATTTCTATTTATACTTCCTAATTTCATCGATCCGTATCTAGATTATAAACTTTTTCTAATTAATAACGCGTTATATATTTATAATTTATTCTTTATATTCTTTACTCTTTTTATACTATTTTTATCCTAGGCCGATAATATTTAATCCGGCCTTTTTACGGCCGAGTTAGATTACGATAATAATTATAAAACTACGTTATAAGAGTAGAAGGTAGTATAACTAAATATTAAATAATATTATATATTTAATATTATTACTATAGTTATATTTATATTCTTTACGGATTTTTATTTCTTTTTATATAGTCCTACTAGAATAAAGAAAACCTTTCTATATAAATATTCATATTATTACTTTCGCGCGCGCGGTAAAGTTATTCTATATATAGTATCTACGGGTATTATAGCTATATTTTTATTAGGCGAAAGGATTTCTTATTCCCGTTTTAAGATCCTAATTATATATATATAGACTTTAATTTATATAATTCCCTTATAGTCCGACCTTACTACGTTATTATACTATACCGCGTTAATTATCTAGGATAAAGTTTTTATATAGTATAAAAATAATTTCTCGGCGGTTAATACGATATTATATAATATCTATAATAGCGAGTAACTTTTTAGCGGGATTCTAACGGTTTTAGATAAAGATTTTATATAAATTATATTAATCGTCCTTTAAGGAAATTATATTATATAGGTTAATATTAATATCCGTAGCTCCTAGATCTAGCCCTCCCTAATTATACTATAACTACGTCGGAATATACGAATTTATACTAGTTAAAATAACGTAACTTTTACGGATTAAATTAATCGTATATTATACGATCCGAGATTATATAATTTAATATCGTTACTACCGGTTATTACGAATATTTTCGAAAATATACGGGGATTTATTAATTAGGTTTTCTCTTTATATAAATTTACCTAGGCCTATATTAATTTAAACTTTTTTTTTAAAGTCGGGCGATCTTATACTCTCGAAATAATATAATAAAAATATTTAATTAATAGATCCTTAAGGATATATAGGGGTTTATATATAAAAATTCGTTTTATAATTCTACTCTATATAACGAGGGAGCCGAGATAAACGAGTTAAATACGGAGTTTTTATAAACCCTAAAGCTTTCCGGGTTCCTTTAGTCTTAATTATTATTTAAAATTAATACTCCGATTATATTACTACGGAACCTATATCCGTAGGAAAAGATATATAATAATATATAATTAATTATTACCCGGTTATATAAAGATTATATCGAGGGCTATATTCTCGATAGGGTTTAAAATAATAAAATCTAGTTAATCCCTCGGGTTAAACTAATTAATAATAATAAAATTATCCTTGAATATTTATACGTAAATAATTCCCTAATCGGCTCTATTTCGTAATAATTATTAATAAATCGTAAAGTTAGTTATTATCCATTATAGGTATCGATTTAGAAATATTTTATTTTAGTTATAAATAGCTCTATATTATACTCTCCTATATAAGGGATATACGGAGGCTTATAGTTCTATTTCTCCTCTATACCGATATATATACCGATAATATAGTCTTTCCCGAGGTACTTTTATATAATAATAATTAGTTTTTTTTTTAAATAAATTTAATATTATATATAAATTATTTATTCTCTTCTATTTTTATATATATAAAAATTTTAAATAATAGAAAAAAGAATTACTTTCAATTTTAATTTTTTTTTCTTTTTTTATAATAATAAATTTCTTATCTAAAATATATATAATAATAAAAGATTAATAATACTATTTTTATTTGTAAATACTTATATTATAAATAATTGTTTTATTAAATATAATTCTCATTAATTTTATATATATTAAAATTAAATTGAATAGTATTTTATATTTAATATTAAAAATTATTATTAAAAATTCTTTACTCTTAGTTTTAAAATTAATATAAATAAAATAAATAATAAAAGTAACTAACTTTATTACTTATAATATTAACTAATACTTTTAGATTTATTTTATATATTATATCTTTATTCGATTTTTTATTATATTCGTTAATTTATTTTATTAATTTATTTATTATAAATATCTTAACTACGTAATTAAGAAATTTTATTAAATTATTAATATTTTAGAATTATTTTAGAAAATATAAAATCTAAGGCCGCTAGCGTAGAGTTATTAATTTAATTATAATATAAATAATATAAAGTAGTTACGAGGTTTAGTATTAAATTATTTTTATTTTTTATATTTAATAATAAAATTAATCTTTATAAATTATAATAAAAACCGTAATTATTAAAATATTATAAGTTAGAATCCCGTAATACTAGAGATTAATATCTTATATTAATAAATAAATAAAGAATAATATTATAAATATAACGATATATAAATATTTATAAAAATTATCGGTTTATAAAGAATTATTTAAAGTAGCGTAAATAAATAAATTAGTATAGTTACGAAATTATATATATATAAGCTAACTTTAGAGTAGAGAATTTATATTATATATTCTATAATATAATAAAAATATCTAGAGCTAAATTAGATAATATTATATATTTTATTATAATAATACTTTTATTCTAAAGTAATAACTTTAATATAATAATTAAATATATAATAAAATCTAATTTATAGTATTAATAGTATATATAATATAAGAAGTCTTTTTATTTATAGTTCCTACCTTATCGGTTTTTTATTAAATAAATACTATTATTTATTAATAATAAATTAGATTTTAATATATTTTAAATAAACTTTATATAATTTATATTATATCTATAACGTTCGTACTAGAGTATATAGAGATAGTATAGGTCGGTATAGATTCGATATATTAAAATTTTATTCGTTACTCGTAGGTAACGCGACTATAAACGCCCGTATAGGGCTATTATAGCCCCGTATAAATACTATATTTCGATATCGCCTAGTACCGCCTAATATCGTTTATTTATTATTTTATTTATTTTTATACTCTTTTTAATTCTCCTTTACCGCCTTTATAAGGCGCTCGAATAAAATCGCGAGGTATTAATACAAAACCGTAATTCTCCTATATAACTCTATAATATTTAGGTTCTTTATCGTAACTTTCGTTACTTTCTTCTTTTTAGATTTCGGGTTAACTATATAAATTAATATAAATCTATATATAATAATATTTTATTCTACCGAGCGGGTCTTTAACTTTATACTTTTTAAAATCTCGGATTACCTCTATATAATATTAATATAGTTATTATACCGGATAATATTAGACGGTATATATAAAGTATAAAACGATACTTTAGCCCCTCCCTTCTATATAAATAATTAATATATATTCTATTATAGTAACCTTCTAAAACTTTATAAGACTTAAAGAGTTCGTTCTTTTTAATATAATCTATATATTTTTAATCTTCCTTCCGGTAGATATTTATATAGGATTATAAAAAAACACCCTCGATATTAAAAAGACGGAGTTAATTCTATATAGGTTAATATAGTACTAGTATAATACTATAAAGATATATACCGGTACGATTATTTAAGAACGGAAAGAGATATTATACTAGACCTCTAGTACGGTAATAATATACTACTATACGGGCGCCTTATTCTTTATAGTATACTACTCGGCTTTAGTAATAATTAGGTCTTTAATTATACCGTCGGGTAAAGAAATACGCCGGAGATACGCGATTATTATAAAGTTATATATATTAATATTTTTATTATCCTCGGCCGGTATAGTTATAATATTAATTAATATTAATTAATATAAAATTAAAATTAGTATATATATATAAATAGAAGAGAGAAGAAGAGATATACTACTCTATATAAAACGATACGGGGATTAATATAAAAATTTTAAAAAGAGATATTAAATTATAATAATTTAAAACGATATATAAAGAACGGTAAAAGTTAGTATAAAGAAAAAATATAAATTTATATAGATTTTTTATATAAGTCCTATATATACGTACCTAAAGAATAGCATGAATTATTAGATTTTTTAAGAGGTATTATAGAATATATAAATTATTAATAAGAGTCTAGTTATTTATTTTCTATTTTTATCTACTATATATTTACTTCCTAGATCGCGTATAATATTATCGATATTTTAGTAAATTATAAAGTTTAATATTACGTAATTTTATTTATATATCTCGGTATTAAACCCTACCGCCCCCGTAATCTCCTTACGGAGATAACGACCCTCTAGTAAATATTATATTATATTGTATACTATAGCGTATACTTTGGCGTATATCATAGCGCATATCTTAGCGTATACTATAGCGTATACTATTGAGTATACTATGAGGGGCTTTCGTCTAATGTTTTAGAGACTACTACGGGGGGTATATATCGTATACTATTTAAAATACCTTTACGTATACTATTTATATACTATTTAATAGTATACGCAAATTGCGCACGCTATTACGTATACTATGAAGTATACTATAGCCTATACTATAGCCCATACTATAGCGTATATTATTACGTATACTATAAACTATATAATAGGGTATATAATAGGGCTATTCGTCTAATATTTGAATTATTAATAATTTACTAATTTACTAAACCTATTAAACCTACTAATAGTTAATACTATATATTAAAAGTAATTTACCCGGAACCCCGATTTACTACCCGAAACCCCGATTTACTAATTATATTAATCCTTATATTAGTATTTAATATAGAGTTATAATATAAACCCGTAGACGATTTTCTAACAGGGTTAATAGCGCTTAAAGTATACTAATATTTACTTTTTAGATTTACCGAAAAAGGACCTTAAATAATTTAATTTATTTATAAAAAAGTTTTTTATTTAATCGCTTTTATGTAAAAAAGAATTGTTAATAATAATACTAGGTTATTTATATTAAACAAGTTTAACTTATACTTTTTATTATAATTATATTCTTATACTTTTATTACGAGTTTTTAATATCTTTTTAAATATTCTTTAAATTTTTAATTCTTTTTAATTCTTTTTTTTTACCGATAATACTCCTCTTTTAAATAATTCGTCTTTAAATTATATCTCTATTAATAAATCAAAATTATATAATATTTTAAGTATTTTTAAACACGTCGTTATATATTATATATTATAATATATTAATTTAATTATTAATAAAAACTTTATCTAATTATTTTATTTATTGATATAAAAGATTTTTAAATATCTAATTTTAAGATTTTATTTAGTTATTTATTTAAGAATAAAATACGATATTTGAATACTATTTAAATTTTAGATAATAATATACTTTTAATTAAGAAATATATATAAAAATCGATTCTTTATCGGATATAATACCCTTTAATATTTTAAATTTAAAGATAATTTCCTTATATACTAACTCTATTAATTCTATAGTATTAATAGTTATAGTAGTAGGAATATATCGTTATATTTTAATATATTTATTAACTATTATAAGTACTATATTATAAATACGCTTCGGATTGGCGTGGGGATCCCTAGAGGGAATACTGGCGTGGGGTAGGGTGGGGTAGGGCGTGGGGTAGGGATCGCGGTTCGATCCCCACTCCAAGCTGGGGGGGGGGGGGGGGGGCATCCCTTGGGGATCCCCACTGCGCCAAGGCGGATTTCTAATAATCATTCTAATAACGCTGCTGCCCCCATAGATATGCGCACTCATAGCGCGCACTCATGGCTGCTACTGCCTCCATAGATGCGCGCACTCATGGCTACTGCTGCCCCCATAGATACGCGCACTCATGGCGCGCACTCATGGCTACTACTGCCCCTATAGATATGCGCACTCATGGCTGCTGCTGCCCCTATAGATACGCGCACTCATGGCTGCTAATGCCCCTATAGATATATATACTCATAACTACTACTACCCCCATTATAGATTAATAATAAGATATATTATAGATTATACTATAGAGAGACGATTATTATAATGATTATTATAATAAATATCTACTATTATTCTTTACTCACCGATTTTAAATCGAAATATTCTTCGGAATAAAATAATAAGTTTAAAAGAAAATACTAATACTAAAACGTATTAGTAAATATTTAAAAAGGGTTAGTTTTAAATTTAAAATTAAACTACTATTTTAGCGTCCCCTTAATTTTAAAATAAACGAATTAAACTACGTCGTTAATAAAACCTTCGGTTATATCTAACTTTAGGCTGATAATAGTCTTAATTTTAATATTAACTTAAATAATTATAGGTCCGAGCGTTTATTCCATAAGTGCGCGCATCTATGGGGGCAGCAGTGGCCATAAGTGCGCATATCTATGGGGGTAGCAGCAGTAGCAGTAGCCATAAGTGCGCATATCTATGGGGGCAGTAGTAGCCATGAGTGCGCATATCTATGGGGGCAGTAGTAGCCATAAGTGCGCGCATCTATGGGGGCAGCAGCAGCCATGAGTGCGCATATCTATAGGGGCAGTAGTAGCCATGAGTGCGTATATCTATGGGGGCAGTAGTAGCCATGAGTGCGCGCATCTATGGGGGCAGCAGCAGCCATGAGTGCGCGCATCTATGGGGGCAGCAGCAGCCATGAGTGCGCGCATCTATAGGGGCAGCAGCAGCCATGAGTGCGCATATCTATAGGGGCAGTAGTAGCCATGAGTACGCGCCATAAGTGCGCATATCTATGGGGGCAGTAGTAGCCATGAGTGCGCATATCTATAGGGGCAGCAGCAGCCATGAGTGCGCATATCTATAGGGGCAATAATAGCCATAAGTACGTATATCTATAGGGGCAGCAGCAGCCATGAGTACGCGTATCTATAAGGGCAGCAGTAGCCATAAGTACGCGTATAGGGTTATTATAATGATTACTAGAAATCCGTCTTGGCGCAGTGGGGATCCCTTAGTAAAACCCTACCCTACCCTACCCTACCCTAGGCCCCACGCCAATAGATCCCTACGCCAGGCTGGGGTAGGGATCATACCTCGATCCCCACCCTACCCCACGCCAATCCGAAGCGTAATTATAAACGTAATTTCTTTATTTATTAAATAGTAGCCCTATAAAAAAACTTATTATAATTTATTTCTACGGGTTAATTAGATATAATAAAGAATTAATTTCGTTATAAAGATAGTATTTATATACTTTAGTTTATTAATAAAGATTATACGTCTCGATATACTCTTATATATTAGTTTTTAAAATAGTTTAATAATATTTTCTAGATAATAACTTTAGTATTATTTTAACGTTAAAATACATTATTAAAATATTATTATAATATTTTAATAATAGTTTTTCGCGGATTAAGTCCTCTATAAATATATAAATATTATTTTTATATTTAAAAAGTAGTATTAAATTAAGAGTCTAAACTCCGGCGGAATATATATTATCTATTTATTAATAAATAACGATCTTATTTTACGAGAAAGAATTATCCTTTTATAATATATAGATTAATTTAATTATCGATAGACTTTTTATATTATAAGCCGTTTCGTATATAATTATTAAATTTAATAATTATATATAGATCGAGTAATTTATAATTTATAACTCTAACGATAAGATTAAGCGGTGTATCCGTTATATCGTAATTTATCTAAATAAATATCTTATTTAGACTTTTTAAAGTTTCTTATTTAAGTCTAAATTCTTTAAATTTAAATAAATATATTATTAAATTTACCTCTCTAATAACTAATATTAAGGATTTTAATAATATAATTAAAATATTTATTAGACTTTACAATACACCTACGACTAATTAATTAATTATAGGCGAATTATTATTTATTTTTAAATCTTTTATATCTATAAATATATTTCGTATTATAGCGATAATAAAGCTAGAATTAATTTTTCCTAAATTTAATAATTCTAATTATAATATAAGTAATATTTATTTTAATAAATTACTTTGATCTTTATAATTTAAATATCGCGATAAATTATTAATTAAATTACTTTTACTAAAATAATACCCGATCGCGAAATTAAAAGATAAAAGTCTTATAGCCTATTAAATTTAGCGGTTATTTAATTATTTTAAAATTTATAAATTCCTTTAAGTTATTATAATTAATTAATACTTTAATTTTATATAAATTACCTTTAAAATAATACTATTATTTAGAAATATTATAATAATCACGAGGAGCTCTTTATTATAAATCTCGTATTTTACTTTTAAGCCTTATATTTTACGCGATAAAAATACAAGGAGATATAATTTTATATCTTATTATAATTATAAAAGTATTATAAATATTATAAAATTAGAGGCGTTTATTCTAACTCGAGTTTATAATTCTAGATTAAAATATATTAATATTAGTATTTAGAAGAAAATATCTCGTAAAATACGAAATATGTACTCCGTTTCTTCTAATTATATAAAAGGCCTTAACTTTTTATTATTTTAACTTCTTTTTAATAGGTTTATTAGAGGCTCTATTATCTACGAGTAATAATAAATAAATCGATAATAGAAATTACTAAAGTTAAGAAAAACCTAAATATTATTATAAGACTCCGGTTTTAGCTAGGATTAAATCGTTTTAGTTTTATATTTACTTATTTATTTACCTTCGGTATTTATAATAAATCCTAGAAATTTAATTAATTAAATAGAGAGTTTATATTTTCTAATACTCGTAAATAAGAAATATTTTTATAAACTCTTTAATATTTATTATATAAATCTATATACTTCTATTTTGAATTTAAATAAATTAAATATTATTTAAATAAACTACGTAGAATATATTTATTATTCTTATTAACGATTTATTAATATAATTTTAAAAGTAATAAATATATTCGTTAATTTAAAAGGTATTACTATATATTTTAAATAACTATATTATATATAGAATATCTTTTTTTACTTATCGCTTACTTTAATTTTAATATAATAATAAAAATTCTTTAAATTAAATTTAATAAAAATAATAACACCGTTTAAACGATTTAATATTTTATTAATTAATAGTAAAAAATAACGATTCTTAATAATAAATTTACTTAAGCCCCGATAATCGATATATAATTATAGACCGCCGTTCTTTTTAGAGACGAAAAGAATAAGGTATTAATTTACGGAGTATTTAATATTAAAATAGTAGAAGAATACTTAATTATCCTTAAAAGCTATAGAAGTACGCAAGATTTATATATTATAAAGAATCTATATATAGATTAAAGATTACGTGACTTAGTTACGTGATATATTAAACCTTAATATATCTTAATACTCTTACTCGAATACTATTATTATAGAAAAGTAAACGCCGAGTAGTTATAGTAAATAGTTTCTATATAATCAAAATCCCGTCTACCTATATTAAATATTTCTGATTTTAATAAAACGCGGTTATTTAAAAAATTTATCTAATATCTAATATATATATACTATTTATAATTTAAATTATAGTCGTATAAATTATATAGAGCGAATACGATACTACGAGTAGACTATTATAATTAAGCGAGATCTAAATAAGTCCCGACGATAATATTACAAGAAATATTATTATAAGGGATAGTTATAACTAGTAACGAGATCTAGGTATATATTCTACTAGTTACGAATTTTTAATTACTATTTATAGTAGTTTAAAGAGTTAAAAGATTTTATATCGTAGCGCTTTAAGCCGATCTCGTAGAGGTAATTATATACTTAATACGTTTATAAGTAGTATTAATAAAGAGAAATTCTTTTTCCTCCTCCTTTTTCTTCTCCTCCTCCTCCTCCTCTTTTAGCGAATTGAAGTAATAAAGAACGAACCCTCTACGATATAATTATATATATAATTATAGCGGTAGCCGTAATATAATACGGTTAAGGGAAAAAAAGGGAATTATAGAAAAAACGCGCCTACTATACCTACGTATAAGAAAGAGTATAAAATAAATATATATATACGAAGCCGAAACCTTAGGTCTAAATAAGAGCTCTCGTCTAATTATTTATTAAATACTAGTAATATTTAAATTATAAGGGGCTTCCTTTACTTTAAGAATTATAAAATAATCGTTATATAAAGTTTTATAAAACTAAATATTTTCCTCCGCCGTTAACGAGTAGGTAAAGTATAGGTACGTAAAACGAAATTTATATAAATAAAAGGACCTTTATTTATACTCCTAGATATTAGTATTTATATAAAGTTAATTACCCTAATAAGTAGGTAATTATACTAAGGTACTAGTAGGGCGTAAAGTCTACTATAACGAAAAAGTAACTACGCGTATATAGTTGAAAATAAAGGTATAAAAATATAGTATAATAATAGGAAGAGATAATAGAGCTAGTATACCGGTGTAATAAAATATATAATATATAACTATAGTTATATTTTTACTATAAGGGCTTAATCCTATAAAAGAGATAAATAATAAACTTTAAACGAGTAAATATAAAGGATAAAATAACGAGGTTATCTAGTTTAAATACAAAATTACTAGTTTTAGAAATTTACGCGAAGAGGGAAACTAAAAGAAGAATTAATAATATATAATAAGACTTACTAGTTAGTAGGTTAAAAGGATCTAGAAACAAAATTAAGGATAAACTAAAATTTTTAATCTTTTAAAAAGTTTCTTTAACGGTTAAATTATCGAGTATTATATATATTCTACGAAACTCCCTTATAAGCGAAATAATCTCGCTTGAGTAAATATATAAATCAATTAATTAAAGAGGTAGTTATAGGCGCTAGGCGCCTATATAAATAAAATACTATAACATTTATTTTCGATTTAATACGAGTGAATCCTTAGAGGCGCTAGCTTTAGGGACTTTATAATAAAAACTCTAGATATTTAAAGAAAAACTAAATTTAAATAATAATATAAAGAATATAATACCGGGGATATATAGTTTTTATTATTATACTATAAACTATTTACCCTATAGTATATTTAAATAAATACGAGTTAGGTTGAAAGTATAAATTATTTAAAATATTATTAATTGAAAACTCTACTTATATTAGCCTTATAATTATAAATAATAAGATATTAACTATATTCTTTAGGGTTAGTAAGGATAGCGGTACTTTCATAATATTATATATTTATAAATTACCTTAAAGTCGCTCTTATATCCTACGACTCTATATCTAGACTCTATTAATTACTAAATATATAATTAGTAGAAGATATAATCCGCTAAAAGTTACGGAAATTATTTAATAAATAATTATAATTAAATAGTAGTAGAGATTATATTAATAAATTAATCGATAGATATTTAACAGATAATTAAATATTAATAATATATAGTTTATATATTAGAATTAATACCTCGGTTATTAGAATGAAATTTCTAGTAGTCTATAGTAGTATAGTATAATAGTGCGTTTTCCGTATTCTTTTATCGGCGGTATATAATACTATATCTTTGATACTATATCTTTAGTATCTTATCTTCGATACTATATATTTAGTATATATCTTTAGCCCTCTAATCTAGTAAATAGTACTATATATTATAAATACTATATAATATTAGCGTTAAATCCTGAATAATATAAAATTCTAGTACTATATTAACCGCCTTATAGTCTTAGATTATATTTTAGTATTATCCGTTAATACTAGATTATTAATATTAGACTATTGATAACGGCCGATAAATTATAATAAGGATTATATAAATTTGATTTAATTTATTATATAGATATAATAATATATAATATAGAAAGCCTCCTCTAGATATTTAAATAAAGCCTAGATATATAGAATCCTAGCTCGTAATTATATATATATAAAAGAGTATCCCCGCTCGTAATTATATAAAAGGATACTTTAGCTCGTATTTATATTTAAATAAAAAATATTATTAGCTCGTGAATTATAAATATTAAAAAATATTCTACGATATACCTCGTCTTATAGACTAGTAAATATTATAATAATTAAATATATAAGACTATATAGCCTATAAAATATAATTAGCGACGTATTTTAAATTTTTATACTAGTTATACTTTACTAAGACGCGGAGGTAGTAGAGGTATATTAGTGAAAAAGTATTTATTGTCTTTATCTAGATTAGGGATCTAATTCGTAGTTTTACTATTATAACGACGGTCTTTAGGCGTTATATATATAAGTTATTTAAAAATATACTAGTATCGAGATATTTTAATTATTTTATTAAACTAGGTAATTAATTTCTCTAGATTATAATTTAATTTAGCGAGTATATTAGGGTTAGCTTTCTAATTTTAATATAATTTTACTTTTATCGTAAATATAATAAAAACGGCTAAAATATAATTAGCGATAACTTTTAGATAATAAAAAAAAGAGAAAAAGAAAAAGACGAAAAATTAAGTTAGTAATATTAATAAAGATCTTTATCCGTTTTAGTAATATCGGCGCACTATCGGGAGAAATTAAATATATACTCGAAATTCGACGGCGAATAATATAATTTTAAGATATTATTTAATATCTTTACGTTATAATATGGCCTAAATAGCTTTATTCTATTTTATTTAATCTACTCTTTTATCTTATCCTACTAGGCGTTAGCGAAGAACTAGAATTAACGGAGAGAAATTTATAATTATATAATTAATAGACCTGAATTTCCAGTTCGAAGTATTCTAAAATAATTATAATATTAAGGTTATTTATTTTTATTCCTTTACGCTTAACTTATCTCTCTAGATTTATTTAATTAAATATAAATATAAATAAATATAAAATTTATAGAGTATCTCTAACCGCTGATTTTCCTAGAACTCAGCGAGAATAACTTTAATTTTTATAGTATATTTTAACGATTTATTCTTAATAGTAGTAATAATATTATTAATCCATTTCTCCTTAACCTATCGAGTATTAGAGGTAGAGTTAGGTTTAGATTCAAATTTAAATTTAAAAGCCCGTATATTAACTACCTTCTATATAACTTTATTTCATATAGAGTTTTACTTATCGTCGAATTCTTTATAACTTAGGATAATCTTATCTTTATTATCTTAACCTAATCTACTATTATAGGCGAGATTCTTTATATTATTATTACTATTCCTATTTTATAAATTATTATTAAAAGCCTTATTAATAACTAGTTTATTAATAGGTAATTCCTTATCGCCTATTACTATTTCAAAGCTCTAGAATAAATATTAGTATTGAATATTTACAATATATCGTATTTAGGGTATTATAAATAGAGATAATTATTATCTTATTCGTTCCTATACCCCTTAATCGACTACTCGCTTAGCTAAGATTTCGACGGCGAGATAGATATAAATTTAATATTAAAGTTTTATTTAGTATCTTTCGCTTTTTATTAGTTAGTAGCTAGGTATCTAGTATAAACCTTATATAATATAAAGTAATTATAGTAACTAGCTTAGGCTAGCTTTATATACTCTTTTTAAATACTTTTCTTCGCTCTATTATAACTACGTGAAGATAAAATATATCTTATATAATAAGAATTTAACTAGTACCTAAAGTAGATCGTAGAGATATAAAAATATAAAAAGTGAACGGGGATTTTAGCCGAGCTAGGTTTAACTTTATTCTATTAATTTTATAAAATTTAGTATTTTTAACTTTTTCTCTACCCTATCGGCTAGGTATCTAGTAGATATATATTATTCATAATATAATATATAGGACCTATACTTTTATATTATAATTAAAACCATTACGTATAAAGCCTTAAGTAACGATAAGTAAGCGCTATATTATAAATATAATAACTATAATAATATATACCGAAGCTAGTAGTATACTAGCCTCTTTATTATCTCTCCTACCTATTATAACCTAAATCTATATAATTAGTTAAATAAAGTAAATACGGAGGAGGGTAACTACTCTAGTTTTATAAAAAATATTAAGATATAAATATTTAAATATAGAAGTTAAAAATCTTCATAAATATAATTATATATATTATTTTACTAGAGAAGCTAGAGAAGCTAGAGAGGTATAATTTAAGTATATATAATAACTACGCTTCTTCCGATAATAATAGAATAATTAGTAGTAATTATCTAGCGGTAAAGTAATTTTATATAGTTTATAGTATATTTATTATATACTAATATTTAATATTATAAAGTCTTATAAATAGTATTCCTAGAGAGTTATTAGAGTTAAAATCTAATTCTTATTTTAGTTTTATTATACCTCGCGTACTTATCCCTTAGCCTCTATAATTATTAGACGATTATAGACTATTATTAATAAAGATAAATACACGCTACCTTCGAATTACGTAAGGTTTAAAACGAGCGCGCTCTAAATAGTAATCCGATGATTTACTAAAGTAGTTAGTGTTTAGAGAAGAGTAGTTATTAATTTTCCTTAATTAAGATATAATATATAAGTATCCTATAATTCTAGATAATATTATAGAATCAGGGGAGTAAATAAATTCATTTATATATATAGATAAAAAAATTGATTTTACTAATTATTTAGAATATTATTAATATCGCTCTTTCTTTATATAAGAATTTAACCCTATATATAAATTCCTTAATTATTAAAATAGCGCTAACGAGATTTTATTATTAATAATATCTCTAAAGATACTAGAGGTTATATTATTTTCTAAACGACTTATCTAAAACTTTATTAATAATTTTAATAAGCTAGTTCTACTAGCTCTTTATAACGTAGAGTCTAATATATTTCTATTATTATATTACCCTTTTTTTATTAATTTATCTAAAGAGATACTTTATAATAAAGCGAAATTTGAGTTAAATAAATTCTGTATAATATTTAACCTATAATATTAAGTATCTAGTATTATAAAATATAATTATTAGAGTTTACTTAAGGTCTTCGTATTAATTGATAATTTTTTAATATCTTAAAGAGTTACCTTATATAGTTTCTATTATTAAAGATATATCGCTAAATAGCTACTATAAATATAGTTACGAAAATAAAAGTTATTTATAACCGTAGAGTATCTACTAACCTAAAGGCGGCTTTAAGTTTAAGATATAAATTAATTATTTATAAAAACTTTATATTTCTTCGACCCTATAGATTTATTTAAGATAATATTATTATTTAATATAATCGCCGCTAAAGTATATAGAGATATAGTATATTTCGTTAACGTACCTTCGAAGCTGTTTTATTTATATATATAAACTTATTCTATTCGAGCCTATTCTAGTAAATATATTATAATTAGTAATAACTCGACTATTGTTTTTCCCTTAGGCTGCGTTTATTATCTTTATAATAACGAGGACTATAATTACTAGAGTACTAAATATAGGTATCTTAATCGCGTCTTTATTATTAGAAAAGATTATATTAATAAAGTTATAAATACTGAACGACGTATATTTTAATTCATTATTAATCCCCTAGTTAGTATTTTAAAGATTAACTTTATAAATAACGATTATCCATTAATAACTTGTTGAAATACGGGAGTATAGGACTATTTAGTAACTATTTAGTAAGTAGATACTTAGTAATAGTTAGTATTAGGGTCTTGTACGTATATTCGCTCTTATCCTCTATAGATAATTAATTAAGAAGTATTTCTACCTACTATAGTTTAATAGATTATGAGCCCGGGCTCTACCTATCTAGCCGTTATATACTCCTTATTCCATTATAAACAATAGTAGTAATATAGTATAATTACGTTATAACTACGCTCTTATAGCGCGTACTGAGTTACGCCCGTATAGGATTTTCTTCTAGACGGTAAATTAAGGCTTAGTATTTAAAATATCGTTCTACCGGCCCCGTCCTACTAGGAATAACTATTATATATATACTAGGAAGTAGCTAGAACGCGTTAGAACAAAGTTAATAATTTATAAAGAGCTCGTATACCGCTAGAAATTAGTTAATAAGCGACGTGCGCTACTAGAAAGTAACTAATAAGCGAAGTACGCTACTAGAAAATAATTAATTATTATACTAGGGAGTAACTAATCGCCGTAATCGGCTAATATTAGTGTATTTTATATATATCTAAATAAATATATTGGAATATAGGAGTGTAGGACTATTTAGTAACTACTTAGTAAGTAGATACTTGGCAATACTTAGTATCAGGGTCTTGCACTCATATTCGCTCTTATCCTTTATAGATAATTAATTAAGAAGTATTTCTATTTACTATAGTTTAATAGGTCATAAGCCCGGGCTCTACGTATATATCCGCTATATACTCGTTATATCATCATGGTATTAATGATAGTAATACGGCGTTATTACGTTATCGTAATTACGCTTAGGACGTATTAGATTACGCCCGTAAAAAATTTTTAAATAAGGGGCTTAGTACCTAGAATATAGTTCCGCCGGCCCCGCCTCTACTAGGGAATAGCCCGATAGACTATATATATAACTACTAGAAAATAATTAATCGCACTATATAATATACGCTAGAAAGTAATTATATCGTTTATAAAGAGTTTATACACCGCTAGAAAATAGCTAATAAGCGAAGTACGCTATTAGAAAATAGTTAATTATTATACTAGGGAGTGGCTAATCGCCGTAATCGGCTAATATTAACGTATTTTATATATATCTTAATAAATACCTCAGGGGTAACTATATATAATAGTTATTTATTATCGTTAATATTTCTGTATAACTTATTATAATCGTTACTAGCGTATTATAACTTTAAGTTTATAAGATCGTTTTAAAGCCTAGAATAATCGTAACTAATCACCGTTATAACTCGCTCACCGCTTTAAAAAATAAGCGTTAACAGCGTTAGTAACTAAGAATAAATTTATAACTCCGTAGTCGGGGGAAAAACATTATAAACTATAATTATAGGTCGTAACTATAACTATAACTTTTATTACTAAAGTAGTTATTAAAGCTATTCACCTTTATTCCCTTATATAAAGTAATAGCGAGCTAAACCCTAAATACACTATCCTCTAAACTTTTAACCTCGTTATTTAGAATAATTATAATAATTGTTATTATTAAAACGAAAGTAAAATCTAGAGTAGCTTAAAATTAAACCTCTTTATTTAATTATTAAATAATAACGTGCCCTCTAAAGACTTTAGCTCTATACCTTTCGGTGGATTAAATAAATAATCGACTATCTCTATAATAAGGTATATATATACGACGATAAAAGAGACGTTAATATAATATATATATACCGTTATTAATCCGATTTTTTAGCTAGTTTTAGTTACTTTAAATTAATATTAGAACCGCCTAGTAATATTAAATTATTCGGTCTTATACCTAGGTTACCGCTAGTATATCGGTATTTATAAAGATTATTTAGGTATTTACTAAAGTCGAAATCTTAAATTCAATAAAGAGCTTCGTTAAATAGAAGTAAAATATATATAATAACTTTAATATAATAGATTTATAAGAATACCTTAAAGATTTATTTATTATAGCCCTAGAACTAGACGTAGGTAAACTTAATTATAATATCGATACTACGTATTAATAGTTTACTAATAATAAGATAATTTATAATATCCTTTATTATACCGTCGCCCCTATAATTTACGCTAAAATTAAAAACGATAAGGTCGCTATTATAGCCTAGACGATTATTATAAACGAATTCAAACCTTATAACTCCGGTTATTTATATAAAGTACTAACTAAACTTAATTAGTTTACTACTAGTTAGGTAGTATAATAATCCTAGCGATTACGCTAGTAAGTTTTAAAAGGCCTATAATAAGCTCTATAACTTTAACTACGTTAAACTTAATAATAACTTTATAGTTTAATAGTTTTACCGTAACCTTAGCTTTAATTATTAGCGTTATCATAAAATATTCGTTAAAGACCACGATCTTTTTAATACCGATAATACTACTAAGACTACCCTAAATATAATAATCTTTTATTTCCGTAATATACTATACCTATAGGCTAGTAGTATTATTTATAATTAATTAGTATTTATTATACGTACCTTAACGCCACAGCGTATTTAAGGACTTAATTAAGAAGGAACTATTCGATCGCACTTTTATTACACTAATTTTATTAGCTAAGTATAATACTATACTATTTATAATAAGCCTTAATATAATAATCTTAGTTATAATAACTAACGCGATCGTAATAGGCGCGGCCGAGGTAGCCGCGATAAAGGCGGTAGTAGAGGTAATAATAATAGAAACTAAAATAATAAAAGTAAGGATAATAAATCCGATAAATTAAATAAACGCTAGAGGTCTAATACCGAAAATAATTCTAATTTAGGGAATATAAAATACTACTACGCCCTTATAGGTATTATAATTAATATTTCTAAACTTTAGGTCTTAAATACCGGTATTACCGTTTATATTAATTATAATCGCTTTATTTTTATAGAGTATAATAAACTTAAGGGCGCCGATAATATTAATAACTTAAGGGCGCCGATAATATTAATAACTTTAGGGGCGGCCTAATATTATATAATACTAATATTATTCGATTATTATATTTAGGCGATAAAGGCGTATAGTACCTTAAGGTTAATAATATTATATATATTCTTAATAATAGTTTTAATCTTATTTCCTACGCTAAATTCTAACGAGCTAGTTACCCTTTAGGCTTTATTTTTAAAAGGATCTTTATCGGATCTAAAGGAATTACTATAATCCTATAGGACTATAACCTCTATATTCTATATATAAATTAATAATAGTTAATACTGGCCACTATTAACGCTAAAACCCCTATCTAATAGTACTAGAGACTCGGTTATTTAAGGAAAGATAACGTAGTACGGCTATCTAAAATAATTAACGGTATCGATTTATTAGAGATTAAGGGCGATAACGGCTATAAAACCTATAGCATTATAAAAATATACGTTTATTCGTATAAGCGTAGCCTATAAAAACGCTGTTTCGAATATAACGTTATTTATAATAATATTATTAATTTTAGGGCTTATGACTTCGGCTTTATAATTACCTATATTAATAATAAATTTAAATAGAATTATTATTATTTCATACTTAATAAAATAGGTATATTTAGTACCTTTTATAGTTATAGGTCCGTTAAAGAATATAGCGATTATTATATCGATTACCTTTATATTAATAAGGATTTTATATATATTAATAAGGTATTCGCCGATTACCGGTACGAATATAGTATTATTTAGAGTTACTTTATCCCTAGGCACCCCTAAATAAATAATATATTATAACGCGTTAATTAAGCTTTATTTTAAAAGGTAAATACTTTATTAAATAATAACGGCCTTAATAAAATACTAATTTTAAAACTTATCTCGATTATAAACTAACTCCGAAATCGGTTTTTTATTATTATAATAAATATTACGCCCTATAAAGACTCTACTAGAATACGTTTTAATATATTATATTTACGTAATATTAGCTAAATCGGCCTATATTAGGACCGTTATATTATGGGTAAAAATTAATAGAAGTTTACCTAGCGTAATATTAAGGGCGCCTTTATTAAATATAAAAGTAATTATTTTTATCGAATATTAATATTTATAAATAAAATACTCCGCTTTATTTAAATTTAATAGACCGAGGAGTATTATATTAAAAATAAACGTATTATAATATAGGTACTATTAGTTAATAAAATCTTTAGAATAATTCCCCGTTAAGGGGGCGATATTATAATAGAATATAAAAGTACCTTAAGCCTATATAAACTTTTTATTAATATAGAATTAAATATCGATAACTACGGGTATAATAATAGTAGTTTTAAATTTATTATAACCCCTTTATAATAATTAATTAAACGCGTTATCTCGCTACGGTTATTAAAGTTAAGAGTTAATATACCTAGCCCTAGCCTATAAACGTTATAAATTAATTATAAACGATATATTATCGCGAGTAATAACGCTAGAGTCCTCGAGCTTTAATTTATTAGACGATATAAATCCGGCCTAATATTCCCCCGCCTCCGCCTCGCCCGTAATATTAATAAAGGTATTTAATAGTTATTTAAAATTACGCGAATATACCTTCTCCCCCGACCTAATAATACTACTAGTTAAGACGCTATTATATAAATTATATAAATTTAAAATATATGAAGAAGCTATAGTTAATATATTAAACTATAATAAATAGAAATACTTCTTAATTAATTGTCTATAGAGGATAAAAGCGAATATACGTGTAAGACCCTAATACTAAGTATTACTAAGTATCTATTTATTAAGTAATTACTAAGTAGTCCTATACTCCTATATCTTAATACTCCCACTCGAACGAAATCCTCTATTAAGAAGTCTCTAAAATAGCCCCGTATTCCCCCCATTTTAGGGTCGTTATAATGGGTTATAGAGGCCAGAACCATAGTTTATAGAGGCTAAGTTATGGGCCCAAGTTATAATTAGTAGAGGTTATAGGGCCAAGCCATATCGGTGGGGGCCAAGCTATAGGGCTAATCTACGCCCGTAGAGGCCAAGGGAGCAAAATTCCGTTTTTTAATAAAATACGGTATTTTAAAAATTTTATTTAATAGTTAACCTATATACGCCAAATTTGGATAGTAACTAGGTCGGTCTATTAATAAGCGATATAAATACTATAAAAAAATTATTAGAAATAGTCGGATACTATAAAGTTCTACGGGGAAGCGATTATTAAAAGTATAAAGACCGTCTAGGATACTACGGGGACCGCGTTAAATACTACGAGTATAATAATATATAATTATAACGGATATTTAGGGGATATTCTAGCGATATATATATTTATTAATAAAGATTATAAAAGGGCCGAGTAAAAATAATAAATTATAGGGCGATTTTATTATCGCCGTATATAACCTAAAAGTACCTAGAGCGAGTTAAGATATATCGTTATATATACGGACGCGATTTAGCTGAAATTTAGAGAGTATACTTTATAAGGGCCTTAAATAAGGCCTTAAAGATTTAATAATAATCTATAAAGTAGTTATTAATCAGTATTAAATCGTATATTAATTTTTAATTTACGGGGAAGGCGCTAAATATATATTAAACTCTAAATACAGCTCTTCGGGTACGCCTATAAAGTCGTATTTTCAATATATAAAGATTTAAAAATCCTTTTATAAGAATATTAATAATTTTTTATATAAATTATTAGAGGCCTAAAATAGCCCGAAAAATATCGAATTTAATTTTAAAAAGGGCTTTAATAAACTTATTAACAATTCGATTTATTATAAAGATATAACGGAATTTAATTTCGTTTAATATAATCTTTTCGCGTTAGAAATACTATTATAGGTTAATATATTTAATACGACCGTAATTTTAGGGGTTCTTAGCTAGGGCTATAATACCTTAATTATTATAAAAGATAACTATAATAAACGCGAAGTATATAGGTATCGCTGAAAAGGTAATAAATATATATAATATATTAACGAATAATATTACTATATAATCTTTAGATTTCCCCCTAGTATAGGGTATAAAGGTAATAGGTATTAACTATTTTAATAACCGTTTAAATTAAATAGTTTCTTTAGTAGCTTATATTTGGCTAGTATATTCGGCTTTATAAAATAATAACGTAACGGTTAATTAGTATTTAGATTACTAGTTAATAACTGTACTATTAAAATTAAACGTATAGCTAGAGGTAGAGCGTCGCGTATTATAGTCGTTAACCTAATTAATATTAGTATAGCCCTTTAATAAGGCGAGTTAACCTTAGAATATAAACTTTAGGTATAGTGTACCGCGTAGGTAACGGAATATATATTTAACTACGGCTTAATAGGTCTCGTCGGGGTTAAAAATATAACAGTTTATTATTAATACCGCGAAGGCGATATTAGGTTATATATTTATTATTATATATATAAATAATCCGATAGTTAATTAGTATATAATTAAAAAAGTAGGTTTAGCCTAGTAGCCTTTATCCGTAAAGATAAATTTAATTATTAATTTTATTAAAACTCCTATAGCCTTAGCCTTAATATTCTATATATTATAGTCTTTAAATACTTTTTCTAGGTAAGCCTTTTAGTTAAAAGATAATATACGATTAAAACGATCGCGCGCGATTTTAAGGCCTAAGTAATAAGTAATAGGCCCGAGATTAGTTATTTTATATTTATCGCTTAACTATTATTTAAGCTAAATAATTACGACCTTCCTAATACTAATAATTAATATATTATCGACGTATAGGGTAATAATTAGTTAGGTATTATAATTAAAAAAGATACTAAAGTCCGCGCTTAAGGGTATAAAACCTAGCTTAATAAAAAAGGTAATAAAAATAGTATACTATATATAAGGAGATTATTTAAACCTATATAAAATATACTTTAATAGGTATATACGGCCTAAACTATTACTAAAACCGGTGGGTTATTCGATATAGATTTTATCGTTATCGATCTCGCTATAGAGAAACGTAGTTTATACGTCTATTTATTCGAGCTCTAGGTCGAACGCCACTATAATAATAAATAATACTTTATAGTTTATAGGCTTAACTATAAAGGTAAACGTTTTATTAAATTCGATTCCTTAGTATTATTCAAAGTTATATACTACCTAGCGGGCCTTATAACGAGTAATCTCGCTAGTAACGCTACGCTTAAGTTTATAAACCTATTTACCGCGAAGGATTTTTCGATTATAGGGTAGGTTAGCTAGTATTTAGGTACTATCAATTAAGAGTAAATTAATTTCGGCCTTTATACCGAGTTATTAATATATTTTATTTAGGGTATTAACTATAACTTCCTTATACGTTTTAGGTTTATATAGTTTATATAATAATACCTTAACTAGTAGTACTATTAGGTCGGGGGAAAGGGTAGGTTCGCGTAGTTCTAAATACTTATTAAATACCCTTATTAGTATTACGGGCGAGGCGGAGGCGGGGGAATATTAGGCCGGATTTGTTACGATCCTTAGGTCGTGACAGGTATTACGCCTACTACGGTATTAACGAGTATACTCACCATACTTATAGTAGCGAGTATAGCGAGTATACTATACTTACTATACTTATAGTAGCGAGTATAGCGAGTAAATACGATTTCCTTCTACTATATAAATAGCGTATTTCCTAGTAGATAAGAGCTTCGTACTTAATTTCCCTTAAAACTTTTAATTATAAATTCCAAATATAGACGTTTATTAAACTATTAATTAAGTTTATTAAACTTATTTAGTTTTATCTTATATTAATACGAAGCCTATTATCCTTTAATCCTTAATACTCCTCTCTACGAGTATTAACCTAGGTCCTATCGACGTTATATTTAAATATTAAACGGAGAGCCTTAATACTTTAAATACTTTTAGGATAAATACTTTAGGATTAATAAAGACCTTAACCCTAAATACCTAAGACGGTACTAGAAGACGTAATATTATAAAAGAAAAGAACCGTATTAAGGTTACCCGCCTAGATTATTATTATAAAGAGCGCGAAAAATTTAACGACTAGCTACTATAACTTTAGTTATTCTTTATATTTACTAGTAACGAGAATACGATACTAGTTATTAAATAGATAATCTTTATAATAACCTATATAAGAGGTAATATATAAAAATAAATTAAACCATTCCTAAAGCGCTATATAGAAATAGTATACGATACCGATAAATTATTAGTAAAGCTTTAGATAGAGAATTTCTATAGATTTAAAGCCGAAATTCGCTATATATTTAGACTATCTAACGAAAGTAGTATAACGGTTCGTATTATTTAGTATTTAATATAACGAAGGTCTACGTCCGATTACTCGGTATAGTTTTAATATTATATAATATTTACGGACTAGGACGATACTACTTTGATAATAATATATCGACGAGGATTAAAAAATAATATAAAAGACGAATTTATATAAATAAAAGCCGTTATAAAGGACCTCGATATACTTATAAAATAAGTAATTAAGATTAATAATAAATTATATAAACGTATAATAGAGAAACGCTATAACGGAGGAGTTAACGGATAAGGACGTTTAGGAGTTTATAATAACGGATATAACTCGGTTAGTTATTACCGCTATAAGAAACCTAACCCGTATAATTATATATTAATAGAACTCGATTTTATTAAGAAGGGACCTATAAAAGGATTTTAAAAAAAAGGTAAATAATAATAAAAGGGTAAAAAAGTAATGAATTATTATAATTATAATAAACCGGGCTATATCGCTAGGAACTATCGTTCGAAAAACATAATGAATCGATAATAGTTAAATATATTTAAGAAGGAGATACCGGATAGCGTAACCGGGTCCCCTAAAGATTTAGTATAAAATAATACTATATTTAACGATTTACTCGAGAAATAAAGGGAGATTAAAGAAAAAATCGCCTAAAGAATTCGAGAACTCGAAGAACTAGATAATAATAATAATAAAACTTTAAAAGAAGACTTAAGAGAAGGATAAGAATAAGAATAAAGTATAATAAATTCTAAAGAATAACTTTAGGTAGTAGACTACCTCGATAATTCTAAAATCTAATTTATTATATTAAAAGAAAAACTCGAAGACGAGAAAAAAAATCAAAATCTTTAGAATTAATTATACCCATAATAAACATTACCTAAGATATAGGGAGATACACTAGTTAATATATATAAACGAATATTATAAATACTATTACGATAACTTAGGAGAGCGAAAGTATATTATAAAACCAAAATATAATTATAGTTAGTGGAATAATTATATTAAAGATAATTACCCGTAGTATTTAGTTAAGAAAAGAGAAAACTAAGTCTTCCTAGGCTATAATAAAGAATAGTAGATATAATTATAAAACTAGATAGGATATAATAAGAAGATGAAATATTATAACTAGGACGAATAATACTATTATTTAACCGAAGACTATAAGAGGTATTTTAAGTTTAAAGAGTACTACGGATTCTTATTTTTATCGGGAAAAGATTAGTCTTTTATATTAAAAGGAAATATAAAGAGATTAATATATTAACTTTAAAATAATATTTATATTTAGCTTAGTACGGTATATATATACGAATACTAGTAAGAGTTAACGAATATAGGGTCGTTATAATAATAAATTTAAGAGTAATTAATAATTTTATATCTCGAATAATAATTTAGGTAATTAACCTACTAACTCGAGAAAAAAAGAAATAATATAAACTTTAATTAATCGACGGGTCGAAGTTATTAATAAGAAGAGTAAATAAAGAAATATTCCCGTTATTAATTATTATTTAACGCTACTATAAGGAAATTACCTTCGATATAATAAAAATAATTATTTATTATATTATTTTAGGAATACCTTAATTAAAGAAATATAATCTAATAATAAATTAGATAAAAGGAGTATTTATATTTCTATATATTAAAGACGTCGTTAGTATAATATCTATACGCCTATAAAGAATAATTATAAATAAGAAGTCGAACCGTAGCCTAGTCGAAATCTATAGTATTTTATCTTTATATAAAGATAACCTTATATAAGGATCCGATTCGATATATATTAACTAAAGAGATTAGTAGGGCGAATAAATTAAAGTTTTTAAAAATAAAAACGAACCTCCTAATATCCCTAAAGAGTATTAATACTAAAAGTATCTTTTTTAAAAAGAGATAACTATAAAAGTATTACTTAAATATTAGTTATAGGATTATAAAATTGAACTCGAACTTAATAAAACGCCGATATTTAGACCTATTTACGCTTTATTAGAAAAAGAACTCGGAGTATTTCGCGGGTATATCGACGAGAATCTTAAAAAAGAATTTATTCGAGAATCTAAATTATTAATAAATTATTTAATCCTCTTTATAATAAAGAAGGATAAAAGTCTACGGCTTTATATAAATTACCGGAAGTTAAATAATATTATATAAAGAATTAGTACCCTCTATTAAATATTAACGAGCTATAAGATTAGTTTATAATAATAAAAATCTTTATATAACTAGATCTTCGAGGCGCGTATAATCTAATTCGAATAAAAGAAGGCGAGGAGTAGAAGATTATTTTTAGAATTAAATACGATTATTACGAATACCTAGTAATACCCTTCGGACTTACTAACGTACTAGTAACTTATTAAATATTAATTAATAATATTATATAAGTATACCTAAATATAACGGTAATTATATATTTTAATAATATCTTAATTTACTCTACTAATAAGGAAGAATATATTTAATATATATAAGATATCCTAATTTATTTATTATTAACTAGACTTCTCCTTAAACTAAAGAAATACGAGTTTTATAAGAAATTAGTTAAATTCCTTAAATTTATAATTAATATTAAAGATATTTATATAAACCTTAAGAAGATTAAGAGTATTAAGGAATAACCTATACTATATAATATTAAAACGGTATAGAGTTTCTTAGGATTTACGAACTTTAATAAAAGATTTATTAAAGATTACTTTAAAAAGGCCTTACCGTTAACGGAGGTTATAAAGAAAAATATCGCTTTCTAATAAAGAGAAGAATAATAACGATCTTTCGAGGTATTTAAAAAAGTTTATAAAAAACCGCCGGTACTATATTCCTTTCGAAATAATAAACTAGCTCGAATCGAAACCGATACTTTAAATTTAATAATAGGCGTTTATATACTTTAATAAAGAGACGATAAATAGTACCCTATTATATATTATTCTAGAAAAATATCATTAATAAAATAGAACTATAATATCTATAATAAGGAATTACTAGTAGTGGTATCCGTATTAGAATAATAGCGGGTATACGTAAAAAGTTATTTAGACCTTATTATTTTTATAAATTATAAAAATCTTCTTAACTTTATAATAATAAAATAATTAAATCGAAGATAGGTTAGATAGTTAGAATTATTAAAATAATATAAATTTAAGATCTTTTATACCCTAGGAAAGAATAACGGTCGCGCCGATATATTTAATAAGCGAGAGGACTATATAAAGGATAAGAATATAGTAATATAATTAATTCTTATTTAATAATAGGATGAATCGCTAGTCCTAATATAATAACTAGTAGCGATATTATATATCTTTATTCCCGAAATTATTAATAGTATCCGGAAGGAATACGAAAACGATATCTTAATAGTAATATTAAGAAGTTAATAGCTATAAACTAAATTATTAGAATATAATAAGAAAACGTACCTTCCTAAAGAATATCTTAAAGAAATTATTAAGAAATTATTCGCGATTATTATAATAATCTAGTTTAAGGATACCCTAGAGTTATTAAGACTATAAAACTTATCTATAAAGAATACGACGCGCCAGGAGTAAGGTCGTATATCGAGAAATATATTAAGGAATATATCGAATACTAGTAGAATAAGTCTATAAAGTATATTAAATACGGTTAAATCTAATTCGCCCTAGTACTAGAAACATTATAGGACGATATTATAATAGATTTCGTTATTAAATTATTAAAATCAAAGGACCCTATTATCTTAGAAATCTTTAACTCTATAATAATAATCTATAATAAACTTAATAAATACGTAATAATAATATTAATTAAGGAAATTTATAAGGTCGAATAAATCGCTTTTATACTACTAAATCGATTTATTAGAGATTACAAAATACCTAGATCGATTACCTTTAACCGAGATAAATAATTTACCTCTAACTATTAGAAGATACTAATTAATACTATCGGAACTAAATTATAAATATTAATTATATATTACCTATAAACGGATGGGTAAATAAAGCGGATAAATTAAATAATAGAGATATACCTATAATATTACGTAAATAAGAAATAGAATAATTAGGTAAAACTTCTACCTATAGCTTAACTAGCGTTTAATAATATATAGTTTAATATAACGAAACTTACACTATTCTTTATAAACTATAATAAATACGCTAATATATTTCTAGACCTAAAATAAGGACCTAACGTATATAGGGCGTTAGTCTATATAGTTAATATAAAAGTATTATATAAGAATATATAAACCTAGATTAAATTAATAAATACTCGGACTAAATTAACGGTAAATAAATATCGAAAAGAGTATCTTTAGTTAAAGGAGGGGGATAAAGTATACCTCCTAATAAAAAATATAATAAATAAAAGACTAAATAAGAAACTAGATTATATTAAAATCGGATTATTTTCGATTAAGAAGAGTAAAGGATTAATTAATCATAAATTAAATCTTTTAACCGACGTTAAAATATACTTAATATTTTATATCTCTCGATTAGAGCCGGTAGATTTTAAGATATCTTTATAAAATACTTTTTATTTCTAGACTAAAAAAGAAACGGAGTTCGAGGTAGAAAGGATTCTAGATAAAGAAAATTAAAACTATTTTATTAAATAAAAAGGATATAATAAAATAGAGAATATATAGAAGCCTAGTATTAATTTTATAAACTATCGATAACTCCTCCGGGAGTTTTATTAGAGTTATAAAAAAAATAAGCGATACCTAACTAATTAAAGCCAGCGGGTATTTAAAACTATTTAAAAGAAATATTAAATAAGAGGTCGCTAAACGATATTTTTATAACCTCGATAATTTATTACTCGTCCTCCTTTAGTTCTATAATATTCTTTTACTCGGTAACTATTAATCCTTCCTCTTTATTTTTTAGGTACTCGAGCTATTATTTAAAATAACCTATTTAAATATACTACTCGGCTAATTAAATACGAGCTTCGCGGACTTTCTTTTATATTTATAAATACTTATTACGAATTCTCCTTAACGTTAATAAAAAAATAACGAGATCGTAATCTCGTCCTAGGCGAATATATTTTATATATTTCTTTAATAACTCCCTAATAAAGTACGCCTTCGATTCTTTTATATAACTCCGGTACGGATATATTACGGCGCTAATATCTCCTAAGTTACTTAATAATTCCTTTCGATAGGATATTAAATTACGAAGGTTAACTCTACGGGGTAATATAATAACGAAGTTAAGAAACTTTCGGGACTAAAATTTGACGGGAGAGAAGATAATATTACGATCCTTAAATCGTAATAGGTATTACGCCTACTACGGTATTAACGAGTATATTTACTATACTTATAGTAGCGAGTATAGCGAGTATACTATATTTACTATATTTATAGTAGCGAGTATAGCGAGTAAATACGATTTCCTTCTACTATATAAATAGTATATTTTCTAATAGATAGGAGCTTCGTACTTAACTTCCCTTAAGACTTTTAATTATAGATTCTGAATATAGACGTTTATTAAATTATTAATTAAATTTATTAAACTTATCTAGTTTTATCTTATATTAATACGAAGTCTATTATCCTTTAATCCTTAATACTCCTCTCTACGAGTACTAACCTAGGTCCTATCGACGTTATACTCAGGTATTGAACGGAGAGCCTTAATAGGATTTATATCGTCTAATAAATTAGAGCTCGAGGACTCTAGTATTATTACTCGCGATAATATATTATTTATAATTAATAACGGTTATGATATTTAATTAGGGTTAAGTATATTAGCTTTCAACTTTAATAACTATAACGAGATAATATATCTAATAGGTCGTTATAAGGGGGCTATAATAAACTTAAAACTACTACTACTATATCCGTAATCGTCGATATTTGATTCTATATTAATAGGAGGTTTATATAGACCTAAGGTATCTTTATATTTTATTGTAATATCGCCCCCCTAACGGGGAATTATTCTAGAGATCTTATTAATTAGTAGTATTTATATTATAATATATTTATTTCTAGTATAGCGCTCCTCGGTTTATTAAATCTAGGTAAAGCGGAGTACTTTACCCGTAAATATTAATATTCGATAAAAATAGTTACCCTTATACCTAATAAAAACGCCCTTAGTACTATACTAGGTAAACTTTTATTAGTTTTTATTTATAATATAATAATCTTAATATAGGTTAATTTAACTAATATTATATAAATATAATAAATTAGGACGTATTCTAGTAGAGCCTTTATAAGGTATAATATTCATTATAATAATAAAAGACCGATTTCGGAGCTAGTTTATAATCGAGATAAACTCTAGAATTAATATTTTATTAAGGCCGTTATTATCTAGTAGGGTGTATACCTTCTAGAGTAAACTTTAGTTAATATATTTTAATATATTATTTATTTAAGGGTTCCTAGGGATAGAGTAACTTTAGACGATATTATATTTATATTAATAATCGACGAACGCCCTATTAGTGTATATAGGATCTTTATCGATATAAAGATAATAAATATAGTAGTCGCTATATTCTTTAACGGACCTATAGTTACGAAAGGCGCTAAATATACTTATTTTATTAAATATGAAATAATAGTAATTATATTTAAATTTATTATTAATATAGGTAATTATAAAGCCAAATTTATAGGCTCTAAAATTAATAATATTATTATAAATAATATTATATTCGAAACGGCCCTTTCGTAGGCTGCGTTTATACGAATAAATATATATTTTTATAACGTTATAAATCTTATAACCGTTATCGCCCTTAACCTTTAATAGGTCGATATTATTAGTTATTTTAAATAACTATACTACGTTATTTTTCCTTAAATAACCGAGTCTTTTATACTATTAGGTTAGGGCTTTAATATTAATAATAACTAATATTAACTATTATTAATTTATATATAAAATATAGAGGTTATAGTTTTATAGGATTATAATAATTTCTTTAAATCCGATAAAGATCCCTTTAGAAATAAAGCCTAGGGGGTAGCTAGCTCGTTAAAGTTTAGCGTAGGAAATAAAGTTAAAACCGCTATTAAAAACATATATAACGTTATTAACTTTAAAGTACTATATACCTTTATCGCCTAAATATAATAACCGAATAATGTTATTATTATATAGCGTTAGGCCGCCCCTAAAATTATTAATAATATCGGCGCCTTTAAGTTTATTATACTCTATAAAAATAGAGCGATCGTAATTAATATAGACGGTAGTACCGGTATCTAAGACCTAGAGTTTAGAAATATTAATTATAATACCTATAAGGGTATAATAACGTTTCATATTCCCTAAGTTAAAATTACCTTCGGTATTAGACCTCTAGCGCTTATTTAATTTATCGGATTTATTATCTTTATTTTTATTATTTTGGTTTCTATTATTATCGTTATTATTTTTAATAATAGCGTTATTATTACCCTTACCGCCGTCTTTACCGCGGTTACCTCGACCGCGCCGGCTACGGTCGCGCTAATTATTATAGTTAAGATTATTATACTAGGGTTTATTATAGATAGTATAGTACCGTACCCGCTTAATAAAGTTAGTGTAGTAGGGGTATAATCGAATAATTCTTTCCTAATTAAGCCCTTAGATACGCTATAGTATAAAAATATATATAGTAAATACTAGCTAACTATAACTAGTACTATATCGGTAAATCTCAAAAGTAAATATTAGTATACTCCAAGCGCTATCAGCCCTGTTAGAAAGCCGTTTACGGGTTTACGCTGAAACTCTATATTAAATACCGACCCGAGGTTTAGTAGGATTAGTAAGTCGAGGGTCCGGGCAGGGTCCTATTAATAAATAATACTTATTATTAATAGGTTTAGTAACTCTAGTTTATTATATATATATATTAATAACTTTCGTAATATAGGTTTATTATTCTTTATAAACTTTATTAATTATTTAAATTATTAGTCGTTATATCCTTAAATATTTTACGAGTATTTAATATTATCTAGGTTTTATAACTCCCTTAGGCCTTTCCTAACCTTAAATTTATTTAATTCGGATAACTTTAATAGTTTATTTATATACGTAGTATCGTCCGAGTCGGATAATCTTAAAATATAAAAGGATTCTTATAACCTAGCGGATTCCTAGTAGATATATATACTCGCGTTTATATAAATAAATAGTTTAGATCTCTTCTTTAAATACTATTATATAATAGATATAAATTTATTTACTATTATCCGCGTTAATTATTTAGTCGTTATTTAAGATCCTCCCTATATATAGTACTAACGGATAAATATATTATTTACTCGTCTTTTAACTACCTTTATTTTATCTTTTTATACTTCGCTTTATCGTCTATAATTTAATTATTTTTATTTTATAATTATTCCTTATTTTATAACCTCGCGATAAAATAAATCTAGCCTAGGAAGGTATAAAGACTTTATAATTATTATACCTTAATCTCGAAATCGTTTTTATCGTTATTAATATTAGTAATTTTTATATTAAATATATCCTCTTCTTCTTCCCCCGATTAATATTCCTTAACGACCGGGCTATTAAATATATCTTCGGCCTATATATTTAGGGTTAACTAGTAATATTTATAAATTATCTTTTTTATATATACCGAAATTATATCGCCCGCTATTTACCTTTATTTTTAAGTTATATTATTATCCTTATTAATTAAATTAATAATATCCCCGTCGTATAGCGAGTTAGTAGTATTATCGTCGAGTAGCGAGTTAATAGTATCTTTTATTTATATTTCTATAATTATTTTTACGAAGTCCGGTTTACTTTTTAGGTCCTCTAGAGATTCTTTAAATAAATTAACTACCGGTTATTAATAATTCTTACTATATATATTTCTATTATAAATATTTATTATATAACTATATAATATCTTCGTAATAACGTATACCTTCGTTTCTCTTTATTTATACTACGCTCTTATAACCTATTCGAATATAACTCGAAGATTTATTAGTATAAATATTAATATTTATATTTTAAAAGACTATTTTACCTTTAATTTTATTACCGTCTTATCTTTTAATAATATAATATCTTATTTCGTATTCTTTAAACCTATAATAAAGCGCCGTTATTATAAAAATAACTATACTAATAAGTAATAAGTTCTATATATTTTCGTAATACCGCTTAAGTTTAATACTATTTATTTTATTATAAAAGAATATACGATATATCGTTACTATAATAAACGGCGTTAGGAAACGACTCTTATACTAGACTCATAAATAATAAACTTTTATTTAGATATAAAAGGTAATAATATTTATATTATTTTATAAATCCGGAAGGGTAAACCGTAGGTCGAATATATAGTCCGAGGTATTATTCTTAATCTACTCTACTGTTAAACCTAGGTATTCTATTATTATTTAAACCTAGCTTCGTATCTTCTTTATTATTTAATTTCTAAAGTCGGTTAAATTATCTAGGAGCTACGTCGTCGTTAGTTATTATTTAATATATAACGGGTAATATATAAAAGTAGAGATTATAACCTTCTATATTTCTTTAAGAGTAGGGATATCGCCCGAGTTATATAACCGGCCTAGAACCTACGGTCTTTATATATATTAAAGTAAAGCTTTTTATTCCTTTTATATCTTAATTATAAAGTTATTTACTCCTATATAATAATATTCCGGCTACGGTATTAAGTTATTAATATTATTACTATTTATAATCTTTAAAAGAAATATAAGTATAGTAGTATTTATAATATATTAATAAATTATAAAACTTTTATATTCTATTTTATAACGGCGGCGTTTCTTATTTTAAAGAGTCGAAATTAAAGTTTATATAGTATTTTTATTACTTTTATCTTTATATTTAATATCGGATATAATTATAAATATAGGATATAAAGGGGGCGGATATCTAGGCGTAATATATTTAGACTTTAAAATACGGCGACTAAAAGAGGATAATAATATTTATTTTATTTTACTCTATTATTAGCGCCTATATTACGGACGCGGTTTATTATTTCTTTACCGTCGTTACTCGCCTTATATAACCTATAAAGATCAATTACTATCGGATTAACCGTTTAAGAGAAATTTATTAATAATATATCTCCTTTTTTAAGGTTTAGCCTCTTTATTAATTTTTATTTATATTCGGTTATAGGCTTAATCTCGGTAGTTACTTTTTATTTAAATATTTATACCGGTTACCTTCTAGTTTAGAAAGAATAATTTTTATTTAATAATATTTAACTACTTCGTTACTATATTACTAGGTATATTAATTATATTTAAATATAATATATTTTTATTATACCGTTTACTGAATTTAAAGGATACTTTTTTATATTAAAGCTCTTTTAGAGGGCTCTTCTCGTAATTAAAACTTATTCTTTATATATTAATATACCCGATATATATTTAATAAAGGTCGACGATTTATATCTTTCTTCCGAGGTTACGACTAGTTATTAAGGCCGTAAATATTTAATAGTAATAACCGAGATTACTCTTATTAAATATAATATTAACTTTTATTTATAAAAGGGAGTTAATATAATTTACGGTTATAATATAACTTTTATTTCGAAAGCCTATTTATTTCGTTTCTTATATAAGAGTTATTAGCCGTATATATTTTATAAAATTAAGAAAATATACTTTAGTAATAATTATAAATAGGTAATCCTTTTTAAGGTTAAGGTTATCGGGAGAAGAATATTTATTAATATTAGTATTAATTATTATTTTAGAAAGGACTACCTAATCGTCTATAAATATATCGACGATTTTTTTAAAATTATAATTACTTTTCTTTATATATTTTCTTTATTTTTTTATACTACCTCCTTCGTCGTTATTATTTTATATACCTTTATTATAGTCTCCTTAAAAGGACTTAATATATTATTATATTAATAATCGTTTTATTTAATTATATATTTAAATATACTTTTCGTTTTTTCGTTTTTTTCGTAATTTACCCCTTCGCCGTAGTAGCTTTTATAATAATTTTTAATTTTTAATCTTTCGCTATTATTAAGATTTACCCGTTATTTATTTATTATATCGAATCGACTTTATTAGAAATCTATAGCGTAAAGTTATTATTTAGTAATAATATATAAAAATTAATAAAGAGATTATTTAGAATCCGGGATAAAAAAAGGGCGAAAACCTTAGAAAGAAATAATTCTTCTTTAACGCGTTATTATCGTATTATTTTAATTATCTTTATTAATTTAATTTAAAGATCCTTAATTAAATTAGAGAAAGGTTTATTAAATCGGCTAAAGTCTCGTCGGTACTAGACTCGAAATCTTATCCGAATCGAATTATTATATTTTTAACTCCTCCTACCTCTTTTTTATACCGTAAAATAATTTACCTATAATATAATATCTTTAAATTATCCTCGTCTACGTCTCCCTAGTTATTAAAGTCCTCTTTTTTTTTATTACCTCGACGAATATACGCTAAGCCTATTAAAGGGATCGATTTAGATTATATTTTAAATATTATTTATTAAAGCGAATATCGATAATTATATCTAATAACGGACCCTTTATATACGGTATAATACGTTAATAATATATATTATACCGCCGGTTTTCGAGCTATATTAATAAGATATAAAACTATATTATTAAACCCGGCGATTAAATTATATCTTCGTATTATTCGACGATAATTAGAATTTTTATTTTATTTACGATTATTTATATAAAGAGAACCTTTATTAATAAATATATTATAAATTAACGAAACGCTACCTTATACGGCGCCGGGAGTATCTTAATAATTTAGAGAAAAGGAATCCGGGTTAAAATAAACGGCGCGAGGTACTAGCTAGATTTAATCCTCGTAATTTATTAATATAAATATAATAATAGGTAGGGGTAGTATCGGGGTAGTTATTATAATAAATCTAAAAACTAGAATATAATAATATTAAATATATATAAGAGTAGATAGTCTAAGGAAACTTTTCTTCGATTATATCCGTTATTTCTCTTTTATTCCTTTTAATTTAAGATATAATTATATTACTAGAAAAGTAGGTTAATATATATAAAAACGTTTATAAAGGATTTATATTTAGATAATAAGGTATTTAACGTTTTATACTTTTAATAAAGTATAATATAATATAAATAAAATAGAAGTTAAAGAGAATAAAATATTTATAATTTAATATTAACCGAATAATATATTTCTTTTTCGGGTTTTACTCGGACTATTTTTTTATTCAATATAATATCCGAGTCGGATATTATATATACTATAAAATTTATAAATAAACTATATTCGTTATATTATAATATCTTCTACCGAGAGTTATTTACTAGCGAAGACGAGGTTATAAAGGATATAATTATTTATTCCTCTACCGACCTTTATATCGTTAATAGTTATAATATTATATACCGCCTATATTTAGAAGAATTAATATCTAATATACCCGGCTAGTAGACTATAAATAATTATTAAATATAGTAGTTAAATATACGATAAAAGAACGTAGGTATTCTAGAAATAATTATTAGTAACGGGTATTAAATTATAGAAACTATATTATCTAAATTAATATCTAGACCGAATTTAGCCTTTACGTTAACCTAATATTATATATAGTATATATTCTTAGGGTAATTACTATATATTAACGTTAAGGTACCTTATATATTAAATAAATATAAAAGTAAATACGATATAAAAGCCTTTAATTTATATTACTCCTTTTAATCTATACGAATATTAAGTCGGACGTTAAATTATATCCGACTCGGATAACTAAATAGTAATTAATATATTATCGACTCGTCTAACTCGGATAGGTATCTTTAGTTTATAGAAAGTATAAAAAGATACTAGTAAATATTTATTATATTTATTAACTACTTAATAAGGACTATTAATAAAAGTTCTTTACCGATAATAAATATAAATATAGTATTACTTTATATTTTATTAATTTAGACCTCGTCGTTAAAAGGGTACTAGGATATTAATTATATTAAAACGGTCTACTATTTAGTATATTAGGGTAGTATACGGTATAAACGCTCTATCTAAAGGTTTAGTATTATATTAAATAACGGAGGTATTATAAGGATAATATCTCTACCGGATATTAATTAATATAGGTTAGAGTATCTAGTTAGGGTAATATAGATAAAACGGTAGTATTATTAATTATATCGTTTATTTTAATTTAAATTTAGGTAAAGCTCGTTAAACCTATAATTATAAAAGAGTAATAAAGAATCTTTATTTATAGTTTAGAAAAGAGTTATATAAAATATTTAACTCGCCGATAATAAGAAAAAGCCCCCGTAGTAACGTCTCTTTATCCGATTATTAGTATTAATCGGATTTTTCTATTATTTTTCCTATTATTAAATAAGCCTATTTCCTCGTTTTATTATCCTTTATTTATTTATTTAATATTATTTAGTCTAAATAATTCTTATTATCTAGAATAAAGTAATAATTATATATCTTCTTATTCTTTTAAGATAAGCGCGTAATCCGCCCGTTATATTAAATATCGAAGAATTATATTTAATCCGTATCGAGATTAATATTATAGAAGGTATAAATTAAAGTTACCCTAGTCCCGAGGATATATTTAATAAATAAGAGAAAACGAATTTTATCCCCTTCTATAAATAGCTAGATATATTCTTTATCCCGTTTAATTTAATCTACGGATAAACTATACTATAGAGACTCGCCGAGGTAGTATTTCTCTAATTATTATATAAACGTTAATATAAGTTTTATACTAGATATTATCCGATAAATTTAAATTTATATATAATATAACGTAAATAACGACGGGTAAATTAATAAAGATAATTAATCTTTTTAGCCTACCGTAAATATCCTAACCGAGTAAACTAATTAGTTTTTTTAATATTAATAACTTAGGCGTATCCTTAATAAGGTAGTCGAGATAATAGGCGTAGATACTATTTTATAAATATTTATTCTAGTTTTTTTATTTCCCCTTTAACTCTAAGAACTCTATACGGGGTTTATTATTATTATATTTAAAATTTATAAAGAGCTCCTTATCCGTTAATATTAGATTTTTAATTCGAGTAAATATTAGAAAGTTTAATATTACTCCCGCGGCGCGAAATTTATAAACCTTTCTAAAATAATTATTAATAATTATTATAAATATTTCTTTACCCGCCGCTCTAATAGTCGTTATAAATCTTTAATACTCCTTTTATACCTCTTTATTAATTCGTAACTCCTTTTTATAAAGTTCTTCTCGTTAAATATTTATAATAAAATAATAAACTTATTTTATTTTATAGGGGGGAAATTTAATAAACTCGACCGTACCCTCGAAATTCTTAATAAAAGGTATTCGTTTAATTTCGATAGAATTAAAAATTACTTTTATTTTATTTATAACCGCCTTTTCTATATCCTTATCTAGGTATATATAAATAAATAAGTTCGTTATTCTTTAACCAATTTCCTCGACTTTATAAAGTATTATATACTCGGTAGACGAATCTTAAGACTATTACGGTTATTTAATTAATTTAATTATAATCGCGTAGTCCTTTAAAGTACGTTTTCATAAAATTATTAAAAAGCCCTATATAAAAGGTAAACTTTATTAATATTTATATTTACGTATCTTATTTAGTTCGGTTTATTTAAAACTACTTTTAAGGAATTTCTTTCGAACTTATTCTTTAATATCTTATTTAATCTCTTAAATAAATCTAACGGCGGTACCCGTTTTAATCTTTACTTTATAAAATTCGTCTATAAAGATTTATCCTATATAGAAATTATATTTAAGGTTAATATCTAGTCGATTTAAAATCTTTTTAACCTATATATTATATAAGATAAAATTATATATAAGTAGGATTCTTTCCTAACTAACTAAACTTTACGGTTTTATTTAATTTATAATATAATAGCTTAGCGTTTTCGGGGGTAAATCGCTAAATATTAATATTAAAATACTTTTTTTTAGCCTAGGCGTAAAAGTATTAAAATCTTAAACTTTTATTATTTATATTAATTTATTTAATCTATTTCTTTAGTTAATTCTTTATTACTTTCGTTAGGATAACGACTAGGGTAATATCTTATATAGGATAAATAATAATATCCTTATATTTATATATGTAAGGGTAATAGATATCTAGTAGACCCGTAGAGGGATAAATATCGCTATCGGTTTACGATTATAATTTATATAAAGGGAGATATTTATTATAATGAATAGATTCTTTAAATTCTTCGAGATCCCGAAATTTCTTTTAAACGCCAGAGTAATAGTAATATAAATTAAATTAATATTTAATAATAAAGCTAAGGAGAATATTAAATATCTAGGTCGAATCGGATATTAATACGGTCCGATTTAATAATATTATTAGAAGAGACTTAAAGTTAAAAATAAATTTTATTAAATTTCAAATTATTATTATTAATAACCCCTCCGTAATAACTAGCCCGCCGCCTTCTCTAAATAATATCGTAGAACTAATAAATATATAATTTAGGAGGTATTATTTTATTATTTATTATTTTCTACGGTTTTAACCCTTATATAGTACGTATATTATAAATAAACTTATTACTAGGTTTCAGCTAGAATAGTTACTCTATAAATATCCATATTTTATTATCCTATTAAGATCGGTCCTCTTTATTAATTATAATAAGGCTACGGAGTAAATAAATTATAAACGAATTAAAAAATAAAGGGTAAAGAATTTATAAAGTTTCCCGCTTATTTATATTTATAAATATTATATTTACCTCGGCGACCCTCGCCGAGGTTATTTTCCCTATATTAATATTATATAAGAATAAATCCCTCGTTCAATATAATTAATTAATAGTTAAACCCTTCGGCGTCTCTTCTTCCTCTTTATTATCGTCGGATAATATATTAATAAGAATTATAGTTTATTTAATAAAAGAAAGCGGGGGCGGATTCGTTTAACGGGGTTATTAAATAGTAGGAGGTAATATAAAAAACTTCTTTAAATATTCGATAAAGGCGGAAAACCTTTTTAATTAAATCTTTTCTCTTCGCGGGAGAGGATTATAATATTCTTAGGTATATTAACCGACTATAAACTCGGTATCTTTTATTAATACTAGTATTTCTATTAACTAATATCTCGATCGTTATATAGGATAATTTAATTAACGGAGAGGCCTATATATAATATAAAGGGGTTATTTAAGACTTCCGTTTTACTACGTACTAGCTAGTATATCCTATAAGTCCTTATTATAATTAATATCTATATATTCGCTAGGAGTAGAATACTAAAGTTTATTTTAATATAAATTATCTTACTCGTCCTAAAAGCGCTTTATTATTAAGATATCGATTAATTTAATATAATTAACCTAAAATTATACCGGTTTATTATTATTCTTTATATTATCTTTTAAGATAATATTAAATCGAATAAATCGGATTTAATTATTACGGTTATATAAGACTTTAAAAAGAATCGTTATAAGATCTTTTAATATTCGAGGGGGCGAGGTATAATTTCCTATATAAAATTTATCTTCGGAGTAATTATTTTCGGTCCTTTTAACTTTAGAATACGGGGATTTATATAACTCCTCGGATTCTTATTTAAATTAACGGCTTATAACTTTAATAATATTTTCGTTAATTAGGTATAAAAGTTATTATATCCTTTTATCTAAAAATAAGAGAGAATAATTAAATAAATTAAAATTAAAGATAATAATATTAATAATTTAGCGACGAGTAACCCTAGTATTATTATTATAAAAGATTCTACCTAATATTTCTATATCTTATATTCTCCTTTCTAGCTCTATTTTAACTACGGCGAAGAGTTTCGGTATATATTATAAACCGAGCTCGATATTCTTAATATTTTATCGGAGATTATTTAAACTAATATTAATATAGAAATTAGGAATCGATAATACTATAATAGATAACTTATCTACGTTAAAAAGCGAGGTAGAAATAAATATTATTAATAAGAATTAAAATAAAAAGGGTAAAATATAGTTAATAAATAAAGATAATAAGATATAATTAATAAATAAGGGGGGTGAAAGGATAAATAAAGAGTATAAATCGACTTTTAATAAATAAAATAAATAAAATAAATAAACGCGCTATTTATTTTATAGTTAGTAGCGCTAAAATAATAATATTAAACTCGTCGAAACTTAATATTACTATTTATAAAATCCTATTTATTATAATGTCAGAATATAATAAAGTAGAAGATCCTAGGTTTAAATAAAAATAAAGAGGGCGAGGAATAATAAAATAATAATAATTAGAAACGGATATTAAAATAATATTAAGTTCGCGTATTAAGTACGAATTAATAATATATATAACCAAATATTTATTAGAGCGGAATTATATTCGATCGGGTAGTTAATAAAGTTATTATTATATTTAAACTATTATAAAATTACTATTAAGGGTTAATACTCTTATTTCTATAAATTCTTAAATCTTAAAAATAGCCGGATAATAAAAAACGTCCGAGTCGGTTAAGATTACGCTTAATATATCATAAAGAGAGGTATAGCGGGAGAAATAAATAAGGTAAATAATATAAAAAACCGTTTACTTCTAACTAAATACTATATTATCGGAATATTTATATAGGTCTATACTCTAGTATTATTAACGGTTTATAATTATTATTAAATATAATAGTAAACTTAGGCCATAATTATTTCTTAATTAATATCGTATTATATTTTAAATTAAAAGCGGTAGAGTTTACCTACCATTAAGAATATTATAATTATTAAATATTATCGCTAGGAGTACGATAAACTAGTATATTATATCGTTATTAAGCGGAGGAATTCTTATACTAATAAATAATCGTCCTATTTTAATAATAAATACGTTTTATAAAAGATCTAATAAAGGGGTAAAAGGACAACGTAAAGGCCTCTATAAACTTAATATTAAAAAATAACTCTCGTATATTTATTAATTAATATATATAAACTCTTTTAAAGATCTCCTTCCTTAATTTTAATATTTAATATATAGATTTAATCTAGCCTCTTTCTCGTTTAAATAAATAGAATAATATATACGACTTCTTTCTATACTCTTTTATACTCTAAATTAAATAATATTCTTACTATATTAATATTTTATTACTACGGTTATACTAGCTAATTATTATATCTAGTATTAAGAATTTATTTTTAAGACCTTATAAGGCTTCTTTAATATTCTAAAGATTAAATTTTACCTTCGAAGTCTAGTATACCTAATATACGAATAATCTAATATACTACGTAGTTCGTATATATCTCGAATAATTAACGAGTAGTACTAGAATTACCTAGATCCTAATTATATAAGGATTTTAAGTTAATCAATATTTTATTTTATTAATAAGTTTACTAGGAAAAAGGAATTTAAATTATACTATTACTAGGACGAATAAATCGATAGTATCGATACTACGAGAAATAATATTTTAGTAGTAACGGTCTTTTTAGATATCTATTATAATATAAAGGCCGATTTAATAATCTTAATTAAATATATAAGAAACGGATATATTTTTATAAAGATTTTATAGAGCCCTTAATTTATATAAACGAAAAGAATAAGGATAATATTAATAATAAGAGTCGCTTTTAAATTAAAGGTATAGGTATTTCTTAAAAGAACGATACGTATTAAATAATTATATAGATAACGATATTATAGAATAAATATTTTAAAACGCGGAGGACTATAAAATATATTATCCTTAAGATATATTAATTTAAATAACGGAATAAATGACCTTTATAACGACTTCGGGCGGTACTAGTATAATATCGTCTTTAATAATTATATCGGTAGAATAATACCTATTAAAGCGAGGTACGGGGAGGTTAATAATAATAAAAAATATACTAGGTTTAAGGTCTTTATCCGAGTAATTATTTAAATCGGGTACGGATTACGATCCCTTCGGATTAAAAGTAAACTATATAATAACCGAGTAAATATATATCGCGCGACTCTCTAACGGTTTTATAAATAAGTTTTTTAAAAACCGTCGATTAAGACCCTTCTATAGATATTATAGCTTCGATAACGCCTTATTATTAAAAACTAAATTATTTAATATAAAATATAATAATATTAATAGGGATTAGGTCCGGTAAACTTTCTAGATTTATATAAATAAATTTAGTAATAAACCTAGAATATATTTTATTCTTTACTTCGATATAATATTTATTATAAAAACGTTACTAGGATATATACTATTTAATTCGAGCCTTAATTATATACCGATACACTAGCGAAATCTTAACGTAGACTTTATTATTAATAAAATATATATAACCGGCTAATAGTAGGAGATATAAAATAAACTATTTAATAACTCGACCGTTATACCGGTAATAATAAAATTAGATAAAATTAATTTATCTCGAATCTACGGAGACTAGTAGGCCTAGCCGGTCTATATTATTATTAGTAACCTCGAACGGAGTATATAATAAATAGGGACTCGGCTAGGGATAATATTATTTAGCTTAATACTAATAATCTATAATAAAATTAAAACCGAAATATATTATTATATTTTAGGGCTTATAGTAGAGGGTAAATTAATTATAATTGTAATTAATATTTATTTATATTAACCGCGTGATTTTAAAATTTTAATGAGTACGCTCGGAAGGGGATTTATATTATATATATAAATTAATTAATTCGATAATATTATCCGATTTTAACTTCTATATTTAACGATTATAAAGAATAAATTTTAATTATCTTTATTAAGAGTAGTAAATATTATCTAGTATATTTAATACTATTGAATAAATATAAACGATTACGCCTTAAGGTCCTATATTCTTTAAGGATATTAAAGTAATATATAAAATAATTACGCGTCTAAAGAACCTACGATAAGGATATATTTAAATAATTATCGGATATAATAATATATAACCGCCGTAATTTCGCGGAGGGTTATTTCGCGGTTAACGTCTTCGGGATCTAGATCTTTAATATATTATATACTTTAATAATAAAGGGGCTAATAAATTATCTTTTAAATTAATAAATTTAATATATTAAAGAGGGTAGAATAAAAGAAGAGATAAAAACTTTACTCGACGGTCGATTTCGAGCCGTACCTAAATATATTAATTTAAGGTATTTCCTAAATTTTAATAAAATTAATTAATAAACGGGGGAGGAGAGTAAATAATTTTTATAAATAGTTATACCCGTATTTACCCCTCTATTATTAGAAAAAATACCGGAAATACTATATATAAAACGAATAATTATTAACTTTATTATATTTATAAAATATTATTCGTATAACGAAGAAACGCTTAAATATATAGATATAATATTAAATAAAATTAATCTCCTAAAAGAAGTTTTTAAGAAATATAGGCCGATCGATAAAAAAACGGGCGAGTTATATTTTAATTTCCCTAAATTTTATATTCTTATTTATATAGTACCGATAATTAAATAATACGATCTATTAGACTTTTATAATATTTAAATAATAAAGAGGATATATCTAATATTACTAAAAAACTATTATAAGCGAATAAATAAATACGACGATTATTAGGAGTAAATAATAGAGTATAATACTCGTTATATTAAAATTATTATTATAAAGAAGAAATTAGAGTATCGGGAGATAAAGTTTATACTATTTAATTAAAAGAGAAGATAAGAAAAAGAGAAAATAAGAAAAAGAGAAGGTTATAAAAACCGGGGTTCTTTTATACCTCGATAAATTAAATTAATAAACGGACGTAGATAAGGATATTATTTTATAGTAAATCTATAAATACGATACTCGGTATTAATATATAATATTAAATATAGCGAAGATACTTAACTTAAAGGGCTTTTTCGAAGGTTTAATTATATTTATTAAAGCGAATCGAGTAAAGACGTCTATATAGGGTTTAACGATACCGAATACCGAAATTAATAAACGGGAGGTAGACTATAACTAGGTTAATAATTATTTAATTTATATTTATAAGAATTTAATATACTAGAAAATATTAAGGGAGGACTCTTCTAATCCGAGCTACCTTTATAAAGATATAATAATTTATAAACTAAACGTAAAGTCATATTATTATAATTAACGTAAGGATAATATATAGGTACGCGAATAAAAGTCGGTCGAAACGAACCTTATTATTATATAAGAAGGAAGGTTAATAAACGAGGTATAAATTATTATAAAAGTAAAGAATTTAGGCTAGAGGGACTAGAAGTAATAATTTATTTATTTATAAAATACCTTTATAAAAGTCTTTAATTATCGATATTTAAAATAGGTCTAAAAGTTTTATAAAATAATAAAAGTAGAAAGAACGTATTTATTATATACTCTTAACCCTAAAATATTAGGTAGTCGGCGGTTCTATAAATTATTAAATATCGAGCGAAATATTTATATCGTATTTATAATAATTAAGGGAAAGAATTTCTTTTATATTAATTTATTCATTAATTAGGATTAATATAATATTATTTATAACCCCAAATTCTTTATAAAGAGTTAAAGAGTAACCGAGGAAATCTATACCTAAATTATAAACGGAGGGCGTATATATAAATTAAATATAAAACGACGAAAGAGTTATAAATATTAATACTATAAGGAAAAGGGATTTTTACTAGTCGTTATAATAAGAAATATATAAGGATAAAGGCTTAATAAAGTAATTTAAAAAATAAAATCTAAATTAAATTATATCGTTATCCGATTTAAATATTAAATCGTTTATATCGTTATCCGATTTAAATATTAAATCGTTTATATTATTATTTAATTTAAATATTAAATCGCCTATATTATTATCCGACTCGGATAATAAATCGCCCGAATCGGGTTCGGGGATAAAGTCGAAGAAACGAATTAAGAGTATTATTATTTTATTATAATCGAAGATACTAAATCCTAAATAACCGGGGTAATAATACGAGTACGGGTACTACCTCTTAAACTAGTAATATATTAAGACTAGGTATTTTAAAGATTACGGATATAAATTTTATAAAGAAGAGGAAGCGTAGAGAGTTTATATTTAAGAATATTATAAATAAAAGCGGGATCGTTATACGGATTAATATAATTAACTCGTTATTAAGGAAAGATAATATATAAGGAGATAAAGATAATAACGAATAACGGAGTATAAATACGAATATATAAAATAAAGATAATATTATATAAAGGATTAAAAGGGAGGAATCTATTATAGCGACCGAACCTAAAGAGTTAAAGAATAAAAGAGATATTATAAAATAAATATATTATTTAAAGTATAGGAAATAATATTAATAATTATTTATAACTCTAATTACGACTTAATTATATTCGTTTATAACGGCCTAGAAATTAAGAGTTTCGGTATATATAAAGGATTATTATTTAAAGCCTCGATATTTTTTAAAAATATCTTTTCCGGCGAATATAAACCCGAAATAAAGACTAAATCCGAAGATATTATCGAAATTATATTATATAATAATAACTCGAAGGTAATTACTTTTTTTAACGAAAATTTATTAATCTTTAAAACGGTTTAATAATTAGGGGTAAATATTTTTATTATATTTCTCCCTCCCGTTAAGATACTCCGATAAAAAAGTCTTCCCCCGAATAAAGTTTTAAACGGATAAATAATAAAGAAAAAGGATAATTATATAAATAAAAGATTATTTATTTACCTTTTATCTTCTTACCTTTACCCTTTTATATTATTATATTATTTTTTACTCGATTAATTACGATATAACTAAAGTTTATATATTATTATATACTTTTATTAAAGTTATAATAAATATTATTTAATAAACTAAGCTAATTTTTAACCCCCCTCTTATACTTCTAGTTAATTATAATTATTATAATTCTATTAACTTTAAACTAGAAGTTACCCTTAAGAAGTATATCTACGCCGAATAAAACGAATAAGGAATTAAAGAAATTCGAATACTTTGAGCCTAACTTCGTTATTTAATAACGAATATAATACTACTATTTATTTACGATAAGGTTAGATTTTAAATCGCCGAATTCTATTATATTTTTATTAATATCTTACTATATACCGTCTATACTATACTCTTCGATATAATTATTTATAACGTTTATACCGTTAGAGGTTAATACTAATAAGTTAATAATTTCCTAAATATTTAATATTAATATATTTATAATATCTTCTAATAAATAGAAAACGAGTAAATCCTTTTAGTCTTTATTATTTATAGTATTAAAAATAGGAAGGGAGGTTACGTCGAAAGGGTTACCCCTCTCGGAAATTATTATAATCGAGGTACCTTAAAATTCTGGTAATCTATTTACTCCGTAGCGATAATAAATTTTATATTATTAAATATATATTACTTTTACCCCGAATATCCTTTTATTAATCTTTTTTTTTTTTTAAATATTTTTATTTATTTATATTCGTTATATTAAAGGCCTTAGCTTATATATATTTATACTTTTTTGAATATTTAAATTATTTATTACTTCTTTACCTAAATATAATAATCTTTTTATAATAATTATTACCCTTAAGATATCTCCTAAAATCTAGAATTTTATCTTTAAATTAAATATTCTTCGATATTCATAACCCCCTTAAGGGTAAATAACCTTAAATTAAAATATTAATAATAATCGTATATTCTCTTTATTATTAATAATAGCGTTAATAATCTCCTTCTTAATCTTTTATATCTCGATAAATTTAATATTAACGGGTTTATTTAATTATAAATCGTATAATATACGTCTCCTTTATCTTGTTAATACGAAAGATATAATAAAAGATTAAGATTATTAATAAAAATCTAAAGTTAAATACTAAGGGAGTACTAGTACGTATAATTAAATTATTATTAAAATATTATAATTTTTAGGAGCCTTAAATAAGAATAATCCTAAAAGAATATAATAACGCCGGGAGCTAGTAAAGAACCTTATATAACCGAGCGACGAGTATTAAAAAAGAATATAATTATTTAAATAAAAAGTAATTTATATACCTTTTATTTTTCTCCCTTTATTTATTTATATTATAATACTACTCGCTATATTTAATTATAATATAACTAGATTATTTATACTATTACCTACGTTTATAATACGATAATATCCTCGTTATTTAATAACGAATATAAGGCGCCTCGGAGATCTAGCTAAATTATTTACTCCGTAGTAATAACGAGTCTTATTTTATTAAATATATAATACTCTAATATTAAATATCCTTTTATTAATCTTTATTTTATTTATTTTAATTTATTTATTTCCTCGGATTCGTTTTTTCTAAAATCTTTACTTTCTTACTTCTTTATAAACTATATATTATACTAGTTATTATCTCGTACTTTTTAATAATTATTAAACTATATTTATCCGTATATATCTTCGCATAAAAGAAATTAATTTATAGTTTTAAATTTAACTAAACTCCCTAAGGCCGGCTCGTACCTTTAAAGGTAGGTTAAAGATTCTAATAAAAATTTATTTAATTAATCTTATACGAAATCTTATAAAAGAATATATTTAAATAGAGGATTATACTAACCTCTTTACTTTTATATTAATTAATAATTTTATTAATTCGAGCGCCTTTAATTTAATAAAGAAGATTAAAATAAAGAGAAAAATAATCGGCGGTTTAATAAAGCCCGATTAAATATAAAAGGGCGAGTCTCTCTAATAATAAATTTAAATATTTAATAATAAACGCTAAATTTATAACTTCGGGTATTATTTTATTAAAAATAATTCGGATACCTAAATTAACTACGTTATAATAAAGAGAGAGAAAGATACCTTCTTTAATTTAAACGAGCCCTATACTACTACGCTCGGTATTTATAATAAATATTTTAATACCCTTTTACTATAATCGGCGCTCTTTAAATACTTAACCGCCTATATTCGAAAAAGATAAATAAATCTTATTTATTATTATTTAAGGATATTTACTAATATCCGTCTAGCCTTTTATATATTGTTAATAAGATTTAATAAAAAGCGGATAATATTAATATTAGATTAAAGAAATTACTAGAGCCGTTAGATAAAAACCTTTTAATAGTTATTATATATAGTAAATTTAAATAATAAGTTAAGAAGTATATTAAGGGGGGCGCTTAAATTAATATTTTTAAAAAGAAATAAAATAAATAGGCCTTTTAATTTCGTAAGATTTTAATCGATTTACGATTAATTTTTAAATTATTAAATCCGTTAATACCTAGTTAATCTTATAGTATATTAATTAATAAATTTATAATTACGCCTAGTCCTTTAAACTAGAAAAATATTATTATCTTTAAATTTAATTCCGAATCTAATATTAATATTAATAATAAATTAAGCCCTATATTATTTAGGAGGAAGAGATTATACGAATTAATATAACCTATATTAAATAAGTTTTTAAGAATCGTTCTTTATTTAAAAAATTATATTATATCCTCTAGATATTTTAACTTTAACGAGGTATATAATATTATTTAGGATACGTATATTAAACTTCCGGGGCGAATTTATCTTAATATAATAAAGAGAATTAGGTCTTTTAGTAGATATAGAAAGTTTTTAAAAATTATTAAAATCTAAACCAAATATAAGAAAGAAAATCTATCGATTAATTTAAAATATATTTATATTTAGACTCCGTTATTTAAGTTTATTTAATATTAAAAAGTCTTAAAGATCCTATATATAAAAAAAATAATCGAATATTAAACCGGGATCTCTATTAAAGCGACTCTAAGTAAAAAATAAAATTATAAAGGTATATATTTAAAATAAAGATAATATTATGAAGAGGGTTAAGATTAAATCTAAAATAATATTATAAAGAAAATTAAGACCGAGGAGGATAAGATTATTACCGAGCTTAAAATAATATTATAAAGAGGATTAAAAGGGAGGAGGATAAGTTTATTATTAAACCTAAAATAATATTATAAAAAGGATTAAAAGAGAGGAAGGTAAATTTATTATTAAGCCTAAAAACCTAAAATATAAGAAAGAAGTTATAAAATAAATATCCTATTATACCGCTAAAGCTAAAACCTTAGGTAAAGGCGAAAAATGACGAAATTACGCCCTCTTTTAAAAAAAAAGGCGTTATTTATAAATCTAAAGATATTCTAGCTACCGAAGTTATATTTATTAATACCGTTATTTCTTTCTCTCCGATAATAACCTTAGAGTTATCCCGTTTTATTTAATAAATATAAAAATCTAAAGATATTTTAACTACCGAAGTTATATTTACCGATACCGTTATTTCTTTCTCTCCGATAATAACTTTAAAGTTATACCCGTTTTATTTAATAAATATAAAAGTCTAAAGATATTCTAACTACCGAAGTTATATTTATTAATACCGTTATTTTTTTCTCTCCGACGATAGCCTTAGAGCCGTACTCGTTCTACTTAATTAATATAATAATATTAATAACTTCTTTAACTAGGCTTTAAAGGCTTAAAGATTCTTAAATAACTCGGATAATATTAATAACCTAACGGGTATCCCGGCTATAATAAATAATATTTAATAATTAATTACTATAACGTAGGGACTAATAGATATATTCGATTATATACTAAACGAAATTATAAAGGCGAAGGGTAATAAGATTAATGATTTAATAAAACTCGAAAATCCGGTTTTAAATAAGGCGAATATAGCCTTAATTTAACCGTATAAAGTAATGTCTTCGCCTAATTATATATCTACCGCCTAAATAAAAGTTTAAGTTTATAAATATAAATCGATATTACTTCCTCTTTACTAGATTATAATTACGAAGATAATAATTATTATTATCGTTATTAAAGTAGGAGTTAAATCTAAAGGATATTAATTATAAAAGTTACGATATAAATAATAATAACTCTAAGTTTATTATAAAGTATATCGAAGCGAAGATTAACGTAGTATTTATTATTAAGTATCATAAATTAAAGGCCTTAACTTTCGTAATTAAATTATTTACTTTTAAGGTATTTATTGATAAGGTTTATATTAATAGTATTTTAATATAGAAAGGAGACCGACTAGAATCCTATTTAAAAAAAGATTACTAAATAAATATCGCGGTAGATAATAACGATATATCCTTAATAAAGGCTATATCTACGGGCTTAATATTATAAAGATAAGATATTACTCGCTTTACGAGTCCTTTAATTTAATATTTATTTATATTATTAATAATATTAATAAACTAAATATTTATAGCGCCTATAAATAGAAATTCTAGGATATCCTACTATTATTCGAGTCGGATAAAGTAACTTTTCGAGTCGAACGAGATAATTATCCGAATCGGATATAATAACTATCTAAATCGGATATAATAAATATTTAAATCGGATAAAAGTTATACGAAAATACCTTATAACGAAAAATCCTATAATTTTCTACGATTATCGTCCGCTCCTAGGGCGTTTTAGATAACTTGTAAAGTAATCTAAAAACGAAGATATAAAAGTTTTAAGTATTATTATTAGCGAGAATACCGGGTTATATTTAGGCCGTTATAAACTCTTTACTTATAGGGTTAAATTATTTATCGTTATTTAACCTACTAGTTATATTATTAATATCGTCGACGTTTTCTTCGTTATTATCTTTACTATTAATAGTACTATTATAATTAGAATAAGTATTATTAATAATAATAGGGGTAAGATAATTAGAAGGAGAAATCTTATTAATACTACGCGAAGGTTAGATATATCTCGTATAAATACCCTAAACTAGGTATTAATAGAGGCGGTAGGGGTTAAGGTATAAATATAAATAACGGTAACTCTAGCGGATATAAAGGAAAAGATAATTATAATAATATAATCTATAGTAAATATTAGTAGTGAATATTAAATATTAAATAATAATTAAACTTAAAGCTTAATAATAGGTATATTATACCAGTAGAGGTTAGCGTATAGTTGATTTATTAGACGTACTTCGAGTATACTATTAGTAAATTAGATATACTATCGGGGCTAGTAATATACTATTTATAAATAGTAGATACTAACTATACTAGGAGTATAATATCGGTAAATAAGGGTTATTAAACCTATTAATAGGTTACTAATAATAACCCCGAGTTACTAAACCTATTAATAGGACGCTGCCCGGACCCCTAACTTACTAAACCTACTAATAGGACGCTACTAGCCCTATCCGTAACTTAGGGCTACTAGTAGGACGCTACTAGCCCTATCCGCGCGGTCGGTGACTAGAGTTTTAGTAGGAGTTTTTGAGATTTACCGATGTACTAACCTATAAGTATAGTATATTACGGAAGCGAGAGATCGCTATATTTAGGGTAATCTTAATAATACCGTCGGTATTAAATAAATCGTAGTCTTTAGCGAATATTTTATAATAATATTAATAATTAGAGCTAAGGTTACGGTGGAATTATTAGATTATAAAGTTATTATTAAACTTAAGGTAGTTAAAGTTATAAAACTCGTTATAGGCCTCCTAAAACTTACTAGCGTAGTCGCTAGGACTATTATATTAACTAGTAGTAAATTAATTAAATTTAGTTAATACCTTATATAGGTAGCCGGAGTTATAAAGTTTGAATTCATTTATAATAATCATCTAGGCTCTAATAACGACCTTATTATTTTTAATTTTAGCGTAGGTTATAGGGGCGATAATATAACGGAGGATATTATAAATTATCTTATTATTAATAAACTATTAATATATAGTATCGATATTATAGTTAGGTTTACCTACGTCTAGTTCCGGGGCTATAATAGGTAGATCTTCGAGGTATTCTTATAAGTTTATTATATTAAAGTTATTATATATATCCTACTTTGACATACCTAGACCTATAAAGAAGAGGAAGAAAAGGAAGAAGCCGCCGGCCGGAGGGCCGTAGGCACCGACCGCCTAACAAGCTTATAACAAAGCGGCCTATAGGCCTACGAGATAGGTAAACAGAGTCTAAAGCTAAAGTAGAAGGGAAACGGAGGGAAGGATAAATAGTATTTTAAAATAATTATAACCATCGGCTACTAACTAGTAAAAGGAGGAAATAAGTTATTAATAAGTTAGAGTTTTTAACCGACGAGGTTTCTTTAACGGCTAGTAGGCGCCGCTAGCAGCCCTACTAGGAGAGTATTCGCGGAACTCCCTCATTAGTAAAGTAGTTTTACTAGAGTAGGTATATAAATTAATTAATTAATCAATCAATCCTACTTTTATTTAATAAAGCCTTTTATTAAATTTAAGGTTTCGATTTTAATAAATACCTAAATAGCCTTTATAAATACCGATATACTAGCGGTAACCTAGATATAAGGCCGAATAATTTAATATTACTAGGCGGTTCTAATATTAATTTAAAGTAACTAAAACTAGCTAAAAAATCGGATCAATAACGATATATATATATTATATTAACGTCTCTTTTATCGTTATACGTATATACTTTATTACGGAGGTAGTCGATTATTTATTTAATTTACCGAAAGGTACGGAGCTAGAGTCTTTAGAGAGTATATTACTATTTAGTAATTAAATAAAGAGGTTTAACCTTAAGCTACTCTAATTTTTATTTTAATTTTAATAGTCGTTATTATTATAACTATTCTAAACGACGAGGCTAGAAGTTTAAAGAATAATATATTTAGGGTTTAGCTCGCTATTACTCTATATAAGGGAATAAAAATAAATAATTTTAGTAACTACTTTAATAGTAGGAGTTATAATTATAACTACGATCTATAATTATAGTTTATAGTATTTATCCCCCCGAGTACGGAGTTATAAGTTTATTTCTTAACTACTAACGCTGTTAACACTATTTATACTTATTTTTCTAAGGCGGTAAGAAAGCTGTAGCGGTAATTAGTTACGATTATTTTAGGCTTTAAAAAAACCTTATAAACTTAAAGCTATAATACGCTAATAATGATTATAAGAAGTTATATAAAGGTATTAACGATAATAAATAGTTATTATATATAGCTACCCCTAAGGTATTTATTTAGGTATATATAAAGTACGCTAATATTAACTAATTACGCCGATTAGCTACTCCTTAATATAGTAATTAACTACTTTCTAGTTATAGTAAAACTACTAGCGATTAGGCTATTTTTCTAGCGGTATATAAAATCTATATAAACGATTGGCCACTTTCTAACGTATATATAATTAACTACTTTCTAGTAGTTATGTATACTATTTATTAGGCTATTCCCTGGCAGAGGCGGGGCCGGCGGAACTATATTCCATATACTAAGGCCCTACTTTGAAAATTTCTTACGGGCGTAATCTAATACGTTGTCTTAAGCGCAGTTACGACAACGTAATAACGCCGTATTACTACTATTGATACCATAATAATATGGCGAGTATATAGCGGATATATATATAGAGCCCGGGCTTATAACCTATTAAACTATAATAGGTAGAAATACTTCTTAATTAATTATCTATAAAGGATAAGAGCGAATATACGTATAAGACCTTAATGCCATGTATTGCCAAGTATCTACTTATTAAATAGTTACTAAGTAGTCCTATACTCCTATATTTCAATATAATACCCTAAATAAAATATACTAGTAATTTAATATAAAGGCCGAAATTAATTTACTCTTAATTAATAGTACCTAAATACTAACTAACCTACCCTATAATCGAAAAATCCTTTACGGTAAATAAGTCTATAAGTTTAAATATAGTATTATTAATAAAGTAACTCGTTATAAAGCCCGTTAAATTATATATAGTTTTAAATAATATTAAGGAATTAATTTTAATAAGATACTCACCTTTATAATTAAGCCTATTAATTATAAAGTATTATTCGTTATTATTACGGCGTTCGACCTAGAGCTCGAATAAATAAATATATAAACTACGTTTCTCTATAACGAGATTAATAACGATAATATCTACATCGAATAACCTACCGGTTTTAATAATAGTTCAGGCCGTATATATTTATTAAAATATATTTTATATAGGTTTAAGTAATCCCCTCGAGTATAATATATTATTTTTATTACCTTTCTCGTTAAGCTAGATTTTATATCTTTAAGCGTAGATTTTAATATCTTCTTTAATTATAATACCTAGCTAATTATTACCTTATATATTAATAATATATTAATCACTAGTATTAAGAAGGCCGTTATTATTTAGTTTAAATAATAATTAAGCGATAAATATAAAATAATTAATCTCGGGCCTATTATCTATTATTTAGGCCTTAAAGTATCGGTAAATCTTAAAAACTCCTACTAGAACCTGAGTTACCGCCCGCGCGGATAGGGCTGGTAGTATCCTGTCAGTAACTTTTACTTAGAAAAGTTATTAATAGGACGCTACTAGTAGCCCTAATTTACGGATAGGGCTACCAGCGTCCTATTAGTAGGTTTAGTAAATCGGGGGTCTAGGTAGGTAACTTTTATTAGATTTAATAACTCCGGGTTAATTTTAATAGGATTAATAACTTTAATAACTCGTATATACCGGTAGTATACTAATAGTAGCTCAGCCCTATTATAGGGCTGAAATAAATTAAGTTCTATAATCGACGCTATTAACGGTAGCGACCCTTAGCGACGACTATTAACGCTAGCGACCTACCGGGCCCGGAATAATAAGTTTTAGCGAAAGTTCTCGCGGGGGCGTTACCCGGGTATATCCGGGGAGTATATATATATAGATACTATAGTATATTATATACTATAGCGCATACCTTAACGTATACCTTAATATATACCATGATTAAGTATACTATAGGGGGCTTTCGTTTAATGTTTTAGGGGCTACTACTAGGGGCGTATATCGTATATTATTCAAGATACCTTTACGCATGCCATTCGTATACTATTTAATGATATACGTAAGCTGCGCACGCTATTACGTATACTATAGGGTATACTATGGCCCATACTATAGCCCATATTATGGCGCATACTAATACGCATACTATAGGGCATGTAATAGGCCTATTCGTCTAATATTTAAGTTACTAACTATTTATCGAGTTATTGAACCTACTAATAGTAAAGTACTATTTATTAATAGGAGCCTGCCCGGGCCCCTAATTTACTAATCCTACTAAACCTCGGGTCGGTATTTAATATGGAGTTTTAGCGCAAACCCGTAGACGGCTTTCTAACAGGGCTGATAGCGCTTAGAGTATATTAATATTTACTTTTGAGATCTACCGATGAGTCGCTCGCGATCGCTTTAATCGTATATTATCCTTTAGCTAAAAGGCTTACCTAGAAAGAGTATTTAAAAATTATAATATGTAAAATATTAAGACTAAAGTTATAGGAGTTTTAATAAACTTAATAATTAAGTTTATCTCTACGAATAAGAGTTATTAGGCTGAACTTACCTTTTTAACTATATATTAATTAGTTATCGGATCGCTAATATATATAATAATAAATATATAATCTAATATCGCCTTCGCGGTATTAATAATAGACCGTTATACTTTTAACCCCGATAAGACTTATTAGACCGTAATTAAATATATATTCCGTTATTTACGCGGTACGTTATACCTAAAGTTTATATTCTAGGGTTAACTCGCCTTATTAGAGGGCTATATTAATATTAATTAGGTTAGCGATTATAATACGCGACGGTCTACCTCTAATTATACGTTTAATCTCGGTAGTACGGTTATTAACTAGTAATCTAAATATTAATTAATCGTTACTTTATTATTTTATAAAGCCGAATACGCTAGCCAAATATAAATTATAAAAGAAGTTATTTAGCTTAAATAATTATTAAAATAATTAATATTTATTACTCTTATACCTTATTCTAGGGGGAAATCTAAAGATTATATATTAATATTACTCGTTAATATCTTATATATATTTATTACCTTTTCAGCGATACCTATATACTTCGCGCTTATTATAGTTATTTTTTATAATAATTAAAGTATTATAGCCCTAGTTAAGAACCCCTAAAATTACGGTTATATTAAATATATTAACCTATAATACTATTTCTAACGCGAAAAGATTAAATTAGGCGAAATTAAATTCCGTTATATCTTTATAATAGATTAAATCGTTAATAGGTTTATTAAAGCCCTTTTTAAAATTAAATTCGATATCTTTTAATTTATTTTAGGCCTTTAATAACTTATATAGGAGCCTATTAGTACTTTTATAAAAATATTTTAAATCTTTATATATTAAAAATACGGCTTTCTAGGCGTACCCGAAGAACTATATTTAAAGTCTAATATATATTTAGCGCCTTCCTAGTAAAAAAAAATTAATATATAATTTAATATTAATTAATAATTACTTTATAAATTACTATTAAATCTTTAAGGCTTTATTTAAGGCCTTTATAAAATATACTCTCTAAGTTTCAGCTAAATCACGTCCGTATATATAGCGGTATATCGTAAATCGCTCTAGGTATTTTTAGGTTATACGCGGCGACGATAAAGTCGCTTAATAATTTATCGTTCTTACTTAGCCCTCTTATAACCACTATTAATAAATATATACATCGCTAGAATATCCCTTAAATGTCCGTTTAGTTATATATTATTATACCCGTAGTATTTAACGCGGTCCCCGTAGTATCTTAGGCGGTTTCTATACCCTTAGTAATCGTTTCCCCGTAGAACCTTATAATATCCGATTATTTCTAATAATCTTCTTATGGTATTTATATCGTTTATTAATATTCCGACCTAGTTACTACCCAAATTTGGCGTGTATAGGTTGACTATTAGATAAAAGTTTTAAAATACCGTATTTTATTAAAAAACGGAACTTTTTCTCCCTTAGCCTCTACCGACGTGGCTTGGCCTTATAGTTTAGCCCTTATGAATTATAATTTTGGCCCCTATAACCCATTATGACGACCCTAAAATAGGGGGAATACGGGGCTATTTTAGAGACTTCTTAATAGAGGATTTCGTTCGAGTAAAAGTATTAGAATATAGGAGTATAGGATTATTTAGTAACTACTTAGTAAATAGATACTTGGTAATACTTGGCATTAGGGTCTTATACTCATATTCGCTCTTATCCTCTATAGATAATCAATTAAGAGGTATTTCTACCTACTATAACTCAACAAAATACCTTAGGGGTAGTTATATACGATAGTTATTTATTATTATTAATACCTTTATATAATTTATTATAATTACTACCGGCGTATTATAACTTTAAGTTTATAAGGTTTTTTTAAAACCTAGAATAATCGTAATTAATTACCACTATAACTTATTTACCGCCTTAAAAAAAATAAGCGTTAATAACGTTGATAGTGTTAGTAACTAAAAACAAATTTATAACTCCGTAGTCGGGGGGGAAAAACATTATAAACTATAACTATAAATCGTAGCTATAACTGTAACTCTTATTATTAAAATAATTATTAAAGTTATTTACCTTTATTTTCTTATATAAAATAATAGCGAGCTAAACCCTAAATATACTATTCTTTAAACTTTTAGCCTCGTCGTTTAAAATAATTATAATAATAACGATTATTAAAATAAAAATAAAATCTAGAGTAACTTAAAACTAAACCTCCTTATTTAATTATTAAATAATAATATACCCTCTAAAGACTTTAGCTCCGTATCTTTCAATATATTAAATAAATAGTCGACTACCTTAGTAATAAAGTATATATATACGACGATAAAAGAGACGTTAATATAATATATATATATTATTATTAATCCGACTTTTTAGCTAGCTCTAGTTACTCTAAATTAATATTAAAACTAATTAATAATATTAAATTATTCGGCCTTATACCTAGGTTATCGTTAATATATTAGTATTCGTAAAGGCTATCTAGGTATTTATTAAAATCGAAATCTTAAATTTAAAAGAAGGCTTCGTTAAATAAAAATAGGATATATATAATAACTTTAATATAATAAACTTATAGAAATATTTTAAAGATCTACCTATTATAGTCTTAGAACTAGATATAAGTAAACCTAATTATAATATTAATACTACGTATTAATAGTTCACTAATAATAAGATAATTTATAATATCCTCCGTCGTATCGTCGCCCCTAGTTAAAATTAAGAATAATAAGGTTATTATTATAACCTAGATAATTATTATAAACGAATTTAAACCTTATAGCTCCGGCTACCTATATAAGATACTAATCAAATTTAATTAATTTACTACTAGTTAATATAATGATCTTAATAATCATATTAGTAAATTTTAAAAGGCCTATAACGAGCTCTATAACTTTAACTACTTAAACTTAATAATAATTTTATAGTTTAATAATTCTACTATAATCTTAACTCTAATTACTAGCGCTATTATAAAATATTCGCTAAAGATTATAATTTATTTAATACCGATAGTACTACTAAAATTACCCTAAATATAGCGATCTCTCGCTTCTATAATATATTATATTTATAGGCTAGTAGTACTAGTTATAGCTAGCTAGTATTTACTATATATATCCTAGCGCTATAACGTATTTAAGGACTTAATTAAGAAGGAACTATTCGATCGTACCTCTATTATATTAATTTTATTAGGCGGGTACGGTACTATATTATTTATAATAAACCCTAGTATAATAATCTTAACTATAATTACTAGCGCGACCGTAGCCCGCGCGGTTAAAGTGACCGCGGTAAAGACGGCGGTAAAAGTAATAATAATACTATTATTAAAAATAATAGCGATAATAATAGAAGTTAAAATAATAAGAGTAAAGATGATAAATCCGATAAATTAAATAAACGCTAAAGGTTTAATACCGAAGGTAATTCTAATTTAGGAAATATAAAATACTACTACGCCCTTATAGGTATTATAACTAATATTTTCAAACTTTAAATTTTAAATATCGGTACTACCGTTTATATTAGCTATAATTACTTTAATTTTATAAAGTATAATAAGCTGAAAGGCGCCGATAATATTAGTAGTTTTAAAGGCGGCCTAATATTATATAGTAACGGTATTATTCGGCTATTATATTTAGGCGATAAAGACGTATAGTATTTCGAGGTTAATACGTTCTTAATAGCGGTTTTAATCTTATTTTTTATATTAAACTTTAACGAGCTAGCTACCTCCTAGGCTTTATTTCTAAAGGGATCTTTATCGGATTTAAAGGAATTACTATAATTTTATAGAATTATAACCTCTATATTCTATATATGAATTAATAGTAATTAATACTAGTTAATATTAATATTAAAGCCCTAATTTAATAATACGAGAGACTCGGTTATTTAGGGAAAGATCATATAATACGGTTATCTAAAATAGTTAATAATATCGATTTATTAAAAATTAAAAACGATAACGGCTATAAGACCTATAGCGTTATAAAGATATATATTTATTCGTATAAACGTAGCCTACGAAAGGGCCGTTTCGAATATAATATTGTTTATAGTAATAGTATTAATTTTAGGGCTTATAGCTTCGGCTTTATAATTACCTATATTAATAATAAACTTAAATATAATTATTACTATTTCATACCTAATAAAAAAGGTATATTTAGCGCCTTTTATAATTATAGGTCCGTTAAAGAATATGATAACTACCGTATTTATTACCTATATACCGATGAAGATTCTCTATATATTAATAAGGCGTTCGCCGATTACCGGTATTAATATAATGTCGTTTAAAGTTACTCTATCCTTAGGAACTCTTAAATAAATAATATATTAGAAAGCGTTAATTAAATCTTATTTTAGAAGGTATATACCCTATTTAATAATAACGGCCTTAATAAAATATTAATTCTAGAACTTATCTCGATTATAAATTAGCTCCGAAATCGGTCTTTTATTATTATAATAAATATTACGCCCTATAAAAACTCTACTAGAATACGTCCTAATTTATCGTATTTATATAATATTAACTAAATCGGCCTATATTAGGACCGTTATATTATAGGTAAAAACTAGTAGAAATTTATCTAACGTAATATTAAAGGCGCCCTCGTTAGATATAAGGGTAATTATTTCTATCGAATATTAATATTTATAAATAAAATACTCCGCTTTATTTGGGTTTAATAGACCGAGGAGCGTTATACTAGAAATAAACGTATTATAATATAGGTACCGCTAGTTAATAAAATCTCCAGAATAATTCCCCGTTAAAGGGGCGATATTATAATAAAATATAAAAGTACCTTAAACTTATATAAACCTCCTATTAATATCGAATTAAATATCGATAATTACGGGTATAACGGTAGTAGTTTTAAGTTTATTATAACCCCTTTATAACGACCTATTAAACGCGTTATCTCGCTACGATTATTAAAGTCAAAAGGTAATATATTTAACCCTAGCCTATAGGCGCTATAATAACTATTAATTATAAGCGACGTATTATCGCGAGTAATAATACTAGAGTCCTCGAGCTCTAATTTATTAAATGATATAAATCTGGTTTAATATTCCCCTACAGCCGCCTCGCCCGCGATATTAATAAAGGTACTTAATAGGTATTTAGAACTATATAAATTTACTCTCTCCCCCGACCTAATAATATTATTAATTAAGGTATTATTATATAAATTATGTAAATTTAAAATGTATAAAGAAGTTATAATTAATACCTTAAATAAAATATACTAGTAATTTAATATAAAGGCCGAAATCGATTTATTCTTAATTAATAGTACCTAGATATTAACTAACCTAAGGTACCTTATAATCGAAAAATCCTTCGCGGTAAATAAGTTTATAAATTTAAGCGTAGCGTTATTAGCGAGATAACTCGTTATAAAGCTTGTTAAATTATATATAACTTTAAATAACGATATAGAATTGATTTTAATAAGACGTTTACCTTAATAATTAAACTTAAAAATTATAAAGTATTATTCGTTATTATAATTACCTACGACCTAGAGCTTAAATAAATAAACGTATAAACTACTCTTTTATACGGCCTAATAAATAATAAAATCTACGTTGAATAGCCTACTAGTTTCGACGATAGTTTAAATTATATATACTTCCTAAAATATACTTTATATAAGTTTAAGTAATCCCCTTGAGTATAATATATTATTTTTACGACTTTCCTAGCCAAGCTAGGCTTTATACCCTTAAGCGCTAATTTTAGTATATTTTTTTGCTATAAAATATGACTAATGATTATATTATATATCGAAGATATATTAATTACCGGCGCCGGTAAAGATATTATTACTTAGCTAAAATAACGCCTAAACGATAAATATAGAATTAATAATTAACCTTAGCCCTATTATATACTATTTTAGTCTTAAAGTATCGCGCGATCGCCCGAATTATATATTATCCCTTAACTAGGAAATATACCTAAAGCGGGTATTTAAAGATTATAATATATTTAATATTAGAGCCAAAGTTATAGGAGTCCCTATAGATTTTATAATCAAATTTATACCGGCCGATAAAGGATATTAAATTAAGTTTATTCTTTTACCGCCTACTAGTTAGCCGTTAGTTTATTAATATATACTATAATAAGTACGCGGCCTAATATCGCTTACGCGGTATTAATAGTAAATCGCTATACTTCTAACCCCGATAAATCTCATTAGGCGGCTGTGAAACGCATTTTCCGTTATTTACGCGGTACGCTACACCTGAAGCGGGTGACTACGATATAAGGTATTCTACCTCTAGCTGTATATTCAATCTCGGTAGTACGGTTATCAGCTAGTAGTCTAAGCGCTAACCGACTATTACGTTATTATCCTATAAAGTCGAATACGCGGGCTAGACCTAGGTTATTGAGGAAGTTATCTAACTTAAAAGGTTATTTAGATAATTAATACTTATTACGCGTATACCTTATTCCGGTAGAGATTTAAACTAGTATACGTTAATAGTACTCGCTACCATATTATTTATATTAGCCGCCTACTCCGCTCTACTAGCCTACTTTATACTCATAATAAATATTTTTTATAATAATTAAGGTATTACAGCCCTAATTAAGAACCCCTAAAACTATAACCGTACTAAATATATTACGATCTAGTACTATTTCTAGCGCGAAAAAGTCGTAGTAAATAAAATCAAGTTCCGTTATATTCTGATTATAGAGTAGATCGTTAACGGCCTAATTAAGGTCTTTCCTAAAATTAAATTTAATATCTTTTATATAACTCTAGGCCTATAATAATTACCCCTTATAAATACCTATTAATATTTTTATAAAAGTTTATTTACGCTCTTATAGGAGTTATTCTAGGCCTATAAATAATAAAACGCGGCTCTACGGGCCTATTTAGAGGCTCTATGGCCTAGGTCTTAATAGCCCCGCCAGTAATGAATATTAATATTTAAATCGACATTAACCGATAACTACTATACCGAATACTACTAAACTTTTAGGGCCTTATTTGAGGCCCTTATAAAGTATACTCTCTAAATTTCAGCTAAATCGTGTCCGTGCGTATAACGGTATATCCTAATTCGCTCTAGGTACGTTTAGGCCATATATAATAACGATAATATCGTTTTATAATTTATCGTTCTTATTTAGCCCTTTTATAACTTTTATTAATAAATATATATATCGCTAGAATATCCTTTGAATATCCGTTATAGTTATATTTTATTATACCTATAGTATTTAACGCGGTCCCCGTAATATCCTAGGTAGTCTTTATACCCTTAGTAATTATTTCCCCGTAGAACCCTATAGTATCCGACTATTTCTAATAATTTTCTCATAGTATTTATATCGCTTATTAATATCCCGACCTAGTTACTACCCAAATTTGGGGTATATAAGTTAATTATTAAATAAATTTTTTAAAATACTATATTTTATTAAAAAACGGAATTTTTCTCCCTTAGCCTCTATTGATATAGCTTAGCCCTATAGCTTAGCCTCTACCGATATAACTTAACCCTATAGTTTAGCCCCTACCGACGTAACTTAACCCTATAGTTTAGCCCCTACCGACGTAACTTAACCCTATAGCTTAGCCTCTACTAATTATAGCTTAGGCCTATAACTTAGCCTCTATAAATTATAGTTTTGGCCTCTATAGCCATTATAACGACCTTAAAATAGGGGGAATACGGGGCTATTTTAGAGACTTCTTAATAGAGGATTTCGTTCCAGTAGAAGTATTAGAATACGGGAGTACAGGACTATTTAATAACTACTTAATAAATAGATACTTAGTAATACTTAGTATCAGGGTCTTACACGTATATTCGCTCTTATCCTCTATAGATAATTAATCAAGAAGTGTTTCTACCTACTATAGTTCAATATAGCTAGTATCTAAAGCGAAGAAGATTTCTTATTTAATAAATAATTTAAACGGCTTTACTAAAACTAGGTTTCGTTATTTAAAAAAAGTATCTACTTCGACTATAAGTACTAGGGCCTAGATCTTATAAAGAAGAGTTAATTAAGAACGGTTTAAGAACGGTTTAAAACGGTTTAATTCTCGTTTACTAACGGTATATAAAAGGTAATTAAGCGGTAGCGAAATATAAATAAAAATCTATAAAATACTCTCTGCCTAAGTCCTTTAATACTAGGTCTATATAAGACTAGTTTTATATATATACTTTTCGTGAAAAGCTCGAAAAAACACTTTTTAAAATCTTAGCGTTAATATTTAACGTAATATAAATTAAGCGAGTCTTCAGCCCTATAAGGAACTTTAAAAAATTCAAAAATTCTATTAATAAGATTATTATAAGTTTTTAAACGGTTGATAAACCGTAACTAAACCGTTAATAAACCGTTAAATAATAATTTTCAACGTTGAGTAACTAGCTATTTTCTCCGAACGATTAAATAACCGTTTTTTAACCAGTACTAAAAAGATTAACGATTTAATACGTTTTAAGCGGTATATTAACCGTTTTTTACCCGTGAATATACCGTTCAAAACTTAATACCGTTAAAATACCGTAAGAAAACTAGATTAATATAGTTAAATAACGAGATAAAAACTTATTAGAAGGCCTATACTATAACTTTATCGGTCTAAAATCTAGTAATATCGAGCGGGCTCGTGATAATACTAGTATTATTTAACTAATTTATAATAATATTAATAATATTAACGATATCTTTCTATACAAACTAACGAAGGGGAAACCTAGATTATTCGCCTATATTACCTTTATAAAAGACTTTAAAGAGCGTAAACTCGATAATATTATATATAAATACTCTTATATCGGTAAAGTAGTGAGCTAGTATTCTACCGAAAAAAGCGGAAAAGGCGCGCAGATATATATAGTTACAAGTGAATTACATAGTCTATAATACCGCGCTAGCTTAGGGAGTATTACGCGCGTATATAATTTTCGTAAATCAATTTAATTTAAAATCGAAATTAGACTAGCGTAGTTATAGCGCTCTATATAACCTTAGCGAGCTACCCGACGCTAGTAGAAAATCACGGATTTAAGATCTTAAATCCGATATTACTATTTTTAGGGTTTTTATTAATTTTTTTTTTATTAATTTTTTTTACGTTCTCTTTTCGTTATTTTTCCGCTTAAAGCTAGGAAAATACGGATTTAGTACCTCGACTCTTCTCGTACGGGCTCCCGCTTTACCGATATACTTTAAATATTAGATTTAGAAAGGATTATCGAGCTCTCTTGGATTAATTAATAGAAATACTATATCTTACCTATCAACCGGGTATTACGAGAGGATAGTACTTAAGAAAAAATTAGAGCGAGGAGGGCTAATTCTACTACTATATTAAGAGTATAATATTTAGTATATATAGCTCGGCCGTAGTATACTCAAATTTTATATTAAACTTCATAGACTTTCTCTATTTAACTATAACGTCGTAGGTATTATATTATATATCAATATTATCTAGTATAAATAATAATTTAAGGCTCTATTAAATATTAAGCTAGAGCTCTACGGGAGGCGCCGTAGAGTCTTATCTTAATATTTTAACTATATAGAGCCTTAATACTAAAAAATAAATTATCTCCTTTATCTCTTTAATATCTACCCGATATCCTAGTATTATAAACGAGCTAGAGTACTTTATATATAAATATATTATTATATTATCGCTAGAAAGTATAATTATTAAGTAAGAAAATTATTTTATATTAAATATATAAACCTACTAGCTCTATTCTAGACTTCCGCGATATCTTTAATTAGCGATCGATAAATATATATAATAAAGAATATCTAATTATATTAAAAAAAAAGATTAAAGGAAAGCCTCTATAACTCTATTAAATTTAAATATCGTAAAGTAATAAACTATAATCGAAAAAAAACTAGAAAAGATTATAACATAAAATTTATATTAATATAATTTACCTAAACTTAACTAGTTAACTAAGTATAAAACTTTAAAAGTAAATACTACTCGTCTCCTAGGCCCTTAAGTCTAATTAAGGTAATTATTTAATAATTAATACTATTATATAAAATAGGCCCCTAATAGTTATATATACTTTATTATTTAGTATTAATACTTTACGTTGTTAAACTTTATAAATATAAACTCTCTAGGTAATCTCTTTAAATCTAATTTTATTAATTATACTAAGAGTACTACTTCTCTTTAACTACTAAATAATAATATCTTATTAGCGATTATAACTTTTCGAAATTCTATAATTCCTACTTAAAGACGAGAGGTATAAAATAAGTAAATTTAGAATAAAGAGAGATACGTATATTTAAGAGATAAGTTAGGCACGAATAAACTATACTACTAGAGGTTAGTCCGATATAAAAGATAAATATATAATAATAATATTTATAATTATAAACTACTACTAATAAAATATAATAGAAATAAAATGGCGTGGTTTATATCAAATTATTTCTACTAAGGTTAATCTCTTTATTACTTATTTTATTTATTATATTAATAATTCTTTGGCCCGCTACTCTCCTAGGAGCCAAAGATAAATACTTTTTTCACGAGGTACCTTTTAAGATATTAGTTATTCCTCCTTATATTAAGCGTTTATTAGATAGTCTAGTTAATAATTTAATAGTACGGTTAACTAGACTCCTAGTTATATATAACTAAATTTTATTCTACTTTCTAATATTAGAGATTCGGTAAGTAATTAAAGTAAATATTAATCGAATAAATCCTCTTTTAGAATATACCTTGAATACGGCTCTTTTAGAATTAACTCTTTAATTTAAAAAGAAACTACTCCTTTAAAGATAAATCTAGAAGCGCTTCGCTATAACCTCTCTTATTTATACCCTACTATTTATATTAGGCTCTATAACGAGAGGCGGAGTTATAACCGATAGAGTATTTAGAATTACTAATTAAAGTAGCTCTTAAGATAAAAATATAATTTTATTAAAGTTATATTTTTTACTATTTATTATTTTCTCTCCGATTTCCTTATACTAACGGGTATAACTCTACTACGTAATATAGTCCTTTTAAATTATTAGTATTCCTTATCTCAATAAATTAATACTTTAGCGCTACGTAGTCCTTAATTTTATTATACTTTACTCCTACGCCTTTATCTATCTACTAGTATATAAATTAGATAAATATTATTTATAGTAATAGGATAGAATTTTATTATTCCTTAAGAGAAAATAAAATGTATTATAAAAGATAAACGAAATAAATAGCCACTAGTATCTTTTATAATAATTTATTAATAGAAGTTAAAAGTACTCTTAGACTAGAGCTAGGTGAAATTTTATTGAAATTAATATTAAAAAAGCCAAAATCTCAATAGCTTATTCGTAGACAGTAATAGTTAATATAATAAAGTCTATTAATATAAGGTTAATTTGAAAAGTAATATTCAATATTATTTTGGATAAATAAATATCTTTTACGTTAAGTAGTTGAGATAGAATTAATTAAGATATACTATTATACTCTAATTTAATAGGATCCGAATTCCCCGTCTTATACGCGCCTAGCCTCGATAAAGTAGGTACCGGTACCGATTTATAATTTAGTCTAGGTAATAAAGAGAGTTAAGTAATTAATAACTTAGGGTATTATTTATTTACGGAGTTTATTATAATAATCGCGCTCTTTAAGATTTAATATATTTTTAGACTAGTTAATTTTATTGTCCCTTGTGAGAAATAATAGAGAGCGAGTATATATATATACCGATATAGAGAATTACGTATATACTAGGAATTCGAATAACTTAATTACTAAGATATCGCTATAAAGTTTAGAAGTATATAAATTTATATTAAATATAAATAAACTTAAAGTAGTTATAATTTTCAATATCGATAGTTAAATTTAAAGCTATTATAATAATAATAATAAAAGAGATTAAATATACAAAGAAGATAGAATACTCAGAAATTATATTATATATTATATATAAAGTAGTAGCGGTAAATAGATAGTAACTAGATTATTTATTACCCAAAATAATACGACTAATAATAAAGTCTAGAGGAAACGGAAGTTAGGCTAGATACTCGTTAGATTTAATAATATACCCGCGTTCTTAATATTATTCTAGTTATAATATAATAACTAGATCGACTATTTAGGGTACCTGTAGGCCTAGGGCTTAACGGAATATATTAAATTTATCTTTATTTAAAATCTTTATAAGGCCGTCGATTATTTATATATCGATCGGGATATATCTTAAAATAATTTAATTATTAACGATCTTTTCCCGAATAAAGTATTAACTAATATTAATATACTTAGTTCGGGTATAAAACTAGAGGTTCTTTATAAAAGTTATAACCCTTTAATTATTATAATAGTTTCGGATAATTAAGTAAATAAATTCCGTAGTTAATAAATTCTCTTAAAAATCTAAATTTATATAATATATTTAAATTAAAGCGACCGTAGGTTAATACTTTAAGGACTAGTTAATAATACTATTTTTAATATTAAATATATATCTTAAAATAAAACCGCGGGTATTATAATCGCTTATTTAATCGATATCGATATATTTAAATACTTAATTTCGTCGGTAAAACGAAAAGCGGCTCGATCGTGGCTTAGGGCGCTCGACGGGCGCCCTGAGAGCCTTAAGCGCGATACCTATCTACCGACTCGATGTACGCCCGAAGCGTATAGTTAAAGGGCTTCGGGCGTATACTATACGCCTTAAGGCCTCGATTATTAATAGTAATATACCCGGAGACCTAGAGGACATATATACTATAGAGGATCATATTAATAAATATTATAATACTAGGATAAAATGAAGTTTATATAGTTCGAATACGCTTAATACTATTCGATAATATACTAGTATTAGATGGAGTAATCATTCGGTTAGTTAACGCGTAATTATTATATTCCTGAAATTATATAATTCGATCGCGTTCGACTTTATTCGATAATATACTAGATATACGTAGTTCGACTTTATTCGATAATATTTATTAAATTAATTAATATACCTTTACTATAATTAATTTATGAAGGCCAAATACTATTAATTAAATAATATTACGAATAGCCGAAATAGTACTACCTAGACGCCTATAGATTTATTTATTATATTATTAAATAGCTTTTAATCTCTCCTCGTTATTATTCTCTCCTAAACCTTACTATTATCGCCTTTAATATACTCTGCGCTTCTCGCGTCGTCGTTACTAGCGGATATAAAGTCCGGGGAAGGGTTATCGGTATTACTAGTACCTATAGGGTCGGAAAAAGGTTCGTCGGTATTACTAGCGCGTAGAGGGTCCGAGGAGGGCGGTATAGTATAAGCCTTTATCGTAACTTACTAGAATAAGGTCCGAGGGAGCGAGGGGGCTTATTATTTTAATATTATAAATTCTTTATCGGACTTTAGAAGATTATTAAGTTTATTATTTTATCGACTAGGAATACCTATTATAGTATCTCCTACGTTTTCTATTATTATACTACCGGCGAGTACTTTTCTTTAGATTTTCTCTAAAGTTAATACCTCTCTTTTATTATTTATGAACCCTTATATCTCCTTAACGCGTTTATAGGTATTTATATATTTATGATTAATTTTATAGTAGTTAAGTATTATTCTAGCGGCTTACCTTCGACTTTAGGACCCTCGAAGTTAGTTATTTTTTTTTATCCGCTCTCTTATTCTCCTATTCCGTTAATTATTAGAGTAGTAACGAACTAGACCGTAGCTGAACGAAGAGGAGTAAAGAGATCGCGTATTATAAATAAAGAGTTAAGGCTTAGAAATCTATCCTAAAAGAAGACCTTAATAATTATATATATAATTATATTAATAAAGAACTTTTTACGCCCTCGGGTTTAAAGATCCTAAGTAATTATATAGTTACTTAATTAATTAAGCCGGTGACTAGGTTATTAATATACCTTTATATCGCGATAATCCTTTAATAGGAAAGTATTATATGAAAGAAGTTTAGTAATTAAGACCTATAGTAGTACTACCGTATAGAATTTATATTCGTATATAATAACGATCCTGACCTTCGCCATTATATGGCTCCGGAATTAACCGACGTAATTAAATAACTAGCGGATTAGTAATGTTTAAGCGTAAAGAACGAAAATAAAAATAAAAAAGATTACGTACCTTTCGCGCTTTAAAGTTTTTAGGTTAAATATTAATATCCTTATATATAGTCGAACCCTTTTGGACTAAGACTTTATAATATATTCATACCTCCGTTATTATATTATTAGCCTAGCTAGGATTCTTTTCGGGTTAAAGAGTCGCGTAATAACTACTACTACCCGTTAAGACTATAATTTATATATAGTGGACCGCTTTTTATATAATCTCTTAATGCCCAGCTGAGGAGTTACCGTATTAATATTAATAAAGATTACTTTATAATAAGGTAAATGGCTCCTTATATATTAAATAATCTCTAGCGCTATCGCTAAAATCCGTAATTAATAGACGCTAGCGACGACGTCTATTTAAGGAAGAAGAGGTAAAGGACTTTACGCGTACCGAGACGCGTCCGATAACGTAATTATACGGACGAGGGTTTAAGAAGTAATAGGGTTTAATAGTATCCCAGCGCTATTTATTATTAATTACTTTATTTACTACGTTATAATTAAATTTACCCCGTAGCGAACTCGTTTAATTTATATTCTCTTATCTTTAACGTCTTCTTTATCTTCTCCTTCTTTTTATTCTTCTTCTTATTCTTCCTTATAATATCCTACTCCCTCGACGATTAGGTATTTATAACCGTATTCTTCTTTAAACGGCTCTCGGCGGTATTTATTAATATTTTTAGAGGGCGATAACTCGTCTTCTAATATCTCGTTAAGATTTATTAACGAGAGTAGTCTATAGCCGGTCTTTAACGATGATTAGGTAGGGAGTCTATTACTATTAACCGGTTTCTTAGGTTTAGTTATTTATTAATAATATTAATAAATCTCCTATTAAGTATATAAAGGAGTAATAATATATATACGATTTAATACTATATTAGAGGGATTTATAAACCTAGTTTTAATCTTAAACTTAAATATCTTAATACTAGTAACGGCGGCTCCTTATAGTATCGTAAATTAAATACTCTAGTTTTAGTAGAACGGTTAAAAAAAAGTATTAATATATATTATATATAGTACGCGAAGGGGTTTTTTTAATCTTAAAGGAGATAAATAAAGTTATAATCGGCTAGGTACTATAATACGTAAATATAAAAAAAGAGACCGGGAAATATAGACTAATAATTTTATTTAAAAGTACGTATACGTTTTTTAATTTAAGGGCTGATATTTATTAATTTAAAGATATATACGCGTTATTTTAATATCTTCCTTATTCGAAATTATTTATTTTCGTTCGATCCCGTTATTTTATACCTAAATTAGTTAATACTATTAGAAGTATATACTTTTCGCGTAAATTCGCTCGATCCTATTAAAAATGGTTAAAATCTACGAGATTTCTTCTATAATTATATAATCTTTATCGAAGTCTTTATAATTTTAGGTAATTCTTCTTTATAAAGTATATAAAACCCTAATTTCTAGGCGAGGTAGAGATAAAGAGGTTCCCTTATACCCTTAGGTAATAAAGGTAGTAAGATTTATTACGATAAATAATTTATTATAGTCTTTATTAGACTAGTGCCCCCCTTCCTAAAGATAAATACCCGAATAAACGGTAGATAGAGAGGCGGTAATAATTTCTTAATTAATCGCTCCTTCTTCTTTATTATTAATTGCCCGACGGTATTTTATAACTTGATCTTTATACGCGCCTATAGTTACTAATCGACCGCTATAAAACCTACGCCGGGTAGTATCTTAATATAAATACGGTTATTATTATCGACGATATATTAGAGGCTAACCTATACGTAGATATTACACGCGGAGTTAAGGACTCCGTAGTCCATAATAATATAGTTAAAGAATATTATATTAACGCCGCCGAGGCTGCCTAGAAGGTCGAATACCTAATATAATAACTTAAATTTATAAAAGCCGAGGAATATTAATAGCGAATTAGATTATTTTAAATTAACGGCGACCTTTAGTATATCCACTCTAAAGCTACGACTCGGGATATAACTCCGGGTTTATAAATATCCTAGAACCTAGGCCGATTCTAAGGAAGATCGAATAATTTATTATAATAAAAGGTAATCGAGGAGCCGGTAGGAGAGAAGGTCGTTTATTAAATATTAAAGATAATAATTCTCGACTCTTCGGAGCCGATAAATAAAAAAATTAAATTAATATATACTCGATCTCTTCCGTTTCCGTAGATTTTAATAAATTATAATTTCTTACGAATTATCTCTATAAGCGTATATAATATTATATTAATTCCGCTATTTCTTAGCCCGGTTTTACTAGATAAGTACTACCTCTAACTTTATATTATCCCGTTTATTTTCTCTTCTCTAGTATAGTTTCCTATTATTCTTTAAGGTAGATAATATATCTATATTATCTTTAAGGCTACGGCGTACCGGGTATATATTAAACCCTAGCCGTACCTATCTATTTAAATATATTTCGACTAATATACCTCTTTATAATCGTTTATTTATAATCTTAAGCGCCTTCTCTTTACTCGGTTTATAGAAGATTCTCTTTATAACCCTATCGAATTATATATCCTCTATTAATACGGTAAGAAACCGTTCGAATTAAATATTATCGATCTCGATATCTAAAGAACTTTTATCTAAAGGTAGTACTAAGTCCTACGGCTAGTATATTATTATTATATTATTACCTTTCCTCCGAATATAAATTATAACGTTATTAAAGGTAGATACTAATAGAGTATTATATTACCGTTTAGTTTACTCCTTAGGAGGTATTATTATTAATAACTCCTCGGTTAAAGTCTTCCGCCTTTTTCTATTATTATTATACTTTTAGGCTAAATATATTAAATACTCCTCCCTTTATACGTGGTCTACGTCTTTAAAAACCTCCGGGAATTACGTATATACCCTATAAAACGCGGGTCGCAGACTCTATTTCGTAGTAATATTATTAATCTTATCGTGTATAGTATCGTATATTTTAATCTATGAATTTAGGGCCGCGTAAATTCTTCTATAAAGTTTTTAGTCGATGGCGAGACCTATATATATAAAATCGACCGACTATGATTTTATAGTAAACTCTTATTATATCGCTTTCTTTAGGCGCTTTAAAGACTATATAGTATTTACTCGACTAAATTATATTTATAATTAGTCCGACGAAAGGTCGGCTAGGTAGTATTATAGTCTTTAGACTTATAATAATAACGGCTAGGATATTATACTCTTTATGAATTAGAATTATAGTAGAGGTATAGAAAATAATCTAATTAATAGTAATAGTGTTTATTAATAAGGGGGATTATATACTAAAGATATTTAGTTAAGTAAGCGGCCGAACGCCCGTAGACGTTAAGCCTATTCGAAATCGTTCGAACGCTAAGCCTATTCGAGATAGTAGTAGTATTTAGGGGGGGCCGATTATTTTATTCTTCGTACGGGATTCCTAACTTTAAGTAATAACGCGATTATAAAGGGCTAGTATAAGACTATATATCTAGAGTATAATATAGTCTTCGATAATACTGAATCTTACGATGGTTTAAAAGAATTAGTATTTAACTACGATAACTAGATACTTAATAATTCGGTTAATAGTAAAAGGAAAGCTAAGAAAGTTAATATAGAATAAATCGCCTTCGATAATAAGTTTATAATATTAACCGAATTTACTACCATACGAGATTAGATCGAGAAATAACTCGAAGATAAACCTAATAAAAAGATAATTATTTTTAATTAATTCCTTATGATATTAGTTTTCGGAATCCTCTTTTAGCGACCGCTATTTACGGTAAATAGAATATAGATTCTTAAGCGTATCTATTAGAGGAAGAAATAGAAAGTACTAATACGGACTAAGATAAACGAGATATAAAAGTCTATAAGTTTATTATAATAAACGGTAATGAATCGTTTTAAATCGTTTAATAATATATTAAAGCCTTTTAGGCTATTATTATTATCGTATTCTTCCGCCTTTAAAGCGCCTAGCTATACGTTAGGCCGCCCGAGACTCCGCTATTAAGAAACTTTTATTATATAACGTATTAAATTAATCCCAGTCGATATAGTTATTAATATAGTAGGTTAGTCTATCTATTAAGCCTTAAGGGATTACGTATACCGTATATATAATACTTAAAGGGTTATAAATTCGTCGGTTTATATAACTATATTCAGAATTAGGGTCTAATCGATGATACTCCTCTACCTCTATTATACTATAAATAGGATTTATACGTCCACTGGATCTGAATTTAAGGGTTTGAATTATGGTATTAATATATAAGGGGTATCGACCCTTTATATCTTCTCGACCAAGATTTATTATTATTAAGATTATAAATAACTTACTTACTAACCTCCTATTTTACGGGTATAATACGCCGTTTCGATTATTACTTCCCGCCTCGTATTCTTATACCTAAATATAGTTATTTCGCTATTTACCCTAGCCCTATTAATTCGGGGTATAACGAGTATAATTTTCTATAACGCGATTAGGATTAATAGCGTTACCCGTTCTTTTCTATAACGTTAGGGAGCTATATATTTTTATAGGATAAAAAGTCGTCTATCTTAAATCTTTATTTATAGTTATACTAGTGTCTTAATTAATAATAGTAAACATCTAATCTGAGTGTTCTTATTTAATAAAATCGATTAGAGTAGTATAAAGATCCGGGATTCTATATCGACGAGCTACGATAGAAATATATATCTAATAATTAATATTTAATTAGAGCCTTCGAATACCCCGTTCCTCGGCTTCGTTTAATAATTATTAGAGTTCTCTTAAGTCCTTTACCTTTAAAACTATATTTCGGATACTCTTTATAAAGTATTCTAAATCCGAAAAAGGCCTACCGGTTTAATATCTTTTAATATCTAATATTACCGTAAGGTTTAAATATCGAATATTAATTAGGATAATTTACTTCTCGAATCCTCGTCGTTTATTTATCCGTCTAAAGATATCTTTTATTAAATTAATATGGTTAGCTTTATTAATATCCGTTAAATACCCTAAAATAGGTTTAAATTAGCGGATATAATCCGCGTAATATATTATAAAGTATTATTTAGGAAAATCGAAATCTCTTAAAGGCCTAAACCTACGGAAGGCCTCTTTACTTTTATTTAATTAAATAAAATAATATTCTATATACTTTAGAGTTTTACTGGTATAGGAATTATACTACGCTAAAATTATAAAGTTCACGATCCCGCGCGTAATATATAGAATATCACTCTCTTTAGTTATTAGGAGTGGTGTAATCACCGGGATTAATTAACGAAATATACTTTTCTATTCTTTCCCCGTCTATTACTTAGTGTTATTATAATAATTAAAATACTTTAAGTTTATAAATAAGGGTATACGGCGAAATAATTAATCTAGTTAAATAATTACGGGTATTTTAAGAATACCTTTTACGCCCCGACTTTTAGGCTTTTTCCGACTCGATTTTACCGCGGCCCCTATAGCCTTAACTATTTATTTAAGAAAATAATTACGACCGGCGACGCTTTTAACTAATCTATATAGAATATTAACTATTATATACTAATGAATATTAATATAGGGAAGGTACTAGGCGAAGTTATCGAAGGTATAAATATATTTAGGATCTTCCTTTAGTGTCTATTCCGGTATACGCTACTTTCGATATTATTATTATATCTAATAATAATCGTATATCCTTTATCCTTCTTTTCTGTCTAATTATTCGAATTCTACTCGTAATACATAATAAATAGGGTATTACTATAATAATTTAACTCCGGTAATAAGGACTTACTCCTTATAATTAACCGAGATACTAGCGAGTATTAAATATCCTTAACGGACTCTCCCGTCTACGTAGGTAATAGGTATCCTATAACGGCCGTACCGTCGGAGGGCTAAAAAAGAATAATCGTTAGTTATATAAATACTAGTATATTAGGATATTATATACTCACGCTCTATAATAATATTTATAATAGTATAATATACCTCTACCTTAATATAAAGATTAATACCCTTCGGGATTAGTATTAAAGTAATAAAAATATTACTAGGCCGGTTTCTTTACCTTCGCGCTTGATTATTAAGGTTTCTAATAATTAAATAAATAAGCCACGCTAATAAATCGCTGGAAAGGTTAGTAAATTAGGTTTTATCGCTAACTAGGAGAACCAGGATTACTATAATATTTTCGGGAAATTATTCCTATATAGACTACTACTAGTCCGTAGTATATATCTCGGTATAAAGGCGGGAGTTTATATCCTCGATATCGATTTAACCTAGTTCGTTTATAACGTACCTTTAGATAAATATATACGATAGATTCTCTATAAAAGGACGGTGACCGAGGAGAAACTCGATTACTTTAATAATATCTCGATAGTATATAAAGTACTCTACTACTATAACGTATTTAATTCCTATATCGATAGTAATTATTTATTCCTTTTATTAATTATTTAGGATATTATTTATAATTTTAGATAGAAACTCCCTCTAAGTCTCGTTGTTCTAAAAAGTAGCGTACTATTATAGGGGCCGAAGTCGGTAGTCGTTAAAGAAACCGTCAACTTTACCTTTAGTATACTTAACTCTAGTTAATTATTCTATAAACGCGAAATCAGTTTTATCGCGAAATAGTAAGAAATCCGAATATTTAATAGTACGAGTATTTACGGCCTACCGATAATGGGTAAAAGGCTTACCGGCTTTAGTATTTATAATATCGTAAAAAGACTTTTCTTCGATACCTACGGCCACCGGAAGGATATTTAATTAAACGCGATTCGAATGACTAAAGGGATTAGGGCTAGGATTCTTATATTCTTATATATCTCTATCGTCTAGTCCTCCGTCTATTTTAATAATATACTCGACGCTTTAATTACTAATATTTACCGCCGTAGTTATATCTAAATTTAACTCCTTTATTATTCGTTATAACTATTTTTCGATCTTTTTAATAATCTTAATAACTATATAAGGTCTTGCCCGGGAGGGTTCTTTAAGTACTATAAAATTACCGTAGCGCTTTCGGTATAAATATATATATATTAAGAAACCGCGGTTAGTCTTAATAATATAGCCATAAACTTTATAAACCTATATAGATATTTTAAATAAAGTAAATAAGATTAAATAGCGGGACGCTTTATTATATAATTAAAACTATAGGAAATTTCTAACCTAAAGAATTTATTAAAAAGCGCTCGATAACGTTCGAAAGTATTCGAAATTTTTAAGGGCTTTATAGGGCTGAGGCCGATAAACTTATAAAAAATAATAGCCTCGCTAGTCTTAAAATAGTCTTCCGATCTACGAACTATATATAGATTCTGCCTATACCGAGTAAAGAGTCGTAATTATTAGGTTAATAGTTAATAAATAGTAGATCGTAATATAGAGGTATTAAACTCGATAACGAGTATTATTATTTAATATAAGCGGATTATTAAGAGCCTTATTTATATAGTTAATTTAATATAATTATCTACCTAACGCCGGCGATATCTATATCTATAAAGCCTCGCGATTTATAAAATAATAATTAAAATAGTTTTAACGGTAAGAAAGTTATTCGGAAAGTTAATAATTTAATACTATATTCTATAGATAGGTTTCTAAAGGTAAAAAATATGGATTTAATTAATATTAAAACGTTTTATATATAATCATTAGAATTAATTCACTTCGTATTAAATAATAGTAAGTATCGCGTAAGCGGGGTACTCTAGCTTAGCGCGTGAAATAAAGTCCGTATATTTTTAAATCTTCATTCTTATCTCTATACTTATTTTATCTTTATAATTATTTTATCTTTATAACTATTTATTCTATCTCTTTGATTTTACTCTAGTTTATTTTAAATATACCTTTTAACACTAATATTAACTATAGCGATTAGAGTATAACGAATATAACCGACGCTACCGTAAAGGAGGCTCTATATATTAATAACTATTAATACGAGTTTATTAAAGATATTATTAAAGAGTACTTAAATAAAAATTCTCTTTTAGACGTTAGTCTTAAAGATAAAGCGAAGGTAAAAGTTCTATAAGGTCTTTATAAAGCCATTATTTTAGATATCTAGGCTTAGGTAACCGGTGATATATTCGTTAATATCCCGGCTTTTTATATAACCTACTGGTTATATACGGTAGTAAAAAAAGTTAAGATTATTACGAAGTAAAAAGCTACTCCTAGGAAACGTTTAACGGATAAAGTATTAAAGGTATCGGAGTTTAAAAGATAAAGGGTTTTACCTCGTCTAGGATTAAAGTCCGAGTTCTTATTAAATAATATTACCGCGGAGGAATTATTTAAATCTAAAGTATTATCGCGCCCGCGACCGCTCCCTTTAGACGTCCGACCGATCGAGAATATATTTATTTATTACGGTCGTAAGGGTAGTATAAAGGAGTAGTATATAATAATATAGGACGTTTTTACGGAAACGTATATTTAAAGTAATAAGCCACTTTTTATAACTATAAATCTCGATATCTTTAGAAAATAATTAACCTAAGGCTAAATCTTAGTAGAGGATCTAGGCGATAAACTTTTAGGGTAGATATATAACGTAGATAAAGAAATTTTAATACCTATAAATAATAATTAAATAACGTTTAAAGTATACCTTATATTATAATTAAAGTACCTAAGTTATAAGAACCTAGAGTTTATAATTAGACCTTCTAATAAATTACTCGTCGGATATATTTATATCTTTCCTTTATTAATCTTTAATTTATTAAAATCGAATCTTTTATCTCGCTCTCTCGATATACCCGATTAATAATAAAGTTAATTTTAGCTAGTAAAACGATAACGCTATATAAGAAAAGATATAGATAGTAATATATCTTAGACTACCCTCGCTCGATAAACGAAATATTAATAGGGGAGTAGAAAAGGATTAGTATCTACCCGCGTTACCGCCCGCTAAATAATATAAAGCGATATTTTATACTATCTCTTCCCCGAAGTACTTTATACCGTTTAAAACGATACTTCCCTCTACCCCTCCCGTTAAATATATTAAGGCTACGTTATTTAAAAGATTTATATATAATAACGCCGATACCTAGTTATTAAAATATATATCCTAACTCTTACTAAAAGAGGAGAAAATAGGCGGCGAAAAATAACCGGTTTTACTTTTAGATAATAATTCGGAAAAGAGCGAAGATAAAGAGGATTAAAAATTAAATATAAATAAAGAAAAAAAGGAAGAGGAGGAAGGCGACGAATTTAATAAAGATTATAAAAATACGGAATTAAATACTAGGTTTACTATTTACGATACTACTAACGATAATATTTATAGTGAAGAGGTTAAATTAATAAATATATAGGCTCTCCCTTATAACCCTAGTTAATAATAACTTATTAATATAATAATTCTAAGAAGTAAATATTTACCGATATAATACTCTATAAATACCTAAACGAATAGACTCTATTCGATATATATATATTCTTTATAATACCCGAAGCTACTTTATATATTAAAGAGCGAAAGGATCCCGGGTTAGATAAATCTAAATTTATTATACCGAGCTTTTTATTTCTAGGAATGAAATTAGACCTTTATTACTACTAATTTTTAGCGGCTTTTATCTTATTAGGGATATATAACGGTATCGGAGATAAAGGAATCCTAGTTAATAAGATAAAGTATAGTAAAATTAATAATAATATCCTCGCTCGATAATATTCGAAGTCGTTCGATAGAACTAATTTTCGTCGCTAGATCTTTATAATATGGCTATAGGTTATAATATAGCGTTAAATTAATTTAAATTAACGCGATATATATACCTCGTAAAAAAAGAACGACCCTCGATACCTAGTAAAGAGTTCTCTCGGTATTTATCCAGACTAAGTTAATTAGCCTATATTATATTAATATATAAAGGCGAGTATAACCTATAGGTTCCATATATAATATAGCCCAAATATTATTATCGCTCCGCCGACCTTAATACTAATATAGTAGAGCGAGTTTCGGAAATACTAAGACCTAGCTTTATTTCGAAGATTAGGCCTCGAATAAGTTATCGGTTATTTTATAATAGATATTTCTACTAAAATCGAATATTAGATCTAGGTAGATAATATTAGATATAAAGAAAATATTCATTATATAGGCTATAAATTAGAGGGGAAACTAATTTAGTAATCGTAATAATATATAATTATCGCGAGTACTAAAAGTTTCTAAAAATAGGTCCGCGAGCCCTTTAATATATCGAAATATTATTAGGAAGTACCCGAAGGTAGAATAAAACTAATAAGATATATAAAATAAATCTAGGGGCTAGTAGTAGAGAGATTATTCGTTAACGAATTTATTAATATAAAAAAGGTAACTACTAGATAAATAATACTACTAAAAGAGCTTAAGAAGTAATCTTTCGAATAACGGTATATACTCGTTACGTTATCTAGAACGCTATAGAATAAATCGCCTTTAAACCTTAATAACGTATTTAAGGTCCTATTAATAGGCCGGGCGGATAAATAGAAATAGTATAATAATCTCCGTTATAATTTACTAGAGAAATTCTATACTATAACCTTAGTATATAATAATATAGCTAAAGGAAAATCAAAAAGTATTAAGATTATAGAAAACTTTACGTAAAGAAGGGAAAAACTAATTAATCTTCTTCTAAATATTATAATTATACGTATAAATACATTTATTTAGGTCGGGGGCGAACGAATACTATATCTACCTCCCTATATCGTTATATATAAGATATTCCCCTTCCTTATAGTATTTAAATAAGAATTTATTTAGGTCGAATAAATAGTTAAAAAGGATATTTAGCGACAGTTTACGAAAACGGGCGATAAATTTATAAAGGGCCTATTTTTTAATAAATTAACTAAAACGCGATTAATCTTATTTATACCGGGCCTTACTAAACTTATTACCGACTTTAAATATAACGTCGATCTAATTTAGACGTCGTTTAATAAATAGTATATTATCGAATATATAGGTATTAAAGTAAATAACCTCTATTATAAGAATATCGATATACTTAGTTAATACGCCCCTAAATTAGATCGGATTTAGTAGATAATATAGGGCCTAGGGTATATATAATTTAAACATAATAATATTAAAGTACGGGAATGGGTGCCCGAGAAGTTTATTATCATATCGAACCTACCCCTAGTAGTATATATAACGGCGAAGGTATATATTACCCCTTCTAGTTTTTCTAGGTATAAATCTTATTATTATTTTATATTTAGGGCTTTATTAACTATTAAATAGTGGCTTAAAGATAAGCTTAAGGCGTCCGGCCGTGATCTTATCGTTAAATTTCTCTATTTAGGTTATATTATTAAGGAGTATTAAAGTTACGTCCGCGCTTTCTAGGATAACAAGGAGGTCCTTATAAGAATCGATATCCTCGTTTATTTATATTAATTATTCGCGAAGGGATATATTATAACCCGTACGAAATAATTAATATTAATAGATATAGACTAGCTGGACGAGACCTAGGAGTAGGTTAAGAAACGGATTTATTATATCGGGTCTTTAAATAGTACGACCGCGTATATCTAGTATACGGATATTAGGATCGATAAAATAATATTTAATTTATAATAAAAGTGTAAAAAGGGGCGGGAGGGTATAATTAAATACTAGGGAGAAAAAGATACGTTATTATAAAAGGCGTAAGCGGTTAAAGAGAAAAAGCGGGTAGAGGAAGAGGCTACTACTACTATTTAAATAATATAAGATATATATATCTATACCTAGCTTTAGCGAGTAGTATTAAACCTATTAATAAATTAGATTCTTAAAGAGAACGGCGATAAAATAATTCCTTCTACTAGAAATAAATAAAATATACTTTTATTATATATAATTTTAACCGTAAAAAGGCCTGCCCTTATTCGATATTATTCGAAATCGCTCGAAAATAATTACTTCTATTAGAAATAAATAAAATATACTTTTATTATATATAATTTTAACTATAAAAAGGCCTACCCTTATTCGATAATATTCGAAATCGCTCGAAAGTATACTAACGCCCTTTAATAAATAAAAACTCGGTTATTAACCTAATATCTCGGTAAATATATAATATTAGGTATATAAATCCTGTTTACTCTAAGGAAATAATTATATTTACTAGATTAATAGTTTATAAATAGTAGAGTATAATAAATAGGTATCAAATCCGATAACGAGATCTATTAATTAATATAAATAGTATATAAAGAGCCCTTTTTATATCGCTGGTTTAATATAATCATCGACCTAGCGCTAGCGAGGACGATATTATTTTTATAGCGTTCGAAATCCGCTCGAAATCGTTCGAAATAATTCTTAGCGCTAAATATACCTCTACGCGCCCTCGCGCCGGGGGATAAATCAATATTTTAATCTATTATACCTATTATTCCGTACCGCTTCTATAGGGTTATTTATTACGATACGTTTTATACCGTTTTAATACTAGATTCCTTTTATACTCCGTTTAATTTACTTTATCTTTATTAATCCCGTTATGAATACGCCTTTCGACGTAAATTATAATTATAATCGGAGTCTAGGGACGATAAATAACGTTAATATAAAAAAGACTCTTTATACCGATAAATAATAATACGAGTTTATTAGAGAGGACGCCCGAGACTACTAAACGTTTTATAGACTTCTATAATTTAATTTTAAAAATAATATAGCCGTAAAAATTATATAACGTCTTTATAGATTAATTATCTCGGATATCCAAAGTTAGGTAGCTATTAAAATATTCGCTAGTATTTCGACTTCTTACGTGGGCTACTAGCTATATATAATAAAGAAAAAATTTAAGATAATTATAAAGCGAAAGCTACTCTTTAGAAATATAAAGCGGATAAAGCCTTAAAGGTATCGGAGTCTAAAAAATAAAGGCTTTTATTTCCTTTAGGATTTAAACCCGAATTTTTATTAAATAACTTTACTACGGAGGAATTATCTAAATTAAAAATATTATCGCGTCCGCTACTACTCCCTTTAGACGCTCGATCGATTAACGATATAATTATTTATTATACTCGCGACGATAGCGTAACTAAGCTATATCTTCCTTTATAGGAAATCCTTATAGAAACGCGCGACCTAGGTAGTAAATTATTTTATATATCTATAAATCTTAAAAGTTTTAAAAAATAGTTAACCCTAGGCCAAATCTTAAGGGAAAATCTAGGCAAGGAATTATTTAGTTAGATATACAGTATAACTAAAAAATATTTAGTTCCGGTAGGTAGTTATTAGATAATATTCCGAGTATACCTTCTATTATAGCTAAAGCACCCGAAGTATAAGAATTTATAATTTATAATTAGATTTTCTAGTAAATTACTCGTCGAATATATTATTACCTTTCCTTTATTAACCTTTAATTTATTAAAATCGAATCCTTTATCTCGTTTTCTCGATACGCCCGGTTAAGGGCAGAGTTAATCTTAACTAGTAAAATTATAAAGAGATAAGAGGGAATACGTAAATAATAATATATCTTAAACTATTCTCGCTCGATAAATAAAGTATTAATACGGGAAAAGAAGAGAATTCGTATCCACCTACGCCACCCCTCGCTAAATCGTATAAAGCGATTTTTTTATTATACCCCTTCCCCGTAGTACCCTATACCGCTTAAAGCGACGCTTTACCCTACCCCCTAGTATACTCGGGCTCCGATACTCGGTTCTTTTAAATAAAAAAATACCGATATTTATTTATTAAAAAGAATATCCTAACTCTCGCTAGAGGAGGAGAGAAAAGGCGGTTATAAATACCTAATTTAGGTTTTAGAGAATTAAAAGGAAAAAGAAAAGGAAAAGGAATAAAATTTAAATATAGATTTTAAAGAGGAGGAATATAAGGAGGAGAGTAAATATAAAAAAGGAACGATAACGGCTATAATATTTATTAAAGATAAGGATAAATTTAATAATAAAGAGATTATATTATTAATAATATAGACTCTCCTTTATAACCCTAGCTAATAATAATTTATTTACGTAATAATTCTAGGAAGTAAAGGCTCGCCGCCTCGACTCTTTATAAATATAGAAATCCCTAGACTCTAGTAGAAATATATATATTCTCTCGGATACTAAGAGTTACCTAGGAAATTAAAAGCGAGGGAATTCTAAACTAGATAAATCTAAATTTATTAAGGCGAGCTTTTTATTTCTAAGATCGAAAAGTTTACTTTACTACTACTAACTTTTAGCGGCTTATATCTTATTATAAATATATAACGGTATCGGAGATAGGGGAATCTTAACTAATAAAATAAAATACGGTAAAATTAGTAGTAGCGCTATCGCTCGATAATATTCGAAACTGTTCGATAGAATTAACTTTTATTATTAGACCCTTATAATATAGCTACTTAATAATATTTAGCGGTAGATTAACCTTAAATAATTCGACGTATATATAGCGCGATAGAAGAACGATACTTAATATCTAGTATAGGGATCTACTAGTCTTTATCTAAACCAAATAAAGTAGCCTATACTATATTATTATATAAAGTCGAGTATAGTTTAAAGGCACGCTGTATAGTATAGCCCTAATATTATAAGTTTATTTAGATAAGTAATATTATTATTTAGGATAAGAACTCTAGGAGCGAGTTCCGAGCTAGATTAAATATAAGAATTTCTTCGAGAAGGAGCTACGGATAAATAAGTTATAAAGAATTAAAGTATTACTTTATAGAGTACCCCTACCCTAATATTAATATAGCGTAACGAATTTATTAAATACCGGGACCCTAGACTAGATCAAAACTTTAACTTTAAATAAGTTATCGGTTATAATATAGTAGATGACTCTATTTAAATTAAAAAACGGATTCGGGTGAATAACGTTAAGTAAGAAGGGGATAACTATAAGATAGGTTATAAATTAAGGGAGAAGTTAATTTAGAGTTTTTAACGACTAACTATTAATATAAGTACCTAATCCTTCTCGATATAGGTCCGTAAGTAATATAATATTATAAAAGATTCTTTTAAAGTTTATCCAAGTAGAGTAAGATTAATAAAAAAATAAAAAAATTTCCGGGGGCTACCAGTAGGCAGAATATTCATTAATAATTTAACGAATACTAAAAAGATAACTATAGGATAAATAATACTACTAAAGAAGTTTAAGAAGTAATCTTTCGAATAACGGTATATACTCGTCGCGTTAACTAGCACGTTATAGAATAATCCGCTATTAGACCTTAATTATATACTCGAGGCCCTACAGTGGAATCGGGCGAACGAATAAAAGGAGTATAATAATCTCCGCTATAACTTACTAAAGAACTTCTATACGATTATACTAACGTATAATAATATAATTAAAGGAAACTCGAATAGTATTAAAGTTATCGACGATATTAAGGTTAAAAGGGAAGAATTAATCTATTTTCTTCCCGAAATTATAAATATACGTACGGATACGTCTACCTAGATTTTAGGCGAATAAATATTATATCTACCTTCTTATATCGTTATATACGAGATATTCCCTTTCTTAAAAGTATTTATAAAAGAGTCTACCTAATTCGAATAAATGGTTAAAAGGGATATTTAGTAATAGTTTACGGAAATAAATATTAATTCTACTAAAGGCCTATTTTTTAGTAAATTAACTAAGATACGATTAATTCTATTTATACCGGGCCTTACTAAACTTAATATTAACCTCTAACTCGACGTCGATCTAATTTAGACGTCGTTCGTAAATTAGTATATTAACGAAAAGATACGTATTAACCTAAATAACTCTTATTTTAATAATATCGCTATACTCGGTTAAAACGCGCCGAAATTGGATAGGATTTAGCAGATAGTATAAAGTCTAGGGTATATATAGTTTAAATACGAAGATACTAAAGCGCGGGAATAAATACCCGAGAAGCTTATAATTATATCGAATATACCACTAGCGTTATATATTACGGCGAAGGTAAATATTACCTAGTCTCGTTTTTCTAGGTATAAATTTTATTATTATTTCGTATTAAGGGCTTCCCTAACTATTAAATAATAATTTATAGATAAACTTAAGGCGTCGGGTAATAATCTTATTATTAAATTTCTCTATATAGGTTACTCTATTAAGAAGCGTAAAACCTATATCGGCGCTTTCTAAAATAATACCTACGACGATACTAAAACCGATATCCTTATACTCCCGTACTAGCTATTCTCTAAGGGTTATATAATAACCTAGGTAATATAATCGGTATTAATAGATATAAACTAGCTAGATAAGATTTAAGAGTACGCGAAGAAGCGGGTTCATTATATTAGGTATTTAAACGCTACGACCGCGTATATATAATATACTAATATTAAAATAAATATTATGATTTTAAATCTATAAAGGAAGCGAGGTATAGGGCGGGAGGGTATGGTTAGATATTAAAAAGAATAAATATTATTAATACTTCCTAACGGTAAAGAGCTAGAAAGATTACGCGAGTAAGAATAGAAGTTTTTATATATAAATCCGCTTATTTAATATAATCGAAGGCCGTTCGATAATATTCGATAACGCTGGTATAAAGGGATACTTAATATTTATTTAGTTTAACGCGGTAAATAGTTAAAGCTATTAATAAATACGCTTATTTTAATATTATTTAATACCGTTCGATAATATTCGAAAACGCTCGATAAATAGAATACTTAATATTTAGTTCGATTAAAATAATAATTCTAGCCTCGTCCTAAAAGTCGCTAATAAAGCGCTCGAATAATTAAATCTCGTTAATTAGACGCTTAAGGAGCGCTCGGGGGGCCCGATATACGTTCGACGGGCGCTTTAGGTAAAACCCTAGAATACTTCGGGCTCTCGGGGTTCCGCGAGTACCCGTTTAGCGGCTTTAACTCCTAAGGTATTCTACGCTTTAACCCCGAGCCGCTAGAGCCGGTTTTCGATTTACCGACGTTAAGGGTCCTCTATATATAAGGCGGTAATTTATACTAATTTTTAAATACTAAAAAATCCTTTTAATAATAATCTAATAAATATCGGTTAAATTTAATTTATACCGACTAATTATTAATACTGTATATACTATATTAGAGCGAGTACCTAGTACAATATATATAAGGAGTTTTACTACGGATTAATATTTAAAATATAATACCGCGGGGGTAATATAATTATCTTTTATTTTATAAAGTTTAATAGAGGTATATATAGGAGTAAATTATAATTTATACTCCTATATATCGAATCTTCTTAAGATTTATTTAATAAACCTAGTTTAATTAAGTCGTAGGGTCTTAAATATAAAGTAGTCGCGTAAAATAATTCTTCTTAAATAGAAAGTATATAGGCCGAGGTCTTTTATCTAAAAGCGATTATTTAATCTTAATTTAATAAAATTAATATCGGCGATCTTAAGGCCGATAATAAGAAGATTATTTATATGAATAATAAAAATAATATTTATACTAGGGTTAATAAAGATATTAAAATTAAAGTTAATTAGTTTAAAATCTAAAGAGCGAAAGAAATTAATAAAAGTTTTATATTATACTTTAAAGGATTATTTTAACCTATATAAAACTCTTTTAAATTTATATATTAATAAGTTTAGACTCGCTCCTATAAACTATTTTATATCAAGTTCTTTCTTAATAACTTTATATAAAAAAGTAATTTTAATATTTATTTATTTAATATTTTAATTACTTTATAAATAATTATTCAAGTAAAGATTATTTTATTATTTTATAATTTCATTATTAATACTAAGGTTTCGTAGTAATCTAGATCTTTATATTATTTTAACCCCCGTATTATTTAATATATTTTATATTATAAAATCTCCTCTACTTTTAAGCCTCGTTTAAAAATAAATATTTATTAATTAATAAAAAAAATCCTAGTAACTAGGAGATTAACTAGCGACTATATATTATTTTGATTAAATAAACTTAGTTTATTTTTTATCGCTAGTTATTAAATTACTAAATACGTATTTAGTACCTCGATTTATTTTAAATAAATCGGAATAAGCTAGTCTAAGTAGTACTAGTAAATAATTAGATATATATAGTTATAAATGAATTATATAGTCTACAATACCGTGCTAGCTTAAGGAGTATTACGCGCGTATACAATTTTTATAAATTAATATAATTTAAAATCTAAATTAAATTAACGTAGTTATAGCGCTCTATATAGTCTTAACGAGCTACCCGGCGCTAGTAGAAAATCACTGATTTAAAATCTTAAATCCGAAATTACTATTTTTAGGTTTTTTATTAAAAAAACTTTTTTTTTTTAAATATTCTCTTTTCGTTATTTTTCCGCCTAAAGCTAGTGAAATACGTATTTAATACCTCGACTCTTCTTGTATAGTCTCCCGCTTTACCGATATATTAATAACCTAACGTCTATATTATTATCTAACGAATTATTAAGAAGTTCTATATATTAAAGAATTAAACCTTCTTATTAATATATTTAAAATTAACTATACTTATTACCGCCCTCGTAATAACGTTAGAAAGATATCTCGATAAACTATATAAGTCCCCTGTTATTTTTTACTTTTATAGGAATTATTCATCGGTATATCCTAGTTTTCGTAGACCGCTTAACTAAGATACGGTATCTATTTTAATTATATCGATAAAAGTAAACAAAGTTTACGATAATTTTTACTAGAATATATAAAAACTCTATAAATTACTAGATATCCTTATTTTGAATCGAGGATTTTAATTTATATCGGAATTTTAAAAGGCTTTATATAAGCGCTTTAGAATTTATTAACGGATATTTAATAAGTAGTATCCTTAGACGGGAATTATATATATAACGATTTTAATCCTTTTGAAAACGAGATAAAATAAAAAGTAGATACCGAGAACCTTAAGAGTTTTAGCGAAATTAGTTAAAATAAAAAAGAATAAGAATAATAGAGATAAGATTTAAGGTATTAAAATAAAGAATAAATATAAACTATTAACGCGTTTTAATATAATAAAGACGTCGTAATAAATAAAAAGAATTAATAATCGAATAAAAGAGTATAAAAAAAGTATAAAAAAAATATCAAAAATATCAATAATAATTATAATAAAGATTATAAAATATATAAAATATAAGGAGGTATTATAAATAATATATCGTAGGTTATAATTAATATAAATTATATTAAGAATAATTTTTAATTATATTTAAAAATTAGTAAAAAACGTAGACTTTAAAAAACCTAAATAAAATCGCTAAAATAAAAGATTCAAAGATTTAGGGCGAGGAGTATATTTATATTATTAATATAAAGCTAGGTTAATATTACCCGTAGAAATATATTTATTTTATTAAAATATATAGCCGAAACGAACCGCTCTCCCCCTATAATAACAACTAACGTGAAAGCGAAGTAATTAATAATTAAAATAAATAATATTAAAATTAAAGGATAATTTAAGAAGATAATAAATTTTTAATTAATTAAAATATTCTAGAACGAAGTCTATTTAATAACGGAGTCGATTATCGGAGTAAAATAAATAATAAAAAAAGAGTTCGTTTTATATTATATAACGGTAGAGGTAAGGTAAAAACTAAAGAAAATAATTAAATAAATAAAAAATATTAACCCCTCGGCGAGAGTACTAAAATAAATTATTATAATAATATTATATAGTATAAGGAAGGAGGCCGTCGATATAAATAATTAAAAAACAGTAATAAAGATATTAAAAAAAGATAATTATAGGCTATACCCGTGATTAAATATTATAAATATAAAATAACTATAATTCGTCTTTAAGTTAAATAAATATAACTATAAAAAGAAATATTTAATAATTCTTTTTTAAATCCTGGATTTAGATATAATAAATAAACTAGTAACGGACGGGTTCCTAAAAAACGAATAACTATTATTATATAAAAAGTAGGAGAGAATAAGTAACCCGAGGTAATATTTTAATTACTAAAGATACGGTTATATAGCCCTAGTTTATAAGAACTAGCCTAAATATAAGATATATATAGAATTATATTAATTATATAAATATAATATTAAAAGCCCGAAGGAAAAGTACTATATAGTTTATTTTAAATATTATAAATCTTAAAATTAAATATACCTAATTAAATAAAGGAAGATATACCGAATCCGATAAAAATTAAAGAATAAATTTAAATAATTCGCGGTATTATTAAAGCTAGTACTCCTAAGCTCCTAGGTATAATTAATTAATAACGGGTTTATAATAATACCGGCTAAAAGTACGAGGAAAAAGAAAATAATAACGGATATAATTAATAAAATCTAAAATATTATTATTATACCTAGGAAGGCGGGGAGGCCGAGATAAAATAATAAATTAATAATAATATTTAAATAAATAATTTTCTAAGTCCTAAATAACTTCTTAATAATAATATTCGATTAACCGGATAAAAACCGGCTAGAATTAATACTATTAAATAACTAAGAAATAAACGAGGAATTTACGAATATAATATTAATACGAGATAAATTATAATACTTAATTTAAAGTCGTATAATATAATATTAAAAAAGAATCGAAGTTAATAATAAAATTACTTTCAAATAAGTAAATTAAAGATATTAATATTATAACCGTCTAAAAGCCTAATTAGAATTCTATTATTTAAATATTATATAATAATAATATTAATTATTTTTATTTAATATATAAAGGAGGCCTAAAGACCCGTATATACTTTTATATAAATAAAAGAATCGATATAAATAATTAAAAGTTAGTTTATTATAAAAGCGATTTATACTCTATAAGAATTATATTAAAAAAGCGAAGAAATAAAAAAGAATCTCGGTCGGATAAAATTAGAGAGAAGGAGGTTATTAATCGCGGAATCTCTTAATATAAAGAGGTATAAATTTATAATATATATAATTTATTATTAATATAATATACCTCGGTTAATAATCCGTTAATATTATTATTACTAAAGGACGCGTTAATAAAGAAAAGCGAAGATATTTTTGAAGAATTTTAACCTTTATTACCCTAACTAAAATAATACTAGGCGATATATATATTATATTATAACTAATTATCTCCTAGGAATAATAAAATCGAGGGGAATAAAATTAAGATTATTAAAAATATCCATTATATAAAAAGCCCGAGGATATAAAAATATAATCGATTTATTATTCTTTATAAAAGGAGCGTATTAGGTTATAAATAATTTTATAATCCGCGAAGATTTATATTATAACTCCGATTATAAATTAGTAGTAACGGAATTCGAGTAAATATAAAAAGGGGTAATATTATATACTCGTTATATTTAAAAGAAGATTAAAGATAATACTAGTTAAAAGAAAGTATAATAAAATATAAGATTTCTTTATTAAATATTAAAGAAATTAAAACTCGAAAATAAGAAAAATATCGATTAATATTTAAATAAAATAATAAAAGACTTTTAAAAAATTATTAAATTTATAATTTTATAAACCCGTTTATATTAAGGAGCTAAATCTTATTAAAACTCCCGTTATATTAATATTATATTAAAGATAAAGGAATATATAAAGGATTATAAATAAAATCGAAATATTTAAATAAAGAAGGCCCGAGATACGATAAATAATAAAAGAATATATATAATTCGAAGAACGAAAATATTCTTTTAACGGGAGAGTATATATAAAGTCTTATTAAAGTCGACGGGAGTATAAAAATTTATAAAATAAAAAAAGGAGAAAAATAGCCGCCTTAAAAAACTCTTTTAGTTCCTAATTATTAAAGACGATAAAGGAGGAAAAATCCAAGATTTTAAAAATAAAATAAAAACTTTATAAAAAGTATAATTCCCCCTCTACCGATAATAAACTTAAATAATATCGATAGAATAAGATATTTAAAGCCCGTTAAAATAAACTAGGAAATAATTAAGATAAAGATATATAAAATAATATAATACCTAGTTATTAATAAGGCGCTAAAAATAACTAGAATATTAAACCGATTCTTAAAAGTTATAATAAAAACGGGAGTAATAAATATTATTATTTATTTATTCTAGATTTACCTTAAATAAAGATATTACTTAAAGTATTTTAAAAAGATTAATATAATAATTTTTAAAAAACCGAAGAAAAACGATTATTTAAAACTAAAGTTATATAGGTTTATTATACTCCTTAATATACTTAATAAAGCGCTAGAAATAACTATTTCTAGAAGATTAAATAATCTAATAAAGGAGTATAAACTATTATTATTATAATAAATAAGAATTAGATAAAAGTATTTAATAAAAACCGCGCTAGAGACCTTTATAAATATAGTATATAGTATATAAAATTATAATAAAAACGGGAGGGGAAAGGTAATAAACTTATTATTATTAAATATAACGAGAGTATTTAATAACGTTTTATATAAAAGACTATTATACGATTTACGAATAAAAAGTATACCGAGCCTAATTATTAATTAGATAATAAACTATCTATTGGATAAAACTATATCCGTAATATTTAAAGAAAGAACGAGTATTAAATAAAATTAAAAACGGGTATTTTATAAGGATCGCTTATTTTACCGGTACTTTTTTTATTCTTTAATATACTATTAATTAAAGAGTACGTTAAGATAAATTTATTAATATAGGTCGGAGGATTTATAAACGATATCTACCTACTCGCCTATAACGAGAGTATAGAGAAGAATTATACGAATTTAAAACGGGCCTATAATATTTATTTAAAATAAATAATTATTTATAAAGTATTATTTACCCTCTAGAAATACGAGCTAGTTTATATATCTTCAACGCCGAAGAAGTTTAATATAGAAATAGTAATAAATTTTAGGAACGTAGTTATTAAATCTAAAATAAATATTAGGGTCTTAGGATTATATATCGATTTAAAATTAAAATAAGGATTATACCTAGCCTAGATTAAAGTTAAGGCGGTTAATTAAAGCCGCGTTATAAAATACCTAATTAATTCGATATAAGACGCTGCCTTCGCGAAGTATAAAACGATATATTATATAATAATTAAATTAATATTAATATTTACAGCTCCGATATAATATTAATTTAAAGAAATAACGGAGGTTATAAAGAGATATACGAAGAAGTTAATAATTATTTGGAATAATTACTTTAAAACGGTCTTAAAAGTATTTAAAATTACCCTAATTCTAATATTTAAAGTTAAATTACCAATTATATTAATTAACCTCTAGTTAGACCGCCTAGTAATATAATATTAAATAAATTAAAAGACCTATTTAATTACGTCTATAAAAAATATAAGGATTTAAAGTAAATTCTAGTATAGGGGAGGTAAGTAACGATAAGTATCCTCGATACCGATGACGGGAAAAAAAGCTTAGGTACTTCGCGCTTTAGGATTTAAAAAATAATATAAAGTTATTATAATTATAAAGAAGAGAAAAGAGTAGATAAATCTAATTACAAATATCGAAGAAGATTAAAATATTAAGGTTATTAACTAAAGGATAAAAGATTAGGCCCGTTAATAATAATTAAATAAATAAAAGAGTTATAAAAAACCAATTTTTATATAAATTATTAACCCGGCTTAAAAGAGAGATTTATTCGAGGATTAATTCCATTATTATAACTAGTTAAAAAAGGCTAAAAACTTTATAATAATATAATTAAAATATAATAAAATCGGATTAAATAAATTTTAATACCGAATAAAGATATTTATAGTTCGTAGCGCTAGTTATTAATATAAATAAAGAAAGTAAAGTATAAAATATATATTATTATTTTACCCGGAATTAACTAGCGATAAAGCGGAGCTAGTAGAATAAATAAATATATATAATTTTAGGAAGATATTAATATAGGTTTAAGATATATATATAACCGCCTAGTAAATAATAAAAATAAAATAACTCGGTTAATTCTTTTTTACTAAAGAATAATTAATATAATTTAAATTATTACTAGGACCTAGCGATATACTTAAATTTATAAAGAAGAGGAAGAAAAAGAAGAAGCCGCCGGCTAAATAAATAGAGACTTAAATAATTCTTCGCGAGGAGATATTTATCGCCTAGGTTTTTTATAAATCCTCGATTAACTAACGAAGGCGTCTATGTCCGATATATTTAATAAACGATTAAATATAATTAAATATTAAGAATCTGAATATTATATACTTTTTAAAAAATTCAATAATTATAATATCGGCTCCTTCGAAGTTTATTTTCAAATAATCTTCTTATAACCTAGTTAGATTTTCCGTATTCTATCAAAATTTACGCCTTTTTCTACGCTAGCCTATTATAATTAATAATTAATAACCCTCTATTTAAATAAATCTAGGTTTATTCGAGAATTTATAATTACCGGAAATAGTTAACGTAAATAGTATATTAACGATATTTTAAATTCTAAATATAATCGCCGGTATAATCTACTCTTATTAAAGTACTACGTTAATTAAGAAGACTACGTCGTTATATAAAAACGGTTTTAATACTTTACCCGTTATTAGTAATTTATTAATAAATATTATATCTCGAATCCTAATATCGCTAGCCTCTACGAATTATTATATACTACTTAGAGGTACTAGTATAGAGAGTATATTATTTATTATCTTCATCCTAATCCGACTTTAATGAAAGTAACCCCTATTTATACTTTAGTTTATTCCTTATCCGTTATTATTACCTTAGTTATTATTCCGTATCGACTTCGACTAATACTTCGTATTATTATATAAATAAGCGGCTCCCTATAACCTAGCCCCGTTATTATTGTTTTTAAATAACAATATTAATATTTAATATTATTCGTGTACTAGCGCCTATTCCTTTTTGAATTCTTTATCCGTTATTATCGTTATAGTTAATAGTTCTATATTAGCCTCGACTAATACTTCGTATAACTATATTAATAAAAAGTATACTTTCTCCTACCTCGTGATTTATCTTATAGGAGCTCGACTTTAAAGAGAGGGTTATTATTATAATATTATTTTACTTTAATTAATTAACATTATTTTAAATCTAATTTAAATCTAAACTAGTCTAATTTTATTCCTAGATTTAATCTAAATTTAAGAAGTTATTATCCTTTTATTCTAATATAGTTGAAATAGAAAATAGATAGTATTTTATATATTAATTATTATTTAAATAGTAGCTGGCTCTACCCTAACTTTCGTTCTTTATCTTTTATTTTACCCTATTCCTGTATTATAGTTAAATTATAGGTTAATAAACCTAGCTTTTAATTTAACAAATATCTAGATACTAATTCCGTTCTATAATAATAGAGAGGGTTTCGAAGTTATATTACTTTCTTTTTTATTATCGAACTAAATATAAAAGACGTATATAAGTCTCGGATTTTTTGAGAATACTGTCTATACCCTCCGCCAAGGCGTAAGTCGGAAAAACCTCGGTTGAGAAATAGTTAGATACTTGTTAATAGAGGGTTTTAGGATTTTAATAATTAGAATATCATTCTAAACACGTTATTAAATAGTTTAGAAACGATTAATTATTACTAATTATATCGGAAAATCTCTAACGGTCGTTAAGCGGGTTTTAAATAGTTATAAATTTTAAGTAAATTATTCGTTATAAAGAAGTTATTCGGTACGAGTAAATTAATTATAATAAATAAATTATTTATAAAGTTTATTATAAATAGTAAAGTAGTAAAAGTCGTATATATTAGTAAATCTCAAAAACTCCTACTAAAACCTAAATTACCGCCCGCGCGGATAGGGCTAGTAGTGTCCTAAATTTACGGATAAGACTACTAGCGTCCTATTAATAGGTTTAGTAAATTAGGGGTCCGGGTAAATAACTTTTAATAAATTTAATAACTCCAGGTTAATTTTAATAGGATTAGTAACTTTAGTAATTTGTATATATCGTTAATATACTAATAGTAGCTCAGCCCTATTATAGGGCTGAAATAAATAAAGTTCTATAATTATTAATATTATTAACGGTAGCGACTCTTAGCGATAACTATTAACGCTAGCGACCTACCGGGCCCGGAATAATAAATTTTAACGAAAATTATCGCGGGGGCGTTACCCGGGTATATATAGAGAGTATATATATATAAATACTATAGTATATTATATATTAAGGCGTATGCCTTAGCGCACGCCTTAGTATATACTATAACTAAATATACTATAAGGGGCTTTCGTCTAATGTTTTAGAGACTACTACGAGGGGCGTATATTATATACTATTCAAGATACCTTTACGTATATCATTCGTATACTATTCAATAGTATACGTAAGCTGCGTACGCTATTGCGTATACTATAGGGTATAATATAGCCTATATTATAACCTATACTATAGCGCATACTAATACGTATATAAATACGTATACTATAGGGTATATAATAGGCCTATTCGTCTAATATTTAAATTACTAACTATTTATCGAGTTACTAGACCTATTGATAATAAGTATTATTTATTAATAGGACTCTACCTAAACCCCTAATTTACTAATCCTACTAAACCTCGGGTCGGTAATTAATATAGAGTTTCAGTGTAAACCCGTAGACGGCTTTCTAATAGGGCTAATAGCGCTTGGAATATATTAATATTTACTTTTGAGATTTACCGATATAAGTCTTTTACGTTAGATATTTTAAAAGTACCGTAAAAGTATAACTACCTTCATTATTAAATATAATATAAACCTAAATAATACGAATACTAGACTTTAGATATAAACCGCGAAGGGATTAAAATAGTAATATAAAATACTAATAGATACTATCCTACCTACTCGCTAGGTTTTTAAACGGTTTCTCAACCGTTAATCGACGGTTTCTTAACTAAATAATTACTAATTATACGACGGTTTTAAGATTAATTAACGTCGATACTTCTCTTCTTAAAACTATTAACGGTTTAAAATAGTAGTTATAAAACGGTTTAAGAACGGTTTAAGAACGGGTTAATTCTCGTTTATTAACGGTATATAGACGGTAATTAAGCGGTAGCGAAATATGAATAAAAATCTATGAAATATTCTCTAAGTCCTTTGATACTAGGTCTATATAAGACTAGCTTTATATATTTACTTTTCGTAAAAAGTTCGAAAAAAAAGTTTTCAGAGTCTTAGCGTTAATATTTCATATAATATAAATTAAACGAGATTTCATCCCTATAGGGAACTTCAAAAAATCCAAAAATTTTATTAATAAGGTTCTTATAAGTTTTTAGACAATTAATAAACCGTTAATAAATCGTTAATAAACGGTTAAATAATAATTTTCAACGTTAAGTAACTAGGTAGCTATTTTCTTCGAACGATTAAATAACCGTTTTTTAACTAGTACTAAAAAGACTAACGGTTTTAATACGTTTTAAACGGTATATTAACCGTTTTTTATCGTGAATATACCGTTCAAAATTTAATACCGTTAAAATACCGTAAGAAAACTAGATTAATACGGTTGAATAACGAGATAAAAACTTATTAGAAGGCCTATACTATACTAGTAACTTTCCGTAGTATTTACTTACTATACTAATTATCGGAAGAGTCGCTATCATCCTTGTTAATTTAGTTGTTACTATTATTAATAGGGATATATTCTATATTAACAAAATCCCCGCTAGTATTACTACTCGTAGAATTTTATTCTATATTACTTATAATAATAGTATTAGTATTTTATTCCGAATTTCAATTCTATTAACTCTATTAAACTTATAATTGAAATCGATATTAAATATATCCGAGTCCTTATTAATATTTAATTTTAGTCGGCGTTTATTCTAGATTATATATATAGGATAATCTTTAGTAAGTAATTATTAATATATAATTAAAAATCATCTTTACTATATAAGGTATTAAATACTTAGGTCGCGGAGATATCGTTTATTATATTTAAATTATTACTAATTAAAGGGCCGTTCTATATAAAACTTAATTATATATTAATAAACAATATTATACTATACTAAGGCTAGACCTTAGTAGTTAGGATTCGGGCCAAAGGCTACGTATATAATACGTAGCCTTTACGTTCACTTTATTATTTAATAACGTGGCCGATACATTATTAATATTATAATTAAATACGTTATTATATAACTAGCTAGTTACTCCTAGCTCCTAAATTTCCTTAAAGATTGGTTTTGTATTAAATAATAAAGATCTTCACTAAATTTATATATTTATTTTTATCTTATTATATATACGTTAGGTATTATGGCCTAATAATTCTAATCTCTCTAAACGTTTTTAGGTAATAATCCGTTAAAGGTATAAAAATCAACTAAGTATAAAGTAAATATATTATCAAGGTAGGTTTTATAAATAAACTCGAGGACCTTATTATTAATATTAAATTAAGCGATATAAAGTACCGCCGAGGAATTTTTTTAACATATACGGCGCTTATAGTTATTAAACGCGAAAACGAGTAATTAAAATAAAAAATTTGAAATTATTCTCGCGATATTAAAGCCGAGTAATTATTAGTTATTTTATTTATTATTATACCCAAAGATTTACCCCCGGTAATATCCGAAAGTAATTCGACGGTCGGTTATAATTAATATTATCTAATAATATAATAAAGGAATCTACGTCTTAATAAACTATAGGACTTTTATTCAAAAAATATATAAGACTACCGCGATTAGATTTATAATATAAAAATTATTTTTTATTATACGCCGTATAATTTTCCGATAAATAATAGGAAGATACTATATATAATACCTATATTAAAAGGCTATATCAAAGATATCTAGGATAACTATGAGAATAATTACCCGGTAGAGAGCCTTAGTTAAAAGGTATTTTTTAATTTCCTCCTTAATTATATTAAGGATCTAATAAACCGATAGCTAGATATAAATATATAATATTAATATATAAATTAAAGGCTAAACTATATAATACGGGTATTCGAAATATATTTTAATTTATTAGAAACCTAATTTACTCTTTATAATAAAGAGTAATTAATTAATTATTCATTAATAAGCCTATATAACGATATTATACGAGAAATTAATCGGCTTCCGTCTCTTCTTATAATATATAACGAACTTATAATATTTACGGCCCGATATAAATATAACCTAATAAAAGATAAAAAGAAATATAAAAGTAATAATTAAAATAATTGTTCGGGCCCTTATAAAAAGCTCAAGATAAGCGGCTATAAGGATAAAAATAAATCTAATATTAATAATAAAAAGGAAGGTTTATTAAAATCTAAAAACGTAGGTAAATTAATTATATTTTATAAATCGGACCTTAGCGAGGTTAAATACTATAATTATAAAGGATATAAATACTATATATATCCTTTAAGAAAAAGTCTAGAATAATCGGCTATATAAGTAATTACAAGGTTACGGGAAATAACGAATCTTTAATGAAATCTCCGTTTTAAAGGGATAATAAAAAGTAATTATTTCGCGGAGTATATTATATTAATTATTATATACTTCTTAATCCAAAGGATATTGGATTTATAGAGTATATAATTATAAATAATATAAATCCTAAAGTAGAACTAAATATTATTAATAAAAGCTTTATAAAGTAATATAATCTTAAATATATTAAAAACGCGCCGCTCTCGTATCCGAAGTAGATAAATAAATAGGTAGTTTATATCGAAATAAGAGCTAATTGGCCTCATTAGCCGCGCGTATAGCGCGGTACTAGTATGGCCTTAGTAGCCCTTATAGTTAGTCGCTCTAGTATCTCTATATAATAATAATATAAGTATTATCTACTTTATATTTGAATAGGTTATGAGCCCGGGCGTAGGGCCTTATTTAATAAACGTCGTTTTTTACCCTCTTATATTAAGGTATTACACTATTACTTCTATAACTGGCTAGAATCGCCTCTATTATAGTTATTATATTAGCCGTATAGTAGTTTATCTAGCTAACTAAATACTAATTTTGGAAGATTTGAATATAATTATTATACCGTCTTAATAATACCCGCAATAATATTTTAGTATAATAGTTATTGCGACGCCGGTACCTTAATATATTTTACCGCCTTTGTTAATTTAAGAGTTAAAAATTCGGTAGTTAAGAGATTATAATCTTAGTATTTAAGCTTTATAACTAAACTAGCCCTATAAATTTAACCTCGGATACCGAAGACTCTAGGCTAATAAGGACCGGATAAATCGATATATAAATAAACTTATTCCTTGTAAACTCGCTAATAATTTTATATTTACTATGATTCTAAGGGTGTTACCCCGTTAATAATAATAAGAAGTTAGGATTCGAACGGCCTAGAATTATTTAATAAAGAGGGATAAATATCTTAATAATTTTTAATTATCTTCTAGTTGTCTTTTTACTAGCCTTCTTAATTCTAACCTTTTATTTTCAATTAATAGATACTATAATATTTATATAAATTATCTTAAGATTTAATAGTATAGAATAATCCTTTAAGCTCCCCTTTAAAGTAATAATTAATTAAGTTAATTAAGATATTATTAACGACCTATAAAAGCGTTTTTTAGACGGTTTACTTTATAATCTTTATACGAATTACGCCGCCTTTAATTTTCTACTTTTATACGATAATATCGGCTTTAAGGTAGACCGTAAATAAATAAAAAATAAACTCGACGATATTATAATATTTATAATTAATTTATCTTTTTACCCTTTTTCGACTTTATATTTCTACGATCGTATACCTCGGGTATATCGAGACGTTATAAACTTTAGTCCTAATATACCGAGTATATAAAATTTATTTAGATTTAAAATTAAAACTCTTTTAACTTAATTACTAGTCGATTTATAATCGTAAATATTAATAGTAATAATAGTAGATCCTTCGGCGCGTATATTATTAGATCCCTCCGATTTATTTTACTCGGATATCGAAATATTAAATAATAATAACACTTATTACTCTAACGGAAATTATCTCCTCGGTTTTATATTTATATTTTAAATTAATAAGGATTAGCTCTTTTATAAATATTATATAAATACCTATCTTATAATATTAGGTCTAGGCGTTATTATTAACCGAAATAATTATAGATAATTAGAGATGTATATTTTATAAATTATAAATATTAAAATTATAGAAGAATACTTGATTATTCTATAGAACTATGGGAATGCGTAAGACTATATATTATAGAGGATATATATATATATATCCTAGATCACGTGACTGCGTCACGTAATATACTAAGCCTTAGTATATTTCAATACTTCTACTCGAACGCTATTACTATAGAAAAGTAAACGCCGGGTACCTATAGTAAATAACTCTTATATAATGAAAATCCCGTCTACTTATATAAAACATTCCTAATTTTAACAAAATACGGTTATTTAAAAATTTTATTTGATATATAATATATATATACTATTTATAAGTTAAAATATAGTCGTATAGACTATATAGGCGAATACAATACTATAAATAAAATATTATAGTTAAGCGGGATATAGTTAAGTCCCGACGATAATATTATAAAAAACGTTATTATAGGGGGTAGCTATAGGCGCTAGGCGCCTATACGAATAAGGTATTATAGCGTTTATTTATAAATAATACGAGCGAATCTTTAGAGGCGTTAATTTTAGGGATTTTAGAATAAAGGTTTTAGGTACCTAGAATAATTAAATCTAAATAATAATATAAAGAATATAGCGGTATGGCTCCGGGGGTATATAATCGTTATTATTATACTATAGGCTATCTACCTTATAGTATATTTAAATAAATACGAGTTAGGTTAGAAGTATGAACTATTTAAAATATAATTAATCGAAATCTTAACCTATATTAATCTTATAATTATAGATAATAAGGTATTTACCGTAGCCTTTAAAATTAATAAAGATAGTGGTATCTTAATAGTATTATATATTTATAAGTTAGGTACCGGTATCGATTTATAATTTAATTTAAGTAGTAAAGAGAGTTAAGTAATTAATAACTTAAGGTACCTACCTATAGAGTTTATTATAATAGTCGCGCTCTTTAGGATCTAATAAGTTTTTAGATTAATTAGCCTTATTATCCCTTATAAGGAATAATAGGGGGCGAGGATATATATATACCGATGTAAAGAATTATATATATACTAGGAATTCGGATAGTTTAGTTATTAAAATATTATTATAGAGTTTAAAAGGATCTAGGGTTATACTAGGTATTAATAGGTTTAAAATAATTATAACTTTTAATACCGGCGGTTAAATTTTAAGCTTTTACTATAGTAATAATAAAGATTAAATATACGAAGGAGGTAGGATATTTAGAATTTTATATTATATATTAAATATAAAGTAGTAGCGGTGAATAGGTAGTAGCTAGGGACCTACTACCTAATTTTAATATAATTAAGAATAAGGTATAGCGGAAACGGGAGCTAGGCTAGGTACCTACTAGTTTTAATAATATACCCGCGGTCTTAATAATATTTTAGTTATATTATAGTAACTAGATAAACTCTTAAAGAGCCTTTAAGCCTAGGGCTTAACGGAATATATTAAATTTATCCTTATTTAGGGTCTTAATAAGGCCGTCGGCTATTTATTTATTAATCGAGATATATTTTAGGACGATTTATTATTAGTAATTTTTTCCCGAATAAAGTATTAATTAATATTAATATATTTAGTTCGGGTATAAAATTAAGGGTTCTTTACGATAATTATAATACCCTAGTTATTATAATAGATAACTATAATTTATATAATAGTTTCGGATAACTAGGTAAATAAATTCTATAGTTAAATAATTTCCTTAAAAGCCTAAATCTACCTAATATATTTAGCCTTATAAGTCGATAACGCGATTATAGGTTGATATTTTAAAGACTAATTAATAATACCGCTACTAGTATTAAATATATATCCCGAGGTAGAATAACGGGTATTATAGTCGTTTACCTAGTCGGTATTAATATATCTAGATACCTGATTTAGGGGTTCTTTATATATAAGGCGGTAACCTATAATAACTTTTAAATACCGAAAGATCCTTTTAATAATATTTTAATAAGTATTAATTAGGTTTAATCTATACCGACTAATTATTAATACTATATATATTATATTAAGGCGAGTACTTAATATAGTATATATAAGGGATCCTACTACGGATTAGTATTTAAGGCGGAATACCGCGGGAGTAATATAATTATCCTTTATTTTATAAAGTTTAGTAGAGGTATTTATAGAGCTAAACTATAATTTATACTTTTATATATCGAATCTTTTTAGGATATATTTAATATATTTAGTTTAACTAAACCGTAGGGTCCTATTAGGGCGGTCGTATAAGATAGTTATCCCTAAATAAAAGGTATATAGGCCGAGGTCTTTTATCTAAAAGCGATTATTTAATTTTAATTTAATAAAATTAATATCGGCGATTCTTAGGCCAATAATAAAAAGATTATTTATATAGATAATAATAATAATATTTATCCTAGGGTTAATAAAGATACTAAAGTCGGTATTAATTAATTCGAAACCTAGAGAGCGAAGGAATTTAATAAAGGTTTTATATTATACTCGAGGGGATTATTTTAGCCTATATAAAACTCTTTTAAATTTATATATTAATAAATTTAGACTCGCTCCTATAGGTTATTTTATATAGAGTTTTTCCTTAATAACCCTATATAGAAAAGCGGTTTTAATATTTATTTATTTAATATCCTAGTTATAGGTAGCTACTAGGGTAAAGATAACTTTATAGTTTATTAATTTAATTACCGGTTTCGTAGTAGTCGAGATCTTTATATTATTCGAAACCCTATATTACCTAGTATACTTTATACTATAGGATCTCCTCTACTTTTAGGCCCCGTTTAAAAATGAATATTTATTTATTAATAAAAGTTTTCCTTATAGCTAGGACATTAACTAGCGACTATATATTATTTTAAATAAATAATTTTAGCTCCTCTTTTATCGTTAGTTATTATTCGGCTTTACGACTACCCCTAATAACTTTATTATAGGTTTTAAGTTTATAGGGCTTATTATTAGTAACCTAAAAAAATAATATAAATAAACTAAATAGATCTAGCGATAGTAATTAATATTTTAATAAATCGAGATTAGGAAAATCCCTTATAACTCGATTAATAGATTAAATTTATATAGTTATAGTTAGGGAGCTACCGGCTAGTATATTATTAGAAGAGGGAATACTAGAAAGAGTAAAAGATAACGGAGTATTAAAGGTACTAGAAGAAGACGGATTTAATATAAACGCCTTATTATCCTAAATAGTATTAATAATAATAGATTTATTCTACTCCTCTTTTAGAGCTATATATTATTAATATTCAATAAGAGAATCAAGAGTTAATAGGTTATTATTCTAATTAAAGATTTATTAAAGGCGCTTTTCTTAAATATAATAAAAATTTAAACGGATTATTTTCTTTATTATTAGGTTTTATAACCGGAAGATATAGTTCCCCTTATATCTTATAAAAAAGTATTATATATTTTTATTAAAAAGTTTTTTCTATTTCTGATTTATAGCCTAGGTTATTAAACCGATAATATATAAATAAAAGAGGTCCGGGCGTAGGCCTAAGAATATTTTAATCGGCGAGAGAGGTAGCCTAATAACGAGTTTATAGGCGATAAAATAAACGATTATTTAAACGAGTTTAAATTATAAACTATATAGGAGGCCGGAGTTAATAATTAAGGGATAAAGCCTAGTTATTATAATATAACTAAAACGCTCCGATTTACCGTTTTACTAGGGATGTCTAGGTATTATAGATTTATATATAATCTCTTTATCTTTTAGGTAGTTTTAAAACTCCTTAAAGATATATTCGTTATTATTATTAATACGTAAACGATAGATCTTCCGGTCGCTACGTTTATATTTAGTTTTAAATTATTTAAATAACCCGAATATTTGGCTTTTAAGTATTAGTAGGTTAATTTCGGTATATTTAATCTTATTATATCTTTAGGTTACGAAGTACCTATAGTCTTTAAACCCGATAAGAATTAACGGGCTAACTAGGTTATTATAAATAAAATTTAATAAATACTTTCTCGGTTAATATTCGCTTTTATATAAGGCCGATTATTAATAACCTATTATATAGCTCTTATAGGTATAATTATTATTAAGTTTATAAATAAAATCGACCCCTAAGGCGATTAAAGCTAATTTAGTAATATTTTATTACCTTATATAACCTATACGGGTATACTAGTATTATTTTATAAAGGCGCGAGGAATATTATAAGTATTTAGAGCTATTAACGGTTATTATAAATTTAGAGCGAATAGCCTATATATATAGTAGGCTATAAAAATAGCGCCTTAGATAAATATTTAGCCCTTTAATTTAGAAAGGTTAAATTTCGCTCCTATATCTAAAAGGTAGGTTATAGATAATAAATTTATCTTTATATTAAATATATATAATATACCCGATATAAAAAGGGTACGCTTAGTATTATTAATATTATATTAAAGTTTAATAATTTTAATATTATATAGAGTCGATATATAGTCTCTAATTCCTTTGACTTATAGACTAGAATAAGGCCGTATACCGATAAAGTTATACTAGTTCATAACCGAGCTTCGGGTATATCCGTTATTAATAATATATAAATAAAAGATATTTATCTTTAAGGTAGTTATTATTAATATTAATATACCCCGAATTAAGTAATCGTCGGGCGGTTCTTCCAAGTAGGCTAGGTTATTTATAAAATAAATAAAGTTATCCTCCTTTATCTTAAATAGCTTTCGATTTTTATTAATTAAATAGGCCGTCTTTTCAGATTCTATCTTAAATTTATCGGGCTTTTATTCCGGATATAAGCGCTAGTATTTAGTTTTAGGGTACTAGTATTTCTTCCCTAATTCCTTATAAGAGTTATTTATCTCGCGAGGCTTAATAGGTTTATTTCCTCTTTATTAAAATCGATTTTTAGTTATAACTATTACAACTAAAGTTTTTTATATAAATATTCGTTTTTCTTTATTTATAATAACTAGGGCTACCTCCTTAAAGGTATATATACTAGTATTATAAAAGGTATAGAATTATATATATAATATTTAGAATATAGTATAGAGATCCCTTAACCTTATAAGGTAAAGTTAAATTAAGTATATTTAAAATAACTTAAGCGATACTTTAAAATTAATAATTATAATATCCGTTTACTAAAATTATTTAGTATAGTCGGTTATATCCTTAATAATATTATTACCTAAGGATATAATATATAATTAGTATATTAACTCGGTATAAATACTAAAGCCTTTAGGTTTAAAGTTTTTTATAACTCGATCTAGGATTTCGTTTAATTAAGTTAAATCTTTAATATTTTAACGGCCGGTGTATCCGAGTCGGTTTTAGATAACTATATATACTTTCGTATTAATTACGGAGCTTAGATTTTCCGGCCGGAGGTTATTAAAGATAAGGAAATCGGTAATACCCTTAAGTTATTTAGGGTACTACTTTAGGGTATCGAGGATTATAATTAATATAAAAGGGAAACTACCGGTAGAAACCGACGGGGTTATTATATCTACTATAATAATAATATACCTAAGGATTTAGGGGACGATAATATTAAGGACAAATCAAATAATAAAGATAAGAATAATAAGGATAAGGATAGTATTATAGATATTTTAGATTTAGTTCTAACTCTAAGGCCAAAAAGTTTGGTATTATTTAATAATTTAAATAACTTAATATTAGTACCTAAATTAGAGTCTTCCGATAAAGGGTCTTCGGGGTCTTAATAGTCGTTATTACGATCGTTATTATTATCGAAAATAATAGGATTAACCCTAAGGTATTAAATAAGATAAGGGAAATATATATATATAGAATAACGATAGACTTTAATAATTAAGTTAAGATAAAAGACTAGATAAAGACTAGATAAGTTAGGATAAATTTAATATAATTTAGATATAAGACTTACTATCTTATTAATAGCGGGACTTATAATTATTATATAGGCGTTTATCTCTAAAGATAACGACTATTAATAACGAATAGTTACGGGGAAATAATATAACTAATAGAGTTAAGACCCTAAATAGCCGGTTTACTACTAGATATAAATCTCTTCTAAATACTCCTAACGTAATTAATAATATTAACGCCTTAAATAGTTATTTTTCGGCTGAATATAAATATGTTCTAGACACTCCTAGTGTAATAATAACGATAAACTATTAGGATTAATAGGATAGATAGGATCTATAGGGATCGATAATAAATCTAAGAAATAAAGAACTTTTAAGGCTTAAAAGGAGGTTGTTTATAAATAATCTTTAACGAAGTCGGAGGTAACTTTATAGAATTAAGAGGTAGGAGCTAGTAGAGAGTACCGTTAATATTAATAAGTTTAATATAGGCCCTACTTTAATAAAAATAATATTTAGATAATTAGTACTATTATAGTTAATAATAGTAAATCTTTATATAATATTAGTATTCTTCTTAGAAATAGGCGTTATTCTAGGGGCTAGTTAGTAGGTAAAGTCCTAATTAATTATAAAGATAATAAATCATGATTTAGCCTATTCGTCCTAACTTCTTACTAGATTTTATATTATATACCCCGACGACCGGTAATTATTATCTAATAAGCTTACTTATTATTTAAAAGTTATAGTATATCGTATATAATAATATAATAGTCGTTAAGCTCCGTAGGAGTAAATTAGACTATAAATACCACTATTAATTATACTATAAATAGGTAGGTATACTAGTTAGATATAAAGTATCTATACCCTAGAATAGTCGTTATACGACTCGGGCTTATAACCTATTAGAATTATAGAAGAATACTTGATTATTTTATAGAACTATAGGAATACGTAAAATTATATATTATAAAGAATCTATATACAGATCTTAGATTACGTGACTACGTCACGTGATATACTAAGCCTTAGTATATTTTAATAATAAAAAGTACCTAGGAGGATATAATCGAATATATTTATAAAGTTATAAAAGTACATTATAGAATTAACGCCTATTAAATAATAAAGGATATTATCGTCGTTATAAAGGTTTAGGATATATTAAAGAAGTTCTTTCGCCTCTAAAATTCCGGTATTTTTATTAAAGCGATTCGTGACTTTAATAACCTTAAATATAATAAATATATAAATATTATCGAATATACTAGTAAGTTCCGTAAAATCGATACTAAATTAAAGAATTTGAATTATATATTATTTAATATATTTTTAATTAATACCTACTTTTAGAATTTAAATATTAAGTTTAATACCTTTTAAAGTACGTTTACCTAGATATATATTATCTTTATTATAAATAATACTTAAAATATTACCCTCGATAAATTATCGCTCGTTATTATAAATGAAGAAATTTATATAAAGGCTATTAAAGCGACGCCGGGATATACTATAATAATAACTAAATCGGTAAACTTTATAAATATATAAAAGAGATTATTTATTATTCCTACTATAAGAAAGATAGTTATAATTATATTATTTACCGCGATAAATATTTTATAATAATAAAGGCCTAGTTAGAGTAAAAGAAAACTTAGAGTTAAAGGGGTAATAATATTAACAAAGATAATAATTATAATTAGGGTTAAGGGGGTAGACGTAGTTATAATAATAAGAAATAACGAGTTAATATAGATATTATCTTTAAAGAAGAGTTACCGATATATTTAAATATTAGAATAATAGTCGTTAATAAAGGTAATCGATCCTATATATTTCTTTTTAATACCGCTTATAATCGTTATATCGTTAACGATTATTTTTATTTCGGCGACGATTATATTAATATTCTAAATACCCCTATTATAGGTATTAATAAATGTAACCTAATCTCGGTAAAGCGAGGGACTATTATTATTTATATAATTAATATTAATCATTAGGTTAATATATATTTAACTAATATATTTTATATCTCTAGTATATAGTCGAACTTTATTTTTAAATTTAATTAATTAATCGGAGTTAAAATTATTAAAATTATATTTATAAATATTATTATTAATTATAAAGACTTTAACTTCTATTTTACGTCCTATAATAAAGTATTTATATTCAATACCTAAATACGTCCTACTATAAATTTTATTACGATTATAATTTTATTTTAGATTCTTTTTAGGCTAAAAATATATATATATACTACTTTTCAAGTCTCTTTTAATTTAAAATTATAATATTACCGGTTAGGTTATTTAGAGTAATAAAATTTAAAGAAGTTAAAAATAATAATTATAAATATTAATTTAAATAAATTAATACCGGCGGATTATACTTATACCTTATATATTTAATCGCGAATAAAAAGGGTATTATATACGTATCTTATTACCCCGGGTAAATACCCGTATAAGTATATCAATGGTAATCTTATCGTCTTTATCGATAATAAAAGAGTATTTTTAGGAGAAGCTTATAACGGCGCCCGCTACTTTAAGATTATATTTTATAATTTTATTAAGGAGTTTTACGTCGTTATCTTTATATATAAAAATGATTTTCTTTTTATATTTAAAATTTATACTACTAATCGCGAGCGACCTATATAATAAATTAAATATTATTATATTAATAACGGAGGAGAATTTAACTTTAAGATATTTATAACTTATTAAGAAAAAAAGGGGATTTCATTTAAATATATTATTTATAATACTTTATAAATTAATAATATTATTAAGCGCTTAGGCTAAAGCCTAGATTATAAAGTATATACTATACTCCTTAAAAATGGTATAAAGAAGAAGTATTAATCGGAATTTATTCTTATAGTTAATTACGTCCGTAATCGATCCCCGAATTTAATATTAAGATAATATTATTCGAAAAAGTTAATAATATTAAGTCTAACCTTCGCTATCTAAGAACCCTCGGTTCTAAAGTATAAATCTATATTAATAGTATTATTACTAAAATAAGGTATCTTAAATCTTATACCGTTAAATATAAACTAGTCGAGTATAAGAATAATACGATCTACCGTCTTATTAATAAAAAAGGCGAGTTTACATAGTCGGGTAATATTTATTTTATTAAACGGATACCTTAAATATATTTAAATTATAACGGAAATATAATATAACGGCCTTTAGTTTTATTTAGTTATTAAAGCGGGCGGTTATCGAAGCCGATTCCGGTAGTAATTATAACAAGGATAAAAGCTCGTTTATATATTTAGAGTTATTTATATTAGATAGATAACCCCTTAAAAGCGATAATAATAATAATATTAATAATAATAATACCCCGTAGCTTTATTTATTATAAACCCGTTTATTATAACTTAATTTATAGAGTAACCGGTAATCGAGTTATTTATTAAGGCCCTACGAGATTATCCCGAATTATATATATTTTTAATTATACCTCGATACGAATCCCCCGATCTAATCGCTTTACCTTATATACTTTTTTAACTCTCGTTATACGCGCCGAAATATAGGAGCCGAAGATATATAAAGAGGCTATAACCGATAACTATAATAAAATGAATTAATAATTAGTAATATAGGATAAATTCGATTCTTTAATTGAGAATAATGTATAGATACTGGCCTTTATACTTATAGGGCGTAAAGTACTACGCGGTAAATAAGTTTATAAATTAAAGTATAGTATCGTAGATAAAATATTATATTATAAAGTATATTAGGTAGTACGTAGTTTCGAATAATAAAAAGGCCTAATTTATAATAAGACTTTCGTCTTTATAATAAAGCCTATAAGTTATAAAATTATTTTTACTCTCGCTACTACTTTAGATTAGGATCTTAAATAAATAGATATTAAAACTACTTTCTTATATAACGCGATATAGGAAGAAATTTATATCGAATAATTTATTAAATTTCTTGCCGGTGGCTTTAGAGTATATATAGTCTATCGTTTTAATAAAACTTATTATAAACTAAAATAATCGCCTCGAGTATAATTTAAGATATTATTTATCTTCTTAAAAACCTTAAGCTTTCGCGCTCTTATTTTTAATAAAAGCGTTTTTATCGGCGCTAAGGATCGAGTTATTATCGCCGTTTATATAAACGACCTATTTATTACTAACTACGATAGTATTATTATTCGTAATATTAAAGACGCCTTTTTTTTAATAATTTTAGATAAGCGACCTGAGGTCTTATTTTTATTATTTTAATATATCGGTATTATAGGATAAACTAAATAAGATCCTCCGATTAAATTAATATATTTATATTAAAAAGATATTAAAGGAGTTCGGTATATAAAATACCTACCTAATTACTACCCCTATAAATACCGAAAAACTTTATATAGTAGACGAGGACTTCCTCGCTCCTAATAATTCCCGTATTTAATATTGATCCGTTATTAGTTCTTTTATATACGTTATACTAGGTATAAGGCCCGATATTATATATATTATATCCGTTATTAACCGTTATAACTTTAATCTAGATAAATCTTTTTAGAAGGTCGTTAAATATTTTTTTTAGTATTTTAAAAGGATCGCCTATTAATAGCTAGTATTTCGCTACTCTATATTTCCTTTTACGGGGTATATTAATGTTAATTAAATAAACGATTTTAATACCCGATATTTAACTTCGGGATATATTTTTAATATTAGAAATAAAATTATTAATTAGTTTTCTAAATAATAGTCTATTATTATTAATATACTAGTTAGATATAGGTTATTAAAGAGGTTATTTAGCTTTAGAGATTATTACGGGAGTTAGATATTATTATAAAAAACTTTATTACTAAAGTAATAATACTTTATTACGATAACTAAAGTATTATAATATTAGTTAAAAACCCCTAGTTTTATATTATTTAAGTATAATTCGTACGCGAGAAAATTAAATCTAATGAAATTAAGCTAGAATATATACCTACTAATAAATAAATAATTAACGGGTTAATTAAGGCCTTTAGTAAAGATAAATTCGTTATATTTCATAAAATTTTCGGCCTAGAAAGTTCTTTATAAAACCTACGATATCGCTAATTATACTCCCTAATTATAAAAATAATAAGAGCCGTTTTTTATCTTAATAAGAGTTATTATTATAATATAATACCCGCCTAGTACGGTTTTATATTGAATATTAAGGTTCTTCGGGTAATCTATAATATTAAATTTTATTTTTTAGCCCCGTATCGGGGGCTAGTATATTTATTATATTTTAGTATACTCCCTATAATGATTCGATCTAAAATTTTAATATATTATTTTATTTTATTACTTTTAAAGCTTATATCGCCCTTAAGTTAAATTAATTTAACCGCGGGTTTCGATCGTAATAACCATTATAATTAATATCGAATATTAAACGCCGTAAATATTATTTACGCCCGACGTATTTTTTCTTTAGTCTTTATATTACTACCTACGAACTAAAATAATTCTTTATATATACGTAGTTATATATTAATAATTATATGTATCTTAACCCTATTTATTTTCCTACTAATAAAGAATAGAGTAACTAGGTTAAAGACTACCCCGAACCTAATATTATTAATTTATATAACGATTTATAGAAGCGCCTAAAGTCTTTAGCGCTGAATGAGCTAGCTTTATTTAATAATTAAAATATTAATTAAATCGCTCGACCCTATTATAAATAATTTAAATAGTATTATTAGGGTATAATTATTATTCGAGAGCCCCCTAATATTTATATAATTATTTATAACTACGACGCGGATATATTTTAAGACTTTAGTAAGTTACGGTATTATAACCTAATATTTATATAATATAAATTTATTAAATACGCCGAAACCACTAGACGTTACCGTATTAAGAGTATATAATTTAGTAACGCCGACGTCCCTAGAGACCTCAGTTAATACGTACGCCTAATAATTTAAAAAATCGATATTATAATCTTTATCCTAGACCTCCTCTTTTAGGGTTTTAATAATTAGCGGTTACGCGGCTTTTAATATATTATACGTTAATAACGCCTATATTAAAGTATTTATAATATTATATACACTCTTTAGGCGAATTTATAATATCGTTTATATCTTTCCCTTATTAAGGTAGCCCCTATAGTATTTTATATAATTATCTCGTAGTATCTTATTCGCCCCTATATATTCTACGCCTATATTTCTATAGGTTTTTAGTATATATTTATTAAATATTAAATAAAGTTTTTAAAAAGCCGCCTTTTATTAAAAAACGGAATTTTTATTAAGTAATAATAGATTTATTTATTTTACTTTAATTACCCGGTATTTAAATAAAAGAGGGATTTTATACTATTATATTTAGGTTTACTTTATTATTATAACCCGGCGTTTAGTTTATTCCTACGACCCGGCGTTTAACCTTAATATACTATAAAGTAAAATAAATAACTTATTTTACCCTTTAGCGTTACTATATTAAATCGATACTACGATCGAGTAAGAGTATCGAAATAAAAGCTACTTTTAATTAGCCGCGCGTATAGCCTTAATAACCCTTATAGTTAGTCGCTCTAGTATCTCTATATAATAATAATATAAGTATTATCTACCTTATATTTTAATAATTTATTACTATAATATTTATTATATAAACTATTATTTTACCGATTTATAAGGACGTTCTAAAATATATAATAACGTTTTCTATATTATTAATAAGAAGAGATTATTTATTATTTTAAATATACCGGCCCTAAAAAGGGAAAGAATTTAATTAAATCTTAATATACGTATTTAGCGATTCGGTATTATTAAGGGTATATTTTATTTAGAAAATTTTAAATACTTCGTTAAGTCTTTAAGGTCTTAGCTAGTAATTTATATATTAATATATATAAAAATATTTATTTTGAATAAATAGTTAGTATTGAGATACCTATTAAAGACTTATTAATATTAATTATAAGTTATAATTAACTACATTAATATTTAAAACGAAATAAGGAGAAAATAACCTCTTAGCGCGAAACGGAGTTAGATACCAAGAACCCTAAGAGTTTTAAGGGTACGAAATCAGTTAAGATAAAAGAAAATAAGGATAGTAGAGATAAAACCTAAAATACTAGGGTAGAAAATAGACGTAGGCCATTAGCGCGTTCTAACGCGACGAAGATATCGTAATAAGTAAAGGGGACTAGTAATTAAACGGGAGAGTATAAAAAAAGTATAAAAACATTAAAAGAATTAATAATAACTATAATAAAAGTTATAAAAGTTATAGAGTATAAGGAGGTATAATAGATAATATATCGTAGATTATAACTAATATAGATTATACTAGGAATAATCTTTAATTATATATAAAAATCGGTAGAAGAATATAGACTTTAGGAGGCCTGAATAAAATCGCTAAAATAAAAGATTTAAAGATTTAAGGCGAGGAGTATACCTACGCTACTAGTATAAAGTTAAATTAATATTACCCGTAGAAATATATTTATCTTATTAAGGTATATAGCCGAAACGAACCCCCCTCCCCTTATAGTAGCGACTAGCGCGAAAACGAAGTAGTTAATAATTAAAATAAATAATATTAAGGCTAGAGGATAATTTAGGAAGGTAATTAATTTTTAATTAATTAAAATATTCTAGAATAAAGTCTATTTAAACATAAAGTCGATTATCGGAGTAAAGTAAATAATAAAAGGAGACTTTATTTTATATTATATAATAATAGAGGTAAGATAAAAGTTAGAGAAAATAATTAATTAAATAAAAAATATTAACCCCTCCGCGAGAGTACTAAAATAAACCTATATAATAATAATATATAGTATAAAGAAAAAGGCCGGCGATATAAATAATTAAAAAGCGGTAATTAAAATATTATAAAAAGATAATTATGAACTATACCCGGGATTAAATATCGTAAATATAAAATAATTAGAATTCGTTTTTAAACTAGACGAATATAGTCGTAAAAAGAAATATTTAATACTCCTTTTTAAAATCCCGGACCTAGATATAATAATAGACTAGTAACGGACGGGTTCTTAAAAAGCGAATAATTATTATTATATAAAAGGTAGGAGAGAATAAATAACCCGAGGTAGTATTTTAATTACTAGGGGTATAATTATATAGCCCTAGTTTATAAGAACTAGCCTAAATACGGGATATATATAGAACTATATTAATTATACGAATATAGTATTAAAAGCCCGAAGGAAAAATACTACGCGGTTTATTTTAGACGTTATAAATCCTAGAGTAAAATATACCTAATTAAATAAAGAGAGATATACCGAATCTAATAAAGATTAAAGAATAAATTTAGGTAGTTCGCGGTATTATTAAAAATAATACTCTTAAGCTCCTAGATATAGTTAATTAATAATGAGTTTATAATAATACTAGGTAAAGGTATAAAGAAGAGGAAAATAATAACGGATATAATTAATAAAGTTTAAGATATTATTATTATATTTAGGAAGACGGGGAGGCCGAGATAAAATAATAAACTAATAATAATTAATTAACTAATTAATTTATATACCTATTCTAGTAAAACTACTTTATTAATAAAGGAGTTCCGCTAATATTTTCTTAATAGGGTTATTAGCGGCGCCTACTAGCCGCTAAAGAAACCTCGTCGGTTAAAAACTCTAATTTATTAATAACTTATTTCCTCTTTTTATTAGTTAGTAGCCGATAATTATAATTATTTTAAAATATTATTTATCCTTCCCTCCGTTTCTTTTTTATTTTAGGTTTTTTTATTTTATTTATTTATTTCGTAGGCTTATAGGCCGCTTTATTATAAATTTATTAAATAATCGATATCTATAATTATCCGGCCGGCGGCTTCTTCTTTTTCTTCCTTTTCTTTATAGATTTAAATATATCGCTAGGTCTTCGTAATAATTTAGATTATATTAATTATTCTTTAATAAAAAAGAATTAGCCGAGTTATCCCGTTTTTATTATTTACCGCGTAGTTATATATATATTTTAGACCTATAATAATATCTTCTTAAAATTATATATATTTATTTATTCTATTAACTCCGTTTTATCCCTAACTAGTTCCGGGTAAAATAGTAATATATACTTTATACTTTATTTCCTTTATTTATACGGGTAATTAATACTATAGATTATAAATATCTTCATTCGGTATAAAAATTAAATTAAATTAATTAAATTAAATTTTAATTATATTATTATAAAGTTTTTAGTCTTTTTCAATTAATTATAATAATCGAACTAGTCCCGAATAAATCCTTTTTTTAAACCGGGTTAATGATTTATTTAAAAATCGTTATTTTATAACTCCTTTATTTATTTAGTTATTATTAGCGGGCCTAGTTTTTTACCCTTTAATCGATAACTTTAATATTTTAGTATTCTTTAATATCTTCGATTAAGTTTATCTAGTCTTTTCTCCTCTTTATAATTATAATTATTTTATATTATTCTTTAAATCCTAAGGCGCGAAGCGCCTAGGCTTTTTTTTATTATCGGTATTAGAGATACTTATTATTATTTACCTCCTCTACGCTAAAGTTTATTCTAGATCCGCGTATTTTTTATAGTTATAATTAAATAGGTCCCCCGATTTATTTAATATTATATTACTAGGCGGTTTAACTAGAGATTAATTAATATAATTACTAATTTAACTTTAAATATTAGAATTAGTATCGGTAAATCTTAAAAACTCCTACTAAAACCTAAATTACCGCCCGCGCGGATAGGGCTGGCAGTGTCCTGTTAGTAACTTTTCTAAATAAAAATTATTAATAGGACGTTACTAATAGCCTTAATTTACGGATAAAGCTACTAGCGTCCTATTAGTAGGTTTAGTAAATTAAAGATCCGGGTAAATTATTTTTAATAAATTTAATAACTCTAGGTTAATTTTAGCCGGATTAGTAACTTTAGTAACTTATATATATCGTTAATATACTAATAATAGCTCAGCCCTATAATAGGGCTGAAATAAATAAAGTTTTATAATCGATATTATTAACGATAGCGACTCTTAGCGACGATTATTAACGCTAGCGACCTACCGGGCCCGGAATAATAAATTTTAATCAAAGTTCTCGCGGGGGCGTTACCTAAATATATCTAAAGAATATATATATATAAATACTATAATATATCGTATACTTTACGTATACCTTAGCGTATACTATGATTATATATACTATAGGGGGCTTTTGTCTAATGTTTTAAAGGGCTACTACGGGGGGCGTATATTGTATACTATTTAGGATCCCTTTACACATACTATTCGTATACTATTTAATAGTATACGCAAGCTGCGCACGCCATTGCGTATATTATAGGGTATACTATGGCCTATACTATAACCCATACTATAACGTATACTAATACGTATATAAATACGTATACTATAGGGTATATAATGGGCCTATTCGTCTAATATTTAAATTACTAATAATTTATCGAGTTACTAAACCTATTAATAGTAAATACTATTTATTAATGAGACCCTGCCCGGACCCCTAATTTACTAATCCTACTAAACCTCGGGTCGGTATTTAATATAAAGTTTTAATATAAACCCGTAGACGGCTTTCTAATAGGGCTAATAATATTTAGAGTATATTAATATTTACTTTTAAGATTTACTAATAAAAGTAATTTTAAATACTCTTAAAACCGTTTTAAAATAGTTATTTTAAATAATTATTAATATCTTTATATATCCCTTTATAGCCTCCGTCGTTTTTTTTAATTAATATTATATCGGAGCCGTAAACGTTAATATTAGTCTAATTATTATATTATATATTATTTTATACTTCGCGAAGGTAGCGCCTTATATCGAATTAATTAGTTATTTTATTATAATATTATATCTTTTTATATTTACTCGAATTCCGTTACTATTAACTTATAATCGGAGTTATAGTATAGGTCTTTATTAATTATAAAGTTATTTATAGCCTAATACGCTCCTCTTATAAAAAATAATAAATTAATTATACTTTTATATCCTTGGGCTTTTTATATAACGGATATTTTTTATAACCCTAATTTTATTTCCCTTAACTTTATTATTCCTAAGAGATAATTAATTATAATATACTAGTAATATATATATCGCCTAGTATTATTCTAGTTAGGGTAATAAAGGTTAAAATTCTTTAAAAATATATATTCGTTTTCCTCCGCTAATACTTTTTCTAGTAATAATAATATTAACGGATTATCGGTCGAGGTATACTATATTAATAATAAATTATATATATTCTAGATTTATACCTCTTTATAATAAAGGATTCCTCGATTAATAACCTCCTTCTTTTTAACTTTATTTAATTAAGATTTCTTTTTATTTCTTTATTTTTTTAATATAATCCTTACAAAGTATAGGTCGCCTTTATAATAAATTAACTCCTAGTTATATATATCGATTCTTTTATTTATATAAAAGTATATATAGGTCTCTAGGCCTCCATTATATACTAAATAGAAATAATTAATATTATTATTATATAATATTTAGGTAATAGGGTTCTAACTAGGTTTCTAAATAACTATAATATCGATATTTTTAATTTACTCGTTTTAAAGTAACTCTATTATTAACTTCGATTCCTTCTTAATATTATACTATACGACTATTAATAATAATACCTAGGTAAATAGTTCTTTAAGTCCTAAATAATTTCTTAATAATAATATTCGATTAATCAGATAAAAATCGGCTAGAATTAATACTACTAAATAACTAAGAAATAAACGAGGAATTTATAGATATAATATTAATATAAAATAAATTATAGTACTTAATTTAAAATTATATAATATAATATTTAAAAAGAATCGAAGTTAATAATAAGATTATTTTAAAATAAATAAATTAAAGATATTGATATTTTAATTATTTAAAAATATAGTTAAAACCCTACTACCTAGGAGCTATATAATAATAGTATTAATTATTTCTACCTAGTATATAAGGGAGGCCTAAAGACCCGTATATACTTTTATATAAATAAAAGAATCGATATAAATAACTAGGAGCCAGTTTATTATAAAGGCGATTTATACTTTATAAAAATTATATCAAAAAACGAAGAAATAAAAAGGAATCTCGGTCGGATAAAATTAAAGAGGAGGATATTATTAGTCGAAAAATCCTTTATTATAAAGAAGTATAAATCTATAATATATATAACCTATTATTAATATAGTATACCTCGATTAATAATTCGTTAATATTATTATTATTAGAGGAAGCGCTAGCGGAGGAAGGCGAATATTTTTTTTAAAAGATTTTAACCTTTATTATCTTAACTAGAATAATATTAAATAATATATATATTATACTATAATTAATTATCCTTTAAGAATAATAAAGTCGAGGGAAATAAAATTAAAATTATTAAAATCTTTATTATATAAAAAGCCTAAGGATATAAAAGTATAATCGATTTATTATTTTTTATAAAAGAAGTATATTAAGTTATAAATAACTTTATAATTTATAAAGATTTATATTATAACTCCGATTATAAATTAATGATAATAGAATTCGAGTAAATATAAAAAAGGGTAATATTATATATTCGTTATACTTAAAAGAAGATTAAAAATAATATTATTTAAAAGGAAATATAATAAGGCGTAAGGTCCCTTTATTAAATATTAAAGAAACTAAGATTTAAAAGTAAAGAAGATATCGATTAATATTTAAATAAGATAATAGGAGGCTTTTAAGAAATTATCGAGTTTATAATTTTATAGGCCTATTTATATTAAAAAACTAAATCTTATTAAAACTCCCGTTATATTAATATTATATTAAAGGTAAAGGAATATATAAAAGAGTATAAATAAAATCGAAATATTTAAATAAAAAAGGCCCGAGATATAATAAATAATAAAAGAATATATATAATTCGAAGAATAAAAATATTCTTTTAATAAAAAAGTATATATAAAGTCTCGTTAAAACCGGCGGGAGTATAAAAGCTCGCGAGATAAAGAAAGAAAAGAAATAACTATTTTAAAAAGTTTCTTTAATTCCTAATTATTAAAGATAATAAAGGAGGAAAAATTAAAGATTTTAAAAATAAAATAATTTTTTTATAAAGAGTATTATTACCCTCTTTACCGACGGTAAATTTAAATAATATCGACGGAATAAAATACTTAAAGCCCGTTAAAATAAACTAAGAAATAACTAAGATAAAAATATATAAAATAATATAATACCTAGCTACCGATAAAGTATTAAAAATAACTAGAATCCCGAATTAATTCTTAAAAACTATAATAAAAACGGGAGTAATAAATATTATTATTTATTTATTCTAGGTCTACCTTAAATAAAAATATTACCCGAGGTACTTTAAAGAGGCTAATATAATAATCTTTAAAAAACTAAAAAAGCGATTATTTAAAACTAAAATTATATAAATTTATTATACTCTCTAATATATTTAATAAAGCGCTAGAAATAATTATCTCTAGAAGGTTAAATAATATAGCGGAGGAGTATAAATTATTATTACTATAATAAATAAGGGCTAGATAAAAGCGTTTAATAAAAACCGCGTTAAAGACTCTTATAAATATAATATATATTATATAGAATTATAATAAAAACGGGAGAGGAAAAATAATAAACCTATTATTACTAGATATAACGGGAGCGTTTAATAATATTATATATAAAAGGTTATTATACGATTTATAAATAAAAAGTATACCTAGCCTAATTATTAACTACCTTAGGGTCGCTTTTATATCTTACGACTATATTATAACTCTCTATTAATTAGTAGATAGTAGTTTGAAAAATTAATAGGTGGAACCTATGTGAATCTAATTAAAATACGTAGTCAGTATACTGTTAACAGGCTTTTAACGTATATTGATAGTAAATTTCGATTAATGATATGGAACTATAAGTTATATCGCACTACTTGTTAATAGGCCGTTAATAAATATTTATGAGAGAAGTTATTCTCTCCTTAGTAAAGCGAGTAGGTTTTAGTACTATAGTTTTCAGTAGCGCGGTTTACCCATATAGCTCTAGTATACTGTTCTAGTCGTATGGTTTTAGTAGTCTAGTTTCGAAAATAAGTTTTGGGCATCCATAGTATAGGTCTTAGTAGTGTGATTTTTAAGTATACGTCTTTTGCAGCGGTTTTCATAATACTATCAGTTCCTATTATATTTGTAGCAGTGTAGTTTAGCCCTAGTAGCAGCGCTATCTTAATTGTAAAATCTTGGGAAGTACGGTTTCGAGAATATTATATTAGGAGTAAGGTCTCGAGAATACTATATTAGGAGTACTATTATAGGAGTACTATTCTAGTAGTGTAGGTATAAGAGAATACTATTAGTACCTAGTGAATCTTTAGTAGTGCGTTAGTAAAAAGGTATCTTAGTAATAGGATTAGAAGAATACTATTAGTACCTAGAACGGTTTTAGTAGTAGATCTTCATTCGCGTATCATTAGCGCTATAAATTACTATATTTTCAGTACTATATTTCTATTACTCTACCTTAGTATCCTAGTTTAGTATTAGTACTCCTTCTCAGAATTAGCTTAATACTATCTCTTGAGCTCGATACTTTTAGTATTCTATCCAATAAAGCACCAGCTTAGTATAATCAAAATCTATAAATAAATTTCCACACTATATTATCGGTATAAAACTTTAGTACTATCCTTTAGTACTATACTTTAGTTATATACTTCAGCGCTATATCATCGTTAGTAGTAGATAACAGGTTATGATAGATACTAAATATAATTAATTCAACTTACTAATGGGGTATAATACAAACATAGTATAGAAAGCCTATAAAGTAAATCCTAGACACCCAAATTCTAACTCTTAATTATATATAAGTAAATAGTATATTAACTCGTAAACATATTTATATAAAGGGGTATTATCTACTCGCAAAATATATAAATTAAATTATACTCATCTAGGAGCGAGAGCTCTAATAGCTCCAAGACTAGAAGTATAATAGTCTATAATACACGGAGTTTATAATGTAATAAAGCTTATTTCGACCTTTGCGCCAACTGCGATTTAGAAGGGCGCGATTAATTTTCGATTATAGGTAGTAGAGGTGTGCTAGTAAAAAAATACTCGTTATCCTCGTCTAGATCGGGGATTAAGTCCCTAGTATCGCCGCTACGGCGGCGGCCTTTAGGCGTAACGCGTACCAGCTTCGTAGAATTATACTAGTATTTTAGAGACTTAACTATTTTATTAAACTAAAATAATAATTTATCTCAAGTATAAGGCGATTTAGTAAATACATTTAGGTTAGCCTTCTAGTCGATATATAACTTAACTTTAACCGTAAATATCGTGAAAACGGCTAGTAGTATAGTCAGCGATAATTACTAGATAATCGGAAAATAAAAAATATAAATACTTAAAATAGTAGTGCTAATACTCATCTTTATTAGTCTCTAAAATATCTATATATTACCTCGCGAAGTTAAAGATATAGTTAAAATTAGACGGAGAGTAATAGGCTTTAAAGATATTAGTTAACGTCTTAGTATTATAATATTACCTAATTAGTCCTATAGTATCCTTCTCGGTCCACTCTTTGACTTTATCCTTAGATATATTAGTGATTAATAAGGATAAATAGAGAGTAACTTATAATTATAGAATTCACCGACCTCGACTTCTAGTTTAAAGTATTCCATAATAATTAAGATATTAAGGTAATTTATTCTTATTCTTTAACACCTAGATCATCGCTCTATATTTATTTAATTAACCGTTTATACGGTTAAGTATTAAATCGGTGAAGTATCTCTAAATATTAAATTTCTTAGAGATCTACTAGACTAGCTTTAATATTTATAGAGTATTTAGAACTTCTATTTTCAATCCCTATAGCGATATTATTAACTCGTTTTTCCCTTATATATTAGGTCGTCCTAGATTTCGATTTTGATTTAGATACTTTTATAATAGCCGCCGCCTATAATACTCTATCTAATTCCGAGTTATAGTTATTATCGATTTCTTTATCTTCGGCCCCGTTCTAATCCTTATCCTAATCTTAACTATCCTAGTCTAACCCGTTATTATATACGGGATTCTCTACTTTATTATTACTACTTAACTATTATAGTCTAGCCTCAGCTTTATTAGTATTTAAATTATCTACTTTATTATCTCTTACGGTCCTAAAGCTCTAGAATACGGATTAGTATTAAATAGAAACAGAGTATCCTATATAGAGAATCATGGATAGAGAAAGTTTACGGTTTTAATCGTTCTTAAGCCTCCTCCTTTAGACCTAGAGCGACTCCTAGCTTCGCTAGTACTACGTCGTCGAGATAGACGTAAATTAGGCGTTAGCGTTCTATCTAGTATCTTTCGTTTTTTAATAGGCTAGGAATCCGGTATAGGCTTAATATAACGTAGGGTAGCTAGCTTAGGCTGGCTTCTAGGCTAGTTTTACGTACTTTTCAACAAGGGCTTTTTCTACTTTATTATAGTTATATGAAAGTGAGGTAGATAAAGAAGTTAATTAATACGTCTAGTATAGGTTAAAGGCCTTGTTTAATACCTTGGAGAAAGGAACGGCGGGGATTTTAGGCGGGGAACTCGAAGCTAGCCTTAACCCTATAAAACTAATTAACTCTACCGAACTTGGTATTTTTTCCCCATTACTAGCTATAAGATCGAATATCTATCTAGCAAATATATATTATCTATAACGTAGTATACAGGCTCTATAAGTACTCTTGTATTATATTTAGGAATATTATATATTAAGACTCGAACGATTACTAGCCAACGTAATACTATAAATATAATAACCCTAGTAGCTACTATTAAAACTAGTATTCTCTACTATCCCTCCGACCCTAGCTCTATATAGTTAGTTATTCAAAATAAATAGAGAGGAGGATAGTCCCTCTAGTCCTATAAAAGATAACTAGATATAAGTATTCGAGTACCGGGGGAAAAAATCTTTAGAAATACGACTCTATAAAGTATTTTACTAGAGAAGCTAGAGAAGCTAGAGAAACTAGAGAAGTATAGTTTAAATAATATATAGAGGCTGTTTCCTTTCGGATAGTAGTATCACGATAGTTAGTAATTATCTCGCGGTAAAATACTTTCCTATTATCTACCGTGTCTTTATTAAACGCTAATACTTGATATTATAAAGTCTTTTTCCAGAAAGCCAAAGTCTAATCTCTAAATATAACTCTATTTATTCGATTATATCTCGCCTACTCATCCCTTAGCCTTAGTAAATATAAGACTATAAGAAGCTATCCGCTAATATAGACCCTCGATAGTTCCGAATTACGAAAGATTCTAAAAGAGCGCGTTCCGAGTAGTATCTCGATAATCTACCGGAGTAGTTAGTACTCGGCGAAGAAGAATTATTAGCTTTTCTTAATTAAGATATTATTTCTAAGTATCCTACTATTCTCGACGATATCGTAGAACTAGGCTAGTAGGTAAGTCTAAGAGCGTATATGAAATTAACTCCGCTGACTTTCTAGGATATAATCGGTGTTACTAATTCTTTATTCGATTTCATTAATAATATAGAAGAATTTGACCCTATATACGAGTTCCTTAATTAGTAAAATGGCGCTAATAAACCGGAGCCTTTAGAAGTACTAGAGGTTCTACCTTCCCCCGAATTACTTATTCAAGACTTTATCGATAACTTTAATAAGTTAGCTCTACTATTAAATAACGGCGGCGAATTAAATATACTTCTACCTTCGCGTCGCCTATCCGCTACCGATTTATCTAAGAAGGTATTATATAAAAGAGCGGACTTTAGGCTAAATAAATTTGGTATAATATTTAGCCTCTAATACTAGGTATTAGGGATTATAAAATATAATTACTAGAGTCTCCTCGAAGTTTTTACGCTCGTCGATAATATTAAATATTTAAGATAACTACCTCGTATAGTTTCTACTATTAAAAAATATATTATTAAATAGTTACTACGAATAAAGTTACGAAAATAGGAGTTATTTATCGAAGTAGAGTATTTACCGACTTATAAACTATAAGAATAAGGTATTAATAAACTCTTTATAGAAACTCTCTATTTCTTTAACCCTATAAACTTATTTAGAACCGCGCTGTTATTAGATACTATTATAGCCAAGGTATATAGAGGTATAGTATATTTTATCGATACACTATCCGAGTTATTTCATTTATATACTTAGGCCTGTTCTATTCGAGTTTATTCTAGTAAATATACCTCTACTAGAGATAAATCGACTGTCGTCTTTCCGTTAGATTATATTTACTATATTTATAACAACTACATCGGCAAATCTCAAAAACTCCTACTAAAACCTGAGTTACCGCCCGCGCGGATAGGGCTGGCAGCGTCCTGTCAGTAACTTTTACTAAGAAAAGTTATTGACAGGATACTACTAGTAGCCCTAATTTACGGATAGGGCTACTAGCGTCCTATAAATAGGTTTAGTAAATTAGGGGTCCGGGTAGGTAACTTTTAATAGGTTTAGTAAATCGGGGTTCCGGGCAGTATCCTATTAATAACTCCGGGTTAATTTCAGTAGGATTAGTAACTTCAGTAATTTATATATACCGTTAGTATACTAACAGCAGCCAGCCCTATTATAGGGCTGAAATAAATAAAGTTCTATAATCGTCGTTATCGACGGCAGCGACCCCTAGCGACGACTACTAACGCCAGCGACCTACCGGGCCCGGAATAATAAGTTTTAATTAAAGTTCTCGCGGGGGCGTCACGCAGGCATATCTAGGGAAAACGCGCATATATATTCCATATTATGGCGTATACCTTTACGCATACTATTCCGTATACTATGATTACGCATACCATGATTACGTATACTATTATTCATACTATTATTCATACTATTACGCATGTAATTACGTATGCATTTACTTATATTATAGCTTATATTATAGCGCATACTATAGCGTATACTATATATATACTATTAAGTATATAATAGGGGCTTTCGTCCGTTATTTAAGTTACTAACGGTTTACCGAGTTACTGAACCTACTAACAGTAAGTACTATTTACTAACAGGACCCTACCCGGGCCCCCGACTTACTAATCCTACTAAACCTCGGCTCGGTATTTAATATGGAGTTTCAGCGCAAACCCGTAAACGGCTTTCTAACAGGGCTGATAGCGCTTGGAGTATACTAACATTTACTTTTGAGATTTGCCGATGTAGGATTATAATTATTAGAATATTAATTCTAGGTATTTGGGTCGCGTTTTCGCGGTTAGAAAAGACTATACTAATATAACTAAAAGTACTAAAAAAGGCGCGATTTAATTCGTGGTAAATCCCCTAGTTAGTATATCCAAATTCGATTTCATAAATAGCGATTACCTAATAGTATCTAGCGTAACAAGTAATAAGTATTTTCTACTAGATAAGAGATTCGAACGATTATACGAAGACCATATTACTTCGCTCGAAAGAAATATATAATTCGACTATAAATACTAAGGCCTAGATCTCACCCAAAAGAAATAATTAGCTAGATATACCGAGTGATTTATTATACGTAATATCTATAATTACCGCGATAAATTAACTCGTGTACTATAGTTTTCCGCTGCCTATAGGGGTTATTTAGAACTAGTTACCTATAAATACTAATATCTTATTCAGCTATCTAAAGGTATTTATATTTCGATATTATTTTTTATTTTCATCGACGTATTTAGCCTCTTTCGTAATATATATAGATCTATTCTTAGGATCTATATAACTATAACCGGTATATCTTGGCGAGAACGAAAGCGCCGCGCTAATATTCTATTTCTCTATCTAGGGCCTTACGTAGCTAAATTCAAAGACGTAATTAAGGTCTTAGAACCCAGCCTATTTATATTTAAAAAAGGGATATTTATCGATATTAACGGTATATAAACTTAGCTTTATATATTTACTCTAGCGTATATCGGTGATATAAAATAATAATAAGAGAACTCGGGATTTAGTAGTGTATTATCTAATCGTAGATATAAAAGATACCTAGTTACGAAAGCGTAGAAGGAAGACCTTACTTTTAATATAATTATAAATACGCGTTATTATTATATAGTCTTTCGTGAGCGTATTCGGGTAGGGAATTCATCTCGCGGTATTATATATTTAAAGGGATTAGGTATAGCGGTAAAATAAATACCTTTAATTAATATCTTACCGGTATTAAATATCATTAGATCTCGTCCGACGGATATAATATATTTAGAATTCGCGGGTATCGCTAAACAAGTATAATACTATCTAGTCGATACTATTCTAACTAATAAAGGTAAGACTACTTATATATACGACCGAGTTTAGATATTTCCCGTTTCCACTAGGCTAGGGTCGGCTATAGTCATCGACAAAATATCTATAGAGTTATCGTATACAGGAATCTACCTAACTATTAATTATTATCTTTATCCTCCTCCGTACTTAGTTATAAAGTAAGTAGGTTCAGCCGCTTTTTATTAAGGTAGTTAAGGAAATAATAATTCCCGCCTATAAACTTCGTGCGATTAATTATATCGTCCACTACTATATATTAATAGCCTATTCGAACATAAGGATACTCTCTCTAGGTATAATAATAGACGAAAGAGAATAATTATATATATACGTCGTTAAAGCTCGGAAAGCCTTTTAGAGATTATTTTAATACGTAGCGTTAGTATCGTTATCAGATTTCAAAAAAGGCGAACCACTAATATCTTCTCGTACGGCCTCAGTTATCGATAAGGACGACGTTTTAGAGATAGGTACTAGCTATAAATATAACCAGCTACGATAACTAGAAAAGAGCGAGTATAACGCCTTAGAAGAGACATTTAAAATAGGAGGTAAGATATCGAAAAAAACTCGTATATATCGCAGCTTTATAAGCCGGCCTAATATTTATACTAGTCTATATTTCGAGGATATCGTATATAAATATACTACGCCAAATAACCTAGTCACATTTTCGGGCGAAGATAAATACAGGTTTATACTTTATTAAAATTAATTCGATTACCTTACTAATTTATTCTAGACGGTTTAAGGCGGATATCCTATATACTAATTATCGCGATATTACTAAAGTACTCATGAGTAAAGAAGCTATGAATCAAACTATTAGATTTATCCTAACTAGATCTTTTAACTATATAGAACCAGATATTACCTCGATGATATTTAAAATTAATTATAAATATCCGGTACTACTAGATACGTTACTACCGTACTCTAAAAAGTAGGAAGACGAGTATAACGATTCGCGACTTATAGTACCTAGAGAAAAGGGATACGAGAATCCTATCGCCCTATTATACTAGATCGGTTTTATATTCGCGACGAATTATAATAGCCTCTATAGCTAGGTCGATTAGCTTTTACTAACCCCTTCTATACTATACTCTAAAAGGTATATAAAATGAATTACGGTGAACTAAGTATAACTCTCCTTCGTAATTATAGTCTATAGTAGTACCAGAAGCTGGCGTTTACCAAATAAATTACAAATATCCTAGTATATAATAAATCGGTCATTAAATAAAACTCTTCTAACTCGTTCTCTCGCTAGTTATATCTATATAAGTTAGGCTTTAATAATTTATAGTTTTAGCGTTTATAATATTAATAACTAATAATATTCGTAATTTATTAGTTTCACAATTCATATTTATATAGCTTACGTTTTTATAGTTTATACTTTAGTCTTTCTTTAGCTCGCGTTTCTTATTCTCTAATTAAAAATATACTATTATTTATACTAATCCATCTACGTTATAGGGTCTTAGAATATCGAATCGTTTTTAGAATAAACGACTTTATCGGCCTCCGATCTAATAATATATAACTAGCTCGTAACGATATTAACGATACCCAGCTCGCTCGACTTAATAGGGTATTTCTATATAAACTTACTAAGGGGAAGTCTAGACTCTTCGCCCACGTTACCTTTATAAAAGGCTTTAAGGAATATAAACTTAATAATATTCTATAAACGTTATTATTTTAGATATCGGACGAAGAGTAAATTATTAGGCTCCCTCGTATCGATTAGAAGAAATACTATATTTTATACATTAATCGGGTTTTACGGGATAATAATAAAAAGAGGTTAGAGCGGGGAGGGCTAATTCTACTTTTATATTAAAAGTACGAAATTTAATTTATATAACTCGGCCTAGTAGACGTAGCTATATATTAATCTTATATTTGAATCTCGACTTCGCGTCTTTTACTTATCTAAGGTAGTTATAGAACCAAAGTTATAATATAACCTATATAAGCGATATTGATATTTAGCGAAAATCTATATTTAGCGAAAACCCGGGGGTGCCAAGTTTTTCGGGTAGCGCCGTAGAGCCCTAACTCTAAATTCGTAGAGCCTTAATACTAAAGAAAATTACTTTAATATATTTTTGGGTATCTACCTAATATTCTAGTATTATAAATACCCCAAAGTATTTTCTCTCTAATTATACCATTATATTATAACTAGAAAGGTCTATTATTAAGTGATAATATATCCTATACCCGAAGTATAATCCTATTAATCTTGATTTTAGCCTCGATATTCAGCGATACCTAAATATATATAACGATAGATAGGGGACTATATTAGAAGAGGAGATTAGAGGAAAGCCCCTTAGGCTCTATTAGATCTAGGTATCGTAAAGTAGTAGACTATAATAGAGAAAAAATCCTGGAAAAAGGTACGGTATAGAACTTATATATATATACATAACTTGATAACTAGATAGGCGGGCGGAGTATAAATACAAATAGTTGACTAGGATACAAGCGCTACAGTTTTTTAATAGCCGGCGGGACTAGGGATAGTATCTATCTAATAATCAAAACTAATATTAGAGACACGTCATCAAGCTATCTTATATTAATACTATATCTTACTAGGCTTTCCAAAGGCAGGCTCTCTAAATACACTAGGCTCGTTACTCGTTAATTGTACCAGGTTCTTTAATCTCCAAAGGAAAGTATTCTATTAATGAGTATAACTTATTAAATTCCTATAGATACAATTAAAGTAAAAGAAGAGTAGATATACCCGAGGAAAACAGCCTAGCAAGGAGGAACTATATTACTAGATATTAATGAGTATATAATAGCGTCATATATAATCATGAGCCCATTACTAAGGCACAGCTACAGGAACAAGAATCGACTATATAATACCGAATCCTAGGTGAGTCTTTCTCTCCCCTATTTCAATTACTATACTAATTATATTATACTCTTTCGGCCGCCACCTAGTTTCCCAATATCTCAAGATAGATAGTTATTAATAGTATTTCTTAATATACCTAGTCTCCCCCTCTCTCATCGAGCTTCCATTAAGTAATTTAACTAATAGCTTAGTAGGACGGCCGAGTCGACTACTAGACACGTATAGCTAGGCGTTAGCCCACTATTCTAATACTTAATATTTATGATTCTTATAGGTAAGTGACTAATACCGAAGTCTAGAAGCGAGCGCTTATTAATTTCTTCTTTTTATAAACGCGATTAATTTTATTAACTCCCTTAAGTACCTTGACCACGATTCTCTTAATTAATACTTCTACAGAAAGTACTCCCTTAGAACGACGAGTACGTCGCTACAAGATCTCTTATATAAACGTTTATTATTCGCGTTAAGCTCTATAATAATAGGCGGAGTCATAAGCGGAGATATATCTAGGACTAGCTAAGAATTATATAATCCTATTAATACTTAGTATAGCTATTCTTTCTTTCTATATATAGTATTCTTATATATGATATTCGCCGTGCCAGGGAGTATATTTTTACTACGAAGATTACGCTCGTCTTTTTAAAGTAAGGTTTAGTATTTGTATTACCTAATAACGTTTTCTATATTATTATCCAGTCTACTATCAACCTTTACGCTATCGTCATTGTTTCTTTAACTATATAGTATATAATGTAGAGTAATAGGATTATACCTAGTACGTGTACATAAGTAGAGTATAATCGATAATAGATTTTCTAGTCTAGAGTAAAAGATCGATATGACTTTATCTTAAACCTTTCGATATAGACTAATTAATATCTTAATAGCAAGTTAATATCTTAGACTATTAGTTCAGATTGTAATAACTACTCGAAGTTACGATAATAGAGGAACAGCTATTTGTTAATAGAGTATTGATAGGATATTAGAAGATACTCAATTTTTCTAAAATTAAAGTTAAATTTAACTGCTGTTTATTTAAGAGTTAATAGGTAATTGACTTGCCACTAATATAATTAAAAATAGTTGTTGAAACTATATCAATAATAGTTTCGCCTAATCTTAATAAGTAAAAAATACAAGTTTGTACGAAATAGTATTTGCTTTATAGTTGAGTTAAATATATAGTTTATATTATTGAGTAGCCAAGATGTAATCAATTTCGACTAAATGTTTTATCTCAACTATTTCATAAATAGAGTTAATAGATATTTAACTCTAAATCTTATACTCGTAGAGCCCCTATAAGGTAGATAATAAATTTTAAATCGGATAAAATTATATCCGTAATATTTAGAGGAAGAACGAGTATAATAAAGAAAATAATAACGGGTATTTTATAAAGATCGTTTATTTTACTAATACTTTTTTTATTCTTTAATATATTATTAATCGAGGTATATATTAAAATAGAATTATTAATATAAGTCGGAGGATTTATAAATAATATTTATTTACTCGCCTATAGCGAGAGTATAAAAAAGAACTATACGAATTTAAAACGGGCTCATAATATTTATTTAAAATAAATAATTATTTATAAAGTATCGTTTACCCCCTAGAAATACGAGTTAATTTATATATCTCGAACGCCGAAGAGATTTAATATAGAAATAACGATAGACTTTAGGAACGTATTTATTAAATTTAAAATAAATATTAAGATCTTAGGACTATATATCGACTTAAAGTTAAAATAGGGATTATACCTAGCATAAATTAAAACTAAAGCGATTAATTAAAGCCGCGTTATAAAATACCTAGTTGATTCGATATAAGACGCTATCTTCGCGGAGTATAAAATAATATATAATATAATATTTAGATAAATATTAATATTTACGACTTTAATATAATATTAATTTAAAGGAATAACGAAGGTTATAAAGAGATATATAAAGAAATTAATAATTATCTAGAATAATTATTTTAGGACGGTTCTAGGAGTATTTAAAACTATTTTAATTCTAATATTTAAAACTAAATCGGTAATCGTATTAATTAACCTCTAGTTAGACCGCCTAGTAATATAATATTAAATAAATCGAGGGACCTATTTAATTATATTTATAGAAAATATAAGAATCTAAAATAAACTTTAGTATAAGGGAGGTAAATAGTAATAAATATCTCCGATATTAATTAATTAATTAATTTATATACCTACTCTAATAAAACTACTTTATTAATAAGAGAGTTCCGCGAATACTTTTTTAATAGGGTTACTAGCGGCGCCTAATAGTTATTAAAGAAACCTTATCGGTTAAAAACTCTAATTTATCGATAATTTATTTCCTCTTTTTACTAGTTAGTAGCCGATAATTATAATTATTTTAAAATATTATTTATCCTTCCTTCCGTTTCTCTTCTACTTTAGGTTCTTTAATTTTATTTATTTATCTCGTAGGCCTATAGGCCGCTTTATTATAAATTTATTAAATAATCGATATCTACGATTATCCGGCCGGTAGTTTCTTTCTTTTCTTCCTTTTCTTTATAGGTCTAGGTATATTATTAGGTCCTAATAATAATTTAGATTATATTAGTTATTCTTTAATAAAAGAGAATTAACCGAGTTATCCTATTTTTATTATTTACCGCGTAGTTATATATATATTTTAGACCTATAATAATATCTTCCTAAAATTATATTTATCTATTTATTTTATTAACTTCGTTTTATCCCTAGCTAATTCCGGGTAAAATAATAATATATACTTTATACTTTATTTCCTTTATTTATATAAGTAACTAGCGCTACGGATTATAAATATTTTTATTCGGTATAAAAATTTATTTAATCCGATTTTATTATATTTTAATTATATTATTATAGAGCTTTTAGCCTTTTTTAGTTAATTATAATAATTAAATTAGTTACCGAATAAATCCCCCTTTTAAGCCGGGTTAATAGTTTATTTAAAAATTATTATTTTATAACTCTCCTATTTATTTAGTTATTATTAACGGGCCTAGTTTTTTACTCTTTAGTCGATAACCTTAATATTTTAATATTCTTTAATATTTTTGATTAGATTTATCTAGTCTTTTCTCCTCCTTATATTTATAGTTATTTTATATTATTCTTTAAATCCTAGAGTACGAAGCGCCTAGGTTTCTTTTTCCGTTATTAGTATTAAAGATATTTATCGTTACCTACCTCCTCTACGCTAGAGTTTATTCTAGATTTATATATTTTTTATAATTATAATTAAATAGGTCCCTCGATTTATTTAATATTATATTACTAAATAGTTTAATTAGAGGTCGATTGACATAATTATTAATTTAACTTTAAATACTAGAATTAGGGTAGTTTTAAATACTTTTAAAACTATTTTAAAGTAATTATTCTAGATAATTATTAATATCTTTATATATCTCTTTATAGCCTCCGTTATTCTTTTTAATTAATATTATATCGGAGCCGTAAACGTTAATATTAGTTTAATTATTATATTATATATTATTTTATATTTCGCGAAGGTAGCGCCTTATATCGAACCGGCTAGGTATTTTATAACGCGGTTTTAATTAATCGCCCTAGTTTTAATTTAGGTTAGGTATAGTTCTTATTTTAATTTTAAATCGATATATAGCCCTAAAACCCTAATACTCGCTTTAGATTCGATAACTACGTTTTTAAAATTTATCGCTATTTCTATATTAAACTTCTTCGGCGTTCGAGATATATAAACTAGTTTATAATTCTAGAGGGTAAATAATACTCCGTAAATAATCGTTTATTTTAAATAAATATCGTAGGCCCGTCCTAAATTCGTATAGTTCTTCTTTATACTCTCGTTATATGAGTAAATAAATATTATTTATAAATTCTTTAATTTATATTAATAGATTTATTTTAATATACTCTTTAATTAATAATATATTAAAGAATAGAAAGAGTACCGGTAAAATAAATAATCTTTATAAGATACCCGTTATTATTTCCTTTATTATATTTATTCTTCCTTTAAATATTACGGATATAATTTTATTTAATAAAAAACTTATTATTTAATTAATAATTACGCTCGGAACGCCTTTTATTCGTAAATCGTATAATAGTCTTTTATACGAGATATTATCGAATATTTATATTATATTTAATAATAATAAGTTTATTATCTTTCCCCTCCCGTTTCTATTATAATTCTATATAGTATATACTATATTTATAAGAGTCTCTAGCGCGGTTTTTATTAAACGCTTTCGTCTAGTTTTTATTTATTATAATAATAGTAATTCGTACTTTTTCGTTATATTATTTAATTTTCTAGAAATAATTATTTCTAGCGCTTTACTAAATATATTAAGGAGTATTATAAACCTATATAACTTTGGCTCTAAATAATTACCTTTTTTTAATTTTTTAAAAATTATTATATTAACCTCTTTAAAGTACTTTAGGTAGTATCTTTATTTAAAATAAACCTAGAATAAATAAATAATAATATTTATTATTTCCGTTTTTATTATAATTTTTAGGAATCGGTTTAGGATTCTAGTTATTCCTAATACTTTATCGGCCGTTAGATACTATATTATTTTATATATTTTTATTATAATTATTTCCTAGTTAATTTTAATGCTTTAAATACCTTATTCTATCGATATTACCTAAATTTATTATTAATAGAGGGGGGGAAAATACTTTTTATAAGATTTTTATTTTACTTTTAAAGTCTCTAGCTTTCCCTCTCTTATTATTTTTAATAATTAGGAATTAAAGGAGCTCTTTAAAGTTATTATAATTCTTCTTTTTTTATTTTACGAGTTTTTATACTCCCGTCGATTTTAGCGAGACTTTATATATATTTTTTTATTAAAAAAATATCTTTATTTTTCGAATTATATATATTCTTTTATTATTTATTATATTTAGGGCCTCCTCCGTTTAAATATTTTAATTTAATTTTAAATTTTTTATATATTTCTTTATCTTTAGTATAGTTTTAATATAGCGGGAGTTCTAGTAAAATTTAAATCCTTACTATAGGCGGGCCTATAAGATTATAAACTCGATAATTTTTTAGAAATCTCCTATTATCTTATTTAGGTATTAATTAATATTTTTTTTATTTTCGAGTTTTAGCTTTCCTAGTATTTAATAAAAAGACTTTATACCCTATTATATTTTCTTTTAAATAATATTATCTTTAATCTTATTTTAGGTATAATAAATATATAATATTATACCTTCCTACGCCTACTCGAATTCTATTATTATTAGTTTATAATCGGAGTTATAATATAAATCTTTATAAATTATAAAGTTATTTATAACCTAGTATACTCTTTTTATAAGAAATAATAAATCGATTATATTTTTATATCCTTAGGCTTTTTATATAACGGATATTTTTAATAACTCTAGTTTTATTTCCCTCGACTTTATTATTCCTAGGAGATAATCGGTTATAATATAATATATATATCGTTTAGTATTATTCTAGCTAGGGTAATAAAGGTTAAAATTCTTTAAAAATATATATTTATTTTCCTTTATTAACGCTCCCTCTAGTAGTAATAATATTAACGGATTATCGGTCGAGATATATTATATTAATAATAAATTATATATACTATAAATTTATATCTCTTTATAATAAAGGATTCCTCGATTAATAACCTCCTCCTCTCCGATTTTATCCGACCGAGATTCCTTTTTATTTCCTCGCTCTTTTAATATAATCTTTATAAAGTATAAATCGCCTTTATAATAAACTAGCTCCTAGTTATTTATATCGATTCTTTTATTTATATAAAAATATATACGGGTCTTTAGGCCTCCTTTATATACTAAATAGAAATAATTAATACTATTATTATATAATATTTAGGTAATAGGGTTCTAATTAGGTTTTTAAATAATTATAATATTAATATCTTTAATTTACTTATTTTAGAGTAACTTTATTATTAACTTCGATTCCTTTTTAATATTATACTATACGATTTTAAATTAGGTACTATAATTTATTATATATTAATATTATATTCGTAATTTCCTCGTTTATTTCTTAGTTACCTAGTAGTATTAATTCTAGCCGATTTTCGTCTAGTTAATCGAACGTTATTATTAAAAGATTATTTAAAATTTAGAAGACTATTTACCTAGGTATTATTATTAATTTATTATTTTATCTCGGCCTCCCTACCTTCCTAGATATAATAATAATATTTTAAATTTTATTAATTATATTTATTATTATTTTCCTCTTTCTTATACCCCTAGTTAATATTAATATAAATTTATCGCTAGTTAATTATACCTAGGAGCTTAAGGTTATTATCCTCGGTAATATTATAAACTACCTAGGTTTATTCTCTAATCTTTATTAGATTCGGTATATCTTTTTTTATTTAACTAAATATATTTTACTCTAGGATTTATAATATTTAGATTAAACTATATAGCGCTTTTCCTTCGAGCTTTTAATATTATATTTGTATAATTAATAGAGTTCTATATAAATCCCGTATTTAGGCTAGTTTTTATAAATTAAGATTATATAATCGTACCCCTAATAATTAAAATATTACCTCGGGTTATTTATTCTCTTTTATTTTTTATATAATAATAGTTATTCGCTTTCTAGGAACCCGTCCGCTATTAATTTATTTATTATATCTAGGTCCGAGATCTTAAGAAAGAGTATTAAATTTTTTTTTATAACCGTATTCGTCTAGCTTAAAGGCGAATCCTAGTTATTTTATATTTATAATATTTAATCCCGGGTATAGCTTATAATTTTTTTTTTAATATTTTTCTTACCGCTTTTTAATTATTTATATCGACGGCCTCTTTCTTTACGTTATATACTATTATTATATAAATTTATTTTAGTACTCTCGCCGAGGGGTTAACGTTTTTTATTTATTTAATTATTTTCTCTAGCTCTCGTCTTACTTTTATTATTATATAGTATAAAATAAAGTCTTCTTTTATTATTTATTTTACTTCGATAATCGACTCCGTTACCGAGTAGACTCCGTTCCGGAATATTTTAATTAATCAAAAATTAGTTATTTTCCTAAATTATCCTCTAACCTTAGTATTATTTATTTTTATTATTAACTACTTCGCTTTTCTACTAGTCGCTATAGTTAGGGGAGGAGGGTTCGTTTCGGCTATATATCTCGATAAGATAAATATATATCTACAGGTAATATTAACCTAGTTTTATATTAATAACGTAGGTATACTCCTCGCTCTAAATTCCTAAACTTTTTATTTTAATAAATCTATTTAGGCCTCTTAGAGCCTACGCTTTTCTATTAATTTTTATATATAATTAAAGATTATTCCTAGCGCGATCTATATTAATTATAGCCCGCGGTATATTATCTATTATATCTTTTTATATTCTATATCTTTTATAATCTTTATTATAATTATTATTAATTCTTTTAAAGTCTTTATACCCCCTTTATACTTTCTTATTTAATTACTAGTCTTATTTCTTTATTATAACGTCTTCGTTATATTAAAACGCGCTAGTAACCCGCGTTTACTCCCTACCCTAGTATTTTAAATTATATCTCTACTACTTTTATTTCTTTTTATTTTAATTAATTTCGTAACCCTAAAATTTTAAAATAGTGAAATCCTATTAGCCTAACTTTCGTCTTATCTTTTTTCGGTATAGAAAAGTTCGATTCCTAGCGAAAATTATCTCCGATATTAATAATGGAAAAAAAAGTCTAAATACTTCGCGCCTTAAGATTTAAAGAATAATATAAAGTAGTTATAATTATAAAGAGGAGAAAAGACTAGATAAACCTAATTAAAAACGTCGAAGAATATTAAAATATTAAGGTTATTAATTAAAGGGTAAAAAATTAGGCCCGTTAATAATAATTAAATAAATAAGAGAGTTATAAAAGAACGATTTTTATATAAAATATTAACCCGGTTTAAAAAAAAGATTTATTCGAGGATTAATTCAATTATTATAATTAATTAAAGAAGGTTAAAAACTTTATAATAATATAATTAAAATATAGTAAAATCGGACTAAATAAGTTTTTATACCGAATAAAGATATTGATAATCTATAACGCTAGTTATTAATATAGATAAAGAAAATAAAGTATAAAGTATATATTATTATTTTACCCGGAATTAACTAGCGATAAAATAAAGTTAATAGAATAAATAAATATATATAATTTTAAAAAGATATTAACGTAGGTCTAAGATATATATATAACTATTTAATAAATAATAAAAACGAGATAACTCGACTAATTCTCTTTTATTAAAGAATAGTTAATATAATCTAAATTACTACTAGGACCTAGTAATATATCTAGATTTATAAAGAAGAGGAAGAAAAAGAAGAAACTACTAGCCGAAGTATCGTAAATATCGATTATTTAATAAGTTTATAATAAAGCGGCCTATAGGCCTATAAGATAAATAAATAAAATTAAAGAAACTAAAGTAAAAAGAAAACGGAGAGAAGAATAAATAATATTTTAGAATAATTATAACTATCGGCTACTAACTAGTAAAGAGAGAAAATAAATTATTAATAAATTAAAATTTTTAACCGATAAGGTTTCTTTAATAGTTAGTAGGCGCTACTAGTAACCCTATTAAAAAAGAATTCGCGGAACTCCTTTACTAATAAAGTAGTTTTACTAGAGTAGGTATATAAATTAATTAATTAATTAATATATATATAAACGAATAAAGCGGCTTTTTTACGAGGTTTATAAAAGGCTAGAGTATAAACTATTTAATATAAATCTAATAAAATAATATATAAATTTAATAAATAAACTTTCGAATAATAGTTTTATTCGTGGCCCTATAATTACTCTTACGTAGTCTTATTAGTTTAAAAGTAGTACGGAGTATATATTTTAATTAAATTTCTTAGCGTAACTTAATTATTCTCCTAAATAAGAATCTAGTATAATTTATTACTATTTTATTAATATTTTATTAACGGTTTATCTAGTTTAATTAATAATAGTTATTATTATCTCCGGAGTCTATTAAAGAACTTTAGATACTTTTACTATTTTTAATTTTTAAATATAATATTTATACTAAAAATAAGCGAGCTAATTAGATATTAGAGAAATAAATATATTACTCTTATATTAAAATAATATAAAGAGAGAATTATAAAAGAGATTATCTAAACTATAAAGTATTACTATATTTAATATAATATCGCGTACGCTTCTAGCTACTATTATACTATATATTATATACTATAAAATAAACTATTCCTTATAGAGTTATAATTATAATAATACTATATTAATATACTCTAGAGTTATTATTTTATTATATATTATATAATACTAAATAGATTTTTCCTTATAAGGTTATAGCGAGGATAATATTATTTTAAAATATCGTAGATATTTTATTTATATAGTATTCTATCGTATAAAGTATATTATTAAATAAACTTTTATTATAAAACTATAACCGGAATAATACTACTTTAATATACCCTAAAGATAGGATTCTTATCGATAGGACCAAGATGTCCTGTCCTAATTAATAGTAGTTCTGGCCGAATATATAATAGAGCGCGATACTTCTTTAAAGCCTACGCAAAGCGCTATTTCCGGTAATTAATTTACTACGGTATATTTATCGATTATAACGGATCCTCGCTACTACTCTAAAGTAGCTAGTTACTCCTAGCTCCTAGAGTTCCTTAGAGATGAATTCTTTTATTAAATAATAGAGATCTTTACTAAATTTATATATTTACTTTTATATTACTATATATACCCTAGGTACTATAATTTAATATTTATTTTATTTATAATTATAACTTATATTAATAAAGTAATAAACTAGTATTCTATCGAATAGGATAAAAAAGGCGCGTAGATTTATTTAGTTTATATACTAGTCTTAGAGATCGATTTAATACCTACTTTCGTCTAAGGTTACTAAATACGTATTTAGTACTTCGGATAATTTTGAATAATTTTAAATAAATTAGAATAAGTTAGTCTAAATAATATTAATATATAGTTAAATATATATTTTAGTAATATAGTAAATTATATAATCTATGATACCGCGCTAGCTTGAGGAGGAATTACGTATATATTTAAATTTCGTAAATTAATATAATTTAAAACCGAAATTAAATTAATATAATTATAGTACTTTATATAATCTTAGCGAGTTACTCGATACTAGTAGATAATTACGGATTTAAGATCTTAGATCCAAAATTACTATTTTTAAATTTTCTATTAAATTTTCTTTTTTTAATATTCTTTTTATATTATCTTTCCGCGTAAATTAATAAAATACGTATTTAGTACCTCGACTCTTCTCGTACAGGCTCTCGCTTTATTAATATATTCTATTTATATTTATAATCTTATTCGGGTTATAATTATAATTATAATTATAATTTTATTATTATTATATCCTTATAACTATCGTTAATATATATTTTAATATATAATTTAAACATTACCCTCGCGAGGATCTCGCGCGAATCGATTAATTCCGGGAATTAAAATTTACTAATATTAAGAGTATTTTTAGAGGGTCGTTATCGTCGATAAAAGTAATTATTAAATATTAAGATTTTCTAATCTTTTAGGCGATAAATTATATAATCTAATTTCTAAAATAACTTTTCAAATATTAATTTAATATTAATTTTAAATATATATCGAGCGCTTTTAAATATTTAAAGTTATTCGTATATTAACTCCAAGTTATCGTTAAATATTTAGAATTATCGCGTATTAACTCCGAGTTTACGTCGTATTATCGTCGAGTATTTAAATTAATCTACGCCTAAATCCGAGTTTTTAAAGCCGGTTTTCGATTTATTAATATACGTATTTTAGAGAAACTAAAGTAGAAGGGAAACGGAGAGAAGAATAAATAATATTTTAAAATAATTATAATTATCGGCTACTAACTAATAAAAAGAGGAAGTAAATTATCGATAAATTAGAGTTTTTAACCGACGAGGTTTCTTTAACGGCTAGTAGGCGCCGCTAGTAACTTTATTAAAAAAGAATTAGCGGAACTCCCTTATTAATAAAGTAGTTTTATTAAAGTAGGTATTACTATTTTGCCCGGAACTAGCTAGGGATAGAGCGGAGCTAGTGAAATAAATAAATATATACGATTTTAAAAAGATATTAATATAGGCCTAAAATATATATATAGCCGCGCGGTAAATAATAAAAACGGGATAACTCGGTTAATTCTCTTTTATTAAAAAATAATTAGTATAATCTAAATTACCGCTAGGGCCTAGCGATATACCTAGATTTATAAAGAAGAGGAAGAAAAAGAAACCACCGGCCGGAGGGCTATAAATAACGATTATTTAATAAATTTATAATAAAGCGGCCTATAGGTCTACGAGATAAATAAATAAAATCTAAAATTAAAATAAAAGGGAAACGGAGGGAAGGATAAATAATATTAAAAAAAAATTATAACTATCGTTTATTAACTAGTAAAAAAAGGAAATAAATTATCGATAAATTAAAATTTTTAACCGACGAGGTTTCTTTAACGGCTAGTAAATACCGCTAGTAACTCTATTAAGAGAGTATTCGCGGAACTCCCTTATTAGTAAAGTAGTTTTACTAGAGTAGGTATATAAATTAATTAATTAATTAAAGTAGATATATAAATTAATTAATTAATATACGTATTAATAATATTAACGAATCTTTTTCCGACTCTATAAATATTAATAATATCAATAAGTTTTTCCTAGACTCTATATTCGTTAATAATAATAATAATAGAAGTATAAAATATATTAAAAATAATAATAATAAGATTTAAAATAAAATTATAACGAGGAGAAATTAAAAACTATTCAATAATATAGTAAATAAATTTATAAATAACTAAAGAGTATTATTTCGATTATTTATAATATTATTTAATTAATAATATTTAATCTTTATAAATTATTTATAGTAAAAGTATATTAGTTAATTTAATAAATATTTTCGAATAAAATCGAATTACGTATATTTATTATAATTTCGAATAATTTCGAATAAAGTCGAACGCGATCGAATTATATTATTTTAGAAATATAGTAACTACGTATTAATTAATCGAGTAATTACTCTATTTAATACTAATATATTATCGAATAATATTAAATATATTCGAATTATTTAAAATATATATATCTTTTAGGTCTCCGAGTATATTATTATTAATAATCGAGGTCTTAAAGTATATAGTATATACCCGAAGCTCTTTAACTATATAGTTCGAGTATACGTCGAGTTAATAAATAAATATCGCGTTTAAGACTCTCTAAGCGCCCGTCGAGCGCCCTAAACTACGATCGAGCCGCTTTTTATTTTACCGACGTATATATATAATCTTTATATCAATTTAATTAATTAATAATATAATTAATAAATTATTATTATTATAGATAAGGTATAGTAGTTTTCTCATTATTATATAATTAATTATTTACTCCTCGCTTTTAGAGTTTTTTAAAAGTCAATTCTATTATCGAGTAATAAAGATCTTTACTAAGTTTATATATTTAGTTTTATATTATTATATATACTCTAATTATTATAATTTAACATATATTAAATATTCGATATTATTAGTAGATCGTATATTTAGTAGAATAACAAAGTAGTATATCTAGAATTTTATATTTATTAAATTAAAGGTATTCGAAAGTATATAATAAAATTAAGAAATATTATATATATATTAACGCGTTTTTTCTAATACTATATATTTATTATAATCGTAGATTAATAATTAAATAACTCGATATATTTATATTATTTCTTTAAAATATTCAACTAGCGCTCGGGAATATATATAATAAAGAAATATTAATATTTTCGTTATTTTAAGTCTAAATTCGGTCTATTTAATCGATTTTCTTATAGGGGATATCTATAGTACTACGCCTAGTAAATTAATATTATTAGTAAATTGAAAACTAGTTTTTAAAACTCGGGTTTAGGCGTAAATTATTTTAGGCGCTTATAGAGCGTCAAATATTTAATAGTAATTTAATATTAATTCGGAGTTAATATTTAATAACCTCGAGCGCTCGACGGTAACTCGGAGTTAATACGCGAATAAACTCGGGCGCTCGAGGGTTATAAAGTAACTTTATTCGCTAATATTTAACTAACGAACTTAAATAATATAAAAAATATAAGATAATTACGAGGTTTAAATTAATAAGTAGATTTAACTAAGAAACTAATCTCTAAAGATCTAAAACCTAGAGTATATTAAATTAATATATAATTACTAAGATCCCCGTATATCCGAGACCGGTATATATTATATCGGTATATATTATAAGGATAATTAGATCCGAAGTTATATAAAAAGACGGTATAATAACGTATATAATATTATATTTTAATAATTACCTCTCTTTTTAAATCTTAGTCCTTGAGCGCTTAAGTCGTATTTTAGAGTATATATAAAATATTTATTTAAAAATATTTAAATCTTATTAAGGAAAATAAGAGAAAAGAGTTATCCTACGCGTAATATCGTTTCTTTAATAATAATTTACTAATTAAGGATATACCTATAATTATTATATATTTATAATTATAATTCATTTTTAATTATTAAATAATAATATTTAGTATATTTAAAAGAGGTTTATTAAAAAAAAATTAAACCCTATAAAGAAAATAAGAGAAAAGAGTCTTTATAGCGATAATATTCTTATAGCGCTAACTTATAATATTAGCTACGGAATAGTATTAGTTCCTATAGTATTTATAGTACTAGTAATAAAATAATAGTAACTACCCTTACTATATATTCCTATTATACTATTATAAATACTAGTAGCGAAATATTATATATAAATACTATAGCCCTAATATTATACCTAGAGATTAGTAGTAGTATTTATTAATAAAAGCGAGGTAGCGGAGCGGAGGCGCGTATTAATATATAACGACGTTAAAGTATTTAGCGCGATATTTATTATAACTCGCTCGCTTATTTATTTTCTTTCTTTATAACTTCTTTAGCCTCTTTTATAGATTATTACTCTAACTTTATAATAACGTTCTAGTATTATAACTAATATATAAATAATACTTTTATTATATATAACTTTTTTCTAACTTTATAAATACTTCTTATTTACTAATAATATTAATTTATTAATACTAATTTATTCTAGTTATAAATATATTAATAAATATAACTAGTTTATTATTAACGCGACTACGTAATATTAATTATAATAATAATTTATTATACTTTATAGTTTCCTTACCGGGTTTATAGCTATTAAATTAATAATAATTATATTCGAGGTACGTCCTCTCTTTATATACTCTATTATATTAATCGCTGTAAAATTGACTATTATATAATAATAAGTTATAATCGTAAACTCTGAAACGATATATATTAATAATAATTAATATCTTAACCGTTCCGAGGGAAAGTAAAGTAATTTATATATTAATATACTCGAGATAATAATAGGACTCCTAGAATTAATTAATTTATATTTTAAAAAAATAAAAGAATTACCTAGTAGTATAAAGTATATAATAAAATAATAATAATTAGTAAATAAACCCTTATTATAATCGCTAATTTATATAATTAATTAACGGCGGCGAATTAATATATTAAGGAATTAAAGACGATAAATAAGGTTTTTAAAAAAGAGATTAAGAGTTTTTATTAAAATAAACGGGATTTAAAGAGTCCCGAGGAAATTAAAATAATTAAAAATTATATTTAAGGATATTACTTCTTCTTCTAAAGATTCTAATAATAATTAAATCTATTATATAATATAATAATAATATCGAATTTTTTTTATTCTTAAATCGGCGCTAGCTAAATTTACCTATATTTAATATTTAATAATATATTTTAGATATTCTTATAAATTAGATTTATAATAAAAATATTCTCCTAGATACGATATCTTATAATTATAGTATATTATATTAGATAATTTAGGTAATTTAAAAGTCTTTAATTTATATAATAATACTAGTAAATATAAAGGAATACGTTTATTATGGTATTTAATATTAGCTCCGTTTACTACGCGCCGGCTTTTATATAATTTATTAACTTCTTTAATTATATCTACGTATTTATATTTATTACCCGATAATTTATTATAAATCTAAATTAATTCTCTAATATTAGAAACTCTTTATTTTATAATTATTAATTATAACTTTCGCCTTAATTAGGTTATTTAACTTTATATTAAATATTTATTTTATTTTTAATTTTATTAATTATTTCTTTAACTTCCTAAAACTCTTTATTATTAATATATTTAAAATTTTATATAAAGAATTCCGCCGCGTTATTATAATCGCGTAGTTAATATAATTCAAGTAACGATATATAAAAAATATTACAAATCCGATATATCAAAGGTAATAATAGGTAGTATATTTATATCTTTATTTTATTAATAATCCGAAAAGGTCCGAAAATCTCCTTGAAAGTATAAAATATACTCTTAAAGTAGTAGGAGCGGCCGTAGTTATATTAAATAATTTTAGTAGTAGCTTTCGGTATTATAGTCTCTTAACTAGTATTATATTAATAAATAACTCTATTTAATACGATTTTAATACCGTAGTAATTAAATAAAAAAAAGAAAATTACTACTTTTTTATAATTTCCTAAAGTACTTGGATTATTTAAAATAGGGTTACTACTATCTAAATAAATAGTTAATATATTCTTCCGAATAGAGTTTAAAGAAAACCTAGCGCCTCTATTATTTAACTTAATTTAATTAGTCAAGAGTTGAAAAGAATTTAGTATTAATAATATTCCTACCTATTTTAAACCCCTATAACTGGACTAATTTTATAAATATCTTATAAATCGAAGAACCTAACTATAAACCTCTCCTCTAGAAATTCTATAACTAGGCGAAGGATACGTTTACTATGAGCTATAATTCTAGTTTTGAACTCGATCGTCTATAAACTTGACTCAACAACGTTAACTTGACCCGATAGTATTTATTTGAGATTAGAAGATAGCTAGCGATGAGCCCTATTAGATAAGAAGGGTTTAGCCGCTATAGAAGCGCGTCTTAATAATTAAATTTCAAAAAACGAAACTTATAAACTAATTTCTTATTTAGGCGCTTTTATTTTAGATTTTTAATTACTAGTATTATTAAACTACTAACCTTATATTCTTAGGATTAATATACTTTATTATATAATTTAATTTAAATTACGACGGCGCTATAAAGACATTCCGTAGTTTTATATTCTAAAAATTTTAATATTCTAATTTCTTTTTAAAGGAATTATCCTCGATTTCCTAACGGATTTTAAAATAATATCTATATATATAAAAAATCAAAATCGTTCCGATGAAGGTATATTAATTATTTATATAAATTAATTTTATTATAAATAGTAATTTAGTCTTGAGTCTACGAGATAAGTAAATAGAATCTAAAACTAAAATAGAAGAGAAACGGAGGGAAGGATAAATAGTATTTTAAAATAATTATAATCATCGGCTACTAACTAGTAAAAAGAGGAAATAAATTATCGATAAATTAGATTTTTTAACCGACGAGGTTTCTTTAATAGTTAATAGGCGCCGCTAATAACCCTATTAAGAGAGTATTCGCGGAACTCCCTTATTAGTAAAATAGTTTTACTAGAGTAGGTATATAAATTAATTAATTAATTCAGCCTAATTAGTTTATTTATTACTAATAAATATATATAAATAATACTTTAGTATCTAATTAATAATTTTAGTCTACTCGTTTATTTATAAATAAAAGTCGGTACTTAAGCGTCGTTTAATTTTTAAATAATAATAAATAGCCGATTAAAAAATTTTAAATATAGGATAAGTAGAAATGCTTCTTAATTGATTATTTATAGAGGACAAAAGCGAATATATATATAAGACCCTAATACTAGATATTACTAAGTATCTATTTATTAAATAGTTATTAAATAGTCCTATATACTTATATTCTAATACTCCTACTCGAACGAATTCTCTATTAAGAAGTCTCTAAAATAGCCCCGTATTCCCCCTATTTTAGGGTCGTTATAATAGATTATAAAGACTAAAATTATAATTTATAGAGGTTAAACTATAAACCTAAACTATAATTAATAGGGGCCAAGATATAGGGTTAATCTACGTTAATAGAGATTAAAAGAGAAAAAATTCCGTTTTTTAGTAAAATATAGTATTTTAAAAATTTAATTTGATAGTTAATATATATACGCCAAATTTGAGTAGTAACTAGGTCGGGATATTAATAAACGATATAAATACTACGAGAAGATTATTAGAAATAATCGGATATTATAGAGTTCTACGTGGGAGCGATTATTAAAGGTATAAAAATCGCCTAGAATACTACGGGGACCGTATTAAATACTACGGATATAATAATATATAATTATAACGAACGTTTAGGGGATATTCTAGCGACGTATATAATTAAATAATAAGAGTTATAAAAGGGTTAAATAAGAACGATAAGTTATAGAGCGATTTTATCGTCGCCGCGTATAACTTAAAAGTACCTAAAGTGAGTTACGATATACCGCTATATATATAAACGCGATTTAACTAAAACTTAGAGAGTATATTTTATAAAGGCCTTAAATAAAGCCCTAAAAATTTAGTAATATTCGGTATAGTAGTTATTAATTAATATTTAATATAAATATTAATATTTATTACCGGCTAGGTTATTAAAACCTAGGTCGTAAAGCCTCCGGGTAAACCCGTAGAGCCGCGTTTTAATATTTATAAATATAGAATAACTCTTATAAGAGTATAAATAAATTTTTATAAAAGTATTAATCGGTTTTTATAAAGTTATAATTATTATAAACCTAGAGTCATATAAAAGATATTAAATTTAATTTTAGGAAAGGTCTTAGTTAGGCCGTTAGCGATTTACTCCGTAATCGAAATATAGCGGAATTTAATTTCGTTTATTAGGACTTTTTCGCGCTAGAAGTAATATTAGATCGTAATATATTTAGTATAATTATAGTCCTAGGGGTTCTTAATCAAGATTATAATACTTTAATTATTATAGAAGATAATTATAATAAATATAAAGTAGGTTAATAAAGCGGAGTAGGCGGCTAGTATAAATAATATAATAACGAGTACTATTAACGTATATTAATTTAAATCTTTATTAGAATAAAGTATACGCGTAATAAATATTAATTATCTAAATAACTTTTTAAGCTAGATAACTTCTTTAATAATTTAAATCTAGTTAACGTATTCGGCTTTATAGGATAATAACGTAATAATCGGTTAACGTTTAAATTATTAATTAATAATTATATTACCGAGATTAAATATATAGTTAGAAGTAGAATACTTTATATTATAATTACCCGCTTAATTAATATTAATATAACTCTTTAATAGGGCGAGTTAACTTTAGAAAACTAACTTTAAATATAATATACTATATAAATAACGGAAGATACGTTTTATAATAACTTAATAGGACTTATCGGGGTTAATAATATAACGATTTATTATTAATACCGCGTAGGCGATATTAGGCCGCGTGTTTATTATAGTATATATTAATAAATTAACGGCTAATTAGTAGGCGGTAAAAGAGATAAACTTAATTTAATATTCTTTATCGGCCGGTATAAATTTAATTATAGAGTTTATAGAGACTTCTATAACTTTAGCTCTAGTATTATATATATTATAAATTTTAAATACTCGCTCTAGATATATTTCCTAGCTAAAGGATAATATATAATTTAAATAATCGCGCGATATTTTAAGATTATATTTACTATTTAAGTATTATTTTAATTAAATAATAATATCTTTATTAACGCTAGTAATTAGTATATTATTAATATATAGCGTAATTATTAACTATATCTTATAGTTAAGAAATACGTTAAAGTTAATATTTAAGGGTATAAAGTCTAGCTTAGTTAGGAAAGTCGTAAAGATAATATATTATACTCGTAGAGATTATTTAAACCTATATAGAGTATATTTTAAAAAGTATATATAGCCTAAATCATCGTCGAAACTAGTAGGCTATTCGATATAGATTTTGTTATTAATTAGGTTGTATAGAAAAGTAGTTTAGTATTAATAAATCGAAAACCGGCTCTAGCGGCTCGGGGCCTAAAGGTAAACTACCTCGAGTATTTAAAATAGGCTCGGAGCGCCCGAGTAACCCCGAGCGTATACCGAGCGCCCCTTCGAGCGGTTTTATACTCGTTAAGCGCTCGACGGGCGCCCGAGGCTATTATAAAATAAACGTCGAGCTCTCTATAAATATAATTTAAACCTAGAACTTTAAAGACCCTAACTTTAAAGAATTATATAATCTACTACCTAAAATTTTAATATTCTATAATTATCTTTATCGACGGTAGCGACCCCCTAGAACGATTTTTAACGATAGTAAATTTTAATCCCCGGAATTAATCGATTTAGGCGAAATCCTCGCGGGGGTAATACGTAGGCTATATATTAAAATATATACTAGCCGTTTTAGGGGTACGATAGTAATAATTATAAAAATATAATAATAATATAGACTATAACTATGAATAGAATAGGCTTATAGTTATAAATATAATAGGGCTATAACTATAAATAGGGGTTATGAACGAGGGTTAAAATTAGTAGCGCACCCCTAATTTAGCGCCCGTTAGTAGCGGTTTTAGATTTACTCGATATATACCCGAGTAGTCCTAGGCCCCTTAACTATATACCTCGGCGGGCGCACGTCGAGTCGGTAGATAAATATCGCGTTTAAGGCTCCCGGGGCGCCCGTCGAGCGCTCTAAACTACAATCGAGTCACTTTTTATTTTACCGACGTATACGTTTATTTATTTAAACTTTAGGTCGTAAATAGTACTTTATAATTTATAGGCTTAACTATTAAAGTAAACGTTTTATTAAAATCGATTCTATATTATTATTTAAATTTATATATTACCTAGCGAGCCTTATAGCGAGTAATTTCGTTAACGACTTTATATTTAAATTTATAAATTTATTTACCCCGAAGTATTTTACGGTTTCGGGGTAGATTCGATAATATCTAGATACTATTAATTGAAAGAGAGTCGATTTCGGTATTTATACCGAGTTATTAATATATTTTATTAAGAGTATTGAATATAACTTCTTTATACGTTTCAGGTTTATAAAATTCGGTAAACGAGGCTCTCGTAAATAAAGTTAATAAATTAGAGGATAAAGTAGATTTATGAAATTTTATATATTTATCTAGAGTTATTAATATTATAAGTGTATTAACGCCGGAGCTAGAAGAATATTAAGCCGGTTTTATATTAAATTCGGAATCTACGTTTTCTAATATATTTATATAAGTCGATTTAGATTTAGCGTCGCTAATAAAATTTATTTATAGTTATTATACCGGTTATAGACCTAGCGTAAATTATAAATTTAATATAATCGATTTTATCCTAGGCCTCGGTAATATAGTATATTTAATAATTCGTTATAGTAGTAGTAAAGATCGAATAATATTATTTATTAATCTAATACGGCTAGGTTAAGTAGTTTTAGTTAATTATAAATTACTATTATTATAACTAATATTATAGTTATTAATATTAGATTCTAAGTTATTTTATAATTCGTATAATTTTAAGATATTTTTATATCTCGCTATAATATCGCCCCCTTAATAGGGTATTATTATTAAAACTTTATTAACTAATAATATAACGTTATCTATAATACGTTTATTATTACTAGTAGTATACTCTTCGCTTTATCGAATCTAGGTAAAGCGGAGTACTTTGCCCGTATATCTTTATAACCGATAAATATATCTTTTTTACCGCGATTAATAAACTTTTACTAGTTTTTACCTATAATATAGTATTTCTAATATAGGCCTATTTAGTTAATATTATATAAATATAATAAATTAGGGCGTATTTTAATAGAATTTTAATAAGGCGTAATTTTTATTATAATAATAAAAGACCGATTTCGTAGCTAGTTCGTCGTAGAGATAAATTTTAGAATAAGTTTATTATCGAGTCCGTTATTAATTAACAAGGTATATAGTTTCTTAAGTAAAGCTTAGTTAATATACTCTAATATACTATTTATTTAGGGGTTATTAGGGATAGAGTAACTCTAAATAATATTATATTCGAAACGATAATTAATAAACTCGCCGTTAATATATATAGGATCTTTATCGATATAGAGATAATAGATTTTATAGTCTCTAAGATATATTCTTTATCGTTTTTATAACTAGGGAAAGCGCCGAAGATACTTATTTTATAAAGAATAAAGTAGTAATAACTATATTTATATTTATCCTTAATAAACGTAATTATAAAACCGAAACTATAGGCTCTTAGGTTAATGATAGTATTATAAATAATATTATATTTAAATCGTCTTTACCCTAGGCGATATTTATAAAAATACGCGTATATTTTAATAATATTATATATCTCGTAATTATTATCCTCTTTAACTTTATATAATTCGATTTTATCGGCTATTTAAAATAAACGTATAATATTATCTTTATTTAAGTAACCGAGTCTCTCGTGTTATAAAATTAAGACTTTAGCGTTTATAATAAATAAAGCGAGTTAACTTTATTTATATATATATTATCTATAAAAGTATAGAGTAGGCTCTGAGCGCTATAAGCGCATATAAGCCGGTTGAGCTGGGTTGAGCGGGGTGATACTATGTCTTAACTCTCGAGCGCTATTAGTGCCCGTAAGCGCTCCTAAGAATCTAACGCGCTCCTGAGAATGTTTTTGGCTCGTGAGAATGCCTAAATTTAGAATGCGCCACCAACATGGCCCCCATGTATGGCCCTACTTATGGCCCTGGCCCTATTCCATTCATGGCCATGGCCCCATTCCATTCATGGCCATGGCGCATTCCATTCATGGCCATGGCGCATTCCATTCATGGCCATGGCCCTATTCCATTCATGGCCAAGGCCCCCATTCATGGCCTAAGTCCTGTCGCTGTCGCACCGCACAACTGCACCTGGCAAAACGTCGCTTTATATCCGGTGCGTATAGCCCGGGCGTCACCCCCGCGTAGATTTCGCGCGAATCGATCGAATCCGGGAATCAAAAGTTACTGGCGTTGGGGGTGGTTCCGGGGGGTCGCTACCGTCGATAGGGGCGATCATGGAACATCAT
>JAABUK010000095.1_pt1 | contig 205003 bp, 192 predicted proteins | sample 5559141 | NCBI WGS metagenome assembly JAABUK01 (sample SAMN10711869, study PRJNA513367) | rock metagenome | isolation source: Antarctica rocks | place: Antarctica: Victoria Land, Pudding Butte nord | collected 2016-01-03 | reverse complement strand
AATAACTTTATTAAGTTACTATTATCTATAATATACTCTCTAATAATTTTATTATAAGTTTATAATATATTTTAAAATATATTTTAAAATAATTATATAATTATTTTTATAATTATTTTTATAATTAATATTATATTTATCTCTTTAATTATTTTTATAATTAATCTTTATATAATAATATATTAATATATCCTCGAGATATTATAATAATTATTTATATATTAAATATATATTAAGATAGTATTATTATTAGAAAATTAACAAGAAATTTATATAATATATAATAAAATAAATAATAAGATAAAACTATAAATTATATTCTATATATTCTATATATTACTTTATAAATTAGATTCTAATTTATACTATTTATTACTTTATAAATTAGATTCTAATTTATACTATTTATAATAATATAGATATAAATATAGTATAAATATAGATATAAATATAGTATAAATATAGATATAAATATAGTATAAATATAGATATAGTATAGAATAAAATAAAATTTACTAGAATAATCCGTAATAAATATATACTAGAATAATTTATATATTATTACTACTTTTTATTTCTATATTTTTCTAAATATATATATAAATATAAAATAAATATATAAGGAAGTAATAATTAATATATAGATAATTTTATTAAATATAATATAATAAACTAATTATATAAATTAAATTTAGTATTAAATATTTATATTATTAACGTAAAAATTTCTATATTAAAATAATATAATTTAAAATCTTATTTCGAGACGTACGGAAGTATATAAATAGAAAAGAAAGACTTTACTTTTTCTTTTCTTTTTCTTTTCTTTTTTTTTAGATTATATTCTATATATAAATATTTAATTTAGATATTTACTATAACCTAATTTAAACTCCGATATATAGAGAGAATTTAATATTATATTTAAATAATATATTATATAAAAGTATTATTATTAATATTAAAATTAATCTAGATAATATTTATTTAGTAATAATCACTATTTTATAATAAAATAATTATATATAGAATTATAAAAATTATATATAAAATAATAATAAATATATAAATAGTTTTATAATTTATAAATAAATAGATAAAATTATAATTTAGAATATCGTGAAATTATTTAAAAAAAAATTACTTTATTAATCTATAATTATATATTACTATTAATAAGAAAGAGAAGAGAAATAAAAGTAGTAAAAATAATGAAAATAATAAAAATAATAAAAATAATAAAAATATATTAAGAATTCATATTAAATATATTAAAATACTAGATTAGCTATATTTATTATAATATATTAAATTATTTTAAATATAACTAAGATACTACTCTATATATATTTCGTATATAAATTAATAATATATTAATTATATTATAGAAACTTAATAAATATAATAAAATAAAATAATATATATAAAAAGTAAAGTAAATCTAATAAAGAGTATTAATAATAAATAATAAAATAAGTTCTATTATATTGAATAAAAGTAATAATGGATATATATATCTAGAAAATTCGGAAAATTATATAAAGTAGTTTAGAATCACGATAAATAATAGTAGTTATAATAGAAATTAATACTAAATAATAAATTATAGATAATTAGAGTAGTAATAAATCAATAAATTAATAAATCAATAAATTAATAAATCAATAAATTAATAAATTAGTAAATTAATAAATCAATAAATCAATAAATTAATAAATTAATAAATTAATAAATTAATAAATCAATAAATTAATAAATTAATAAGTCAATTAATTAATTAATAAATAAATAAATAAATAAAGAGATATACTTTAAATTCATTATCGTTTGTAATTTATATATTTTATTATTTATTTATAATTTACCCTCATCGCTCCCGTAATTTCTCTACGGAAATAACGACTTTATAAAATAATAATAATTCATAAATAATAATATTATATAAATTTATAAGAATAAAATCTCTAAATCTTTCTATTATTTATATAAATAATAAATAATTATTATTATTATAAATAATAATAAAAATATATAAAGAGATTAAAATTTATTATATTAAAAGTAAATATTAAAATAAATCTATATTATAAATATAATTATTATATTAACGAGTAGTATAAAAATTTTAATAAAATAATTCTTAAGTTATTTAAATAATAATAATTATAATTAATATAAATTTTAATAAATTCTATAAATTATTTTAAAATAGATTTCGAAATAAATAATTAAATAATTAAAGTAAATAATTTATAGAAATAATATATATTATAATTATATAATTATATTATATATTCTTTATTAAATTTTACCGCCCCTGTATTCTCTTTACGGAGATAGCGACTCTTTAATATAGAAGTAATATAATAATCCTAAAACTAAGGAAGAGAAGACTACGGCGGCGATTAAAAAAAAAGAGAAAAAGTATACCGAATAACGGGAAAAGGCTAAAGAAGTAACCGATATAATAATACCGATAATAATACCGAGGATTAAGAAGAAACTAACGGAAACTAAATTTAATAATAATTAGAAAATATTAATATATTTATCTATAATCCTATAACCGGCTATTAATCTCTAGTTTATATAATTTATAAAGGAATACTATATATTAAACTAGGATTAATTCTTCTTAGTTACGATATTTTTAAATTATATTAAGATTTTAAAAGAACGAATTAACGCGACTAAAATAGAATTAATATTAAATAAAAGAATAATTTTATATTTAACGATAGCGCTACCGGAGTCTTATTAGTATATAATATAAATATAATTATCGTTAACCCTAAATATTACGGTAGATTAAATAAAAGAGATATTTTTAGAAAAAGAGCGAATATAGAACTATAATAACGTAGAAAAATTAGCGCTAGCGGCGCCGTTTAAGAAGTAGGTAAAGTTTACTAATTATAGAAAAGAGGAGAGTATAGATAAATATCCTATATATAATAAATTAGTTTATAATAATAATAAATACTAAAAACTATATCCCGAATTAATACTAGAATAATATATACGCGGCTCGAATAGAATTAAGACTATTTTAATTATAAAACTAAACCCGGATTATAAGGAGATGAAAATATTCTAGAATTAAATATATTAACTCTTTCTAGAAACGAGTTAGAGATATAAAGGCTAGAAACGATCTTAATAAATTAGAAGAGTAGAAATTAAAAAAGAATAAAGTAGAAACGCGGTAGAAATAAGAATATTTAGGTAATAATAATTGATTATTTTTAAAATAAAGAAATCCACGTATAGTAAACCTAGTTACGGTAATTAATATAAAGAAGAATTATATATATTTAGGCTAGAATAGCCCTATTTCTCTATTTTAAGGGGAGCGATAGTATATATACGATAGTAAGGATTAAAGGGGAGTATTAGTATATGGCCTAGCGCCTTAGTATACTCGCTAGATAGCTCCCACAGCATAGACCTTCTTAATGAATAACTTGCACCCATTCAGGATTCCAACACATTTATGCACCCAAAGCGAGACATGGGTCTGCTTTGCTACTCAAGATATATAACTGTAGTCTAACTGAATCTGCAGAAGCTCTATAGAGGAACGAGAGATGGAAAGAGGTTCAGCGGCGCGTCGTGAAAAAAGGGCTATGATATATATTCGGCTTAGTCATCATTCTGGCTTGATAACCAATCGAATGGCCTCAGTCCCTCAGACCTGCCGAGCCCGCTGAGTCCCTTCAGGTTAGCTCCCTTTCCTTGAGGGCTTGGCACATATGAGGGACTGAGGCAACCAATTGAACAGCGCTATTTCTATCAGACGTCTCCACCGATCTCTACATTGTTGAGCAGCACACTTCTACGCTTGATCAATCCACCATTCCAGCAATCATGGTCAGTGTCCACCTTAAAATCTCCACCCCCGCCCATGTATCCAGCTAACACCACTCGACCAGGCGCGCAACTCAGAAAAAGCCCAGTCAATGCTCTTCCGCTTCCGCGCCCAACAAGCCGCGTCCCTGGGAATCATCGACGCAGGTCGCACTCGCCGTCCCAAACTCATCACCGAAGTCACTTCAATACCCAACTGCGAGAAATGGCGGGGCCAAGTGCTCAAAGAGATATCGCGAAAAGTCAGCAAGATCCAGGAATCGAGCTTGTCCGACTTTCAGATCCGGGATCTGAATGATGAGATCAACAAGGCAATGCGGGAGAAGCATATGTGGGAGGTGCAGATACGGAACTTGGGCGGGCCGAATTATATGAGGGGTGGGGGGAGGGTGTATGATGAGGATGGGAAGGAAATTCCGGGGGGTGGGAAGGGGTATAAGTGGGTGAAAGGCCATGGATGCCGTGAGGGGGCGCAAGGCTAACTAGAATATAGATACTTCGGAAGAGCAAAAGAGCTACCGGGTGTGAAAGAAATGTATGAGTCCAGCAAGCCCAAAGCACCAGACAAACCACTGGGGAGCCGAGCAGATCTCAGGAGGCAGGTGGATGCAAGCTACTACGGCTACAATCTAGATGAGGAGGACGGAACGCTACTAGCTTATGAGGCGGAGAAAGAAAAGGAGGCTTTTGAGAACCTCAGAGCAACTGGTGAGAAGACTGAGGCGGGTTGGGAGCCCCTGCCTGGAGATGCTGGGGATGGAATAGGTTGGAGGTTGCCCACGAGCGATGAGGTTCAGGAAGAGCTGGTGGATAGGAGAAGAAGACGATTGTTAGACAAGCTGGGGTGATGGATGGCATGCCTTCGCCTCTTGGCATAGCATTGGTGTTCTGGAAACAATGAAGGATATTTGATAAACTGTTCACCCACAAGTCTATGTTTGTATCCGAAGCGCCCAAATCGAGCTGGGGGAGGCCCACTGCTTGCATTTCAAAGACGGCACATTCTTTTGTGACACGAGTAACAACGCTCCAACGAGCCGCGATCTGCTATTTGATGAAGGCTACGGAACCCGAGACCGACCAACCAACTATGTGGTAGATTTAGGACCTAGTAATGGCTCCTCGACCTTACCATAGATTTGACAGTTCCGAGGGCCATGGACCTCTAAAGTAACCCGACCAACACCCAACAGGGCAATATATCAGCTCATTGGCGCTCAAGCTGACCATAAACTTCTGAGCTCAAAAATTTCCAGCCTAAAGTACAGAAGCGCACGAAATTGGTTTATCAGTCCTTGTTCTGAGTGCAAGATCAAACGGAACAAGCCACCTGCAACTCGAAGCTGAGCGTTATCATGCATTTTAACTACCATCTAGAGCTCATTATACGCACTTCCTCGCCCGGATTGCAGGAAAAGTGGCTAGGGAAATGAAAGTAGAAAAAATGGGAAAACTAGGCAAGTTCCCTTCGGATTTATCGTTGGACGCATGTTAAAAGGAAGTCTCGATTACGCTAGCGCTATATCTCTGATAAATATCTAACACTGACGCTCGTGCCGCCTCAAGCTTTGCAAAAATGAGTATGCACGAGAGCAGGGACTTGGTGTATCACGAAATTGGTATCACTTGTGGTTTGGCATTCAATGACGATTACGGTCTCTCTTGCACGCTTTCATTGGGTATTCCTGCTCGAGTCCTTTCTTCAAAAATCGTAACTGTACGAGTACCAAGTTTGATAAAGATTAATTGTGGACCTCCATGACAATGTACGTTCCTATTTTCCCTGCGTCATCCTGGTTGTAGATTGCTTCTTGCTGTCGACCTTCAGTCGTTCTACTTGAAGTTAGTACTTCCACAAATACATTCGGGTTGCTCTCGTCTGTTCTTGTCGACAGGATAAGGCTGATCAGTAAGCAAGTTGCCTGGGGTTTGCGAAATGCAGAATTGGATTTCATGTCAGTAGATCTGTAGACGAGCGCAAATTAAGCTTTCAGACGCTCCCAATGTATCACAACAGGTACCCTGTCTCACTGGCCTCAGTACTTCTGTTGCTCAATAGGGTCATCCACCATGACTACGATGTCCTACAACATCTTACTTTAACATAGCAATCTCAACAACCACCATGCCATCCACTCAGTCCTCCTTCGCCCATTTACTCTTCTCCCACTTCTCTATCGCATCACACCACTCGGCCTCAATATCATCATCCAACTCACTCGACTCATCCTCACTCATCCTCACAGGCCCCTTCGACCAATACTTGTCAGACAAGATATATTCCTCCTCATACCACATCTCAAATTCCCTTACCTCGGTAACCACCAGCTTATCGAACCTAACCTTCGTACTCCTCTGACGATGATAACCCCCATTTGGCACGCTATAATCCCAATCAGCTTCTGCTGGCGTATCTCTCCACTCATCAGGGTATATAAAGTCATGGTCTTCCCCGCACTTGCAATGCTGGCGGGTTGAATTTGCACGATATGCCCTGTATTTCTTAGCGGGCCGATAGGCGCAATAGTGTGACTCACCTCTAGGTGGAGCTGGGAATTTGGCATGATTTGCGGGCTGCTTTTTCGAGGCGATCTTTTTCTGATTAAGCTGGCGCCGCACGATGGCGAGGTCTTCGGCGATTACACGTCGCAATTCGGACTGGTAGTCTGCGATTGGCGCTGTTAGCTGGGCTTTGAGACGGAGGAGATCAGAGTCCATGTTTTGTGCTTGGTATGGAGGGTCGATGCCTGTGCTTCCTGAGATATGCGTAGGGCCGGAAAGCGATGCTTCGAGGGAGGCAATGCTTGAGACAGGGCTGCAGAACGACAACTGAATGACTTCCATGTTTGATGTTGTGGACGTCACGAGAACGTCAACGTTGAGTCAAGGCCAAAGCTGCACCGTCTACTTGGTAGGCAAGAGCCCATGGAATATATAGAGAACAGCTATTGATGCTTTGACAAAGGGCCAGTTCGATAATGACCTTGTGAGTCACAAAGGTTACGCTCTTCTCCTTTGTTCATGGGCTAAAAGAGCATTGTCCTTCTTTGTTCATTCCCAGTCTCATATCGAGAAAGAGGAATATGCGTCCCGGGGGTGCGCGAACAGTATTTGAATGCGCTCTGGGAGAATCTGAGAAATCAATGGTTACTTAGGTCGTATTTACAAACGGACGCTTGAGCAGCCACAGAGGGGGCGAACAAGGGATTCATGTCATATCCAGCTAACAGATGTAGTCTTTGCAAGTTGATACGTGGAGACCTTGATGGATCTTCGGTTGTGTGCCATGCAAGAAAAAACGATCTAAATTCTTGTCTGTTCCAGTTTGCCTCGCTAAAGTGTGCTGCCATTTGGATCAAACGATGCTAGATTCCTTCTGGTTGCAGGGCTAGCTGTACTTCTTTGGACTGCGGCAAAAGGTCATTACTGATTCTGGATTGTAAATAGAAATCAAAGTCAGTACTAATCAACAATTCGTTAATATAGAATATAAGTTGTAAACGTAGATAATGTTTCGGTAATAATGAATCAGGTTGCAACCGGGCTTTAGGATGCCGTTAGGGTCATCTGTAGCGAAGCATGCAAACTCTACTATTGGAATACAAGATTGTATCACGAAATCAAAGAAGCTACAATTTGGACTTGGTGTGGAGCTTGAAAGAATACTTAAAGTAAAGTACCATACTGAACAAACTTCTGCTTCTCATTGGTCGACGGGAGCGCTTAGCGCGCGGATTTAGCACGGGTATCAGAGCGTCATCGAACAATGTTTGCCCTCTCGAAAATGGAGAAAGCGTCCCCTGGGTGTTTGCTTTGAACATAAGGTATTTGTATCCTCCAGATATAACCCTTGCTTAATTCTCTCTTCCCGGGTAGCCGTTTACGATTGCAGCGAACCCGCGTCATGGCATTACGAAACCCAATCTCGCATCTCTGCAAACACGCCTTGCCTCCTTCAATAGCCAGAGCCAGCGCCATAGCTTCGCGGCATGCCTCCACACACCATCACGCGCCACAGAGACGGTCAATGGCCACGGTCGCCCCACCAGTCACGCAGGACATGACATCGTCCAAAGGCCCTACAGCGATGGTATTCATGAACATGGGCGGCCCATCTACAACAGACGAAGTCGGCGACTTCCTCAGCAGACTATTCGTAAGTCGCCTCATTGATATCTTTCCAACATATTTCAAGCTAAAATCCTCATCCCTCCAAAGGCAGACGCAGACCTCATCCCCCTCGGCCGCCTCCAAAACTACCTCGGCCCCCTAATATCCCGTCGACGCACTCCCAAAATCAAAAAGCAATACGCCGCCATCGGTGGCGGCTCTCCTATTCGCAAATGGTCTGAATACCAGTCCAGCGAAATGTGCAAACTCCTCGATCAAGTATCTCCCGAAACAGCGCCCCACAAACCCTACGTCGCTTTCCGCTACGCAGACCCCTTGACTGAAGAGATGTATACGCAATTGTTGAAGGATGGATTTGGAGGTGGTAAAGGAGGTAGGGCGGTGGCGTTCACGCAGTATCCGCAATACTCGTGCTCTACGACGGGGAGTTCGTTGAATGAGTTGTGGAGATGGCGGAATCGATTAGAAGGGAAGGGCGCGACGGGATTGGAACAGGAGGGCGCGATTGCGTGGAGTGTGATCGATCGGTGGCCCGTACATCCAGGACTTGTGGAGGCGTTTGCAAGGAATGTGGAGACTCAGCTCGCTACGTATCCGGAGGAGAAGAGAAAGGATGTGGTCTTGTTGTTCTCGGCGCATAGTTTGCCGATGAGTGTGGTTAATAGAGGGGATACCTATCCTGCGGAGGTGGCGGCGACGGTTTATGCTGTTATGCAGAGGCTTAAGTTTAGCAATCCGTATAGGCTGTGCTGGCAGTCGCAGGTTGGACCAAGTGCGTGGCTGGGGGCGCAGACGAGTGATACGGTGCAGGAGTATGTGAAGAAAGGGCAGACGGATTTGGTTCTGATTCCCATTGCGTTTACCTCGGATCACATCGAGACTCTCTTCGAGTTGGACCAGGAGGTGATTCATGAGGCTGGGCATCCAGGCGTCAAACGGGCGGAGAGTCTGAATGGCAGTCGGGTATTCATCGAAGCTTTGGCGGATGTGGCAGTCAAGCATTTAAGGAGTGGGGAGAGTTGCTCAAGGCAGATGGGGTTGAGATGTCAAGGCTGCAAGAGCGAAAGATGTCTGGAGCAGAAAAAGTTCTTTGTTGGGCAGGAGAACTTGTTGAGCGTAAGATAGCGTTGCACGACCATTTTAAAGCCAAAATTTGCATCTTTCGCATTGGCTTTGAACCAATATCACACGATACTCAAAATCCTTCGCGTTATACTTGGCTCATCCACAGGGTCGCTTAGTAAAAACCGGGAATTCTATCTAGCAGATGAGTACGAGATGTGCTGTGTTGAGGATGCATCAAGCAATAAAGCTGTCATATTTCTCGAAGATTAGTAATCTCATTGTCACTCCAAGCGGATGTGAAGCGACTTTGCTAGTTGAGCACCGTCTTTGACAGCTTAAGGTATCCTGAGCGCCGAGAATGCCATTATTACCATGCAAATTATCAAAAACAATACCACTTATTTCTATACTTCGAGCAAAAAGGCTGGTATCGATTGGCCAGCAGCAAAAAAGAAGAAATATACCAAGAGACCCCTCGACATCGGAAATAGAAGTGCAACTCACAAACGTCAGACCGAATGTTTTGGAGGTGCTGTCCTTGATCTCTGGTGGTGGAAGAAGTAGACAAGGTCAAAAGTCCGCTCTTCGGAGCAGCTCGGTGGAGTGGTTTGTTCAAAGCGGGTGTGTTGAAACTGCTTTAATGATCTATTTCAGAGTGAGATGGAGATGAGATAGGAGGTCGCTCCGAAGAGTCGACCTGGCGGAGTGAATATTTTTGAGTCAGGTAGGTCCAGACTTCTCAATCGGCCCATGTTCTAGTATGCTGGGTTAAGTGTCATGTAATCGATTTGTGTTTTCCTACGGAATCGTCTGTTCGAAGATATTGTTGGTGAGATTGAGGATTTAGAAGAATGAAGCCTCTTGAAAGATTTACTTTGGAGAATGAAGCCGTTGAGCTGATTTGGGGTATTAATCTGATTTGTTATTTGACTACTTGAGTTGATATCTACTGCAAGCCTAACGATAACGTTGTTCGTCTATTGATTGCAAGTGCATAAACAGAGCAATTGACCGAGTGGCTTTGGGGACTGGGGGATTCGGACGGGTATACTCACAGCTTTCGAACCTTCCATTTAGAGATCGAGAAATGGAACGGAGCGAGAGGGTTGTGCAGTGGGTCTAATCCGCCGGGGGAGGGGGAAAGGGAATGTGGAGATCGAGAGGCGGCATTGGGGTGATGCGCCTGTCGAGCGCCTGTCGGCCGATTTGAGGTGAGGCTAGTTTCCTGGTATATGTCTTCGAAAATATAACTACTGAGCCAGGCGATGTATTGGATCAAGTCTGCATTCTATATGCGTATTTGTAGGAGAATTGTGCGAAGGTCATGCAATTTTGTGGGTAAAACCCTTTGAATTGAATGTACCCGCTACTTATGACCCTCGATCTTGTCCGCCCAAGCCACTCAGCAATAGATGGGCAGGCTGGTCATTACAGCTTTGGTCGCGCATTTCGCCCTGCTTCACTGTACCCGATTTGGCAAATTCGTCTATTCATGCTACTCAAAATTGGATAATTTTGCTGTTTATCAGACCATTGTTTGGACATGATTTCTGCTTCACTTGTCCTGGCTTGGGGGCTCCATCTGGGTAACATGTCCTTCCATGGACGAGTCTGCTGCTCATTAGACCCTGAATTTGATATTGTTCCTCCTTCATGGATTTTGAAATCGACATTTCGTCCACCCAAGCTACTAGATAAAGCCGCGCTCTCGACTCAAGATGTCGTTCAGTCGCGTCAAGGCTCACTGTGGATGGTGTCCTTTATGCGAGACTTTTGCCCAGTCCTCTTCAAAGGTGTCTGTTTTGAAATTGTTGGGAACTATCTTATTTGCTGTTCAAAGTACATTCGTACCGTGTACCTAAGCCTGTGACCATTATTCTCCATCTTCCTCACCCTCCTCGTCTTCCTCACTGACTTCCCCACCGGCCTCAAGGGCCTTCTCCCTCCGCTTCCTCGCCCTCTCCCTCTTCCTATCCAAAATCTTCCTCAAACCCTTCGCTCCGTTGAAAACCCCCCCAGTTCCAGCCCCACAAGCAGCGCAGGACGGGTTCTTCCGATACCTCTGCAATGCACACGCCTCACAAAAATAATGCCCACACTTTGTAACAATAGGGTTAGTGTAGGGTTTCTTGCAAATAATACAAGCAAACGGTATTCCCTCCAACGCAGCATCTTCCTCCTCGGAATCTTCTGCATCTGCGAGGTCCTTTGCTCCTTTCGAGCCAGTAGCCTTTGACTTCGCCTTGTCTCCGACTTTCTCCCATTCTTTGTCGAGTTCCCAGCCTTGCTTGTAATCTTCTCGTGCATGGAGAAATTTGCAGCTGTCACCAAAACCGCAGAAGCCTGTTTGCTTGTAGTCTTTGCATACGTCGGGCGCGAAGTCTGTGACCGTGATAGTCCTAATATTGGTGGGAGCTTTGACAGGTCCGACGGTGCGGTTGGGTGCGTCTGGGTTTTTCTTGATGAAGGATTGGTAACTCGCTGCGCCCTTGTATGCACCGCTTGCCTCATCCCCTTCCGTCGGCGGCTTTGCTCGAGTTGTACCCAACAAGCTCTTCGCATCCGGATTTTGTTCATCGAACCAATTCGAGGTTTTAGTTGCATCATTCGTTTCTGAGATCTGGGCAGTACGATCTGCGGCAAATTTGGTGGCGGCTAGGTCTTCTGTTATAACCTTAGCACTTGTGTTCGAGCTTGCGCTGACAACAGCATTCTTTCGGCGGCGTTTTACTCTTCGTCCTTCATCCTCTGTGGAGGTGTATCCAGATTCTGAGTCTGATGCTGCTTGAGGGGGTGTGGCAGGGCGTTTGCGGATGTTCTTTGCACCGCGCTTTTTGAAGAGAAGGTTTTGGTCTGCGGGAGCTTCATTGGTGGGAAGGGTTGATATATCCATAGTTGGTTTGTTTCCAGTCGGTTACCACAATGTACTCAATGGCAGCAAGCCAAGGCGATCGAGAGATATCAAAGCACGGACGCTGCAAGATTCGGCCGGATATTGCTGACTTGTGTAAGCCACAATTGGCTTCCAGAAGCTCTTCGAACGTCGTTCCTCAATAGTAGGGTCCGAGTTGTGTGCGCTGCAGACCGATGACTTGCATCTATGCAAATGACATGATGTTGTTTGAGTGGTGAATGGATAGATACCGCTAAATAATCCCTGTCACAGATCTAATTTATGCCAAGACTTTCAATCAACACGCCAGCCAAGTTTACACCGACAGCAAAGCACGCATCATCTCCAACAACCTCCATCTCCTCATCTTTACCTACATTGTGCTTGAAATGAGCTGCGAATTGCTCGACAGTATACATTAAATATTCTTTGTACCTGTCTTCTTGACTATTTAGGCCCGGATTGAAAGCTGCGTGCTCGGACATCAACATTCCAGTCGTCGCCAGTCGCAACGTACGTTGGCCACTGCATGACAGGGTCTACTATCTTATCTACGCTTGTTGATTCTAGACGCATTCTGGGCACTGCTGCCATGATCTATTTGTAACCATTGTCTACTGAATCTGTATCGAATCAGCCAATCTGGATTCCCGGTTGCAGAAGTGGAGGAGGAGCACGCCTGAAATGGCGACCTCCATGGGCGAAAACCCTCGTCCACCGACCGCCGAGGAGACCAACGGATCCAACGGCCACAATGACCCTTTCGCTCTCGAGACTCCGACTGCTAAACCACAAACACATCGATATTCATCCTTTGACACCCAACTATTCGCTCTCAACCACCCCTCCTCATCCCCCGCACAAGCGAAGAAGGCGCTGGAAGCACACTTGGCAGAGACGGATCGGAGAATACAGGAGACGTCGAAGTTAGGCACAACGCTGGTGCAGCAACGGCAGAATCTGTCGCAGCGGCTTCGAGATGTGGGATCGCAAGATGAGGAGTCCCAAATTACTCCAGAGCTACGGCAAAAGTTGGTAGAGATTGAACGGGAATACAACGAAGTTGGCAGGCAAAGTGCCAGGGCGTTCCTTGGGCCGAGGTCTGAATCTATCGCGGGAGGAGAAGGGACGCCTTTTGCGCTCGATGGCAGGGTAAGAACGGATTCCTAGGTTCAGGGTGCCACGGGTGCGACTGACAGGAGAAAACAGAATCCTGCGAGCCCTACCAAGTTTTCAAGCCAAGCTATTGAGTCGCCATCAAAGGTCAATGTGCCTCGAAGAGAGCGAAACCGGGTATCGAGAACAGACGACATTGAATTTGCAGCTGAGATTACTACTTCGCTTCTGGGTCAGGTAAGACATCTACAAGCTGTGCTTGCGGAACGGGATGAGGCATTGAAATTAACGAACGCGGATAAGTCAAGGCTGGAGCTGGAAGCCGAGGGTTTCTCGCAGCGTCTGCGAAGTCTGGACGAAAGTGAGCAGCGCTACAAGGACGAAAATTGGAACCTGGAAACCCAGATACAGGAAACCAATGCAGCGGCTCGAGAAGCTGCGGCCAGAGAGAAGAAGTTGCAACAGACTTTGGCGGCAGCCACATCAGAAAAGAATGCTGCTCAGAAGGAATTGGATGACCTGAAGCAAGATCACAGCAAGGTGACAGAAGACTACGCACTGGTGCGCAAGAACCACGAATCCGAGCTCGCTAGTCTTCGAAAGAGTGTGAATCTGGGTGAAAGCGAGAAGGGTACGCTCCAACGAAAGATCGAGGAGCTCACTTCGCAGAACAAGGAGCTTGCGACTGGGCTTGCAGGCCGCTTTAGGGATCCAGAAGCCGAGCCAGAGACTGATGCAGGCGCACAAATTGACGAATATCCATTTGATCTTTCAGAACGCGAACATTCCCCCCCTCCATCACCCACCAAAGGCGCCCAAAGACATTCTATGCTAGAGTCGGAAACGCTTAAGAGCTCGTTAAACCACGCTCATAGAATGATTCAGAACCTGAAGGGCAACGTGCACCGCGAGAAGACGGAAAAGCAAGAATTGAAGCGCATGCTGCAGGAAGCTAGGGATGAATTAGAGATCCGAAGAGCTGAGCCCAATGAGAAGAGGCTGAAGTCAAAGTCCATCACAGACATCAGGAAAATAAATCGAGCGAGCCTTGGCCAAGCTAGGAATGGCCGAACCGACATCATTGTCGATGACGCTGAACAAGATCCTGACTGGGAAGACCACGACGGGGAGGGTATTGCCAAGAGGCTTACTGTGCCTAGAGCATTTAGATCAGCCACACCATCCGGAGCGAGCCAGCTTGGGGACAGTAGTGATGCTTACCAGACCGCAAATGAAACGGAGGACGCATTCGAGACGGCTAATGAGCGCGACACCACCGAAAATGATGCTTCCGAGACAGGTACCGAGAGTATGGCTGGAGACGACAGCGACGAGATGACAGAAACTGAATCAGGAGTTGCCCGAGATGGGACCATTCGTGGTAGAAAGCCCCCTACGCTGGCTATCTCGAAGCCTGGAGACAGACGATCCATCCAGAGCACAGCTTCTACTTCTGAAGATGAGGAAGAACATGCCCTCCACACTCCAATTCAAGGTCAGCCGCAACGTTTCCGCTTAAAGATGAACCGTGGTTCTCGGAAATCGCGACATGGTAGTGCGAACCTGAATAGCAGCAACCCATCGACTGCGAAGAATTCGCCTGCGAGCTTTATTACTGGTGGTGGTGACGTGAACCAGAGTCTCTACAATGAATTGGAGAATCTGAGCGGAGATGACAACGACGGAACACCAAGCAAAGGAAGCATGAACACTCCTGGATCGGCACGTTCAATCCGACGTTCCAGCATCAGCGACAGGAGATCTGCGTCGAGCACTAGGAGAAGTACTGGATCGCAGCCTTCTACGCCAGGACCAAGGCCTGATACTATGGTGTATGCTGGAGAGGTGCCGCCAGTGCCCAAGATTCCGACTGTCGATTCTGGCATGATGACAGAACCTTGGGAGCCTACTCAGAACGCTCAGAACGAGTTGAGCCCAAGTCCAGCCTCTTCGAGCTTTCTGCCTCAAAGCATTGCAGCATCTATTACAAGCAGGATCTTTGGGCCTTCAACACCGCAAAGCAAGAACTTGGAGTTTGAACCAGCCAGTGGATCCAATCTGGGCTCAGCATCGAGGAGGAGCTCAACTTCGACCCAACCTCGACCTGTGTGGGATCAGCCTCTTCAAATGTTCTCTGGTAGTATTCCAGGATTAGGCGAAAGCGCAGACACTACGCCTTTGTCCATGAAGTCTGCCAGATCACAATCTCGAGGCGTATCACGGGATAGGTCATCCATTATACAGCGTCCACCTTCTGCTGGCCCAGTCGAGATCCCCGAAAAGAGCGAAAAGAGAATGGCATACCATGAGCCACCACCAGTGCCAACTCCTGCCACAAGCACTAGGGTCTCACAGTCATTATCGATGTCGCCGATAACCAGCTTGGAAACGGCACCCGTGCGAACCGTCCTAAGGTCGGTTGGGAGAACGGTAAGCAATGTTAGCAAGCCTACTAGTACTGCAGAAGATCAATCAAGGTCGAGCCCCTCTGGAGGCATACTAGGCTCTGTATTTGGGTGGAACAGGCCCAAATCTGCTGTACCCGCGCCCGAGATCGCTCACGATGAGACTGCCCAGGACAACACTCCTCTTCCAGAAAGCACTACAGCCATCGAAAAGGCACCGCGTCAGGAGTTGTCAGCAAATGCAGTCAACCGAACAGCACCAGAAGTAGAAGTCCTTTCAAGCGAACCCAAGATGGCCACGTCCGATGTGTCTGACCGTGGAGCTCAAACGCTTCTATCATCAGAGCAGATTGATGGTCTGCTTACAAAGAGAGATTCGCCTCCTATTGCTGACGCTCAGAAGACAGCTGCGCTAAAGCCTCTTTCCGAGATCGGAGCTGTTTTCGCTCCGCCTACGTATGGCAACCGCGCTCAGGAGGTTTCTGACATCATGAGAGGCAAAGCTCCTGAGCAAGGCTTCAGAGAAATTCCGGGGAAGTCTGTCAAGCGGCCCATAAGTTCCACAAGTATGCGATCGCGAAGTCAACAATATCCGCCGCTTCCCCCAGATCACCAAGAGGCTATTGCAGCAGCGGCTTCGAGGGCGCCATCGGTGGAACCTGGGTCAATGGGACCACCTCTTGCACCTGCATCTGCATACGTACCTCGTGGGGCGACAACCAGGTCTCGACAAGACAGCCGACCTCAGACGCCATCCCAGCAAGGCTACCCCAGTCCCTCGTCGAAGGGTGGAACCACTCCTCGGGCAGGCCGGTACTCCACTACTCGAAGCGCAGTCTCCCGCCGCTCTTCTTTCTCTTCATTCGCCTCGGAATTGGACGAGCGCTTCAACATCCGCACAGACGGCGTGCCAATAGCGCAAGGCTACCAAGCCCCAACAGACCCTCGTATGATCCAAGCAATAACCCAAACTATGATCGGCGAAATGATGTGGAAGTACACGCGCAAAGCTGGTCGCGGCGAGATGTCCAATACCCGCCACCGACGCTTCTTCTGGGTGCACCCGTACACCCGGACGCTCTATTGGAGTGATCGGGACCCTGCCTCCGCCAAACGTGCAGAATTGAAATCAAAGAGTGTAGCTATCGAAGCTGTGCGTGTAGTTACAGACGATAACCCCATGCCACCTGGCCTGCACCGTAAATCTCTCATCATCATAACACCAGGTCGTTCCGTCAAATTTACGGCGCAAACCTCCCAGCGCCACGAAACTTGGTTCAACGCGCTCTCCTACCTTCTGCTCCGCACTAACCCAGACGGTGCGAATGCAGCAAGCGATCTCACAGAGGCAGATGTCGACGAGTTCAACCCAGGCTACAACCGGCGCACAACGCGTTCACGCGTCTCTCTTGCAAGCTTTAAAAGCAATCGCACCCAAAACCGCCAAGATCAATCACGCCTCTCATCTATGGCTGAACAAGCAACTGTATCAGCCGGCCAAGCTCAAACGCTGCAACCGCAAACATCACAGCAGAATCGCGGCTCAGTGAGAAGCCGTATCTCTCGCTCTCTCTCCCGCAGCAGAGGCAGCAGACTCCCGGAACCAACGGATCACTCCCATCCACCCACCAGTACTTACGCCTCAATCAACAACAGTAACAAGGTCACTGATTCGAAACACGGCTCCATGGCCAGCCGCATCTCCGGATTCGGCGGTAGCGTCCGCAACTCCATGCGCTCTCGCTCTAGTATGCGGCGCGAATCCCAGGCCGAGTCCGTGGAGCCAGGCGTACTGGAAGGTGGACGGAATATCGTCAGCGCCGCGAGAGGTGATAGTGCGGAAGATTTGAGGAGGGTGATTGAGGAGAGGGAGAGAGGAGAGAGGGAGGGGAGGTTGGAGAATGTTAGGGCTTGTTGTGATGGTGAGTATTGAGAATGATGAAGTTTGGTAGAATTTTAGGCTGACGTTACAATAGGTCAACACGATGTCGGATCTCTATCGAAGGGCGGACATCATCATAGCCACGCGCCCAGCTCTAACACTGTGCATAGCTACCGGTCGAATTCGCTTACGAATCTGGCGTATGGGTAGACTGTTCTCACGATAATTACTCAAGGGTCGCACCAGGAGAATAGATCGGCTTCGCATTTCGGAGATGACTTTGTTTTCAGCTATGGCATGCGTGTTCCACAGCAAAGAGGGCAGTATGTATGGCTCAAGCTCTCAGCGAGCAATTGTTCTCTTTTTATATGTATTTGACGGCTGTCTTGAGGATGGTATATGGTAAATAATACTTCGGCTTAATTCATAAATGTCAAATCTTGTCTGTCAACAGACCGAGTCCACAGTAAAGCAAGCACAATTCTGCGCACATCAATTCCCATCCGGAACACACCCCCTACAATCATTCTTACACCTATACGTGGGCCCTGCCGCCGGTGAATTGCCTATAATAGCACCTAACTGTAACCGCGGAGCAGGATTCTCGAAAATTGGCAGATTATTACCTTCATCTTCAAGAGTATAGTCGCTAGGATTGACAGTGAGCAAGGAATCATCGAAGATTATGCTGATCGTATAAGATTCCGTTCCTAGACTCCAGTCGCCGGAGGACAAGCCTGAGGTTTGGGTGTAGGCGCCGCTGCTAAAGTATTGGTCGCTACTATTTTCAGAGGCATCTCAACTAGAAGTACGTGCTCAGGGCGGGCATCTTGTTTTAAAACTTCGTTTCTGCAATGATCATTGGTTATTTGTTAGAAGGATGAGTGACAAGGGGTCAATATAATAGTATGTGGTGTGAAAGATGTTGATTATTCTATAGAGGATTTGGCCCTGATATACCAGAATCCTAGTATCACCCTAGTCCCGATAGGGCTAGCGGTAGGGCTTAGCCCGCCGTTTTAGTAGATATCTATAGTAATATTCTTATTAAAGTCTACCCCGTAATAAATCGCCCCTTTTAAAAGAAAGAAGTTAACGCCCTCGTTAATATATTTATATAGGGTATTATAAGTAATAACGTAAATAGCGTCTATATATAGAAGTAAATAAATAAGAAATATATATTCTAAACTACCGACCGATTACGGGTAGGCCTATAGAGCCTTAAAACTTAATATAGAGCCGTAAAGTTTAGTATTAAAATCGCGATAACGAGGTAAGGCGATAGGGGGGTATAAGGATAATATAAATAATTAACGATAGGAGCTATAGTATTAATAAAATAAGGGCGTATATATATAGTATTATAAAAATATTAGTACTGAAGAACTAGGGCCCTAAGTATATATTAGAAAAATAAAGTTTTAATATAAATCTAGCTAGTTAGGGAAAGTTATTTAATAATACTTTTAGAATTAAATCTATTTCAGCGCGGAGCTAGTCCCGATTCGGCTAAATAGTTATATAATTAATATATTATCCGAAGCTCTTTTCTTTATAAATATACTATTTAATTAAGAAGTAGTAATAACGAGGGGTATATACTTAAATCTATATAAAGAAATATATAAATAATATACTATTAGAATATTCGGGCTATATAGCTCTATATATAACTAAGCGAATAATTTAAAATTATTAAAAAATAGTTTTACCGGTTCTAGATATAATACCTCTTTAATATTATTATAGTACCCGTACTCTAAATAGAGCTCGATAGGTAGATTTAATATAACGGTTATTTCCTAATAAAAGTAGGTAAAGGGCGATAATATAAAAAGAAAATATAATTATATTTCTAAAGTTATCGACCCTAGAAGAAGAATTTAGTTTAGTATCTAACCTGTTATTTATATTCCTTAATAAATTCGTCCGCGAAAATATTTTTAGTATTTATTTAATAGTTTTATATAGATCCCTAGTCTTTCTAGGATAAAAAGTATTCGGTAGCGTAACTCTTCCCCTTTTTAATAACGCGGTTATCGAGGATATATTTTAATTCTTATTCTAACTCTAAATCGTCTCGCTTAGTTTTTATTACTTTAAAGTTCGTAGGCCGTAAATATTTAAAAGAGTCCTAATCTAGCGGTAGGTACTAATCTAGTTATATTATTAAAAATATATTATAGATCTTCTAATTTTCCGGGATATTAAGGCGGTATACGAGTCTACCAATATAATTAAAAACCTTAAATAGACTAGTTATTTATTAACCGTATTTACGACTAGTAAATTTATTTACCGGAATATTATAATCTTTATATAAATATAATAAGGTCTAGTCCTCTTTATGAAAGTATTAGGGGTAATAAATATAATTATAATACTCTTTATTATATATTTAAATAAAGGTAATTATATTTAAAATTTAAATACGTATTAACTTCTTTAGTAAAATATTATTCTTTTAACTTCCTAGGTCTAACGCGTTATTAACGGTGAAACCGAAAGTTATTTTATTTAAGGTATAGTTAATAAACTAGGAAAACATATTATTATATTATATAGTTATAAAAAGTAGTATCTTTTTCTATATTTTAGAGTTTTATAAAGTAACGATCTAGAATCGTAATATAATTTTAATAGTCTAGTTTATACACTCGCTTAATTTATTCGTTTATAGATAATAGGTAGTAGAGAATATTAAATTTATTTTAAACTTATTAAATAGAGCCTTCTATAAGGTATTTATAAATTTACGGTCGCGATCGGAAAGAATAACCTTCGGAATACCCTAGTTTATTAAATATAAACGACGTAAAATTGAAGTATATCTACTTATTATTCTACCTTTTATATTAATTTTCCTAAAATCGCGGTTACCTTTCAAGAGAATTTATATATAATAATTATAATATTATCGAATTCTTCCTACGAAAGGGGTAAGGCTAGGATAAAATTAATAAAAATTATATAAAAAGAAGAGGGCGGTATAAAAATAAGTTATAATACTCTATAAGGTTTATACCTAAGAGTACCGAATAATTAATATTATAAATAGTATCGTAAATACTCCCCTAACTTCTTATTTAGTTTATATATATACTAGTACCTAGTTATTATTTTATAGTATTTATATCTTCTTATATATAAATTAGAATATACGATATTAAATAAAGTTTTAATATATAAAGAAGGTATATATAGGCGCTCCGGTATATATATTTAATTAATAACTAAATTATCGGTATATTATATTAAGCCGTTATTCCCCTTCGAAAAAGAAAGATCTACGGCGTCCTCGCTAGTTTCTACGTTATAGTTAAATATATAATTTATTTTAATTTAAAAGTCGTTATTCTAGTACCCTTAAAGTAATTCTTATTTAAATTATACGTTTATTTCTATTAGTGTATAGACCTTATATATATATATTTAAAATATATCTAGCTCGCCTTCTAAAAAGTCCTTAACTACGTTCTTTTACTATAGTCGGGATAAAATATCTAATACTATATATTTAGCGCTAGGTTTATAACGGATCTTTATATTTTAAAAACGCTAAATATAATCTAAGGCCCGTATAATATATAAATTAGTCTTTACTATAAATAAGGTAGTTATATTTATTTATTTAACTATATTAAGCGTAGCTCTATAATTAGTATAAACGACTATCTTAAAAACTAATTCGATTATATATTTAATTTTAATAAATACCTATATTATTCCTACTAGTTCTATTTTAATAGATTAATAGCGTATTTCTATATCCTTAAAAAATCGGCTAAGGAAAAGAATAAATTAAATTTATTTTTAGTTAAGATAAAGGTCTTTTAGTTCTTTTATAATATAATAAATTATAACCCCGTAACCGAATTCCTTACTAGTATTAAAGTTAATAAATAGTTCTTTTTTATTATCGAAATAATATAAAAAGAAAGATTTAGAAAGGGTATTCTAAATAATTTTAAACGAACGGATTTCTTATAGGGAAGATAATTTAAAACTAGTCTTTTTAATATATTCTTATCGTTAAACGTTTATAGGGGGAGTTTTATTTAGTAATATAATTTTCTTATTTTATAAAGGCCTAGCTAGAGTAGTATAATCTTTGATATAATCTTTTAATTGACTAGTTATTCCTAGGTACGTCTTAAGTACTACTAGTATTTAAGAGAAAATTAGTTATTTAATAATTATAAACTTTTCTTTAGAAATTAATAGCCCGAACGAGTTAACTTTCTAACTAAATAATATAATTAACGGATAACTAATAAACGCCTATTTAGGGTTAATTAAAATATTAAATTTAGCGAATAAAGAAAATACTATATATAGGTATTAAATATAATCCTCGAGGGTCTAAAAGAATACTATAATATTATCGATATATACTCGGGCGAATACTTTATAAATACGTAGAATCCGGTCTATTTACTACTATACGTATATAAGCGAGTTTTTAAATCCTATTACCGTAATATTAAAAGTCTCCTAGCCGCGGTATAATACGACGGTAAGTTTATATTTATCCTTAGAATATACTCGCTATTAATAGAAAAAGCTAGCCGCGTCGATAACGGTAATTTAATAATAACCCTTAACGGTATTAATTATATTATTTTATAGAGGTAAATAGTAGACGTCTACTATAACTATAATATTTAAACCTCGAATATTAATAACGGTACGGCCCTTTTTAATACCGTCTAATTTTATAATCTAAATAACGAAGACTAGGAAACTAAATAGAATAATTTATATCGTCTATTTAAGTCGTCCCTAAATATATAGTTTATTAAAGATTTCGTTAATAATCTTCCGGCTCTCGTTATTTATAGAATAAATATATACCGTTTTAGGTACTTTATCTTCCTAGTCGGCGCGAAGTAATATATATATTTATTCGTTTTTTAGAATATTAATAAAGCCTCCTTCTACCTAAAATATAAAGAATTAATTAATAACCTTTACTAACTCCGGTTATTTATTATAAATAATAATACCGTTTAGGAGAATATTATTCTTTACCGAAATAATTACCTTTATTAATAGAATAAAAGGCCGGGAATTAATTAGGCTCTCTATATCTTTACCCTCTAAAGACTATTTAAGAAATAATAAATTAGTACTAGCGGTAACTATACTATTAAAAGTATTTTTAATAAAAGTTTCTTTATACTCTTAAAGAGGCCTTCGTATAACGAGCTCGCGAATATCGTTATCGCCTATAGTAATACTATAGTAGTTATTAAATTAAACCTCGACTACTTGGCCTAGCTTTATATTCCTAGGGATTTTAATATATTTATCCGTTTTATTCTTTATAAGTATTAATCTTATTCTATTATTAACGATTCTAGTAAAGAGGTATAGGTTAGTATCTACCGGTTTAAAAAAGTAGTTTTATACTAGTAGATTAAACTTATAAATTTCGATAATTACCGTAGTTTATAAAGGGATAATTTTTATTTTCGTAGTATATACTAGCTAGTTCATATTTATACTTTTTAAATAAATATCGATAAGGTACTTTATATCGTAGCTACCGATATAGATTATTTATCGAGATATTAATATATTAATCCCTTTAGGGGCTATAATATCTATATTAATAAATATATTTACTTTAAGATTATTTATAATATAGACTTCCCTAGAGGCGGTTTCGGCTATTATTTTATTACTACTCTTATCTTTCCCGGGGAAATATAAAGAGGTAACGATATATTTAGAAATAATATAATAGTTATTATTAATACCGGTAATTTAGAGTAGGGTTATTATAGTACGGATTCTAGCTTTCAAAAGGAAATATACTATAAATTTATAATCGGCGATAATTATTCTATAGCTAGTATCTTTATAACTCTTTTTTATTTTAATTTCAAGGGTTAAACCGACCCGAATACCGGTATACTAGTATTTCCTAAATATTTATCCTATTCCCGTATTTTTAGAAGAGTCGTAGTTTAATTTAATAATAGGCTTCTATTTTAGTAATTCGTTATTCGTTTTAACTTAATAATAGGTTTCTATATTCTCGTTTATTACTAAAAACTATTTACTCTTTTAAATAATATTTATAATTAAATATTTAGGGTAGGAGGCTTTAGTAGGGTTCCTACCTAAATTTTAATTTCTAAAATATATATATAGTACGTTTTTAAAAAAGAACGACTCCTTATAAATACGGTACTCGATTTATTTAAGCGAATCGATAATAGTTACTTAATAGCCGGTTATTTCGTTTTATTTATTATAGTAATCCTTTTACTATTAATCCTAGCTCTATTTATTAACGTAATTAATATTAGGCGTGGATTACTCTTTTATTTATTACTCTATAATATTATCTTCCTAAGAATAATTCTTTTATACCTCGGTTTTATAGTAAATAGTTATATACCTAGGGGGTATTTACTATTACCTGAAATAATTAAAATTATAACTACTAGTTATAGGCCCGCGGTTTTCTTAACGCGATTAAAAATTATAACGATTCTTATTTCTAGGAGGGAAAGATATATTCCTAGTACTACTACTAGTAATCTATAATTAAATAGGTAACGTTTAAATTTAACGAGGCTACTATTACGTTTAAAGAATATTTAATATATTTTAATAAGCCGGATTAATAAATTAATAAGAAATAATTTAAAATAACTAGTTCTATTATAGCCGGAACTAGTTAGATTATTAATTCTATTAACTTTACCGTAAACTCTCTAGTTTAATAGGCGGTAGAGGCCTAATCGTTTTATTATTTCGTATTATTCCTAGCTAGGCTTCTTCCTTAGTATTAAATAAATTAAGGAATTTATTTAATAAGATATTAAGTTTAGGCGGATTAATAAAAGGCTTAAAATTAGAGTTAATATAATCGTAGATTATAAATATTTATTAATATATACTAGGAATATCGGCGGCCCTAATTAGGTTAAATATTTTATTTATATACTACCTAGGCGTTTTACTAGTATATATTTAAACAAATTTATATTTACTAAAACGAAGTTTATATATAGTTTCTAGTATTTTTATTTTAAATCGTTTAATAAAACGACCTATTTATTTAGGGCTAGCGAAGGTACGTATTAACGCCTTAGTATTAATATTTAGTTTATTCGAGAACTATTTAAGAGTTACTCCCCTAAGATATAAAAATAGAAACTTTTATACCTCCTTTTCGCCGTATTATTTAATTATATCGTTAACGTAATTCTTAAAATCAAAAACGTTTTTATATATAATATATCTTTTTAAAATAAATAAGTTATCCTTCCTATCGCCCTTAAGGTCGAAGAATTTAATCTCTTCGAGCTTTAGTTTATTCTAGGCGTTTACTCTAGTACTAGTACCGTCTTAACTAGTTAAGTTATTTATTTTTAATAGGCCTTAAGGTCCTATCGGGTCTTTCTTTATCTTAGCCGCTAGTTTAATAATAAGAGCCTAAATTTCTAGCGATTCTATAAATTATATTATTTATTCGGAATTTATAGTAGGTTATTTAGGCTTAGGACTTAGAGGAGTTATAGTTTCTTTATCTTTAAATTCGTCCTCTAAAGACTACTTCTTTTATAAATATTAACGTAGTTTTTTAATATCCCTTCGGAAGGTACCGATAGGCGGTATTACGGATATTTTATTTATAACCTAGAGTAGTTATATAATAAACTATTTAAATTTAATATATTTTAAAAAGTTATTATTAAACTACTTCGCTTTCTAGGCCCTCTTTAATAAATATTAAAAGGGTACTTTAATAGGAGGATAAAGAGATTATATAATTATCTAGGTAATTACTCGTTTAATATTAAAAATAACTTTTATTTATTTTAAGATATATTTACTCAATAGTAGGAATTCTTATAAATAAAAAATAAAATTAATTATAGTAGGGCTTAACTAAACTTCTTTTAAGGTAATAACTAAAGTAATAATTAATAATAAATATTAAAAGTAGTAATACTAGGCGAATAATAAGAGTAGTATTAAAAGACTAGTATTCTAATATTCTTTTTTTATAACGGAAGCGTAAGAGATATAACTAGTAATATAGTTAATAATATATTTACTAGGCTAGACATTTACCTAATAGGTAGTTTATTAAAATAAATAGTTATATTAATAAAAGAGAAATAAACAAAGAGACGTTCTAAATATTTAATTTAGTATTTACTATAAATACCTTAAATAAAAAGAGTATTAGATAAATTATTTTAATAACTTAATAAAGAGCTTAGAAGTATTTATTTAAGGTAGTAGGGTATAGTACGGAAGCGCTAAGTAAGTATAACGTAAATAAGGCTCGCTATCGATACGGAGTAAGTTATTTTGAATATAGTAGTTAATAGGGAGTATATTAACCGTTTTAGGGGTTATTTTATTATTTATAGCTAGTATAATCGTTCTCATTAATATAAAAGAGATATAGTTCTACGTTAATATCGCCGTTGCTACCATTTAACAAGGGGTCAATATAATAGTATGTAGTATGAAAGATGTTGATTATTCTATGGAGGATTTGGCCCTGATATACCAGAATCCTAGTGTCACCCTAGTCCCGATAGGGCTAGCGGTAGGGCCCAGCCCGCCGTCTTGGTAGATATCTATGGTAACACTCTTGCCAAAGTCCACCCCGTGACAATGAGGGCGTTTTCACCAGGTATCGTACTTCCGCGCGCTAACCAGAGATAGCCTGTGTACAGCCTACCCTCCGCCGATTGGCATGGTCAGGTTGTAAGACCCACACCCTCCTTCGTTGAAAGCTTCCTGGCACGCGCCATCGGCCGCAGGCTGCTTGCCGAATGCCCCATACCCATGAAACCCAGGGATTGGTGCTGGTGTCGCTGGTACCTCCGGCTGCAAAGATCGTGGGTGTAAGGTGGCTTATAAGGAGAACGGGAAAAGATGGCAAGGCTGAGAACATGGTTGAAGCAAATCAGTCGGGTTTTGAAGATTGGTGGGATGTTGGAAGGGGGCTACCGCAGAATACAGAATCTGTATTCTTACTCCTACAAGAGATGCACTGCATGGTTTCACTGATTGACAAGGATCAGGACCAAAATCGTTACCTCTTATGGCATCGAAGCGCCGTCAGCTAATTTACCTCGCTTGTCAAGAGCGCTTCTAGTATTTACGTAGTGTGACGCCAACTAATAGAATGATCATATCGCACCCGACATGCTGTACATACCCAGTGAAAGGCCTCTAGCCACTGCTTCGTAAACACACACGAATGATCTCTAATGTAGCGCTGTAACGTTGTTCATGTCGTTTCAACTGTGGGTCGGCCAAAGGTCCTGCACATTCCCTCCCGCTATAGATAAAAGATCAGCGGTGAGAGCCGGGGAACAGTAGCTATGGTGGGCTGCCAATGATACATCCTATGTATTAGCCGATCTGAGTGATTAGGAGAAGATAGCTGACTAAGCTCTACTAGTGGTCTGCTGTATATCTGCCTGTCGCTGAATCTTGGTGGAGGCTTTTTGGGAAGTACCGATCTCACAGAAAGCGCAAGATAGTTCGATAACAATTGGGTTCGGCCAAATTGTTCGATGACAAAGTCATGAACATAATCTAAATCTACAACATACTGAGCGACTACAAGTTTGTAGAGGCGATAGCCATTGCAGTGTATTTGATTGAAGCTTAATACTTCCTCTATTGCTAGCGCGTTTAGAGATTCATTGTTAGGTCCAAAAAATTTGTCGGGCTTCGAAAGGAATAGCGCTCTGTGAGAAAAAAATTATTCATATTCGAATAACGAATAACGTCTTTATTATTCGAATATTATTCGAATAATATACTAGTAGAAGTTGATATCTAGAATATCTAGATATCTAGTAATATTTTTAAAATCTAAGATTAAAATTAGACTTATATAATATATTAACTATATAATTTATATATTTATATACAGATATCTATATATAGTATCTAGGAATTTAAAATATACTTTTATTATTTTCTTATATCCTCTATTATTTCTTATCTTTAAAAGAAATTTATAAAGATAACTACTATATTTATAGCTTAATTAACTAGTAATCTATATTATATATATAAAAAGTATATATATATATCTATATATAGTATCTAAATAGATATATCTATGATTTATTTCTTATATTATTTATTATTTTTAAAATTAAAAGAAAATCTATATAGGTAAAGATTATATTTATAACTTAACTAACTAGTTATCTATATATAAATATATAAGATATAAGCGCCTATAACGCTTTATACTAGTTAAAAAACCTACTCTTCCTCGTTATCTTCGTTATTATCGGGTATAATACCCTAGTTTTTTAAGAGAAGAATCCTTCTAAAAACCTTATTATATAGCCTATTACGTTTTTTCGTAATAATATCCCCCGCTATAGAGAAAATCGACTCGGAAGGACTTAAATTAGTTAGTATAACTAGATATCTTCGAGCTAGAATAACTAGAATAGGATAATCTAGAGCTCTAGTCTTCTAATATTCGAGAAGATTAATCTATATATATATAATTAATATAATATAATAAAAAATTTAATAATAATAGGGAATTATTATCTTTCCTAATAAAGGATCTTCGGAAAGATATCTTTTTAATTCCGATCTCTTACTACTAGAGCTAGATAGTCTAGTAGATAGAATTCGAAATTCGTCGTTAAATTCATCTTTATTATCTAGACCTAGGTTTTCTGAATCTAGATTAATAATAGCCTCTTAACTAGCTATTTTATCTTAGGTTCTAATAATAAAATTAGCTTTTTAATTAATAGAATAATAAATATTAATAATAAACTTACTTTTTAAAAAGATTTCGAAACTCAGCTAGTATAGCTTAAGTATCCTAATTTAATATACCGAAATTTCTAAAAGCCTGAGCTTTAAATCTTAGGTCGAGAATAGTAGCGAAAAAGATATTAATATAAGTAGCTTTCTAGCTACGAATATTAAATTCTAGAAACTATTTTTCAAGCTTTTTAAGCCCGTTAGCGTAGGAATTTCGATGAATCTAAGGCTATTTTTTATTAGTATATTTATTAATAATTAATAAGAATAATTAGTTTATTAGATTATAATTATCTCTCTTCGCTTTTAACTTTCGTCTTATCTAGTGAATATAAGGATAAACTAGGTTAAAAGTAGGATACTTTTCGCCTTAAAGTATAACTAAGGGTTTAGTAAAGATTTTAAATATATCGAGAATCTCTCGAATATAAATAAGTTCTTTACTCTTTAGAAGATAATCCTCTCGACTAGGAAAATTTCTAGAAATTTATATAGTACTTTCTATAGCCGGCTAGAGCCTAAGAAAGGTCTCTAGTAGCTGAAAAATACTATTCCAGCGAACGTTAGTATTTAATAGAATTTTTTAGTAAAGATTTATTTAAAAAAACTAAAAAAATTAAAAGAATTAAAAGAATTAAAAGATTTAAAAGTATTAAAAAAACGTACCGATTTTTAGCTTCGTAGATCCTTTAATATTTAGAACCTCGATTTGATTTTCTAAGGTTCTAGAATATTCGTACTGATTTTTAAAAATTAAAACTAGTTTTCGAATTTTTCGAATAGGATATTTAGCTATAGAATAATTAGTTAGAAAATTTAGATAAGAATATTAACTAAAAGTTAATAGAGTAGTTATTTTAAAAATTAATAGAAAAACTAATAGAAAAGTTAATAAGGAAATTAATAAAAAAGAAAATAAATAAAAAAGAAAATAAAATAGTTAATTAAAAATCTATTAGAAAAACTATTAAAAAAATAAATAAGAAAATTAAAAAAAACTAACTTGAAATAAGCTCTTGATTTTCTTCTTCTTCTTCCTCTTCTAGTTACTCTAAATTAATAGCGTTTACTACTAATTCCTTATCTTTTTTCGTAGGTAATAACTAGTTTAATACGTCTCCGATAACGTTATTAAACGTATAAACTATATAACTTAAAGAGAATATAGTCGTATTATATTTCTCTTTATAGGACTTCTTAAAAGTTCTTAATAGGGCTAGATTTTCGGAAGTTTTATCCGTTATTAATCTATTAATAAATTAATTAATTAAGAAAGTAGTTAAAAAATGAAATACTAACGAAAGAATTTTATCCTCTATACCCTAAGTAGCTAGACTCTCGTTAAGAATCCCTAATAAATAGGTAGCTTCTTTTCGATCGTTTATAGGAGTTATTTTTAAAAGTCGAGAAATAAGCTCCTAATCTTTATTCATATAGTAAATAATAATAACTATATATTCGGCTTAGTTCGAGGCTGTCTAAGAGTCGAAAGTAAGAGAAAAATGATTTCTATAAATAAAACTTATAGTCTCGATTTCCGATTTGATTTTTTTATAGTTAATTCGAAAGAGTAGTTAAAGTTCCGAGCGAATTTTCTCGTAACAAAGCTTCGGAATATCACTATTTAAAAAAATTAGTATATATATATCTAAAAATAGATATATAACCTACTCTCGAGTATAATCTAATAGATTTCGAAAAGATTTACTAGAAATCGCTTTCTGAGAGATATTATTTTCGAGAAAGAATTCGAGTACTTTTTAAACTAGACCTTTTTAGGTATAGTATTAATTTAGACCTATATCCGAAGGTCTTTTTCAGAGAAGAGGATAGGCCGTTAGTATAGATTAAGTCGAGGGACCTAAATCGGATCCTCGAAAGAATTAATAAATAAATAGAAAAAGATAGATTATTATAAAAATTAATATCTTCTATCTAAACTTCAGGCCTTATAAGACTAGTCCTATTTATAGGAATATTCTTATAGGCGTATAAATAGTGAGAGAATAGGTTACTAGTTAAGACTAGGATTTTTTCGATTTTCGAATATTTATAACTTCGGGCCAAGTAGCGAATATTAGCCTATTAATAAAAATCAGTTATATATAACTAAATATAGATATAATATATACCTTTCTAGGCTAATTTTCGGAATAAGGTAGTAGAGTCTAACTAAAGAATTTATCTTTAAAGAGATAAGACTAATTTTCGATAAAAGGAAGTTCGTAAATAGAGCCGTATTTCTCTTTAGAAGAAGTTATATTAATAGACTTATAAGGGAATTTATAAATAGATTTACCCCTTATTAAATTTTTTAATTTAAGTTATTTTAGGCGAATATTAAAGAAGTAAAGAGTAGAAAATAAAATAGAGAGTTTTTTTATTTACTAGCGTAGATCCCGCCTTAGCGTCGCTTACTAATTACCTTAAATTAAAAATTTATATTTAGATTATTTAGATTAAATTATTTAGATTATTCTAAATAATATTTATTAGAGAATCCTATTTAAATTCGTAATAGTAAATAAGATATCTTAATAATAATACTAAATATATATTTTTTACTAATATCTTCTATTATTATTTAATTAATATAATTATTTTATATATTTATAGATTATTTATAGTTATATCTATATATAGATATATTTATTTTCAAATTTACTAAGCGAATATATTAATATATATAGGGTTTAAGTAAAGAAATTCAAAGTTTTCTATATTATTCGAATAATATTCGAATAAATCGAATAACCTAGTCTTAAATTATTCGAATAATGAATAACGTCCTTGTTACTCTATTCGAATAACGAATAACGACTTTTTTATTCGAATAATTGAATAATTAACACAGAGGAATAGCGGCATGATCCGAAGGAGAAGTCCTCGACAGAGCATAAAGAGCCCCTTATGTAGCTAACCACCACTCTTAGCAGGCAAGCCATTTACGCCCGATCTCTATGCTCTAACACCTTCTAGCGGTATACAGACACCTGTCACGTCGGGCCTCAAGTGTACCCGAATCCGCAGTTTATCCAACAGCAAAACAAATCCTCCTATTGGAAGACCCGTACGAGCGGACGTGCTAGGGTTCTGTGGTATCCATCAGCTGAAAAGCTTCTGCATATCACCTCCAAGCTGCTACGATCACCGCGTGACCAGTACCCGGATATGCAGAGATTGCTCTCATTGTCACCCCGTCGACTACATTTTGGTCGCCTGACTAAAGCTCGAGAAGGCGCTCGCTTTGCCTCTTGAACCGTAAGCAAGTGAATGGCCGTATATATAACGCGTGCACTCTTCAACACTGATGACTATGGTCTTACTAACGACTGTACTGCGTACTCGCACACTAACATGCTACCTTTGAGTGATCATCTTGTGCGTTGGCAAAGACTATTACTTGGTCGCTGTGAATTGATGAAGAATGACCAAGCTACAAATAGCCAATGACTTTTTCGCAATGCTGTACGGGACTCTTGATGATCGAAAGATGCGCTTACTCTAGGGTAGATCAGAAGGGGGGCATAATATGATGGTAGCCATTTTCGATAACTCGGACGTGAGCACAAAACGGCTCTCAGAGTGTCTTCGGCGCCTTCATAAGAGCCCCAAGCGTCACCACAGTGGTCGGGCTTTGTTATGATGCATCACCTGCACCCTCTCCCAGCATTCATTCCTCTTCAAAGTAATTGTCTTCATCCTGTAAAATTGCGAGTGAGAATCACTTGGGAACCTCGCCAGCGAAAGGCTCGCGAAAATGGCTCGTGCAAGATGAGACTGGCTAGCATGTCTAGAAGATCGAATGATATGTCTCCCATCAATGTTGTCGATACATGAAGAAATCTCATTGTCATTTCAATCCCTCCCTCACCCTAAACTCCTCATAGGAACACTCGACCCTATCTCTCCCGCACCCAAACAAATCCCATGCCTCCTTACCCCACAAACTCGCGTTATCACCCACATCTTTTCTCGGCTCAATCGATACCGGCTCCCTAGCTTTCAGCGCCGACTTTGATCTGGTAGTAGCAAGCGGCGCTGGAGGACCCATGTTTGTGGTGTCGGAGACTGATTTCTTTAGGAGAGAGCGCTTACGCGGCGGTTTGAAGGGGCGATGGATTGGGGAAGGGGGTTTGGGGAGAGGTTGAGCGACCGGGCGGGGAGGTGTTGCGGCCTTTGATATAAGAGCTTCGTGGATGGGAGACTGCGGTGGTATAGTCTCAGGGGTTGGAGCTTTCGGTGTGAAGGTTTTTAAGGTTGGACCCTTGGGTGTCACGGCTTTTGGTGTTATGGCTTTCAGTATGGAGGCGTTATCGTTTGGGATCTTTGAAGGTGTCTTGGGTGCTTGCGTTTGGAACCCTGGTGACGATGGGACGAGCGTTATGGAGGGTGACGTCCCAGAGGTGAGATGAGACGAAATCGCTGGTGGTGTCTTTGGTATAGATAGCGGTGAGTGGGCAGGCGGTGGTGTATTAGTGAAGATACGTTTGGGCGTCGCTGGAGGCGAAGTTCGCGAGCGTGGGATGAGAATTTCGTCCATTTTAGATAGCGTCAACGCGGTGTTATGGACTGTTGAAGGAGCTTTAGGAAATGTTGGCTCCACATGTTTTCGGAGTTGCGCTGGTTGATCTTTAACACTCTCAATTAAAGGGCGTTGAGAACGTGGCTCGGGGGATCTCTTTTTCCTTCTCTTATTAGCGAGAGGTGGATGATCATCCTCATCTTGGGTAAGAAACAGATCAGGCGGTCCTTCATTACTTTGCCTTCCGTTGACTTTGTTCAGCCGATCTGCCAGCCTATCTTGTTCCTGCTGGTGGTATTCGGTAAGGCCATCCTTCGGCTGGCTTTCATATCTGACAGGTGCACTGCCTTGACTACTTCTTCTGCCGTTGTGCGAGTTGTTGTTAGATGATCGACTGACTACAGGCCGCTCCTGTGGGAGTAAGTCTCTATACATGAGTTTCTTACGTGGCTTTCGTGCAGCCACCTGCAGCTTCATCCTTTCCCTTTGTGGCTCACTAGCAGACGCGGCTTCACTGTCCGAAGCGATCTCAATCGGCTCTATTACTGACTGTACGCTTCTCGGGCGCTCGGTCGCAACTGTAGGTCTACCAACCTTTTCCCGATCCCGGACGATATCTTTGTCACGTCTTTTTGGTGGCCCCTCTATTGTTACCTTGGTTACTTTAGCTTCCTCGGCTGCCTTGTGCCTCTCTGCTGACCTGATGGCTTTTTTTATTCCTAAGGCTGCAGCGGCATCTTCTACTAGTGTCTCAACTCGTGGTCTAGAAGTCACAGCTCCTTTAGGCTGTTGTACGCCTGAGCGAGTTGTTTCGGCCTCAGCCTGACGTGCCGAATCGAGCGTCTTACCTTTCTTCCCGATAGACTGTCGTTGCTTATGATGCTGCCTATCAGCCATTGTGTTGGTGTTCTGTGAGGTGCCGAAGGTCTCTATTGGTGGTGTGGGTGGTATGAATAGTCTTGCGCTGGAAGTCTGGACTGGCCGCATAGGCTGCTCCGACTGAGCTTCTACGCGTTGGCGCTTAGCAGGCCTGTTCTCCACTTCCTCATTCTCTATCCGTTGCTCATAGGGTGACCTAGTAGGAGGCGCCGCCCTTCCAATTCGTCCTTTCGGGGCGCCCAGCAAAGCGTTCAGAGACTTTGGTCTCAGCTGCGAGGGCTGGGCGAGTGTCGACCTCTCTGTAGCTATACTCGTTCCAGTACTTGTGGGGTCTTTTCTAGGTGTAGGAGCTGCGCGCTTAGGTGACCCTGCATCTTGCGGTTTCCGCTTCTTTTCCAATAGCTCTGTCAAGTCCTGCTCCATGCTGCCCACAGCCTCCCCAACCTGGACAAGCACCCCTCTATCAAGCTCGAACTCGTCCCCGTCTTGAACTGCGTCATCATCTCGCCTGTGTGTATCGCCAATGTAGTTCCTTGAGACCTCGTAAACCATAACCCTCTTGTTGAAGGTGTGATAACGGAGAAGCCCATCTTGCCACCTCTTCTGCTTCCGTCGTATATCGTGCGTATAGAGGCATATGAATTCGAGTACGGGAGCAGTGTTCTGTGTAGAGGGGACGGTCAGATTCTGGGTCTGGCGAGTGCCGGTTAAGGTGCTGGCGGTGGAGGTCATTTTGAAAAGGGGCTTCAAGAATCGAAAATGCCTATCATAGTCACGACTGCTAGTTTAGCAGGCTTGGCCAAGGTGGAGAAAGTCCATCTTTGTCCTCGCCATGCTCTTCTTCTGACTCATGATGGACATGTATAGCCAAAGAGCGTGGCAACAGTGAGGCACCACGTGCTGAAACGCGACATCACGTGATCGTTCTAAATATCTCCATATCTTCAATGACACGCCGAGCTTTAGCGTATGCAGAAAGCTGTGCAATCCTTGGCACTTTTTTTTTTTGCGCTCCCCCATATATACAAACCTAAGTCTACGAATAAGGTTTCTAATATATTAGCCTTATATAAGTAGATAGCTTAATTTAAGGCGATTCTAACGCCGTAAGAATAAACCTAATCGACTTATTATTACTGGATTTATTAGGGGTTAAAATTTACAGCTGGAATCCTAGAAAGTAGGCGCAGAACTTAGGCTTTCTACGCTAATTCCTTAGCTCTTATCCGTTCTCAAGCCCTACGTACCCCACCACGTCATTATCAAAATAATTGGCAAGGTGGCGCCCCTAATCTAGCCCCTAATCTAGCCCCTAAGTGAGCCCCTAACGGGCCCTGAGGGTGGTTTTAGGCGCTCATTGGGGGAGCTCCCGGGGACGGCTCCCGGGCAGCCCTAGGGCCCACCTTGCCAATTATTTTGATAATGACGTGCCCACCAATTGTACTACTAATTTTTAAAGCCTTATAATATATCAACTACCTTATCTATCTAAATAAGTTATTTCCTACGGTATTAGAATTCTATCTAGTAGGGCTATCTACTGATATAAAGTTAATATCTTAGAAGCTTTATTCGTGGACTTGGTCGGGCGTTTAGCGCGAAAAAAAAAAGTGCCAAGGATTGCACAGCTTTCTGCATACGCTAACTCCACGATATCGCTTTCTTTACTGTTGCTTTGCTGACACGATAACAGTAGCTAATGGTTCATGTCGGCCTTCTATATAGTCTCTGCTAAGATGATAATGACATTAAATCTCTAGTAATACAGCGTATGACGACGCAACGAATCGCTTCTCACAACTGGGTCTCCATCGCTGTGCAACTAGGAAGATCGCTACAATGTGCCTCCTCGCTCCTCTGACCGGTCACTTAACAGAGATACTGGGTCTGAGAGCTCACGCTTATGCAATCTAGTAGCGTCGGACCTTGCCCTCATTGGAGATATTGGGTCTGATGACTCTCGCCAATGCAACCCAGCGGCAGCCGATCTCTCCCTCATCAAAGACACTGGGTCTGGCATCTCACTTTGATGTCCCATAGCAGTGTCAGATCTCACACTTGTTGGCGATATTGGTTCAGACAATTTTCGTTCATGCTCTTTAATCGAGTCTGAAATCTCACTTGTGAGCGACACTGGGTCTGATAGCTCGCGCTTATGCAGCCTAGAAGCATCCGACCTCTGCCTCATTGAAGATATCGGTTCCGACAGCCCGCGCTCATGTCCCTTAGCAGCGTCCGACGTCTCGCTTGTCAGAGATACAGGCTCTGATAGCTGACGTTGATGTAGCCTTGGACCGTCTGACCTCTCACTCATTTGGGATATTGGTGACGATAGCGTACGACTGCGCCTCTCAGTAGCGTCCAGCTCGATTGGCTGCTCATTGGCCTCGACCTCTTGTCTAGCGAAAGGTCGGCCATCGATCTCGTGCCCTTTGTGTACGAACGAGTCCAGCTCAACATATCCACCGTGTCCTTTTTCCTTGTCATCAGGGGTTGCTATGGAATGATCTTTCTCCTCAGAATCGAGTTCGGCTGCTATGTCATTTATTTGCTTAGGCTCCAATGGCTTTGGGTGGCGTTTTCTGTAGAGCCAGATGCCCAGCAAGACCAACATGACCAGAATTATCGCACCACCGATCGCTATACCGACTATTGCTCCAGTAGAGATCTGATGGGGGCTGGGCGTGCTGTCACGTGGTGACTTGATTGCTACGATGTGAGGCTTTGCTCCAGCGTCCCAGGTACACTGAGATACCGAGAAATTTCCTCGCTCATAATCCGCCAACAAGTAGCTGCAGTGGGTCATGAGTCAGCATTCGCTCGATCACTGTCTGCTTTTTTCGTCAGCGGTCATTACTTACGCTTCTTGTAGGAATGCTCGACCCAAAGTGTATTGGCCCTCATTATCAGCACGCATCAATGGGAAGTAGCGAGATGAGTTAGGGACCAAGGGAGCTTGAGCAACCAGGTCAAACGCTCCGTAGGGAAGCGAAATGTTGACTCCCTGCCCTGGAGTGGATGAGTGGCCAAGATTGAAAACCACAGATGTGTTTTGCGTCTGCAACGCCTCGTGCAACGTGTCATTGACAAGATATCCCTGAACGTTTCCATCCCATGTAATCCCGAAGGCTTGTTCGAATTGCTCGCAAACGCTCAAGGGAAGCCATATGTATGGCGTGGTGGTGTCAACGAAGGCTGATATGCTGTTTGTATCGCCGTTGCTAGTGGACAAGACGGTAACATTTTCGTCCGTCGTTAAAATGACGGATCCGATGTTTACAGTGAAATTCCACAGGCCAGCTTCATCGAAGGTAAATGAGACATTATTTGGCTCAAAGCGCGAAGTGTCGTACCCTCCTACAATGAGACTTCCATACACTGGGCCCGGCCGATACTGATTGCCGGCGGTATAGCCCCACGTCAAAGATGGAATCATGCCACTATCATTCAGGTTCGACAAAAAGCTCGGTGAAGGAACACTAGAATTGGTAAGGCTAGAGGAGCTGGGATTCAGACCAAATAACCCCAAGGAAGAATACTCTGGCGTCGCAATGCTAGCGACAATTTGTTGATCAAGCGTTGGGCCACCACTCCCTCCCCCCAAAGTCACGGTATCATATCCATAGGCGCCATTGATGTTATTGCCCGTATAATTGAGGTTAGCTTCCAGAAGTAAAGGAACGATACCGTTTGCGGTTCCGTTGTCCTGTTTCCAGGTCCTCGAGCTGGTTGATTCAAATACTCCGCCTCGTGACGTGGAACAATTTGGAGGATCAGACTGATTACATCCTAATGGACTAACGACCCACGTCTGTGAACTCGCCGTTGATATTAAGACTTTCACAACCTGTGGAGGCGTCCCAATCTGGATCGGAAAGGAGGACCAAGGCCCATCGTCACCATCGAATTCATTAGTGGGTTCAATGGATATCGGTGCCGGTATTGGTGAGGCTCCACGCTTGCCCAGCCAACTTCTCAACATGTTTATACCCGAATTTGACAGCGGAATTGGGCAGCAGATGATTCTCCAGGGAAGCTCATTGCCTATTACGACAAGGCAACAAGAATTAGAGGAAGTCGCAGACTCTGAGCATGGCTTCTTCGAGCCGGGTTTTACGAGACAGCATCGGAAGATGGAACGCACGACTACGCACGAGACTAGATCCCATACGCAAAAGCGGCAGACTTTCGATCAAAACAAAAGGTGGGAAACAGAGCCGACCAAAAAAATAGAGCGCGGGGCATGCGCAACCCCACCACACCACCTGTCATGTACACCGCGGGATGCGTTGCCGATCTTCCTTCTCGCGGAATTAGCGTGGGAATTCTCCCCATTTAGAAAGTGTGAGGCTGAGCATATGCAGGTTTCATGCAGACTTCGTGTTCACTCGGCTCCTCCCTCCAATCATCCGATCAACTCCGATACGGAAGATAATTCGACCATGCGGGATTTCGATAGTTCCCATGAACCGTTATTGAGGATCAAGACTAAACGAGCGCAGGATTTTGTGTGAAGCTCTAGAGTTCGGCCTAATGGCTTAGCTCTCTGCTTGCAAGGCTGAAGCTCCTACCTATCCAAAACCATCAACGTCCCCACCATTCTTTCCTTATGTTCATGCGGCGTGCGATCCCTCGGTCAAGATGTGGGCAGTCCGAACATGGCTTGCGGCCTCAATGTTGCTGAGAGTGCCGCATGCATCAGCACATTGGCCCCATCAAGGTAACTCATTCTCCATAAATCTCATTCGGAGGGAGTCTTAGATGGCTAACTTGGACTTTAGGCGCTCCTTATGGTTACAATGTCACCTCTCACGCGGTCTCAATTATTGTGACCGTCAAAACAATAGATGTCCCTTGCAATACTACATCGACCTTGGTTAGCACAAACCCACATCATTCCGAACAGCCTACTTCAGTCAGTCGTTTTACTACAACGGAAACAATTCTTGGTACACACTATACACACTTCAAAAGCCTGTCCAGCGATAAAAGTACACTTGGACACAATATTACATCAAGCAGTCCAGTGTCCGAGCTAAAGAAGAGTCGTGGAACTTCCCACAGCTCTACCAAGGACTCGACGTCCAGAACGACCATTCATGAACACAAAACCAATTCAAAAAGCCTTACGGTGGTCCCAACAAGCTCGAATAGCTCTTCAATGAGCTCAATGAGGATGTCAAAGCCGATTTTCGGAACCCATCCCAGCTCCATTAAAATCTCAGCGACGAAGCACACTACCATATCCTCAATCGTCACAAACACTCATTTCGTCCCGTCGACCAGCATCTCGAGCACACTACTCACCAGCTCAAGCAGTATGACAATAGGATCGACAAGCTCTTCAATTATGTCCACTAGCTCCCCAATTATTGAGAGTCATTCTTCAACCATGCGGAATTCTTCTTCGACGTTATCGAGTTCAACGCCATCCAATATGACGCCACCGTCAATAACGCCCTCCGTTACGTCGTCTATAGTGCCCTCAGTCACGCCCTCCGTGACCCCTTCGGTGACCCCGTCCCCAACGCCCTCTACCATGACGTCTTCATTTGTCCCCACCCATTCATCGACTGTTTCAACGACACTCTTCAGCCTTAGTACCAATAGTAGCTCCTTCGAAAACCTGACGACTACTTCCTCGCCTCCACCTACCACTATTCTACCACGGCCAACTGAGGCCCTTACTACCAGTGTTAGTCCTTCGCCCAAGCCTCCGGCTGTATCAAGCCCTCCCCCCATCAGCATTACCTCCTTGTCCAGCCCTCCACCGATCACCAGTCCACCGCTCCCCGTGCATACCACCGCTTCACAGTGTTGTTTCGTTGTCCAGGACACTGTTGATTACAATTATTGGACCGGTAAGATTGTTGTGCAGTAACATTCCCTTTGCCACAACACTGACCGCATTCAAGACATCTCGACTTCCACCCAATATTTCACCACATCTTTTACCAATTACATAACACATCTCATGAGTTATGTTGACGGAGCTACTTCTAGCATCCAGACCTCGTATTCGCCTTATACTGGCTCGATTCTTATCCCACTTAATCTCGCGGCAGAACAAATGCCCAACACCAATAGTGCGGGCGGACCTGGAACGATGTCTTCTGCCTTGGGAGGTACGGCAACAGTGACCTTCGCCCAGACAATGTATGGCGACAAGATTCCCTATCATTTAAATAAAGCTGATTAATATAATAGTAATTCTCCAATCCCATTTTTTCTTTACCGCACGGCCAAGGTGATTCTCGCGCCCGCCGTAACGGATCAGAATGGTCACCTCACTTGCGTCACGACTTCAACATTCTATCCTTCGACTTTCGAACCCAGCGCTCCGAGCTCCCTGCTGTTTACGGGAATCAACGCCAATGCACAGATGTATTTTGGTAATGCAAATGCAAGTCAACTTCCCAGCGTGGTTGCAGACATAAGCCTCTCGACGCCATTTGTAGATGCCCTCACTAGAGGCCCCAGCGCGGTCAACTATGGCTCTCTGACAATACCCACTGCCGGCGCTGCTGGGATGAGCGAGTTTGTTAGTGCAAATCACAAAAGGCAGGCACAAGCTACGACCTCCACCATCGCACTGAACAGTTCAGAGTCAGATTACGGCTTCGTTTCACCGTTTTTCATAAAATTCTTAGCACAGGATCCGAACTATCTCGCGCAATATCCTCAACTAGCCAGTTGCTTTCCAGGCGGTCCCTCAATCGATCCAGGCACAAAGACATCCAAATTAATACCCGCAGCAACACTTGAATCGAACTTGATAAGTTCAACAACGGTGATAACCCATCCCTCAGGATGTCTTCGCCCAAACAGTCCACAGTGTCTCGCTGAGGCAGCGCCGAGTCCCGCATTTACGCCTCAACCGGAGCTCGCTCCTCCGTCCTCTCCAGCTCCTCAAGCTCCACCGCAGCCCCCACAACCACCTCCAAATCTCGCAGCTCCACCGCAGCCGCCTCCAAGCCCGCCAGCGCCGATCCTAAGCCCACCAGCACCCCCAAGTCCACCTGCTCCGCCGCAGCCCCCACAACCACCTCCAACTCTCGCAGCTCCACCGCAGCCGTCTCCAAGCCCACCAGCGCCGATCCTAAGCCCGCCAGCACCCCCAAGTCCACCTGCTCCGCCGCAGCCCCCACAACCACCTCCAATTCTCGCAGCTCCACCGCAGCCGCCTCCAAGCCCTCCAGCGCCGCCTCCCTCGCTGTCACCTCCGATCGTTGTCAGCGTTACGCCGACCCTCGCGCCCACTCCGCTAACATCACTACAGACCTCGCTGTCAACTCCGATCGTTGTCAGCGTTGCGCCGACCCCCGCCCCCACTCCCACGACGTCAATTGTGGCATTTTCTGGGGAAGCAGGTCGCGGTGGACGACAATTACTCTGGCTACCCTTGGCTTTGTGCTTAAGTGGTGCGGTGTTTGTGGTGCTGTAAATGACATGTTTGATGAACATACAAACGATCCTTACGAGAATAATGGGAATGAGTAAATAGTTGTAATTTGCATGATGATAATGGGCAGTGGAAGCATGGTCTAGCTACCATGATAATCTCATCAGAGGATATAGACCATAAGTACAAGCATTTCTATTGAGCTTTTGAGAAGGATAAGAACCGCCGCCTAAAGGCACGCAGTAGCAATACTAGCAAGTACATCTCTGGAGATGCTAATAACTGCGTATCAACAGCTTGCTTTTCAATCTCAATCATTGATTCGAACAGTGATCGTATCCGGTGCAGCCGACGCTCTATAAAAAGTTTCAGTCACCTTACCACTCGTACCAAATTAACGCGAAAGATCGCATACATTCCACTCCACGTCTTACAATTCAGGAATGTGCCCATAGTCAAGGTTCCCCTCATCCACCGCAGAATAGTCGGTCTGGACGTTCTCAAAATTCCTACCACTCGTCTAGCTCCCTTCCAAAGAAATATACGCACGCATCACCTCCAATCCATCCAATTCATCAACAGCAGAACCGCTAGCATCAGCCACATCAGACCATCCGTCCAACTCGTTCGCCAATCGGTATTGCCAGTTCTCAGCTAAGACTTCTGTCCCGTTTCCAAGAAGAGTGGCCGATGCCTGAAGTAGAATGGGCTGGAGTGGTGCATACACGAGATGTGGAGTCTTTCCCTGGGCCCCTAAGCGAGCCCCCAAGCCGGTCCCTAAAAGGGCCCCGGGAGTAGTTTTAGGCGCTAGTTGGGGCATCTCTCGAGGCCGCTCCGGGCTAGCTCCGGGGGTAAGGATATAGAGAGACCCCACCCAGAGACCCCTTCCTTCCATGTTAGGCTTAGCTTAGCCCTAACCCTTAGATCTACACTTAGCGTGCTGGTGTCTGCATAATGCTCTATATTCTCTACCCTTTCACCCCATCAATCATTTATTAGACAAGAGAAATTGACCGACGTCGCACCCTCTATCTCTCTTTCGTATACAGAATGGCTAGGAATCGAAGTCAGTAAGTGCTGAGTAGTCCTTCTACGCTTGACGTCTTCCATGATACTGTGGAGACGTCATCAGCTACTCTATCTAGTACGCCTTAAGCCAAATTCAGGCGTAATCCATACCAGATAAGCGATGACGTAGCTGTGTACCTTGTAGCTGTATTCTATACTCTTTTCTGGGCCTTGGTTTCTACCATTTATGGTGTAGTTACCGCTTACTCGGGGCACAGATATGGCTTTAGGGGCGCGGGCTGGCGACGGCGAGTAGGGTGACGGCGAGGGTAACCAGTACGGTAGATATGTTTATGATGACGGCGGTGATGATAGCGTCAAGTATAGGCGTCGAAGACGTTGTTATTGTTGATATCTATGGGGTCTCTGGTTATCAAGTTGGGGTCTCCCTATATCCTTACCCAGCTCCGGGGCCCTCATTGCGAACTATTTTGTCCATGTCGTGCATGGGAAACTTGATCACACCTCGAGATATTGACGCAGCCCTGGCGCCCCTAGGTGTTCGTGCTTGGTGAAGATCCTCGTCGCCGCTGCTATAAAAGTCTTTCAGTCTTATGCACGATCCTTTCGGTGTAGTAAAGTAGCGCGCTCATTCACTGGTCGGCAATCGTTAGTGGGAGTCCTTCGATCCTCCGGCTCCTAACCACCCATGATGGGCATGTATAGCGTCCATTGAAGTAATTGTGCGTTTTGTTGGTAACGAGCCAGGTTCACTGCCTTATAACAGTATGGAAATTTGGAGAGGGCTGTCGGTGGATTCGACCCCAGCGGCAATCCTTCCACTAATTAGGAACGACGATTTGCTGGCTATGCGACGTCTTTCCTCGCTGCGTTCTTCTTTCCTAGTTTCTGCCTGTTTCCGTTCCTTTGGTTGCTGTAGGCGGAGCATCTTATGTACATTTCGCTGCAGTCAATCGACCACCAATTCAACGGTTTGACATGTGACGAGGCTGTTTAGCATTCTAGTCACTGGAGTGGCCAGATGTGCGCTCGATCTCCTAGCCTGACAGTTTCAACCATATCATCGTTCGAGGCACGACATCGTGGATGATGATAGACACAATGACTATTTAACAGGTCTCTGCTGTCTTTGTGAATGCTAGAGTAATGACCGTTCACAATGAGACTGGGGAGAAGCGAGGTTGCCCTCTAGAGAAGACTTCTCTTGGCGACACGTGACTTGGCGATAAGGTTTGACGCTTGTCACGTCTGCCTTGTCCCTCTACACTTGACCTCCAATATCTACAATAACCCAGAACATTGTCTTCACGGAGATATATCGTCTCACAAGGTGGTAGATAGATCAATCAAGCTTCTGGCGATGGAAGAAAACAAGTGGAAGCCTCCGGGCGAGGAGGAAGAGGAGGAAGAAGAGCTCGATGAAGCCGTGAGTGGAACGGCTCGAAGGACATTGCGATACTCACCATCTTCAGGCCTACAAATCTGCCAAAGATGCCGTCCTCTTCGTCATCGAAGTCAGCCCATCAATGCTTACCGCGCCACCTCCAGTAGACGCGAAGAAGCAGGATCGGCACACGCCAACTTCCGCGGCGTTGGACTGCGCATATAGACTGATGCAACAGCGTATTATATCTAACCCAAGTGACATGATGGGTGTTCTTCTATACGGGACTGAAGAAACCAAACTCCAAGAAGAAGAACAAGCGCGAGGCGGTCTTGCTTACCCGCATTGCTATCTCCTAACGGACCTCAACGTTCCCGATGCAGGAGATGTAAAAGCTTTGAGGTCTCTAGTAGAAGACGAAGATGATTCGAAGAAGCTTTTGGTACCATCCGCGAAACGTGTTTCAATGGCAAACGTGCTTTTTTGCGCAAATCAGATTTTCACTACTAGAGCGCCGAATTTCAATTCACGACGGTTGTTCATCGTCACGGACGATGATGATCCACATGAGAAAGATAAAGCGCTGAAATCATCTGCTGCTGTTCGAGCTAAGGACTTGTATGATTTGGGTGTTATCATTGAATTGTTTCCTATCTCTCGGATCGACCATGAATTTGATCGATCGAGGTTCTACGATGTACGCTCTTTTGCCACGATAACTCATTTCTAGCTGACTAGGTCAGGACATCATCTACAATGCCAGACCTACAGATCCCGAGGCTCCAGCGCCCATATCCGGCACTACCGCTCCAACATCAAGAGCAGATGGAATCTCCCTACTAACCTCCCTCCTCTCATCTATCAACTCTAAAGCCGTAGCACGGCGAGCACTCTTCTCCTCCATCCCATTCGAGATCGGACCTGGCTTCAAGATATCCGTCAAAGGCTACATAATCTTCAAGCGCCAAGAGCCCAAGCGCAGCTGCTACGTCTGGCTTGAAGGCGAAAAGCCCCAGATCGCGACAGGCGTCACGACACAAATGGCTGATGACACCGCCAGGACGGTCGAAAAGGTAGAGAGTAAGAAAGCGTACAAGTTCGGCGGAGAGCAGGTCACTTTCACGACTGAAGAAATCTCTGAGATACGCCACTTCGGCGATCCTGGCATTCGCATTATTGGATTCAAGCCGCAATCCATGCTTCCTATCTGGGCCAACTTCAAACCATCCACTTTTATCTACCCGTCCGAAGACGATTACGTAGGCTCAACTCGGGTCTTCTCAGCTCTACAACAGAAGCTTCTCAAAGACGAAAAAATGGCAATCGCCTGGTTCGTAGCCAGAAAGAATGCCAGCCCCGTCATTGCCGCCATCCTCCCCGGAGCAGAAAAGCTGGATGAGAATGGCGCACAGATCGTCCCTCCGAGCATGTGGCTCTGCCCCTTGCCATTCGCAGACGACATTAGACAGAATCCAGAAACTCGCGTCATTCGCGCACCTGAACCACTAATCGATCGAATGCGAGAAGTCGTGCAGCAGCTACAACTTCCCAAAGCCGTCTACGACCCACGAAAATACCCGAACCCAGCACTGCAATGGCACTACCGTATCCTCCAAGCACTAGCTTTAGACGAAGATCTGCCCGAGAAGCCCGAAGATAAGACTCTCCCCAAGTACCGACAAATCGACAAGCGCGTGGGGCCGCTGGTCATAGACTGGGGTCATGAGCTGCACAACCAATACGAAGAATGGCGAACCACCAACGAAACCGCCGCGCCAGCCAACTCCGCCAAGCAATCTACGAAGCGCTCTGCTCCATCTGAAAAGGACGAGCTGGCTGTTAGAGGGGGTAAGAGAGCTAAGACGGCTGATGCAGAGGGTGGGGTGGATGATGAGGAGATGAGGATGGCTTTTGAGAAACAGACGATTGGGAAGGTATGTCGTTCGCTGAAAACCTCCCGCTCGTTGGGTTGTCTGCTAACGTTAGTTGCTTTTTACTAGATGACGATACCGCAGTTAAAGTCGTGGTTGCAGGCGAAAGGATTGCATGTTAGTGGGAAGAAAGCTGAGTTAGTTGGTAGGATTGAGGGGCATTTTGAACAGAAATGAGTAGGATGACGGAGCCTCAAGCATTTAATCGTGTTTCTAATAGCGATCTTATGGCTGAGGCTACATCCTAACAATGATAGTACAAAAGCAATTGACGATACATGATTGTACTAGCACCAGGTAGAGTAATAATAGCCCAGACTCCTCGCTTCATACATCCATGATACCATTACGTCCACAAAACCAAACGCTGAGATCAAAAATTTCGCAGCTCCCAATCCAGCTCTTTTAGAAGCCCACTAATTAGTGCTCTTCAACTCCTAGAACTACACATCCGAGAATCCTCCTCCCATCTCCCAGCTGTCATCTGCAAATCGCACTCATATCGTAACAAGGCCCGACTTCCTCGTAAACTCATCTTTATCTGCACAAATATTAGCGATCATCTCTCTCCCCAGCCAGACGATCACACTTACCATGACTACCATCAAAAGTCATCTGCACCTTCCACCCCTTCCTCCCCGGTCGCTGGGATTCCTCCCCATGCCTAATCGCCATCATGTGTTTACTATCGACCTCATCGCCCCTCTGAACGACTAACCCTTGCACCTCGATTGTGTGGTATTCGCTGCGGTACGCATTATCCTTTAAGGCGGCAGTGATCCAGCGATCCCTGACGCCCTCTCCGTCTAGCCTGACGGCCAGCTGAGTCCGGGGTTGGCCTTCTTCTGATGCTTTTTCCCAGAGCTGCAGCCCGATGCGTTTGAAGGTTTGTTTGTTGTTGCGAATGATGGGGCTTGTGTCCACGAGGACGAATTTTGGGATCACGCGGTAGAATTTTAGCGTCCACCCGGTAAGGCTGTGCATGAAGCGTATCAGGTCGTGATCGCAGCCCAAATCGAGGTGTGCCGATTTGGAGATCTCGGTGGCGTGGCTGAAGGCTGGGATGGGGTCGGTGGGTTGGGGGTTGTATTGCAGGCGTGGGACTGTGGAGATGTGGTGGGAGGTTGTAAGGCGGGGGAAGTCGATGATGCTTGGAGTGGAGCTTTCGTTCTTAGTTCCAAGTATCATGTCGAAGTCTCTGTAGATGTAGTATATCTCGGTCATGTGGGGTCCTTGAGGGCTTTTCAATGTGGTGGCGATGGCATGATAGCCTTTGTTTGGCTCCTCGACGTCGAAGAGGCGGTAGGTGCGGATGTTTTGGAAGGCGTATGGGATGTCTAGCTTAGTGGTGAGCTGGGGTGGCATCTCCGTGGGGTAGAGGAGACATTGTTCGAATTCGCGAGCGTCCATTGAGTTTCGAAATTCGAGATCTATCTTCCGATTGGGCTCTCCGGGTTTGTAGATGTATGTGAAGTGGCTGTCCCAATCGCCATGCCCGATCTCCTTTAGCTGTCCACAATCTGACCAGCTGACAGTGGCCTTGGCATCCTCCACTGCTACTCTGACGAAGTCCAGTGGTAGCCAATGAGAGACGCATCGAGGATCAGTAGTATCCGGCGAGGAGCTGATTACGAGCCGTCGAGTGATCCGCCAGCACTTATCCGACGCGGCCTCGTAGAGACGAAGGCCACACGACGAGGTTTTGCTGGCCGACATGCTTGGCGTTCGTTGTTCCCCAATTGGGCGACGTGGACTGGTTTCCGAATAGGTTGATAATGAAGCTTGGAAGATGGCGAGCTCTCCAGGATGTGGTTCTCGTGGCTTCATCGCTTGGAAGAATTGTCTTGGCAAGTTGGAGAAGTCCTCAACATCTTGCGAGCTCAGAAACATCACCTCGGCATCTTGACTCGGGAATTCGATCTCGAATGGGGTTGTCTCGTCAACGTTTTCCCATGCCTCAAGATCACCACGGACCAAGGTACGGGATAGATTTACAGTGCCTTGCTGATTGCACAGAGAAACCATCAGGTCACTCTCGTCGATGGTAGTCCACAATAGAAGCATGTAAGGCGCGCTATATGACTTCGAGCGATCGTTCCTGCTCCCAATTTGGGCGTTGACGAAGGTTCGAAACTTGACTCGTTCATGCGGGTATCCAGCGTTGTCGTCATCCACCTCTAGCCATCTATGGGCATCAGCAAGATCATCCATGGCGTTGGGCACATTCTCTTTTGCCTCGACTGTCTGCTCGAAGCTTTCGATCAGTAGCACGTCTTGTTTTAACAAGACTTGATCTTCAAAAGTTGGGAATTCGGCATTTGAGCCTCGTCGTCGATCGAAGTCTCGATCCAGGGACCTTGCCAAGTCTTTGACCAGTCGTCTGATGTTCTTGCTGGTGAGGTCTTTCTCGTTGTCGGTCCCCAGAATTATTTCCTCGAGTATCCAGGAGCATTTGAGAAGATCGATGTAGGCTTGATGACTGGATATGGTACTCTCCCAGTTGTAGTCGTGTAGTGACGCGTCTGTTTTTCGTCTCTGGGCACCATACTGAGCGAGCACCTTGCACAAAATGCGCGATTTGATGAGCCACCATATGGCCCACCGAAGCCACTTCTGAGTGCTGTATACACTATCCAAAGACTGTAGGCTAGCTTTGAATGCAGCTTGTAACTCTGGGCTCGCATCATGCTTGGCTCTTCCTGGTGACAGATATAGCGGCTCGTTAGTGGTCGACGGCAATGAGATGGTAGAGAGATCAGAGGCCTCCGTTGCTGTTGAAAGGCCTGAAATTGGTTAACATCAAGTTGTCCTGCAATTCAATTGACCTGCCTCTGACACGCACCTGTTGCAATGGTACTTGGCTGAACTCTTTCAAGACTCTCGCTGCTGCCAGAGTAGGGGCTATCTGCAGTCGCATTACTCGGAGATCGTTGGGCGAGACTCAACCTTTGTAGATTGTCAAGACCAAGCCCGGTTGGGACTGTACCGCTAAAAGTCCGTTTTTGAAAATCCGGAGAACAATTACGGCCAAGCTCTGGTGACGCAAGCGATGTATCATTTCGAGGACTATACAAAGTTGTTGAGTCCGTCGTCGTAGTTGTCGCGATTCGTCTGACGGGCTGTACGCCACAGGTACAACTCTTATCATGGCCTGACGTTCGTCGGACGATTGTGTTGGTGTCCTGAGGCAGTAAATGACCATCATGGGCTTTCTCGTCCAAGAGTTGCCTAGCTATGTGTCAGCTTTGTTATAAAGTTCGTCGTTACATAATTACTCGCCTTCCATCTGAAGTCAGGATGAGCTGAAGAAGCTGCTGATCATCTCTGAACCTGTTGCGGAATTCTTGGATTGCACTTTGATCTTTGGCCCATTGGAGGCGCTTGAACCAAACACCACGGTCACTCCAGCCTTTAGTACGTAGTCACAGTCAGTAAAGAAACGGATGGAAGGCCTATCAGCAGGATTTCCTTACCAAGATTCTCATATTTGGCGGTCAAGTCTCGAACTCCACGAAGAGTCTGGAAACACCTTTCGAGCACATCTTTCACAGGCTTACCGTACTCGGAATCGACATCACGTCTGACTTGATTACGAATTTGGAAAAGTACAACTCGATAAACTTGCAACTCCTGGGAAAGTCCTCCAAATTGTTCTGGCGCATTTTTGGCGACGGTATACACTGCGGTATAGAGGTTGTATGCTAATTTTGTCAACGCCACCGTATCGCCGATAGGGGAGTAACTCATCGTGAGATGTCTCATCCGACGGACGACTCGGGTGGGTCAACCGCACTTATGGGCCCCACGAGCTAATATTATATCGAGGAGATTGGATGACATTCGCCGGTTGACAGCCAGTATGCAGTCACAGTCTGCCCAAAGCTGCGTCTTTAGTGTCACGAGCCTGTCGAGAACAGGTCCAGACTGGAAACATTCAACAGCAGCCTTGGGCGGGATCCGGGCGAGCAAGCGAGTCGAAGCTCTCGCGCAGGGCTTTAGCGGCACGGGCTCCCTCCCAGCTCCCCGGGTATCAGATTGCGAATTATTTTAACGAGATAGTACTTGGCAATGGACACGACTAATGCACCTGAGGATCTGTCATAGGAGCTGTGGGTATGGTGTCCTCTTGCGATCTTCTCTGAAGCGACCTCTTGCAGGAAGATGTTCCTCAGCTCATGCAGGCAGAACGGGGAAACGGCCGAGGGCAGCCAAGAATCGCTCTTGTTTAGCGAGGGTGTGGGTGATCAATTTCGTCCAGCATTAGCGTGCGCGGCCCAGGTAGCCCTGCCAATAGGCGTCGATCGGGGTTGTGAAAAGCCTGGCAAGGCAGCCTTCAGCCTCGCAGGATGCATGAAGAAGATGGCTGTGCACTATGTATGAGTTCGTCTTATAGATGACTCACTGCGCTCAATCCCTTTGTACTGAAACATAATACGCAATTTGCCCAGTGAAAACCTTTCACAGGACGCAGTGAACAAAAGCATACGTTGCAACACGCTCCCAGCTGACCTTCACTCCTGTGGTGACTATGGCTCCACAGGACAAGACTCGATATGAGTCTTCCAGCCTCCAAGACGCGGATGCCAACACCGCGAACATTAACGGCAAATTGGTCAATCCGTTCAAGGGTCTACGCCACGAGCAAATGAGCGATAAGATCAAAGAGTTCATGATGAAGACCGAGATCGACGAGATGTGGGTGGAACTAATACGTAAAGGCGCCTTCCTGGCACAAGATGGCGAAGCATTCAGTCACCCCCGAACAGACAGCCTTCAATTAAAGCCAGACGAAAGACGAGCCCTCCAACAAGAAGACCCAAAGACTGGAAACAAATGGAACCAGCCGTGGATAATGTATGCTCTCGTCGGCTGCTGCTCGCTCGGTGCGGCCGTTCAAGGCTGGGATGAGACGGCGGTGAATGGGGCTCAGCTATTCTATCAGGACGCCTATGGGATTGACGGCAGTGACGGCCACAACCCGGGCATTCGAGGCCTGGTTAACTCTGCTCCTTATTTGTGCTGTGCTGTCCTTGGGTGCTGGTTGACTGAGCCTCTCAACCGGTTGTTGGGAAGGCGAGGAACCATCTTCGTCACTTGCATTCTCTCCAGCCTGACATGCGTATGGCAGGCTTTCACGAACACTTGGTGGCATCTGTTCATTGCGAGATTTTGCTTGGGCCTTGGGGTGGGACCGAAGAGTGCCACGATCCCAATTTACTCCGCTGAGTGTGTGCCCGCTAACATTCGAGGCGCACTCGTTATGATGTGGCAGATGTGGACGGCTTTTGGAATTATGCTTGGATACATCGCCGGCGTCGTTTTCCGAGGCGTCCTCAGCGGAGACTCCACCACGTGTACTAATTACAATGCCAATCCCCCGCCAGACCTACTGGGTCTTGAATGCAGTTTGAATTGGAGGTTGATGTTGGCAAGCCCGATGGTGCTTCCTCTAATCGCCGCCGCCTATGTCTTCACCCTCCCAGAGTCCCCGCGCTGGTTGTTGCTCAAGGCTCGCCAAGGAAAAATTGCATACTATGACAAGGCTTTTAGGTCGCTGTGCAAACTTCGCCATTCGAAACTCCAAGCAGCACGAGATCTATTCCTCATTCACCACCTACTTGATGGGGAAGAGGACATCAAGAAAGGACACAATCGATTTATTGAGCTGTGGAGTGTGGCTCGCAACCGCAGAGCCTTAGTTGCCAGCTTGACCGTGATGTTTCTTCAGCAAATTTGCGGCGTCAATGTCATGGCTTTCTACTCGTCCGAGGTTTTGTCGAAAGTTTTTGGGGGTGGCACAAGGGGTGACAAGAAGGCATTGCTGGGATCATTAGGTTTCGGCATACTCAACTTCGTCTTTGCATTGCCGGCAGTGTACACAATCGACACGTTCGGACGACGTAACCTACTTCTTTGCACCTTTCCATTCCTCGCACTATTCCAGCTTTTCACCAGCATTGGCTCCCTCTCGCGCTTCCAAGATCATAGTGCAACTCAGACAGGGCTCATTTTGACTGGCATGTACATGTTCAGCGTATTCTACAGCCCTGGAGAGGGACCCGTGCCGTTCGTTTATTCCGCAGAATCGATGCCGTTATATGTCAGGGATATCGGTATGTCGATGGCAACTGCGACACTGTGGTTCTTCAACTTCTTATTGGCCGTCACATTTCCAAACTTTCAGGTAGCATTTACTGATTCTGGTGCCTTCGGTTGGTATGCTGCATGGTGTGTCGTCGGATGGTTCATGATACTATTTCTTGTTTACGAAACTAAGGACTTGACCCTCGAACAACTGGACGCACGATTCAGCATCCCCACGAAGACCCATGCCGTGTGGGCTATGAACGATGCAGTGTGGGTCTTCCGATATTATTTCCTAATGAGAAGGGGAGAGAAGAGACCAGTATTGAGCGTGTGGACAGAAGGCGAGGGGAGTGAGATTGGGGAAAGACCGGCCCCCAGAAAACTATCAATGGAGATTGTGCAAAGGGAGATTTCGGGTATCGATAATTAGCATACCATTGAATGACGAACGTGAGAATCGTAACAACGTGTCGACCAACTTGATTTCTGCAGATACCGAGGGCCGAGGATCTCCGGGTTCCGGGCTTGAGACGCATTTAGAAATGAAGGCTTTATAGGCGCGCATACCTGAGTAGCCCGCCAAAACATGTGTGGCGTGCTGCCTGTTTTTCCCTTAAATAAGCTGTTATGATAGAAGCCCGAATGCATCTTTGAGCTCGTATCACACAATGATCGCCAAAATTCTTGCCCTTGCAGCCCTCGTGGCTTCTCCTGTCACTGCATCGATAACATGTCTCAAAGTCGGCGCGACCGCAACAGCACAGTGGACCAACGCAGCCACACGAAGATGTACATGGACGGGCACTGTCGGCAGTAACTTCGGCACTGATCCCGCCAATGCTGGAGAGTAAGACAAAATCACTGCCAGTAGATGGTGAAATGATATAATTACTGACTTTCGCTTGTTCTTCTTTTAGCTATAGCTGTAATGGCCGGTAAGAGGGTGGATCATTTCGCAAGGAAGTGATCATCTTGACTAAAGACCCTCAGCTGTGGTGCTGGATGCACCGGAACATCGATCGGAAATGTGTAGTACGACATTCGATTACCCCTACCCAGGAGACAGGTACTGAGGCTGTATTAGTTCTCAAGATTGTTTCTCCCACGATATATGTTCTTATTTCAACAATGCCAGCGGTGGTGCCAGGTGAGTCTAAATCTCCTTAGGGCTAGTCGCCTCCGTTTGCGAAACTTGTTAACGGTACCGTACTTAAAGTGATGGAACATGTGGGGCGGCTTTCACAGCCGCTGAAGACGACACAGCATTCGGCCTTGTCTATGGGTGCTCTCAGACAAATCCGACCAACCCCGTGATACCACCGACGGCGCAGCCAGTGTGCCATTGATGAGAGAGACGTCGGTCAAGGACCGTCATATATCCACACGGGCTCTTCTCGTTGAGCTTCAAATTGCTTCGAGTTGCGTTGCCAACAATTACGTTAGTATTGCCTCACTATCCTTGATTGAAAGAGTCATTCGCCCAGGACATCTGGATGCTTCATTTTATCGACGAATATCCGCACATTGAAGGTCCGCAAACAGCTTTACCATGAACTTTCCGCTTGAATATAAGTACATAGATTTCCAAATGTCTACAAGTCGCAAATTGGAGCATTCTTCGAAATCATGGTGCACTCGCTCAAGGTCTTGATATGTCCGAGGATGTCCCCCTCTCCACGGCGAAAGCTACTCACCTGTATTGCTTGGTTTCACAAAGGACCAGTACCGTTCGACAAGACCAAGGCGCGTCAATGTTTGCCGTCCTTCTCTTCCTATGCAATCAAGGAATTTTTCAAGATAATCAATCTGGTCGAAGAGAAAGAAGTTTTTAGTGAGGTAGATGGATAGTCCTTCGTAAAGTGTCTGCTTGCAAGTTCGAAGCAGACCAAACGAGCTGTTCATGTGGCGATCCTGACGATTACCTTCACTGTAGCAGTAATCGTCAATGTAAGCACCATGCTTGACCAGTACCATGTCACAGATTATGTTCCGTATCTCGCCTGATAAGTTAAGTAATCTCGACCGAGATCTCGGATCATATGAGGTATCCGGTCTTGCCTGATGATTTGTAGATTTTTTCCGTTCAGGTAGGTTACACGTGCTTGGGAACTGCTTGTCCTTGCGTGGAGGGTGGAGTATGGAAGTCATTATACAAATAGATGATTTAATGGTCCTTAGTGTTCTGCTTCGAGCTCAGTTCTTGATTTCAGAGCTGATAATGTGGTTCTGGAAGAGAGCCAAAGAGAATGGTCTGTCGTTGTTGTGGGCAGGCCTATGATGCTGGGCAATGTCCTATTAAATACTGGTATGGTACTGAGCCATAGGATGTAACTTATGTCATGGATTGCGCTAGGGCTTTGAGACTGTTGAGGGTCAATGAGGAATAGAGTGAGACCTGGACGGAAGAAACTGGTTATGGAGCGGCGCCAAGGCTTATACCAAATTCAGCCTTATCTCTTGGCATTTGCCCTGCAGATTGGGCTTCCTGAACTAGCACCGCCATGTAAGGCTGTCTACACGATGAACGAAGCCGGCCTCTTCCACCTCGCTTCTGAAATACTGCTTGAGAGACTAGCAGTGAACAAGGGACCTTTCTTTTCCTCGATATCATGTGAAGCTCTGCCGGCGCAACAATGAGATGGTCCCTCCGTTTTGCCGTTAGCGCCTCCCTCCTCCTGATCATCCTCCTTGTGCTACTCAAGAACCACCTCGAAGACATTTGGGACCAATACAGCGTGGGGACCTACATTGCGACTTCATGGAAGAATACATTTCAGCATGGCATAGTGGAAAACATACCTGCGTTTCGGGCCGAGCCAGGCGACAAGGTCATTATCATGGCGAAGCTCGAGAAAGAGAATACGGACTGGGTATCTGATGGGCTGCCCGAGTATGATCAACGCCACTCCACGCGGTGATTGGCTGATCTTCTCTGCTAGCTGGCAAGCAGCAATCTACACCGTGAACCCCACCTTCGCAAACTCCACCGCCCTCAAGACCCCTATGAACAAAGGCCACGAAGCCATGGCCTACCTTTCCTACATAATAGATAACTACAACAACCTACCATCAACCATGGCTTTTCTACACTCTCATCGAGATGGCTTCCTGAGCGCCTGGCATACTGATACTCCCTTACATGACAACGTGGACGCCCTCCGCACGTTACAACTACCATTTGTATCAAGGAATGGCTATGTTAATCTTCGCTGCAATTGGAATCCCGGGTGCAAAGAGGCGCATAGAGATAATGCCCATGTAACGCCTGAGGTTTGGGCGGACATCTTCACGGGGACGTCTACGGAGAAGAGTGAAGCTCCAAAGCAGGTTGGCGCAGCTTGCTGCGCGCAATTTGCTGTCTCGAAAGATCAAGTGCGTATACGGCCGTTGAGTGACTACATACACTTTCGAGAATGGATTGTGGAGACGGAAAAGAGTGACGCGAAGAGTGGGCGAGTGATGGAGTTTTTGTGGCATGTGATCTTTGGGAAGGATGCTGTTTAGTAAGCTGACACTCGAACTTTCACTCCGCCTATTACTATCATGTCGCTGTGTTGTATGGGCGAGCATTTTGCTTACATGCCCAATATAGCTGTCCTTACGAAGAGCAATGTTACTGTGACGTCTATGGACGATGCTAGTAAAGAATTGCCACAGTGATGACGACCTAGATACCCTTGAAATTGACCAAGTTATAGCGAGCCAAAATCAATCATGGTGATAACTTTTTAGTAGATAAGTATCTAATGAAACCCAGCAACACATCATTCTGGATACCCAATCGCCAAGCCATGACTCACTGCCAATGATATATATGATGACGTCCTATTAATCAAACTATCTTTGCTGTTTGTTGAAAACTACAATAACACTCTTAATAGTGGTAGGACAGCAAAGGCTTTCTCCAAGCCATTGGAGTTTCTCGTATGCCAGATATCGAACTTCTTTGCGCATGTCACATCGACGTGGAGAGCAACACAATTGCGATGAAAGCAAAGCTTGATATTATGTCAATCACTACTTGCTGGAGTAAGAAAGCTAGTGTGGGTTTATGTAGCGGTGTTACGTGAAGCTGTTGGAGCTTCAGAGGGCCTATGGTCAATGAAACATGAGTGGATTTAGTATCATACCCTCGTTGCCCAAGATACTTGTGTTGCAGCTAAGTTATATAGATATACTTTGAAGTAGGTTCAGGCCGTAAGGCACTGACGTTGTGCAATAAGGTAGCGGGTGGCTGTCGGTAACGTGAATAGGAATTGCTTGGTGTTACCACCCGCAGTGTTCCGTCAACATTGTCTATCACGTTTCCTCCTTACACGGGCATTCATTTACTGTATATTCCTACAGCCACCACTCCCAACCCTCCGGATCTTCTGTTGTCCCACTTAGATGCTCAAATTCTGACTGAATTCCACTTCAACCACCAACTACAGTGGCTCGGGTTCATCGGCTTCCACTAAAACATCTCCATACTTGCTGCACCGGTCCTCAGGTAACTCCGTCATTGAAGCCTTCTGTCTCTACAAATATATCTTCATACCAGTCTAGGAATCGTCATGAAGACTCAAGCATGCAAATTCTTTTTACAAGGAAGATGTACCCGAGGCCAGCTTTGCACCTACAGTCATGAGATCGCCTGGAACACCTGGCGAGCGGATGCAGAAATCTCCGTTCCACCATTTCACGCGCAGCATGGGCCGACAACTTCATCAACTCTAGCCAGACAGCATGGTATACCATGTCGCTTCTATGGCTTGGGACATTGTAGTAGGGGTGATGACTGTGCCTACGAACATATTTACAGCTCCAACACTACTTCCACCGGAGCTCATGACGAAGTACCTACTGGACCTCCTTCGACTGCAGAGTCTCAAATGGCTACACCAGCGTCAACACCAAAGCCCAGTCCTCGAGTCATCGAATCGCGTAACCTAAAGGGTGCGAGCGTGGATTTTGGACCCGGTGCTGCTGTCAACAGTGTACAAATTGGCAACTCAACCGAGTTATCAGCGCAGGTACAGATGAGCTCAGTCACTTGCTCTTGGTACAAACCCTCCCGGTCTGCTTGGCTCCTGTATAGCGATGTTCGTAAAGCCCTGGAGGCCGAAGGTTTTATCACGGACTTTAGACTCGAAATCTTGGGACGAAAAATCACGGCTTATCTTGAGTATCCGGACATCATAACATCAGTGCACCTTGCGAATCTAGACGCAGTTACTTCCAAATTTGATATCGTGCGCGAAATACCTGGTCACCTACAGCCATTCGACATAGTGATGGGGGATTTGTCGTACACAACATCACTTGGTCAGGCTGGGGAAATCATCAAAAAAATGCTCAGCGGTTTCGGCTTTCTAGAGAATTTGGAGCTCAACGATACTTTCAGCCCAAACCAAGTGAGAGCGACCGCGCGATTTGCAACCGATGAAGCTGCGCGAAGCGCCGTCCGCGAGCTCAGTGGGGTGAGAGTTATTCCACTGGGCAAGTCAAAACTTTGGGTAAACCCCCTGGTTTCGGTCAAATTCAACGTTCTCAGAGATGTATACAGTGCCATCCAAGAAGAATTGGACTCTGCCAAGCCTCGATTTTGGGCTGCTGGACATGTCAAACTTAAGGTGTTCCCACCCTCGAGCTTTTCACAGAATCTGATTGCCGTCCGGCTTTACGGCGAAAATGCTAGATCGGTTGCACAAGCGAAGGACTCGCTCGAGAAGATCCTTGCCGGCGATGTTGCTATGGATGATGGTGAAATAATCTGGGATGATTTCTTTGCGACTTCTGCAGGACTGAATTACCTCGACGATTTGGCTTGGAAGTGCAACGTTAAAGTCCACAGGGACTCGCGAAGAAAGCTGCTCACTCTATACGGCTCCTCACGTAGGAAAAACGAGATCTTGCTAGCTTTGGCTGCAAGAAATACTAGACTCATAGCAACGACCTACTACATCCGACTGAATACTGAAGAGGACATCAACAAAGCTCGTGACGGAGGGTTTCGCCGTATAGTGGCAGCTTTTGGAAAGGAACACGCAAGTATGGATCTCCGTTCACGTATCAAGGTCATCACTATCGTCGGATCGTTCCAAGACTCAGAAATGGCTCGGAAACTTTTGGATTGCAACACCGATCCCGCTGTCAGGCAGCTCAGCCTTGAGGGGTCCATCAACAATCCGGACTGTATCGTCTGCTACACCGAAGCCGACCAAGTCTACCGCACACCTTGTGGCCACATCTACTGCGCCAGCTGCTTGGCCCACCAATGCGCTTCCGCTGCAGACCAAAATATCCCTTTGCGATGCCTGGGCGCTTCAGGAGAGTGTGCACAAGTGTTCAGTCTTCGTGAGCTCAAGAATACGCTACGGTCCGAGGCCTTCGAGCGGCTGTTGGAAGATTCGTTCGCCATGCATATCCGAACGCATCCCAAGGAGTACCAGTACTGCCCCACGCCAGATTGCGAGCAGATATACAGTACCTCCATAGTTGAATTCGAAAGCGTCTTCACCTGTCCGAAATGCCTAACACCAATCTGCACCAGCTGTCAGGTAGTTCACCACGATGGCAAGTCAACCCTCTATCTACCTCATGGCTCATTTCCCCTGCCCTTTTACAAATAACCAGCTAATCAATACTATCAGGCATGACATGCGAATTCTACAAACGCCACGTCGAAGGCAACGCCGCCTTCGAGAAATGGAAAAAAGAAAACAAAGTCAAGGACTGCCCCGTCTGCAGAGCCTCGATCCAGAAGACTTTTGGATGCAATCACATGGAGTGTGCGAATTGTCGGGCGCACATTTGCTGGGTGTGTTTGAAGACGTGGAAGGATGAGGATGGTTGCTATATGCATTTGCAGGATATGCATGGGGATATCTATGATGGTGATAGTGAGGAGGAGGATGAGGAGGAGGAGGAAGAGGAGGAGGAAGAGGAGGAGGAAGAGGAGGAGGAAGAGGAGGAGGAAGAGGAGGAGGAGGCGTTTGGTGCGGATGGTGCGGATGGTGAAGGTGATCAGGATGGCGATGGATGGCTTGATTTGCCACTCTTACCACAATTCTTGAGAGATCTCATTTAGACAGTAAGTCATTGCGCTATTTTGATCACAAGTATGGTAAATAGAGCTTGAATTACCTACCATATGCCGCAGGCGCTCCTCTATCCAAGTAATACGCACGCTACACATGGCTTCTAAAAAGCCACAACACTGCCACTTTTCAAGCAACTTCCCCCCGCACTAACCCAATCTTGACTTGTCGAACTTCTCTATGACTTCTATGCAGCTTGTCCGGCCCCTGCAGCTGTCTCCCAAGGCCACAGATCACTATCATCCACCTCCCTTTCCAACGCCCCGGGCTTTTGTGCAGGGGCAAACGCCACATCGACTGCTCGCTCGTCCTCATCTTCAGCTCCAGCGGGATCTCCTCTCCAATGAGCAGAGCCAGGGGACGCCCTTATCCACTCCACAACCCTCTCTTTCCCCTTGCTTGTCGATTGCAAGATCAGATCGAACTCCTCCTGCGCGCCCTCCTCTCCGTGCTGTTTCTTCATCCTCGTTGGCCAAGCTTCGACAACGGTGTTGGCCTCGCACATATCCATCCCAGCAGCTACGCAGACTTTATCGAAATCGAGCATGCTATTCAGCCAAAAGTCGAAAAAATCGTCATTGTTGCGAACGATCTCCTGAGCGTCCACCATTTGCTGGTAGACCTTTAGCACAAGTTGGTCGCTCCAGCCATCGCTGGAGGTTATTTGGTACGCTAGGGTCTCCGGGTTGAAGAATTTCGAAACGGCTTCGAATTCCTGGTTTTTGATTTCTGGGGAAGAGGCGCTGACGACCGCTAGTGCTTCGTCTGTAGCGGTGAGATGTTGGGTCAGTAGTACAGCGTGGGGATTTTGTTCTGGTGATTTGAGTAGGGGACCGAGTGCGAGGAGAGTGGCTTCGACGCCAATAGTATCGGCGATGGTGCTGGCGTCGATGCGGTCGAAGGAGGAGGTGGAGAAAGGGTGGAGTGTCTCTTTGAGGACGCGCGGGAGGTCGGGGAGGTCCTGGCTGTAGAAGTGAAAGTCCACCATTGTATTTGAGAGCTTTTCGCAGAAGGTCTCGAGTTGTTCTCGGATGTAGAAGTAGAGATGGCCGTAGATGTCTTCTGTTGGTACATTATAACCCCTGGGTTTGATCACGTCTTTGAGGGGCCAGCCGTTCATTGGATCCAAGTAGTCAGGGGGCAGCCAAGTGGCTGTATCTGCGTCGAAAAGCGTGGGATTAGGACAGGTAAACTCATCGAGTGGGGTTCCAAATGGTAGCAGCACTCCAGTTGCTCTCATTCGCTGAGTAGATAGGCGTCGAGAAGGTGGCAAGTTGAACAAATGACGCTCGAATTGGTCGACATTAGCCGTAGCGCGCTCACGTTCTGCCTCAGTCTGTGCCACTCCATGTTCAAACTCGAACAATCGGAGGATGGATGCCCACTGATGCTTCCCCAAACGAACACAGATTTGGCTCGAACCGAACGAAAAGGTCTTTGTTACCAGCTCATCTTTGGTGCTTTTGCCGCTCTCAGCTCCAGCAGCGACCAAAGGGCGCAGTCTCTCGCTTATGATAGCGAGCATTGGCGGAGTTAGCCTCGCTGAATACCAGAGATGCATCATTATTCCAGCTCCAATGGCGGGAGAAAGTGTCATAGCACAGAGTAGCAAGAGCAGAGATTGTGCCACAAGGGCCCCATCTTGAGCGTTGATCACGCACGTAGTAGTGCCGCTGAAAGCTGCCGGAATGCCATTCATGGTTGCGATGACGCTCTTGAGGTCGCCGCAGGCTATCATAAGGGGTTAGCAAGAGCCTAAAGTAACGATTGGTGCTGAACTAACCCGCAAAACACAGCGCCAGATCCTCGTTGCTGTCTCCGCCTTCGTTATTTCGAAGGTTGAGCACCTAAATTGGGTCAGCTTTTCCAGATCTTAAAGCAGCAGGATTGCATTTGCAAGCTCAAGATTTTTTCTTTCTGCAGTAACGTGCGGTACGTTGAGAAGAAACGGTATGACCGTTATAATCAACAGCTTTCCTGCTCGATGACAGCGAGGAAGATCCAAGAACAGAGAGAAGAAGCAGAGATCCGCACTTTGAACAATATCTTAGGCAGCGAAAGCGGCCTTGCATACTCCAAAGCACCAAGAATGGTAGAAAAGTATACTTACATCGTAAGCACTCGCCACCTCCCCAAACAACTTCCCATCCGAGAACGACGGTTCACTTTTCCCTTCCCTCCACCATGTAGGCATCCATGTGCTGCTCATCGAATCATCCCAAATTTCCTTCCCCTTCTTCTTCTTGCACTCGCTTCTATGCAGCCATCGATGCGCTAGCTGGCACTCCTTGCTGCAGTACTATGTGCGTATTAGCGCTTGGAGCTGTTGAAAGGCGGCGGTGGAGGTTAGGTTACCGCGACAAGAAGACAGCCACCGCAGTGCTTGAGGGGGCCGCTAACGTCATGCGTGGGCATGTTGCCCTCGCTGTCGACGGTGATGTTGGCGCATTGTATACGCCGTGGTGACGTTTCTGGGGTTGTAGTCATGTTCGCGTGGCTTCTGGATGTGGTGTTGTCTGGATACGTGTTGCTGTTGATGATGATGATGATGATGAAGAGGAAGAAGAAGAAGAGAGGTTGATCACGAAAGAATCACTTTTGTTGACTAAGAGTGCCGGTATAGATGATAACCGGTGCAAGATTCGGTGCTAAACCGGGGTGATATATGTTTATCGGAAGGCTGTATTCATATATATATATATATACATATATGTGAAGAAGGGCTAGGTTGTGTGCATCTTAGGTAAGATACCTTCTTTTTTTGTCCATAGACAACCATGGAAATGTAGACCAGGCCCTACTAGACCGTTTGTTTGGTACCCAGGTCATATATTTGTTGACCCAATCAATAAAGAACCATACCATAAGTAATCTATTTCCTCAGTATTTTACTTGAAAGCTCCTTCTCTCAGATGCTCGTCCTTTCATCCACCTATCTTTGTGCCCTGCTATATGAAACCTCCAAGAAGGTAAATAGCATGAACGTCGGGTATACTATCCTGAGTGACATGCATCAGACTGATGAAGAACGTACTAAGCCTGTGACTTTGTCTCTTGACTAGAAAGCCCTGCGCACACTTGCCTAGTAGCTCCACTGCATCCACCCAGACCAGTCTGGAAATCGATGAGTCTTGAAAAGGTTTTCCAACCTCCAAGGCACCTCAGGGTTATGGCGAACAACAGGCTCACCACCACCAAGCGGCGTCATCGCCTACCCACTCACCGCTATCCTAGGGCAGCTCGCCCGTCCTCCCCGTTCAGGCAGTAAGGGCAGTGTCCTCGGACACGGCAAAATGCACAGTATACTCGACTTAGACCTCAAGTATCCCATTCTATGCAGCAGGTTCCACGCGGCATCATGCGTGGTGTTAGAGAAGGCGGACTAGCGTATCGTAGACTGGTACATTAATCCAGAATTCGAGCGTTGGAGGAGGAAAGATGTCGCCGATGAAGGTGTTAGCGCTGCGCGAGCAGATAGTGGTGGCCATATCTAGGTGTGATATTATATTGTATAAGATTTCGTTGGAGACATCGAATAAGCCGTATTTTAGTGTCGCCGGGGTTTTCATGATGCGAGAGTCGAGTCGATTGTTTTTGACAGATCTTTGAAGATATGCAACAATTGTATGTGATTGCAAATGTTTTGAGAATTGAAGGTGGAAAGACTGATCATTGAATTGAGTTGAGGAATCTGATGAGCTTTTGGTAATGACTTTTATTCTCAATTTCACCAATACAGTCACGTGGAATCGAAACTCTGAATCCATATCAGTGCTTGGCGTGTCGACATGAATTTGAAAATTACCCGGTCAATATCATCGCCAGAGAAGCCGCCGAGAATGTAGGAAGCCTTGCGGACCAAGGCTCTTGCCAGTACGTTGACTGAAGGTCGCCGAATGATGATTTTGGGACTAATAACAGCAAACAGACAGAAAGTGATAGCATCGCGAATGCGACCTAGTGCACCGAGAAGGCCAAAATAGTCGGGCTTGTAGCTCGGACGGGGTCTAAAGTTACTCCGGCCGGGTTAGTATATCCTTAGTATATGCGCTAATATTGGGGTAGAGCTGGGGTGAAGAATATACTCGGTATATATATAGTATTAATCTCGGGTTAAAATTTTTACTCTAGGGCTATTACTGGTAAGAATACAGTATTAACGAAACAAGACACGTAAGAATTGCAGTGTCAACGAAATAAAACAGTGGTTAAGATTCAGTCTTAATATATTATATATTACTTCTTCTATCTAGCGGTACGAATAAACTACTATCTTATACTAAGGTACTAGCTCTTATATTAAGGTACTAGTAATTATAATAATTATTCTTATAAATAAAGGCCTTACGTCCTCGAGGCCTCGAAGTAAAAGTATAAATAAGAATAAATACTATAATCGTTAATATAGTCTATTCTTTATTACCTCGATTTAGAATTACTATAAGTATACCGTATTAATAGAAAGACGATAACGTTTTTACCTAAAGTCGTCGAGACGGAGATTAACCGTTAAATTATAAATACTAGATAGAGGAGTATCCGTAGTCTTTAATATATTTATTATAGTACCTAGCTAGGGTTCCTAGTTATCGGTAATTAAAACGTTAATAATAGGGCGTTCGTTATAACTAATAATAATCGTAGTAGTTTACGTAGCCTTATTATCGGTAATAACTTCGATAACGACGCGATCGTTATAATCTAAGGTAGTCTACGCGGCTATACCGAATTAATTATATAATTTATCGCTTTCTTTAATAAATTTACCGCCTAGTATAATATCGGTAGTTATCTACTATTTAAACTTCTCTTAATTACGTACTCGTTTTAAAGCCGAATATCTTTTAATTAACGAGTTTATATTTATATTAATATTAGTTAAAAGATTATTAGCGAAATCTTTAATACCGTTAATACTTTTAACTCTTTAGATTAGTTTTACCTATTTACTTCTAGTTAATTAATCTTTACGTATTTCGATTTCTACGGAATCGAAAAAACCCCGTAATAAATAATCGACTTTATATTAATTTAAAAGGCGGGTATAATATTAAATAAAAGTAGTATAAAAGATTTTTAGAACTAATAAAACGCGGATTATTTTATTATTAACTTTAATAATAAGGCCTTCTAAGAAATCCACATAGTTATATAAAATAGTATTATTATTTTCTAGGAGGTTATTTCTAGCTACTAACGCGTTTATACGGTTTTCGGACTTAACGAATACCTTTTTAATAATCTCGACTAGGAATTCCCCTTTAATATTATTATTTAAATCCTCCGATAATATAAAAATATCCTTAATCTCCCCTTCTATTTTTAACGGTTTAATTTATTTATTAGGTTTTATTTTCTTCGAGTATTTTATTCCTAAATTAATTATATTCGCTCCCGTAGCCTTAAATAAGAAAACTTATTTTATTATACCCTTTTTATTTATAATAGGGCTAGTACGGTATATATTATCTATTATAAAAAGTAGTTCTTCGACGTCCGTAATAAATTAAGTATTTAAGTAAGGAGTAATACTTCCCGATTAATAATATATTAACTCCGTAATCTAGTTCTTATTAATTTATAATAATATAGAACTATCTTTTATTAAAGGCGGTGCGATCGTTAGCGATTTACTCGTTATTATAGAAATACCTATTATTATCTACGTTAAAGAGGCTTTTTTCGTATTTAAATTAACTAAGGTTTTATCTTATTTAATCTTCTCCGCTACGCGCTTTACTCTCTTTTATTTAGAGCTTTTAAATATAATAAAAGAAGAAATAATTTATTTAAATATATCGGTTATAAGGAAAATCGAAGTTTAAAACGTAATTTAAAATATAATTAAGAAATCTTCTTTATCGATTTCGACCTATTATTTTATAACCGTAGGTACCGTAATTTTCCTATTTATCTACTTCTTCGAGGGCGTAGATAAAATAACCGTAGTTTTCTACTTTAAAGAATTTACGGCTTTAACTTCGGCGGCGATTTTTATTTTAAATATTTCCTTAATCTTATTTAACTTTTTTAATTATATAACTAAGTCGCTAGACGTTTATATAATTCCGGTATACTTCTTTTAATATTCCTACGCCTCGATATTAAGTAATTTAATATTAACTAGCTAAGAATCGTTATTATCGATTAATTTTATAAGGGAGGTTATCTTTAAAGTCGATTTCTTCGGTAGGAATAATTTCGTTATTAATTTCTTTAAAGACTTCTTCGAAACCGAAAGCTTTTTTTCCGCTTCGGACTCGCTCTCGTCGCTTTTATTATCTTTATTAAACTTCTTAAATATCGACTTCTCTTATATTAAGGGCTTCTTCGAAGCCGTAAGCTTCGTTACCTTCGGGCCCTTTTTATCTAGCTTTTTCGACGGCGTTAAAAGCTCTTTTACTCTCGTTATCTTATCCGCCGAAAGATAATTATATCCTTTTACGAAGATATATCGGTTATATTTCCCCCCTTTTATTAAAACTAATTAATCTAATTTTTATAATAAGTTCCCTTTATCCCCGTATAATTAAGCGTAATTAAAAATAATCGCGTATTTTATACGATTATTCTTTATTAATTATATTATAGCTAGTTACCCGTTATTTACCTATTTAGGTTATAGGCTACTTCTCGAGTTAAATACCTTTAGCTAGTTCTTAAATCGCGTATTTAAAGAAATTTTATCGTATTAAATAACTAGCCCGGCCTATAATAAAGAAAGATATCTACCCGTTAATAGCCAGGTATCTTTATCTTCCGTTATATTATATACGGGTTTATTATACGGTAAATCCTTAACTTCTTCGTTATTAATTTTATCGTCGACTTCGTCTTTAATAACCTACTCGTCGTTTATTTTATCGCTCTATTTAGAAGTAGAAGCGCTAGACTTTTTATCCTTATTATTATTCGCTATTTTAATTAATTTAGTTTTAGTTATTTTCGCTACCTTCTTTACCTTTATTTTATTAATCTTTAGGGCTAGCTTTTTCATAATCTTTCCCGAATATAATTTAATTATATTATAATTAAAAACTTATTAAAACGAAAATATCGTATTATACTCGATAGGGGCGAGTGATATAAATAAATAATTAATTTTAGAATTAAAAGAGGAAAGATATATTAATACTATTTAGTATATAAGATACTATAGCTAAGTAATACGATAGTAGTAATATTTATTAATCGTATCGAGCGAGAAAAAAACGATTTATTATTATTTAAGTAAGTTAGAAATACCGTATTAACGTAGCGGGGTTATTAAGAAATTCGTTATTACTAAATAATAAAGTTATCGTCGCGTAATAAAGTAAAAATAAAATAAAGATTAGTAAATAAATAAAATAATATCGTCCCTTAAACCACCTATATAGTTTATAACGACTTTATATTATAGTCGCTAATTACGCCCTCTACGTTTTTAAGATCCTAGTTATTATATTATATATTCTAATAGGGCCCCTAGCCCTTTTATTTAATTAGGTATTATATTATTAACCTCTTTCCTCGTCCTAGAAACTTCTTTATCCTTTTATCTAAAATATATTTTATTTTAAAATAATTACTTATACCTTTATTATTATTATCGAGAATAATAACCTACCCGACCTTTTAAGGACGGCTATATAGATCCCCTCCTAGCGGAGTAGGTTTTAAGGCGGCGACCGAAATAACGGGGTAAACGTTTATTATCGGCGATAACTCTAATTTATAGGCTAAACCGTTTATTCGCTTTAGAATTTTAAACGGGCCAGCTTTTTAATTCGAAAGTTTATAATTCTCTAAACCCGGGATTTTATAATCTTTATATAGTTTTAAAAAGGTTATATCCCCTTTTTATATTATTAAAGGTATATATTTATTATTATATCGAAATTTAGTATTAATCGCCGCGAACGACATCGGCAAGTCCGGAAAAACAGTTCTGCAAAATCGCTGCTTAATCGGTACAAAATGCGCATTTTGCAGCCTTGGTAAATCTTAGCGCCAAGATTTTTAAGTTAGAGTTAAGGTCTGCGCGGGAGCGCTAAACTTAATCCTAAAAGTAGCTTTATAGCCCTATAGGGCAACGCTAGTAAAAATCTAATTAAAAATTCGGAATCTAGGCTAAAAATAGATTTAGTAAAATATTTATATTCCTATATAGGGGCCCTAGTCTAGATGCTATTAAAAGTCAAAGTCCAAAAAAAAAAAAAAAAAAAGTTGCTAAATCGGTGCCATATCGCTGCTTAATCGGTGCATAATATGCTTAGAATATGGGACATGAGTAGATACGCATTTCCAGTATTTTATGCAATTTCGGTGTAAAATACGTAAAAATCGGGGTTTCCCAAGTTGCCGATAGAAATCGCGTTAACGGCTTCCTTCCGGTTAACGGTTCTAGTATTAATAAGATTTATTCTTCCTATTATATCTTAAACCGAAATTCTATTATTAAACTTTATACCGTAGATAATCTCGTTTAGTAAAAGCGTCGTTATTAAACTTAAAGAATTATTTATAATAGATTATAAAGTAATTACGAATTTATCCTATAAATTATTAGGGTAGTATATTAAATGAAATCGTAGTACTATTTTTATAGTTTAATTTATCCGTTCCGATTAACCGTTAAACTAAGGGTAATAGGTAGTAGAGATTATTAATTTAGTTTTTAATATTTTAAAAATTACTTTCTATAAGTCTAAAAGAAACTTAAGGTCTTTATTAGAAATAATCGCCTTTAGAATTCCTTAGTCGGTAAAAACGAGAAGTAGCGCGTTTACCTATTTTTCGGTATTAAATATATCTTTCCTTAAGGTCGTAGTAACTACTTTCGAGAACTTATAAATAATAATTATTAAATAATTATATCCGTTTATAAATATAGGGAGCGCTATAATAAAATCGATAGTGATATAATAATAGATCTTTAGCTCTATTAGGATTAGTTGTAAAATACTATATAATATATACCTCTTTATCTAATTAAGTTAATATTAAGGGTAGTATAAAATATAGTATTTAAATCTTCGAGTTAAATACCGTATATAATAACTATCGGCGATATTCTTATACGTTTTATAAAATCCTATATAATTTCGCTTATTATACGCGAGTTCGAAAATATTCTATTTTATTAATTTCGGGATATATAGGCGTTTCTTATTAATATAGTCGTCTTTATATTATATAAGTAAGTCTCTAAGAAGGAAAGGAATATTAATATTAATTATATCGACTTTATCCGTAGACCTTAGGGCTTCCTTCTTAAATTTATCTTTTTTATATATAAGGAAATTTATTACTCTTAATTATTTCTTATTTTTAGAATACGCTTTTTATAATTTAAGGCGGTATTTAGAAGATATTTTAACTAGGGTAAAATAAAAAACGAAGATATCGTCTAGAATACTAGGACCTTTAGTATTAAGATATTCTTTTTTACCGAGGAGGCGAGATAATATATCTAATATAATATTTTACTTTCCTAGATATTAACGAATATCGAGATCGTATTATAATGTATATTAAGAAGCTCGTATTAACCGTAGATTTATCCTATTAAAAGAGGACGACGATAGTATTATTTATCGGGTAATATTAATAGTTACCGAGTAATTAATAAAGATAATAACTTTCTTTATCGGGATTTATACGAGTAGGTATAAGATTTTCTTTAATATCTAAATTAAGCCTACTACTTCTAATTCCGTAGACTAATAGCGCGACTCCGTAGGATTAAATAATTTAGATAAGAATAAAATTAGTTATATATTAATATAGGGGAAATTATTACTCTAAGGATCTCCCTAAATATAATATACTATCGCGTTAATTCCGTACGACTTTAACGTATCGACGTTAATATATAATTAATAAGCTGGATCCCGATAATATAAATAGGTTTTAGAGGTAAATATCTTTTATAATAATTTAAAAAAAGTTAATTCCTCTTTTATAAATACGAAGTAAATTTTTCTAGAATAAATCTTTCGTATATTCCCGCCCTACGACGGCGAGCTCTTTAAAAGCTAGGTTTTCTAGCGTTAAAATAACTTAATAATTTAAACGAAGTATTTAATATTATTTCGTAACTAATTTATTATTCCGATATATATTTTTAAAGCCTGTAGTATATTTAGGAAACGAAGTTCCTTAATTATTATAATTTTTTCTTTAATAGTAGTTAAACTTAACCTATTTATTTTCTAGCCTAGAAGTATAACGGAGGGGTAAACTAAAAAGGATTTCTTAGGCTTAAACGAGATCTTAAGACCTACGAATAAAGCGAAGATAATTATAAGATATTCGATATACTCGGAATAGGACCGTAAGAAAATTACGACGTTATCGACGTAATATCTCGCGAATACTCTATACGGGCGAAGAAAAGTATTTATTTTATATTAAATATACGGAACTAACCCTTTTTATCCTATTACTGCGACGTTATAGTACTCCGAACTACGGTAAGAAACTACCGTAAACTTATAACGATTATCTCTCTTAATTAAGAAGAGATAGAATTATCTACTATAATTAATAATACTTATATAAATATACCCTTATATTAACGAAATAATATCGCTTTAAAGCGGAAGAGGGTAGTTATTAAAAATAGTAATTTTATTTAGACTACGAATATCGATTACGATTCTACCCTTCCGTATCGGCGTTCTTTCGGGGCCTTTATATACCGTCCGCTATATAACGAAGATAAGGAAAACGAATAGAGAAGGCTCGGTAGACTACGATATTTTCTTTTATTAATATATTTTATCGAATTTCTCGTTTATTAAAGCTCTTATATCGGGGCTTAATAAATAAACTTTATAACTAAGTTTCGTATTAGACGATTACTAGTCCGTAGTAAACGGAATCGATAATTACTCGGATTCGGGTAGGTCGATTATATCTTTTATATCTTCCTAAATATAAGGGTATTACTTTATAATCTCTTTAATCGCGGTAATATCGGAGTCGTTATTATAGATTATAATTTTATTCGGTAGCTTCGTTTTTATAAAAGGATCGACCTTAGGCCTTAAGATTAGCCTTAAATTATAGAGGTTAATAAGGCGTAATACGATTATATCGTCCTTATAAGTTTTCGCCGTAAAGGAATAATTATTTAAGTCGATAAAGTATACTTCTTTTACCTCGTATTCTATAATTAATCTTATTCGTTAACGGCGAGGAATAATAAAAGGTATATTCCCCTTATTACGAATATTAATAAAATTAATTATTAAGTTTATAAAATAAATATAGACTCCTTTTATTTATAGTTCGAATAAGAAGTCTCGGTCCGGTAATTATAATTTCCCTTTTAGCGAGATTACTACCGTTAATATAATTCGTACTAGAATTATTTAGCGGCGCTTTAACTATATAATATATCGGATCCTTATATTATCCTTAGTTATAGATTAAATAGGGATCGTAATATCTTCGTAGTTACCTAAAATTATTTAATTATTAGGGAGGTCGATAATAGTCTTCTCCTAGCCTAGGATATCTATACCGATAAATATATTAACTTTAAGGTTATCGATAATATAGAAGTCTCTAATGATTTTAATTATTATTTTTATATTATCCTTCGTTTTTCCGTTTATATAGAATATAATTAAAGTTTATTTTATAATTAAATAACGGTTCGAGCCGATACCTTTTAAGGTAATAACTTTATTATAAGTCTATAATTAAACGCCGGGGATTCGTTACGTAATAAATACTCTATCGATTATACTTATCGGATACCTAGTATTAAAATATCCTAATTCTCGAATAGTATTTAGGGTAAGGCCTATTTAGCCGGTAAAATAATATTATATACGAAATATTATCCCGTTAATTAGTGAAGGCGGAGTAATAAATTCGATTATTAATCTACCCTTTTATAGAGGGGAAGATTTAAGAGTTATCGATTTTAATATTATTATAATCTCTAGGACTAAGATCTTTAGAGTAATATTTAACTCGGTATTTTTAAATTTTATAGGGGTAAGATTAATTACCTTTTAAATATTAATCGAGTATATATATTTCCTTTCTTTTAGGTATATATATAGAAGATTATTCGACGGGAAATTAAATTTATAATTCCTATAAACGGGACGTTAACCTATTTTCCTTATAGAAATATAATACGTAATTAAAACGAACCTAATATTAACGTCTTTATTAACGCTTTATTCTTCGTTTATAACACTCTTCTTAGTATTATAATAACTTTTATTAGCGTTTATATAATAATTATAATAATTTATCGGCGGAGCTTCGGGAGAGCCGAAATAATTATCGGTAAATCTAAAAAAAATACTATAATCCGTATTCTCGTTATTAAGATTATTATATAATTTATTAAAGTAAATAGGCTATATCTATACTTAATTACCGAAAGTATTATACGGTCTCGGCGGGTAGTATAGGTATATCCTACGATTCTTATAATTTTAATTATTATAACTCTAGTTCCCGTAACCCCGATTCTTAACGAATAGATTTTAATTAGGTTAAGTATTTCCGGCGGTAATTATAAATAGTTATTTTAGTAGTAATAGAGCGTTTTTTAAAGATTTTTACGGGGGAGGCTTTTAAGCTTACTACGATTATTACTACTATTATATTTAAGGTATAACCTACCGATTTTAAAAATAAACCGGTTAATTATAAATATTAATATAAGGGAAAGAAGGTCTAGTTATCTATTAGTATAGAAAAGAACGAGAATTATAAAGATTCGGTTTTATAGTAAACGGTCTTTATCTTTAAAAACCTTAAAATTAAGGACCTTAAAATATTTAAAAACCTTAAGACTAAAAAGGTCGATATTATTATTAAGGCCGATAAAGTATTGAATTATAGTACCTACTTTATCGTTATAGCGACTATTTATCCCTAAGTAACTATTTATCCTCTTTTATATCGCGATTCTTTTCTCGCTCTTTAATTTCCTTTCGATAATCTTTATAGCCTTCTTTATCGTTTTAAATTTATATCCTATACTATATCTCTTTCTTATTCTTAAACTATTCGATAAATTATTTAATCGAAGTATCGTTCGTTAGAGGAGGGATAGTAACCTAGAAATTAATATCGAGGTAATTCTATACCTATATAGCCTATATATATTCTTCGGTAATACCGGTTTAAATAGTGTATTTAGCTACGTTCTAGACGTAGATAAATAAATTACTTCGTTCGGCCGTATCCTTCGATATATATAACTAGCGATTAAGCTCTTCTAGAGTTATAAATATTATAATTTTAAAGTAATCTTATAATCTAGTAATTTAGCGCTATAAATTATTCGGTAGTTATATTATTATATCTTTCTTATCTTAGGAAAGGATTTTAAGTTATTAATTTATAACGATACCGCGGAAATAATTATTTAGATTCCTTTTTATTATATCTTTACCTTTTATTATAACGAAATTCTAAACTTTATTATAAAAGGTATAAATCTCTTTAAATATTAACTCCTTAGGGTTAAAGACGATATTACCGGCGCCTTATAACTTTAGGTAATCTAAATAAAAGAAACCTAATTCGCCGGTACGGAAATACTTAACCTATTATTATATTTATTAAATATACCCGTCTTTACTAGCTAGCTCTTACGGTTTAATAAATCTCGAAGGCCCTCTAAAAATTTAACTTTAATTTTATAAAGTAACTTTAATAGTGTTTAGTATAATAGATTATATAACCTAGATTATAATATTATATAGGTTTAAATCGATCCCTACCGGCGGAGGCGGTATTCGTAACTAGCCTATAATTTCTTATTCCTACTAGGATTAAAGATTAAATAAAATAAATTAGTTTTCTCTAAAGTTATTAAAATCTTTTTAGTCTTATTTTAAGGAGCTAGACTAGCCCCTACTATTATTAATTATATTATCGATCTAATTAAAAAGAATCCTTCGTATAACGTTATCCGTAGTAAAAATTAATTCTTATAGGAGGAACTAAAGTATTAATTTTCTCGGAGTTAACTAAATTATTAATTTAATTAAACTAGATAATAAAGAAAAAGACGGAGCTAGAAGAGAATGAATAAAAGTAGTTAGAATCCGGTCCTTAACTCTTCTTTAAGAACGAGGTAGTTAAAGATTTAGAATTTCTTTATTTCTTTCTTTCTAATCGTTAAAATACACCGAATCGGTATAATACCTAACGCCTTTAATAAAAGCCGTTAATATTTCCGCGATTAAAGAAAGGTACGTCTAAGAAATTAAAAATATAAAAGGGCTTTCTTTTATAGAATTTTCTTCTTCTTAAATATTAATAAAGGTAGAACGTCCTCTTTTTACAAATAACTCGTTATCTTTTAATATATCTAATAGAGGATCGTACTAGTCGATAATAGAAAGAACTACTTCTTAAATTAATCTATTAATATTCTTATTATACTACTCGAAATACTTTTTCGAAAACGTAAATAATTAAAACGCTAGAGAGATAGTAAATTCTAATAAAAACGGTTTCTTTATCTCCGCGTAACTTATAAATAGAGAAAATAGGATAAGTTACGTATATTTATAAAAATCTTCTACCGGTATATAGTTCGAAAGTTTATTTATATAGTATTAATTTTTTAAATCTCGATTATATAAATTAGAAATAACGAAGTAAGAGGTAAGAAGTAAAGGATTAAAAGGAAATTTTTAGAGTTCCTATTTTAGCGCGGGGAAAACCTATCGATTTCGTTATAGTTTTTAATAGGGTAAATACCGCTTCTCCGCTTTCGGGTAAATATAGGCTTTAGATTACAAGAAAAATAAACTCCGCTTTTAACTCCGTAATTCCGGCGCGATTTAACTTTCCTAATAATTAATTACGATTAGACCGAGATCTTTAAGAAAAGGTAAGGATTTTCTATATAGACGAAAATAGTAGTATATAGTATAAACGGCGGCGACGCTTTAATCTAGTATAGATCGTTCCCTACGCCTACGGCCGAAATATAAAATACTCTTTATAACCGTAGTATAAATATTTCTTCGGGTTTATAAAGCGCGTTTATAGATTAATTTATATACTTATAAAAGCCTAATATAATAACTCGATTATTAAAATTAGAGGTAGGCGTAACTAAAGTAAGGAAGTACTATTATTATATATAATAATTAAAACGAAAACGAAGCGGCTCGCTTCGTTCGTCGTCGTAGAATATTAACGGTTAAAGGGTTAATACTAATATTATAGCTAGTAGTAGATACGAGGACGAATTATAATTAATTTATAATCCTTTAGAATAATTCGACCTATATAAAGGAATAATAATACGAATAATAATTATATCTTCGAGATATTAATAGAGGACTTAATATTTTATAATTAATACTTTAGGGGCTAGTAACCGGTCTCCTTTTATTTATAAATAGAATTCGACTACGCCGTTATTATTAAATAGTAAGAATATAGTATTAACGAAATAAGATATATAAGAATTATAGTATTAACGAAATAAAATAATAGTTAAGATTCAGTCTTAATATATTATATATTACTTCTTCTATCTAGCGGTATAAATAAGTTACTATCTTATACTAAGGTACTAGTAATTATAACAATTACCCCGGGAAAGTAATATATATTTAATATATACCGACTAAGCGCCTATAACGTAGGCTATTTCGGGGCCTAGAAAAATAAGATTTTTATATTAAAATCGAAATTTAACTAAGTTTTATTATATTTAATTTTTATATATTTATTACGAGCCTAAAAGTCTTAAAATAACTACGTTATAAACGCTTCGTTAATATATATTTTTTATTTTAAATAAGTTTTAAGGCCTAAGGCCCCGAGAGCTAAAGTTAAACTAGGGTTAATATATATATATAGTAAATTTAGCCGGGGTAAGAGCTCTATATATTAAATATATATATTTCTTTAATTTTAATTTAATAAGGGCTAGACCCCGTCTCTACTATATCCCGAAGATAGTCGTTAAGTATATACTACTCGTAATAGTTAACTAGTTCGATTTTTGACTCTAAACTAACTAACTACGCTAATTTTTAGTATAACTAAACTAATTACTAACTATTAACGCTAGTTCTTAGTAGTTTTACACTAGTTGAATTAATAGTTGAAATAGTTTATATAAAATTTATAAAATTTATAAATCGTTTATAATTTACATTAATATAAAATACTTGAAGATTACGTAGGGAGATCTTTAAAGATCTCGGTAGAGAAAACCCTAGCGCTAGGCCTATTCCGGCCGCGCTTTACCTAATTAGGTAGTCAGTCCTTACTCCGCCTCCCCGAAGGCGGGGTCCCCTTCAGCCTTATAGAACTAATTAAAACTACTAAACTACCAGTTTTAACTGATAGTTCATAGTTCAAATAGTTCATAACTGAACTAGTTGAGACCCCAAACCAAGTAACTATTAAGGGGGAAAAGGGCGAACTGAACTACTAAACTAAGAGTTTGCCAGTTAAATAGTTAACTATTGCGAACACTGTATACCGCGTTGAAAAGCAAAGAAATGACAAGGTGATCCCCATTTTGGACTCTCCTTCTACTCTTGTCTCGGGCTCTTGCCGCCAATTTTGAACCTTCGGGTACTCTAAAAGCCAGAACCGGGTATATGTTGGGACGAAAGAACGCGGGAAAGCACTCGATTAGGCTCCTACCTTAGGCAGGTTTCTTCCTGTTAGATATCTATCAAAATAATTGCGCTAGCCTAATCGCGACTTGTCTTTTACGGGTCTAACGACGAACGTATAAGCGCGCTAGCACTCGTAGAAGCACCTTTTCAATTTTGTCTGGAACGTCTACTTCTATAAACTTGACATCGCTGAAAGAATCAGAAAATAAACTCTTCTCTGTAACTTCATCGTAGACTACCTTTACTCGAACCCAACAAGAACCCATTTAAATCGAATTTCCGTTATGGCCTCGAACTTTGGTGGAGTGGATAGAATGGCGATACTTGCGGCTCCCAAGCTGCACCGTTGGCAGCTACTTTATGCATTTCGTTTTGAAGAAGCTTTAGGGCAGCTGCATGTCAGTATGTTGATCGCTTCAATACAAGTTGACGGAACTGGGCCAGCGATCGCATGACTAGAAAGGAGCAGAATCACAGAAAGGTATGGGACCTCCTTATTTTTTTGACATTAGACTGCATGGTTTTCATTCCACGAGTCACTAATAGTGATGAAGCAAAGATGGCTTTTCGATGGATTGCTAGCCCGAAATTTTTGGCCTGAGGATGTGCAATAAAAGCGCAGCGCCTGGTATTTTACAGTCACGAACATGCCACTCCAGCTGGGAGATTGAAGCAGGGACATTTTATTCGCATTAAAATCAATGTACATGCCGTGCCATTGGGCGTATCTTTCAGGTATTAAAACTCCATCGAACCCCTATCGCTGTCGCTATCGCTACCATTTGAGTCTCAGATTCCAGCTTCCAGATAGGTCCAGAAGACCTTTGATCTGGCAAAAGAGGTGGGTATATCGAGAAAACTAGGTACTGCATTTCAGGCCAACGCAACGATGGCCAGAGATCAGATCCCATATGTCAGGACAAAGCGCAAAGTCTTTATTTCTTCAAAATGTTCTTCCGAGTCCAGGCGGTAGAAGCCGGCAGGTGAAGCGTGGAATCAGAATCGTGGAGATCATATACAATGAGGTGGGTATATACGCATCGATCACAGCAAGATCAGGTAGTTCGACGGCTGTAGGGGAAATTAGTCTTATGAAACATCCCGTTGAGGCTGAGTCGGTACTTACAGCTATACCCGTCTCTCCCGTCTCCTTCTTCGCCTGCCACCACCTGCCGCTGACATCCGAGACCTCTAGGATTTCGTGTTTCGAAAAGCTGATCTCATTTGCGTCGTCTGGATTTGCTTCGTACGAGTATATCGCCTTTGCTCGGTATGGGTATTCCGTAGGCGACGTGACGTCGTTGCCCACATGTTGCTGTTCTGATATCCCTGCTGCTGCTGTGGGTGTCTGACCTGCTGGTGATGCTGATCGATTACCTTGTCCGAAGCGTTGCTGACTTGATTGTTGGCCTGCAAGACCGCCTGGGTAGCCTGAGACGGGTGATGAGGTCTCGAAGCCGTTGAGTTGGGCGGATGTGTACATTTGGGGTGCGTGGGAGTTTGTGTGCGTTGTTTCTGGGTTGCCATTGGCGTAGTGAGGTGAGATGGGGCGGCTGTGGCGCGTTGATCCACGTTGTTCTTTGTGTAAAGCGAAGGAGTCGATGTAGCCTCGGTGCGTGGCTTGGGATGTTGAGCCGAAGTAGAAGATCCATACGATCTGGAGGAAGTTAGCGTGGGGTAAAGGGCCTTGGCTGAATATTCACGTACCATAACCATGGAGAGTAGGATGAAGCCAGCTGCTGAAGCTTCCTTGGCACCGTCTGAGGAGTACACCAACACGTTGATTATGGATGGCATGTACACCAGACCCACAGCCAAGAATCCTACGACCTGCAAATTGTGAGCTCGGAGAAGACACGGGATGGAGCGGGTCGCTTACAGCAACATGGTATGTCTGTGTCGATGCTGAGCCCACCACTATGAAGACGCCTACTACCACGCAGAACATGTATGCTATCACCCACCACGCGAAGTTTGGGAACTGCCCTCTTATGTCTGCAATGAGGGATGCGACGAAGGTGATGAGCCACGCAAGCTGTTCGACCCGATTGTTAGCCTCCATCTATCCTAGACCAAATATTCCTGTGAAGGAGTTGACGTACGTATGCAATAGAAATAGTCGCGAGTGCGAAAGGGTCACCGATAATATGTCCTGCAACATTCAGTACGAGCTTCCTTCAGATGTTGGTATTCTTCCTACCCATGCTAAACCCTCGCATCCTGCCTCGTCGTCCGGCATTTGCTTCCAAATTGCCATTCATCTTGCGAAGGGATGGCGATTCAAGACTGCCGTATGATGAGGGCATAGAGAGCCCAACAGAAGTGTAAGATGTCCGCCTCAAATTCACTGAAGAAGATCTGCGATGACTGTTGTAGATGTCGCGTTTCTTTGATCACTTCCCAGTCTAGACTCTGAATCCAAATCCGGTCGTGAAGTCGTCGAGGGGCTTGTTGTTGGTTCTTTGTTGAGGATTTTCTGAGTGAAGCCAACCTGCGGCGTAGTGAGGGGTTTGATTAAAGCAGAGAAGATGTGTAACGTCGCACTGGCCAAGGAAGTGCGAGGATATTTTGGCCGAATGAAGATGAGCAAGAGTATTACGTATTTCGGAAACTTGAATGAGCGTGAAGTTATATGGGGTGAGGATGGTTGGAGGCGGTTTGTGGAGAGGTGTTGATTTGCGACGACCAGGAGGAGTCGGTTGTAGTTTCAGGCGTAGCAGCGGTCGCAGCAAGCGCCTCTAAAATTAAACCAGGAAGAAATCTTCACCATAGGCCTATCGAAGGAATCAACTCACTCGCCAATAAATTTAGTATGACTCGCGGGTCTGGAAAAGGTCACTGTTGATGATTCGCAGCGGTTGTCTGTTTACTCCTCGTAGAAGAACAATGAAGCACCAAGTAAGTAAGCCGGAAATTGGAAAGATTTGTCCTACGAATCAGAATCTTGCGGAGATTATACGCTAATTCAGGCACAGAAGTTCCAGGCCTTGTCAGGCTAACCGTTCGGATGGCTTTCGGATGCTCAGGCACAAAGACAATGTTGTTGGCTCGACAGTGCGCAAGGCATCGCATAGATCAGATAACCCATTGCGGCAATCTGCAGCAGCAATGGCTTTCACTAAGAGGTAACGATTAACGAATTTCATTAATCAATTAATAATCGATTATTAATCGATTAATAACGCTAAGCCTAGTTGTATAAGGTAATAAACTAAAATACTAGTCTCTAAACTTCTCTACCTTATCTTTATTCTTTCCTAATTAATTAAACCTAGCTTAAGACCTTACCTGATAAGGCTAGCGTCGTTTAACTATCTAACTTTATAAGGCTAGCGTAGCCGTATTATCTAGCCTAGTAAGGTTAGCGCTATTAATCGATTAATAATCGATTAAATCGATTAATCCACTTTGAAATTAATCGATTAACGATTAACGCACCATTAATTACCACAGAGCACTAAGGATCTTCCGCTTTTGCGTGGCTCTCCACTTCACTCCTTTATCCTTCACTTCACTATTATTATCTGGTCTGAATCTACCGATCCAGGATCGGACGATATTGATTGCGTCGACTACTCGTTTTCCACGCATTGTGCCCTCGAGTATTCACGGTGCAATCCAAGCAATTGCGAAGGCTTCCACATTGAGAATGACACGCGCCACTCCAGGATGACCCCCTTGTAGTGATAGAGAAGAGCCCTTCACGAGGTGCTTCACCGTGCTCCAGTGAAGCCTGCCATTCCTCCATAGAAAGGACAGAGTCCTGTTGGCGAGCTTGCGCCTTTGTGACTTCAGGCGAGATTGGGTAGTCGTCGCCAAAGCCTTGGTAGTCAAGGCATAGGAAGTAGTATAGTGGGGTTGCTTGCGACGATGTCCGCACGAGCTCAGGGTGACACATTGCTAGGAACATGAGCATAGGAATGGATGGATCTCTGTCCATCTCGGAGCTGCCAATTTCCGATCTTCATCGATATGCATCTCTTTCTTTGACATCCTCGGCTCGATGTACCTCCTGCCTCCTAACCCCCTTCTCCACCTCAACGATCCTACCTTCCCACTCAGTCCAGCACTCGCTCTCCCCTAATACGCCCAGCTCGTACCATCTCTGGATTGCTGCAGCGCTTCTGGCCCTCAGCTCCGACATCTCGCGTGCCTGCGCATCCTGTAGTGATTCCGCCTTGGCTAGCCTTGGTTGCAGTGCGACCAACGAAGCAGAGGATTCTGCGGAAGGGATTGGAAGGTCCCTGATAGCGTTGAGGCGTGATGCCGTGGTAGGGAAAGAGGGAGCACATGAGTTGATAATGCCGAGTAGCTCAGTCGCCGACAACGTAATTGGAGCATCGTCGGCGTTAGGATGGAAGAGATCTGGATATTTGGCATCTATTCGGGAGCATTAGCAGAGCGGATTGTACAGCATAAGCTGACTCACGAAATTGAAGCAAATCACGAACGACCACAGCTCTAGCGGCCAGCTTTCGAAGGTCGTTTTCCAGTCTTGCTAATCGAGCTTGTGCTGTCTGGTCTCTGCCCTTCTCAACCACATGTTGTAGAGCTTCTTCGACATTCCCACTTCCACTCAGGTACCAACCTACTCTTATGATGCGGTCTTCCAGCGCGTCTAGAGTCTCAAGGGCGGTTTTGTTGGCTTGATCGCCCATCTTGAACGACGACGTGGTAGATGCAAGTGTGCACGTGCGAGATGTTGAAATAACTTTCAGTCCTGTTCGAATTATATGTCGTGGCTGAATCGACTCACTAGCGGCACGAGTAAGTGACAAAGTTCCAGAGCGGTCTAACCGAATCTAGGCTAGAAGGATTCACCCCTCAACCGGCCACACCCCTCGGTCGGCCACCTTGTAGGGCCATGTACCCGGGAATCCTTGGTTTTCTTACTCCGGGCTCTAGCTCTAGGGATCTCTTAGGGGGTAGGCGATTAATCACTATATTTTAAGAACCATACAAATATGAACAAATATTTTGGTACGAAAATCATAGCAATTAGTTGTTGCTATAACTTCGTACGCGGGGTCCTGATATCAAAACGGCTGTTTGTGGAGTTATAGTAGAGTGGCCGACTGAGGGGTGTGGCCGACTAAGAGGTGTGGCCGGTTAAGTGGTGAATCCTTCTAGGGGTAGACCGCTCATGAATTAAAGTATGTCACCTATTGGTGGCGGCAGCCTGCCGGTTTTAGCGTCCGAACCCGCTTGTACGGTTCCCCTTTCATCTCCACATCCCCAGCGGTGCGTGAAGATTCAATCGAGTTTCGACAGCGCAGATCATCACTCTGCTGGTCAAGTCAACTACTGCACTGCTCTTACTACAGAGCGATGATTAGATAATACAAGATTGCGGTTCCTGGCTGGAGAGCCTTTGTCACGCCCCTGCTACGTCTCTGCCACTAGTGCGCATGCTGTCAATGTCTTGCTCCTTTCTTCAACTCTTGCTCTGCACATAAGTCCTATCTTTGGCCGATCAGTCAAGCGATCTTTGGACTAAGAGTCTAAGACTGAATACTGCAGGCTTATCATGCCGTGTCAAGCTGCTCTTGGACAGCCAAGTCACTAAAGTATGGAAATTCTCTCGAGAAAGTTAGACTTACTGCATAATATGCACCACGTACTCTGCATCCCCCAACCACACAGTAACTTGATTTTTTCAGCCTCATGATGAGCACACTATCTACACATCTCCCCACTGGAAGGCCCTCCCCACGTATTCGCGAGAGATGTCGATCAGCGAGAGAAGGGTTTGTCAAAGCACCTTCAGCGTCGTTCTTATCTTTCCCCACCGGATCAGCCTTTCCTGCCCAAGAAGTCCTTCTCCTTCTTCCTTCGATGTTCGGCTCTATCTACTACTATCATCCCATACACACCAAAAGCAATTCCTCATGTCTTAGCATTTAGCAACGAATATGACGTGCCTATGAGTCATGCTGCTGCTGATGATCAGCATCGGCCTTGCAAACGCGCAGGACCTCGGTGCTATCAATGGTCTTCCTGCTTGTCGAGTGAGTGGCGTCTCTATATGCAAATGTTGCATTACTTTATCCGCCGACAATTCGAGAAAACTGGTACCAACAACATGTTAGGCAAAGCCCCGTCATTAGGATGCGCAAACAACGACATCAACTGCTTATGTTCGAACTTTGATTTCGAAAAAGGCGTACGCGACTCGAATGAACTTTGCCCCTCAACTGGGGCCACCGATACTAGCTCGATCATTGCCGTCGGTAACTCATTCTGCTCAGGTTAGTCCACTGCAGTGTCCGATCTATGGCCCTCAGTCTTCTATAGGTATTTTTGTCGCTGCAGCGAGCGGTAGCGGTGCAGTCGCCACTGTCATTCAGACAGATATTGCCGGATCCACCCCGACTGTAGTCACGACGACCAAATCTAACAATTCCAAAGCTTCCAGCACGTCCTTTTCCTCCATTACCAGTACCAGCGCCGCAAGTGGTGCAACTACCACTTCAACAAAAACGGATCCTATATCCCCATCGTCAACATCGGCTCCGAGTAATAGTCCAGCACCCACGTCTGGGCTAAGCTTCTCAGCCGAAATAGGCATTAGCCAAGGCGTACCTCTGGGCGTGATAGTCATCGTATTCTTAGCTTTCCTCATGTTTCGATTCAGTAAGTACAAGAGAAGCTCAAGACTACAACACCATGGCTCTATGGCCGCAGTGGGACTTCATCCTGCCGTTGGCGAGGAAGAAAAAGGATGAAAGTCTGGGACGAAAGGTGGAGCAGGGAAGGAATCGAAAAATGTTATCGAAGGGAGCACTGATGCCGGCCCGGTCTCTTCGGTGGCTCCGAAAGAAATGAAGCGTGATGTCGCTGTTGATGATACCAAGGGTGCACAAGGGCCATGGGGATAATGTGCCTACTTATTCAGGGAAACTGTCTACTTAAGCATGCATGCGTCAGTCAGAGCTTTCTGCGAGGCGTGGCTCTGTATGAATCGTAGGTGAATGGTCGAACTCATAGGCGCTAGCGTACCAAGGGTGCCCCCGAAGATTGTATTGGCAACCGACGAACAGTATCAAAGAGCCAATTGATTCGCTAGCAGCAAGCTGCAGCTGTTGAGAGGTCTAGATATAGGATGACGGATCTACGGTAGTATGAGCAGATAGACAGAGGTACTTGAATGATTTTGCCTCAGTCCCTCAGACGTGGTGTCACACCAAGCCCCTTCGGGCTGGTTAATGCTTAGTCATGGAACGAGCATTGCCACGTCTGAGCGCAGAATCCCGTATTATTTACAGGTTTGCCTTAAATTCCATATACTAAAAATTATATTTCGTATTCTTTATTTCTGACTCTGAAACTCTTCGGTCGTCGCGAGATCTTAAGTAAATAACCAAGTATTATATATAAATTTTATTTGAATCTATTATACTAATTAAGATAAACAAGGGTCGTCGAAAATAATTCTTATACAAATTAAGATTTTCGTCAATATAAAAAATTTAGCGTGTATTATAACTTACTACACGTTTATTTTTAATTAGAACTTTGAAATTTTTAGTCATTTAGGTTATTTATAATATATAAGTACTATATCTACCTCTAGCGATATTTTGCGACAAAGAGATCCGTACTCGTTATAGTTAACGAAGTCAGTATTTCTAACCCGAAGAGGCTTAGTGAACGGGAGCTAACCCGAAGGGGCTTAGCGGTGGTTTGGCAGGTCTGAGGGAAGAATAATTATCTGGTGTGGTAGATGCTGACTAAGCGGGCTAGGCCCCAAAGCGATGCAGCGTCCGAACCCGCTGTTGATGTCACTTCCTTGCTGCAATCGGCCTTTCATCTCCACATCCAATCCTACAAACTCCTCGAGTTTGCGTGGAGCGCACGGGAAGATGACGGAGCGGCTACTGCACTTCGCACACTCAGACGATGCCTACAAATGTCTACCTGCACCTGGTGCATGTAATTTTCTGTTAGAGCTGCAGAGGGTAATTCCTTTTTTCCAGACGTCAAGATTGGATCAGTCACACCCCACTACCCTGTACCTTGGCGATATATTTGTTGATTTGCTACCATGTATCTTTCAAAGGATTCTTCGTGCGTTCTCAAATGGTGTCGTGTCGGTCTGGACCCTGCGAAATTTCTTGAGACGCATCAAGCTGTTCTCGGCCCCCAAGTTGATACACCCGGAAGCGTACCGGAATTATTTAAGTTCAACAGCGGGACCTGCATGGCGAGCGCCTGCTTGTCCAATAGCATTTGCACCCTGCTTCTGCAGCCTTATTCTCCTGAAAGGGAGGACGCTCTATGGATCTTGTACCCTGCACGAGGATGTTTTCTTATCGCTAAATGGTGCTGACCGGCGTGCTCGATAACCCCAACCTCATGAACGTTTTATATTAGCATGCCACTTCGTGCTCTTGACCACCTCTTTCTCTGTTCATTCTCCAATTGCTACTTTCACATGCCCTGGGAATCTGATTTTTCGAGGGTTGTCTGGATCCTTATGACTTGGTCTAAATCTTTGGTCTGCGAAGCATATTCCCGTTTAATCTCTTTTTCGGCCAGAATGCAGTCCTTCCAGATAGCGCTCCTGCTTCTCTTGTTTACCAACGCCCAAGACATCACTTTCGACCCTAACTCTGTAGATCTGACTACCAAGAGTATGTTGCTGCTTCACAAGATCCAATCTTAATGGTGAATCCGGGAATTGATTCTCCCTTGTTCAGATCAATGGTGCCAAGGCCAGCTCGCCAATTGTCCGACACTCTGTGGCGGTCAAGCAGCCATCAAGAACAACCTGTGTACTGGGGTAAGCCTCCTGTCTTTTATTCTTCCTTCTACTCTGAGCTGACCTTCCTGTTCATAGTCCTCTCTTGATTACATCTGCACCTGCACAAATGGCTCCAGCCCTGCAAATATAGACGACTATAAAGGCACTCTTCCCAACTTTGTTTGCGAAGCTACCTTCCAACAGTGCCGAATTGCAAATCCTGGTAGCGACAATTGTATACCGTGCGGTACGCTGATGCCGAGCGATGTTGAAGCCGTGGCGCCGGCCACGAGTGCTGTCAGAGTGACTCAGCCTGCAGCCGTTGTCCAGGTGACCGAAACCGCGCCTGGTACGACCAATGTTTTGACGTCTATACAAGCTGCAGGTGCAACAGACACAGCAGGTAATATAGCGACTGCCCCGTCGACGATCCCCATCACATCGACTCACACCCCAACGGCATTTCCAACAAATACCACGACCCCCTCTCCTGCGCGTGCCACAAGCACCACCAAACCCTCATCTGAATCAGCTTCAACATCTACATCGTCAGGCTTAAGCTCGTCAGCCAAGATAGGCATCGGCCTAGGCGTGCCTCTCGGCGTGATCATCGCGGTGGTTGTTATCGGCCTCTTCCTATACAGACACAGGCGGTACAAGCAGAAGTCAATATCGCAAGGCGATAACTTTATGGCGCCTGCAAGTATACATTCAACAAAGGGCCACGAAGCAAAAGCAGCTAAATCTGGATGGAAAAGCGGTGCTACAAAAGAGCTGAAACATGACTTTGATGACGGTGGCTCAGAGCCAGTGCTAAGTGGTATGCCGAAGGAGATGAAACATGATGTAAGAGCTGATGAGTCGAAAAATGTACATGAAGTCTACGGGGACGATGTACCCGTTCCCTCGAGAGAGTTGCCTGGCTCGCCAGGTGTGCGCCGCTCGGAACTTCCCGGTAATAGCGGCACCTTATGATAGGTATGCATTTGATTAAGCAGTGCAGTCTCATTGCGAATGTCTTTAATATGATGACAAAAAACCAGAATCTGAATATGAATTTCATCATGTGTACTTTTACGATACTCCTCGGGGCGCTTTGTTTCGATTTCAGCCTGACATGCAGCTAGCTCACCACCAATTCAGACAGAAGGACACGACCCAATAGTTCCATGCTGGTTATGAAAAGTCATTTGGGAAATTACGAATGGCACACATTGTTGCAAGGCCACGATTTCTGAATGTTGGCGAGTAGATCGGATCTGTATTTCGCCAGTGCTGAGTCAGAAGGGGCCATACCCCAATTCCGTTGATCTCGCTACTAAAAGTAAGTTGCTGGGTTATTCAAGATATTGCTTCTGTACTAATAAACAAAGTTCAACGCTGGCTCACCATTCTCTAGATCAAAGGTGTCAGGGTGACCTTGCGACTTGCCCGACACTGTGCGGGGGAGTGGCGGATACCATCAGCAACGCATGTACCGGGGTGAGCTCCCTATCCTAAGAAACCTAACAGTATTTCCACGTGAGCTGACCACTCTACTAATAGTCTACTCTCAGATATACTTGCACCTGCTCCGACAACTCGAGCCCTCCATACTTTGCCGACTAAAGTACACGGGGACTTTACCGAATTTTATTTGCGAAGCCAGCTACCAACAATGTCTTAACGCACATCCCGATAGCTCTACGTGCCAGACTTGTAGTTCGCTCGTACCGAGCGACGTCGGTAGTGGGGCACCCAGTACAGCTGTGCCAAGCTCGTCAGCAGCGACTTTCACGACTCAGATTTCGGCCACTCAGATTTCGACAAGGACTTCCGCACTCACAAACATCTTCCATGACTTCCAAACCCAATCCGGAACAGTCGTACCACAATGGACTCTAGCCCCACCTCTTCCTCCCAAGCAGTTGTGACAACAAGTCCTGGGGCAGCCCCAAATTTATGTCGGCAGGTCTGAGCTCATCATAAAAAATTGATGATCGGTGTGATAGTGCCTCTTGGCCCCATTCTTGTTGGTCTTGTCGCATTCCTGATGTACAAATTCCTTCAACATTGGCGACATGCTTGGCTGAAGTTTCTCAGCGATGATGCCCGACATATGCAAATACCTACTGCGGTGCAGAGTGGGGAGAAAAATAATGAAGACAGACTACTGGACAAGTCACTACCAAGTGCTAATGGGAACTCGAACAGCGGGCCATCGCGGCAGCCAAAACAAGAATACTACGCTAGTCCTTCAGAGCTGGTTGAGGAAATGGATAGGAGCGACTTACCAGGCTATTCGGCAGAATTAGATGGTACTTCTAGACTGTGCAGACAGCAACTGCCATGATAACGAATCCAACGGTGCATACGTAAGGTTGATCTTTCGAGTTTAACGCGGCATTCGCGTTGCCTATTGAGTTTGGGTGCCATAATCTAAAGGCGTGACGCAAGAGTCGCCTAGTACAGTTCGAGAAAAGCTGCGGCTATGTATTGGTTAGGCTCAATCCGTATTTCGAGTACCACGATCTGTCATGGATATTCTAGTAGAGCTATCGAGGCGGCATCAGTCCTTGAAAGACAAGAGGCATACCACGTAACATCCTCGGGCATTTCAAGAACCCGAGGATCTTTTCGCTCGAGTGCCACGTGCTCGGACCTCTCCCATAGAAAGAGAGCCGTGGTCCGCTCGATATTTTACCTCGGTGGCCCCTACATATAGCGTATCTCAATAAAAGGAGATATGCTAATCAGCAAAGCCCAAGACGTTGGGCTACATATTGATTCGTTTTTTGTATTGTTGTCTTCACCTGGAGTATGCTTGAACGCTCACATCTCACATAACTCATTCCTCTACAGATTTACACAAACACTCTACTTGCTATTGAGTAGTAAGATTGCTGAATTCCATCGTCTTGAGGAGGTTTGCTCGAAATGTTCCTCTCAGCTTTGCAACCTAGCAAAACATTGCGGCTTCAGATTCTCGCTCGATAGGTCATGTCCAATATTCTTGAAATATGTCTCGCTCAATTCCTCGTTTCGGAAAGAAAAATTGGGTGTTCCGAAATTGATATGAGTATGGCTGCCTGAATCGAGATAACACTCTATTGACGCTATTGAGGCCATTGAAGCTACTCAGGAGGCTCCGAAGTTTGTCCTTGGCCGCATTGCCATGTACTCGTACATAGCGAGTTCTGCCTCCAGAGTTTGCCATATTCGCAATTAGCACGTTCAAATTGCTAGGAATCGCAACTGTCAACGACCTTATAGCCTTTATCATGTTCATCTTTCGCAGATTGTCGATGTCTATTGGCATCTCATACTTTGTTACCTTGATGCATCTTCCTGTCGCTCAAAACGAAGTCAACGGCTCTGCATTATTCAATGGCATGCCTGAATGCGAAGTAAGCCGCCGAGCAATCTGTATCTAGATAACAAATGCTATTGGCAGCAAACATGTATCGCTGATAACACAATCCCCATCGATGATAGTCAATGGTACTTGGGGTGCCCAGAGGCCAACGTCAGCTGCTTCTGTGATGTATGCGTTCAGGGACAATTCTTTTACCTGCATCGAAGGGACCTGCATGTGTCCCGACCGCGATATAGGCGCTAAGTTGCTCTTCCATGTCGTTAATGGATTGTGTGAAGGTAAGCAATGATGATCGCGGCGATAGATGACTCTTTAGAAGTCGTTCATCCTAACGCTTTGGGCCAGAGGATTTCTTGCCTTTATCCTACGAAAATGTGCCAGTGTTCTGTCCCACACTCCGAATAGGTCTGAAGATAGGCCTCGGCGTTGGCATCCCCTGTGGTATCATCCTATCTGCTACGGCTGCGTTCATGATATTCCGTCACGTAAAGCAAAAGAGGACCTTGCCGGAACAGCACGCCGCCAAACCTAGGGGTGCAAATACGCAGGCCTCCGCAGGAAGCGATCACTTGGGGCCGGGTTTGGGAAGGGACTTTCAGAAGCATGTGAATGGTGCTGAGGAGGGTACTGCACCCTTTAGGCAGAAACAAGAGCTGGACGGAGCCATTGTACCACCATATCCCAATGAGCTACAGGGCTCGAACGGATTACGAGCCCCAGAAATGGCTTGACATCGGTACCGGCATAGTGGCGGCTGGCTATATCCTCGACAGGCTCTCTCTCACTATTTTCAATGGCATTTCTTACCACTTATGTGGAGGCCTAATATGATCCCAACACAGCCCGATGTTCAACAGCTTTTTCATTTCCGAGACCGCGAGATCTTCTCAATAAATTGAACCCCAACATTATCCCCGGCGAGCGCATCTTTCTGGGAGGGAGTCTTCTAGCTAACATGAACACGGGCGGAGCAAGATACAATATACTGATTCCTTTAGACATTTCTGCATGACTGTCCTAACGGGAATATTGCAATTGTTAGCTGCTGCGCAGTAAAATCTTAATCTACCCACGTGGCTACTACAGCTCCAGTGGGAGAGATTTTCGCAATGTTCTAGTCCAACCAGCAATCAGCTATGCTAGGCAAATTTAATCCACTTTCGAAAACGAGCCCTGCCACATGCCTAGTGAGCGGCGCCCAAATTTGGTGATGTCTCACTCTATTGGGCTATGTCTCGGGGGTCCGCATCGAGAGGTTATGGGATATCAAACTTGGCATCACTCGACTCCAAATAGACCCACAAGGATGAGACCTATTGTGGAATACAATATTCCAGGTCTAGGCTCAAGTCCGAAAAGGAAGCTCGGTTCTTGCCTTCTCTACCCTACTAGGCACTCCGTCCTCTGTCTATTGGGCGGGATTTCTCAAGAGCATACCTTGCAATTCATATAAGTCGCCTAGCCTTTCGTCCACTGTTTCTCAAGCCATCTAGGGAAACATGGCGTACCTATTGATGCCAATCCTCTTGGTCGTACTCATTGCAATGATTGGCGCAGAAGACTTGAATGAGCAATGGGAAAACTTCTCGTCTTGCGAGGTCCGGAGCTTTCCTCACGCGTCTGTATATGAACCTCACTAATACGGTCTCAGCAAGCATGCACCAGCGAGTTATTTTATATGACGCCTTCAGAATTCAATTGCGCGTTGTTCGACATAAGTTGCGTATGGGGGAACATTTTGACCTCAAGCATACTTTCATGCGTTTCGGACCAATGTTCGCTAAGTCCTGAGTTCTCGTATTCAACTGACTGGGTCAATGCGTTTTGTAAAGGTATCTTTAACAGCAATGGTGACTTTGCACTGGGCGATTATTGACTTCTTGCGCAGACGATATGAACTTTCAGTCTGGAGCAGAGGAGACCCTTATTTTCACCCTGAACGATGCGATGGCGAGCGCCGCGGCAACATTTCCCACGAAAGCAAGCCCCACTGTTGCCTCCGCAAGTTCCCAATCCTCCTCCCCGGCCATGACTTCCACCTTGCCCGACCCAGTGGCCCTGATGCCAGTCTCCATGGTAGGAGGCCCTACGACACCAAACTCTCCTGCCATTTCCTTGACCCCGCTTACTAGCACTAAGAGCAATACCACGACTAATTCCATGGCCGGACTTCCAAGTGGTACACAAGCTTCTGCCTCTCCAACCTCAAAGGCACATATCCCACCCCTCCCGTTAGGCTTTACTTCTTCCGCGAAGCGAGGCGTGGCAGTTGGTATACCTATTGGTGCAATTTGCTTGGCTGCTCTCGCACTGCTTTTGCTTCGCCACATTAGGCACAAGAAAGGCTCAAGGCTTATACATGCGGAAACGCTTGGGAACATGGGAGGAGAAAAGGGACCAGGTCTTGGGGGAAGAAAAGACGGGAATACCGTGGTTGGAGGAACCAAGGTGCCAGAGAGGGCGATACCAGGAAGTGGTGGTGGTGACTCAATTCAGGCGAGCGAATTGTATGGGGAGACACCACCAGCATATCCAAGCGATGTCGAAGGTTCGCCAGGGGCGAGGAGGATAGAATTTGCCTAAACGAGGAGAGGTGTTGGGGTCTGACTGGTGTTATTTTGGACGAGGACTCAGATCTTTGGCGTAGTCCAAGAATAATCAATATAGTAATTCTGGAAAGCTTCGGATCGCGCCGGAATCTAGAATCAGGATTTATCAAAATCTTGTTCGCGCTTGTCTTAAATCGGAGCTGCGTATTTGTGCTCGAGTTGGGAAGTGACTGATAGAGTGGGGAGGGGCAGCTGCATTACTATTGTTTGTTTCAGATCCTCAAAACTCATATCTAGCCCCAATTGTAGATTTCCAATGCCTCAAAAACTTAGTATTGATATTGGCGGTCCAGATTCTGTAGACAGCATGCTGTTATTCATACTACTCTCTCGTTTTCAAGTGATGGCCTTTGCTCTATTGAACAACGGCGGTAGCGGTTACAATCCCGATTTCAATCCAAGCTCCATAGATATTGACACGAAGAGTAAGTTTTTGGTTCCCCGTGCTTGAATTTTGAGGACGTTAGATGCTAATCGCCACCTTCAGATCAATATTGTAACAGCCAAATAACCAGCTGCACAACACTCTGCGGTGGTGGACCGAAGACCAGGTCCAATAACTGTTACGCAGTAAGCTTCCCACAATGGCCATAATTCAATCTTTTGTGCTACGAATAATCACCTAGTGCTCAACATCTACAGGAGGACCTCAGCTACGGTTGTGTCTGCGCCAACGGTTCCGCGCCATGTAGCACTGGTGCTTATATGAACACTATCCCGAATCTCATCTGCCAGATCGAGGCTGGAGAGTGCAACTCCAGCCCACGTGGCACCAACGACACGAATCCTTGTCTAGCATGCGGCACCCTCACAGTAGAGCCACCTCCGAGCTCAGCAACAGCAACAGGACTGTTAACAGGAAAGCCGGCTGCGAAATCCTCTCCAACAGCAGCCTTTACATCGCCTGGGTCGTCGAGTCATACCGATTCGGTGAAGATTGGTGTTGCTGTCGGTGTAGCGCTTGGCGTGTTCCTCGTTGCGATCACCGCGTTTGTCGGATACCAGCGTCTCATGCGTAAACGGCGCATGCAACGGGAGGAGAGTGCAAGAGCTGCAGAAGGGCATCCTGATCCCAGTGAAGAGGACCAGAAAGAGGGTCAAACTTCTGGAGGTACGGATCCCGAATCTAAGGTGGTTATCCAAGATCGTGACCCATTGGGGACACCAGAGATGGAAGGAGGCGGGGAGTTGGTTCAGAATGTACAGGAGGTCGATGGACAGGCTTTGCCATCGTATTCGAGAGAGTTACAAGGTTCCCCTGCTGCAAAGCGAGTGGAGCTTGCGTGAGCTTGACAGTGTGTGGGAGCTGGGGTTTTGCTGAACAGTATGAAGGGAATAATGGACTGAAGAGCTGAGTAAGTAGACTAATCGTTTTAAATTGGGCCACCAGAGCTGCATACCTCGCCGTCACTTGCCCTACCCAATGCATCAGTAATAAGTCCAAGAACTATCCGGCCAACGACTCCGGGGTCAGTAATGCCATCGACGCATCGACAGGCTTATCAATATGCTGCTATTTTTAGAATCCTGGGCAGGTACTCCGTTAACGGTACGCTACCCGTCATCATCCATCATCACTCCTCATCTGGATGGACATTTCTGCCATTCTCACCTCAACTTGACCCTGTTTCTGCCCTTATCTCGCTCTAGATGAGTGGAAATACACACCCTCCGCGCTCCTGCAAGCTGCGATTTTGCACCTCTTCAGCTCTCTGGTACGACACCATAACAAGGCTGCCGCTCCAAATCGCCAAATTGTGCACATCGCCAACTCTGACCCTCCCAAAATCGTCGTCCAGCGCGCTCTCACTCCCCTCTGTCTCTGTAATCTTAGACATCTGAAGTGAGATCCAAACAATTGTCCCAGCTCAGGTAGGCATAGCGGTCCTATCCGGAGCGAATATCTTTGAAAGAAATAGCACCATTTCTTTTGGAGTGGATATATATTGATTTTTGTTTGTTTCGATGTCAGCGGCTGTGTAGGCACCTAACTGGATACATCAATCTCCAATCAGCACACTGCTTTCCAATCCAACGAATCACTCCAAAGGCGAGCAATGCACATTCTCACTCTGGTCTCCAGCTGAGGTCATCAACTGCATTAATGCACGCAGCACTGACCAGATCATGACAATATAGACGACTGTTTGTTGGATTAAGACTTGGTGTTCTTTCCCTGAGCTGTAACAACCGCAAGTGCAAGCGCGAACAACGGTTTCGGCATCAAGGCTAGAATTGAGACAAACTTCAAAGCTCCTGTAAAGGAGGCCAGCGATGAACGCTATGTGGATACAGAATAGTCGCCAGGGTTCTCACTGGCTTCCTAGCGTTGGCAATGATCGTTCCAAATGAGTCGACTCATCACTGCTGGGAAGAATAGAGTCCTTCGGGTGCAAGGAAAACTAGTAGTACTAAAGAATACGAACAAGAGCACAACTCCATTGTACCAGCGCCATTAGGAATCGAACCTAATATGGTAAAGTTTTGAAACCTAGCAAACGACTGTACTGGCATTAAGTTTTCATGGGCGATCGACCCTATCCCCGCAGTATCTCCGCTTCCCCGCTAGAACCAAGTCAAGCAATAACTTCGTCGCTGAAGCCAAGCTGCAAGAGCTAGATGGCATCAATGTCAAGTCAAGATGCGCCGAGCTGTGAGACCGCTGACTACCTTTCGCTACCGCCATTCAAGAATGTGTGACCGATGTTTGCTGACTGAGTCATACTCGAAGGGGCCTTCTCAGGTGAACTAAGGTATCCTCTAGAATAGACTATCAGATTTAGCTGAGTGTCAACAGCCTCTACTTCTTGAGCAAACCGTCGGGGAACACTTCTCCTCTATAGTATCCAAATTTGGTGAACGTATAGCGTAAGTGGCAGGACAAGGCGTCTACAAAGCACCGTTTGACACACAACGCAGAGTAGTCTCAAGGCACCAACATACGCGCTTGACTTATGATGTATTGAGTAAGAAGAGTGATGCACTGGCGCGAGGGTTGTTGGCGAGAGGGGTCCGAAAGGGCGATAGAGTTGCCGTGTCACTAGGGAACAATATTGAGTATGCGATTGTATGAGGCCTGCACACGGCATGAGTATGCGTGGTTGATAATCCCCAAGGCTACGTACGGTCTCTTCAAGATCGGGGCAATACTGGTGAGCCGTGCTCTAATTACCACGTTGAACAATATGAATGAAAGGACTCATTAGGTTCCTCTAAATCCTGGCTTCAACGCCCATCAAGTCATTGCCGCACTCGCCCATCTCGAGGCTTCGCACCTAATTATTAGTACGGAGACGAGCCTCCCAAGGAAAGAACCTCGTTCGAATATACCCCTCCTTCAGCAACTGATACCTGACCTGCAAGCTCAGAGAATAGAATCCGAAATAGTCCCATCACTTCGCCAAGTCATCATCGTCGACAATGCCGAAGGTCGCATCGATGCCTCCACTCTACGACCCACCACCAATTTTAATCACATCCTCTTCGATGGAAGATCGCCATACCCCTTTCCAAAACTTGACCTCCACCCGGACGATATCGTTAACATACAATTCACGTCCGGCACAACCTCCCTACCTAAGGCTGCCTGCCTAAGCCATCGCTCTATATTAAACAATGGTAAGAGCATTGGCGACCGCATGCTGCTCACAGAGAAAGACATAGTCTGCTGCCCCCCACCTCTATTCCACTGCTTCGGCTGCATTCTCGGCTACATGGCAACAGCAACCCACGGCTCTGCGATCGTCTTCCCTACGGAGGCTTTCGATCCATACGCCACCCTGAAGAGCGTACAAGAAGAGAAGTGCACAGCGCTCTACGGCGTCCCGACTATGTTCATCGCCGAACTCGAGCTCTTGCAGAACGGCACAGTACCATACACGGGCTTCGAACACTTACGGACAGGAATAGCAGCCGGCTCCAGTATCCCAGCAGAGCTGATGCGCAAGCTACACAAAATCCTCAATCTGACCGAACTCACAATATGCTACGGTATGACGGAAACAAGTCCCGTCTCAGCGATGACCACCACCGATGACCCAATCGAAAAACGTATCGACAGCGTCGGCAGACTTTTACCGCACGTAGAAGCCAAAGTCGTAGACCCAACAGACCGCACTAAAATCTTGCCAGTAGGCGAAAGAGGTGAACTAGCAGTCCACGGCTATCTAGTAATGAAAGAGTACTGGGGCGCGCCGGATCGAACAGCTGAAGTGATGATACCTGACAATACGGGTAAAGTCTGGATGCATACTGGTGATGAGGCGGAAATGGACGAGGAAGGGTATGTCAAGATTACGGGGAGGATCAAAGATATCATCATCAAAGGTGGTGAAAACATTCATCCCTTGGAAGTCGAGAATTGCCTCTTTGGCCATCCGAGTGTGCAGGAGGTTAGTGTAGTAGGCCTGCCAGACGAGAGATATGGAGAGGTGGTTGCTGCGTTTGTGATACCGCACCAACGGGCTAAGGTGACGGCGGAGGAGGTCAGGACTTGGGTGAGAGAAAAATTGAGTCATCATTTGGGTATGTTGACGATTAAAATTCCCCATGCACACGTGTCCGGATTCCTGAAAGATGAGAGCTTACGATGCGTTTGCAGTGCCGAAATATGTCTTTTGGGTTGATAATTACCCAAAGACTGCCAGCGGGAAGATACAGAAGTTTAAGTTGAAGGAGCAAGGCTTGAAGCTTGTGCGCGAAGGTAAAGGCTTGTCGTAGATATTAGAGTTTGATGAATTACCGAGCTTATGCTGTGCTTCGCCGACATCACCTTTTCTTCCGAGAGGCTCTTGTGACATTTGTGATCATCCCCTTTTGAACGTTGAAGACCGAGGGCCAGAAGTAGCGCATTTCTATGGTCAGTGGACCGTGTGGGAACTACTTGACGCTCCTGGGCCACTACAAATATGCTGGTTTCAGAGCCCTCTATAGCAGGGAAGTGCGCATTTGGAGCTGCGCTAGCGTAGATACAAAGTCCAAAACTTGATTCGAGTCCATTCCAATAATGATTTAGGACAATTTCTCGACGTAGCTGAAGAAAAATTAGGAGAATTATAACAAATTTACCTAGAAACATGGATAGATGAGGGTTAAGAGACGGACATTGAGTGCCACTAAATGGTGTGTTCAAATTGACTGTAAACTCGATGTAGAATTTCCAAGCCATAGTCCCAAGTTATCCATCTTCATCCCCAGCCCTCCCTGTCCCTTCCCGCCTAACCCTCGCACCCTCCTTCAATTTCTCCCACCTCTCCCTATACCTCCCAACCACACCCTTAAGCTTCTCGTTCTCCTTCCCCATCCTCTCCAACTCCTTCTTGCCCTCCTTTACCTTCTCCTCCATCACCGCCAGCCGTCCCTCAGCATCCCCACCAGTAACAGAAGCCGCGGGACTTTGCTTCATACTCGCTCTAATACTTTGATGCAGTGCGATACTCGACGTCTGAGCGCCCATCTCAAACTCGAAGAGTCTCCGGCTTACATTGTCGAGTAAAGCGCGCAGTCCTTCATTCTCGAGATGCAGCTCTTCCATCGTTTTGGTATTGCCTGCCACCCTCTTACCACTACGCGTCATTTGCGGGGAAGGGGGCCCAGGGGTTTCTCGCGCATCTACAAATTCGTCCAGGTCTTCGCTTGTGCGCGTTCCATCTCGATCAAAGCTGGGAAAATGCCCACCTCGTGCTAAGATGCTAGCGTAGGGCATTGTGCCTCCTGTCGTAGGAACGACGTAGAAACTTTCTGCGGCGCCGAGATTGTTGCCGCCGGGTTCTTCGCGTACGGCGCGGAGAGCGGCGCGGGAGAATAGTTGGGAGTAATCTGGTTCGACAGTCGCGCGATCTTTGGAATCTGTGGGGCTCTTGTTGCTTGTGGGGGTCTCCTTTTCGGGCTGTGGGGGTTCATCGGGCGTAAGAGGGAGGCCTGCGAAGGCGAGGGGTGCGGAGAGCTTGGAGAATAGGGATTCGAAGGTTGAGTAGAAGCGTTGGAAGGGCTCGTCGGATTTGGGGGTTTGAGGGGCTGGTGCCGGTGATGTTTCTTTTGCCGGAGAAGTCGGTTGGTTTGGTGGCTGAATTGGAGCTGAGACCTTCTCTGAGAAGGGAGCGGATGGTGAAGCAGTTTTTGGAGGTCCATCCGCCAGCCTGGATCTCCTCTGTGGACTAACGATCTTCCCTTCGGCATGGTGCTGAGCTAGAACGGGCGATGGCGCCTGACCGCTTCTTCGCTGCCTGTTCGATGGTATACCACGGGCCGAAGCAAGGTTACTCGCGATAGAGTAGCTGGCATCGCGCTGTGGGCGGTGGGCAGCGGGCAGACTTTGCGACTGAGGACGGTACGGAGAGGCTTCTGGTGTTTGTGGAGGAGCCGGTGATGAAGGCGGTGAGGAAGCAGGCTTCGTTTCAGTACCAGCTTCCGTGGATGGCAGGACGGGATGGGAGTTTTGGAACTTCAGTAGCTGGGCTAGCTTCTGGTGGTGTTGCTCAAGCAGCTTCAAGGCGCGGAATGCCTGGTCGTTCACTTAGCGTGGGCTAATCCGTCGGATAATATGATGTACCTCAGAATTATCTGTGCCTTTCGCGGCGGTTGCAAATTGCCCTGCCGCAAGATCGTGTTCTTCGATAGCTGCTATTGGGGTGTTTGCCTTGGATGCTTTGCGGGCATGGTTTTGCGCCTAGAGGGATAATTCAGTGATCATTGTAGGGAATGCTAGAAAAACATCAGCATACCAAGACCAGCGGTGAGATATCCATAATATCGAGGTTCGTGAACGTCAAGCTGGGAATTCGGTCCTAGTGATCTGCGGATATTTCGAGAGCTTTAAACTAGCGCACCCGGACTATACCCGGCGTTTCATACATGATTCTCTTGCTTTTGGCCCGAGGGTCTCAGAAGCATAGAAGCAAGGTAGAGTCGAAGCAGCAACTCTCATGAGAATGTATGGGAAAGTAATGTAATAGGAGCATACAACTGCAATAATATACCGGTGCGCCTGATATCGAGTCGTGGAAACTGGAACTCAGCATGGGTAGATCGCAGTTCGTGTCTTCAACATTTTGTAATAATGGTACTACGCACATCAAGATCATACGAATCATTAAGACCTTGTCTATGCCACCCATTCAGTACATCTCAGGTTAAAGGATTTACTCCACCTCGGATCGAGAGGCATTGCTAATATCGAACGATCTGCAATCTTGCTACGATATTCAGACGACGTGCGCCGTCTATACGAGCTATTGAGATATACAACAGTATGAACTGAGGTCGTCATACGGTTTCTACCCTGATAGTCAGGAGTATCAAGCAAAATGCCACAAATATGGGGCAGATATGACAGGTTGAATCATCTTGAAGAGAAACTGAATATGCAATACCACACCCTTACTAGGTGTGCTAATATCTATTGAGGTCGGTCCCTGATCACTAAATGCAGGCTATTGGAGCCTTCGATTTGTTTGCACTGTCCTAGCATATCCCTGCACTGGCTAACACAAGATCTGAAGTGAACTATTCCAAGAATTATTTTCACCTTCCAAACCAACTTGGATTAGCGCAGGCCTATTGCGCCTCAGCCTTGTATTACCTATGGACATCACATGTAGATCAAGAACTCCAACTGCGCTAGTACTGTCTCGATACGACTTCCGTTGTCTTGTCTCAGCCCCATCGTTTATCGTACGTAAATCTGCAGACTATACTCCAGTCAACATGGACTCACTGAGAGATTTGCACCTCCTGCATCATAGTTTGAAGAAACTCGGACTTGAACAATGAAGAATGTTTCATCTAAGCCATCGGGGTTGACGCGTACCATCGAGAGGCAACACGAGGTTTGAGCTGCTGCGCCGTTCTAAGACGGATTTGGTAAGCGATGAGCTCGATGATGGCCATGATAGGGAAGTCTTTTGCTGAGTATCGTCATTGTCTGCGAAATATACGGTCCTCGTGTCCCGTCCGCTTGAACAGTATCAATTCGAAAATCCATTCTTCGTATCCAAGAGCTCGGAATATCCAGCCATATATACAAGCTCACCATTTCTCCGGATCGCAGTCACAACCACGATCGTAACTATTACCTACACAGAATGTACACCTTCACCATTCTTACCTCCGTCCTCTCCCTCGCCTTCGCAATATGTGTCCCCACTCACCTCTCAGTCGTGCCCGTTTACTCTATCACCCGCTAACCATCCACCCTCCACAGAGCAGCCTCGCACCCCCTCGCCTCCCTAGCCTGCAACACCACCACAACCATCAACCCCGCCTTCACCTGCCCTACTGGTGCTATAACAACAACCTACCTCATAACCACCACGTTCTTTAGCAGCGTCGACTGTGGAGGCTGTACGCTTGCTACCGCTGTTTACAACTGCCCTGTAAGTGTTCGCCATTGATGTGAGGATTCGTCTTGGGCGGTGGATCCGAGACTGACTTGGATCATTATCGCAGTGGCAACCGATTCCGACGGAAACTTACACTGACATGTAACTTGATGGGACAACCCTCACTGGGTATGAGTGTGCGCCGACTTATGCGGCTTGAGCGATGGAGTGGTGGAAGGGAATGGTGATTATGAAGGACAAAATAGAGGTGGAGGTGAGAGCTATTTGGACGGTAGGGATGGCTGTAAGCCAATGTGCTTAATCAAGTATGAAAGAAATGATGTGTACCTAACAACACATCCCTTTACCATGATCTGGTCGAGTAATGTGATGCAAATTGGAAGGACTGCCAAGGTAAATTGAACGAATAGCTAGATCAAGCGGAAGAAGGAGTACGGCAGACCGGCGGTACCTCTATAGAGAATATGGTTACAAATGTAAGTATGATGTGAGAATAAGCGTTTGTTCGATACTCTGTAGGATGAGAATTGATTGGTTAATTGATTGTAATAATGCCGTTTCTACGATTACATAGAGTATGTTGGATTTGCGCAGTGTAATACCCTTTGGGTTGCGGAGTGTGATGACTGGTATTCGGGGAGTTTACAAATCAGAGCTCGGACGAAGGAGTATGGGAGGTAAATAGAGGGATTGATTTTTGCATTTAGATCAAGTGAGCGGTTTCAGGGAGTGGCCGTTCGATGGGATGGTTGAGAGATCAGTAGATCCGGTGAGACCGATGTCTTTCCCGCCTGGTAGATCCGTTTGATTGAAGTGGTTTATCACGTCGTTCACCATTACTATCGCGATTGTACACGTCCCTACGGAAAACGTTAGCAGCCAGACATTGTTTCAAACGCGCTGAACTTGCAGCTGGAGGTCGTCTTACTAAAATTATACTTCCGAGGAGTCCATTGTCCTTTTGACTTCGTTGTCTTTCACGCTCCTGGTGCCGTGAACTCATAAGATTTTGAGTAGTCTGTCGTCATCGTACCAAACACAAGTACTCGACTGCGCTGCTGCAACGATTGGAGTCGATTTCGGCAGAGTACCATTCAGCTGGTGTAGCGCAATACCTTCGATAACCGTCCCCTTTTGCGATGGCAGTATTGGCTACATCTGGTGGTAGGAGGAACGATATATCGGGAGAAAGTGGGTACTGTTATTGTGGAGGCTTTGTATCAATGGGAACACGGCAGCGCCAGTATACGAGAACGGCGCAAGGAGAATCAAATGGATCAGAAACATAACAAAGAGATCAGAAAAGCAGTGAAAATGCATCATGAGAGCACAATTGCCACGTAGCTTGGTACTTGAATGAGATTAGGTCTTCGAAAATCAAAGCGAGGCTCTTCGAATGATTTTGCGCATACACGGCCTGCTGGTTGTAGGAATCGACGGTATAATTAGCCTACGCATGCATGACGATTACGACAATGACCCACTCAAAAAATCTAGTATCGTCGGCCTTGCTGAAATGAGGTTTTCACCATTACAACCAATCATAGATACCCGGATAATGAACCTATGCCCCTCAATTTACAATTTGCCAATCGACTCGAACCACGACGGCTCGGGACCCTCCATCCGGTACCCTTCCAAAAGGGAACATGCTCGAGATAGGTCGCAACCGGAGGGTGTGACGCCGCTGGCGAGGTTGTTATGTTTGGTCCGATGTTCATGCTGGGATAGTCGGAGCTGTGTTCGAGGTCGACATGAGTTCCATCTATGCCATTTGCTTCTATAGAGCCCAATCTCGTATATCCGTCGAAAATATGGTTGTTGTGGCTGTCTGTCCACCAGTATCTCTAGAGTACGAGTGTCATTGACCACATATCTCGGTCTGGCGCCGATAGTGCTTTACGAGTCAAGAAAGACATAGTCCGCGAATTCACCGAGCAGTGATATGACCTTTTTGGGACTAAGTTGAGTGATTTTTAGATGTATATTACTCTTTCATGAGTTTCGAGAATGTCATGATATTTTCGGTGTTTTACAGTATGGTAGTAAATTCTGGGTTGTCACCATCATCTGCTAGAATGGAATTCAATGAGGGCCCTAAAACTACCCCGGAGCCGCCCAGGGGATCCCCCCTAAGATTAGCTTCGGGGTCCCTTAGGGCTTCGCTTGGCGGCTCCCTTAGGGGTCCCTTCATCGAATTCCATTTTCCCGATGACGTGATTGTGAGGCTCTTTGCGGGAGCCGCAGATCTGGAGAAGGAGAAGTGCGATGATCTGCGCCAAGACATCCATGTCAATTCTTTCGTGCCAAAACGAGCTTGCGAGTCGTCACTGAATAGTATCACTCGGCACGAAATTCCCTTACCTCTATCCTCATTGACACTCCTTTAAAGAACACCCATGGTACTCGTCGCATCCTATATACATCATGGCTTGATTTCATATTAACCCTTCCAAACAACTAACCTCTAAGGGACACTCCCGGCATGGACGCCCCAAACAAGGAGCTATCTCCTGCCCTCTCTACCTCTGCACCGTCCGGAAAAGGACTCAAGGGCGTCCTCAAGAAGGCCCGTCTTGGGCGCAAAGACGACGCCTCCACGATCTCTCTCAATGGTTCCGACGAAGGCAATACAGGTGGACTAAGGAATTCGGTTGAGTCTCTGCTGGACCGAGCCCGCGACAATCGCTCAAGCCTCGACGATGGACTCCCCTCTGGACCTAGTAACCTTTCGAAGCTGATACCTGGTCGCGTCAAGAAGAAGTTGAAGAAGCGCGAGGAGACTGAGCACCAACAAGAGCTAGGCGATGGCCGCGGTCGTAGCGTGGAGGATCAGACAGCCACAGCCGTGGAATCAAAGACACAGTCAGGCAACAAGAGTCGTGATACACTGGGTGAAGACGCCGAAAGTTTGATAACAGTAGAGTCGGATACTGAATCGTAAGCTGGCCCATTCCATAAAGTACCCTTGTCGTGTAGGGACCGCCAAGCCTTCGGAGGCGGTTCCTGCAGCTGCGTAAGCGATACCTGCATCTCCAGCTGTACCATGCAAGGCAGAGACACACTTTTTGAGACCCATTGCTAGACTGAGCTATTATTCTTTTAAGCTCTCTGCTGGACAAGAGCTCCTTTGTTTACTTTCTTGAGACTTGAGACCTGCCCAAATGCTCAATCTGGCATTTGAGTACTCGTACACAGTTGCTGACTGAACAAAGCCCTGCTGTCTCGCCCATGCGACCTGCTACCATAAGTCACCCCTCTCACATTGGATATTTGACCTCTTCCTCTCCCTTAATCAAGACCACTCCCATCGTTGAAGGCCCTAGCAACCTCGACCTTGACCTTGACAGTCCAAACTTCCAAAGCCCCCAATATCAGAAAAGCAACACATTACCGACTACCACGAGCACCCCCTCTCTTACCTCAAGTCTGGCGCCCCAACATGCTGCTACAATGGACACGAGAGATGGAGGCAGAACACTCAGTACGGCCGACGGCAATAGAAGCAGAGGGGTCTCGCCTGGTGCCAGGGTCAAGGAGGTGTTCGCGATTGGATCAAAGAAGAACAACAGCAGTCCACCAAAGAGCCCAGATCGGAGTTCTTTGAAGTCCCTAGGCAACGGCGGTGCTCTTGGTACGTTGTTCAACAAAGGCAAGAGGGGTAGTATGAACTTGGGTAGATCTTCGAAGGCTTCTGAGAGTACGCAGTCTATCGACACAAGTCCTAGAAGCCCAAACGATAGCACACGAGATCTATCTACCATCGTCACTACACCTAATACCCCTATAAGCGCCGGTCTAGAAGCTCCGGAGACGCACGTCACTCCCCCAACCCCAACTGATCAGCGTCAAGAACCTCCGGGTAGTCCGTCACTGGGAACGAAAGCGGCTATCTCTTCAGGCACGAATGCCAATACCATCACATCACCTTCTGGTAACATGATATCGCATCGACGTGTGAGATCTGATCCCGCTACCCAGGCGCCAAGCAAGCTTTCAAGCGTTATGTCAGCGCCATTGACGCCCATGACCGAAGAAACGAAGACACTTGGAGCTCGCTCGCCGAGTGCATCGAGTGGGCCGGGCGCTGCTGGATTCTTCTCGTCTGTCTTTGCGGCCGCTCAAAATGCCGCAAATCAATTGAGTGACACAATTGCGAATAACAATCAGACTCGGTCAAGAAGCTCGACGCAAAACACTGGTGCTGAAGTGGTTTCGGATGTTGATGGCTCTACTGCTGTAATTGGTGAATCGGAAGACGCACCAATGGGCGAGGAAAAGAAACTTGCCGTAGACACTTTGGGCACGGGCGACTTGAGTCTTAGCCACCTCGGAATCGCAGACTCCCCAGGTGCGAATTCAATAACAAGTCTCTCTAATGGCGTACAAGAAAAGACTTCTCTCGCGCACAGGGAAGAAGCCGCTGCGCGCGCGGAAGACGTCTCCGCGGCTCGTGCAGTGTCTCAAGCCTACACCGAGAAGCCGTCATCGGAGAACATCTCTACACCTGTTGCTGAAGACGTGGTGCCCGGGCCAAGGCCAAGATCCACTCATGAGTCTAGCATAATGACAGGCGACAAAACACCTCCCAATGGGAGTCTCTATGAAGGCGACCACGGGTTGCGCCGCAGTGGCAGTGTTCGCAGCCGAGTGGGTACGATCGCGAAAAGACATCGGAATAGCTCGTCAGCTACGGGGGGTACTATCGGTGCAGCTATCGCAGCAGGAAATGCAGCTTTAGCGAATCCAGCTCCATCCGGAGGCACGCACAAGCTGACAGGCTTTGCTGTGGCAACTAAAAAGCGTAATCGTGACTTTCATCAATTGTTTCGCAGTGTGCCAGAGGATGACTACCTGATCGAGGACTACAGCTGTGCTTTGCAACGCGACATCATTCTGGCTGGTCGAATGTATGTTTCAGAGGGTCATATCTGTTTTTCGAGCAATATCTTGGGCTGGGTGACCACCTTGATCATCAATTACGATGAGATCGTGTCCATTGAGAAGGAGAGCACTGCTATGGTCTTTCCGAACGCTATTGCTATTCAAACATTGCACGCGAGGCATACCTTTCGCAGTCTGCTTAGTCGAGAAGCCACTTACGATCTTTTGATTGGTATCTGGAAAATCAATCATCCATCGCTCAAGAGCTCACTGAACGGCGTGCGACTCGATCAAGGAGGTACTGGCGACAAGACTGAGAAGGCCGATCCGACTGGTAGCGACGAAAATAGTGACGTGACTGAGGACGAGGAAGAAGACATCTACGATGAAGACGAGGAAGAAGATGAGGAGACTGGCAGCTTCACTGAAGTCCCAGAGGGCAGCATCGTAGGCAGTGATATTGCACCTGATCAACAGTCAAAAGCAGTTGCGCGTAAAGCGTCTGCTATGGGTGTGGCAGCTGGTGCTGCAGCCGGCGGCGTGCCTACTCCGAGTGAGGCCAAGGCAGGCGAGAAAGCCGCAGCCGCGAGTGCTGCAAGTGTCGACTTCCCAGGCCCAGCAACGCATGCACCGACTGAGTGTGGCGACTCTGATACTCATTTTGACAAATTCCTCAAGGATGAAGTCATTCCGGCTCCCCTTGGTAAAGTCTTCTCCATGGTCTTCGGGACTGCTTCTGGAGGGTTTATGGCCAAATGGCTTCTTGATGAGGTGAAGGTGACGGATCTCCAATTGGAAGACGACAAGAAAGGGTTGTCTGAAGACAACAAAGTCCGTAACTTTTCGTATATCAAGCCGCTTTACGCCTCTATAGGTCCAAAATCGACGAAATGCGTCGTCACGGAGACGTTGGACTTCCTAGATTTGGAGAGATGCGTGTCTGTCACCCAAAGCACGCAGACACCTGATGTTCCCAGCGGCAATGTTTTTGCTACCAAGACCCGTTGTTGCCTGATGTGGGCACCAGGAAACTCAACTAGGGTGCTCATGAATTTCACGATTGAATGGACGGGCAAGAGCTGGCTGAAAGGTAAGAAGATGCTCAAAATCACACAAAACAAATACTGATATTCTCTACAAGGTCCCATCGAAAAGGGCGCTGCAGACGGCCAGTTGACTTACTGCAATGATCTTGTAAAAGCTCTGAAAGCCGGAGTCACATCACGTCCACGCGCCGGCACTATTGGTTCGAAGCTCAAGAAAGGTGGCAAGCGCAGAAAGGGCGACGCAACGCCTTCGTCCAAATCACCATCCGAAGAAAAAGCAGCAGCTAGTGCTCAAGCACAGGACAACTCTTGGGGCTTATTGGAGCCCCTGCATGGTATTCTCGGCCCTATAGTCGACATCTTCAGCCCAATGATAAGCTCAAAAATGATCATCGGCTTCCTCCTCTTCATCATGCTGATAAATTACCTCCGCTCCCCCAAAACCTCCTCCACATCCCTAGCCTACCCTGGCATACCCTCATCCCAGCGCATAGCAGCTTATGAAGAGATATGGCGGCGCGAAGAATCCGATCTTTGGGACTGGCTGGAGCAGAGGGTTGGTATGCAAGATGTTTCCTACCCAGTCCCGAACAGCGATGCCGAGGCGCTTAAGAGATTGAAGAAGCAAAGGCAGCAGAGTCTGAAAGGGAAGGAGGTTAGGCGGCAGGTGGAGGGCATGAGAATGAGTGAGCGGGAGGTTGAGAATGCGATTAGGGTTACAGAGGAGAAGTTGGGGGTTTTGAAGAGGGCTGTAGAAGAGGGAAAGGGCGAGAAGAGTGAAAAGGGGGCAGAGGGACCTGACGGCGGAGGAAGCTCCAAGAGTCCTGTGGAAGAGGTGGAGTAGTGTGTACCTTTAGCGTCAATTCAGCATAGCGGGCAATGGAAATCATAATTATTATCGTGAGGTCGCCCCTCAGACTTACAGGACTAGATATCAGGCTCATTTTCCGCCCCAGAGTGAATTCGCAAAAAACCATTTTCCACGACCGAGCTGCCTCTCCGAACTGCTTCAAGCAGTCATACAAAGCTCGTCACGATCACCATACCACCCATCGAGTACACGAGTCGCTAACATTCTAGATACGGAGAAGCTTACGCACCTGATGCTGGCAGGTTTAATGCGTTGGAGATTTACAAGAGCCAGGAATGCATGATAGGGAGAGAAGAGCAGGAGATGGCCCAGCTTACAGTTGACGGGGCATACCCTTATCCCGGACAAGGACCAGCTGCTGTGTTTGGAATATGTTAAATCAATACGATGAAAAGGTAAATAGTTTCCTTGTCGCTACCATTCTAGGGTGTGCACAAATGGAGCTTCTGTAAGTAGAATCAAATCTCTCATTCGCGCTTCAATGTTATTGTGTTCTCAAGCGGCCAGCGAACATCCGGGAAAAAAGCTCTTAGAATATTCTATTTAGGTGTTAGTTCCCTAAACCTAGATAAATAGGCTTTGCCCTTCCAGGGTTCCTATCCTATCCCAATGTAAATGCTTCTTGAACCAATCGAGCGGACGCGTGTCTCTCCTGTACGCGCGTCGAGGGGATAGCTATGTAACCGACATACGATCTTTGTCTTATACCAGCACTCGGGATGACATTCGGGCTTATACTGACACTTGAGGGCAAGTGTTACAGTCACCTCGTGCTTCTCTCTAATCGTGGCTCCGCTGTTGAACAATAGTTTGAGCTGAGAAGCATATTTCGCTAGCAGGGCAGGTTCCAGGGGGCCTGAATCCGAATGGAACTTCTGGTCTCTCTGGAAAGGTCCAGCTAGAACATAGATCAAAGCGCTCATCCTTATTGAAATTGATATCAGCTCCCTTCTCAATCAACAAACGTGCAACTGCTTCGTTTCCAATCCAAAGAGCGACTATGGGAGGAGTGCCATAGTCCAGTGAGAAAGAATCGACGATAGCGCCCTCTTGGATTAGCATTCGAGCTACAGATTCCCGACAGACGGCTGAGGTCTCGTGTAAGATGGTCATTCTTCTAGAGTGCTTCTTGTATTGTTCATTCATCGACGCTCCCTCAGCAATCAAGAGTCGCATGGCGTCCTCGTCTGGCTTCTGGAAGGCGATTTTTAGAGCAAAGTCATGATTTATTGCCGTTTTGACCCGATAATTGATCAGCACCTTTACGAATCACTCGCTATATCTTAGTTTTCAAGTTTCCATATCAAAGTCCTTCCAAATGTAAAACATGTATCAAGATTGTTTCCTCAGCCTTGGTGCTGTCGTTGTTGGCCCCTTGCTCGAGCAATTTGTCCGTCAACTTGTCACTTGCACCATCAAGGACAGACCACAGAGTATTGTCAAGTCTTGTTTGATCAAGAAGACGAATTGATGCTTCGTCGCCTAAAATCTTGAGAGCTTTGTCCTCTTCGCAATTCTCAGCAGCCTTAAGCAGTCGCTGTCTAGGAAGACAGATACCGGCGACCAAGGCTGAAACGTGTGGGATACGTGTCATTTCTTTCGGTAATGACCTCGCGTCTGGCTTTTCTGAATCCCGAGAAGCCAAATGAGAGACCCTTGACCCAACGGTAGACGTATCGGAGGTTATTGGTGGTCTTACGACTGTCTGAGGGTCTGAATCTTGTTCGGGCCGCTTACTAGTATCCTGGGGTTCGATGTGGTCCGTACTCTGTATGTCGCGCTTGTTGATATGTTCAGTGGCCATCCCGTCTCGCTCGTTGTTCTCATCTTCCCGTTCCTCGCTGTCGGTAATTGAAAAGAGTTTCACTATCATCGCTCCTGCCACCCAAATCTTCATCGTCCTAACGGTACTGCTTCTCGAATGCTCCTGTCTCCACGGCTTTAAAAAACCAACTGAATATGATATTCCGATTGACTTCAAACGTGGCAATGGTGATGCCGATATCTTCAAACTCTTTACGAATAGTCCGCCAAGTGGTCTTATCGTTGTGGGTAAGCTGTCGGCAGTCTGACATGAGATAAATGAACCCTCCTTCTCTCCTTGGCGGAAGTCGTCGATGAATCTGTCGAGTTTCTATCTGAAGCTGGGCTGGGAGGTACTATTAGAGGGACCATAAGCAGGGTTTTGGCTTATATCCCGATTGTATGTCATCTAATGAAAGCCGTCAATAGCGTAACAGTTGATGCTAATCGACTCCTAGTTCCAGCTTTGTCTTCATTTCCTGGGTACTCCTTAACCTGATGTAAAGGTCAATCAGTATCTTGTTTCGGTCAGGGGACACGCTGTGGCCATACAAGATTTGTAGACTCTCAAAGCCAAAGTACCGACAGCTACGAAATTCCCGACACGAAAGCCAAATGGAGCAGGCATCTCTTTTGCGATACGGTCGTGAGTGGACATCGGCTGAATTGTCAGTCTTCGAGCGGAATGTCAGAGGCTCGACCTTTGAGAAAAAAGGCGACCGGCACAGTGCAGAGGCTGAGTCAATCATGCAATTTCTATCGTTACGATGTCAATTATCGGCAATGTATTGCCAGAACTTCGCGCTAGGCTGATGGGGGCAAATTCAGATAAGCAACAACGTAAGGTCGTTTGGAAGGCGTAGTTGTGAGTAAAGCTAGACCCTGGTCCCAATACGGCTCGCACGATCAATTGGAACCCAGCCTCACGACCATTGATCTGTTTCTAGGACTGAAAATGCCAGGTCCCACGCCAACGAAATAGTCTTATATTCATCCACGATGAAATCTATCCCAGATATTCTCTCGTACAGCGATAGGTATCGTAGAAGGCCAGCGGACCTAAAGAAATCTACTATATCGTCAAATTGTGGATCGAAACGAAGATTATCAGATATTCCAACTTGTGTCAACTGTACTTTAATGCTCAAGCTACCATCTATATTTGTCAGATCGCTAGAGTGGAGCGCCCAGGTGTTGGCAAAGCGCTAAACTGTCGATAAAATAATAATAGAAATTAGACCATCTCTCACTCCCCTCCCCTTCCCTCTGTCGCGAATCCTACACAACAGTCCCTCTCCCTTAGCCAGACATTCCGATAATTTGCTGCTCACGCTTCTCTCTCTCCACTACCAACGCAGTCTCAATAGGTCCCCTCGCCCTAACTTCCACCTTCTCACCAACGCGCGCAGCCAACGCGGGCTCGAGTACAACCTTTTCACTCTGCGAACCCTCCCTTTCTTGGGCCAAAGCATTTTCACTCGGCCCATTCTTCGTCACTTCAACCTTCTTATCCGTATTCGCGCTCGCACCTAACGCCACCTCGAGAGTGCCTTGCTCCTTCTGCGCTTCATCAGTTTTCCCAATCAAAGCAACCTGAGCAGCACCCGTCCTCATCACTTCAGCCTTCCCACCCGCCCCCACGCCAAGCGCCTTCTCCTTCTCCTTCTGTGTCCCCACCGCCTGCACATGACTTTCCTTCTGCTTTCCATTCTCCCTTCTCCTCCATCCCTTCAACCCCTTCTCAACTCTCTCTCTATCCTCCTTCAAATCGCGATGGAATTTCCTCGCAATCCGCTGCCCCTCCTGGCTATACTCCAGCATCGGCTTGGTAACCAAATACGAAAAGCTCTCTAGCACTTGCGCTTTGCTCTTCGTATTGCGCGTCGCGAAGCCTTCGAAGTCGAAGGAGGCTTGGAGTTCGGAGGCGAGGGAGGCGAGTTGCGCGCAGGTCCACATTGTGCGGCGGGTGCGAGTTTGGCGGGTGCGAGGGGCTGGGGTGTTGGTGGTGGGAATGGTGGGATTGGTGGGATTGAAGGCGTTGGAGGGAGAAGATATGGTGGGGGCGGGAGTTGTGGATGGCATTAGTGCAGGATCGATTGGGTTGCTTGTCGTGAAAGGAGAGTTCATTGCTGCTGATTTGGTTTCTTGATCTGTAACGAACACCGCATTCCCGTCTGGACCCTGGTACGCAGGCGTGGACCACAGCACAGTATTGCATGTACTCGTCGCGCAAGGCTGAGCAGTAGGCTGGTTAGGGACTACCGCGGGCTTTGGAGCTATAGCAGCAGTTCGTGGGCGTTTGTTGGCTATCTCCGGTCTGTCAGCAGGCTTTTGTGCGACAGGAGCCTGCCTTGGTCGTTTATTCGCAATCTCTGGCCTATCGCTAGGCTTGCGCTTGAGACTCAGAGCAGCTTTTCCACTGGGTGGGTTTGATGGTGTTGCAGGAGGGGCAGTGTTCGTGGGCCTTTGCGACTCGGCGCCATACTCCCAGACGCATGGTCTTCCCACTCTTCTGCAACGCTCGCAGCTCTCGTCTAGAATGCCTTCGCAGCGCATCTTTTGCTTCCTGCAGTCTTTACATGCTCGGAAGGCTGTCCTACGAATTTGCCGTGGGCTGGTGTCCTGTTTGCTAGCCGGAGCCTGCGAAGCATGCATGCCGGTCTGCATGGCTGAAGCGCACATAGAAGGCGAGATGGAGTGCGGCTCAGATTGGCAGCGCTTTCGAGTAGAATCATCCTTGGTTGGACGTGTCAGAGCCTCTAGGGAGTGGCACCTTCTTCCTTCATTCGTGGCAACGGAGGGCTGTGTGCGTGCTAAACCATGGGCGAGATTTGGTGAAGCTGAGGTGACTTCGCTGTTGTTGCCAATCTGTACTTCAGGATGTACTTTCTTCAGTATTGATTTGGCGGTGCAGTCTTCATCATCGGACACTAGGTCGATAAAGTTACTTGAAGACATTCTAGATTGGACTCCTGAAGAGGCAAGGTGTGCTTGAGAGCTAGAAGCAATATCCTCACCGGTTTGTAGACCGTTTAAGAGAAGTATGAAAGTGGGAGAAATGTATGTCCCAATAGGCTGTATCACGAGGTAGAACTAGGAAAGAAGTCAAGAGATATCGCTCACTAAAAGTGCAGCCTGCTATCTGCAAATTTATTGTGTTTCAGCCGCTAAGGGCACCGTGCATCAATGCGATGGCTATTTCTTTTTCTTCAATGAACCAAAACAAACCTGTGCAGTCACGGTAGGTTGCAGTCCATCCCCAGTAAAATTCCGAAGAAACATAGACACCACATTGGTTGGTGTGTCCCCATTGGCTTTTTTATAAGCTTTATTGAGTGGGTTTCTGGGAATAATATTGCTGGTGAATGGCGCTTAATGGTATAAGCCAGATGCAATATCGGGGTAAAGACAGTTCAGAAGATAATTGGGTCGCTGGCGCATGAATCACGGCTCTACAATCAGTCAAAAAAAGACCAGTGCTTAGTGCCAGATAGCCACCCTTGACCAGCACTGGCCACGCCCTCACCGTGTTATCTATACAATGAGGCTCACTATAGCGAAATACACATACCCACTCACTCAACCCGCGTAGGAATTTTGACCTGCCCCTTCTTCCTATCCTGATGCGGCACGCCATACCTCGCCCCTACCCCCATCTTCCCTCTCCCATCTGCCCCCACCATCTCATCAACCTTCACATCCCTAAACATGAACACACTCCTTCCATTATCCACCTTCGCCACCTCCCTTGCCTCCCTCTCCCTCCTCCTTCTCTCCCCATCCCTCTTATCCTTCTCTTCTTTCTCGTTCTGCTCCCTCATCCTCAGTATCCTCTCATCAAACTGCACACCCTGATTCTTCCACATCTCCAGCTGTACGAGTTCGGTGTGCGGCACACGGTCTTCGGCTGGGAGGAGGTTGCGGTCGAAAACTTTGCCGGCGTCGCGGCGGGTGAAGTGGCGAGATTCGGAGACTGGGTGGAAGAGTTGGAGCGTGGTGGCACGGTGGACGGGGAGATCGTTGATCGATTCGTGGGCTATGGGATCATTCGGGATGTAGGGGGTCGTGGGGAGCATGGAGGTGACGGCTCTGGCGTAGGGGGTTGCGAAGGTTTTGCCCTGGGTAGGGCACGTGAGCTCGTTGCGCCATCTACATATATGTGAATAGCAGAATTGAATGCGAGCGAACGGTGTCAGAGAGTTGTAATTAATTTTTGATAACCATGGTGGATGTCTTCAAGACTAATCGATTTTTGATTCTCATCATTGTAGTAGAAGGAAGGAGACATCTCAGGGGGCGGACTTTCGTTGACATACCTGTTTCTCCCACTCCTTCTCCACCGCCTTCAATCTCACCACAGCCGCTACTCTCCTCATCTCCACCCCCAATGCCGCACTCACATCTCTCACGCTCTTCCCGTTCTCCATCACTCTTTTCCAGATCGCATCTTTTAGGTCTTCACTCAGCACCGGTTGACTCCTAAACTGCCTATTCATTGGATATGGCATCAGATCCTCCGTCGTCTCTTTCGACAGAGGTACCCCAGTCATGTTCTGTTCCGTGCTAGGACGATTTTCCTCCTTGCCCTTTTTGGCAGTGCGGGCTGCATCATCAAGCTCGAGGCTTGCACCGTCTTCATCTTCGTCATTATCCTTCTCTTGTTTTGCCTCCTTACCATCCTTCTTCCCACCAGCTATGGAGTCCCTAGCTCGAAGCAGGTTTCCGCTACGGTCATAGGCGTTCAGGTAGTTGGTGGAGCCAGGCAGGGGGTGTCGAAAGACGTTTCCAGGCCCATTGAGCCAACGGAACATGTCATCCCTCTGACGAGTGGCATTGTGAGGCGTTGATGAGAAATTTCGCGAGCGGATCTCGCACATGCACTGGCATCGATGGGGTGATATTAATGGGGATCGTGCAGAAGGTGCTTGTAGGCGCGGATGCCGTAGTCGCGGAGGCATTGCGGTGTGCAAGTCTGGAGATAAAGACGAGAGCCAGGAGACCTATGCACCCCTGTCCCTATTCTCAGCTAGCAGACGTGGACGAGCGAGTGCGAGACTATTAATTAATGTAATTCTAAGGTGAGAAGGCGCATTTGAAAGGTCTAGAAATTTGGTCCGCGAAATTGATGCCAAGGCCGAGGCGCAATTTGTATATGTTGGCACCGCCTACGAAGCACCTCCGTAGGCTTTCACTTATTATCTTAAATCAATACAATTGCGTTGAAACATGACATTCCGAGGCTTTACAGTTATGGCCTCTTCATATATGCTGCCTGCATTAGAAATTTATAATACACGAATCCGATCCCATCCACCGGCAGAGTCCTCATTTCTCAAGCATGCTAAATCCTTCGAGGACGAGACTTGACAATGTTTTTAACAGAAATCTCAGTGCCCTCCATAGCAAGAGGATCGGAACCCTCGAGAATAGCATCATCATCTATCTACTCCTCCACAGTAAGGACCGACCCCTCAACCATCCTCACACTAATCTGTCTACTCCCCCAAAACAAATCCACCACCGGCACCTGAGACCTCCTCTCCTTCCCCCCTCTTTCGCCCTTTTCCTAACAACCTCCTCGTTCTCGGCAAAATCTCACCACCACACCTTCCCCGGAAACTCCCCCAGCACACCTTTAAACTCCACCCTATATTCCCCCACCTCAAGCCCCTTCAACGGTGTCGCAGCAATCGCAAGATATGGTAGCGTATCTGCCCCTTCTTCCTTCCTTGGGTGGTAGCTAGCTGAAGCCTGAACCCCAATCCGGACACTAATTCCCGTTGGGGTCCCATCGGGGTAAAGAGTCAGGAGTTCCTTTTCGGGGTCTTTGATCGTGGTGCTTCCGGCGATGAGACCGTGTATGTTATGCTGGCGGGGGTGGAGGCCGCTGGTTAAGGGGCGGAGGTGGTAATAGCTGCTGTAATAGCCTTGGGGGCTCGTGGGGGAGATGGCAGAGGGGGGACTCAATTAGATGGACTTTAAGGTCTAAGAAGATGTTTGTGTCGGTTGGGAAGGCGTGGAAAACTGAGAGGGTTGCGCTGAGTAGGATGCGGGGGGTGATGGTGTTGGGATTGGGTGGGGGTTGGGGCGTTTTTTGAGGTAGAGTGCTTTGGTGACAAGGGTTGCGTAAATGTGATCATCAAGTGTCGTTTTATTGAGTTGAAGGGGAGAGGTCGAGGGGGAGAAGTGGTATTACATATATCAACAATCGTCACGCTACATTTCAATTCGAGGCCGCAATCGGACTTGACCATCTGCTTCGGAAGTTAAGAAGCTTCGCTCTACCACTCACTACTGATCCTTTCTATTATGGTCCGAGATAACGCATGGCTTGTTTGGAGAGGCGTAGTGGTGCGATATACATTGAACATGTGACCTTTTTTCAGAGGCCTAAGGCCCAGCGATGCGGTCTTCCCGAGCCCAATTGCTCAGCAGATAAAGTCGTCTTCTTTCTCATCCGACTAAGCCTCACTCATAACACCGCCTCTTGCGGAATGGCAAATCATTTCTTCGACGAGAAATATTCGGGGCTCGAGATAAGCATTCGCGGAGTGCTTATTAGACCGCAAAAAAAAGCCAACTGTGATCAGCGTTACAACTGTAGCTTTGCCATCTGAAATATTGTACAGTCCAATTGAATCACAGCCGGAGTGACTTGCTTAATGCTTTCTTGGCGTTGAAATCATTCGAAGTAATTTCACATGGCATCGTTGTATTTGAGAAGTTGGAATGTTTCATCTTTTTAGCTCAGCGAGTCTCACCACCAAGGAGGTGGAGGAAGAGGGGATGTTACAGCCCTCGTATAATAAACAATAAATCATGCAGCGGGCCTTGCTTCGTATCGTAGCCTCGTCATCCCGGCACAAGATCCGATTGAATGTAGGTCCCCTGCTGGGGATGAGACAACTTGTGCTCGCTCCGGAATTGCAATACAGATACAACCCACAACTTCAGGCAAACATAATTCCCACAACAAGGATTAAATAGACATGGCGAAGCAATCATGCTATAGCGTTGGAATGACACATTGGCAAGAGGACAACAGGGTAGTCCTTGTAAGGCGATGATTATACTCAAGGCCTTTGAATATCTATGACTTCGTTTGTTGTGAGGACGCATTGTCATGACCTGCAGACCCAACTCATCATATATCCATCTTTCAGCCAAACTTCTTGTGTCTGTAACATTGAACGTTTCTTACGTGGACTCTGTTGTTCGTCTAGCTTTCCTCCATCGAGTGTACAGTCCTACTGTTTTGTATCTACTCCATCTAACAAGAGTTCGGTGTCGTGGTCTCTGATTTGCCAATCCACATCATCATTACCCTTACAAGAATCGCCGTCTTTCTCAGCCTGATGCTCACTTTCACACAAGCACATCCAGGAGATGGGAGGTCTGTGTCCACATCTCCGACAAAAAGCGGAGTCGCCAGTCGATCTGACTCTTAGCTAACAATTTCCAGCGCCCTGGAAACCCCAAACCCAGCTTATTTATTCAAATCTGCGCTCACACAATGGCTAGACTTCTAGACAAAGAATCCCGACATCGCTCAACTCATACAAGCATTCAAGGATATGGCGACGTTGATTAACGCCCATTTCAACACAGCTAATCCTGATACAAATACGTACAGTCCGAGCTTTCTAAAGTAGTTCAGGGACGGAATACAACACGCGGTGAAAGGGGGTATTTCAAAACATGTACGTCCAGGATTCAACGTCATTTCGTCTCGTACGTTCTTTGTACATCTCTTGTATTTCGCATTTCATTCCTTCAGAATTTGGCGCGCAACCCTCTGCAAACTTCGCTGACTGCCCTCTCTTCCCCGCAAAACAGGGTAATACCGGCGCCTCAAGACCCTAGCACCTGCTCCGACACAATCGCCAAATCAGTAGTCGAAGCGAACGACTGCGGTAATGCAGTCGTATTCCTGGTATCCTACACTAGTCCTAGGGAAAACAACAATGATCCTTACAGGATGGATTTCACCCAGTCGGCTACACTCGACGTATACAGATTTCCGGCTCTGCGTAATGTAAGGCTATATTCTGAGTGATTTCTTTCAGAAACATGTCTTGGGAGCCCGAGCTCATTGACATATCCCCATACATATCTCGAGACTTTATTTTTATCTTGAAAGAGTAACGCTGACTTTGAATTCTTCGATAGATCACTTGCGGAACCGGTCGAACAGACACGGGAACCATGGGTACGGTAGTAGGGACCAACATGTTGAGTCTCAGAGGATACGCAATGGTGCATGAATTGACATGAATCCAGCCATTTTTCTCCCTTTCGACCCACGGTCTGGGGCATGGGGAATTCTTCCATGATATACCTGAGTCTTGAATATTCTGTTTGGCTAACAAGTGGCCTGCAAACAGACATGCCGCCCCAATCTTCAGTACTGCGGCCAAAGCCTTCACCGACTTGCCCGAGACTGGTGACAAAGCATATGGCCCTCAAAAGGCTCGCCAGCTGATACTTAGTCAAGGCAAGGACAAGGACAGACACCCGATTCCGGCTAAAGATAGCATTGTCAATGCGGATTCCTACGCTTGGTTAGCTAATGTAAGTCCACCTGTTCAGTCTACTCCGGTCCCATTGTCCTCGATCAGATAGCCAGTCTTTCCTTTATCTAACTTGGCAAGTAAAACTTTACTGACTTTCCCTTCTCGAGTAGGAAATCTACAGGGCAGTTCTGTGTAAGAGAAGCTTTAGCAACCCCACAGGTAACAGCCACACCCCTGATGGGGTATGTCCTCCAGCGGCGGCTGACAAGGACTGTGAATTATGATGCAATCAGCTTGTTCTGGGTCCCGAAACACAGAAACCAGTGTCCCTGTGTGCGAATCGATATCGCTCTCGTGTCGTTCTTGAGCTGGAGTGATATGTAGATAATGATTGTTCGTTTTTCTTTGAGTATGTTGTTTCGAAGCTTTCTAATTCATGTTCGGAAATTATGAGATGGTTGTAAAAGCCTTGCTTTGCATTGCCATATGAGCTTCTTAGATGATCAAAGAAGAAGGATTAGCAGCCTCAAATTGCGGGACAAGCAAAATAACGTGATTATGCTTTTTCCGATTTTTCGTAGTAGCGAGACTCTCGATTATCCACCCAAGAGCTTTGCCAACAGGTAACAATCGATTTTCTATGACCAAATCGGACACCAATAGCCGTAGTTGATACTTATACGGGCAAAGCGACCAGAGCGACCGTAAGAACATAGATTTTGTTGGGGAGAAATCTCTTGGAGGCTATATTACACGCTCAAGCTTCCCAATAAATACGGCAAAGAATGAATATATGACTGTAGAAAGGCAGTTAGTAAAATGGACGTAGTTACAGAGGAAAGATTCAACACTTAAGCTCAAAAAAGAAGGCCCGGCGATACTTCAGCGCAGAACCCGTCACTCCGAAATTATATTAAATCATAGACGGGTCGCTTCGATCTCAAACGCACAGGATAACGACGAATATTTGTCCTAATAAGATGCCGAGACCGGCGCGTTCATCACGACCAGCAGTAAATGTTAATGGCATGATGGTACTCAATTATTGCAGAGAATAGAGAACCAGAAGGCTGTATAGCATAATTTGATTTACAAAATACACGGTGGGGGAGACATGCGAGTTTCCATTTGAAAGTAGAAGCACCAGACGCCTTGCACGAGAGTCGCCCCATTCCTCGTCCACTTCATGCTTCACCTCCAACCCTCATTGCCGCTCATGAAATTTCTTTACTTCCATTCGACCTTTGGACTATTTGTTCCGGTAGTCGCCAATCTCAGTTGTTCTGCTGGCTGTTGAGAATTCTCAGAATAGCCAAGAACAGATTGATGATGTCCAAGTAAAGGGAGATCGCGGCTGCAATCTCCTCCTCAACATGGTAATGGCGCATGATCAGTTGCGTATCCACTAAGATGTATCCACTGAAGATGAGCGCAGCCACCGATCCGTATACTAGTTCCATCGTGCTGCTATAAGGGAAGAAAGCCGCGACGAATCCAAATAGTATCAGAATCCAGAGACCGCCAAAGAGGTATGGCATCCAGTTCGTGAAGTCATATTTCGTTTGGCAGGCAAACAGCGTTAGGGCAACAAATATACCTGCTGTAAGGACCAGAGCTAGAAGCACGACTCTCGTCTCGTAGAAGGTCACGATGACAGAGATGGAGTAGGCCTCCAGGGCCGTGAAACCACTGAGGAAGAGTAGGTTGGTGGGGTATGATTTGCGTTTCCAGAATGTGAGGAGCATGAAGCCGATCGCGCCGAAGAGCGAAATCCACATCATCCACTGGTTACTTTGGATCCAGTTTTTGTATGAGTCACTAAAGTAGGATATGGAGCTGATGGCCATGGTGGCGAGGAGTTGGGCCGTTCTGTGAGAGTCTTAGCAAGGCGGCCTGAAGGAGCGCGGGGGGGATCAGAGTGACTTACAGAATGGCGTAGACTTTGCGAATGAACTGCATCCGGATGGGTAGAGTGGCCTCGGAAACGGAGCCGCCAAACTAGAGAAGAGTCAGCGTGCATGACTTATTCAATTTTTGGGAAAATTTTACCTTGAAATCATCTGGAACGTTGTCATCTTCGCCTCTTGGTCCACCAAGCATAGGATCGCTTGACTGTGCTTGGTATGACGGCGGGGCCTGGGTATACGAGGGTGATGGTTCATCGAAGGAGTCGCGCTGAGGAGCAGCTTGGTATTTTGTATTGGCAGCCATTTTAGCCTAGGTGGTGGAGGATGGACTTGTGGAAGGAGGACGTTGCAGAAAAGAGAAATGTTGTTGATGGAAGGCGGCGAAGTTGTGTCTCATCATGCGCCGCCGCCCAGATGCGCTAGCCACTTACAGATGCCGAGGTATGGCCGGCTTAGGGTAAGACTGCCAATCGAAGAATCTGAAAATTAGAGGGTATGTAGCGTTTGCCCAGAGACAAGCAGACTTTCTGATGGAGGCTACGGTGATTTTAGAGGTAATAATATGCATACACGCTGAAGTAGGGCAAGAAAAGAATTACAGCAACTGGCCTTAGACCTCTAGCACACATCCAGCTACTCGAAAAGCAGCCTTGAGCGCTTCACCTCTCTGTCCAAGGAGCCCCAAGCCCTCATCGTCCGCACTAACACCTAGGCCATGCCGTTGGTATCATCAATAGCAGTGCTCTGCTCTCTCGTCATGCGGCCCTCTGCCTCCCTCAATTGACTCTCACGTGCCAACAGCTCCTGTCTCTTCTCGTTGATCTCACGCTGAACTTTGATCTCGATCTCGCGGAGCTTTTCCTCCTCGCGACGCAGTTGCTCCTCCTTTAGGCGGACTGATTGCGAGGCTAGGTCCTCCGGATTCATCGATGAGTCGCTTTACAAGATACATTAGCTCCAAATTAGTCGACATGCACCATGGAAAATAAAGACTTACATGTTACTACCACCTTCAACGCTCTTGCTAAGTTTCTCCGTTCGGTAATTTTCGTAAAGAAAATCGTGGGTAATTTCCTTCAGATCCGCCAAGTGGCTGTGGAGCAGTGCACTCCTGATGGCGAGGAAATCAGAGTGACGTGGGTTATCGATCTCAACGACACCCCATGGGTATTGTCGTGCCCTCACTCTTCGGCCTCCGATCTCAACCACCTCCTCAGAACCCACAATCGCGAAGGGCATCAAGCCACGTAACTCGGCGTTCTCCTCCACGGTGTCTTCATCATCCTCCTCGATATCGTAGGGGAAGTTGTAGACGGGTATGCGGTAGTGCTCGATGTCCTCCATGACCAGCTTCTTCGACTCTGCGAGCTCAGCGGGTGTGAGCGAGTCTGCTTTGCCGATGACAGGGATGACATTGACGCGAGGTGAGAGGCGTTTCATCAATTCGATGTCAAGTTCGCGAAGACTATGGTACCATATGAGCGATATTCTGATGGTGGTTGGATGGGGAAATCTCACCCATGACCAGTAGGAGTGATGAAGTAGAGCAAGGCATGTACACGGTTGTCCCTGAACCTGGGGTTACGCTTGATACGAGACTCTTCGGCGAGAATATCGTCGTATTGGCGCTCAAGATGTCCCACAATCTCAGAGAAGCTTGCTTCGTTGTCGATCTGGTCACCGAACCCGGGCGTGTCCACAATGGTCAACGATATCCGAGTACCCTCCTCATCCAGCTCAAGCTCGACCGTGATTGGCTTAATTCTCACGCCTTCCTCCAAGTGTGCGCGCTCTGGGTCATCCGAGTCCTTGCTCTGTAGTACTCGCTTTCCGCATAATGTATTGACGAAGGTAGTGCGGCCAGTTCCTGAAGCGCCGCAGACCATCAAACAGAATTGGATACCTTTCTTCACATTCTTCTTTCGGCGCATCTTGATCTGTGCTTTACGTGTCATTACTGAGCCCGTACGATGGAGAATCATGCTGCGTAGTAACACAAGGTAGCTCTGGAATAAAACTTACGGCATTGAGGTTGGACGACATGGTGGCGTAATTTGGCGAGTAGTCAATCACGTGTGATGCAGAGAATGCGCCGGTACAATGGGTTGGAATGTTGATGGTATGTAAGGGCGGTGGTTCGTCTGTCAAAAAAAGATGCTAAGGGGCAAGCTTGGCAGAATGGAAAGCTAAGGTACTTTACTTTAGGGCTTGCACTCAGCGCTGCCGCGAGATAGGCGACTCCGTGCGACATCATCTGTTTACGCTATGATCCTCTTCACATGCGCAACATGTTACACGCTCTTCCTCCTCTCACCCGTGAGCTGCCCGTGCTGCACTTTGGCTGCACTCATTCATATCGAGCGCCTGCCACCGTAGCACTACAAGATTTACCAATATGAATACCCGCCGAGCCATCGACGAATCGGCAGGCCCAGTGTCACTATCCGTAGCATTCAACCAGAACAGCAGCTGTTTCTCTGTAGGCCACGACAACGGCTTCTGTGGTGAGCTTTATAGCAGAATTGATCTCTGTGCTTCTATTGCTGACATGTGTTCCCCAAGTATTTAACTCGGATCCATGCCAACTTCAGAAATCTCAAGGTACGGAGCCGCCTCGAGGGTCACACGACAGCCGGACGCCAGCAAAATCAAGTAGCTAATTGTGGCTTTGCACAGACTTCAATGCTGGTATTGTCGTCGCCGAGATGCTGGGACGTTCCAACTTCTTGGCCCTTGTAGGAGGAGGGAGACAGCCAAAGTTCCCTCAGAACAAGGTCGGTAAGACTTCCCGATCCCACCACCACAGGACCCCATTTGAGCATGCTTTTATAGGTCATCATCTGGGATGATATCAAGCACCAAGCCGTCCTCAGCCTCGAGTTTCGCTCCCCAATTCACAGCGTCCGCCTCTCTAGAACACCTCAATCGCGCATCGTCGTCGCACTTCAGAATAGCGTACACATATACGCATTCTCAGTCCCGCCCGAAAAGCTTTCTGTATTTGAGACTGCAGACAACCCAACAGGACTCTGCTGCCTCGGACCCAATGTGGTAGCCTTCCCTGGTCGCACGCCAGGCCAAGTGCAAACCGTGGAATTAAGTACCGGAAATGTCAGCATAATCCCGGCGCATGGCACACCACTACGAGCTATGGCAATGAGTGCAGACGGAGAAATACTAGCGACAGCAAGTGAGAAAGGCACTCTGATACGTGTGTTCTCGACAGGCAACTGCGCTCGCGTTGGGGAACTTCGGAGAGGCGTAGACCCTGCCATCATCTTCTCCCTCGCCATATCGCCTAACAGCGCACTCCTGGCAGTGACCTCCGACAAATCGACATTGCACATCTTCGACCTCCCAAGCATAGCATCTCACTCCCGGAACGGCTCTATGACGTCCAATAGACCCCAACTAAACTCGAATAGCTTCTCCTCGACTGGCAGCACCGAAGAAGGCAATAACCACAAATGGGGAATCCTGGGTAAGCTACCACTCCTCCCTCGAGTCTTCTCGGACGTCTATTCCTTCGCTTCTGCATCCTTCAACATGGACGACGACCCACAAACAGATCTTGGTAACAGCGCTATTGCGCCCATACCGGGTATACCAGGCGGGAAGCCGAGGAAAGGTGTCATTGGGTGGAGAGATGACTATACGATACTTGTGCTTGGTGCGGGGAGAGATGGACGATGGGAGAAGTTCATACTGGGTGAGGGGGCTGATGGAAAGAGGCTTTTGGTAAGGAATGGGTGGAAGAGGTATCTGGGGAGCTAACGGCATTACATCGTGGCAATATGGACATGGTCATTTTTATGAAGCACATGCGGGGAGCGATGGAGTACATGAAGTCTCAAAGTAGGGCGACTTACGGTTGGATCTTGCAAGACGTTGAGGAGACCTTCAGACATGCGTTTATTTGATGAATGATCGAACATCGGAGTTCATCCTTGCTTGAACACATGCGCAGAATTGGGAGACTGCTCGGCTGGTGTAGCACATGGCAGGCTCGTTGCCTGAAGAAAAGGTAGTCTTGGACGCTACTGTAGTCCGCTGAAGCATAAAGTACTGTCAACTTGAGCACCAAACCCAGCCTATTAGACTATACGAGAGAATTGAACGTATAGTCATGACTCAGCTTGAGCGCGTGATGACCACGATACACGTTTCTTCATTGAGCTTATGGTGTAATTCCCAGGCTCTGCAGTTCTCGTCACTGCTATTTCGCTCTAGTTTACTGTCCCCAAATGCTGTCATTTGGTTTGACACTAGAGTCTTCCGTTTGAATATATTTCCCGTGATGAAGCCCATGGCTTGGTGGTCGTGTAGCCCATCGGCGTCTCGTGGCCTGTGGAATATGCCTGTTGGCACTGGTCCTACGGCGGTTGGATATGCGCCGGCGCTCGGCTCTTTATCGTCAGCACGATGTTGAGTCCGTTGTATAGTCGTAGCTGCAGTAAATCACCGTTCCTTCAAGGACTTCTCAACTTTGTCCGATTATGATTCCTATGCCTCCTCCTCCTGTCATCCTCAGATCCGGACTCCCGATGCCTTCGCCGCTCGTCATCTCGATGATGATGCCTATGGTGGTGTTTGTGCTTCTTTGCCGTATCTTTCCCGTTGATCGCACCCTTTTCGAATTTCGCCAACGCCCTGGCGACTTCCTCCCTCTTCTCTCGCACCAAATACTCCTTCATCGGATCATCCTCATCATGATCCCTCAACAACTTCTGTAACTCAATTTCCTCCTGTAGCATCGGTCTCTGCTCTTTTTCACTTTCCTCTCCCTCGCTAGCCACGACGTCACCCTGTAGCCCCTTCTCTCTCTCCTCATCCTCCTCTTCTTCCCCATCCCTGCGCTTATATCTCGTATGATCCACTTTCAGCAACTTCCCCATTATCGACGCACCACCTAGATTATCTACCGCCAAGTCCGTCGAGCGCTGGTCTTCATATTTAAGGAAAGCGAAGCCTCTTGATTTCCCAGACTCTTTGTCTCGCATAAGGTTTATGTAAGTGGGTTCGCCGAACTGTGAGAAGATTGTGAGAATGTCGCCTTCAGAGAGGTCGAAGGGGAGGCCGCCGATGAAGATGTAGGCTGTGTCTATTGAATGTTCTAGTCTCCATGGGGTATGTGTATTGCGCGGCGTTGGGCTTACCTCTGTAGTCTGCATGCCAGGAAGCTTCTGTGGAGCTGTACAATACGAGCGTTAGGCTATGGAGTGGTTGCGATTGTACGGTGGACTTACACTCCAGCTTCGAGCTCGGTCTTGTTAAGGTTCTGGATCTCGCGAATGCTGTTCATGGCTGCAGGTGGTGGGTATGCAGCTATGGGAGAGAAAGTATGTTCAAAACTGTATCGTTGATGCTGAATCTCCAATGGAAGGATTCAAGGGAACTGTCTGAGTTTAGCTCCGAGGAAGCTATACCCAAAAAAAGCTATCTAACGTACCTTACCTATATTGGAACACCCGCCAAGCTTTTCCATGATTGGCTATGAATTTTCGCTAAGTTGTGATCTTAATTCGTAGATTTTTCTCTCTACTGTACCCTCCCCTACCCTTCCTTTATAGTCCTATATAACCCTATATAATCCTATCTAGTTTAGGTACGATATTATTACTGCTCTCAATATATCTTAATGGACTTATATTACATATATCTATATATACGTCGATTTTCAAACTAACGTCCTGACCCTATTTGCCTGTTATCCCCATAGTGCCGGCATGAGTCGAGCTTGCAAGTTTTGAAACATGTACGGGATTTTGTAACAACTGGCAGCCAAATCTCGGGATTCTTGAGTCGTGCTTTAATTGAACGGGGATTGTACGGAATTCAACAGGAGAGGGCTGGTATATCTTCTCGCAATCCGTCGCGGATATTGAGCCATTGAGACTCAATAGAGTCTTCGAAAACCTACTTGCAGACTCATAAGAAGGCATTCGAGGCTTAATATTGAGAGATCTCATCGACAATCACCATCGAGCTCAGCCTCGCATAGTCCTCAGAGGAATAATTTGTTGGCAAGCAATGGAGATATTTGTGAAGACCCATTATTGATGACACGGCGGAGCTGATGGCGGAGCTAGGATGAAACAAAATGGATGTGAAGGATTCCTCAAATCTTGATTCTCACAACACTGTCGTCCTACGGCCTGAAGGATCCGTAGCTGAGTCGAACATGTCGACCATGAAACTGTCAACAGACCCTCCCGCTAGACTCAATTCTTTTTACAACCAACCGATGGCTCATTCACTGACAAGACTCGGTAGCAAGAGGTCTGAGTAGGTCTAGGTCATCACCAGCGAGACAAACATCATAGCTCTGTCGCGAGCGCTGAGTTCAACTTATTGTCTTTGGGCAATCCCACTCTACTAGAAATCACCCTCAGATCAGCAAAATGTTGAATACAGGTCAACCAATATTCCAAGACCTCGAATCCACCATCAAAAGTGGTGACCTCCCAAAAGTCCAATCCTTGTTCCAAGAATGGCGGAGCGACTACAGCATTCCAGGTCCCATAACATCAGGCATAGACGAACTCGTCCCGCGCACTGCCGAAGGCGTCGGGCAACCAGCCATCCTCGAGTATCTACTCTTACAGGGAGGATCAAGCGACATCGACACGTACACAGTCGGCAAAACACAATCCCCACAGATGTTCGAAATTTTCACCAAAAACGGCTGGAAAGTTCACAACGGACTCCTTCACAGCCACGTCAAACATCCAGAACTGGTAGCTCTCTTCCTCGCTCACGGTGCCGATGCAAACCCCCCAATATCTCGTGGCTACTTCCCTTTAGAGACAGCTGCACTATGCGCCCACCTCGAGTCTGTTAAGATTCTGCTCTCTCACGGCGCTCAGATCGGCCCCGAAAGCCGAGCCATGAACGCCGCGGAGCGCGGCGACGTCCCTGATCGCATCCCCATTATGTCCTTACTCCTTGAGCACGGCGCGGACATCAACGCCCTGGCGGAAGACTATCCCGCGCTGTCCGAGGCAAAGCTGCCGGGAAGAAAAGGCACGCCATTGCATTCAGCGGCAAAATGGGGGAATGAGGAGGCGACGGTGTGGTTACTGGAGCATGGTGCTGATGCGGATGTGAGGAATGAGATGGGGGAGATGGCGGGGGAGTGGGGGAAGAGGGCTGGGACGGACAGTGTGTTGAGGATCCGGCGGGATATTTTCAGGAAAACCCGGAGGAAGAAGGAGAAGGAGGAAGAGGAAGAGAAGAAGAAAGGGGAGGCGGCAGATGCGGAGGAGGTGTAAGGGTATAATTTTGAAGCAGATGCAATGGCAATCATGGCTTGATTAGGTGCTAGGTACTCGCTTAAGGTTCTTTTATCTCGAGGTTTCATAATCTGAATGCTAAAGGGTATGTGGACGGCTATATTTTCAAAGTCAGATCAGCCAAACAGGTCTCGGATCAAGCCGGCAATTAGAATAACAAACTTCTCTGAGACAAGACCACCGTAAATACCAAATAAGCCGCCAAATGTAAGACTAGTCACATATACCTGGACTCTCATCTAGCACCTAGCACTACCACCAATTCCTCCACTCGTCAAAAGATACCCGAAAGCCCAAGCACAGAGTCTAAGCCTCGCATACATTTAGCAATCAAATCAGTGTTTTCGCTCAACACAAGGACTCAAACAAGCGACCGACTGCGCCCCATTATCATCCTAATGCTCCGCATTCTGGCAAGCGCAAAAATCCACCTCAACGCCTCCGAGGCCATCCCCATCAGTCTTGAGATACTGCACCGTGTACGGTTTCCCCAGGCTACGGTTGAGCGTCCACTCAGACGATAGCGGTATCTGCATGCCAGGTACCTGAACCATAGCCGGCAAGACGATGAGGGTGCAGAGCCAGGGTCCGTCTGGGCAATTCTTCTGCGCGCCTTGAGAAGTTCCCGTTTGGGTTTCTACGCTCACGGAAGCGCTGATGTCGGCTATGCTGGCTATTACTTTGAGATCGAGACCTAGGTCTACGCTGATTCCTACACTCAGGCCGATCGTGTGGCTGCTTCCGTCGTTGAGGGTTCCTGCTGTGTGGTATCGGTGTTTTTTTGACATAAAAGGGACAGTGAAGACGGGAGAAAAGATTGGGTGGGGCCAGGGTAGACTCACTTCCACCGGCTCCAACTACGAAATAGTCTCCAATCAAGAAAGGTCCTCCAACAGGGTCTTGGGTGTCTATCACTGTGTATGTGTACTCTTGGATCCCTGCAGGATTGTCTACGCCGCCTGGTGGCAGGACGGCTGCTTTTGCTTTCGTCATGCTGAGATATACCACGATGGCCAGAGGAACGTCTGTGATGGACACCCGCATGGTTGCGAGGTGGTACTGGAAGTGCTTCTTGTCTGATGTCGACAGATGAATGGTTCAGTGCCTTTGGAGGGATGCTGGCACCTGAAGAAAGAGGAAGTCTAAGATATTCCGAGATATCGATGCTCGTGTCGCTGATTTGAAGAAGGGAAGCAATCCATATCAGGAGCACGCTCTCTTCTGTTCGTCCAAAGAGATTGCAACGGCACCGCCCCAGTCAGAACAAAAGACTGATAGCTTCCTTGGGGAGATCGTCAATCCTTACGAGCATTTGACGAGACCTAGACATGATGAGCAATAAAGCGTTGAATATCTATCTGTATCTTCATACGCCACAATTTTTCATATAGCGAGCCGATTGAGACAACATGCCTACCGTAGTCGGAGGCTTGGTATAGGCTCACAGGGTCTGATGCTACTCGTACCAGAGATGAATTAATGCTCCTGTGGGATCCCAGTCAATATGTCGTATGAATAACACGACCCTCGAATATCCAGGAGATACAAGCAAAATTATCTATTTTATCGTATTCACAGAGCGATTCACAGATCAGTTTCTTTTCTACACGCAAAGTCGATTTTAGGCCGTTCGAAAGATTACAATGTGGTCTCGCGACTATCCACTTGACTCCACGACTTCTAGTCTTACATGGAAGATGTCTAGATCGAAAACGTATAAAAGTGGCTCATCTATGTTGTAAGCTTAGAAGGTCGAATTGCGGACTTATTGAGGCTAGAACTTAGAGGTCTTGTATCTTTTCCCTGGTCTGCACTAGAAATTCAACGTTGGGCCCTTAAGATTGTCGGGCTGCAATAGGATTAGCGGTCCGATCCTGATAGTAGTCTTTTGATATGGAGCGACATGATTCCTATGGATCGGACCGACAACGTCGCGCGGCCCAAACATGTCGACGAAACAAACATCCCACTTTTATCCTCCCCAGCCCCGTCCCTAGGGATTAATGAAGGATTTTCACTAAGGGTTCCATCGTCGACCCTATTGTTGTTGAGCTATACTCCGTGCTGGTCGAGAAGTCCATATTTCCGGGAGGGTCGAGCGCGATCTCATCAGCCGTTGAACAAGGTTTCTGGGCGCGTAGTCTGTATGCAGGTGAATTACCTATCAAGGTAAGGCATACCTCACCATAGCTTTGTCGCCAAGACCGTCCACTTCCTAAGGTAAAGTAACGTAAGGTAACTTACCTTAAGGTACTAAGTACTTAGATACCAGGTCTTGGCGTGTATGCCAGAAGGATCGGCTTCAACATCGCTCGGGATTGAACTTGTGGCTGGTGATGATAGGTACCTCAATTAAGGGCACAATGCAGCCAACTTTGGAGTCGAAGTTCACTCTTTTTCAAAGACATCCAACCCTCGGGCCGATGTGTTCGAAGAACCCTACGAAAATGAACTTCCTCCTCGAACAATCTTTCAAACACTTAGCATTCTTCAGCCGTCATTCACCCACACCACTGGGTTTACCAGAATCAATGAACGACGACTCTCCTCGCCAATCCATGTTATTAGATGACGCACTAGAGTCACTATGTGAATCCTTTTCAAGGGAATGTTACTCGTGGTCGAAAGGTCTGCGACCTATTTTAACAGTCATATTTTTCATGATTATATCGAAAGACCTTAGAGGAGTTAATCTGTTGGAGACCTACCCTGCTTATCATCGAGAGAAAGACTTTCCTGAAAGCAATCAAAGTTATACTGCCGATGGCAAATCCGATACATTTTCCGAGGAACAAGAACCAAATCTTCCGAGAAAGAAGCAAAGAGGTACTCACAGCAAAAGAGCCAAGCTGTCATCGAGAGATTTTCCCTGGATCGATTCGCCACAATGGCAAAAATCGACGCTCAAATCACAGGTAATAAATAAATCCAGCGATACAAATATGCGATAGAGAACGTCAACTTGAAGCACTTCTGGAATGTCTTCAAAATGATACAAGACATGAGCAGCACAATCAGTTTATATGCCGTCTAGGTACCAAACTCGTAGGAAAACTTGTGATGGGCGCCCTTACAGCGGAGTTCAATGGCTTTCTCGAGAGAAGTCAATGCCTGCGTTATGATGTCAGACGGTAAAACCTTTCGAAGCTGAGAATTTCACGCATGAGTACTGACTGTTATACGAAGGCTCTCACAGCTCAGTTCCGACCTTGAGTATGATGGACCAGCTATATACATCAATATCATTGGCGCTGGGGTTGAAGATGATCCAGGTTTCTTTCGGCTTTATGTTGGACAAGCTTTGAATCTTCGCCAACGACTCAAACAACATCATGATGCGAAATACCGGAGAATGCACGCTTCATTACAATATTACATGATCGAATGCCGCAAACGGCCTTTGGTATCGATCTGTATGGCAACACTTCCGAAAGTTTGGGTCCATCGAGATGGCGACATGGAGCTCGTGCTAAATATTCTTGAAAAACTTGGAACTCTACTATTCCAGACACTCCCAGCTCGACTCCTTGCTCAATTCGAGGTCCAAGCAGTCTATCCGAATGTTCACTTCAACGTACTGTCGCCTCTTTTCCAATCTCAAGGATCTAGACCGGAATCCAAATATATTGAAGAAGCGACAGCTTTCATTCAAGAAACCGATGACCCACAGATGTTGGACTACTACCGGCAAAAGGCAATGGGAAATCCATTGAAGACATTGATTTTGGAACGTGCGATGGAGAAGAAAGGTGGCATTCCACACAATTTTGACACTCTGCCAGAAGTAATCAAAACATACTTATCGGAGAGGGGCTTCAAGAACGAAGCGGATGCTCAAGCTTTGATTGCGCCAGGTGCTACGCTTGTGCTCTCAATTTTGTGGGTCATGAAAGATCTCAGCACAGGGGCAGAAGTGGCATCTAGATTCGCTAGAGCAAGGCAAGCAAGCCAGATCGCTAACGATGCTCCTGACCCCATAGTCTTGGCCTGGGAGGCTGAGGAGAAGCAAGCGAGCATATCGAGTGCGAGGTGAGCTCAGATGCTGTTCGATCACCCGATGACGGCAACTACGTCAGGCAATTGCGTCGAGTAGAGGTCTACCAATATTCCGATTCTATTTCACCTCTAGCGCCCTTGATGCGCGGTCCGATCGGCAAAGAACCTCACAAAGTTCCAATTCATTGCTCTCGGTGCCGCAAAGTTCGAAAAATCGAATTGAGCCCTCGATACGAGCGCTCAACAGGTCGTTTCGCTGTGAGGAGGTTCTTATGCAACAAATGCAAAACGTGCTCCTTTGTTCCCATCGACGACTCATTGGCTTACACAAGGACCGCATACTTATACAATAGGTACCAACGGAAAGCAACTCGTGAACGACAATAGTCATGCCTGAACGGCATGAACATAAGTATATTCTACCTCAGTTGTCCTAAGACGTGGACGAAAGGGATCAGACACGGAGCGTTTTCACACCTACATAATGTAGCAAATCTGATTGATGGAGAATGGTGTTTGCCTAAGTATTATCGAATTACATATCTAGACATACAAATAGAAGCTTGCTCATATTATAAGTGACGATAATTTCCAACAATTGCGTTGACTGAAGAAAAGTCTCGTTCTGTCAAATGTGGCTGTCAAGACCATGTCAAAATTATTGAATATCAGGTCAAGCAAAAAATTCTATCGTTGTAAAACCAGATAGTCATTACAAAGGCATAGACTCGAGCTGCGTGATAACTTAATTGAACTACTCGCAACAGCGCTAGCGAACATTCTCTAATAATATGAGTTCTGTTTGAGTCGAGTAAACTAATTGAGTTCTGACATTGATAAATGTGTTGGGGATAGCTTCATTGGGACAGAATTCAGCCGGCCTTTGCACTTAGATTTAGGAAAATGTCGATCGAGACCCCGCAGGTAGATTTTCGTCTCAGGATGCTTGTAAGCTGTCGCTTTTCAAAATTGAGAATATATAAGAAATTAAATTTGTAGTACTTATGAAGATCGCTTAGTTCAGTTGGTTAGAACGTGGTGCTAATAGATTTGATATTTGTCGACGCCAGTAAGTTAATCGCGTGCTCATAATTGACACTCATTGAATACCCTCACAGAGGTCGCGAGTTCGAGCCTCGTAGTGATCATCTTCAGATCCACTTTTATTTTTCTTTGTTCTTCTCTTTTTGATCCATTGAATCGGTTTGAAAATTACCGGCCAATACTGTTAAGTTCCTTACACACCAAAATAACTGCTAAGAACGCCGCCTGAAACGGCGCCAAGACCATCTCGAATTGGGTGCCTTTTCACCTGCACACAAAATATCCGCGTCTGGTTCACGTCCTCTTGTCAACGTCTTTTCCGCCGATACTCCATTATTGACGATTGACAGCTCGCCGAGCGCTCGAAAGCGTGGGCGTTCGAAATGAGTCGAAAGTCCAACTTTCGAGGCCCAGTCACCGCTAGCAATGACCAGCCAAAAAGCAAAGATGTGGGCGAGAAGGGCATGTGGTCGACTATGCTAGACAGTGTTGCGAGCGGAAAGAAGCTGCCTGAGAAGAACATAATCATTCTAGGTGGGAGCCCAGATACACAGAAAGATTTGTTGGAGACGCTGGCATCGGATGCTCCGAAAAGAAACCAGGATCGACATAAAAGAAAACCGGTGGTAGCGAACGAATTCGCTCTTGGGTATACATATCAAGATGTGCTGGATGCGGACCATGAGGATATACTTGCCCGACTGTCGATATACCTGCTCTCCGAACCATCGCTTTCCTTTGCGCCCCTTCTTAAGCCACTCATCACCCCTCAATCGATACCAGAGTCCCTCCTCGTCCTTTTGCTCGATTGGACTGAACCCTGGCTATGGGTTCGACAAATACGATATTGGGTCGTTCTACTGAAAAGCATCTTCTCATCTTTGGATGCGGCATCTACACAGGCTACAGAGCAGGTAATGAAAGAATGGCAGCAACGGAAACGAGGCGTTTCGACGTACGATACTGGTGGCTCGACTACAGGCAGTGAAAACAACGTCACTTTACCTTTGAGTCAAGGAGAATGGAATGAGCCATTGGGCTTGCCTCTCTGCGTTATCTGTCACAACGTGCGTACTCCCAGGTGCTATCCCAGCGCAATGTATGAGCTCTGGAATGCCAGCTGATCTCCTCTCCCAGGCGGATAAGATAGACTCCCTTGAGGTCGAGCAAAGCTGGAAGGAAGAAGAGTTTGACTTTGTCCTGCAGTTTCTTCGCACTATCTTGATGAAACGTGAGCCTTGCTAAATGACAAGTCTACCAAATTAGGCTAAAAGGGTGCAGACGGCGCGTCTCTAATATACACATCCAATTCAGTGCCGAATTCCCTACCAACACTCATTCATTCAACTCTTGGCATACACTCTCCGCTAAAGAAGCAAGCACTGAAGCACAATGTCATTGACAGAGATAAAGTCCTCGTCCCACCGAATTGGGATTCATGGGGCAAGATTCGAGTTCTGCGAGAAGGGTTTGACGTCGAAGGTACGAGTAGCGGCTGGAGTGTTGACATTCAAAAACCTTCTCCTTCAAACCTCAACGGCAACGCACAATCTGAACGAGCAGACTCGAACGCACAAAATTCACCACCACCTGAAAGCCCGGAAGGGGCCGTCCTCCCCCTCTATGAATCTACCATCCCCAACCCCAGAACATCATCCTCTAATAACCCCCTCGACTCCATTCCAATAATAGAAGTCTCCACGAGACCAACTCAAGACTTCCTCGCCGAACAATTGGAAACGATAACCCGCCTCCAAGCCGAGGACGACCGCGTCACCACCTCCCAAAAACCCAGCTCCACCTCCTCATTCAGCAGCAAGTCCCACGACGAGCGCGTGAACGAACATATTGGCCCCGTTCAAGTAAACATGGGCGGTATTGAAGTCGATGCTGATGATATGCTGAAGAAGTTGAGGAATAGGGAGAGGGAGGGGGCGAGTGGAAGTCCGGAGGGGATTGATGCCGCGAGTGTGGAGAAGAGCAAGAGCCCGGATGAGCAGAAGGCAGAGAACGAGAAGTTGAGCAGTTTCTTTGCTGGATTGATGAAGAGGGGGACTGGTAGTCCGAAGGGTACGCCGGGAAGAGAGGGGAAGAGTGGTGGTGGGAAGGAGACGCCCAGTAGGAGGCCTTGAAAAGAGCGATGCTGTAGCTGTGGCAGAAACGAATCTTGTGTGGAAGAGACTCGTTGAATAGCATAGCATAGCATGGTACTCTGATAATATTGATACCCATAACCAAGTTTTTAATCGCCAAATTTGACCGTCTTACTCCGCGGGTTACAATTCTATGCCATTTTCACGGGGACCTTCTCCCATGTAAGCTATGATCCCAGCTTAACAGCGAGCTTGAACTGCCCAAGATCTGGCGTCCAGACCCCGTAACACAGCCATGTTCCACTCATACCTTCAGCGATTTGATCAACATCGTCACAGCTTAGCGTTGCGCTTTTTTGGACCCGAGCCCCGAATCGTGACAGTTGTTGTGACGGAGGAAGTGGCGATGGGTGAGTCTTCCCTCAAGCTGCGGTGCCATCGAATGCTTCTGCTGCTCTACACAAGCCGTATCCATACTATCAGTCCCCGCTTCCCCTCGTCAATGGTTTCATCGTCGCTGATATTTCAAATCCCATCGTTCAGTCTTTCTTCGTCATATTTTCACGTATGACATTCAAATCCCCCTCCCCCATTCCACACTTCACCCTCACATACCCCTCTGCGCCCCCATATTCCCTCTCAATCATCTCAATACTCGCCATCATAGTCTCCCTCTTACTCCCAAGCATCCGTTCCGCACCCTCCCTATTCCCCTTCAGCGCCTCATTTTTCAGTATCCGCTCCACGATCTCCTCTTTCATTTCTGCCAGGCCATGTGTGGTGAGTGCGTATTCGTCTGCTACCGCTTCGTCTGGCACCCCCGCTAACAGTAGGATGAGGGCGCAGAGGATGCCCGTGCGGTCTTTGCCCGCTGAGCAATGCACTAGGCATTTCTCGCTGGGCTTGTCTCGTAAGAATTCCAGAGCTTGTCTGAAGGCTGGAGCGCCGGATTCGAGGATTTCTGTATACGCCTTCACGAACCCGGCTGTGGTATCGGTACCCGCATAGTTCTTGAATCGGAGGGCAATTGATTCGGGCGAGTAATTCTGTTCTGCGAATACTGGCGCATGAACTCTTTCGATGCCTTCGATATATAGCGTATCGCCGGCCGCTTTCCTCTTCTCAATTTCGGGACTGGATGAGAGGTCGAAGATTGTGGTTATATTGAGGGAATGGAGGGTTCTGATGCCTGCGGGGGTAATCTGGGCGGGGGAGGCGGAGCGGTAGAGGATCGCGTTCTGAGAGTTGGGCAGGAGGAGCGCGCGGAAGTTGTGGACGCCGTCGACGGTGATGAAGGGTGGGGAGGGGAGGGTGGACATTGTTCAAGGGGTAATGGCGCAAAGGTGGACGTTGGAGAGTCGAGATTTGAAATTCATTTCTCCGCTCGCGAACCACCCACCTTCTGGCTTGTCACCAAGCTGCCACAAGGACTGATGTTCGTGAATTCAACAGAGCTCCACGACCACAGCATCGCCACAAAGCAGAGCAAACAGTCGAACTTTTGACATGTCTCGATGCCCGAGACTGTGATGAGAGCACTATGCGGGCAAGCAAAATATCATTCAATTTACGTTGTCGTCTGGTACCACCCAATCCTTGCTACCGCGCGCAATGTGGAGGTCGTCATCGGCACGGTTAAGAGCGGCATCAAAGTAAGTTCTGACATTTATTGGCGCGATCCTTCATCCCATCTAGGATGTTGTTGTTTGAGTCATGGCCAATGGCGATATCGGTCTCTGTTCAGCCAAACCCATCAGTAATTATTTCCCTTATCAATTTCGCCTTTCTCTCTTGATTCAATCTTGAGTCGAGTCAGAGTTTGCTTTCAAGAAATCCTATCTGAACCAACTAGCCCATATCTTCCTTGTTAGTTTTTACATCGTCATCATGTCACTAAAGCTAAGCTACTGCAAACCAGACGATGCACCTCAATTATCAGAAATCACCCTCGCGGCCTTTGAGGTGGCGCCGCGATTTATAGTGGGCCACGGTAAGGTACCCAGAGATGTCCAATTGAAGCGGGATGAAGAGGGTTATAGAAAAAGCATTGCTAGCCAAGGCGACCCGAATGCTGCTCAACAGAAACATTGTCTCAAAGTCACTGATCCAACAACGGGAGATATCATGGCTTTTGCGATCTGGTGCTGGCTACCTAATGGCTACAAGCCGGAGGAAGATAGCCAGACTCAAGTCCCAGATGCCGGGTTTCCGGAGGGTACGAATGAGGCTATGGTAAGGGATCTCTGGAGGATGACGGGGCAGTTGAGGAGTGAACATCCGGGCAGAAGAGAGGAGCATTGGTGTGAGTGCCTTTTTCCCCCTGCTTTTCTGACTCTATTAACGCGCTCAGTGCTCTCGATAATCGGCACACACCCCAAGCATGAGCGCAAAGGAGCGGCTGGTATGCTCATCTGTTGGCCGTTTGAGCGAGCAGATAAGCAGGGTAAGAGATGCTATGTGGATTCCAGCGTTACTGGATATAAGTTGTATAAACGATACGGCTTTGAAGATGTGGGTGAGATGCTTCTTGATGTGGATAAGTACGATGCCAAATCAGGATATGGGGTTCAGAGGTGGGTAGCTATGGTAAGGGAACCTAGGAAGATCATCTGAAGTGGGACCTTCTATCAGAGATACAGCCACCCTCATTACCTGTTGACGAGCATTGCATATTTGACTCCGTAGAAGACCATAACACGTGCGATTTCGCCACTCATCATCCTTTATCATTCTCCCCAGGTGGTTTGGTAAAGCACCTCAAATATGTAGTTCCAGCACTCATCGTCTGTGATTATCATGGCATTCCCATGGATAACATACTACCATATGCGGAAGTTCGCCACTCATCAAGATCCCTCGATACTTCTGAGCAGTCGAGCAATGCCTAGCACTTTGCAATTTTAGGTCGGCCCAGAGCCAAACCGAACAATACTCGCTCAACCCGAGCTCAAAAAAGTAGCTTGTCGCACTCTGGGGTAAGACATGATGTCCTCGAGCTCGGGCACGTTAGCCTAGATCTGGCAGCTATTGACCAGACTCTACGGAATTTGTGACCAACCTTTACTCTGAATTCAAAGAAAAACTGATTTTCTCTCCTCTGGGATCTGATATTTAAGTAGCTGCTGGGGTTTTGATTGGGGGGAAGTACATTTTTACACCCTAGCGAGAACCAAAACATCACAGGTGCCGGAGTCACAAACACACTATCTACCGCTTTAATCCTTCCGCTAATTCCAGAGCCAGCAGCTTTGGCGAGAAGACGCTTACGAATTTTGTGATTACACTCAATGATCACCAACGGTGAGCTACAGAATAGACCTCTGGTTTTTACTCTGACGAGTCTTTAATTATGCTAGATGGGAGATTCTTTCTAGATAGATAATGCATACGGAATGAAAATACTTGCGTATTTGATCAATCACATCAACTACTTCATCTCATGTGCTAGGAGTATTCAGTGCTCTCTCCCGCTAGATCTTAGTCTCATAGACTACTAAGAGTTAAAAAGTTGATCCTCGGCTCACGTGCAGCTCTCATGCACTCAACAAGGGGCGCAACGAAACATTCGACCGGCGACGACATGGTTTTGACCCCTTGGAATCCGAAAGACGGTACTCCACCCCCGTATCCACGTTTCACCTTTTGCATCTGCAGGTGGCTGTGAGACACACCCTCAAGTGCCGTATGAAACGATCCGTGGATATGCAAGCACCTCAATGGCCGTACGTCCGCAGCTTTCACCTACACCCTACTCATGAGCGCTGGCTCACAGGCGCCCATGCTCTGCTTGGGCACCATCAATTTCTGTTTTTCGGGCTCCGAGCTGCCTGGAAGATGCCCCGATACTAATCCCTGTCTCGAAAGCCTAGTTTCAAGACTCTGCATCTTGCAATGGTGCCTGTTTGACGTGTTCCTACTATCTTAGACACTCACCTATAAGGTATGTAGATGATTTTACGCATCTTTGTCGATACCAAATGAGATGTGCACCTGTTTCTCCAATCTGAAGCGATTCTCTTTGCAGCCACCACACTCGTAGAAGTTGTGAGCCCCGCCAGTTTATAGCACATTATAGATGGTACTGACAGCTAACTTCCAATGTACTCCAACGACAAACAACAGATTCTGACCGCGCATTACTCCTTGTGTTTCCCGCCGCGTCAGCACTTATGTTCTTTCTTACTCGTATATATCCATGCGGCCGCAAAGATAGCTCTTGTTGCTTGTGATCAATTGGGCGCTTGGTTCCCTTTGGCATGGCTTTGTTTAGATCCTTGACAACGTCTACATGGTAAGCCACAGCCTTAGGCAGATCATCGAAGGACTTTCCAGCAGCCTTGAAAGTGGTGCGGAGGTGGCGAGTACGGAGGAGCCGGATGCCATGGCTGACAAAGGTGCCTCCATCGATTACAATGCTGCCATAAGATTGACTCCAGTAGCCGTAACAGAGAGTCTGCTCATGGATAGGAGGATCAGATACATACCAGACAATAAATATAGAAGCTCCTAAAGAATTAAGCGTCTCCTGCGCCTCCATTGCTAGCAACGAGAAAAAAGTACCCAACCAATCCACGGTCAAAAATCCAAAATGTACCCCTACTACCCTACCCCCGCTTTTCCATAGCTCTTGATACGGCGGCAGCAATCCAACAGCTTGCAGGATCACTGCAACGATGCCAAATAGCATCAAGGGCCATTTTATACCCCGATCGTACAGCGGCCGTAAAGTCAGTGTAAGCAGCATCTCAACGCACGCGAACATCACCCCTGTGAATGTGGCGAATAAGGGGCGCGAAAAGTGCTGAACCCATTGTTGTAGTGAGGGATCTGCGCTCAGGCGACCAGAGAGAGGGCGCAGGAGATCTCGGGTTGGACCTGCATGGGGAGGTTGGAGTTTTGAAGTATGGCATAGAGGCTGCTATGACGGATGTGAGCAACCGATGGGCTTTGCGCGTTTCGAGTACTGATGGCTTACAAACAGCATGAATGAACGTCATTAGACCTGGTAGCCCATCTGTCTTCTTTTGTCTCCAATTGTATCATATCTGTGGGACGAGTTGGATGCACCAGAATACCGCGCCGATCATCTCGAGGACAGTAGCTGCGAGTGGTGTAATAGATCGGGGTGCCATTTTGGAGTTGGCGATGGTGAAGGGTGAGATAAGCGAGTGGAGAAGGAATGCATAAGGAATTATCAATCAAACAAGGATTGAAAGAGTAGCTGAACATTTCTCTTAAAGAAGAAGCTATAGATCGACTTTGCAACGCAAGGCTGGAAGATTCCCTAAACGAGCTTCAACCGCGCGCAAAATCCGGTAACAAGGAACATGCATGAGCAAAACGAAGTTCAGATTCGATATGCAAGACATCGGAAACATAACCACCTTCTATATGCAAACTGCATCTCCTCGGTTAGCTTCTGGTTTGAGCGTTTAGAATTGCATGTCATGGGGCATGGTGCATCGAGAGTTCGGGATCTTGATGGTCTCCAGATCAACCCTCAGGTCGAAAGGCATCAAACCCCAACATCTGTATTATACGAGAGCCAAAAAGGCGCGCCGTTAGGGAGTAACGACATCCACGATAAATCTGTCGTGCATGATACCGTCCTTCATAACAGCGAGTCGTTCCATAAAAAGCAACCAATGTCCATCAAAGCGCAGTCTTCATGCGTCCACCTGGGTGTAATGGGTAGACGTTGTACGTCCGTGAGCCGTGGCCGAGAGTAGTCACTCTTGCCCGAGATCTCGGTCTCCAATGGGGGAATTGTGCAGTTAGAGCGGTGCTCGAGCATCCGCACGGATCGAGCCGATGGTGGGCGCTGTGCTTGGACATTGCTGGATCTGTACTAGACTATGCAGGGAAAGAATTTCCAGCGGTATGTAAGTGGCAGCCCGTCTGGGGATGTCATCACTCTACGTGGAGACCGGAAGAACGTGAGATTGATGAGTGGGAAAGGGTGAAAACTTAGTGTCAGCTCGGCCCTTAATTCCAATGCTGCACCAGTCATGCTTAGTAAATGTCTGCCCTTACAACTGCCTTGGCTCCTTTTCCCTTCACTTCTTTGCCAGAAACGACTACGCAAATTCTTTGTGGTCCTAACATAGGGAAAGAACAAAACGTAACTTCGGTCCTCAAGAATACGTAGGTCTCAGATGGGGTCGAAAAATCTTGGAGCGATGCTATTCCAAGCCAGCAGAAGGCCAGCGTATGTAATTCAAATTATTGTCTTTTCATTTATATCAAACCACTATCATGCCGATTCGCTGCGCATCGAGCCCGCTTTCCATCACCGATGATACTCAAGACAGTGTCTTCTTAGCGATTCGCCAGCTCCTCGGCCGTTTAAAGATGGTTCGTCATCGCTCTTGCGAGTCCTATATTTGGTGGTTACTTAAGGCTTTAGAGCTGCGAATCGTGACTAGACGACGGAAATCAGCCGATACTGATGAAGGAAATCTAATCATACAAACACACTGGGTACCGCTTTCAAGCAGAACCGTCTGTTACGGCTCGTTCGATGTCAATCTCAAGCACCTTGACACGATGTCAACTCATCGATCCCTAGAAATGCCAAATCTGACATTCATATGCATGATAGACCGCTAATCGTCATACATGCTTTTAGACAATTTCCAGCCTTCAGATAGTAATCAGCGATCACATTCGCTGTCGTTTTTCCACGTAAAGCCCACACTAAAGCACTACCAGTGAATTAGATGACATCGCAAGAGCAGCAGACAGCTAATTCCCTCGACGATCGTAGTACAAATTTCGTAAAATGGTATCCAGAACAAGAGAGGCAGAGCTGCAACTCCAACAGAATGTATATTAGCTATAATAAAATCTTGACATGTTGGACTCCTTGAGCTCATGAACGGCCACTTGCTTACTGTAAGTCTTTCGGCCACAGCAACCCATAAGTACAGCTGAGCGCCCCAGATGCGAGCCCTCTGCGTGAAGTGACGCCTGCAATGCCAGGAGAAGCTCTTCTACTAGAGCCCACTTCGTTCAATTACCTCTTGTAAAGGTCCGAAATTAAATGTACTGTCTTAGACTTTGATCTAGGAAATCAGTAGAAGTGCAAAGTTACTGAAGACGGACCATGAGCGGAACGCCAATGCGGCTAGGCTCCTGCGCCGAGGAGCACATAAAGCAAAAAGGATACATCATGAACATACTGATAAGATTCCAAAGAGCTCAAAACGCAAAAACATGGAGTGCAACCTCGGTGAATCTTGAAGAGTGTTAGTTTTTGAATGGTAGAGATTATCAAGTGGAAGACGCTTACCGAACACCGACCTCCACCTTGGAAGGGTGGACTGCTGAAAGTTTAGATCAATCTTTGGGAGGGACCTGAGAATGACATACATCCTAACCATTGGACCAAGGAAGCGCGTCGAATTGTGAGCACATGGAAATGAGATTTTAATTAATTATATATTCGCTGTTGACAAAGAACTCGTCCTCATAATTACAGTCTACCCTTCTTCATAGCATGGTTTCGTTTGCACGATTTTGTTTACGAATGAAACTCTGATTTGTGTCAAAGATCTAATGCAACAGCCGTCTCCACATCTCTCCATGCCTATGCAAACATCATGATCGGAATTCCACGCCATATATGTCCGCCCCGCTATGTGTGTGCACCATGTAGTCCAGCTCAAGATGCCCGCGCCCATTCAATCAACCTAGCCATGCGGTTCACATATGCCGCCAGCTCAGATCCCACACACGGAGCCACCTCTGATACTCGCAAGCCACCCGAAGGTGTAAGACTCCTAAGCCAAAGAAAATATCCCCAACAGTAAGCAGCCGTCGCCACGCCACGCATAATGTATGCAAAAGGGGAATCATCGCACGCTACGAATGCCAGAGAGCCCATCAGCCGCGCAAACAAAATTACCGATATATTCCTCCCAATTTTTCGTCAGTCCCGGGCTTATGGTGTACAAGCACTGACCCATGCCACATGCCTGTAGCCCGCTTTTCCGTGTTCCATGTATCGCAATTCGCATGAGTATGAAGAAGTGTAGTAATGAGAAGTTTTAAGCCGTAGCGCCGTGGCGCCATGCTTGACGTGCCTTGATTTCGTTGAATTAATAGGTCGTGCAAAGAGTGGTGGATTCGTGAGGATTCGTCAACGTCCAAACATATACCCTTCGTAAGGTCCGCCTTGTCCGCCCCAGCCGGTCGTCTGCGGGCTGCGCATGCCCATCCCCATTCCCATGCCGAGATCCATGCCAAAGCTACCACCCATGCTTGTAGGGCTGATCATTCTGTTCATGCTACCGGCATTGCTCAGCCCTGGAGGAGCACTCAATCCAGGCGGCGGTCCATTTGCAGTCGAGAACGGCTGAATGCCCAATCCATTAAGCCCTTGCATTGGCCCTGGCGACAGTGGTGTAGGCGGGCCCATGCCTCCAGGTTGCCCAGTCCGAACACCAAGAGGGTTCTTCGAGAAGCTCAATCGAATGCCGCCCTTGACGCTATTGTGTAGAGGATGTCCATAGAGCTCGTTCAATGCTTTAGTCGCGAAGGAAATGTCCTCAAACTCCACGAAACACATCGGCCCATTTTGCTTCGTCCTGAAACACAACCTCTTGTATCCCCTCTGCTTCGAGAACATGGCCTTCAACTCATCCTCCGATGTATCAATGGGTAGATTGCCAACGTAGAGCGTATTACAGGGAGGATTTTGGTCGGCTGGGTTGACAGGTGGGTAATTGGGTCGCTGGAGGTGTTGGTTCGCCATTTGATATGACGCGTTCGGACCCATGTTACCCATACCATTAGGTGACATGGCGGAGATTGGACTATGTATCGGCGCAACACTTCTCGGCGACGTGAGACCTGACATTGGCGGAGATGTCGCACTGCTCGTGCTGAGCGAGAGACCGCTGAAACCTCTCGTTGGGATCTGAGGATTCGTAGGATGTCGCGAAAGCTGCCCTGACATATCACTCTTAGCATAAGCGACTGGATCCTTCAAAAGCTCTCCCGGCTCATCATCAATACTATCTTCACCAATCACAGCTTTGCCCGACACTCTTTGTCTATCGCTCATTGCCTGCCCCATCGGTGACTGGGGAGAGTAGAAAGTCGAAAGAGGAGAGACAACATCGGGCCCCTCGGCCGAGGAGGAGAAACAGCCCCCATTGGTAAAGCTGGGCACACCATTTGGAGGTGAAATGCGATCCATTGCCTGGAATGTGCCATTGAAACGTGATGGTCGTCCGCTTGAAGAGCCGGTTGAAGAGCTCGAATTGGCCCGGTTCGCCCCGAAGTCGAAGTTATTCCTTCTCGGTCCCAACCCACCACCAGGCGAAAGCCGAACGATATCAACTTGCATTGGCGGCTCGCTCGGATTGTTTTGCTTCCCATTCAAGAATGTCTTGGCCTCCTCCGCAGCGGTGGAAGTGCGGAAGCGCGCAATGGCGGACAAGTATCCATGTTCATGAGGGGAGTCTGTAGGGATGAAATCTGCGCTGAGAAAGTCCTTAGCGAAGAGGAGCATACTCCGTAGAGTCTCGTGTGTAGTGTTTCTGGGCAGCTTGCGCATGTAGATAGCTGCGACTGGCTCACTTCGGTCTGCTCCAATCGCAAGGTTCGACATCCCCAGATCGGAGTCGAAAGGATTGTTGCTTTGGCTCATTGGGGAGATTGTTTGGGAGTGGGAGGAGGAAATTCGATAGGGTTTGGTTGGTCCCTTGCCGTTGCTCATCATGTATCCTTCTGTCGCCATTGGGCTGGCGAATCTCAAAACACCACCTGCTGTGTAGCTAACTTGGCGCGTGCTTCACGAACGCTGTGAAACGTGATCGAGTGACCCGAGCCGATTTGCATAGGAAAAGCAATGCCAATAATCTTAATTGTAATGGCCTAAATCTTTGGCTCGCGCTCTAGGTTATGTAGCTCACAAGTCCCGGAGGGTTCTCAAGCTTGCATGCGCGGGGGCGATTTTGTTCCTGCTCTTGCTTGAACCTGCTATAACAAGATGGGATTGTAGTATCCGAGTGCATCCGTAGTAAGAGTGCAAGAGCTGCGTGATTTGCGCGCAGTCAATCGCTCGAGGCTGGAATGAAAAAGTGGGCGAAGTTCTCAAGTAAGGACCGACAGCTCCGTTATCTGGCGTGGTAGCTGCTGTGGTAATCAAACACAGTCGCAAGGATGCGACTATTGAACGAGCGTTATGCAGGTCAAATGGTTGTAGATTGCTAGAATATTTTCGAGTCGAGAGAGAGGTGCGCTTGTAGATAGGACCAAGAGTTCCGAAATGCGACCGGGCGGGGAATGAGGGTCGACAATTCGTGGTGTGGGAGCTGCTGCTTGTTGGCAGGGATGGGAAGAGATGGCTTCGATAACGGGTGTTCGCTGATTCGCGCAGAAGGAAATAGCCTTAATTTTTGCGTGCTTGCTGTGCGCCTTGTCTGTCAGAGTTTTGATGGATGGGATGTACCGGGGATGTAGCGAAGTACCGAATATTTCTGCAGTACCTGAAGCTGGCAGATTGGCAACCAATTGGATGAGGCTCCGTCGCTTCCTTGGAAAGTTGGCCGTGTTGGCGTCAAACTGGCGTTAGGTGAGGGCAAAAGCTGATCCAAGTGGCGTTGGGGGATACGTGCAAGCGGGAAAGACGATCTTGAGGTCTGGGCGGAGTGCTACTTGCTTAGGGCCAGATAGGTACCGATAAAGGGTTCAACGGTGATAGCCGCTGAAATTGATAGATCTGGTGATAATGAGGATGTTCGCATACGATTCGTTATGGATGTGTCAGAAGGGAAAATGGTGCTGGTGCTGGTGCTGGTTGAGTCGTGGATTGTCGAGTGGAAGGTGAGGAAGAAGAAAAGAGTTTATGGAATTCGTGGCTTCTTGACAACGGGAAATTCCAGGCGCACTAACAGCTTGGTGGGGATCTTGAAGAGACATTTGACAGTACCTCGTTCATTCATCGATATGATTCATGTCTCATCGATAGAACTAATCAGGATATAGCCATAGGTTCGATTGCAGAAAGTGGAGCCTTCACGGCTACCAGCTCACATTATTCTACAGCTTCACAGCAACTAAAGAGGTGAATGTCTCCACCGAACTTCATGCTCGAGGCGCGGGTGGTTGCATTATGGTATTGTCCCACAGAACCGTTCCGGGAACAATGAGCATTGTTCTTATGAAGCCAGTCTAATAGAATGCTCATCTTGAGATATGAGGTACTCATCGAGATTAATCATCGGGGAAAAGGTGCCCCGCTTTTAGCCCTAAAGCATTCGGTTCCCAAGCACCAAACCATGCTGCTCCCCTTCAAACCACATCCCCGCTTCCTTCGCTCACTCGTCCGTACCTTCTACGCCAACAGACGCCTTAAGATGCCAACGCCGGCATAATATTTGGTTTATCACTTCCCGGTACTGGTCCACGAATGATTCTGCTCGCTGACCACGACCTGCAGATTTGGTGTGTCCCGGGAGCTTGGGAGGTCTCGCGCTATCATCTGTCAACGGTCACGAGGGCAGCGTGATGGTGGGGTCGAGAAATGCCGCGCAGGAGCTTCGAGCTCTGATTTGTAGACATGAGAGTGCCATATAATGGTGGAATGACTATGCGGCAATTCTCGTTGGGATCTTTCTGTAGGGAGCGCGGAGGAGTGGCCGGAGTCTCGACAACGAACCTCGATGTTTGGAGTCAGTCTCCTACAAATCTGGCGGCCAGCCAATGAGTCGGTAGAGTTAATTGTCCAACCATTGGGCGAACGTGCATCTCCATCTTTCTGCAGTGGCAAAAGCCGAGGCTGAAGATGCATGCGATTGAGGATCGTGTGGAGTAATGAAGCGGAGGTATCACCGCGAGCGTTGTGACTAATGGTGCACCATCAATAATCCTGCACGCCAGTCTGACCCACAAGTGCTTTCGCATCGAGATCTCCCTTGGGCCCATCTACTGTCGTCCAAGCCGATTCTTCATCTTCGAACCACCTCTCCTCCTCTTCTCTTTCCTCAACACTTCGATCATCATATTCTTCGCTTTCATCGACAGTCGCATAATCGAAATCTGCGTCATCACCCCTCAGGAACCTTATCTCCATCTCTTTTCGCCATCTCTGTATACCGTCTTCCCTATTTCCAGGGACCTCATCCTTCTCTTCTGCCACTATCTCTCCGGACGCATCGCGTCTGTACCTCATCGAAGCCGCATGATCAGGATAGGCCAGGGCATTGATCTTTGCTTCGGAGCGCCATAGGTCTGCCTCCAGGACACCCGAGTATCCCTTCTTCCGTCCCTCTGCTTCGCGCTCAGCGGCGGATTGGAAGCGTCGGACTAGCCTGTCATAGGCCAGAGGATCTTGGTGACATCAGTGCTATGTGCTGTCATGGTGGTGTAGTGGCAGACCTGCGAGTTCGAGAGACGAAGATGAGAAGTATTCTGGGTGCAGGTCGAGGTAGTGCTTTCGGCGATTCTTGATTTTGATGCGAGCTTTTGAGTCTGGGGACCTAGAAGGCCGTCTGAAAAAGACGGTGGGCAAGGATTGGCTGTTCTGAGAAGGAAACAATGGAGTTGTAGAAGAGGCCATTATACTGTGATTTCCATGTAGTTGGGCAAGAGTCGCCGAGAGTTGGATCGAACGCTGATCGACCGCTGGGCTCATAAAATAGTGTCACCCGTGTAGCTACATTCATGAGAGATGGAGGGAGAGCAGGAGCTTTCGACCTTTTCAATGCCTAGATACCGTCTCTTATGGCATGGGTTATATTGTGGTAGACCGTACGACGACCACCTAAGGAGGTTTTGAGCTTTGATCAAATCAAGAGGCCAAGATGATCTGCGTTTCGGGCCGAGAGCAATGGCTAGCGCCAACGAGTAAATCTAGCCGCCATTCTACAGCGAGAGTCTTCCCTGAGTCTTCCCTCTTTCAACCAACGTTTTTGTCTCATCGGGACATCGGTCTTGCAAAATCTGGTCATCATGGCGGTGCTCCTCCCTCATCCATGGCGGTTTGCAAGTTCTCCCATGGCTTTTCTTCATGATTTGCGATATCGTGTTGATGCTAGAAGGCTGCTGCCGTACCTTGTTTGTATTTTCAGACAATCTGATCATGATGAAGGGTTGCCAAGCTGTCGTGTGCCACAGAGCTATGACCGTGGTGATACACGCACTGCCCATCGACGGAATGTTGTCTTGTCTTATCCCGTGCGATGTCTCCACTTTCCTTTCCTCGTCCAGTACCGGTAGGTTGAGCGTTTAGCGGGAAGCATTGCTTTCTCTTTACTAAGCATGCGTCTTTTCGTGATTCTTACATTCTTCTTGTCACTGTTTTAGGCCTCTGAGAGCGCTGATATATATATTCTACTTGCACGAATTGGCAGGAAGCTACCAAGTATGGTCTCGACGCAGACGTGACTAGTAGGATCGAGCAAATCGCTTTGTTTATACAAGTTATCGCCGGTGACGTACTCGTGCGTATAGACCAATTCAAAAACAGAGATGTCCTAATACCTGCTCACGAGCACATACGTATCGCTATGGCTTTCGCTGCATTCATGTTCCCTGACCTAAGGCTGGAGAATCCACTGATATCTGGGAACGTATCTCGTTGGATTGCAACTACCATTCCCCGTCAGCCTTGCTTACTAAGCAGGTCTTGGCTTAGGGCTAGGGCAAGCCCCTTGAGATAATACATAGCTGGCAACTACCATAGTTACTACTCCTTAATGAACTACATCAATATATAGAAGAACCATACCTATGGACGTTGCTAACGGGTTATAAGCCCGGTATATAACGTATTTATTACGTAGTTTATTTAGCGTATCCCTAGGGCGAGCTAGAGAGCCGTTAAAGAAACAGCGGTATTTTATACTTTTTATACCGCTACTTTAAGAGTAAAATCCCTAAAATCCTTAATATTAACCACTCTTTATTTATATTACTCTTAGGTATAATAGGAGGTAATAATAATATAAAGATCCCTAAATTAAAGGGTAAAAGTAACTAGGAGTTATAAAAAGTTAATATTACTACCGTTCTAAAAATTAAAAAGGTTTAGGGGTATATTATTAATAAAGAAAGATATTAATATCCTATCGCTCTAGATCCGCTAATTAAAATATTAGTATATTGAGATAATAAAGGAAGATTATATAAAACTTTATTTATTACGCCGGAAGAGAAAAAGGAGTATAGGGTAGTTAAAAAGAAATATTAAAAGAAACTAGGCGAATAAAAAGATAACTATAAAACGATATATAATTATATTCTATTTAACCTAGAACCGAACCTAAAGATTTATATCGCCGGCGTTATAAATAATACTAAAGCGATGAATATTCTTTACTAACTTTTCGAGTATTCTAATACGTAGACCGTCGATTTATATATATATTAAATTACTTATAAAGACTAAGATAACTTTAAGTCCTTACTAGAATATAAGAATTATATAAAGACGTATTAAAAGAGGCTCGTTAATATAGGAACTCTATTACCCGAATAAATACTAGTATTATACTTTAGGGCAGGAATTAACCCTGAATTATATATATATATCGTTAATATATAGAGTCTAGTTAAAAAAGATAAGATAATACTTACTTTAGATAATATACTTAATAAACTCCTAGAATATAATAATCGCCGATAGGATTTAAAGGCGTTAATACTAAAAAAGTAAAATAAATATAGAAATAATAAAAGTAGAAATCGTAATACTTCTAACTATAAATTAGGATCTAGGAATAACTTTATAAATCCTAATTATAGGAAGGGTAAAAATAATAGAGATCGTCGAAAAGATAGATCTAATAATAAGTTATATAAGGAAAGAAAGAATTATAAGGGCTATAAGAGGTATTACTTTACAGAAAATTACTACTACCTTTATAAAAATAAAAGACCGGAAGGCTAGGAGGTATATAAAAGTAAATAGTACCTCCTAGTTAAGAACCGTATTAACGGTTTAGGTAAAAAACCCGCCGAGGCTAAAAAAGTTAAGAAAATACTTATTTCTAACTATATAAATAAGGCTAAAATATTAGACGATAAAGACGATACCTTCTAGATAGACTCAGCCGTAGATATTTATATTATATACAACTTCTCCCTATTTAATAAGGCTATATATAAGGAGAAGCGATATGAATTCATAGTAATTAGGGACGGATCCTAGTATAAGATTTATAATATTAATATTATTAATATTAACTCGTTTATTAACGGTGATTATAAGGAGTTAGATCTTATTAATATATATTATATTCTTAATATAGAGTATAATCTCCTATCGCTAGGAACGTTAAAGCGGAATAATTATAAATTTTAGGTAGTTAATAAGAGAATAAATATCTTAAATAAATAAAAGGAGTTTTATTTATCTAGAACCCGTATCGGGATTAAATACTCGCTTAATTTAAGAAAATCCTTAACTACGCTTAAGACTAGGGCGAATCCTCTTCTTCTATTTTTTATAATTACTAGTTCTTTAATTAAATCCGGATTATAGATTTAATAGTATAGGAGGCTTTATTATTTAAATATAAATAACGTTAAAAGACTAGTATACTTATTAGAAGGAATAGATATTTAGAAAATCATATCGCTTTAGGCCTTAAAACCACCTATTAAAAAATATAAACTATATATTATAAGGTATTAATACCGTATTATCGTTCGTATACCTAGGCGATCCGACCGGATAAAAAGAGCTACCGATTAAGGCGAGTTAATATACACCGATATCGCCGACGATAGTTAAATTATATATACACTAAAGAGTAAGCGTTATATATTTATTTTACTCGATAACGTTATTAACGAATTAAATATTTATTTATTTACGAAGAAATTAGATATAGTTAATATAATAGGCCCTTATTTCGAGTATATTAAGAATACTAGGAGGCTTATTCAGTGCCTTAAAAATAATAATACTAATAAAAATATAGGTGGAAGGATACAGGCGTTATTCGCTAAATATAGAGTTAATTAGATTCCTACTACTATATATAACCCTAATTAGAATAGAGCGTTAGAACGATATATCCGCACGTTATTTAAACGTATAAGAAATATTATATTTAACTCTAAGTTTCCGAGAACCCTATAGGGTAAAGTTATTAGGACGGTTATATATTATTATAACCGTAGCCCGACTAGGAGCCTAAATACTATAACTCTATATAAGGCGTTAATAGGTAATAGGCCCTTTATAGGATACCTTCGTATATTCGGTTATATTATATACTACTATAATAAGGATCCTAATAAGAAGAAACTCGATAATAAAAGTATTAAATACTACTTCGTTAAATACGACGGTATAAATAAATTCCGCCTATAGGATAGTAAAAAGATAATCGTTTTAATCTATATAATATTCGATAAAGTCGTCGATCCTAGATAATTAGGCGAGAATAAAGAAGAAGAGTAATATACCTTCTTAAATAAATTATTAGAAAATAAAGATAAAATATCGGACGATAATTATAAGATTAAAGAATCCTCTATTAATAAAGATAAGATAACCCCACGTCCTATATATAAGAAATCGTAGAACTACGCCGTTATAAATAACCCCTAGAAGAAGGTCAGGCCCGTTAAAAATAAAGTATATAATAAGAGCGTCGGTAATAAAACGTAGGATATTAAACGAGGTTTCGCTATACGCGTTATTAAAATAGATATTAATTTAATCTCTAACGTTTTTATAATTATCTATAAGGCTCTAAATAGCCTAGATAAAGAATAATAACTAGCGGTACTTTAAGAAGAATTTAATTCATATAAAGTTTAATAGATTTAGGACTTAGTATTAGTATTTAATAGTAGAAAGATTCTACTAGGCCGCTAGGTCTTATTTATTAAAATAGATTTAGCTAGTAATATTACTCGATATAAAGCGCGCTAGGTCGTAAAAGAATTCCGATAAATAAAAGGCGTTAACTTTAACGAGACGTATTTAGGAGTATTAAAGTTATAGTCCTAGAAATTACTACTAGTACTTAATACGAAATTTAACTAAGAAATCCATTATATTAATATTATTACCGTATTCCTAGAGGCCCTACTTAATAATATAATTTATATAGAGTAACCTTATAGTTTCCGGAAAGGTAAAGTAGTTTATTTATTTAAAAAGACTTTATATAGTCTTAAATAAATACCCCGAGAGTAGTATATAACTCTTAGGGAATTCTTTAAAACTATTAGTTTTATACGGGTTAAAAAGAACTATTTAATATTCGTTTATAAAAATGACTCCGTAATTAATCTTTATATTAACGACCTATTTATTCTTATCTCGACCGTAGTATTAATAGAATAGCTAAAAGAATAGTTAAGTACACGTTTCCGTATTAAGGATTTAGGCGAGATATCGTACTATCTTAATATAAAGATTAGACGAAATCGTTAAAACCGTACTATTTATATAAACTAGGCTAGTGTCATGGGGTAGACTCTAGTATAAATATTACTAAACTAAGCCTCGGTACTTCTATAATAGGACTAGCGCCTTGGCTAGATTCTAGTATATTAGGGCCAAATCCTCTATAGATAATAAATATCTTTTATACTACTATTATTCTTACTATTAAAGTAACTATACTTTAATAAATAGTAGTAACGGTATACACCGATTACTTTATCTATTAAGATGTTTTCGTATATATACTAGTCTACCTATAGCTCCCCTTAGGACCCTAATATAACTTAATATTTAAAACCGTTTATTTATAATACTAAATACGTTATTTACTCAGACTCTCCTACTACGCTTAAATAAACCTTACTTTCGACCCTTTTAATAGGCTAGTCGATATATTAACTACTCACTAAACTATTAAAATAGCCTCTTTTAGAAATTCTACCCTAGAAGATTTAACCCCTTAATACGCCTATTATATATAGTTATTTAATACGTCCTTTATTAAGACCCTTATTCGCTTTACTCGTTAATATCTACTTCGTCAACTACCTTACCTTATTCTATTTACTCGACGAGTACGACCTCTTCGCTAAGTTCTCGTATACCCTAGCTATTTACTAGGCTACCGAGCCTCTTAATTATACCTACCTCGCTATAAGTCAGTACCTATACGGCCTTATTATTCGAGCCAAATAATACTAAGCCTCGTTAGTAAGGCCAGCTTCAGCTATACTTAGTATATTAATTTATATAGTAGTAGTAGTAGTATAACTCTTAGCTAGACCCACCGGGGGTAAATATATTTAATTCTATAACACGAGCTTTAATAACTTTACTTTCGGTCTAGCTAGAATTAGACTAGCCCCGCGCTAAAATAGTTTCAATTTTAAAAATATCGGTAAACGACTACTTTTAAAAATCGCTGGCCATTCAAAGATTTACGCTAAGACCTCATTTTTATATATAAAAATACCGACTACTTAGGGCCCTAGTCCTTCGATATTAATACTCCGATAACGCTAAACGTATACGCCCCTTCTATACTAGCCTTATAGCTATCGCCGACGCCTAGTTACATTATCCTTATACCTCCCTATCGCCTTACCTCGCCGTCGCGATTTTAATAACTAAGCTTTACGGCTCTACGCCAAACTTTAAGGCTCTACGGTACTCCTACGATTACCCCGTACCGATTATTCAAGAGCTAGGGACATATTATATATGTTTATTTACTTTATTATTTCTATATATAGACGCTATTTACGTTATTACTTACAATACCCTATATTAGTATATTAACGAGGCCGTTAACTTCTTTCTTTTAAAAGGGGCGTTCTATTACGGGGTAGACTCTAGTATAAATATTACTAAACTAAGCCTCGGTACTTCCATAATAGAACTAGCGCCTTAACTAGATTCTAGTATATTAGGGCCAAATCCTCCATAAATAATAAATATCTTTTACACTACTATTATTCTTACTATTAAAGTAACTATACTTTAATAGCTAGTTATATTAATAAAATATTAACTAAACTTAATATAAAGTACTATAGAAAGTAGAAGACTCCTATAGATCCGTTAATTTAACTAAAAGTAACTACTAACGACTACGTCGCTAGTAAAGAAGATTTAGAAGGGTTTAAGAAACTAATTAAATATTTATAATAATTTATTACTATAACTCGCCCTAATATCGTATATATAGTTAATATTTATAATCGTTATTTAAAGGTACTACTTTCTATTTATAATATTATATTTAAAAGGATTATTAGTTACCTAGTTAGAATAATTAAACTAGGACTATATTATAGCCCTAAAGAAAGAACTAAAAGGTTATTAATAAAATTTATAAATTCGTTCTAAAGAGACTACCTAAATACTAGGTATTTTACTTTAGGGTACGTTTATTTCCTATAAAATAAACTTATTAACTAATTAATAAAACGTTAAAAGACTATCGCTAGGTTAATTATAGAAGTAGAGTATATCGGTAAAATAAATATTATTATAAAATCGAAATTCCTAGTACCTTTATTAATAGAAATAAGATATATCTAGGAGGATATAAAGATTATTTAGTTTATAATTAATAACTAGGTAACTATTAAAATGATTATTAACCCTATTAATTACCCTACTATTAAGTATATTAATTCTAATTATTATATTATTCGCGAAATAGTCGCTGAGATAAGTATACTTTAGATTAACTATATACCGACGGCGGCTATAATTATAAATAGGTTAACGAAGCCCTTAGGCCCCATAAAGTTTATAGCCTTTAATATTATACTAGGGCTCGCGTCGGAGCTAGTATAGGACTATAACGTCGCTATAGTAGTATTACTGACGGTCAGGTAGTTAATAAAAACGTTAGATTATAACTATTATTCCCCGTCAGCCTTACTTACTAAACAGGTCTTGGCTTAGGGCTAGGGCAAGCCCCTTGAGATAATACATAGCTGGCAACTGCCATAGTTACTACTCCTTAATGAACTACATCAACACATAGAAGAACCATACCTATGGACGTTGCTAACGTATCTTCACTCCACTTTGCAGTAAGTAACAGCTTCTTGATGAGAACGGTATATTCAGACATTCCATCAGGCGTTTATGAGCTCTTGACTACGGCTTTCCCTGCTCTCTTTATCTGTGGCGCGCCTGAATCCGTAGACAACACGGCGTTCCAGACGATCTGAAAGAACATAACGACTGGGGCTGACATAGTTGATCCCGACACAAAGGAAATGCCTTGGATCTATGAAAGTAAGCCTTGCCTTACGCCTGTCCAAAAGCATCGCGATCTCTGATTTGTTACCTCAACAGCCAACTATACCAACCTTCCCACTTATACTTCCGTTGGCTTTAAATTGTGCCAAGACGACCCGATCAAACAAGGCTTTGCAGGATATAGAGTTCCATATCTTGTTTTCTGTCCTTTATCTCTCAGCACAGGCCCATCGACCGCAAATTTTCCAGCCACCCAGGAGGACCGTTGGAGAGACTATAGCAAAGTATACGATCCCGAACATATCGCACAGGTTGCTTCTACTCTCAGCTACTGAGCCGACAGCTACCTTGCTACAATGGTGCATGAAAAGCATTACACGCTTATCAAGTACTGTATATTTTGCCACTTGCTCTACGAACCCCCCACCGTGCCCCTCTTCCTCACCGCTGTATTATTGCCATTTGTGACTGACCCGTACCTAGCTTACGATGCACCAATCGATGGTAGAAATTGTATTAGAGATGGCAAAGTAGAGCAGGCTCTCGCTTATGGCTTTGTCGAAGTCGGACATTCATTGAATCAGGTACTTGACCAGGTAAAGAATAAAATCTACGATAGACACCTCGACGTGGTTTACGACGCAGAAAGTTCAGTATACCTCGCTATCGGTGGGTAGTCCTTTTGGCGCCCGGTGCAAATCTCGTATGTACCTTGACTGACCGGATAGCCATTTATCTCCTAGCCAACGATTGGAGCCAGAACAAGGCGAGGGTGCTGGCTAAGGACGGCAGCGGCTACTTAGATCCAAATGCCCCTCCAGTATCGCCCCAAAAGCAACCATTCTTGGATACGATCACAGAAGACAACGAGGATCCCGAATTGTCATATGACTATGACAGCGATTCTGATGATGACACCATTAGTGGCCCTGACGATTCCTGCGATGAACTCCAACTCAGTGACAGCTCGGAGGAGGGCAGCTCAGAGGACGATAGCCTGGATAAGGATTCCGATGGTATAGCAAATCCGGGCACACTCAGTCCGCCAGGCCGTTTCAAAAGGGGAATGAGACGGAGGAAAATTTGGAACGACATTAGGTGAACTTACCTATTTGGCAATGACGTTTTGAAATTGACGAAATCAATCATTCTGCATACCCATGACATACTCTAGCATTTAGCGTTTTGTGTTCTATGTATCGTTCGGCAATATTTCACTGATTGGAAGAATGTAATAAGACGGCTAGGCTCTATCGTTCTCGCCTGTAAACCTCCAATGGGAGATTATGCTTCTCAGTCTTCATTAAAAAGCTACAAGAACGAGCTAAAAGTAACGAACGATTCATAGGTATAGCGCTAACTCGCGCCTAGTTCAGACGCGCCATACATGGCTCTGGGAAAAGCTTGATGGGATGAGACAGTTACCCTTCTATTAGCGGTCTCTAACAGTGAACAAGCTTCACGAGAGCGAGATATAGCCAGCTGTACGCCCCAAGGTATTGTATCGTTGATGTTAGTATACACTCGATGGCTACCTCAGAAGCGTAAAATCTGAGTATTAATAATAGTTATCTATGCCTTTCCGAAATCCTGCTCCGTTTCAATGGTTGAAGAATGGTGAGAAGTGGTCGATTTATAGGTTTGGTTCGCATAGCGTACCCTATCTACGCGTAGAGAAGAATATATATAGATTCGATCAACAAAGTTCTGTCGAAGAAGACGCAGCCTTTGCACGAGCTCTTCTCATTGATACCGGTGATATCTTAAGAACGTGTATCACAAAGACTCAAGCTGCAAATGATCTCGAAGCAACTTGAGCGGACGCATTCGGCCTAGTGCCACTAGCGTCCCCTTCCCTACGCGACATTCAGCTTTCAACATCTGCATCTATGTCCAAATAAATCAGCTTTCTGATCGAATTCCCTGTATACCAACTCCCTACCGCTCATGACCTGAAAGTTGGAACCACCCCACATCATGTCCCACCCAACCTCCTAAACTCGCAGCAAAAACTCGTATTCGAAGATATCCACCACAACCCCATTAAACTCATCTAAAACCCCTCTGAGAATGGCCCGCTCAAAACACAAGCCAAAGCCATCACGCCCAGCAGCTGAAGCAGCACCACTACATAAATTAATCCTCTTTACCCGAATACTAGCAACCCTCCTTTTAGCCGCCTCATCTGCAGCACTCACCCAATTATCCCTCTCCCCAATCTACGGCTCCATTCCCTCTGCCCGCGCAAAGTCCTTGTCCTTTCCGCTCCCATGGCCCGGCGGTAAGGTCCAAATAGCGTTGCCGGGACTATGGGTAATGCCGCTGGCCTTCTTCGTCAGGATGTATGTCAGTAAGCGGAGGCAGGGTCGTTTGAGTGGTTTGCTGTCTGTACTTGGAGTTTTGATGCCTGTGCTGTTGGCGGAGATGGGTAGGTTTAGTAGTGGGTTAGGGGCGGAGTGGGGGCCAGTGTTCGTGGGGGGCTGTGCGGTGGGACCGCTGTTTCTTGGTTCGTTGGTGAGTGTTCTGGGTTATGATGAGGGTTTTGTGCAGAAAGGACCGGGTTCGAAGGGGGTCTGGAGTTGGGATTTACCGCTTATTGTTGGGTGCTATGCGATTTTGGATAAGATGCAGGATGTTCTTGGGGGGGCATTAGCGAGTAATATTGCTAGGTGGTCAGGTGTTAGTCCTTTCTTTAGTCGCTTTGGTCTTCTTGCCGCCGTATCTACGGGCTACGCGTTGCTAGAGCGCCCAAGGAAACGACTCGCTGCTCTGGGCGGCATAGCTTTACTGCATCTTCTTCTGCTCAACCCGCACCTACCATTTGCCTACAATACAAGCCTGCTAAATGTTACGCTACAGTCTGAAGGCTACTCGCTTGTCGCTCGTCAGGAATCCTTGACAGGCTATATATCCGTTCTCGACAACACCAAAGACCACTTCCGCGTCATGCGCTGCGATCACAGCCTCCTAGGCGGAGAGTGGACCAACAAGCCTGCAGGTCATCCCGCCGTGCTCAACGAACCGATATATTCAATCTTTGTTATGCTCGAGGCTGTGAGGTTGGTAGAGTGTGAGTCTTTCAAGACAGTAGGACAGATTGCAGATAGGGTTGGTAGTGCTCTTGTCATCGGGTTGGGTGTTGGTACTGCGCCGGCTGCGTTGATGGAGCACGGAGTCGAGGTTACGACTGTGGAGATTGATCCGGTGGTGCATGATTTCGCAGTGGAGTATTTCGGCCTTTCGCATAAGCATACTTCAATCATTGGGGATGCCGTTGAAGTCGTCAAGGACCTGGAGGTAGCGACGCGCACGTATGACTACATCATCCACGACGTCTTCACCGGTGGGGCAGAGCCAATCGAGCTTTTTACCCAAGAGTTCTTGACAGGCTTAAAGAACCTTCTTTACAAAGATGGAGTCATCGCCATCAATTATGCTGGCGACCTACTCCTACCGTCTGCAATATCGGTCATAGAGACTGTCAAATCAGTCTTTCCAATCTGCCAATTCTTTCGAGAAGTACCACAACCACTGCCATTGAGAGAAGAAGACTACACCAACATCGTCATGTTCTGCAGAATGTCAACAGAACCCTTCACATTCAGGGATCCGGTGGAGAAAGACTTCTTAGGGAGTCCGGCCAGACGACAGCACCTCTTCCCTCGTAATGAGGTCAATAATACAGCAAATGGAAAAGGGGAGATCCTTAGGACAGCGCATACTGCAGGCTTAAAGGCCTCGCAGATGAAGAGTGCTATTGGGCATTGGCAAGTCATGAGGACGGTGTTGCCAGCAAAGGTTTGGGAGACTTGGTGAAAAGGAAGGGGAGCTGACAAGAAGAATGCTTTTCGAAATTTCTTTTTCGTGAAGGGTGACCAAGAGCGAGTTGTCCGTCTCGGCAGACAACAAACCTGCGATTGCTCAGCATTACGTTGGAAATGGCGAGAAGCTCCTCGTGTGTGGGGAGGGCAGAGGTGCTTGAGGCAGCTGGTACACCTCTTGGACTCGAAATGAGCGTACAAGCACGGTCTTCACAAAGTCCACGCAGATCCTTAGATTTTTTAAGATATTGCTCTTTACTCGTAGGAGGGTGGTCAGTATCACCTCTTTCGGAGAGCACACCGATCTGCACAGGGATGTGCAACGGCTGCAGATTCAAGGAAAATTCCATGCAAGAAACTTGTAAAGGGTATGGTCAGATAAGATTGACACGCTTTACGCGCAATATTCCATATGAGTCCATAAAACATCTATATTAGTTCTGGTATCTGAATCTTTATATACTCGTCCTGTGATTGCAAAAGTTGAACAGAACCTAACAAGTCTGGCGGCGGCAGATCGCCACGTGATGGACGTTGAAAAGCAATTATAGACGACCCTATGCTTAAGGTAAGGTATGGATATGTCCCAGTCGCAAGCATCCAAAGCTGAGCATACAGAGAAGCTGCAAAGGATGTCATGGGCGACCTGCGAGCGCGCCTAAAGCCGCTATTCCGCCGAAGCTCGACCTTTTCCTCCACCAAATCCTCGGCCTCTGGTGCTTCCTCCGCCAGCGAAGCTCTTGCTGACCGTCGCTCCTGGAGTAAGACCTCCTTACGCCTGAAAAACAGAGAATCGTCCCTTCCTATACCCGAATTTGAAGAGACAGAGAAGGAGAACCCTGCGCAACTACCCCCAATAAATACAACGAAAACACTCGTCGCGGAAACGAGAACTTCAAAGGAAACACCAGACACAAGACCTGAAACTCCACGATCCCCACCACTGTCATTGCCAAAGCGAAACCCCGAATTGACAGTTCAGGCGCCCACACCGCAGTCCCGAGGCCTTACAGGGGCGCCGGCAGAAGGGGGAGGGGCGTCTGCAAAGGATCCGGGGCTGCTGGGAGAAGCTCATGCTGGGTCTACGAGCGGCAGCCAAAGGCCTGGCATAGCACAGAGAAGGCAATCACTCGCTCATGAGAGCCAATCACGCCTGATACACTCCCTCCTACAATCCGAAACTCCTCAGCCTCAACCACAGCCTACGCCCTCGGACTACTTCGGAGAAGCTGCAGCTCCTCCCACAATGCAGCAGAAGAAAAAGATATGGGTCAAGAGACCGGGCTCGTCAGCTACACAGGTCATGATCAATGAGGGTGATTTAGTGGACGATGTAAGAGATATGATACTGCGGAAATACGCCAATTCCCTAGGTAGGACCTTCGACTCTCCAGATGTCACGCTGCGCATCATATTTCGGCATCCTTCAGGGAGACATTCGCAGACAGAGCGCACATTGGTACCAGAAGAGCAAGTAGCAAAGCTTCTGGACTTATACTATCCAGGTGGTCAGGCAGTGGAGGAGGCCATCGTGATTGACGTGCCACAGAGGCGGACGCCGAAGCATTCTCCACATCTAGCATTGCCATACTATATACACGAAGAATTCTCTAATCGACCCCGAGAGAATGGTACCGACTATTTCCCGCCCATGCCAATGGGAGGACAGCAATCACCTCACCTTCCCACAAATGTGTCCGTTTCCAGCCGACAGGGAGATCCACATCACCCGAACCCACACTCGATTGGCATCTTGACTACCGGACAGCTTCCAAATATCCCTGCTTATGTTCCAAACCTCCCTTCACCAGGTGGTCGCATCCCGCGATACTCGCAGCATAGACCTAGAATGGGCCGACAGCATACCTCATCACCCACGATAATACAATGCGCTGCCAACGCCCAAAATCATGGCAAGCCTCCTCCACCTCCATGGAGACTCAGGTATATAGCAGCTAATGACCGACAGACAATCTCACCTACCCAAACGCAGCCCCAATGCCGATGGCGTCCCCTACCATTCTCGAAGAGATGACCCCTCAACGAAAACCTAAAGAAGGCAAAGAAACGAAAGCCGTTACACCGCCCGCACCACGCCAACAGTCCCCAGGCCCCCGCCCTAAACCACCAAACAACAAGCGCTCGAAGAAAGCTGTCGATCAAACATCACAAGGATTCGGATCAGTGCGCGATGGTGCCGTTCCACCCATCAACGTCCTCATCGTTGAAGACAACATCATCAACCTGCGACTTCTCGAAGCCTTCATGAAGCGGCTGAAAGTCCGCTGGAGCACAGCCATGAATGGAAGGGACGCTGTCACCAAATGGCGCGAAGGTGGTTTCCATTTGGTGCTCATGGACATCCAATTACCTGTCATGAACGGACTGGATGCCACGAAAGAGATTAGACGATTAGAGCGTGTCAACAGCATTGGTGTCTTCTCGACCAGTGCCTCCACTACGCCAACGTTTGCGAACGGCGATGGCATGGATGGCGCGCCTGAAGTTGAGGATAGTCTGATGAATACGGCGCTTTTCAAGAGTCCAGTTATTATCGTGGCCCTTACGGCGAGCTCACTCCAAAGTGATAGGCATGAGGCTTTGGCGGCGGGGTGTAATGATTTCTTGACTAAGGTATGCTAAACCTTGCTCCTAAAACTTGGCTTCCAAGCTTTCAATTACTAATCCGACGACCAGCCCGTCAACTTCGAATGGCTGACTCGCAAAGTAATGGAATGGGGCTGCATGCAAGCCCTCATCGACTTCGACGGCTGGCGCAAGTGGAAGGATTTCAGCCAAACTAAACCTGCCGATCCAGCGAAAGCTGCTCCAGGCACAACCAATGCTAACAACAAATCACCCAAGGCGGCACTGAATAGTAAAGCGCAGGCACCTATCAAGAAGGAAAGGCAGATGTCCCTTGCGCTTGGTAAAGAGAATGCGGGCAGCGATGGTATGAGCACGGATACGAACGGTGATTCTGGGGATGGGGGAGAGGTTGGGTCGAAGGGTTGAGGACTGAGTGGCTAATCGAAGTCATTGGGTGATGGGGGATACTTCCATTTGCAGGATCACGCAAGCATTTCTCTGCTTGGTGCATAGTATATATATCTAGCAGGGCATTTGGAGTGAGCGGTTTAGGCGAGAGCATTCATTGCATCGCGCTTTTTAAGGTACGATACCGTTGCAGTGATTATAATCTTCGGGGAATACGTACATGTGGGTTCCCTCCCTACCCAGTTTCTTGAAAATTGATTCTGTGGCATTGCTATGGTATGGAAGGATGAATTGATCATGGTGATGAGTCACATGAGCTTTTATCTTGACTGTTCTCAGCTATCACAGCGACGTCTTGAGTAATATACTCCCCTTGTACACTCTTGATTTAAGGGGATCTTTGCTGCAGTATTCTTTAATTCGCCTGGCGTGAACCTCTTGATCATCTTAACGCTTGTATGAGCGACTGGCAAGATATACTCACAGTCCATACATGTCACTAGTGTACCCTCCGCCTTCTGTTCGTCCTGGAGATGCGGGCGCTGTGATATGGACGACTTTTGTCCAGATCATCTCGTGAATGTCGGGCTTTGTTAGCATCTGCATATCCAACCTCGTGGACACGAACAAAGTACTTGTTGATAGAGTGTATATAGCTTCGCTGCGTCTGCGCGGCGTCGATGCCGTTTTCGATTGTGTTCGATGGGGGGGGGGGTGAGGAGGGGGGGCTTGTGTTGGGATGATGGTGTGGGTGGTGGAGAGGGGATGGGGGAGGAGGGGAGGGGGAGGTTGCTGAGATGGGGGCTGAGGAAGATAGGGTTTGGGAGGGAGGAGAAGGCGGGATGCTGGAGGGAGGATTTTGGGGTTGGTTGATGGAGAGGGGTTGAGGGGGTTGAGGGGGTTGAGGAATGAGTGGGCGGTTGGGGTGGTGGGGAGAGTGGTTGTGGGGCTTTGGGTGTTCATTTAGGGTCGTGGAGAATTGGGAGGTGGGTGGTGGGAGGTGGTGGTATTCTGGTGAGGTTGATGAGGTTGAAAGTACGGTCGTAAGAGGGGTGGGTATCCTGGGTGAGAGTTGAAGGCTTGGATTGTTGAGCAGAGGAAGTTGACGAGGTTCTTAACACACCGCGGCTGTGAGTGGGTACAGTTAGGCAGGTCGTCGGGCATATCGAAGAAGGTCTATGTCGATTGGCATTGTACAAGCATAGGCTACAGTACTGTTGTGAGTTGCATACAAGAACAGAGAGCAGTGGAAGTTGGTCTCAACAAGCATGTGCACAATGTGTAAGGACAGCGATTGATTGCCATTCAATGCTATCCTAATATTTCAAGACGCTTCCACCGATTGCAAGCGTTTCATCACCGCAGTGCTTGCACGTTCCATTCATGTCCATTCACCATATCCGACCGATTCATCTGACCATTGTTGCAGGTGTTGACAGTGTAGCGATGAGCTCCCATGAGGCTGACCACGTCTGCACCACCTGTCAGCGATGTTCAGGCAAAGTCAAGAAGATGGTGTTACTCACGAACGATTGAAATTGACTGTCAACGACCGACCACGCATGTCTAGTGGTCATCACCGCCATACACGAGGTGACCGCAGGGAGAGTTGGAGATCACGCCGAAGGCTGGACCGCTGTCGGAGACAAAGAATTGCCCAGACACGGTGGACTCTTTACATCCGGCGCCGATGATGCCTATAGTGCAGACCCCACCAGAAAAGACAGAGTAGGCACAGCCGGGCTCGTTGACGCAGGAGACACAGCAATCATAGCCGGTGTTGCCGGGAGCCTAGGTGGATAAATATATTAGCAATGCTGTTGTTGCCCGGTTCACAAGGTTGGACAGATCTAGGAAGAATAGAGGTGGAGCGAACATACTTCGGTGCTCTCTTCAACGTAGCCGTTGATACGAGTCACGGGCTTGCCCTCGTAGGAATCCCACTGAGCGCCGTTGCAGTCGAAGGTTGCGGCGACGGTGGAGCTGAGGCAGTGGGAGTTAGCTGGGGTGCAACAGCTAGGGATGGCTGACTTACACCATGGTCATGCCAATGGCAATGATGATGCCGGAGAACTTCATGTTTGTGGTTAAGAACGTTATTGATTGAATGAAATCGATTCGAATTTGTTATTGTGTAGAGAGAGAAGAAAATTTCTGGTGACGAGAGTGTTGTGAGTGTGTTGTAGAAGGAAGAAAGAAGAGAGGAAGAACCGGGCCTGATAGGAGACTTTATAGACTTCTGGGAAGGTGTTGAAACACTTCATTTTACAACACCCCTCCCAATTTGGTATCATTACGCCACATCATCATTCCCCTCACTACTTTGTAGTGCACGTCATCTGCCAAAGATGCAGACGAAAGCAACATTCAGATCTTCAATTCCGGTACAGATCTGGGTTATTTGATAGTAGATTGACTTTTTTGAAAATTAGCTCCTGACTATTGCTCCCGGAAGGAGATGAGGGTGGGTTTCAGGCAAATAGGCTTGTATACAGGGGGTTGTATACACGGGCTTCAATGGCTTTGCTACTGGTGGATTTGTGCCAAGGATTGGCTGTGTTATGAAACTGATATTATATCTTTGGCAGTCTCAACATGTTCAACAAACATATAGAGGAGTTCAAATTTTCACCTACTTTAACAAATCCTGAAGAATTCAGGAAACAGCATGCTAAGCCGGATCAATAGTAAACAGTTGACATCTTGCACCTGATATCTTAGCACTCGAGGTCCAAACATCGTTCCAGGATAATTAAGGGGCTTTACATAACAGGTTGGAGACCTTGTGCTAAGGCTTTGAAATGAGCGAAAGTTTGAGAATGTCCTATGTCTTCACTGTTCCGGCTAACATGTCCGGGCCAATAAGGAGACCCTAGCTCCTACCATGGACTTCGGAAATGCCCCTTTCCGACGAGGTTGTTGCCTTTGCCAAGGATCACCTAGCAGGTCGTCGGCGCAGGCGAAGGTCCGATCGTGCACTTCAGGTTAATGCGAGATCGAGCGGATTGACCCATGAACAGGGGTCCATGCTCCCAGAGCTTACGTATGAGAGCTTTGTGCCAGGGTCTGACTTCCGTGGGAAGTGAGGTGAACGACCACTTGGACTGTCTTTTCAATTTGCAACTGTATTTTACCATAGCAAGTCGTGATATCTGGAATTATCGAAGAATGGGGCATTTTCATTTGCAGGAAGGGGCTTTTTCATGATCTTCGTCGCTGCAAACCACTGTGGAAGCAAAGGATGTCATTTGTAAGGTGTTCTCTCATACACTGAAAGTCATTCAAATCAACAGTGGTCTGCAATACTATGAGCGTAGTGGCAGTTTCGATCAGATTGCGCTATGGGTGTGGTAGAAGCAGTAAAAATGCCAAACATGTGGAGAAAACAATACATTGATTCTCAATTGCTGGGCCTGACCCAGTAACGGACCCAGCCTTGCGCTTTACTTCCACTGACTACATCTCCGTAGAGCACAGTATGACTTATGTAGACGTTGCTACACGTCCGGAACCAGACCAAGGCTGAGTTTGGCCAGCGAGCCATACTACTCTCTTCTTACAAATAAAAGATCAATCCATGGTTTCTCCGATTTCCATAGCCCCCCACAAGACAGTCGCATGGTACGGTTCAGGGCAGCAGCGAGCGAACAATTCCATGCCTTCCTTGCCGTCCCGAAACCTTGGCTGTAGCGAGGCTGGCCGCTAGCTCCACTTTGGCCATTCGCAGAGGTCTTTCCATCCTGGCCTTTGTTGAAAGCTCCAAAGACGATTTTCTTGTGGGTACTTCCGTCGGCGGTAGCACGGCTGTAGCGGGTGGTGTCGACGATCTGGGAAGAAGGATGTCAGCACTGAATCGGAGGAGGAATTTCTGGAGGAATGTACAACTCGTCTGAGTTCATGCTCGCCTTTGATCTCGTTATCAATACATTCGAAGAAATTGGTGACGGATACGTCATTCCCAATTTATATGAACTGGATGCCGACCTCATACTTGTCTGCTCGAAGTTCATCGAGGTCTTTGGCTGTGTCAACGACCATCTCCTCTATGTCCTCGAAAGGACTCTCTGGAGCACCGTCGGTGAAAATGATCAAATTAAGTCCTGGGAAGGTGTCTCGCTGACTAGCATTGAGAGGCTTGAATGCTTCGATGTACTCCTCGAGGTGTCGTTTCAGGTGCTGATAGGTCGGGGTGTCTCCTCTTGGGGTCAAACGTCAAAGGTCCTGCAGCTCATTGATACCTGGAATGTTCTCCTTGCTCTTTGGCGAATTAAAGAAGTGCACGTTTAGCCTTCCTCGGGCGCCGAGTACATCAATGGGGCGAGGTAGCTGTTCTCGGCCAGCTAAAGAAGGATGGCCGATTCTTTGCTAACAATCTATGTTGTGTTAGACCACTGTGCGGATAAATTTGGAGGTCACCTGGGCGCACACCTTTCCTTTCCCTGGCGCGTAATCTTTTTCCCCATAGCAGCTGATTACTTGTATGCTGTTCCCATTGAGCAACTGAATGAATCCATCTGTGATGTCGGCAAGCTTCTTGTTCTTCAGCCCGAGGTCCTTCACAAATATCTTGATGGGACCCATCCCTGGCAGTAGAGCTTTCTTTAGCATAGTGAGAAAAAAGTTGAGTGAGTCTGCGTTGCTGGTGCCACCGAGATACAGCAAGGAAGAGGCAGGCTTTTATTTGAGTGGGGTATTCAGGATTGGCCTGCTTGATAGGTGTGATCATCTCATCAACAACCTGTTAATCGTTAGCCACAGTAGATGTATCTCTTAAAGACGACAATAACCGGTTTGATAACGATACCCCCGAGACTATGTCCAATGAAGATCAACGGCCTATCAGGGTATTAGCGCCAAGCAATGTCAGTAAGATGAACTCCTACAGGAGAGGGTCTCCTCACCTCTCTCTCAACTTTCAGACTGTGGATGAGGACTGAGACTGGTGTGTCAAGGCCGTCTACTGTATTGTTGACCCGCACATAGGCATTGTAGCCGAACGTCATCACCCTTGGGCGAACGCCCTTGCCTTGGCCCTCGAGGAATACCGGAAGCTCATCGCGAACCCAGCAGGTCTCTTTGATTCCTTCACGGCTGTGGTGGGTGGTAGCGAATGTATCCCAGACGTATCCACTAAAGCTGCGCAGAACGACAATGCCGTCTGCTTGTCAGTCTGAGACTAAACACGGGACGCTATGTGAAGACTCACTCTAGATTAGGTTTCCCTGACTCTGGCATGTACAGCGTAGTGAGGCCCATGAACTCATCCTCGACACCTACAATCACTGTACTCTTGCCATGCTCGGCGCTGAAAGCAGAACTGCGGCACTTCAAAAGGGCTTTCTTCTTGAGATCGAATGCCATGAACGTCACCGTCATCAGTTTCGTCCGTATCTTTGCTTGCTTGATGATCTGGCCGATTCTGCTCTTATGAATTACGCTGCCAGTCGGGCCTACCCGACTATCAAAGAACCGGCGCACATCACTACCTCTCGAGTCAGTCTCTGGGAGGAGGTTACTGATACGCACGGTATGACCATCCGATGTGGGTAGACATAAGGTTGGAGGATTCAGAGCCTTGGGGCGGTTGTTGGTATCCTAGGCAGGTCTGCTTGATGAAATGAGAGAGTAGTTAATCTTTGGTTGCGTGGAAAGAGTCAGGCGGATTGGCCCTTATTTATCCCCCAGATTCAAGCCACAAGCGCCCCCAAAAATGTCGACTTGCGCGTCCACAGTCTTAGCTGGTGTAGTGGTATAATTCATCCTGCACAACTCGCGAGACCCTTCCATCCAATAATTGGCGCCACAAAAACATCTCTAGGCAAACTCCGACGAGCGACAGCCTGGATGCCTTGTCAAGGAAGCGACGTTATTACGAATCGAGCTTGACACATAGCCTTACGACCGCCGAATATCTCTAGAAGGCATTATTACCAACGAAATGCATTGCGCTATCGAGAATACCAACTCGCTCAAGAAACATTTGCGAGAGGAAACAGATGAATGTGGCGGAGTCGATGGCTGAAGCAGGCCATCGACAGTATGGAATGGTGGCATGCCGCGTTCTACGACCTTTCTGGAAGAAGTCTACTCCAGACCCCTTTCTAGCCGCTGGCTCTGGGGCGAGCTGAAGCCGCTTGGCAGGACACAACAAGGCTCATTTGGGGACTCCAGGAACATACAAGCATTTACGTCATCTGTGAGTCAATCTTCAGAGACTCGTACACGATTCATGTGCACCTGAGAACGAGTGTTGACGAAAAACGACAGGCGCAAAAGAGACCGTGCTATTCAGCACGAAAGAATCTACATACACGGCCAAGACCGCCAATCGATACAATGTCCATACTTTCATGTCTAGTTACGTGAATGTTGGGCATGTATGAGAGACATTGCTGTTGCCTCGTGCATTGCGCTGCTGTTGCTGCCATTATAGAGACCAGGTTCGTGGCATCGTCGAAGCGGGGCACTGCATTGATAAAGCAAGCCTAGAAAGAAACAACTCATAATACGAGTCTCCGTCGCCGAATCCGGGCTCGAACATAGCTCGGCCATGAGCATGGTAAGCCCCAAAGGCACATCTTGATGATTCTGATGAAGAGATGTGGTCGAGAAGAAGAAGCTTTTCCAAGCATTCGAAGCTTTTCATGATCATCAGCTACTCCTCCTAGCGGACGGTGACCGAGATCTTGGCACTTTGAACCCCGTAGAGCGTCCCCCAAAATTCGTGAAACGCTGACTAATCATCCATGAAACTCACACCCAAATCAGACCACCTTCACATTCCACACAGCGTCTAGCACCGTCCGTCCAATTCCAACATTACTCCTGGAAATTCTATACATCAGCCGCATCAAACGCGCTTGCTTTCATCATCTCAACCTGGTCGTCACCACAAAAACCTTCTATCACTGACCTTCGTTCATTAGTGCACTGACTCACGATGAAAGCCTTAACGACTACCACCCTCCTCGCCCTCCTCACCCCAATCCTCGCCCAAAACCTCATCCCTTCGAGCTTCCCCTCCTGCGCCCAACAATGCTCTCTCCTCCAACAAGCCGCCGGTAGCTGCATGGCCAATCCAGCAGCCGCCCAATCGTGCTTCTGTCAATCCGCCCTCCTCAGTCAGCTCTACACCACGCAGCCTGTTCAAATCTGCTCGCAATGCTCAGCAGCGGACATGCTTGTGATTCAAAATCAGTATAAACAGACGTGTAAACAAGCTGGAGCGCCTGCTGCTGCGAATGTAGCCGCTCCTTCGAATACGCTGATGACTACGCCGAGCACTCCAGCTGCTACGGGAAAGACGTCGACGAGCGCGACGACGAGTCCGACGTCGGGTGGGGTGGTGGCGAATGAGCAGAGCGTGAATTCTCGACCACCGGGACCATGGTATGTCGATCTCACTTTTGTTCAATCCCTCTGTTTCGTGATAATATTTTGGGACCTCAACACTAAGACTCGCGCCCTATAGGATGTCTACTCACTGGAAATGGGTTGTCATGCTCGTCATTCTCATCATCGGACTTACGCTCGTCGCTGTCATTGGTGCCCTCCTGCACCGCCGCTACCACCGCAGGCGTGAAGCACAATGGTCACAAGCAGCCGTCTTGCCGAATATCAATACGTGGGGACCGGGACAGAGCGTGCATGATTTAGGATACACGAACGGGGGTGCGATTGCGTATGGAGAAAAGGACAGGGGAAAGGCGAAGGAGCAGGTTAGAGGTGTCAACGAACCGGTCCCTGCGAGGATGCGGGAGATGAAGCCTGAGGAGGGAAGATTCTAGGTCGGATTATGAGTTTTAGGATACTCGGGGCGGGAAACAGGAGGACAGAAAATGGCGTTTGGATCGTGGAATGGATGGCCTGGTAAAATTGATTGATGGAGCTTGCCTGTTGTGGCTTTGCTGGTAGGCGTTTTGGGATGATGAGTATGATGCATACTGGCTTCGACTTCTCGTATACCCACTACTTCACTAGCCTTACAGCCTCAAAACCCAGAAACAATTACCCATGATGTCCGTGTTCAGACACAGTGGTCAAAAGTAGACCTTATACCCGAGCATTCCACGAACCTACAAAGCCCGGATCCCGAAAGATCTTTGACAAGCCTTCTTCCAGATACATGACACACTTCACTAGAACTCAATCACCCTCAAGGACAAAGCTCTCGGTCAGCCAGAGTTCATCTCCTGACTCCAAGCCTCCTCAGAGAGTCCCTAATATGCACCAGCAAGCTCGCAAACATCTCTCTTCTGGCAGTCGATCCTGATAGGAAGCCCTCGTCTCTCAAGCCTACCGTGGGTACCCTAGGAAAGGCGCAACCTCCTCGTCTATCTTTATCGGGTTCAACGACCACCAAACTCGTCAGTAGAAAAACATCGTCGCAGCTTTCGAACAGCTGAGACTCGAGACGCTAGTATCAATTGAAGACTCCAGAGAGAAAGGCGCATCGAGGTATCAAGCTGGCTTCAAGTCACTAATTACGGAGAATGCTGTCCTAGGGAACTTCATTGCATCACCGTCAGCTCATTGAACCGAATTAGCACGCGCTGTATTCATCGTTACTCGCTTCAGGACAATTGCATTCTAGCTTGCTACACGGACTGTATTTGGTGTGGCATACATGGGTATCACAGCACCTTGATACAGCATGAGTTTCGATGGCGACGTTTCTGACATAGGCGTTTAGAGGGGCTAGGAGAGGCAATGCCTGCAATCTCACTCGCCTCATTGCTCTTCTGACTTCACTGCACTTTGACAATGAGGTAATGGCACACGATCAAGGGTAATCAGACATTTCAGCGGAAGGATGTGGCGACGCAATTTTGCTTGTCATAGGAGGTTCTGAAAGCGTCCCTGACGAAGTCTGGGCTTGAGTCCCATAGTCTTCGTCCAGCGGAGAATTCTCGTATCTGGATTCCGGTATTGCTAGCTGCAGATGTTGTACCCAGCTTAGGCTTTTAAGCACACTGTCGGGGCCACTTTCGTTGGCAAGCGGAGCCTCAACCAATGTGAGACGGTTTTGGCGAAGTTAATTCTTAACCCTCGTAATACGTTTGGCGGCATATACCGTTGATGTCGCCATAGGCCGTGAGCCAATCTCACGGGTGACAGAAAAGCTGGCCCTTTGCCAAGACTTATATATACTTCAGATTATATTAGATTAGCAACCATTCGTTTCACTCGAGATATTTTGGCGTTTAAAATATCTAAAAAACATCGCTTTACATCTTAACAGTTCAAAGTATTTTCTTCAACCTGCTCGTTGTAGATTTAAAGAGGTTGGTTCTCAGGGCGAAAGGGCCAGCTTTTCTGTCACCCGCGCTGTGCGCGAGCCAATGTGAAGACGGATCTCTAGTGGGAGACCATCCATTTCCTAAAGGCCAAGACCTCTTGGGGGTGCCCAAGGTTCCATTCTAGTAATACACGGAATCCTCGCCAGCGCCCAGCTACAAATCCTCGCCGCTGCTGAACTCCACTCTCATGCCTGATTCGTACCATCTAGCTTCAGGAGTGGTCAAGCGTATGTCTCTTTCAAAACGCAGCAAGTAATTTGAATCTGATTATACCAAGGCCCGACGCGTCGCGCTAAAGACGCGCCTAATCTTAGCACTCAGACTGTTCATGACCGTGATGACCCCATTCGCCTCACTCAAACTATGCCTGCCTTCTAAACTTCAAAGCCATGGATAGACTCCCGCAGGAGCTTCTACAGCTCATCATCAAAAGCGAGGAGCTGGCCAACACCGATCTAGCCACCCTTCGTCTCGTCAACAAAACCCTCGCAACAGCAGCCGCCCCTCCCCTCTTTCATACGATCTCAGTATGGTTGAGTTTCACAAGCTTGGAGCGACTGACGAATATCGCGGAGAGCGCTCAGCTATCATCCTTTGTGAAGGAAATCATCTTCTCACCATTACGATTCAAGACTATCCGTGACACCAGTCAATACGAAGCTCAGATACGGAGCTGGATGGAATATCGCCATTCTTCCTTGGGCGCTCTTTCTCTGAGTGTTTTGAAACACATGACAGCATACGAAACATACTCGCAAATACAACGCCGCTTCACGGAAGGGTCTCTTGATATTAAGATTCTTAGATGGGCCTTCACAAAGCTTTTGTATCTCGAGACCATCAACTTTGATGTTGCATGCCCATTCATCGGATCAAAAGAGCTGATTCAGGCTTTCGGGGCTTTCAAAGCGCATGATTTGCTAACCTATGACTCTGATTATGTGTTTCCAGTCGTGGTGAAAGCATTGTCTGAAGCTGAGACAACGATTAAGACCTTTAATTTTGAGGCTTACGAATGGCGAAAGCAAAAGGGAGTCGATCTCGAACATGCGGCCCACAAAGATCCCGCCGATTCTCGTCCATCAAGCTATCCCGAGAGGTTATGGTCACTCGCCTTCGCCAAAACATTCAGCAACTTTGCTGGTGATCTCAACTGGAAGCCCGCGTTCAACCAACTCCGAGAGCTTCGAATTGAGACACTCAGTCTCGATTACGAAACCATCGAGGGAGTCTCACGAATCGCGAGCTCAGTACAGAATCTTATTACTGCTGCACCTTTACTGGAGGAGATCAATATTGGCGAGCTCTGCCCCAATAATAATTCAGCTATATGGCCGAATCTCGGGAGCGCCCTTTCTAAATTGAAGATCGGTCATCTGCGTAAATTTAATCTCCAGCAATTTCAATTCACGGACCACGCCATGCTCGGCTTCCCGAGTAGACACTCGCAGACACTGGAGGATGTTCACTTTACAGTCGTGCGACTCACGAGCGGTGATTGGTCTTCTGTCTTGAGACAAGCCAAGGACAGCGAGTGGCTCTGTCTGAGGTGTTTCTGCCTCAATGATTGTCTGGACAACGAAGTCGACGACGACTTGTGGGTCCATAATTACCTCACGCGTGTGACTGACGTCAATCCGGTTGAGGAGGTGCGAAAGGAATGGGCAGGCGAATAGGGGGAATAGCAATACGCTGAAATTGCTAGTGCTACATGGAAGTTCGAAAAGCATATCGACCAGCATTGTGGTAACGCTGCTGCTAGACATTTGCTTGCAAAGGCTTCTGGGGTCCAACGTCTTATATGCTCTTACTTGCGACATCTGTGAGATCACCGCTGATATTGCAATGGCCGAAATGACCTCCATTGCAGCGCAGCGAGAGTTGGGCAATTCGGATCTAATCCAAGGCGGCGGATCGTCCTTCCTACTTTACCGTCCCAAAGCGCATGCAAACAACATTAGCGATTAATAACTCATATCAGACTGCGATGTTTGCGATTTCAAGATCGACATTCTGATTCAAATAGATTCGGCCTTACAACACAAGATCCAAATCTTGTACATTTCCTATTCTCTATCTCTCCGATCACTGAACACCTCAAGATCCAAGTCCAGTTTCAATCTAAGCCTCTTTCTTTCACCTACGCCCACTCAGACACGAAATAAGTGCACCCCGAAGTACCCACCTCCACCCTTCACACGCTTTAAGCTAATAAACCCCACCCGTGCGTGTTGTCCCTTCCCCATAGTAACCCTAATGCATGTCACCTAGCCTCCCCCACATCCACCCCCATGACTTCTACATTTATGCTGCCTAAACAGCAGTGCCAATAGCTTAATAGCGCTCCTGGAAGCGCCATCCATGTCCTAGAGAAAGGGATGATAGCCCAGATCCCCATCCGCATCGGGCGCACCTAGGTATGCTTTTGCCTGGGTGTACGTGATGTGCTCGGGGCTGGAGTGCCTAGGGGTATCTGGGAACTTAGATGAGATGGGAACAAAGGACAGAGGAAGATGCACCAGCGATTATCGTCTACTTGCGTAATGTAATTTTCGAATTCTGCAGCTACGTTACCCTCAGCAGAGTTATACCAGCCGGAGCCTTCGCAATTTGATACATTCTGTTGCCATGGGGCTGACAAGGGCGGTATTGATGCTGGCGATTACAATGTTGAGATGTTTGTCTGGAAGAATAAGCAATGTACTATTTGGGCTTGGCTGCCTGATGGCTATAAGGCCGAGGATGATGGCCAGGCGGACTTTATTAGTGTGCCGAAGGTGCTCAGGAGTAGGGGCTAAGGAATTTCGCGATTTTGGTGGGGTGATTGGGTGTTGGGCATCCGGGAAGGAGGGAGGAGCATTGGTGTGAGTGATTCTACTTTCTCTTCGTCCCAATTCCGAAGAATGCATGCGTACCGGAAATGGCTTATCTCCAAAGCACCTCTGCACACCAAAATCCGCCTTTTTGTCATCTTATCCAGATCGATCTTCATCTCACCAACACCTTCAAAGCCATATCTCATGTAAAGGCCATGACCAACAAAACTGCCATCCACAAAACACCGCTTTCCCTCCTTGTCCGCCTGCTCGAATGGCCACTTGATAAGCAGCCCAACCTCGCTTTTTCGTTCATGCTTTGGGCGCGTGCACAGGTGCAAAAGTACAGTAGTATGGTCAAGGAGCCGAACAACCCACGTTGAAGAGCGCTCGAGCATGGTACATCGACTGTGACGGACAGAGGAGTATAGCTTCCTTGTATCGAGAAACGGGAAATCCCCATATCTAGAATGTAGTTTTCCGTTCCGACTGCTCCGATCGCAACGACTGTGGGATGCATGGTCTACCTGGGCAAGCGCTGAGAACCCAAGAGAGCTAGGGCTATATAGCCTGTCGAAGGCGAGCATACTAAAGGGCATAGCCAAACGCGGTAGAGGACCTTCTTTGTCAGCTCGCCCTAATTTCTATAGTGCCCTTGATAATCTCAATAATTCTAACAGCTTCTGCAATAGCGCTGCAGAGATCTACCCCTGTGGTGCTCGTTCGCATAGCGCGGCTATATAGGGATCTTCCCTACTAGACATTGCCTCCTGGGTATCAAGACAAGCTGCATAACGCAATGATCTGCTGCCTACCATACATCTGTCTGGGAACCATCACCTAAAGAAGGAGCAAACACCTGGGAATGGTAGCTGGGAATTTTCCTTGTGGCCAATGGCTTAGATTTTCCCATTATGGCATTACGCATCCATCACGTGAGAGATGCAGAAACAGAGTCCTCGCGAGAAACGCGTCACACTAAACAGGTATTAATTGAATTGGGTAACAAAGCACTAAAAGATGCAAGGAATTCTAGACTAGAACGATGTCTCAACATGGCCAAATTATCGGACTGGCATTTCATCGAGAGAAATAGAAATTGTGGTCTGAGTGTAGTCATCATGTAGTCATCATTGGCGATTGTCATTTCGATAAGACCACGCTGAAGATAAATCGACACCGGGTCGTCCTACCACTTAGCAATTAGTTCTATCAAATTCTCTACAAATATTCCCCCTCTCCAGCGGCGCCAGCACCAGCAATGGTCGTCAAAATCCGCCTCGCCCGCTTCGGCAAGCGAAATGCCCCCTTCTACAACATAGTGGTCGCGCAAGCCCGGTACCTGCCCCTCACCTCCCCTTTCCCCCATTAATCACCACCCCAACTGCCCCGGTCCAAACCCTGCAAACTCCCTCTAATTGTGTGCATTGCGCCTGCTGATGTATGATACACAGTTCTGCCCGCAACTCCAAACCAATGGAAGTCCTCGGTACCTACGATCCCGTGCCTAAACCTGCGCCTTTCGGAGAGGGGAAGCCGTTCAAAGATATCAAGTTGGATACTGCGAGGGCGAAATATTGGCTTGGGGTGGGGGCGCAGCCGTCAGATCCGGCGTGGAGGTTGTTGAGTATGGTGAGTGGTGTTTCTGATCAATGAATGGAAGGGCACGGCGGCGAGATCTTAGAAGAGGTGGTAAAGGCGGACTCGGGGGCGATCTTCAATTGGGAAAGGGTTTGGAGAGGCGGAGAAAGACAGCGTAAGAGGAAGGACGTGTAGGGGTACGGACTGACGGATCAACAGATTGGATTGCTCGAGCCGAAGTACAATGTGCAAAAGATGCAGCAGACAGATATGGCACAGAGGCTTGCGCCGCAAAGTGATGAGGCCGTGGCAGCATTGGAGGGTCGATGACATGCGGGGATTGGAGAAGACTCAAGTGTATAGCACGCATGAATTGCATGGAATGGCGTTTGGGAAGCATGTTGAGGCATTTACACGGGAGGACCAAAGTCCTCATGCATCGAGTGTACATTACGGACAATGTAAAAGGCGGGTTTTGTGCGGCTAGTGGAAGCTATATCTGTCACAAGTGGGTGGATGCTTATTGACATATCTTTAATGCTATGATTTGCAAGGTCTAGGCTACCCAAAACGCCTTCCCTCGCACCTGGTATCAATGCGGCGCAACCACAAACAGAGTATTCGTAACCAAGCATGTTACCATAACCACACACCCATAAATTGCCAGCGCTAGACTGCACCTCCGTAACCACTTTCGCCTCCAAGCCCCACCCTTCAACCCGCCTCCCCCGAGCAAACCCTCGTCTTCACTGTCCTCACTCCCTTCATCCTCGTCATCATCCTCTTTCATCAATTTCTGATGATGTGGACTGTGAGGGCTTGAGATCTTGTAGTAGAACAGGCCCGGCAATATAAAGCTGATACTTGTGCTTCCCGTGCTGCCCACGTACGCCAGCACTTTCTCCAGCGACGAGACGGTCATAGCAACGATGTAGCTCAGCACAATAATGCCTGTCGTAATTGCAGCAAATCGCGTCTCGCCCATGCCATCGGCTCTGGGCTTTATGAATGGCTTCCCCGTAAGCAAGGGGTTTGATCTATTTGGCGAATCATTTGATGTGTCTTTCCGCAGAATGGGTCGCCATTTCAGGACTGCGTCGACCGAGGCGCGACAGGGGTGGACTTGGAGGGGGTAGGAGAACATGACGAGAATTACGATGGCGGCTTTGCCGATCGTGGAGGTTATTGAGGGGGCGTCTGGGGTGTGTCAGTCTGGTAGAAGGTGCAATGTAGGAAAGAGGAGAGGCTTACACATAGCGACGACGTTGCCGCCAACTGAGTTTCCGAAAGAAAGATAGCCAGTGATGGCGACAAGAATGTAGATGAATGCTGCGACGCCTATGCTGGAGGCTGTGACTGCGGTGGTGCGGAAGTGGGAATTGTTGCCTATTTCGTTGAGGATGGAAAACATCTGCGCAATCAAATCAGCGTCCAATTTGGAGATTAGGTGCGGAAACTCTTACATTCTGATGGCATGTGTATGCAAAGACAATGACTGGAAAGCTGCTCAAGACTGCCACAGCACTCTGTGGGTGGACGATCCGTATGTCCCCTCTATCCGCTTTCGTGTCTCCCTTGACAAAGTGGGCGAAGACCAGTATGACCAGGTATCCGATGGAGATCAATGCAATGACACTCGTATATTTTAGAGAGTCCAGGCGCCGTAGGAATGAGAGGGGTATCACAAGAAGCCTAGTGTACGTAGTCAGTCCTGATTCATAGATCCTAAAGAAACAAGGAGCACCAACATAAATCCAGTAACCCAAAATCTTCTATCCACAAGAAACCCAATACCACCAACATCCTCACTGAACCCTTGCACAACGCCTGGCATTAGATCGCCAATGATGATCAAGTAGCTGACTCCAACGCCAAAGCACTTGATGGCAATCGCTGCATCAAAGATGACTGCTGCGTTCGGATATGTGATCTGTGAAAGCGCGAAGAAAGATGCTGCACCCCGGTCAAGATATCTGGCGCATCGTGTTTGAAGGTAAAGACCAAAGCCTGCTGTAAGGCCAGCCCAGAGGATAATGATAACACCAAGGAATATGCCCATGCGAGAGAGAGCGAGGGGCATCGCCAGGACGCCGGCACCGACGACTGTTCTGGGTTCAGCACTAATCATATTGCTTTCATTCGGTGCTCATACTTGTATTGACGAGGTTGATGACGCTGCTAATCCAGCTCGCTTGGCCAATCATGCCTATCTCCTTCCTTCCCCGGACAGAGCGTGGCCTATGGGACATCAGTCGCAGGATCTACGGGTCCGATCCTGAGGCAGGAGAAGAGCAAACCGTGAGCCTCGTGAAGAGGAGTTGGCGCTGACAGGGCGCCCATTGTGATGCTCCGCAGCGCCGTTGATGGATGAAGAGCTAGGCATGTCTGCAGCCACCACTTCAGGTCGAAGGTATCCGATAGACTCTCATCTGTAGCCGTTCCCGTAAGTCTCTGGTAGAGCACTGCAAACACCAATATGTAAAATGTCAGATGCCATCGTTGGACCCGTGTTCAATTTCAACAGCCAAATTTGATTGCGGCTGATAGGGCCGCTAGCGCCGGCAGCGGCTGTCTTATCTCTTGGCCCGCGGGCGCATGATCGTTAGAACTAGCGTTTCTCGAAGATGACGATCTTGAGGGATCAAGCGACATTCAAGATCGTTATCAGTATGGTCATACTATCATATCAACTTCTACGGTAATGGGCATTCTACAAAGGCCCACAGAAACCACGTCGAAGAAAACGACGCCACATTCGAACCCCTCTCCAATGCTAGAAGCAACACCATCAAATCAGGTCGGTACAGTACCTTTCACCACCGCCTTGAACCAGTGCTGGGATCACATGACAACGGCCGAGTATTCTTTTCAGACACTGATTTACTTCAACATCCACATGATCAACTAAGCAGCCCAGAGACCTCTATCCTATCTACCCCCGACTCTGTGCTCGGACAGACTGGTGTTAGAGGATTGAATTGGGTACTGTCACGCCTTTTTGAGCGGTCCCTAGAGCCAACCACATCATTCGGCTTTTAAGAAGTGTAATCGTCCGAGGTGTGAGCAGTGCCAGCTGGAGTAGGCAGACAGTGTGGAGACGTTCCCTCTTCCGTCCGAATTTCATCTCGGAAAACGTTTTTCATCATCCCTTGTCGCGCTACTCATCGTGCTCTCTAACCCTTGCAAATTCACTTATTTGTTGGCAGGCCGGGTGGGAGGGTATCAAAGTCCACCTAGCTGAAAATGATAATGAATGGAGAAAATTATCTTGAAATTAGTTTCTATATCCAAAAATATTCATCCATTGCCCAATCTTCTCATCCACTCGCTCCCCAGAACTGCCCACATTACCACTACACAACATTCCCATCAACCACCCTACGGCGGTTTCAATTGTCCCCTCACCCCCGGCCTCGCATACTGCAAATGCACATTCCCCGCGCCATTCCCCGCCCCCACCGCCCGCGTCTGCTGCGCCTTGATATCCCTCGTCGGCGTCTTACACTGACTCACGGCCTGCTGCGCGCGATTATCAAAACAGAAGGGCGGACTGGAATCTAATTTGCAGTGCTGTGTTGCCCCGCACACGCTTTGTGTGAGCTTTGAGCACCCTTTCTGACATTGTGAAACGGATACCAGATTGCCGAGAGCGTCGCAGGAGGGTACGGGCGCGCAGACGAAGTTGTTGCGTGTGTCGCAGGCTTTACAGCTGGGAACGTTGATGAGGCCGTCGGAGAGCTTGTTGTGGAGGGTGAGGGAGGCGGTTGTAGGGGGCGGGGGTGGTGTGGCGGCGCGTTTGGCTTTGGAGTTGAAGTGAGGGCCGGATGAGAGGCCGTTGAGGATTAGGTTGGGGAGGTTGATGTTTTGCTCCTCGGTGACTTTCTTTTGGTTGACAGCGGGGCCAGTGCTGTTTGTGGGGTCGGCGGTTGACGTGCCGTTTGCTGAGCCGGCTATGCAGAGGGAAGGGTTCCGCCAGATGGCGTCGACGACGTAGTTCCAGAGGTTCAGGTAGTTGTAGACTGTGTGGACGGTGTAGAAGATTCTGCAAGTTGCTGGTTCGAATGAGAATTGTAGTGGGAATAACTCGCCTGGGCGGATTTGGTCTTTCAAGTTGAAGCCTGCGTAGTTGATGTAGTTCCCAGCATTACGATCCGGTAGGACATCAGCAACACTCGCGTTCAAGAATTCCGCAACGTCAATGTCGGCGTCGAGGGCAACTGAAGAGTATCCTTGAGCGCCACGGTTTCCGCCGACGGCTTGCATGAGGGTCAAATCAGGTCTGCCACCAGCAACGACTGTGCGCACACCGGCTTGATGATGCATTAACTCCACAAAGATTGAACAGGCTGAGGAGCAGTAAGCGTCTGTGAGGATGACGATTTGCTCGGCTGGATATGGCTGGGGAGACGTTATTGAACGATTGCCAAAGCCATATACGACAATGCCGCTGCTTGCGTTTTCGTCATCACCCGTGGCATTCTCGTCGAAGATGATACTTGAGAGATTGTTGCGTTGGGTGGTCGTAAACAAGTCGCCATTCTCCGCATGAGGTCCGAAAAACTCGGGCCATTCTGTGAAATTTTGACCCGTTGCAGCGTTGAGATAGACTGGTGCGACCCACACATCGGCTGACAACTCGTCGTAGAAATCGGGATCTATATCCTGAGTGGTGGTGTAGTATGTGGTAAATGTGTTGCCCAGTGCGTCTGCGGTCGGGTGTGCTCGGAGGCGACTTCCACCGAACGGATCGATCGAAGGGAAGAATTGTTTGAAAGCATCTATTGCTAACAATTCGCTTCCTCCAGCGTTCCTCTGAACATCCACAATGAATCTGGGAAGCCCGGCGGCTTTACTTTGGTTGAGAAATTGGCCGATTGTGGTCGAGAACGATGACACCGCCTCGCTGGTCACATCGAAGCTTGGAATACTGAGTACTGCAGTGACCCCATCGTTCAGGAAATAGCCGGTGATTACACCACCGCTCAGGAGTCCAAGATTTGGCTGAGCAATCACCGGGTTAGTTGGAAAGGGGATTTCATCCCATGAAGATGGTGTGGCGTCAGGAGTACCTGTTGGAGAGGCATCGCTTACCCCAACAGTTGAGGTAGCAGCCGCTGCATCGGACGTAGCAGCACCTGCAAGTGTTGTGGCGGCTGCTGCTCCTAAAGTCGTCGAAGAGGCTGCGGCAGTATTACTAGGTGGATCATTGCCAAGAACGAAATATTCAAACAGGTCTTGACCCGAAGAGAGAACAGGGGGGTTATCAACAATGAGATTACTGAACTGAGCAATCCATGGTACGCTGTCCAGGGTGGTGCCGTTCTCAAAAGTGAACGTGATGCTCTCCCCTGGGTAGAAGAGAGTTGATCCTTCGAAAGCGCTATAAACTCCCTGTACATCGCCAGCGCCACTTGACATCAGACCATTCCAATCGCCGTGGGGTTCAACATTGCCTGGAGCGTTGATAGCGGCGAACTCGGAAAGGAATTGTATCGTATCATTCCCATTAATCTTGGTGATTGCCGAGGGAACCCAGCCAACATTTTGATCTATAGCTTCGATTATATCACCTATTCTTGGAGTTATGGAGGTATACGTATTTATGAAATTGGGCGGACTAACCTGTTATATAGATCTTTGGTAATGCAATACCATCTGTAGATGCAGATACGATGCTATAAGGACTTCCGAAAGTAAATGCACTGAGGATGCCGGCAGACAGAGTAACGTGGTCATCATGCGTGGCATAGATCACAGCTTGCACGGCAACCTCGAAGGTATACTCGTTCTCGAACCCCCCCGCTTGCACTCGCTGCGCTATCGTATTAAGTGATGCCTGTACGTCTATACCTGGTTGCTGATAGCTGGGAGGCGGATCCTTGAGGTACGCCAATGTACTCTGGAATTGAATGGTATCATTGTAGTACTGAAGAAAAGCAAGAGCGACTGTGGCGTTGAATGGCGCGCTTATTAGACAATCGTAAGCAAGCTTAGCGGTGAACACCTGATCTGGAGGCAAGAGCGTCAGCATCTTGGTATCTAAGATCAGGAATTACAAGATCAACACACAGCCATCATTGTTGAATATCTGAGCACAAGGTAGATCAGTCGAGTTGTCTTGCCTTGGTAATAACCTCTTCGGGAAAGCGTGAACGGAACTAGTCAGGTATGCGACAAGGGATAGAGCCAGCAAAACTGCGTGACCGAGGGAAAATCCGGAGGATGGCTTCAGACAGAATGAAGGCATCGTGCAAATGCTCAAAACAAAACCCACCCCTAGCTATGATAAAGAGAGAATGAACGACTGGAAGAACATGGAGAAAGTGTGAAGAAAACCCCTCGTGTAATTGAGAAAGGAGCAGATGGAGGCTGCGGCAGGATGAGGTCAGCGTCAATGTGATTTGCTGAATTTATCGAGATCATTTGACGGACTTGCCGTTGGACTTGGCGGGAGGCCTGACTTTAAGCATTGTTGGAACTAGTGCTGACTACGCCCCAATCCGAATCTAGGTCTGTGCTTACCAAGATCAGTCATTGATCTCATCGACGTCTACGGAGCACTCTAGCTGTTTTATCAAGCTTGGTTCAATACTTGGGGGATTCCGTGGACAGTTGACTGTTCTTGTGGGCAGTCTTTGATGTTCGTGCATCCGCTTTTGTTTTCAATATGTTTGTGACTGGACGCGCCGATCCAACCTGCAGATTTTCGCCCCCAATCTACAGGTGCCTCACGTCGTTTTCGTTAGTACTAGGCTGAGCAGCCCTATAAGCATCGCAAAATAAGAGAGTTAAGTCTCGAAGAGGCGCCCATCTTGAAGGTTAGTGTAAGTACATTCTATCTCCATTCGCTTCGTGACATCTTAGCTCTGAAATCATAAGAGGTGCAGTTCCTGCGCCTATCAAAACAACCGAGGAGCGGTACCAGCCAGGCTCGATCACCATTCTGGGAACAAGCCACGTGTTTTAGGCTGATTTTGGGGGTCCAGCCTCGTTGAAGCCCTCTCGCACCGCGGGAGCACGCCTCTGAACAGCACGAGGAGTCATACAAAGCCTCTGCCAGACCTCTGCGGTCTTGAGCCAGGCTTTGGTGCCAATCTATCCCGTCTACCGTTGCAAACTTAGCAAGTATTATTTTACCGTCGATTATCGTCCACAATGGACGGAGTCAGTGCGGCAGCTTCGATTTATTCTTTGATCGAAGCAGCCGAAGCTATCTGCGACTATGGACTTGCAACATACAAAGCAAAAGCCGAGCAAAGGAAGTTATCAAGCGCTATAGATGATCTAAAGGTAAAATTGAAATTGCTCAAGCAACAAGACGAAAGAGCCATTGCAAATCCCGTAGACCCCTGGTTCCAAGGAGTTCGAGCAATACTAGCATCTTCTAAACAGTTTACGGATGATGGCAAAGTGGAACCAGACCTTACCAAGGAAGGGGCTGGAGTTCTGGGTCGACTGGAAACTGCGATGCAAAATCGCGAAGACAAGCTATCAAGGCGACAGATTGGCTGCACAGCTCTGCCTCGACGCTTGCTTTGGTATTGGGAGAGGAAGAAGTTCGAAGAGACGATTGCCGAGATTCATCAGTGGACTCAAGTCGTAGACACCGTTTGCAATTATGATCATTTTACGCTTAGTCTCGATACGCATGCCCAAGTGAAAATGGGGAATGATGATATGAAGATTATCAAAAACCAGCTCGGGAAAGCAGCTCAGGAGAAAGAAAAGAAGACCATGGAGAAAAGGCGGGTTGCAATTGTTACCTGGTTGTCGCCGCTCAAGTTCAGGGAAAGACAGTCAGCTCTGCTTATTCAGATGTCGACTAGTCTTTCGGCGCCAAGGTTGCTGACATTCAAAGAATACCAATTATGGGAAGAAGGACATCCGTACATATTACATTGTGAGGGTAAGCCCGGAGCCGGCAAGGTTAGTTCTCTTTCTCCGTTGTAATTCTTGGCGCTTCAAAGCTAAATATGTCCAGACCTTGTTGAGTGCCGTAATTGTCAAGCATCTTCAAGGAGTCTTTGAGCATCGTGACGTCCCTATCCTCTGCATGTACCTGAATTATAAGGAGCATGGCAATCAGTCACTCGACAACCTAATATCAAGCTTGTTGAAGCAGATGATTCAACGTGAAGGCGCCGCATTTCGATCGACTAGGGCAAAGAACCTCTATCAAGGAGTAGAGAATGAAGGACGCCCAACGCTTAATGACTTCTACGAAGCACTTTGCGAGGAGATCGCGTGCTATGAACGTGTAATCGTTATTGTAAGTATCTTTCTCGGGGAAAGTGTTCCCATCTGTACGGCGCTTCGGCTATAAGATGGGTGCCGTAATATCATTGAGGGCAACATGTCTCGCCCCGGGGTCCTGGAGATGTTCGATGACCCCAGTGCGACACCTGAAGAGTAGTGCTGACCCATCATGTTCAGGTGGACGCATTGGACGAAGCAACCACCAAAGTCGCTCCCAGACTCGTTCAACGGCTGCAAGGGCTTCCAAAAGAGAAAACCAGCATTCTGATGACTTCGCAGCGTATAGAAAGTGAGCGTCGCGTCAACCTTTGGGATCAATGCGATATATGCGGTCGGACGCCTCTAAAAGTTTACTTTGAGTGCAACGTTTGTCATAGTGGTCGATTCTATGTCTGCAATGAGTGCAAAGAAGAGAACAGGCACTGTGAGGACGAAACGCATCATCTGGTTGAGCGAGCAAAAATCATGATGAACGTTGAGCCAACTCCGGACGATATAAGATCCTACGTCCAAGCAGAGCTGAAGGAGGAACTAGAATTGGGCAGCGTCGACGGCGGCGATGGATACGCTACCATGTTCGAAACCACCCCACTCGGCAGGTTGATAAGAAGCAGCCCGAATTTACAATATGAGATCACAGATATTGTCGTGGCCAAGTCTGATGGGATGTACGCGCTTGCTGGACTATACATGAAGTCCTTCAGAAGCTTGGGTCTAAGCGAAGCCCAAATCCTCGAAATGCTCGATCACCCGCCGGAGGAGTATTCATTCTTCTACGAACAGCACATGCAGCGAATATTGCTTGGTTTTGGGGATTCAGATCATCGCGCCGCAAACTTAGGGAAGAGGATACTTTCATGGGTTGCCTGCACCAAACGACCTCTAAGTCTTTCGGAGCTTCAGGACGCGTTGGCCGTGGACCTCGAAAAGCCTGGCTTTTTTTCGTCGTTAGACAAATATGATAGAGCGACTATCATCAGGGCCACAGCTGGATTGGTCACGATTGACAATCCGTCGGAGCTTGTGCGATTGAATCACCAGTCCGCCCAAGAATATTTCGATCAGAATCGAGAAAGATGGTTCCCGAATATATTTGCAGAGATTACTCGTACAGCACTGCATTACCTGAGTCTTAACCAGCTTTCTGAACCGTGCGAAGGTGAATACGAGGACAAAGAGTTCGAGGAACGGAAAGGAAACTTTCCATTCCTTGTGTATGCTTATCAATATTGGGGCGATCATGCTGCAGATGTCGGCTCCGATCCAACTGCTCGCGCCGGTGTCATCAAGTTCCTAAGCGACTCGAACACTGTCGCATCTACAACGCAAGCAGGCTGGTATTTGAAGTCAGACACCGCTGCCGACTGGGACATTCGCAAGGGTACCAACGGACTCCATATCAGTGCGTGGTTTGGCCTTTCGTATACAGTCACAAGCTTACTGGGTCAGGGAGTTGACATCGATTTTAGAGATCCCCACGGACAGACTCCGTTGATGTATGCGTGCAGAAGAGGGCAGACCACCGCGGTAGCGATGCTACTCACTCATGGTGCCGACGTAAATGAGTCCAGTTACAGGGGAAATACCCCAATGTTCGAAGCTGTGAGCGCCAATAGTCTCGGAGTAGTAGAGCTCTTGCTAGAGAGGCCAGAGATTGATGTCAACATGCCACATGGGATGAGATCCAAGCAGAGTGCTTTGATGATGGCAATCCAGGCAAACTACTTCCAAATTGCCATTCCGCTTCTAGACCACCTCAAGCTAGACATCACCCGGAAAGATATCAATGGCAATACAGCTTTATCTCACGCCATTATATCTAGACATTCGGCACTTGCAACCCGGATCTTAGATAAACATGGCCATAATGTTAGGCTAATAGACTCAACGAATTGGATTGGCGATTCCGCATTGTTTCTTGCAGCAAAAGATGGCCAAGAAGCCATCGTCAAGCATCTATTAAGCAAAGGTGCTGATCTATCCATAACGGACAAAGAGGGCGGTGGTACTGCTTTATTGAGAGCGGTTGATGGGGGCCATATCTCGACTGTGGAATTGTTGCTGGGCCATGCTGATATGCAATCTGTGGATGAGAAGGGCCGTGGCCTTCTCCACGGAGCGGCCATTAGTGGGCAAGATGACATGGTTCACCTGCTTCTCGCCAAAGGTCTGAATCCCAATTCTGTCGACAAGAACGGCGCGACTCCACTTCATGACGGCAGCCGTAACGATGAATGGGCAGTCGCAAGGACATTAATAGATGCGGGCGCAGACGCGTCACTCAAAGACTATGCAGGTAGGACACCATGGACAGTAGCCTGGCAGAATGGATATCTCTCCGTCATGAGAGTTCTCGAAGGGAAAGAGCAGTACGAAAGGACTCCACAGGAGCTACTAGGCCAATATCCAAACGCAGCATTGCTCCCAGTCTGGTCACTTGCCTACAACGGCGAGAAAGATTTAGTGGCTCAAGCCATAAGAAACAGAGCGCATGAGATCGTCCACATTAATCCAGATAATGACAATACCGCTTTACATAGTGCCATTCTCTCGGAACAGCCAGACGATGGGCAAACAGAGATTGTGAAGATGCTGTTGCAAGCTGGAATGGCCGCGGACGCCCGCAATCAATATTCTCGCACCCCGCTGCACCTCGCTGCACAACGCGGATCTGTGCCTATAATCAAACTTCTTCTCGAAGAAGGAAACACCACCGTCGACATGAAAGACAAATGGGGCACCACGCCCCTCCTCATCGCCTACGCAGACGAAAACAAATACATCGAGTGCGCGCTCCTGCTCATCGAAGCCGGCGCCATCATACCAGCTACCAAGCAATCAATGAAACAGTCGCTCTTCTTCTCTGCAATCGAGGCCGGCAGTATGACGGCGGTGGTCATGCTCGTTCAGATGGGTGCGGATGTTCAGGTTAAGAATGTGCTGGGGTATACGGGCTTGCAGCTGGCGAAGGATGCGGGGAAAACGGATATTGAGCGGTATTTGAGGAAGAATAAGAGTATGAAGGTTCCTGGTATGGGTCGAGAAAGATTTGAGGGGGAGGAGGAGGGGGATGGAGATGAGGGGGAAAGGACGGGTGCACTAGCTTTGACGGAGTCGCCTTTTCATAGACCGAAGGCTTGGCTTGAGGGAGTGGAAGACGAGAAGCGCGAAGATAAGAAGGGGAAGGTGGATGGTTTGACCGTTGGAAAGAACGCAGTGGAGAAACCGGCGGTCCTGCAGCAATTGACGGGTCTGGATGCCCCTACGCAAAATGATGCGCTGAGAGACGGGTCAACGCCTGAGAAGGGAAAGTTTGAAATCGGTACGAAGGAGGTGAGGGTACCACAGCTGGCGTGCTGAAGCGTCTACTCTGCCAAAGTTGTTTGTTAATGAATCAGTCTCATGGCGTGCGTACAACCTAGCGTTGCACTCTCTGCCAAGACTTGATTTATGTCGTGTTCACAGTGGAAATTCGGGTGCTTTAAGTGGGAACCTTAGAGGTCATGAGTTGTTTATTTATATCAGACGTGTATCTGAATAATTAGAGAACCACCGAAGGTTTGAGGGCCTTATCTCGAGAGAACATTCAGTCCCTGAGTTCCCAATTTCCAGATGATCCCTTGAACAGCTCATGAACGCCGCTTGAAGTCGAACCAAGGAGAGCATACTACAGATTGACTACCTGCCAGTCATTGTTCCTCTTGGATGCATCATCAAGCAGCACATCCTGGAAAAGCGTTCCGAACGCATTGCACTAAGAACATGGTCAGCATACACAAATCGACGGCACTATGCTTGAGCAGTGATGACTCACATTTGGTGGATGGACCATGGTGAAATGATTGCCAGGTACTTTGGTGATCGCGACCGTCACTCCTGGAAAGAGCTTATCCCAACCATGTAACCCGAAGTCCTTCTTATCTTCGAGCATGAAACGAGTGATATCGACGTTGAGATCCAAGCCTGTATCTACGGCATCTATATTTGGAAGAGCACCATCCTCGGCCCAGATAATGTACACTTCCGGAATTTTGCCGTTGCCTCGCATCGATGTTGGCATGTACTTCGCAACGGCATCAATCGTCGATTGGAAGTGATTCACAAACCAATCCGGCGTCTTTTTCGAGCTCCAATCCCCCAGAAGACCCTTTGCGGACAAGTAGTGTATAACCTCCATCGGAAGAGGTTCGAACCGTAGGCGACAAGGAGAATCGATGAGGATCAGCTTCTCGACCATCTCCCCCTCCCACTGAAGCTGTTTGGCAACTTCGAACGAGTAGTAACCCCCAGCCGACCAGCCCCCCAAGACATAAGGTCCTCTGGGTTGTCGTTGTCGAATTTCTTGTACCCAGATCGGAGCGAGGTCTTCGATCGTGCTTGTGAACGCTTCAGCTGCTTGGAGGAAGGGACTGTTCATACCAATGAGACAGACGTCAGGTGAGATACGGGGGAATCGCGCATACGACATCCCTGAACCGCTGCCATCTGGGAGGAGGAAAATGGTCTTCTTTGCGGACTTCGGATTCCCTTGGAGTAGAGTTGAAAGAGGTCCAGCAGGCTTTATGGGAGGTCGTGTGTCAGCCGCAAAGGCGACCTTTGGCTTAGTTGGGCGAGACGGAGGTGTTTTGGTTTTCTGTACGGTGACGGTCTGGATATAATTTTGGAGGTCTTCAATATTTGGATGCTCCTTCAGCGCGGCCTGCGGCAAGTCCAGCTTCAATGCTTCTCTGATTCTAAAGATGATGGACGTTGCCATGAGGTCATCGATACCAAGCTCAGCGAAGACTGAAATATCATATAATTCGCTTCTTGGCACACCGGCCTCTTCAGCAATCAGATCAGCGACGTCGTTGGCGTGCTTTGGGCTGATGACCTGGCCGGTAGCCATTTCCGGTGGAGGCGGGATAACCAAGGAAGGCAGGTTTTTGCAGTAGAGGGGTGTGGTATCGAATTGAAGACTAGCGAATGAATGCTTTGGCTTAGACTGGGAGTCTCTGAAAGGGTGAATTGGCGTGTCAAGAGGCCAGAGCCATCAGGATGCTGGGTGACGGCTCTGTTGCATATCCCTTGCAGGCTTGTTACGCACTGGAAGCATAGGGCGAGCACTCGTGTCTTCCATCCTAGCTGTAAGCTCCGGCGATTCTTATAGCGCAAATGTGCCACTACAATATATGGATACCAAACCGCGTAATCAATGGTGATATAAATTCTTAGGTCACGAATGACACAGACCAATGAGAGTGAAGCATTTCTCCCGGACATTTTTCTAATATCTTTGACATGTATCGCACTTTTCGGAAGTCTGCATTTGAACTTAAGGAGCCACAGAGCGTGATTATTTCCGGCAGTGAGGATGGCTAACGTAAGCAGAAGATGACTTTTAGTCGATAAAGTTATTAGCGTATGCAGAAAGCTGTGCATTCCTTGGCATTTTTTATTTTTTTTCCCCACCACAGCTATACTACATAGTACTGGCTCTACAAGTGACTCTTCTAATGAACTAACCTTATATGAGTAGAGAGCCCTGCTTAAGGCGATTCTAACGCCGTAGAAATCAGCTTAATCGAATAGATAGGGTCGATATTATCAGGGGTTAAGAACTTGGCTTAAGCCCCACCAAACCGAGTAAGCCTACTACCTATATTGCAAGCCTTATAACTTAACGAATACTTTCTCAATTGATTTGATTTCTAGGGCGTTAGAATCGCCCTAAGTAGAGCTATCTACCTATATAATATTGGTTAATTAGAAGATTTACTTGTAGAGCCAGTACTAGGTAGTATAGCTGTCGTGGGGAAAAAAAATAAAAAATGCCAAGGAATGCACAGCTTTCTGCATACGCTAATACTCTAGTGTAGTGGCAATTAGCCGCTCGGTTCATTTCGAGCACCTCCTCAACCTCTCAATATGCTCCTTGCCGATTTCTTGCTGATCCGAATTATATTCCTTCCCAACTTTCTCCATCCCTGTTTCATCAGTCTCCGATCCTCCGCTACCTTCCTGCAGACTGGTGCTGAGAGACTTCTCCGGCTCTTTCTGCTTGTTCAATATCGCGTCCGTGACGCGCTGTGCCTTAGCTGCGTACTTGCTGTGCGCGCGGATCGTAGCGCCAAATCTGTAGAACAAGAACGGTAAAGGTACGCACGCAAGTGAGAGGAAGGCAGGGACAGACGACGCCCACTGGACGCCGAGGTTTGTATACATGTAGGTAGTGAATAGCGGGCTAAAACAGTGTTAGCTCTGGAGGAGGGCGATTTGTAGTGGATTTGGTTGTAAAGAGAAAAGCATGACTTACAAGGCAGCTCCGAACAAGCCACGGAGAATGGCGTTGGCTGCTAAAGCAGATGCCGCGTAGACGGTATACGCATCGACCACGTAATTGATTAAGCTGATAAAGAGCAGTACTTGGCCGAATCCAAATACGGCGCCGCCAAGGATGCTCACAATCCAGTGAACATAGCCGTAGGTTGACCATGCGAACCAGAACAGGCCAATGGGAAGAAGAACACTGCCGATTAGAGCAGGATCAAGGCGGCCTTCAGGTCTAGCTTTGGCGGGGTTTTGGGCGATCTTCTTTTGGTATTTCACTTCCATGAAGATGTAGAAGAACATGGAGAGAATCTGTCCAACCATCACACCGATATAGGAGAGACCACTAATGCCTTGTGACCAGTGACGTTCTTCCTCAAAGACAATCGGGAAGGCCGTGAAGATCATGTAGAGCGTCCCATAGACTAACAAGACAATATCAGTTATGGGCATCTTGAAGCGGTGCAAAACAGGCGGCAGACTCACCAATTGCTGCGTAGATCGAAAGGAGTAGCACAATTGGCTCAAAGAACAAGATAACCCATGGCCGTGCTACAGCGGTGCGCAACGTTGGCCCTACAGCTTTGTGTGGTTTTCCAACTTCGAGCTTGCTCCGATACACTTGGCCAGTCATGGACGAGAGTTTCTTAGCCCGTTGGATCAACAGGTAAGGAGTGTAGGTCTCAGGTACGAATACTATACCCAAGATCCATAATAGCCCTGTGAATATGACTGTCATGCCATCAACCCATCGCCAGCCTCCGTATTGGCCAACGAAGCCACCTGCGATAGGCCCGATCGTGGGACCAAGGAAGGGGGCAGACGAGTAAACCATCATGGCCAGTCCACGCTCTTTTGCGACAAACACGTCCGCGATAACGCCAGCCGAGTTGACAATTGAGGAAGAGCCGAAGACTCCAGCGAAGAAACGCAACACCAGCAGTGTTTGGATGTTCTGGCTTCCAATCGATGCAGCGCCAAAGACTGTGACAAGAGTGAACATGATGGCATATATGATCTGGCGGCCATACAATTCTGCCATAGGAGCCCAGGTCATGGGTGCGATTGCAAAGCCTAGCACGAATAGGGACACGGACAGAATTGCAAGCTCGGAGCTGGTGTGAAAGTCTTCTTGAATTTGGCGGAGGGTTCCAGAGAAGGCGGTGGATGAGAAGGATACCGAAAGGGTTCCAAGCGCCATTATAATTGTGATAATCCACTTCATCCTGCCTGACATGGTCATTGGGTTCCTCGCATCACCAGGAATCCAGTCAACCACGTATGGATCTTCATCTGTTCCAGTGCCTGCATATTTATGCTTCAGGACATCATCTGTGATGAGGGTCTGCGATAGAATGAATTTCAAGTGCGAGACCTTGGGCTTGTTGTCCATGTCGTACTGCGAACTGAATCTCTGTCCTCTGGAAAGGCCTGTAGAGGCCGGTCTGAAGCCAAGAGATGTTGTTTTCGCCCTTGATGATTTGCTAGGAACTAGGAAGTGTGTGGCCTTGTAGTAACTTGAAGGGTCTCAATCAAGCACAAATGTCAAGAGATGGCTACATGCCTCCAATCTCAAGGTTGAGAGGGAGCTACCGCGCCTTTCTTTTGACAATGGAGAGAATGCAGGCGGGACAACGCAAGCAAGGGGTTAGGACGGAGTTTGGGCAAGGCTCCATAAAGTCGGAGTAACGTCTGTCCGAGTTGGGATTATCGATATTGTTATCGAAATCCTTCAATATCAATGGAGACCTGATAGCGGAGATAACTCGAGACTACAATAATGTAATAGATCTTCGGCCCGACCGCCATGTACCGCACGTCGTCCTATCATTAGATACCCTTTATATAATGCCGGCGCTTTGTTTAGATCATTGCCTATCTACTGGCCTCGACGGCCTAAAAACCCGCCGTAGCTTCGAAATTATCGGAGTTTACGCATCCTTCTTGCGTATTTGACCCCACGAGCATAGGCTGGACTTGGTCTTAATCAGCCTGTCGTGATGCTTGTCAAGAAAATTACGTACCAAGTTCGCGTAATTACCAGCTTCTCCCATGGCTACATACTGCTGAGGCTGAAAAGCGACTTTTCCATCAACAGAAGCGCTGAAATATACTGGTGGAGTGGCGCCGCTATCAGTGTAATTCAGGAGGAACTTTTCAATGGTGCTAGCATCGATCTTGCGTATGTAAGCGACCTCGTCAGCAGGAGAAGCATGAAGAGGATATCCCAGTTTCTGTGCAACGAAGCTAAAGGATGTCTTTTTTGCGTCTGTGCCAGTCCGGGCGGATAACACGACTCCACTTTCGAGAATCGTGGATTTGAATATAGGATCCGAGGCAAAAGCAAATTGATGGGCCCCATTCAAGTCTACAACCAAAGCGGAAAGGGTCAGCTCATGGGGTTTCTAGGAATCAAGACGGAGCTGAACTATAGAGGCCATTGGTAAAGGATGTTGGCTCTCTTGAGTCTTATGAATGCACTCCCGAAACATTGCACGTAATATCACGGAATCACTTACGCCACTCTCTGATCAAGAATGCCCAGATTGTTTTCATCATGTCCTCTTGCATTAGGAAAGCCGAATATGTTGAGACCTGCGTTTTGCACCAGTACATTTCAGGCTTACTTGGCAATATAGGTCAAAGCCTTACGGTAGCTTTGCGAACCGTCAGCGTAGGAGCCCAATAAAACATGAGAAACCGCCAGCTACTATCGAAAACGAAACAAGAGCAGTTCTGAGGTTTCTCATATCAAGGCTCCCAACGGTGTAAACGGTGCAGTACAGACCCCATATTGTACGCACTGCGCTAAAATAGCGTGGTGTGGTGTGGTGTAAGGTGCATATCGTACTGCACCGTTTATATCGCGGTATACCGTGATATAAGCAGTACAGCCCGGATTTAGCGGAATACGTTATAAAACGAGATTTTTAGAATTTCTATACCAAGGATATGCTGCACTATACCTATTTAGGTAAGCGGTAAGCCGGATAAATAATCTACCCGAAGGATTTTAGAAATCCTAGAGCCAAGGATTTCTTTACTAGTCCTATTTGGGCTAGTAGCGATCCTGATAGGGAGTCAGCCCTAAATCCGCTTACCCGTAAAGCTGAGGTATAAAACACCCAAAATTATCGTTTATACCGCGATATAAACGGTACAGTATAGGACCCGTATTGCCAAGAACGGTGTGGTATGGACCTTATATCGTACCGTTTATGAAGAGACGAAAGCCGTATCACACCGAAGATACCGCACACCGCGATATTCGCGGTGCACCGTTGGGAGCCTTGTCTCATATAATGTATTTATACCACCAAATGTCGTCATCCCACCATGAATCCAAACCAGCACAGGTAGTGCGTGTGACTTTGGATTCTTTGGTGCAATAACATTTAGATACAAGCAATCCTCGTCATATGGACCTGGATGTAGGAATTCAGGGACAGCTTGGTTGAAGATATCCGGTAGAGTAGTACGGTATTGTTGGCAAGAAGGTGGCGGCTTCTGAGCATTTATCTCTCCTATATTGAACTTCGGGACAGGAGGCAGGAAGCGAAGAGAGTTGACCGGTGGCTCAGCAAATGGCACGCCCAGCCACTGTTTGACATTCGGCGTTGCGGCGTCGACGAATCCTATAACTTTGCCGACAGAGGTCTCGAAATCGCACTGAATTGCAATGACGACTGATAGCATGATTGACAAGGCTGTCAACGATCTACTGCTCGCTCTCATTTTGGCAGAATAGAGAAGTCTTGCTTTTCCACTTTGGACTTCCTAAAACATTTTATGACACTCATACTCAAATACTTTAAGCTCTTTTCAAAGATGACGCAACAAGGTTCATACGAATCCTTGAACAGATAGAATCCTTATGAGACTTGCAGAAATCCGCCGACGGCACATATTCCTCAGCCGCGCACGAGAATTCACCGATCAAGGCACGATCCTGAGAATCCTCCTCGGTATCTATTACATCTACCGTACAGCCTAGGCTGCTTTAGTGTCACCATTATGTCTGTGCACTAACATATCAAGTGCTAATATATAAAGTGTTGACGGATAAAGGCGCATGAGGGGACGCATCTACATATCGTCTGAGATAATCACTTTACGATCTCTTAAGATTACCATCATGTGTTTGGGACGCATTCTTCTCGACCCATTGAAGACGCCTGGGATCTGCCATGTTCCCGGCTTGTCCAATGAAAGCGCCGACATGGCATCGCGCTGTCTGCAAGCGAATCGCTCAAACCACATTTTCACGACGTCCGAGAAGGAGATGGGCGTAAGTCACCCCTCCCTAAATTTGTGGATCAGAATGGAGCCAGAAAAAGAATCGGAGAGAGCAGTTCGAATCTCCATGGATAATTCTACATGAACGCTTATGCTGAGTCAACAGTTATTTCTACACAACCATGTAGTATACCATGTCCTTACCCTGTGGGCACTGGGAGCCTCACCTGCAACAATCTTGTACCAGACCAAACGAAACCTCGAGTATCAACTACTCCCACCAAAATTTCCAGACGAAACTACAGTCAGTGCCATGGCGGAGCCAACAGTATTCAAAGAATTCACAGGCAAAGAGGAACATTACCTTGACTTTTTCGAATTTTTCGAACGGGAGTTAGAGCAGTATGGCCACGAAGACGTCCTGCAGATGTACCTCTTTGGCGATAGCGAGATTGCCAAAAATATATTCCCAAGGATCTATCATGGTAAGTGCGGTAAAATAGACCACGATTGAAATCCAATATCTACTTCACACACAGATTGTATGTCAGCTGACCTCATCGATGACCCAGGCTACGTGCACGGAATTATGCACATCGGACTCGGTATCGAATTCAACCAAATGCCCATCCTAGCCGAAGGACTAGCCGAAGCAGCCGTCCATCACGATTGGTTCTACACCGAGTATATCGACGCCTGTGCATCTGAAGCTCAGAAAGCTGCCACGCCGAAGAAGTCGCTGATTGCTTGCTTCGAAGATTCCCTTTTAGACGATAAGATCACGAATTGCTCTAGTTTTGATTATTGTCGTCAATACCAAGCACCGTCCGAAGAATTCCCCGAGGGGAGGTGGTTCGTCACTAGAGAGCCTTACAGGGATGGCGTGGTCGGATCGGTTAAGAATGAGCTTGCTCGCGTGGCAGCTGGATGGCGTGTGGGTCCAGATGATGACTTGGAACGCGCTACTGCCGAATTGATCAATACTTCCAGTATGAACTATCTCACTACCCCTGTAGTCTAAAATCGTGACTTCTTTTCCCCCCGCCTGTCGTGGGAATGCTAATAAACTTTGCAAAAACAGTCTACATAGCAGCCAGCGCGCAACGCCCGCCCCATGAACCCCGCTACGACTTCTTCCTAATCCACGGCTCCAACGCCTGCCTCTGGCACTCCGTCTTCCTCGCCGAACCCTCCATCACTCGCGCCCAAAAAGCCCACCTCGTCCAAACAACCGGCCACATGCTCCTCTTCCTCTGGGCCGGAATGGGCTGCCCGCGCCCCAACATCGATTGGATGATGTCGCACGATCCTAAGATCAAAGACTGCGAATGGCCGCAGATCTTCGAGCGCGCGTGCGCGCACGAGGATGACGGGCATATGATTAAGTTGATCCGAGCGCTGAAGAATGGGGAGGGTGTTTCGAAGGAGTATGAGGGGAGGGAGGAGTTTAGGATGAAGGGAGGGATGTTCTTGAAGGTGGCTAATGCGGCGATGGATTCGGCGAGCGCGAAGCCGATGATTTATGTGCAGCATTTTGATCTGATTCGGTTTGCTGGCTTTGAGGAGGCTTGGGAGAAGGTGCCGATCAGGTCGCGTTGAGGTGGTTGTTTTTGGAAGGTGATTGGTTTGGGAAGATTATAGGGTCCTAGATGTCAATGCTTTCGGTGATATGTCGCCTTCCACTTTCCAGTCAGAGTTGAAACTGTTGAATGCCGAAATTTCAGCGAGTCGCATGACTGGGTCAAAAAAGATTTATACCCGCTTTCATCTGAAGCCCCTCTCCCAACGTGCATGTTTACACTCCACCATTGCCGACTCTTTGGTGATTCTAATACTCTTCAGCGCTCCTTTCAAGAAAGTAGGCAAAATATTCAAAACGCTATAGCCAGTAGATGCAACAGGCTAATCCAAAGGGCTCTCCTCAAGTCAAAATTAGAACAGTGCTATGAGCTCAGTCACTATCCCAGGCTCAATGACGGCTGGTGGCCCTTGCGAGACTTAACGAAGTCCTATCTAGCCTTGCCGGTTAAATTTCGGCCCCGCTAGCTCTCGCTAGCCGGATCACCAGCAAATACTCACTCAGACAAAGCCAATTGATCTCACATCACTTTACCTTCTTTGTTCTGAAGACAAACGCAATAGTCACATATCTGCTCATCTTTTCCAGTATAGAGACTAGCCACTTCAAGAGAACAGCCTTCAGCCATACTCATTCTTAAGCATTCTGAGCCGCCATGAATTCCAGGTCAACGCTGAGCGCTTCACCAGTGGTGAAGAGTGAAGATATCTGCAGCCAAGAGCATTTCTCCTGGGCTGCCATCATCAGGTGCTCATCCGCATCATGTCAGCTTGAGGTTCAACAATTCAAAGCAGGCAAGTTTACGCTCGGTTTCAACCCCATTTACGGACCTTTTGACATCGAAGCCGCAGAAGCAGCATCCAGAGCTCACGTCGAGCATATCCCGCTACAACGCAAGTCCTCTACCGATAACACAAGCATGTCGAGACATTCTTGGGAGGACCAGGGAATCAGATCGGAGGCTAGTACACCACCTCGCACCACAATCTCCTCCCTCCCCGAAGAGTTGCGCCAAGAAATTATCAGCTATCTCGACTACAACGACGCCTGGTCCCTCAAACAGACCTCATACCTCTTTCTCAAAGTTGTCGAAATTCCAACCATCGCCTCATTCCTGTCCCTCCCGTACGGCCCGTCCCTCAGTATGCTCGAGGACTGGGAGATAATCCCACTTGGCTACGAAGCATGCTGGTACTGCCGCCGATTACTGCCCTCAGACAGATTCAGTCGCTTCCAACGACACTTGACGTCGGCAAGACGGCATTCACTTAATTTTGACTATCAATCCTGGAAGCCCGAGAAACACTTCTGCATAGACTGCGGCCTCAAACACGGCCAGTACGAGCCTGGGGAGCGCATCTTCACTGGATTCGGAGATCCCGGCTGTACTGCCGAATCGGTACAATCGTGCTCCTCGTGTGGTGTACTGAGCGAATTCAAGTTGTTGGCCTGTGAATCTTGCGGAGCTTGCAAGATATGCATGAATGCCACGCGTTTCGCCAAAGATGAAGACAGCGTTTCCTTCGCGAAACTCATGCGGATTCATAAATCCAACACAAAGACCTGCAGTGGCCGTAAGATTTTGCACGGCGCGTTGTTAACGTATGTGTCTGCAAATGCTGAGATAAATAGATCGGGGTTTGTTAGAGAGCCACATCCTAGGACGTACAGGTATGTATTTTTTTCGTAAATTTCAACCTTATTCTGAAACGCGGATCGACATATCGGACACAAGAGCATTGCTGACTTCAAATCACTCACAGGAATCATGATAGAGGGGAGATTTTGGGCTTGATAGGTGAGAATATGATATCTGGTAGTGTTGAGCCTCTTACTTTCGATGATTGAATGAAGTGCAGGAGAACTTGAGTTCTGGATAAGCAAGATAAGACGTGAAGAAGAACATGTGATACTATCAATGAAATGGTTTCTGAGTTCTGCACGCGAGGACAACGACGGGCTCTGCTACTTAAACGCAACTATCTTGCAAATAGTTGATCACTCGTCAGATCATGACATAAAATCATGTCATCTCTTAATGACTATCCCACTCTTGAATCTCACACTGGCGTAAAATGAGCATTGGGCTAGCTGCGTTGGGCGTTCCAGCGCGACCCGGTAGTGGATGCAATTAATTGGGAAAGGGGCTTCCTGGCCTCTTAGATCTAGCGGACAATGCAATGTACCATTGAAAGACCCTAGAAGACTTTTGTGGTAAGCTCCTGGTGGAGAGAAGCAGGGATGTGGATGGCGAGTGTCGCCTCTTCAATCTCAGCATAGAGATTTAAGTCCACGATGCGAGAGTCAAAGCCAAGAGAGCGGCATTACGGCCAGTGTTCGCAATAGTTAACTATTTAACTGGCAAACTATTACCTTAGTTTAGCAGTTAAGTTCGCCTTTTTTCCCCTAAATAGTTAGTTGGTTTAGGGTCTTAACTAGTTCAGTTATAACTAGTTAAACCATAGACTATTAGTTATAACTAGTAGTTTAGTAGTTTAAACTAGTAGTTTTAATAAAATTAATAGTTCTATAAAACTAAAGACCCCCCTCTAGCGGGGAGGCGGAGTAAAGACCGATTATTTAATTAAATAAAATACTACCTAGATAAACCTAGTACTAGGGTTTTCTTTACTTTAATCTTTAAAGAATTTTAACTTTTACTTCCGTAGGCCTCTATAAACTTTAATTTTTCTATAAATAATTTATTATAATAGTTAGCGATAACGAATTAAAATTATTTAAAGTCTTTAATATTTTTTTTACTCTTTTTATAATTATTATAAACTCTACCGGGTTCTTAATTATCCTCTATAAAATTTATTATAAATATAATTATAAACCGGTCGTATTATTAAAACTATTATTAAAAAAGATTTTACTTTTATATTTATACTTTCTTTATAAAATTATTAATAATTATAATTTATTATAAATTATTTTTATAATAGTTAGTTAGCGCCCGGATATTAAGATTCTTTTAAAAAAGCTAGCGCTAGAGAAGATAATAGAATAATAAGAAAATTAAAAAACTTTTATAAATACTTCTTTTATTATATCTAGCCTAGGATTAAATATATTTTAATCTTCCGATAATTCCTTAAAGTATTAATAAACTCTTATAATAAATATCTAGTCCTAGGCTATTAAAGAGGAGCGAGTTAATAATATTTATATAATTTATAATTAATAAGGGTTCAATATAATAGTAAATAATATAAAAGATATTAATTATTCTATAAAGAATTTAGTTTTAATATATTAGAATCTTAATATTACTCTAGTCTCGATAAAGCTAGCGGTAGAGTTTAGCCCGCCGTTTTAGTAAATATTTATAATAATATTTTTATTAAAGTCTACTTTATAATAAATCGCTTTTTTAAAAAAAAAGAAGTTAACGCCCTCGTTAATATATTTATATAGGGTATCGTAAATAATAATATAAATAACGTCTATATATAGAAGTAAATAAATAAGAAATATATATTCTAAATTATCGACTAATTATAGGTAGACTCGTAAAGTCTTAAAGTTTAATATAGAGTCGTAAAGTTTAGAATTAAAATCGCGATAACGAGGTAAAGCGATAAGGGGGTATAAAAATAACGTAAATAACTAATAATAAAAATTATAATATTAATAAAATAGGGGCGTATACGTATAGTATTATAAAAGTATTAATAATAAAGGACTAGGGCCCTAAGTATATATTAGAAAAATAAAGTCTTAATATAAATTTAATTAATTAGGGAAAGTCGTTTAATAGTACTTTTAGAATTAAAACTATTTTAGCGCGGAGTTAGTCCCGATTCGACTAAATAATTATATAATTAATATATTATACGAAGTTCTTTTCTTTATAAATATACTATATTTATAAAAGTATAAGCGACTCCGAGAATTCTAATTTACTTAGAGCGCTTAGGCCCGCTTACGAGCGCTAAAAGCGCTCGCGGCCGCTTAAGATTCTTAGACTCGCTTACGAGAATATTTATTATTTACGAGTATTTACTAGCTATATTAATCGCGCTCGTAAATTATATCTTTACGATATTAACGTAACCTAGATTCCTCGTCTCGTTTAGGTTATTTAGATATATACCGATTTTTACTAAAACGTATATAATATTCGATCTTACGTTATAAATTAATCGCCTATAATTATTTAATAGAATTAAATATATAAAATTTATCTTAAATTTCTAACCTAGGTTTTAATTTAGGATATTTATTATTCTTATATTATCGTAATCGTTATTAAGAAATTACTCTTAATCTTAACGCCCCTACTACCTCTTTTATATTATTAATTTAGATATTTATCCTAGCCTAACTACTAAAGGATTCTATCTAATATACCGATTAGCGCGGTCGGCGAGCGTCCGTTATAATATATAAATATTTTCCCCGCGAGCGCTATAACTTTATTAATTTAATAAACTTTTGTTTATTTATCCCGTAATTATATTTAAATTATTTCTCTTAATCTCGAGCCCGCGCTCTACTCTTAACGGAAAGGTATATATTTATATATTTTTCGCCCTTATTAAAGTCGCGTAGGTATTTATTATATTTATATTATTATTTTAAGGAACGGCCTTTCCTCCGGTATTAACCGAGAGGCGCGTTAATAAAATAGAAACTCGTAAGAGCCTATATTTAGATACGGAGGACGGGTTTTAAAAGTCGTATATTTAAAGAAAACTTTATAAAGGTACCCGTTATAAATGGTATTTATTATAATATTATAAAACCTAATTACGTAGGTAGTCTAGCCGAGGATAACGGGTAAAGTATCGAAAGGCTAGTAATATTATACTTTTTATAACCGGGCGGGAGCTTTAGACTTTATATAATTAAATATAGTTTTATATAACGTAATTATTAGATATAAATAGCTACTTTATATTAATAAGCTTTTAACGGATCTTAAATACTTTATATAATATAATACTTAGTTTAATTTATCGTTACGTATCGTATTTAATTATACTTTTATTATATTAATTTATAAGTAAAGTTATCTTAAAATTATACTTTTCTTTTTATTAAGATTTAGGTAAGAGGTCTCTACTCCCGCCTTTTATTTCTTAATTTATAATTTATTTATAAATATAATCTAAATTAACTTAACGTATTTATTACTTTACTTCTAATAAACCTATATCCTATTTTTTTTATAAGCCTACTTCTTATTATATTACGTTATTATATCGTTTATTAGATATTATTTTAATATATTAAATTTTAATTATACTACCGTCCTAACGAATTAAACGAAGAGGAATTTAAAAAAGGGTTTTAATTATATAAATAAAGAGCTTTAACTAGTATTAAATACTACGATTAAATAACTCGTATTATATCCCGAGGTTTTAGACCTTAAAAAGTAGAGTAATAAAGATATTACTTTTATATTCGTTACGATATTAATAACTAATTTTCCTTCCCTATTTATTAGGGTTCTAGTAAATACCGCCTAAGAAATAAAATATACGAGAGGTATTATAAAATTCTACTAGAATAATATAGCCGCCTTTAAAGAAGAGACGTTTATACCTCCCTTTAAGCTCGTTTAACTCTTTATATTTAATTACTCTTTAAGATCTTTCTCTTCTTATCCTATAATATTTACTACTCCCGTACTAGTCCCTTAATTTATATTTAATAAAAACTTTAATATTACGGTTATTAAAGGCGCGGTATTAGCCGGCGAAGTAATCGAGTTTACGGTTTATAAATTTATTAAAGTTAATCCCACGCGATCTTTAGGTAATAATATTAAATTCGAGTTTATTAATTATTTAATCTTTATTATAATCTTAGTTAAAGAGTAAATTATAAATTTAGAAGATAACCGACTTTACGGAATATATCTTTATAATAAATTATTACTACTTTTAACTACTCGCCGGCTAGTTAAATTCCTTAGATTTCGGTATAATAAAGAATAAAACCGAGTTAATTTATATATTAAATTAGGTATTTATTCTTCCTCCGAGACTCGTAAATTTTATAATTTACGTTTAATCTTCGTAGCGACGGATTCTTTAGCGTTTATAATATTTCCTCCTCCGCCTCGAGAGTATATTCCTTCCTCTTTATTATTTTTACCTAATTATACTACTCCCCTTAAACATTTAATTATTATATTTAAACTATTAAAATATTCTTAAATAACGAAACTACCCTATTTTATAGAGCCTAAAATAAATAAATATCGTCGTAAATCTATTATAACCGAAGGGAAAGGCGATCTATATATAGCCCGGAGGCGAAAACGATAAAGATAACTTCGGAAGATAATATTAAATAATAAAGATAATAACTATAAAAGCGACTAGTTATTAGAGTTATTTATATTTAAAGAGTTAAAGGAAGATAAATAGGAAGGGTAAACTAGTAATAAGGAAAAACTAATTAATATTAAAACGGATTATTAATTTTAAGATAACGAGGAATTAAACGAAAATATAAACTAATAAAAACTATAAATCTATATACTTCGCCGTTTTTATAGTAGTTTTTATTAACTTTTTTCTTAGTATTAAAGCGTAGCTTAATAATAAAGAGTACGAATATATAATTAATCTTAACCTATAGGAATTTTACTACCACTTAATAGATTTTAAAACTACTAATATAAGAATTAATTAATATATTAAAATACCCGGTATAAGATATAATCTTACCTAGTATTAGGTCTTTAGTATTTATATTATATATTTCTAGGCTAGAAACGGCTTTAACGATAATATTCTCGTTAACGATATAAACCTCGGAAAGATATATCCTATCTTAGAGTTAAATTAGATTATTAATTATTAATTTTAGGTAGTTTTGTAGATAGCTTAGGTTATTAATATCTCCCTTTTCGAAAATCTTCTTTATTAAATATATAACGCGGTTAAATATTATCGTCGCTCGTTAAACCCGAAGGAGTAGTTATAATATCGCGCCGTCGATAGTAGCGGGACGTGTTTAAATTTATTAAAATTCTTCGCGTAATATCTATATAATCTTTCGTCCGATATTATAAGAATAATTCTTAAAAAGAGGTTTTATTTATATTTTACGGCTAAAATTATCCTTCCCGTATAACGTAATTAATAATTTAAAATATACGTACCTAACGAAGGAGTAAGGCTTCGCTTTATTATCCTTTATAGTTAATATAATACTAATAATCTCTTAACGGCGGAGGATATCGATACGATACAATTTATTTATCTTTAGTAGTTCGTTAATTATAAAAACTAGTATTTCGAAAGGGGGCCTCTCCGTCTAGATATTTAAAAGAGAAAAGAAAAGGCCGTCGAGGGAGCGGAGTAATATATAATTCTAACTACTTTTAAATCCTATTAAATATATATCGCTCGGCCTTTTAATATCGAATATATTTAGACTAAGAATAAAGAACTATTATTTAATAGGCTAAAGAGTAAAACTATATAAAAATAAATTAAAACTTTTATCCCTATTATTATACCTAGGTAAATAATAATAAACGAGTTTTATTTAATAAAGTTAATAGCCTAGGGGTTATAAACGGATATTTAAATTATATAAAAATATTTTCGAACCGGAATACTAGCCCTCCTCGCGATAAATAGTATATTTATTACGATAGGGCCCGGCGATATTAAAAGTATTATTCGATATTTAAAAAATCTTAAAGTTAATAACGAAGATCGATATAACTTTATAATAGACGAGATTCTAGATTATAATAAAAAGTTTAAAGATTATATTACGAACGATAAATAAGAATCTCGTATATAAGATTTAATCTTAACGTTCGGCCTTTGTATAACTAACTTTACTCTACGATATATTAAGAAAATTAAATAATTTAGGAAAGATATCCTTAATCTCCCTAAATTAATATATAATAACGTAAATATTAAATTTCTATAAAGCCGTCGTAAAGTATTTAAGGATTTTACTTCGAAATTCGCCGGTAATATTTAAGAATTACTTCGAAAGTAAATAAAGATAAAGAATAATAATACGCTCTTTAAAATTAACTAGTCGTTCCTTAAAACTATAACTCGATAATTATTTATAGCCGCTACGATCCTTTAATTATTATAGTATTAAATAGGCTCGGAAAAGAATATAAATTAATAGTTCCTCGTTAACGAATATACTCGTAATATATTTACCCTCGATAATAATATAAAGGAGGGCGTATATCCGTTTTCGGTAATTAACCCTTTTATTAAAGAGTTTCCGAAGTATAGAGTATTAAATATAACCTTTACGAAAGCGATCCGTAAATAAAAAAAGATATTAATCTTCTCGAAATATATTTCGGTTATATTTTTTATATAATACGTAAGTCTTATTACTCTTCTTTAATTATAACTTTAATTTTTCCCCGTATAAAATCACCCTCGACTATTCTAGAAATCTATATTAAAAGTCTTTTAATATATTATTAAGTACTTAATCTATCTTATAACCGCCCGGCTCTATTATTAACGCCTTAATAAAATTATCCGCGAGGCTCTCATTAATGGATTTTAAGAAGAGTGTATTAATAATAATCTAAATAACCCTTTTATAATCCTAGATTAGGCGCTCCGTCTATAGGTATTTATTAAGATATTAAGTACTTTAAGTACCGGCTTTACTCTATATAAATCGACGATAATAATTTTTATAAAACTTATCGGTAAACCTAGTAATAAAGATTAAATAATTAAATAGGTTTATAAAATAGGGTAATAATACCCCGTCGTTATTTATTAGTTATCCTATATAGATCTCGTAGCCGGCGTTATAGTAAAGGTAATTATATTAAAAAAAGCGAAGGTTTATAATATATTTATTATAAATATCTTTAATATCGTAGGGTATACGGTAAACCTCGACGGTTTAAAGGGAACGGAAGACGATAAGGATATACTAGACGATAATTAAGGGATGATTTTAATAATTTCGTTAAAAAGTGAGTATCGGGTATATTCTAAATTAAGGGGTAAATTACTTCTACGTTAGATACCTAAATTAGATTTATAATAATATTATTTAAATTTAAAAACCGATATTATACTCGAGAGCTAGAACCTTAAGTTATATTAATTATTAATAAATTATTTCTTTTCCTATCTTTAACCTTCTAGACTCTATCTTTATCCTATATAATTACTTTTATTTATTTAATATATTTAATAAAGTAACTTCTTTTATTTATTTCGATTAATCTCCCTCGTATTTATACGATAAGTCTACGCCACTTTATAATACTACTTCCTTTATATTATTATATTTATTTATTAGGCCGCGATTCTTCTTATTATTACCGTATCGTTACTTTAAGTCCCGTATCCTCCCTATTAAATAATTCACCCGAGGATTTTATTTAATATATTAATTAGCGCGGTCGGCGAGTATCCGTTATAATACGTAAATATTTTCCCTACGAGCGTTATAACTTTATTAATTTAATAAGCTTTTATTTACTTATCCTATAATTATATTTAAATAAGAAGGACGGATTTTAAGGGCTATTAATCTAGGAGTTTTATCTTTAAAGAAGACTCTACGAAGATAATTACTATAGGTAGTATTTATTATAATATTATAGAACCTATTTATATAGGCGGTTTAATTAAAGATAGAGATAGAGTATAAAGAGGCTAGTAATACTATATTTTTATAATTAAGCGGGAGCTTTAGGCTTTACGTAATTAGGTATAATATTATATAGGGTCATCGTTAGAGGTAGGTAACTACTTTATACTAATAAACTCTCGGCGTATCTTTAATACTCTATATAATAGAATACTTAACCCGGTTTATTTTAACGTATACTATTCTACCTTATATTTATTATAGTATTTTATAAGTAAAGTATTAAGGCTCTCCGTTTAATACCTCGGTATAACGTCGATAGGACCTAGGTTAATACTCGTAGAGAGGAGTATTAAGGATTAAAGGATAGCAGGCTTCGTATTAATATAAAATAAAATTAAATAAATTTAATAAACTTAATTAATAATTTAATAAATATTTATATTTAGAATTTATAATTAAAAGTCTTAAAGGAAGTTAAATACGAAGCTCCTATCTACTAGGAAAGTACGTAGTTTATATAATTAAAAGAAACCGTACTAAGAGTAGCGTATTTACTCTATTTACTTAGTGAGTATAGTAAATAATAATTTATTTACCCTACTTACTCTCCGATTATAGTAAATAGTTTTATTACTAGTATTTATTCTACCCTTCTACTAGGTAGTCTTAATACTATATAATATTCGTAATACTAAATTCCCCTCCCGAAACTTTCGTCTCGGAAATAAATTATCGGTCGTAATAAATATCTAACCCTATTTCTTCGTTATTTTACCGTCGTAAACGGTAGTTTCGTAAATCTCTTTTTAGTTTAAAATTAATTATACGTCCTTATTAATAATATATTAAGAAATAATATCCTAAGAAGTATAAGATTAGGGTTCGTTCGGATAAATATATAGAGTATATTCGCGTTAAGCGGGAATACGATTTATTATCCTTTTCGTTTATTAAATAGGCTCGTCTTTAAAAGTTACGAGAGGAGAAGTTAAAAGAAATTAAAGTAGTATTAACGAAGTAAACTCGTCTTTAGGTTAAAGTCGAGTTACTAGAAAAAAAAGAAAAGTAGCTCGTTAAAGGCGAGCTAGAAAATATTACTAAATTAGAAAAGGATAAAGAAGCCGAATACGTTAGTCCTAGGCCCGACGACTTTTTATTTAATATATCCTTAAAGTAATTATAACTCGAGGACGAGTTCGATTAATCGGCCGTACCCTTCGTTCTAAATAAAACTTTCGTAGGAGATTTAAATAGTTCTTAAGGTTCGTTCTTAACTCTTAAATATTTTCTACTTCGTTATATCCTTTTTATTTATTGAGGTAGTTTTAATCTTCGTTATCTAGAATTCTTTTTATTTTAAACTCCGTTTTTTCTTTAATCTAGAAATAAAAGGTATTTTATAAAAGTATATTAAAGTCTACTAGCTTTAATAAGGAGACGTAGAATACTAGATATATTTTAGCGTCGGCTAGAAGATTTAGTTTATAGTTAACTAGTCCTTTAGTCTTCTTAATCGAAAATAGTCCAACTTTAATATAATCTAGTTTCTTATTTAGTCTCTTACTCTTTATATTTTTTATTAAGAGGTATACTTTATCCCCCTCCTTTAACTAAGGATACTTTTTTCGATATTTATTAATTATCTTTCTAGTCCGAGTATTCATTTAGTTAATCTAGGTTTATATATCTCTATATAACGCCTTTATATTAGTTATTTAAATTAAGGCTTTTTATATATTTGGTCCTTCTCTAGGTTCGAGGAATATATTAATATATTTATTATAGTTCGCGAAGAATAGCGTAAGTTTTATCATATTAGACTAGTTATTATTAAACGCTAGTTAAGTTATAGGTAAAAGCCTTACTTAATCGTTTTATTTTTTGTTAATATAATATCGTAAATACGTTTCTATCGTTTAGTTCGTCCGCTTTATCTATTCATCCGTCTATGGATAATATACGGTTAATATTCGTAACTTAGTTTTAATAGTATTAACTAATATCTTCTAATAATTAGATATAAACTATTTATCTCTATTAGAGGTAATTAACCTAGGTATTTTATAATCCTTAATTAGTCGATTTAGTAGTACGAAGGCGATTTATTCTACTTTATAAGTTTCCTTAATTAATATTATTATAGTATATTTATTAAGTTTATTATAGATTACTATAATAAAGTTAAAGGCCTTTATCGTAATAGGGTCTTTTAACTTTAATAACTTAATAACGAAGTCTATTATAATATCGTCTTATAGTATTTTTAGTACCGGGGCGAATTAGATCTAACTATATTTAACGTATCTCGTAGACTTATTCTACTAATATTCGATATATTCCTTAATATATTTCTCGACGTATAACTTTAGTCCTAGTACGTTGTATTCTTTATGAATAAATTCTATAGTCTTAATAACTCTAGGGTATTCTTAGGCTAGATTATTATAATAATCTCGGATAATTTCCTTAAGATATCCTTTAGGAAGATAAGTTCTTTTATTATATTCTAATAGTTTAGCGTATCTTTATTAACTTCTTAGCGTTTTAGTATCTACAAAAGTGCAAGCGACTCTGAGAATCCGGATTTGCTCGGAGCGTTTAGGCCCGCTCGCGAGCGCTAAAATAGCTCAGAGCCAGCTAAGAATTCTCAGGCCCGCTTAGGCCCGCTCAGGATTATTTAGGATTCTCAGGCCCGCTCAGGGTCGCTCAGGATTATTTAGGATTCTCAGGGCCGCTCAGGGTCGCTCAGGATTATTTATTTACATGGCCATTACTACTACTATAGA